>Ga0155987_138_pt1 | contig 52720 bp, 40 predicted proteins | sample RifCSPlowO2_02_FD_107641 | JGI IMG/M metagenome (GOLD analysis project Ga0155987, IMG submission 107641) | Candidatus Falkowbacteria bacterium RIFCSPLOWO2_02_FULL_45_21
ATTGTATTTTAATTTTAAATTTTGCACTGTCATCCGCCCGGATGAACATCCGTTCGGACGGGTTTTTCACTTTTCCACCAAAGGCGGATTTCTGCCAGCTTGCCTTGCCGGCAGGCGGGTCGGCTGGCACGGCGCCTGCGGTGGAGATTTTTGCGTTTTTACATTATTTATGACTCTTAATACCAAAAACTGGCTGCTTAAACACTGGCATTGGCTTATCCTTATAATCGTGTCAGCCGTTTTTTTTCTCGGCACCGCCAGCTTTAACTACTACGCCCAGCCGGATAATTTTATAAAATGGCTGTCGCCCGATGAATCGGCTAATTATAATTTCGCCAAGCTCTACGCCCAGGAAGGGCGGCTGTCATTTTTTGAAAAGTATAATCTGCCGGCGGCCGATATGATAGCGCCCCGCAGCCACTTAAGCGCGGGCGGCGATATAAAGCCTGTAAGTTTTCTCGGCTTAATTTTAATTTACGGCTCTATTGCCGGCTTGACCACTTATAAAGTTTTACCGTACTTAACGCCGCTTTTCGCCGCCGCTGGGATAATTGTTTATTTTCTGCTGATTAGGGAAATCTTCGGCCGCCGTAACGCCTTTTTCTCGGCCTTGCTCGCGGCCAGCTTGCCGCCGTTTATTTATTATAGCGCGCGCAGTTTATTCCATAACGTGCTGTTTATTGTTATGCTTTTGGTTAGCTTGTACTTCGCCGTCATCATGGTAAAAATAAAAAGGCCGGCAACATCCGGCGGCCTGATCGCAAAACTTAAAAATTCAGTAATAGCGGTCGATATTTACGCCGCCTTAAGCGGTATATTCTTGGGCTTGGCCATTACCAGCCGGACCTCGGAACTAATCTGGCTCGCCCCGGCCTGGCTGGCGCTCTGGCTGTTTAACTTTAAAAAGATTGGTTTGATAAAATTAATTATTTTCATAGTTTTTCTGCTGCTGGCCCTGGCACCGGTCGCTTATTGGAATCAGGTGCTTTATCAGTCGTATTGGCGGGGCGGCTACAGCGAAATGAACCAATCAATTTTAAATATGGCCGAGGCCGGCGCCGGCTTGTTAAAGCCCGAAGGCATGAAAATGGATCTGATCAAAGATAATCTGGCGCAAATAAAAAGTAATTTTTTCCATTTCGGTTTTTGGCCGGTTAAAAGTTTTAAAATGCTTTATTTTTATTTTGCCGCCATGTTTTATTGGCTTTTTTATCCGGCGGTTTTAGGCTTGGCCTGGTTTTTATTGAAAGTCAGAAAATGGCGCCGCCGCCACTGGGCCTATTTTACGGCTTACGCGATTATTTTTGTAATTTTATTGTTCTATTACGGCAGTTGGGATTTCCATGACAATCCCGACTCTAAAAGCCGCACCATCGGCAACTCTTACGCCCGCTATTGGCTGCCGATTTATTTGGGCGCCTTGCCTCTGGCCAGCTATTTCTTTATAAAGTTAACCAAGCTTTTAAGGAAAAAGGTCTTGGTCGGCTCCGGCCGCGTCTTAATCTTAACCATAATTTTTTTTATTTCCCTTAAATTTGTCTTGGCCGGCAGCGCCGAGGGGCTAATTCAATCGGCTAAAAAACAGTTGGCGTCGCGGTTTGAATACGATCAGGTGCTTGGCTTAACCGAAACCAGGGCCGTTATTATCACGCAGTATCATGACAAGCTGTTCTTCCCCGAAAGAAAGGTAATTGTCGGCCTGTTTAACGATGATAAAGCGATAAAACAATACGCGATTTTAGCAAAATATCTGCCGGTTTATTACTACAATTTTACTTTCCCGGAAAAGGATTATAATTATTTAAACGATAAAAGATTGGTTAAGTTTAATCTGCGCATCGACCCGGTAATGCAAGTGACCAAGGATTTTACGCTGTACAGACTTTCCTTTTTGTCATTCCCGAAGCCGCAGGCTGTCGGGAATCCAGGAGAGAGCGGCATGAACAAGGATGCTGGATTCCTCCCGAAAATATTCGGGGGATGACAGATAAAAGAGTTGTCTCGTCTTCCGGGGTTTAAGCCCCGGCTAAAGAAATCGCCATGAAAAGACAAAATATAAAACGCATCGGCATTGACGCCCGCTTCTACGGCCCGTTGGGCAAAGGCTTGGGCCGGTACACCCGGCAAATCGTTGATCAGATCACCGGGCTTGACGACAGCCATGAATATGTTATTTTTCTCGGCCGGGAAAATTTTGATGATTTTAAAACCTCTAATCCAAGAGTAAAAAAAGTCCTGGCTGATATCGGCTGGTACGGTTTGGCCGAACAAATATTATTTCCTTTTTATATCTGGTGGGCGCGGCTGGATTTAATGCATTTTCCCCATTTTAACGTGCCAGTTTTTTGTCCGATTAAATTCTTAGTAACCATCCATGATCTGATTTTAATAAAGTTCCCCACCCGGCGCGCCACCACTTTGGGCCCGATAATTTACGCCATCAAAAATTTTTTTTATAAAATCGTCATTTGGCGGGCGGTCAAGCGGTCGCGCCGGGTCATAGCCGTCTCGGTTTACACCAAAAAAGACATAATTGAACGGTTTAAAATCAACCCAAAAAAAGTAACGGTAACCTATGAGGGCGTGGCTGATTTTTTCCGGCATTCAGGCGCCATCGATCCAAGCGGCCGATTATTAAAATACGGCCTGGCCAAACCGTACCTGCTCTACGTCGGCAATGCCTATCCTCATAAAAATTTAGAGAGCCTGATTAAGGCGTTTTCGCTTATCGGTCAGAGGTTAAAAGACTTGAGTTTGGTTTTAGTGGGCAAAGAAGATTATTTTTATTCACGGCTAAAAAAAACCGCGCAAGGCATAAATGCCAGGATTGTTTTCCCCGGTTATGTGCCTGATTCGGATTTAAAAATAATCTACGCGCAAGCCCTGGCCTATGTTTTTCCGTCGTTTTATGAAGGTTTCGGCTTGCCGGCTCTGGAAGCCATGTCTTTCGGCTTGCCGGTGATAAGTTCGGATAGAACTTGTCTGCCGGAAATATTAGGCCAAGCCGCGGTTTTTTTTAATCCGGCAGACCAGGCGGACATGAAAGAAAAAATTGAGATGGTAATTAAAGATGAAAAGTTAAGGCTAGAAATTGCGGAGAGGGGATACCGGCAAGTGAAAAAGTATAGCTGGAGCGATTGCGTGCGAAAAACTTTAGAAGTTTATAATGAGGTTTTGAATAAATAAAAGGACCGCTTTTTTATTTTTTTGATTTTGTGTTATAATAAGGTTGATAATTCAATCAATTTTTTATCTTTTAAAAATCAATGAGCTTAAAAAAAATTAACAACATAAAAATAAGCCCAAACGCGAAATCGTCGCGTTTTTTAATTGATTTGAAACAAGAGCTTGGGGCGGCGGAAAGCCATGAATTAAACCAGCGAAAAAGTTCAATTTCCGTTGAATCAAGGCTGGAAAAATTAACCGAGCTCGGCTGTAAAAAATGCTTGGCCGCGGGGCAAAAAAGGGCCAAGGCCATGATGCTTAATTTTAAGAATAAGCTTGTGGCTGACTACGGCTTTGGCGCGGACCGGCCGATGGCGCGGACTAAAAGGGGAGCCGCGGCCAAGAGCCGCCGGGCCAGAACTCAGGGCGATAGCGGCAAAACGGCGGATCTGCTTAGTCAAATTGCCTTTATTGTTTTGGCTAAAGCCATTTTGGTTATTTTTAAAAAACTCTTTGAGTTATTATATAAAATTTGCTACATCGTGGGCTGGGTGATAACTTTTATAGCCAGATTTATTTATTTTATCCTAAAAGCAATAGTTAGACCAGCGGTAACAGGCCTAATTCATTGGCTGGTCAAGTTGAAAATAAAAACGGCATTGGCAATATTAATGAGATCATTTCTGCCTTGGTGGCAGCTAGTCAAGGTTGGGAAAAAAAATTTACCCCCCATTTTAGGGGGGGGCGGAGAGCGGGTTGATTCCACTAACTATAAGAGTTTCTATCCATCTGAAAATCCCCCTAGCCGCCCCTTTTATCAAGGGGGGACGATTCAGCGGGGTGTCGCTCAAGAAAGGGGTATCGGCGGCTATTTAAGACCAGTTTTAATTTTCGCCGGCGTCCTATGGCTGTTAATTTTACCAGTCAAAGCTTTGACTTATTATCAGACGATTAACAGCGCCAAAGGCAAGGTTTTAGGCATTAGCGAAATCGCCATTAATGATTTAATTTCCGGCGGCCAGGCGGCGGCAAACTTTGATTTTAACCAGGCGGATAAAAGTTTTACCGCCGCCGGCAATAACTTTATAACCGCCCAAAATCAATTAAACGAGATTAATGGCCTGGTCTTCACCCTAGCCGCTATATTGCCGGATCAAAACGTTAAATTGGCCGCGGCCAGCCGGCGCCTGGCCAGGGCAGGAGAATTTAGCGCGGCCGTGGGCAGGAATTTGAGTTTAGCCGCGTCCAGCCTGTTTGATTCAGGCGCGGCCGATAATCAGCTGGTTTTATCAAATTTAAGCGCTTATGGCCGCCAAGCCATAATTAATCTTAACGGCCTAACCGCTGAATTGAATCAGATTAACAGCGCCAGTCTGCCCGAAAGCTATCGGAGAGAATTTGTTTTATTAAAACAAAAAATCGCCTTGTTGAATCGCGGGCTTAACGGGTTTATCGGCCTGGCCGATCAACTTGATAATTTTTTAGGCCGCGGTCGGTTGAAACGTTACTTATTGGTTTTTCAAAATAATTCAGAACTCCGGGCCTCGGGCGGTTTTATCGGCAGTTTCGCTTTAGTGGATTTTTTAAACGGCAAAATAAAAAAGATTGAAGCGCCGGGCGGCGGCAGCTACGACACCGACGCCGGTCTTTTAAAAAAAATAAAATCGCCGGAGCCGCTTCGTTTAGTCAGGCCGGATTGGCATTTTTGGGATGCCAATTGGTGGCCGGATTGGCCGATGAGCGCCAAGAAACTGGCCTGGTTTTACGAAAACAGCGGCGGTCCCACGGTTGACGGGGTAATCGGGTTTACGCCCACGGTGGCGGAAAACATATTAAGAGCCATCGGCCCGGTAGATTTAAAAGAAAAATACGGCGTGGTAATAGAGGCGGATAATTTTTGGCGGACCATCCAGGAATTCGCCGAGCAAAAGCCCAATATCACCAAGCAGCCGAAAAAAATAATCGGCGACTTAATGAACAAAATTATTGAGGAATTGCCGGCGCGCTTAAATAAAAATAATTTTATCGATTTATTGAAAATTTTTGAAGAGTCTTTGGCTGATAAAAATATTTTATTTTATTTTACCGATCAGGAACTGCAAAGCCAGGCTCAAGCCCTGGGCGGGGACGGCAGGCTGAAAGAAACGCCCGGCGATTATTTATCCGTCATCAATACCAACATCGCCGGCGGCAAAAGCGATCGCAGAATCAGGCAGCAAATTAGCCATCAGGCGGAAATTAAACCGGACGGCGCGATTATTGATAATCTGACCATTAGCCGGACCCACGAGGCAGTCAAACGAGAATCATTTGTCGGCGTGAGAAATGTTGATTGGCTAAGAGTCTACGTTCCATTAGGCTCGAAACTCATTTCCGCCGCCGGCTTCAGGCCGGTTGATAAAATTTTTTTCAAAGCCGCGGACCCAAGCTGGCAAAACGATCCCGACCTGGCCCCGGCCGAGTCAAGCGAGCAAACCGATGAGTCAAGCGGCACTAAGATTTATAATGAACTGGGTAAAACCGTTTTTGCCAATTGGTCGCAGCTGGATCCGGGAGAATCGATTGAAATAAAGATTAAATATCAATTGCCGTTTAAATTAACCGATCAATCAGCCAAGCCGGCCCCGGCGTTGGTGGACAATTTTTTAAATCAGCTTAGTCTGGCCATCAGTTCGGAAGAAAAAAATTATTATACTTACTCGCTACTAGCGCAAAAACAGCCAGGCATGAATTCTTCCCTACTTTTAAGCCAGCTAAAGTTCAGCGATAATTTCCGGCCGATCGGAAAATTCCCCGATGATTTAAGCCAGTATCAAAACGGCTGGTTCAGGTCAGAAAATTTTAATGAAGATAAGCTGATGGCGGTGATGCTGGAAGAAAAATAAACCCACAAATTTACGAATCGGTCACAAATATTACGAATCAATAAATAAGATGAATGATTTTTGTAGTATTAGTAGCTGATTTGTAGATTTGTGGGTGGAAACTATGAAAAATAACGATATCAAAATTAAAAACAGTTCTTCCAGCTTGTCGGAATTCGTCAAACGGCCTCTGGCGAGCGACGAAGAGGTGGCGGCCTTTGATAAATACGTGGCTGATGAAGCTAAAGAAAAAGAAGTTAAAGACAGTTTGGCTAAAATTTATCAGGACGATAAAGGCAACCAGGTTGATATTAAAACCCTGACGGTCAAGCGCGGTCGCGGTTTTTTTTCCAATTTATTCATTTTCGCGTTTGTTATGTTTGTTTTAGCCGGCGCGGCTTACGCGGCCTACAATTATATTTATTTAAAAATAAACGCGCCCAAACAGCCGGTGAATTTAAGCATTGAGGCCGTCCGGGAGGTGGCGGCGGGCGAAGAGTTTTATTACCAGGTAAATTATAAAAATGAGGATAATGTGGCCATAAATAATATTGAAATTAAAGTTAAATTTCCGGATAGTTTTATTTTTTTATCGAGCGACCCGAGTCCGAGCAGAAACAATAATTTTTGGGAAATACCCAGCTTATCCGCTCACCGCAGCGATACCATAAAGATAAAGGGCCGGCTGGTCGCGCCCGAAGGCCAGAGCGACATAATTTTAGCCGAAATGACCTATCGGCCGGAAAATTTTTCCAGCGAATTTAAAAAGTCGGCCGTTCAGCAAACCAAAATTAACGATTTGGGGCTGGATTTTTCCCTGGTTAGCTCGGGCAACGCCCTGGTTAATGAAGATAATGATATCATCATAAAATTTAAAGCCAAGGCAGAAAATTATCTCAATAACTTTCGTTTAAGCCTGGTTTATCCTCCAGAAGTGGAAATTATCAATCCGCCGGCGGATAAGCCCGAAGCGGCCACCAGCACGCCCGCGGTTCCTAAAATAGAGTCAAGCGGCCCCGGCGCCTGGCAGTTTAGCAATCTGGGGAAAAACGAAAATCAGTTCACGGTTAAATTCAAGGTTAAAGAAAAAAAACAGCCGACGGTTGATTTAAGCCTTAAGTTTGAATTGCCGGCGGCGACGCCGGACGGAGCCATGGAATACTATTTGTTTTATCAAAAAGATTTGACCTACGAAGTAATCAAAAGCGATTTTAATATCGGCGTCATCATCAACGGGTCGCCGCTTGACCAAGCGGTTAATTTCGGGCAAACTTTGAATTACGCCATCAGTTACGCCAACAAAGGAGAAGCCTTAATGAAAGATGTTATCATCATGGCGGTTTTGGAAAGCGATTTTTTGGATTGGCAGACTCTGGCCGACAAAAACAACGGCAAGGTCAGCGGCAATACCTTGAGCTGGAGCAAAACCGAAATTCCGGCATTGGCCGAGATGCCCAGCGGCGCCGAAGAAACTATTGATTTTTCCATTAGATTGAAGCCTTCGGCCGTGATTGATCCCGGCAAGCTTTATCAGGTAAAAAGCTATGTTAAATACAGCCTGGCGGGCAAGAGCGCCGGCGGCGAAAGTCAAAGCAACGCCATTATAAATAAAATTAACAGCGATTTGAATTTAAGCGAGCAATTAAGATATTTCAGCGATGATAATTTGGCCGTCGGCTCCGGACCGCTGCCGCCCAAGGCCGGCCAGACTACCAGCCTGAAAGTTTATTGGACCATCAATAATAATTTGCATGAACTGGACGATTTGGTCATCAGTTTTAATCTGCCCGCTAACGTAACGTGGGACGATAAAAGCCGCTCTTCCGTGGGCGCGGTCAGTTTTGACAGCCAGGCCAATAAAGTAGTTTGGCAAATCGGCCGTCTGCCGGTCGTGGTCTATAAAGCGGACGCTGAATTTAATTTGAGCATAACGCCGGCAGAATCGGACCGTAACAAGATTATGGTGATCCTGCCGGGCACCAGCATCGCCGCGCTGGACAAAGTAACCGGCATGGCGATAAATAAAACCCTAAAAGCCAAAACTTCAAAGCTGGAGGATGATAACATGGCCAGCGGGGACGGAGTGGTGCAGTAATAGGAAACTGTCATTCCGGCCTTTAAGCCGACCGCGTGCCGCCGAAGCTTTAGCGGTGGCGCAAGGCGGGCCGGAATCCAGAAATTATTTGTATAAATGTCTTTGCTGCTCATCCCTGGATTGTCATGGCTACGCCAGATCTGGCATAGCCATGACAGGTCGGAGCCCGTAATGACAAAAGGCATGTTTAAAATCTTGAAAAGATCAAAAATATCTCGGGCGCGATTGGGCCTGATAGCAACATCAAGAGGGAGGATTGAGACTCCCTTTTTTACGCCTGACGCCACTTTCGGGCAGATTAAATGTTTAGGCTTGCGGGATCTCGCGGACTTGGGTTTAGAATGTTTGGTCGTCAACACTTTGCATTTATTTTTGCGTCCTGGCAAAAATATAATAGCGCGCGCGGGCGGCTTAAATAACTATACCGGCTGGCGGCGTCCGATTTTATCCGACAGCGGCGGTTATCAGGTTTTTTCGCTGATTCATAGAAATAAATCCAGCGCTTCCCCTGGCCGGGCGCCGGATAAAAGCGGCTCCGGCGGCCGGATTACCGACCTGGCAGCGATTTTTCGTTCGCCCTTGGGCGGCTCCCGGATCAAGCTAACGCCGGAGCAATCAATCAGCCTGCAGTTTAACTTGGGCGCGCAGATGATGGTTTGTCTTGATGACTGCCCGCCCAATGATTATGACGAGGCTAAGCTGGAAGCCGCGGTCAGGCGCACTATTCTGTGGGCGAAAAGATGCCGCCGCCAGTATGACAAGGAAATTAAATCGCGCGGATTTAAAAATAAACGGCCCCTGCTTTTCGCCGTCATTCAGGGCGGCAACAATTTAGCTTTGCGGGAGTTTTGCGCCGGAGAATTAAAAAAAATCGGCTTTGACGGTTTTGGCTTCGGCGCCAGGCATATTGACGAGCGGGGAAATTTTTTAAGCCAAGCCCTGGAGAAAACTGCCGGTCAAATTCCGGAAAATAAATTGCGTTTTGGTTTAGGCATCGGCCAGCCCCGGGACATAATCAGATCGGTAAAAATGGGCTGGGATATGTTTGATTGCGTCATCCCCACCAGGGAGGGCAGGCACGGCAGGCTTTTCCTAGGGAAAAGAATTTCAAATTTCAAATTTCAAATTTCGAATAACCATCCAGAAAATTTTTATGAAACCATTAATATTACCAACGCCAAATTCGCCAAAGATTTTTCGCCGATAAATGAAGCCAGCCGACTGCCGGAATTAAAAAGACATTCCAAAGCCTACCTGAATTATTTATTTAAAATTAAAGAGCCTTTGGCGCTGAGGCTGGCCAGCTTGAATAATTTAGAATTTTATATTAAACTGTTAGGTGAAATCAGGGGGCTAATAAAAAAGAATAAGTTTTGAACTTTGTTTGCGTAATGGATGAAGCTTTTATTTAGGATTTACGCGGCTGATTAACGTTTGGCTGAAATTAGTAATTTGAAGCTAAGTCCTAATTATGATATCGTTAAAATATATTAATATTTAAATCACCCCATGTTTAATCCCGGGGAAAATATTTATGGAAGAAAAAAAGATTTTATCCAAACACCAGTCAGCCACCACGCACGGGCTAGATTTTGTCATTAACGGCGCGATTTTTTTGGCATTTTTTCTTTGCCCGTTATTTTTTACCGGTCTGGTGGCGCAAAATATCGGTTTTGAAAAAATGATTTTATTTTATTTTTTGGCGCTCCTGGGAGCGGTGGCTTGGGTGACCAAGGCCGTGATCATCGGCGAATTGAATATCAAAAGGACGCCGCTTGATTGGCCGATCGTGGGGTTATTGGCGGTCTATATTATTTCCACCATTTTGTCCGTCAGCCAGAAAGACAGCCTGATCGGCGTTTACGGCGACCCGGCCAAAAGCCTGGCGGCCGTGGCCATCTTTATCATCTTTTACTATCTGGTCATCAATAATATTAATCAAAAAAGAATAAAATTATTGTTTTGGGGCCTGGTCGGCTCCACCGCGCTGACGGTAATTTATTCGCTCCTCCAGCTGCTGGGCAAGCATATCTTGCCGCTGGATTTTACCCGAGCGATCAGCTTTAACCCGCTGGGCACAGCCTCGGGTTTAACCATGTATTTGGTGATCAGCTTGCCCCTTTTAGTCATCGCCCTGGCCCAAATCGGCGAAATTCATCTTGGTTTAAAGAATAAAGCGGCGCTAATTGCCATTAGGGCCGTCTTGGGAGCGGTAATTTTATTATCACTTTTCGTTCTGACCTTATTAAACGGTTTCACCTTTTGGCCAGCCGCTATCGTCGGCATCGTCATTGTCTTGATGTTTCTGCTTTCCAAGATCATTAAAATCACCAGTTCGAATTTAGTCATACCGATCGCCACTTTTTTGCTTTTAATTATTCTTTTGGTTTTAGGTAATTTTAATATCATGAGCCTGAATTTGCCCACTGAAGTCAGCTTGTCGCGTCGGACTTCCTGGGCGATTGCCAAAGCAAGTTTAATGCAGGATCCATTCCTCGGCTCCGGCCCGGCGACTTTTGTTTATGATTTTGTGAAATATAAAGGCGAGGATTTTAACGCCCTGCCTTTATGGAACGTCCGTTTTGATAATCCATCCGGATATTTATTCGAGTTGGCCGCGACCGTGGGCGGGCTGGGAGCGCTGGCCGCCGTTGTTATACTCTTAATTGCTTTGTCTATTTGCTTTTTGACTTTGATTAAAGCGCAAAGGAACGAAACACAGTCAATTTTGCTGGCCTTGTTTTCCAGCTTTATAACCGTTTTGATTTTCGCTCTGCTGTTTTCCTTAAGCAGTTCCATTATTTTAATTTCCGCCATGATATCGATTTTGGCCGTGGCCGTGGCGATTATCAATTATCCGGACAAATTTAAAGATCTAAACCTGTCTTTCAGGGCCTCGCCCAAATATGCCTTGGCCCTGGCGGCGATTTTCTTAAGTTTAAGCGCCGGCGTAGTCATCTTATTTACTTTGGGTGTTAAGATGTATCTGGCCGACTACTACGCCAAGCAATCAGTGCTGGCCGCCGATCTGAATCAAAAAATAAATAAAATCAGCCAGGCCATAATCTTGGCGCCTTATCAAGACGTCTATTATATAAATTTGGCCAATAATTACATGGCCGTGGCCAATCAAGAGGCCCAGGGCGGAAGAAACCAGAGCGTGATTGAAAATAGTCTGTCGCTGGCCATAGAAAAGGGCAAAAAGGCCATAGAAATCTCGCCCAATAACGTGGCGGACAGCGAAGCCATGGCATTAATTTATGAAAACGCCTCTTTCTACGTGCGGGGCGCCTTGGAATGGGCGGAAACTCTCTATAATAAAAACATTACTTTGGAGCCGAATAATCCGACGCCGTTTATCCGCATGGCATTAATTAATATGGCCAGAGCCAATGCCGAGACTGCCAAGCCGGAGATAAATCACCATATCAACGAAGCCATCAAGCAATACGATTTAGCTATCGGCAAAAAAAATGACCTGGGCGCCGCTTATTACGGCAAAGCAATTGCTTACGAAAAGCTGGGCAGCATCAATGACGCCGTTGACCAGCTGCAGAAAGCCGTGTTGCTCACCCGCGATAACGTGGACTACAGATTTGAACTGGGCCGTCTTTATTTTAACCGAGGCATGAGCCAGAACCAGCTTTCGCAAAACGCCGCGGAAAATATAACTGCCGGCGAAGAGTCAAGCGGAGATTTAAGCGTTTCTGGCGGCCAAGGCGGCTCGGCGGTTAAAAATGACGACGTTAAAACCGCCGAACAGCTTTTCTTAAGCATTATCCAGACTACCCCGAACCATGCTAACGCGCTTTACAGCTTGGCCCTGCTTTATCAGAAAACCGGAGAAACCGCCAACGCCAAGTTGGTGGTTGGGCAATTATTGAGAGTGGTGACAGATCAACCATCAATTGACGTGATTAAAAAACAATTTGCTGGATTATACTAAACTCTAAACGATCAAACAAGCAAAATAGCCAAGAAGACCGGGTTAAAATCCGGCCTTCTTTACATATCGTTATTGCCCAATTTATTCAATTTAGGATTTACGCGGTTGACTGAACGGAGGTTTTTCAAATGCGTAAGTCCTATTATTCATGGTAAACTCTCGCATTTTCCTACTATGCTTAGTAAATTGTAATAAGCAAAAAAAATAGTATAAATTTAAAAAATGCGCTATAATACAATTATATGACAAGACTTTTAATTACAACTTTCATTTTCGGATCAATGCTCGTCGCCGGTTCGGTAAATGCTCAAATGATGGGCGGATTTTCTAATATTTCAGTTGATTGGAACGAAGTGGTTGAGCACACCGCCCGCGAAGAACAGGAAGGCAAAGAGCTTTGGAATAAACTGTCCGCCAGAGGCGGACAAGCACAAGTAATTACTTGTGCTGATCTAAACGACGAGCAATTCGGGGTTCTTGGCGAATACTTTATGGGACAGATGTCCGGTGAATCGCACGCCGCCATGAATGCGATGATGATTCAGGCGCACGGGGAAGAAGGTGAGGAACAGATTCACATTGTCATGGGCAAACGGCTCTCCGCATGCGACACGTCGGCGACGTTTCCGGCAGAAAGCCTCGGCTGGATGCCGATGATGAATATGATGTGGGGAGGGTGGTCGTCTCCCTTTGGCAGTAATAATTCAACAAACAATATGATGAATTTTGGATTCGGTCCTTTTGGCAGTTTCGGCTGGATTTTTATGATCCTTTGGTGGGTCTTGATTATCGCCGGTATCGTTGCGCTTATCAAATGGCTCACGAGCCAATCTCGCGGCACTCGCCATAACGAAAAATCCGCGCTTGAAATTTTGCGGGAGCGATACGCCCAGGGCGAGATTAACAAGCAGGAGTTCGAGGAAAAGAAAAAAGAATTAAGTTAGACTGTTATGAAAATTGGCATCATCTTACAATCCAACAATCCGGAACATATTTGGAATACGTTCCGTTTTGGCATTACCTCGCTCAAGGCCAATCATGAGGTAACTGTCTTTTTGATGAACGAGGGAGCCGAGCTCGATGCCATTGCCGACACGGAACATTTTGATATCTCCAAGAAAGTAGCCGAATACAAAGAATTAAAAGGAAACCTGTACGCCTGCGGCACATGTTTGGAAATCCGCGGCAAAAAGGAGGCCGGAGTCTGCCCTGTCTCTACCATGACAGATTTGCTCAAGATGGTTGAGGAGAGCGATAAGGTGCTCGTGTTCGGATAGGGATGTTTGTTAAACAAAAATGACTTATGCACAACCCGAGATCTTGTAGGAATTTTGGGAGGAGTGATATAATGCGATTAACAACCGAATAGCAAATTGCCTCAAGGGGAAACCTGAAAGGAATTCTAAAGTTCAAGAGCTCGCGATCTGTTACCGCGTAATGTGGTAGCGGATTGCGAGCTTTTTTCGTTTCCGGGCCGAAATAATCATGAGAATAAAAAGAGTTCCCAACTTCCGAAAGGAAGTTTTTAAACTTTTGTTTGCATTATTCGGCAAACTATACTAACTTTTATATTATGGATATTAGAAAAAAGTTGAAAATCGCGGTAGCCATGTCCGGCGGCGTGGATTCTTCGGTAGCGGCTAAGCTGCTTTACGACCAGGGGCATGATGTCACCGGTGTGTTTTTATATTTTTGGCATGAGGATAATCCCTCCGGCGCCTTAAAGGGGCGGGGAGGGCCGGAAAACAAATGCTGTTCCAGCGGCGCTTTGCTGGACGCGCGGCGGGCCGCGGCTAAAATCGGCATTCGTTTATTGACCCTGGATTTTACTAAAGTTTTTAAAAAACAGGTGGTAGACGATTTTTTAAGCGAATACGCGCGCGGCCGCACGCCCAATCCCTGCGTCAGATGCAATAAGTTGGTTAAACTCGGTTTTTTAATTAAAGCCGCGCGAAAATTAGGCTTTGATTATCTGGCCAGCGGCCACTATGCCCGTCTCTGGCCGGAAATTCCAAATTCCAAATCCTCCCGCAGACAGGATCACGCTACGCGGCGACAATCTCCAAAAAATGCGCCTCAAATTACTTATAAATTATATAAAGCTAAAGACGAAAACAAGGACCAGTCATATTTTTTGCACACCCTTAATCAATACGCGCTGAAGCATTTGCTTTTCCCCCTGGGAGATTATACCAAGTCAGAAGTCAGGCAAATGGCCAAAAAATTCGACTTGCCCGTGGCCGAGAAGCCGGACAGCCAGGAAATTTGTTTTGTTCCGGATAAAAACCATAATGATTTTTTAAAGCGGCATTTAAAGCTAAAACCCGGGCCGATAAAGTTATTAACCTCCCCCAATCCCCTCCTTCGTAAGCAGGGGAACGCTTGCCCCCTTGGTAAAGAGGAAATAAGGGGAATTAAAATGTTCGGCAAAGCTATAATCCCCCTAACTCCCTTTATCAAGGGGGAAGTTTTTGGGAAAGGCAGGATTATCGGCCGCCATCAGGGCTTGCCGCTCTATACCATTGGCCAGAGAAAGGGGATTAACCTGGGCCACGGCCCGTTTTACGCGGCCAAAATGGATTATAAAAAAAATATTTTATACGTGGTCGGGGCCAAGAACGAGAATAAGATTTTTAGCCGTGATCTGATTGCCAAAAACGTTGATTGGATTAGCCAAACAACGCCTCCAGCCAGATTAAACTGCCAAGCCATGACGCGTTATCGCCAAAAAGCCGTGGCCTGCCGCCTTAGTAAAATCAAGGGCGGCGCTTATAAAGTTAAATTTGCCCGGCCGCTAAGAGCCATTATGCCGGGCCAGAGCGTGGTGTTTTACCGCGGCTGGGAAGTTCTGGGCGGGGGGGTGATTGCTAAATAAAAAACCAACCATTGGGCTCCCCGAGACTTTTCTCGAGGCCTGTTTTATTGGATAAACAAATTAATTGTGCTATAATTAGACATATGGCCAAAGCAAAAGCGAAAAATAATTCCTCCTCCGGCTTGCCAGTCAACTCGTCCGCCAAAGCTTTAGCGTCGGCGGAAACTTCGGCCAAAATCGGAGCCAAGAGAAAAAAAAATAATCAGGCGAAAGCCAGGTTAAAAAAACGCCTGCCCTCGGCCGCAGCGGCCCAGGTGATTAAATTTAAAGACTCGGACGCGGACGGCTTATTGGACGCGGAAGAAAAGATACTGGGCACTGACCCGAAAAAAAGCGACAGCGATCGTGACGGATTAAGCGACGGCGCTGAAGTCAAAATTTACGGCACTGACCCGTTAAACTCGGATACTGACGGCGACGGCCTAAAAGACGGCGAGGAAATTAAACGCGGTTTGAATCCCAAAGGTCACGGGCTGTTAAAAGATCTGTTTATACCCGGTCGGCACAATAATTTTAAGCCACGAGCTTTGCACCCGAAAAGAATCGCTTTTTATTCTTTGAGCGCCGTCTTATTTAAGGTTATTTTAGCGGTTTCGGTTATGGCTCTGCCCATAGAAGCCTGGCTAACGCCTGATCTTTTAGTCGAGCAGAGCAAAAAAATTATCAGCTTGACCAATACCATCAGAACTAATTTAAACCTGGCGCCTTTAAGCGAAAGCCCGCTCCTGGATCAAGCCGCCTTTAACAAGGCCCAAGACATGCTGTTTAACCAGTATTTTTCCCATAACGGGCCGGACGGTAAAAGCTTGGCCGATTGGCTTAAAACTATTAAATATGATTTTCTAACGGCCGGAGAAAATTTAGCCATGGGCTTTACCAGCCCCGAAGAAGTGGTCAACGCCTGGACCAGAAGCCAGACGCATTATAAAAATCTGATTGACCGTGATTTTAATGAAATCGGCGTAGGCATAGTGAGCGGCCGATACGGCCTGGCCCAGACCACTTTGGTGGCGCAATATTTCGGTGCCGCTTTGAGCCAGCCGGCGGCGGCGATAAAGCCGGCCCAAGCGTCAGCGCCGGCTTCGGCCGCTTCAAACAGCCGGTTCGCGGGCGACAGAATCAATAAAATATCCGAGCCGGTCCGGCCAAAAAATTTGGCTATAGCCGTCACGGATTCGCCGGGCCAAGAAGTAAAATTCGAACCCGATCCGGCGCCTTTAATCGCCGGTATTTTCATACCGCAGATTGCCAGCGCGGCCGAACCGCTAATAGATTTATTTAAGTCAAAATTATATGTTGACCAACCTAAGGGCCAAAGCCAAAAAGTCGTGCGCGCCGAAGTTTATTTAAGCTCGGCCGCGGCCAAGGCGCGGGTAGATTTTAATAATTATTTTATTGATTTAAAGCCGGCGGCCGGAGAGGCGGCTGGCGGTTCGGCCGCGCTGGCCGCCGGACTATGGACCGGGCAGACCATAATTTTTGAAGAAAACCGGGAACAAATTTTTAATCCAGTGGTTTTGCCGATCTTGACGGTTGAAGATCGGCTGGGCAACAAGACCGCGGCGGATTTGGACTGGAATAATATCCAGCCGGCCGATACCAGCTTATTAAAACAATATTATTTTATTAAACAGCACCAAGCGCCGTACATCCGTCCGCTCTTTAATCTGACCTCTATTTTTTATAAAGTCATTCTGGCCATCGCTTTGATCGCCTTAGCTTTGAATATTCTGATTGAAATTAAAAAACAATCTCCGCGCATCATTTTGTCAACTCTGGGGTTAATCGCTCTATTGGTTGTCTTGATCATTATTTAAAAAAGGCGGGCAGGCAGCGGATAAAACTTTTTGGTTTCCAGGTCTTGACTTAAACTACTTCAAACTTTACCCCCTTTATCAAGGGGGATAAATTATGACCGCTAAAAAAATAAGACAACTTTATTTGGATTTTTTCAGGTCCAAAGGGCACGCTATCATTGCTAGCGCTTCCTTAATTCCGGAAAACGATCCGACTACCATTTTTACCGGTTCGGGCATGCAGCCGATTGTGCCGTATCTCTTGGGTGAAAAACATCCGGCCGGCTCGAAGATAGCGGACGCGCAGAAATGTTTCCGCGCCCAGGACATAGAAGAAATCGGCGATAACCGCCACACCACCTTTTTTGAAATGCTGGGCAACTGGTCCCTGGGCGATTATTTTAAAAAAGAACAGCTGGCCTGGATTTTTGAATTTTTGACCAAGCAAGCCGGCCTGGAGCCTGAAAATCTATATTTCACGGTCTTTCGCGGCAACCCCGAGCTTGGCATTCCCCGCGATGATGAAGCGGCCGGTATTTTAAAAGCGGAATTTAAAAGGGCCGGTCTGCCCGCCAAGACCGTGGATTTTTCGGAGAACGGCGGACTTCAGGACGGCCGGATATTTTATTATGATGAAACCAAGAATTGGTGGTCGCGTTTCGGCGCGCCGGCCAATATGCCTAAGGGCGAGCCGGGCGGGCCGGATTGTGAAATTTTTTACGACTTCGGCGCCGCGCGGCAAATTCATGAAAATTCGCCGTTTAAGCATAATCCCTGCCATGTTAATTGCGATTGCGGCCGCTTCATGGAAATCGGCAACAGCGTTTTCATGCAATATTTAAAGACCGACCAGGGTTTTAAGCGCTTGCCCAAAGGCAACATAGATTTCGGCGGCGGCTTGGAAAGAATCGCGGCCGCGGCTAATCAGGAGCCGGACATTTTTCAAACCGATTTATTTACGCACTTAATTTTTAAAATTGAACAGCTGTCCGGCAAAACATACGGAGCGGATCAGGGCATGACCAAAGCCATGCGCATTATCGCCGATCACCTGAAAGCCGTTGCTTTTATCATGGGCGACGACAGGGGAGTGGCGCCGTCAAACACTGACCGAGGCTATGTGGTGCGCCGCTTAATCAGGCGGGCGGTCAGGTTCGGCCGGCAGATGGACATCAAAGAGCCGTCCTGGACCAAGGAAATCACCAAAATCACGGCGCACGATTATCTGTCAGTCTATCCGGAATTGGGAAAAAATATTAATAAGGTTGTAGAAGAGCTTGAAAAAGAAGAGGTCAAATTCAAAAAAACCTTGGAGCAGGGTTTGAAAGAATTTGAAAAAATAACCAGCCAGCTGGCGGGTAAAAAAATCAGCGGCCAACAGGCTTTTTATTTATACCAATCCTATGGCTTTCCGCTGGAAATAACCGCGGAACTGGCTGAAGAAAAAAATTGCCTGGTTGACGTTGAAGCTTTCAGCGCGGAGCTTAAAAAGCACCAGGAGCTTTCCCGCACGGCTTCAGCTGGTAAGTTTAAGGGCGGTTTGGCCGATTCAAGCGAACCGGTTAAAAAATTGCACACGGCCGCGCACCTGCTGCTGGCGGCTTTGCGAATTGTGTTAGGCGATACGGTTGCGCAAAAGGGCAGCAATATCACGGCCGAAAGATTAAGATATGATTTTTCCTACGGCGCGAAGATGACCGCCGAACAAATACAACAAGTTGAACAACTGGTTAATCAAGCGATTAAAGACGGCTTGCCGATTACTTGCCAGGAAATGAGCCTGGAGCAGGCGAAAGAGTCCGGCGCTCATGGCATCTTTGAATCAAAATATGGTGAAAAAGTTAAAGTTTATAGCGCGGGCGATTTCAGCAAAGAAATTTGCGGCGGGCCGCATGTTAATAATACCGGAGAATTGGGGCGTTTTAAAATTAAAAAAGAAGAAAGCTCATCGGCCGGAGTCAGGCGGATAAAGGCGGTATTGGAATAAACTTAGCTAATATTAAATTAATTATTGCTTGAATTACTATAAATTATTAACCGCCGGAAAAAAGTCTTGACATCAGACCCAATAACCTATATAATTGTTTATACGGTAAATAAATCCTAAAATAACTTATTTTAAAAAGTTTTGGTGCCTCGCTAGTTAGGCGTGGTGATTTAACCAAAGCTATTTTTGTTTTAAAAGCTAATAATCACTTAATGTTAGAAAATAATCAGCCAATCAGCTCCAAGGACTTTGTTGAAATTATCGGCGAAGTCATAGAATTAATGCCGGCCGCCAGTTTCCGTGTCAAATTGGAAAATGGCCATGAAATTTTAACGCATCTTTCCGGTAAAATGAGAATGAATAAAATTAGACTGTTACCAGGCGATAAAGTCAGGGTACAAATCAGTCCTTACGATTTAACCAAGGGAAGAATAACTTATAGATTATAAATTGTAATGTTCAATTTCCATAAATATCGCGACGAGCGAAGCGAGAGGCAAATTTCCATAAATTTTGAAATTAAGAAATTAGCTCCCCGTGTCAAGCGCGGGGTCGCGAAATTAATAGAAATTTATTGTTATTCGCATTTTTTTTATGAAGGTCAGAAGCAGCGTAAAAAAAATTTGCAAAGATTGTGAAATTGTCAGGCGCAAAGGCCGGGTCTGGGTGATTTGCAAAACTCCCAAGCATAAACAAAGGCAAGGCTGAGGAAATTTACGATTTAAGATTTTCGATTTTAAATTTGCAATTAATTATTGGCTGAATATAAAATCGTAAATTTTAAATTATAAATCTAAAATAACCACATGGCCATAAGAATCGCCGGTGTCACCATCCCGAACGAAAAAAGAGTGGAGATTTCTTTAACTTATATTTTTGGCATCGGTAAATTTAAAGCCAACGCCATTTTAAAATTAGCCAAAGTCAACCCTGACACCAGAGCCAAAGATCTGACCGACGTGCAAGCTAATAAACTTAGGGATTTGATTGAAAAGCAGAATAAAGTGGAAGGCGATCTAAGGCGAGAAATCTTTGCTAACGTAAAAAGATTGAAAGAAATCGGCAGCTACCGCGGCAGCCGGCATGCTAAGAGCCTGCCGACCAGGGGCCAGCGGACAAAAACCAACAGCCGCACCGTGCGCCACAACATCAGAAAAACCGCCACTTCCGGCAAAAAACCGGCCGCGGAAAAAACTTAAAATCTGCGAATTACAAATCTGTTACAAATTTACGAATAACCCGACGGCAGTTTTATATTTATTTGTAAATTTTAATAAATTTCAAATTTGTATACTTTCAGACTAAATTATCAATCTATGGCTGAGGAAAATAAACCAATAAATAAAATTCTCCTGTCGGATGTAAAGTCAGCGGCTGCGGACAAACAGGACAAAGCTAAGGCTGGCGGTGATTTAAGGCCGGAAAAGGCGGCTGAACCAACCGGCGAGATCGTGGTCAAAAGCGATTTGAATCAGCCCGAGGAATTGCCGGAAGAAATAAAAAAGAAGCTGGAGAAAAACAAGGCCGATCGAAAAGTCATAAAAAGAAAGATTAGAAAGAAGAAAGCGGCCAAAAAAGTCGCCGTGGGCGTGGCTCACGTCAAAGCTACCTACAATAATACGATTGTCGCATTAACCGACTTAAGCGGTAATGTTTTATCCTGGGCCAGCGCCGGCATGGCCGGTTTTAAAGGACCGAAAAAATCCACGCCTTACGCCGCTCAGATCATCACCAGAATCGCCGTGGAAAAAGCCAAAGAATTCGGCTTGCAGGAAGTCAGCGTTTTCGTCAAAGGCGTGGGCACCGGCCGCGAATCAGCCATCAGAGCGTTAAACGCCAACGGCTTGATTGTTTCATCAATTAAAGACGTTACGCCCATTCCCCATAACGGCTGCCGGCCGAAAAAACCCAGGAGGGTATAACCTTTTTAAAACAATGAATTTCTTAATTCCGCGACTGGAGCGAAGCGAAAGGAGCTAATTTCTATAAATTTCAGAAATTAAGAAATTAGCTCCCCCGTGTCAAGCGCGGGGTCGCGAAATTTATGGAAATTATTTGAAAACTAATAAATATGTCTAAATACTTAGGTCCTAAATGCAAACTCTGCCGCCGCGAAGGCGAAAAACTGATGCTTAAAGGCGAACGCTGCAAAACCGCCAAGTGCGCCATTGTCAAAAAAAATTACCCGCCGGGCGTGCATGGGCCGAAAGGGCGAGCCACCAGGCAGAGTGGCTATAACCTGCAGCTTAGGGAAAAGCAAAAAGCCAAGAGAATTTATAATCTGCAGGAAAAGCAATTTAAACTGAGCTTTAACCGGGCGATTAAGCAAAAGGGTGATGCCGGCGAAAATTTATTGAAAATCCTGGAAACCAGACTGGACAATGTGATTTACCGCTTGGGCTTGGCCGCCTCAAGAGCTCAAGCCAGAAGCCTGGTGGCGCATGGCCATTTTAAAGTTAATGATAAAAAGGTTGATATCCCTTCCTACAACGTGGCGACGGGCGATATTATTAAAATCAAACCAGCCAGCCAGCGCAACCGGCAATTTGCCAGCTTGGCGGAAAAGCTAAAAACCATGGAAATTCCCAGCTGGCTTAATTTTGAAATCAAAGGTTATAGCGCCAAAGTTTTACATCTGCCATCCCGAGAAAACTTTGAATTAAAAATTAACGCGCCCGTCATCGTGGAATTTTATTCCAGGTAACCCACGAATCAACGAATCAATTCACGAATTTACTAATATAGGAAAAACGCTTTGTTAATATTTGTAAATTTGTGAGATAATTTGTTGATTTGTGGGAAACAAACCTTTTAGAATGCAATAATTGAGTTTACAACATTAAATATCTATTATAAAGATAAACACGAATCATATGCAAAAAATAGCTTTGCCTTCAAAAGTAGAATTTGTTAAAGGTGCGAACGAGAACCATGAACAAATTATTATTGAACCGTGCTACCCGGGCTATGGCACGACGATTGGCAATGCTTTAAGGAGAGTTCTTTTATCCTCTTTGCCCGGGGCGGCCGTTATCGGCGTAAAAATTAAAGACGCCGATCATGAATTTATGACTTTGCCCCATGTCAAAGAAGACGTTTTGGAGCTGGTTTTAAACTTAAAACAGCTGCGTTTAAAAATTTTCAGCGATGAAGTCGTCAGACTGGAGCTGGACGCTCGGGGAGAAAAACAAGTCAAGGCCCGGGATATTAAAAAAAACAGCCTGGTGGAAATCGCCAATCCGGATTTAGTCTTAGGCAATATCACCGATGTGGCGGGCAAGCTGGGCATGGAAATATTTGTTTCCAAGGGCTTGGGTTACGTGATGGTGGAAAGCCGGGAAAGTGATAAAAATGAAATCGGTTATATAGAAATGGATTCAATCTTCTCGCCGATTCTATCGGTCGGCATAAACGTTGAGAATGTCCGCGTCGGCAAGATGACTAATTGGGATAAACTGGTGATTAACTTGGCTACCGACGGAACTATCACACCGGCCCAAGCCTTTAAGCAGGCAGTGGATATTTTAACAGATCAATTCGCGGCTTTAATCGGCGGCCACAAAGAGAGCGCGGCAGCGGAAGAATCTAAAGCCGCTCCGGCGGAAGCTGTCGCGGCCGCGGAACCGACTCCGGCGGAAAAGCCCAAAAAAAGAGGTCGACCCAGGAAAAGTTAAAAATACGAAATCTATATATGAGACACCATGTCAAGGGGAAAAAATTAGACAGGCTTAAAGCTCCCAGGGAAGCGATGCTGAAAAATCTGGCTTCAAGCATTATTATTTATGAAAAAGTTAAAACTACCGAAGCCAAAGCCAAGGCGGTGAGGCCGCTCCTGGAAAAAGTCATCACTCTAGCCGTTAAAGGCGACCTAAATGCCCGAAGAGAATTAATCAGATTATTGCCGCAACCAATGGCTATTAAAAAAGCCATGAAAGTTTTATCGGCTAAATATAAAAGTAAGCATGGCGGCTACTTAAGAATAGTAAAATTAGGCGCCAGGCTTGGCGATAGCGCTAAGATCGTGCAGATCGAACTGGTATAAACAATTAAAACCACTGAACTTTTTCGCATTTATGAAAATTGAAAGAAAACTTAATAAAATTGACGCCCGGGGACAAGCCATTGGCCGCTTGGCGTCGCGCGTCGCTTTGATTCTGCGCGGAAAAAATAAGGTTGAATATTTGCCTTATTTAGATATTGGGGACATAGTCGAAGTCAGCAATATCGATCAGCTGAAATTTAGCGGCAAAAAAATGGAACAAAAAAAATATCACAGTTATTCCGGCTATCCCGGCGGTTTAAAAACTAAAAAAATGAAAAACCTGTCAGCCGCGCAAATTTTAAAAAAAGCGGTTAAGGATATGTTGCCCAAAAATTCGCATCGGGTAAATATGTTAAAAAGATTGATAATTATTTCATCCAAAACTGGCGGAAATAAATAAAAACTATGGCGGAAATTGATAAAAATTCATTAAAAACCGCATCGGTCGATAGCGATCATATTAAATTAAAAGACAAATATATCAGCGCGATCGGCCGGAGAAAAACTTCCACCGCCCAGGTTCGCCTTTATAAGAACGGCCAGGGCGCGATCACGGTCAACGGCTTTAAAGCTGATCAATATTTCAAGGATGGAGAATTATTAACCATCGCTGGTCAGCCCTTGAAACTCTCCGGCCTGGTTAAGGATATTAATTTGAGCATTATGGTTTCTGGCGGAGGTAAAAAATGCCAAGCCGAAGCCATCCGTCACGGTATCGCCAGGACGTTGGTTCTAATTAATCCTGAATTGAAGCCTTCGTTAAAAGTTAAAGGCTGGGTTAAGCGCGATGCCAGAAAAAAAGAGAGAAAGAAGCCCGGTTTAAAGAAAGCCAGGCGAGCACCCCAATGGGCTAAGAGGTAGCCAACCTCACCACAACGGGGCAAGAAGAAACAGATGCTAACCAAAAGTATTGGCCAACTGGCAAAATAAATTTAAATAACCTAAGCATAATAAAACCCCGCTAACGAGCGGGGTTTATGTTATTTTTCCGGATTGACGCCGGAGGCTCCAGCAGACAGAAATTTATTAATTTACGCCAAACATGGCATTTGGCGGCCATCCCTTAATATGTTAAGATTGAAACATGACTGAAAAGATCGCCAATATAGCTAAGAATACTTCATATTTTACCCTAGCTTTAGTTTTGCAAAAGATAATCTCCTTCACCTATTTTACTTTAATCGCCAGAGCTTTGGGTCCGGAGGATTTGGGCAAATATTATTTTGCCATTTCCTTCGCTTCAGTTTTTTCCATCTTAATGGATATTGGCCTGACTAACGTTTTGACTCGGGAAATCGCCAGAGAAAAAAATAAAGCCAATATTTATCTTGGCTCGGTTATGGCCGTAAAGTTGCCTTTAAGCGTTATAACCGGCTTAATCATCATCTTGGCGGCTAACCTGTTAGGCTATGGCGAATTAACAAAAATATTAATTTACTTTTCCACGGTTTGCGTTATTTTAGATTCATTCACCAGCGCCTTTTTTTCCGCCTCGCGCGGTTTCCATAATTTATCTTTTGAAAGTCTGTCTTCAGTCCTGTTCCAGCTGATAGTCCTGGTCACGGGCCTGACAATTTTAAAGCTTGATTTAGGCTTAAAATGGCTGATGGGATCTTTGCTCCTGGCCAGTATTTTTAATTTTCTTTACGCTTTAGTCGTGGTCGTTAGACGATTTAAGCTTAGCCTAAAACCGATTTATAATCCGGCCGTAATTAAGCTGGTTTTAAAAATTTCTCTGTCTTTCGGCTTGTTCGCTATTTTTCAAAAAATTTATACCTATCTTGATACTGTTCTTTTAGCCGCTTTGGCCGGCGATTATTACGTCGGTTTATATCAAGTGGCTTTTAAAATAATCAATGCCATTCAATTTTTACCCTTGGCCTTTACCGCCTCGCTTTACCCGGCCATGAGCTCATATTGGGCGTCCAATCGCGGCCAATTGGCCATTACCTTTGAACGCTCCATGAATTATTTGATTATCATCGCTCTGCCGATTTCAGTCGGCATCGCGGTCTTGGCCGATAAGATTGTGCTGATTTTTAAATCAGGGTTTCAGGGCGCCAGTCTGCCTTTGGAATTGAATATCGCGGCTTTGTTGTTTATGTTTACCGCTTATCCGATCGGTTCTCTTTTGAATGCCTGCGATAAGCAAAAAATCAATACCGTAAACATGGCCGTCACCGTGGCCACCAGTGTTATTTTGAATTTAATTTTAATACCTAAATTTCAGGCGGTCGGCGCCAGCCTGACGGTATTAGCCACTAGTGTTTTAATGCTGGTCTTAGGCTTGATTCAAGTACCTAAAATCATCGTTTATCGCCCGCGGAAAATTTTAAAAGTTTTTATTAAGGCCTTGGCCGCTTCCGCTATTATGATGATGGTTGTAATTTATTTAAAAAATTATTTGAATATTTTTATCATCGTGCCCATTTCGGCCATCATCTATTTTATTTTATTGTATTGCTTAAAAGCGTTTAAACCGGAAGATATTTTAAGCATTTATCGGTCGTTCATAAAAAAACAAAAAGCAGATGACATCGGACTGATCGCTGAAGAAAATTTTTAGAGCCTATCTCAAAAATAGCTTTTAGTCATTTTTCGTGATTTTTCCGGCGAAAAACCGAAAATTGACGAAAAATAGCGAGCTATTTTGATGAGATTTTCGGTTTTTTGCAGCCGAAAAAGACCAAAAATGAGCCAAAGATTATTTTTGAGATAGGCCCTAGTAATATTTATAGGACTTACGCGCTTGAAAAACCTCCGTTTTAGGCACTTAACCGCGTAAGTTCTAATTTATTGTGCTTGATATGAAAACCTTGCTATTTACCTTGGAATATCCGCCTTTTTACGGCGGTGTGGCTAATTACTATGGCAATCTAGTCAAATATTGGCCAAAACGTGATAATATTTCGGTACTCAATAATAATAACGGCCTGCTGATCAACCGAACTTGGCCGGTTTTAAAATGGTTGTCCGCGATTCCGAGATTGCGGGAAGCTATTAAAAAAGGGCGGATTGATCATATTATCGTTGGCCACATCTTACCCTTGGGGCTAGCCGCGTTACTTTGCCGCCAGCTTTACCCGATAAAGTACTCGGTGATATTGCATGGTCTGGATTTTAGTCGCGCTACTCAAATTTGGCGTAAGAGAATAATTTCAAAAATAATCCTAATAAAAGCGGATAAAATAATTTGCGCCAATAGTTATACGGCTGAACTGGTCAAATCATTTTTAGGAGGCAAAGTCGACGGTAAAATTAAGATTGTCAATCCTGGGGCGGAACAACTCGCAACTCGCAACTCGCAACTCGCAACTCAATTAGAAAAAAAATACCATTTAAATAATAAAATAATTCTGTTATCGGTCGGACGCTTGGTAAAACGAAAGGGTTTTGATCAAGTAATTGAAGCGCTGCCGGAAGTCTTAAAACAAGCGCCGAATTTAATTTATGTTATTATTGGCGATGGAGAAGAATTAAGAAATTATCAATTAAATATTACGAATTACGAATTGAGTGATAAAATAATAATCATAAATAAGGCGGCTGATGGCGAGCGCGACGCCTGGTATAATTTATGCGACATCTTCATTATGCCGGCCAAAAATATTAACGGCGATTTTGAAGGTTTTGGCATAGTTTATCTTGAAGCTAATCTGGCCGGCAAGCCGGTGATCGCCTCGTTAAGCGGGGGAGTGGGCGACGCGGTGATCGATGACCTAAACGGCTTAATAGTTGACCCTCTTGACTTAAATGAAATAGCCAGAACCGTTATTAAGCTAGCGCAAGACACTAATTTAAGACGCAGACTGGGCGAGCAGGGGAGGGAACGAGCGATTAGAAAGTTTAATTGGCCAGGACAAGTGGAAAAAATTTATAAGATTATAATGTAAAGTGCAAATTTTTTAACTTTAAATTTTTATGATTAGCGTAATCATCCCGGTCTACAATCAAGCCGAACACTTAGACAATTGTCTGGCCGGCATTGAAAAACAGACTTATGACAATTATGAAATTATTGTGGTTAACGATGGTTCGTCAGACGATATTGCCGACGTAATAAAAAAATATAAGATAATTTTTAACTATAAATTATCGTATTTCGAGCAGGAAAACCAGGGGGCCGCTGCGGCCAGAAACAGGGGAGCCAAAATAACCAAGGGAGAGTATCTGATTTTTTTAGACGCGGATATTGTCGTGCGGCCGAAGATGCTGGAACTGATGTTAAAAACCCTTAAAGCCAATCCCGGCGCGAGTTTCTGCTATTCGTCATTTATCTGGGGCAAAAAAAAATTTAGACTCTGGCCGTATGATGTTGAAAAACTCAAAAAAATGCCTTACATCAATACCGCCTCGCTTATCCGAAGAGAGCATTTTCCCGGGTTTTCCGCTCAAGGCGGACCAGCCTTTGGCTGGGATGAATCAATTAAGCGTTTTCAGGACTGGGATTTATGGCTAACCATGTCTGAATCCGGCCATACCGGAGTTTGGTTAAATCAAGTCTTATACGCGGTTAGCTTAACTGGCGCGCAAACCATGAGCCACTGGCTGCCGTCTTTTGTCTATAAATTATTGCCCTTTTTACCGTCTGTTAAAAAATATAATCAAGCCAAGGAAGTAATTAAAAAAAAGCATAATTTAACATAAAAAAGGGAAGCCGTAAATAACTTCCCCGCGCCGAAAAGGCTATGCATTGTCCCTCCATTTATGGCATCGGCCTACCGCCGAGCGCCAGATTTCCATCTCCTGACCGCAAAGTACAACGCCGCCAAGGACAAACATATAACAGACCCAGCAAGGACCATGGCGCTGAATAACGTAATTATGGTTTCCATGTTTTTTCCAGTCTTTTTGTGTTGACGTTTGCCTTTATATTAATACATTTATATTATAATGTCAAGCTTAAAGCCACACAATAAAATTTTTACCAATACTTTACTGCTATTAATTTTAGGCGAATTATTGTCATTTTTAGGCTATTATTATTCTCTGGTTAACTCGCTGACCTTTTTTCTTATAGTTCTACTGGCCATTTCCGTTTCTCTATATCGGTTGGAGTATGGTTTATGCATTTTACTGGCCGAATTATTTATCGGCTCATTCGGTTATTTATTTTATTTTGAATCCGGCGAAACCAAGGTTTCCATCCGCCTGGCGCTCTGGCTGATTATCATGTCGGTTTGGCTGGCACAAGTTATTTTAAATTGGCTAAAAACCAAAAAATTATCAGTTATTTTTTTAAAGTCGCCCTATTTTAATTATTTGATTGTTTTATCAATTTTTATTATCTGGGGGTTGATTAACGGCTTTCTAAACGGCCACGCGGCCGGCAATATCTTTTTTGATTTTAATAATTGGCTTTATTTTTTACTCATCTTTCCTCTATTGACATTAAAGCAGGATGAGGGTGGCCAATTGTTTATTTTGCGACAAATCTTTTTCGTGGCCATAACCTGGTTAAGCGCTAAGTCCTTAGTCTTGGCTTATATTTTCTCACACAATTTTAATGGTTTTGCCGTTGACTTATACCGTTGGACCAGAGTTAACGGATTGGGGGAAATTACTCAAGTTCAGGGCGGTTTCAGCCGCGTCTTTATGCAATCGCAGATTTTCGTTTTAATCGGGTTTTTTATTTTATTACTCTGGCTGTTAAAATATATTATCGGCAGCGGCGAGTGGCGACTCGCCGCTACGGTTAAAAATCGCCGTTTCATTATGCTGCCTTTATTTCTCTCCGCTATCTTCATTAGTTTTTCACGTAGTTTATGGCTTGGCCTCGCGGTTGGCGGCATTCTAGTCTGGTTGATCGCCATATTCCGAATAAAAATTAAATTCAAGCATTTTTTAATTTTTAATTTCGTAATTTTATTTAGTATATTTTTAAGTTTAGCCTTGACAGTGGCGACAGTTAAGTTTCCTTACCCAACCGCTTACGGCGGCTTCAACCCGGTAAATCTGCTAGGCGAAAGGGCAACTCAAATAGCCAATGAAGCCGGCGCTTCTTCAAGATGGCAGCTTTTAACGCCCTTGTGGCAGAAAATAAAAACTGCTCCGGTAATGGGCCAAGGTTTTGGCGCGACCGTAACTTACCGGACCAATGACCCGCGCGCTTTAGCCAGCAGCCCGAACGGACTTTATACTACTTATACTTTTGAGTGGGGCTGGTTTGATATTTGGTTGAAATTGGGTCTATTGGGGTTATTGGCTTACTTGGGCTTAATCTTTAAAATTATCAAAGATGGATTGAAAATAAATTCGTATTTTTCTCTATCATTAGTTACCGGCTTATTAGTGCTGATAACGGTTAATATCTTTAGCCCCTACGTAAATCATCCGCTGGGGATCGGCTACATTATCCTGACCATAGCCATGATGGATCAAAAAAAACTAATATAATATCTTGTCCCTTTATTTGCCCCTTGCGCTAATTTAAAATTTCCTGTATATTGTAAGTTATGCAATTTTAATAAAACCCTCGCGCCTCTTCGGGGCGCGTAGATAAACAAGTAATTATGTCTGACCAAATTATTTCGCAAGAAGGCTATGAAAAACTAAAAAAAGAGTTGGACGACAGAACCAGTATCAAACGCCTGGAAATTGCCGAGCGCATTGAAGCGGCTAAAGAACTCGGAGATTTAAGCGAAAACGCTGAATACGCCGAGGCCAAAGATGAACAAGCCTTTAATGACGGCCGGATTTGCGAACTTATGGCCCTGCTTAAAAATGTCACGGTGGTGCAGAAAAACGGCGATAAAAACAAAGTCAGCCTGGGTTCGTGCGTTACCGCCAAGAGCGACGGCAAGATTAAAGAGTTTATCCTGGTCAGTTTTAACGAAGCCAACCCGGGCGAAGGCAAAATTTCCAACGAGTCGCCCTTGGGCGTGGCCTTTTTGGGCAGAAAAAAAGGCGATAAAATAACGGTTAACACGCCGCGCGGTCCGGTAGTCTATGAAATTATAGAAATTAAATAAAATTTTATTAAAAAACAAGTGTTTTAGGGTGCTTGTTTTTTTATCCCCGCGCCAAACTTAGCCAGGGGATTTATTTTTGACTTTCAAGCTAAAACAGGGTAAAATATTAACATAAAAATTATATCAGCTTTTGTTTAGTGTGCCTAAAATAAGGTATTTATTTAAAATTAAAACATTTTAATATAATGCCAATCAACAAATTTATACGAATGCCGCAAATATTCGCGGCATTCGCAGATTAATTCGCGGCATTCGCATTATTATATTTATGATAAAAGCCAGCGAACGCCAGGATCGCCTAAAAAAATTAACTGAATTAAAAAAATCAGGTTTAAACCCTTATCCGTCTAAAACCGGCCGCAACCATTCGGTCAGCCAAGCCTTGGCCGATTTTGAAAAAATCACGCCGGGCCGCGGCGAATTATGCTTGGCCGGCCGGCTAAGAAGCTTAAGAGCCCACGGCAATCTGACTTTCGCCCACCTAGAAGACGGCAGCGGTAAAATTCAGCTGGCTTTTTCTAAAAAAGAAACCGGTCCTGATAGTTATAAAATTTTTTCTAAATATATTGATGTCGGTGACTTTCTGGAAGTTAAAGGCGCGTGCTTTTTAACCAAAGCCGGGGAAAAAAGCCTGATGGTCAAAGCCTGGCGGATATTGGCCAAAGCCATCCGGCCTTTGCCGGAAAAATGGCACGGCCTGACCGACGAAGAGGAGAGGTTAAGGAAAAGATATCTGGACATCTTATTCAATCCGGAGGTGAAAGAGATGTTTATAAAGCGCGCCAAATTTTGGCAATCTATGCGAAATTTTATGGTCAGCCGGGGATTTTTGGAAGTGGAAACGCCGGTTTTGGAAAATACCGCCGGCGGCGCCGACGCCAAGCCCTTTATGACGCATCATAACGCCCTTGACTTGAATGTATATTTGAGAATTTCCATGGGCGAACTTTGGCAAAAAAAATTAATGGTAGCGGGTTATGAAAAAACTTTTGAAATCGGACGGATGTTCAGAAATGAGGGCATGGACGCGGAGCATCTGCAGGATTTTACCGACATGGAGTTTTACTGGGCTTATGCCGATTATGAGATGGGTATGAGCTTGGTTGAAGAGCTATTTAAACACGTGGCCCAAGAAACTTTCGGCACGTTCAAATTTAAAATCAAAAAATTCGTGATTGATTTGGCAAAACCCTGGGAAAAATACGACTACCAAAAAACGATTTTAAAAAAAACCGGCCTAGACATTTTAAATGCCGGCGAAAAAGAAATCATTAACCAGATGGATCGGTTGGGGATTAAATACGATAAAAAAGGCTTTAACATTACGCGCGGCATCGATAACCTGTGGAAGTATTGCCGCCAATCAATCGCCGGACCGGGTTTTTTGGTCAACACGCCAGTAATGATTTCTCCTCTGGCCAAAAGGAAAGAAGGCAATCCGGAGCTGACGCAGCGCTTTCAGGTGATAATTGCCGGATCGGAATTGGGTAACGGCTACAGTGAATTAAACGACCCGGTTGATCAGGCCGAGAGATTCCAGGCGCAACAGGCTTTGCGCGACGCCGGGGACGAAGAAGCCCAGACGTACGACCATGAATTCGTTGAAGCCCTGGAATACGGCATGCCGCCGGCCTGTGGCTTTGGCGTGAGCGAACGGCTGTTCGCCTTTTTAATGAACAAACCAATGCGCGAGTGCCAAATTTTCCCGCTGATGAAACCCAGACCGCTTAACTCATAATTCGCAACTCATTATGAAGATAACAATTTGCGCCAGCATCAGCTCCACGCCCAAAATTAAAGAAGTCGCCGATCGGTTGATGGCTTTGGGCCACGAGACCAAAATCCCTTTTACCGCGAAAAAAATCATCAACGGCGAGTTGTCGCTGGCGGAATATTTGTGCGAAAAAGAAAAAAACGGCGACATCAAATGGCGGACCTGCGATGACACAGACTTTATCAAAAGATTTTATGATTTGGTAAAAAACAGCCAGGCGATCTTGGTTTTAAATATAGATAAAAACGGCGTTAAGAATTATATCGGCGGCAACGTGCTGATGGAAATCGGTTTCGCCTATGTTATGAATAAAAAAATCTTTTTTTACAACGATATTCCAAAAATGCCGTATACGGATGAACTCATCGCCATGAAGCCGATCGTCATAAACGGCAACTTGAGGAAAATCTTATGAACCGCGGTAAAGCTCTATTTTCGGCCAAGTTTAAAAAAAAGAAAACCGTCATGGTCTTCGGCACGTTTGACCTTCTGCATCCGGGGCATAAATATCTTTTGCGTCAGGCCAAAAAGCTCGCGCCTTATTTAATCGTTGTAATCGCCCGCGACCGTACGGTCAGTACATTAAAAGGCAAACTGCCATATCACGATGAAAGACAGCGCCAGCAGGTCGTTACGAGCTTAAATTTAGCCGATCAAGCGATATTTGGCAGTTTAACCGATAAATTCGCCGCCATAAAAAAATATCGGCCGGATATCATCTGCCTGGGCTATGATCAGATAAACTTTACCGATCAACTTGAACAAAAATTAAAAAAATTAAATCTAAAGACTAAAATAGTCCGCCTAAAATCTTTTAAGCCGGATAAATATAAAACCTCAATCTTAAAAAATGGCAAATTAAAAAATTAAAGCTCACGCGAGGATTACCGTGATTCATTATTCATAATTCATATTTTATGCTGGATATTAAATTCATCAAACAAAACCGGGCCAAAGTGGAACAAGCGGCCAAAAATAAAAATGTTAAAATTAATCTGGAAAAACTGTTTGAGCTTGATGATCGTAAAAAAAAGCTGCAAACTAAAATCGGAGAATTAAGGACCGAAAAAAATAAGCTGGCCGATTCTTTTAAGGAAAGCAAGCCGACCGGCGAGCAAATCGCCCAGGGCAAAAAAATAAAAAATGACATCGTCAGTTTTGAAAATGAACTGGAGGACTTGAGCCGCGAATACACCGAGCTCTTGTATCAGCTGCCCAATATCGTTTCCGACGATACCCCGGTCGGCCCGGACGAAACCGGCAATAAAATTTTAAGGCGGATCGGGGAAATTCCAAAATTTGATTTTCCGCCCGAAGATCACGTTAAATTGGGCCGCCTGCATAAGATCATAGACACGGAAAAATCCACCGCTATTTCCGGCTTAAGATTTAATTATTTATTCGGTGAGGCCGCGCTATTGCAATTCGCTCTAGTCCAATTCGTTTTTGAAACCTTAGCCGACCAAAAAATTATCAGCCAGCTGGCCAAAAAATCCGGTAATCCATCGGCCAAGACCTTTATCCCGGTGGTGCCGCCGGTAATCGCCAAGGCCGAGATCATGAAAAAAATGGACCGGTTTGACCCAGTTGATGACCGCTATTATTTACAACAAGACGACGCGCTCTTGGTGGGCAGCGCCGAGCATACCATGGGCCCGCTCCATCTTAATGAAATAATCAAAGAAGAGAATTTGCCTATAAGATATATCGGTTATTCAACCGCTTTCAGGCGAGAAGCCGGTTCCTATGGCAAAGACACGACCGGCATCTTAAGGCGCCATCAATTTGATAAACTGGAAATGGAATGTTTTACCATGCCGCAACATGGCCTCCTGGAACAAGAATTTATCGTGGCCGCGCAGGAATACCTGGTGTCTCAACTAGAGATTCCTTATCAAGTGGTTTTAAAATGCACCGGCGATATCGGCGGCAAAGCCGATTACCGTGCCGTGGATATTGAGTGCTATCTGCCCGGACAAGGCAAATACCGCGAAACCCACACGGCTGATTACATGACTGATTTTCAAGCCCGCCGGCTTAATACCAGATATAAAGCCCGGGACGGCCACAAAAGTTTTGTGCACATGAATGATGCCACCGCCTTTGCCATCGGCCGGACCCTAATCGCCATCATGGAAAACCACCAGCAAGCCGACGGCTCCATAAAGATTCCCCAAGCCTTGCATAAGTATTTGCCCGGGGGTCTGAAAGTAATCGGTAAAAAGAAAAAATAAATTTTATGAATCTCATTCAAAACATTGAACCTTTCTTTAAGAAACATCCATAAAAATTATGCCTAAATTTACCATCGCGCTTTTATGCGGCGGGCCGTCCTTAGAGCGCGCTATTTCCTTGAATTCGGCGCGCACGGTCTTAGATCATTTAACGTCCGACAAAATTGAAATTTTGCCGGTTTATTTTGATCATAAAAAAAACGCTTTCGCAATTTCCCGCGCCCAGCTTTATTCCAACACGCCGGCGGATTTTGATTTTAAACTTAAACAAACTTCTCGCGCATTAACGTCAAAAAAATTAATTGATTTTTTGAAAAAAGTTTATATTACTTTTCCGGTAATTCACGGCCAGTTTGGAGAAGACGGTGAAATTCAAAAATTTCTAGAAAACCATAATCTGCCTTTTATCGGCTCCTCGTCAGCCGCCTGCCGGCTGGCTTTTGACAAGCATATTTCTAATGAATACATAAAGAAGAAAGGATTTTATACACTGCCCTCCCTGCTGCTATTAAAAAGAAACTTTAGCGCTCATAAGCGAGAAATCGCTGAATTTTTTAAAAAGCATAAAATAAAGCGCGCCATCGTTAAGCCGGCCGGTGGCGGCTCAAGCATCGCGGTTTATTCAATAGCTGATCCTGACGCCGCCCTAATGGCAAGCCAAGAGATATTTTCTAAAGACGAGGGCACCAGAGTGGTTTTAGAGCCTTTTTGTCAGGGTAAAGAATTTACCGTGATTATCCTGGAAAATCGGACTGGCCAGCCGGTCGCCATTCTGCCCACAGAAATTGAGATGTCTTATAAAGATAATCAAATTTTTGACTACCGCAGAAAATATTTAGCCAATCGCCAGGTGGTTTATCATTGCCCGCCCAGATTTTCCGAGAAAATAATTATTAAAATTCAAAAACAAGCCGAAGAACTTTTTAAATTATTTGCCATGCGAGACTTCGCCCGTTTTGACGGCTGGCTCTTACCCGACGGCCGGATTTGGTTTTCCGATTTTAATCCGATTTCCGGCATGGAGCAGAATAGCTTCTTATTTATGCAATCATCCCGGTTAGGCATGAGCCATCGCGATTTACTGCAATATGTTTTAGTTAACTCTTGTCGCCGGCAAGGCATTAGTTTGCCTCTGGCTATTCGGCGGCCGACGCCCAAACCGCCACGGCGGAAAAAAATCAATGTTATTTTCGGCGGTAAAACGGCCGAACGGCAGGTATCGGTCATGAGCGGAACCAATGTTTGGTTAAAATTGAAAAGGTCGGCCAAATATAACCCGCAGCCTTATTTGCTTGATACTAAGGATAATGTCTGGCGCTTGCCCTATACGCTGACGCTCAATCACACGGTGGAAGAAATCACCCAAGCCTGCCGCCAGGCTAAGCTAAACCAAAAACGTTTAAAAAAATTAACCGCCAAAATAATCAGCCGTCTGCAAGTTGAAAAAAAAGATTTGTCCGAACCTTGGTTTTTGCCGGAAAAAATGTCGTTAAAAAAATTTGTTCAAAAATCGCCTTATGTTTTTATCGCCCTGCATGGCGGAATAGGGGAGAATGGCCAGCTGCAAAAAATGCTGGAACTGACGAATAAGCCTTTTAATGGATCAGACTCGACCGCGTCTGAACTTTGTATGAATAAATTCGCTACCAGCCAAGCCTTGGCCGGCCTGGAGCAAGAGGGGATAGACACGGCCAAAAAAAAAGTGGTTGAACTTAATTTTTTAAAAAAATTTAAAAATCAGGATTTTACGAAATATTGGCGATACTTGCTGAAGGAACTGGGCGGGTCTAGCCTTATAGTTAAGCCGCTTGACGACGGCTGCAGTGCCGGCATCGCGCGGCTTTACCATGCCAATGATTTAAAAATTTATTTGGATTATGTTTTCCGCATTTCAAACTATCCGGGAATTGTCATGCTGGAGGGAGCGACGCCAGGAGCGACCGATAGCATCTCTTATATATTAGTAAATAAGAGATGCTATCGCTCCCCCCGGCTCAAGGCCGGGGTACGCTCCAGAATGACAAAAAATGAGTTCTCGGACAGTCTAAGGGATGGTCATTTCATCCCCGACGGCAGATTAACCAACCAGCATGGTATAATTGAAATGCCAACCCGGCCCATGCGGAAAATAATGTTTGAAAAATTTATCGCCACGGACAAAGTTCAGGTCATAAACAATAAATTAAATTGGCAGAAGAATACCGGCTGGATTGAAATCACTGTCGGCTTACTGGAGAAGCGGGAAGGGCCGCAAGCTTTTAATCCCAGCCTGACCGTAGCTTCAGGCAATGTGCTGACTTTGGAAGAAAAATTCCAGGGCGGTACGGGCGTTAACATCACGCCCCCGCCAGCGTTTTACGTCAGGCCGTCGGCTGTCAGAGCGGCCAAAATTAGAACGGAAAAAGTGGCTCAAAGATTGGGCATAAAAGGCTATGGACGAATTGACGCTTTTATGAACGTAACCAGCGGCGAATTGATTATTATTGAGGCTAACACTTTGCCCGCCTTGACCCCGTCTACGGTAATTTTCCATCAAGCTTTAGCGGAAACGCCGCCTCTCTATCCCTTGAAATTTTTAGAAAAGATAGTGGGAAATAATTATTAATTATAGTCCATGTTCACCCGCACCAAAAACTTGCAATTGAGCGTCATTAAACAGATGGAATTAAAGGCCGCTCGATATCCGGACGTAATTTCCCTGGCCCAGGGCATTCCCAGCTTTGATACCCCGGCCGGCATCAAGCGGCGGGTTGAGCGGGCTCTGAATAATGGCGTAGTGGCCAAATATTCTTTATCTCCCGGCCTACCGGAATTAAGAGAAATGATTGAAATCGCCTTGGCCGAAGATAAGATGTATTATGATTGGCAAAAAGAAATTATCGTTACAGTCGGTTCAATTGAAGCTATCACGGCTTCAATTTTAGCCATCAGCCAGCCGGGCGATGAAATTATCCTGCCTTCGCCCAGTTATACCTCATACCGGGAAGCGGTCTTTCTGGCCGGCTGTACGCCGGTTTACGCGCCTTTAAACGAAAGCACGGGCTGGGCTTTTGAGTTTGATAAATTTGAAAAAGCTGTCACGGCTAAAACCAAGGCCATACTATTTTGTAATCCCAATAACCCCACCGGCACGATTTATGATCGCGAGCAATTGACCAGACTGGCGCGCCTGGCGGAAAAATATAGTTTCTTTATCATGGCTGACGAAGTCTATAAGGATTTTATTTATGACGGTCATGGCAAGTTCTTCTCCCCGGCCGAAATAACCGTCTTGAGGAAAAAAGTGATTAGAATCTTCAGTTTTTCCAAAACTTACGCCATGACCGGCTGGCGCGTCGGCTTTGTCCATAGCGACGAATCCGTTATCAAGGAAATTTTAAAGGCGCACGACTCGCTGGTTACCTGCGCTCCGGTTATCTCGCAATACGCCGCCATGGGAGCTTTAGAAATGGGGGAGAGCGATATATTAAAATTTAAAACAGAGTACCGGCGCCGCCGGGATATAATCTGCTCGCGGCTCGATAAATTAAATAAATTTTTTAGTTATATAAAACCCAATAGCGCCTACTTTGTTTTTCCCAAAATTCTCCATCAATCTGACTCAACGGCCTTTGCCCTGGACTTACTGGACAAAATTCAAGTTGCCGTGGTGCCGGGCGCGGCCTTCGGACCCAGCGGCGAGGGCCATGTCAGATTGAGCTTCGGCCGGACAGCGGAGCAGATCAACGGCGCCTTTGATAGGATAGAAAAGTATTTTAAAATATGAAAACACTTTTAAAACAAATTTTAAAATATTATTTAAAGTACATCACTAAATTAGTGCTGGCTATTTACCGCCCTTTAATCATCGGCGTCAGCGGCAGTATCAACGTCATTTTTACCAAGGAGGAAATTAAGCGTCAACTCGAAGCGGCCGGCCTGGCAGCGCGGTTCAATCCGAAAAATTTTAATACGGAAATCGGCCTGCCCCTGGCCATCTTGAATTTACCCAGCGGCTATAATTCTTATAAGAACTGGCCGCCGATTATCTGGCGAGCGTTTAAGTCTATCTTTTATCTAAAATTACCTAAAATATTGGTTTTAGGTCTGGGCGTATCCGATCCCGGAGACATGAAGTACCTGATGTCCCTGGTCAAGCCGGATATCGGCGTTATTACCGATATTACCCAGCGCTACATTGAAAGTTTTGACGATATGGATAAATTGGTAGGGGAGTATGAGATATTTACCAAAGCAATTAAAAAAAATGGCTATTTAATCTTAAATTACGATAACCCGCGCTTAAGGCAATTGGCTCAAACCGTAAATCAGGCCACGATTTTTTTCGGGCTGGGGAAAGCCGGCTCTGGCTTAAAAAATTATTGGCGCGGAGAAATAATTGAAAAAACCACCGCCGGCCAAATTATCAGAGTCACTGATGAACGCCAAGCCGCCAGTTATCAGGTCAACCGCTTTGGCCAGCATCACGTATACGCCAGGCTGACCGGTTTGATTGTTAAAAAAATAGTTTTAAATTTTAAGACTGGCTCTAGGCAAAGACTTTGATTTTGAGCGCACTCGCCTCGCTGAAGCCTCCGGCGTAGCGCGGGAACAAAATTGTAGTATTTTTTTAAAATTATCCAGACCAAATTTAATATAATTTTAAGAAAAAATACTACAATTTTGTCTTAAGTGAGAAATCAAAATTTTTGTCTAGAGCCTTAGCTAAAAGAATTATTAATTTCAGTCGGCTGACTTAATAAATAAATTTTAATATGATACTATCAAGAAATACTGCCAATAAAAATAAACGATTCGGCCTGGGCAAAAGAAAATTTATTTATTCAAAAAAAACTTATACCAATCCTTTTTTTCGGCGCAAGCGGACGGCGATCGCCCGGCCGGGCGATCTATCTGCTAATAAAATAAAATTAACCTTGATCGCATTAGTCGTCGCGATTGCCATCTTAATCTGGTTATTGTTTTTTTCCGCTCTTTTTAAAATAATTAAAATTGAAGTTGGGGGGGTAGGCGAGGGCACGGTTAAAGAAATTGAAACCGCGGCCTGGAGCCAGGCCGGAAACAGGCTCTGGGGCAGGAATAATTTATTATTATTTGATAAAAGCGAATTAGGTCAGGCTTTGAATGAAAAATACTATCTGCAAAGCTTAAGCATTAAAAAAGTTCTCTTTCATACTTTAAAAATATCTCTGCGGGAAAAACAGCCGGCTGCGGTCTGGCAGGAAGACGATAAATTTTATTATATTGACAACCAGGGCAAGGTCATAAATCAGGTTGACCCGTTAAGCGTTAATCGGCAAAGCCGCCCCTTGGTAGAAAATTTATCCGGCCTGAAAATGGATGGCCGTCAAGCCAATATTAACCAATCGGCCGTTGACTATATCTTAGCGCTCTTTAACGAGTTTAAAGATAAAAAGCACGATTTTGAAATAGAAAAATTCATCCTTGATAAAGATATTAATACGGTTAAAATGGCGATTATGGATGGACCGAAAATTTATTTTAACACGGATAAAACGCTGGCCGAGCAAGCGGCGGCCTTGGATTTATTAATCAGGGAAAAATTAAAAGACAGCTTTAAAAATAAAGAGTATATTAATTTAAAATATGGTAATAACATTTACATAAAATGAGCATATTTAATTGGCGATAAGCTATTTTTTATTTAATATTAGCAAAAATATAATTATTTAATAGTCTTTGGCTTAAATGTAGCGGTGATTTAATGTATATTTTACGACGCCTGGATAATAAATAAAAATTTTCAAATAGCTGGGATATTAAAACTCTAGCTGAATTTCTTAAAGCATCATAATGGGCCGAATTAATGAATTAGGGTAAAATTCAATTAAATTAAAACATAAAATATTATTTGATTAATAAACGCCTTAAAATTTTAATCAATCATGATACAATCTACCATGACGCGGGCTAAATTTTAACGGTTAAATTAAATTTATGGAAAAAATTTTTAAGACCTTGTTTGTTTTGGGAGTAATAGTGTTTTGTATTTTAATTATCGGCTTATTTTTATTATTATTAAAAATAATATTATTATTCACGCCGCAAATACATATCTTCGGCCTGCTCATAACCTAGCTTCAAAATATCAATCACCAGAGGAAGGGAGTTTTAACTATATGTCAATGAGTCGTATAAGTTATATTGTGCGACGCTATTATATTTAAAAATATCCTCTGCTCTTGCTTCTCTGCCCGCCAGCAACCTCACATCGGCAAATAATTTAACCTATCGCTAAACAGACGATTTTTTAACGAATTTATTTTGTCTGATGATTAATATCATCCGCTGGCTTACAAACTAAAACGATAATAAAGAAAAAGTTTCCATTTCGTCCCCCGCCATATCGGCCTAATAATCATACTTCCTTCCCGCGCTGATTTTAGCGCGAGGATTTATTTAATAAAATACGACCCTAATATTTTATCTTTTTTTAACTTTTTAATATTTCTCGTTACTTGCCGATAAAAAATCGGATAATGGCCGCGATTTATCAAGTGTCCCCTAAATCGCGACCGGTAAGGCGGCTTCTGGTGGTGCGCCGCCTCATGGGCCAAAGTGCGCAGGATGGAGGCGACGGCTTTAGGCTTTCTGAATTTAGGCGTCCAAATATCAATCGTGATCAGGCCGGTTTTTAAATTTGTCCGGCCAATTACAAAACCGCGCTTGGTGTTAAGGCGGTCGTTTCGACGGCGCATGGGCCTGAATTTTAATTTGTCCAAACCGATTAATTTTAAAGCTTGATCGCAAACCGCCTGGACTTTTTGATCGAAATAAGATATTTCCATCTAATAAAATACTTTGATTTATAAATTATTTCCGCTAAAAACTTTTTAACTGCGAAACTTCAAAAATTTGGCCTGAATAGGGCCCGCACCAAGAATTCTGGTCGTTAAAGTAAAACTTATAAGCTTTGACCGCGCAACGATCCGGGTCGCCGGTATTTTCCAATTGCGCGGTTAAATCATATTGCGCCGGATAACTGTCTTTACCCACATTGCCGTAAGCGTAAGAATAATTACCAATTGACCATGGACCGGCTATGTTATTAATCGGATCAACCTGAATTTTCGGCAAAAATTCCTGTAAACCGGCGATCCAGTTGCCGCCAGAGGTGCTAAAAGAATAACCATTGCAGTCATAGCCGCAACCGGAGGAAGGCGGATAATAGCCGTATTTGTCAAAATACAGGTCCAGTGCTTTTCTTATCTGGGTTAAATCAGCTTTTCTGCGCGCGTCTCTGGCCTTCATCCTGGCGGAATTAAGCGAAACAGTAACCAGGGCGGCTAAAAATCCGATAATGGAAATCACCACTAAAAGCTCAATTAAAGTAAAACCGCTATTTTTCAAAAATTTCCCTTTCTTTTTTTTTATTATAGGCATAAATTCATGTTTGTAAATTTATAATTTAGCGGAAGCGGATTCCCGCCCGCTTCGCCGTAGCTCCAGCGAGGCGAGCCGGAGTTTACCCAGCTCCGGCCTCTTAAACTGGAGCTGTGAGGAAATGACAATGCTCTTATATTATAACAAATTTACGGCAGATATTCCAGCGGATCAACCGGCACGCCGTTTAAGCGCGTTTCAAAATGAAGATGCGGTCCGGTGGTCAGCCGGCCAGCTCCATTAGTGCCCGGAGTGCCTCCGGTTAAGCCTACTGACTGTCCTTGGACCACATATTCATCGGCTTGGACATAAATTTTGGAAACATGGCCGTAGACCGTGGCTAAGCCATCGCCATGGATGATCATAATATAGCTATAGCCTCGGCCCGCGTCCTTGGCGATGGCGATATAGCCCGAAGCCGCGGCTTTGATGGCCGTGCCTTGGCCAGCCCTGATGTCAATCGCCGGGTGCTCAAAAACGTAACGGAAAGGATATTCAGGATCATGGAAATAGGCGGTGATGGTATTTTTGGCCACCGGCCAGATAAAACCGGCATCATTAAATTCCAGCTGTTTACCGGAAACTTTGGCGATTCTGGCTCTAACCACTTTTTCCAGATTGACAATTTCAGCCTCGGCTTGCTGCTGCTCCTGTTTAACCAGCTTTAATAATCTTTGATACTCCTTTTCCGAAGCTTTGGTCTGGTCTAATATAAAATCTTTGTTTTGCTGTTCAGCGGCTAATTTGAACTTTTTATCATCCAATTGCGCTTTGAATTTCGCCAATTCCTGTTTGTTGGCGCTTAAATCTTTTTGCTTTTTTTCCAAATCTTTTTTATATTGTTTTAGCGCCTCCAGGCCGCGGCTGATTTCTTTGTTTATGTCTTCCAAATATTTGGCCTGACTGACGAAATCGTTTAAAGTGCCGTTTAATAATAATATTTCCAGAGCGGATTTTTCGTCTTGTTTTTGCGTTAATCTCAAAACCGAACCAATATGCTCTTTTTGCTTTAGAATCCGCGCGCCCTTGTCTTTTATTTCCAGGTTAACCTTTTCAATCTCCAGGCCGACGCGGTCGATTTCGGTCTGCGCGCTGTCTATGTCCAGGGCGGCTTTAGCCAGGCGATTCTCCAAAATGGCCAGTTGGTTGCTTAAACTGGCCGCCTCTCTTTGCTTTTGCGCGATGGTCCGGTTATAAAGCTCGGCCTGCTCCTGCATTTTTTTAATCCGGTCGCGCTTGACCTGAATTTCCTGGTTTAACTGCTTGACTTCTTGATTTTCCGATTCAACATCTTGGCCCAAGCTTATTACTGGGTTAAATAAAAATAGAGCGATAATTAAACAAGTTGCGATTTTATATGTTTTATTTTTCATAACCGTATTATGCTATTTGTCATTTTTATATTTTCTTTATCGCCACGTTGATTCTCTTTAGGCTCTCTTCTTTGCCTAAAACCTCTGCCACCTCGAACGGCCCGGAGCTTGATTGGCGGCCGGTTAGAGCCGCCCGCAGAGGCCAGAGATAATCTCCGGCTTTCATCTGCTTGGCCTCTATATAGCCAATTAACGCTGTTTCAATGCTACTTCTGGTCCAGTCGGTTGCCGAAATTTTTTCCAATAATTCAAAAACAGTTTGCAAATTCTCTTTAACCTGTTCCAGGGTCAATTTTTTCCAAACCAAGAGTTTCGGCTCATACCGTAAATCGTCGGTAAACATAAATTCGGTCAACTCTCCTATTGCCGATAGTTTTTTAAGCCTCTCCTGCTCTAAGGCGATAACTTTTTTAATATAATCTTCGGATTGCTTTCTTGAATCCTTGGTGAGCTTCAAATTTTCCCCTAAAAATGGCAAACAAAGCTTGGTCAGCGCTTCAACGGATTTCTGCCGAATATAATACCCGTTGAAATAATCCAATTTTTCTATCTCAAAAATCGCCGAGCTGGTACCCATATCCTGATAATCAAAATATTCAATCATCTGATCCAGGCTTAAAATCTCGTCTTTTTTGTCGGCCGGCGCTTTGGCCGAAGCCGAAGGATGCCAGCCCTGCAAAACGCAAAAATTAAGCAAAGCCTCGGGCAGATAGCCCATGGCTCGAAAATCCTCAACTGCCACATCACCTTGCCGTTTGCTTAATTTGCCGCCGGCTTTATTTAAAGTCAGCGTCAGATGGATAAATTTCGGCGGCCGCCAGCCAAACCCCTGATAAAGTAAAATATTTTTAGGGAATGACGAGATCCACTCTTCGCCTCTTAAAACATGGCTGATTTCCATTAGATGGTCGTCAACCACGCTGGCGAATTGATAAGTCGGCATGCCGTCTGATTTTATTAAAACCTGGTCTTCCAGATCTCGGGCCGCAAATTTTATGTCGCCGCGCAGTTCATCGTGAGCGATAATTTCTCCGGACAAAGGCATTTTTTGCCTAAGCACGAAAATTTCGCCATCGGCTATTTTTTTGGCAATCTGCCGCTCGCTCAAATCGCGGCAAGCGCGATCATAGCGCGGCGGCATTTTTTGGGCTTGCTGCTCGGCCCGCATCTCTTCCAGCCTGGCTGGGCTGCAAAAACAACGGTAAGCCCCGCCCTTCTTTAAGAGCGCTTGGCTGTGTTCCTTGTATATTCCCAGTCTCTGCGATTGAATATAAGGGCCGAATTCTCCCACATCTTTATTGATATCCGCTTGGGTGTCATTATCAACCGCGCGCAAATACCCCGGGCCTTCGTCAAATTTTATGCCCGCCCAAGCCAAAATATTAATTAAGCCCTCTACCGCGCCTTCCATCTGTCTTTTTTTGTCTGTATCCTCAATTCTTAAAATTAATTTTCCGCCCAAAGTTCTGGCGATTAAATAATCAAACAAGGCGGTTCTTAAGCTGCCGATATGTAAAAAACCGGTTGGCGATGGCGCGAAACGCACGCGAACATTAGTTGACATATAAAAATTATTTAATAAATAAACCAGTTTAACTCTCTTTTTTACTTGCTGTCTCTTCTCTTTCAATTCTTTCAATTTCTGCCGGAGATTTATAATTTTTACCTTTTTCAATAATAATTTTAATTTTTGTGCCATCGTCTCTTTCTCCTTTAAAATAAACAGAATTTTCATCTTCTTCTGGGCCGGAGCTTCTAAACGAAAAATTTCCAATTTCCGACATTGCCCTTTGTACTTCCGCTATCTTAGTGCTTAAAAACTCTATAGCGAAAGATTCGGCTGGCGCTGGAACAAATTTAGGCTGTTCCTGGTCTGTTGGTTGGTTTTTCATAAAATTGGTTATTTATTTATTCGTAAATTAGTTGTTATATTCGTTGATTTGTAGGTTTTACTTTATCATCTCCGCGAAAATGCTTTTGATTTTCTGATCATGCGACCAGCCGATCACTCTTTTTAATAAAACTTCTTTGCCGTTGCGATAATTTTTATTAATTTCCTTGCCGATTCTAATAATGGCTTTTTCTAAATTTTTATCTTTGCTTTTAGCCTGGTTATATAAGTTTGACAGGAAATAACAGCGGTTAGTGCTAATCAAGGGCTTGCCTTTAGTATTTACTTTCGCGCCCACCCAGGATTTAATGGCTAATTGATTATTAATCAAAGCCAATAAAACCCGACGCATGCCGTCAAAGACGCGATAACTCTCGCCAATTTTATAGACCAAGATCGGAAAATTATCTCTTTCTTTATGAGTCGAAAAACCGGTTTTTATTATCTCTCCTCTCATAATCTTATTCGCTTTCCAGGCCCTGGCAAAAGTCATCGGATCGCGGTTAAATTTTTTTACGATATATTTATCCATCACCGGCGACAAGCTGGTTAAATATATTTTTTCCAGCGGGATGTCTTTTAATTTCCATTGATATTTATCATCGGATAAAACCGAGAAAACCTGCTTCAATTTCCAGCCTTCGCTAACGGCGGCCAGTAAATTCCAAAAAGACGGCTCCCCTTCCCGCTTGTCAAAATTATCGATTGACCGATCAAGTCTTTTATAAAATCTATCATTCTTAACATCCGAAAAAACCTTTCTGAATTCCTGCTTCAAGTATTGTTTGGCGATTAACAGCGCATTTTTTGACGACGTGTATTTTAACATAAAGTTACTTGTAACCATCTCAATGTAATTCCGGCCTCCGAGCCGGAATCCAGGTGTGTGCAATAAATACGATGGCGCTTTTTCTCCTGGATTGCGGGTCAAGCCCGCAATGACAGAGAACTTACCGTTTCCCAAAATTTTTCCATAAATATCTTGGCCGCTTCTCGGCGAACCGGATGCAATGATTCAACTAATTTTTTCGCTTTCACCCAGCGCCAGGCCGAGTGCTCCCAAAGATTTACCATTATTTCACCGTCCGTTCCAACGAATTCGGCGATAAACAGGCTTTGCTTCTGGCCTTTGTAACCACGCTGATTTTTCATAGGCTGATAGCTGGTTTTCAGACCGTCTTTATCTAATCTTGCGTCAAATTTATATTTAAACAAATTTTCAAAAACCGCCATGGGTTTAAAATTCCTGGTATTCAATTCCTCGCTTAATTCTCGCGCGCCAGCAACCGATAAGCTTTCCCCGCCCGTCCCGCCCTGGGGCAGTTGCCAATGCCCCCTGTCTCCGACCCGTTCAACGATCAATATTTTATAGCTCGCTTTACCGTCCGCTGCCTGAACTTTTTTATAAAGCAGGCAGGCCACATTAGACCGGTAAAACCAGCGCAAGATAAAGAAAAAAACAAAAAATCTAAACGAAAAAATAACTGTGGCCCGATAAATTCTCTTAACTCTTTTCGGCTGATTAGCCAGCCGCCAAAACCATTCCAAGCCGATTCGCCTTAACAGCTTCGGCGCGCGCCTGGCTTTGCCGGTTAAAAAATCAAAACTGCCTCCGATCGACATGCCTAATCTGGCCGATGGAATTTTAGGCAAATTATAATAAATAAATTTTTCCTGGCCAGGAGAGCCCAGAGCGCAGAAAACAATATCCGGCGCGAACTGATTAACGTCCCTGAAATCCAGCCTCCCATCAGACCGCGCGAGAACTGTCATGCTGGAGGTGACGCCAGGAGCGACCGATAGCATCTCGTCGCTATGTTGTCGCTCAGTTTGAGGAGGCTGTTCAACCGCTTGCACATAAACTTTCAATTCAGGGAACTTTTTATTTAAGGCCGATTTTATCTCTTCCGCGCCGGATAACCCCCTCTGCCGATTAAACACCGCCACTTTATATTTCCTGGCTTGGGCTGATTTTAAAATATCCACCGTTAAGTCCGCGCCCGTAATCCGCTTGATATTTTTTCCGTAAAACCAGGCCGCGAATTTAAGCGCGACGCCGTCGGCCAAGGCCAGATCGGCGTGATTTAATATATACCACAATTCTTCGTCCCGATCTATGGCCTGTAAAATTATTTCCGGATTAGGTGTCACGATAACATGCTGCCGGCGGCCGTCCAGAAATTCCTGAATTCGCGCCCTGACTTCCGCCTGTGAAGCCCTGGTGATATTCACGCCCAAAAGATTGATTTTATCCAACCGGTTAGAAATATTATTTTTCAAACTTTGCATAGTTGTTTTGATTTCTACCCGCTGACATAAAGTAATTTCTAACGGAGGCCCATGGTTTGATTATACTAAAAAAAACTGATTTTAACAATCTGGTTAATTGTTATTACGAAAAGGATTAGCCAGCTGGCGAAGTTTGGCTGTTTTAGGATAATTTGCCCGCGTCATTAGGCAAAAATCATCTGCAGTGAATCAATTTTAGCCAAAGTTCATTAATAATGATTACCGAGTATGTTAAAAAGCCTTTTTCGCGCTTAAACTGAATGACAATGAAACCATTTTCTGCTAAAATAGACTCATGACAGAAGCTAAATTCTATAAAAAATTAGATAAGCAAATAGTGACTTGCCAACTCTGCTGTCATTACTGCCGCATCAAAAGCGGAGCGGTCGGCCTTTGCGGCGCCAGGCAAAATATAGACGGCACGCTCTACTCTTTGGTTTACGGCCGTCCCGCGGCTGTGAATGTTGACCCGATTGAAAAAAAGCCTTTGTTTCATTTTCAGCCCGGCAGTACGACTTTTTCCTTGGGTACTTTGGGTTGCAATTTCCGTTGCTCCAATTGTCAGAATTGGAAAATAAGCCAGGTCGGGATAACCCCCCTCACCCCCTTTTACAAGGGGGGCAATACAATCCCCCTGGAAAAAACGCCAGAGACACTTGGTGTCCTTGGGACACCAAGTGTCCAAAAAGTGGTTAAAGGGAAAGGGACACCCGTAGGAATGAATAACCGTTCGCCCCTACAATTAGTGAAACCGCAAAAAATTATTGAACAGGCTCTGGCCTCCGGCGGCCAATCCATCGCTTACACTTACAACGAACCCACTATTTTCGCCGAATACGCCCTGGACATCATGAAGCTGGCCCAGCAACATAATTTAAAAAATGTCTGGGTGTCCAACGGCTATATGAGCCGGTTTTGTCTTGAGGCCATTCTCCCCTGCCTGGACGCCACCAACATTGACCTTAAATCAATGGACGATAAATTTTATCAAAAGAACTGCGGGGCCAAACTTAAACCTGTGTTGAAGAATTTATTAAAAATAAAACAGGCTGGCGCGCATTTAGAAATTACCACTTTAATAATTCCCGGGTTGTCAGATGATCCGGCTATGCTTAAAAAATTAGCTGAATTCATTGCCAACGAATTGGGCGATAACGTGCCTTGGCACGTTTCCAGGTTTTCTCCTAATATCTCCTGGAAATTAAAAGACACTCCGGTTACGGCCGAAGAAGCTGTTTTCCAAGCCCACCTAATCGGCAAACAGGCCGGCTTAAAATATGTTTATGCCGGCAATGTTTATAACACGGACAAAGAAAATACTTATTGCCCGAATTGCGGCCAATTAGCCATAAAAAGGCTGGGCTATGATATCACCAGATTTGACAAGGATGGACGTTGTGCCAAGTGCGGTGAAAGTTTAAACCTGATTGCTTGACAAATAAATACAGGTGAATTATATTGAATTTAGCACTCAAAGAGTGAGAGTGCTAGCATAAAAGCAAAATGTAAATTTCAAAGTGTAAAATGACAATGCAAAGTTAAAAATTAAATTATTTGACATTTTACATTTTAATTGTCATTTTTCATTTTGACATTTAAACTTTAAACTTATATATGTTTGACAAATTTACTCATAAATCCCAAGAAGCCATCATCAACGCGCAAATTATCGCCCAGGAGCATGGCCAGCAGCAAATTGAGGCTTTGCATGTCTTGGCCTCTTTATTGTCGCAAAGCGAGAGCCTGATTAAACCGATCCTGGAACGCTTAAATATTAATTTCAAGACCATGGAAAAGCGGGCCGTTGACGCGCTGGAACGCCTGCCCAAGATAGCCGTTTCAATAAATGTCGGCACGGTCCAGGGCACGGCCGAAGTGGCCATGATACTGGAACGCTCCAAAAAAGAAGCGGATAAAATCGGCGACGAATACATCTCAACCGAACACATGTTCTTGGCCTTGATCGGCATCAGATCTAAGGCCCAGGAAATATTAATCAGCGCCGGCGTCTCTTATGACGAAGTCTTAAAGATACTAGCTAAACTCCGCGGCTCTCATACCATTACCGACCCGGAGCCGGAATCAAAGTTCCGCGTTTTAGAAAAATACGCTATTAATTTAACCGAACTGGCCCGGGGCGAAAAATTAGACCCGGTGATCGGCCGCGACGAAGAAATCAGGCGCATTATGCAAGTGCTGTCGCGCCGCACCAAGAATAATCCGGTGCTGATCGGCGAGGCTGGTACGGGTAAAACCGCCATTGTCGAAGGGCTGGCGCAAAGGATAATTTCGGGCGAGGTGCCGGAAACCTTAAAGGGCAAAGAACTGATCAGCCTGGACCTTGGCGCCTTGGTCGCCGGTTCGAAATTCAGAGGCGAATTCGAAGACCGCCTGAAAGCGGTTTTAAAAGAAATCAAAGCCCAGGGCGGCAATATTATTCTGTTTATTGACGAACTGCACACTTTAGTGGGCGCCGGCGCGTCAGAAGGTTCCATGGACGCGTCCAACATGCTGAAACCGGCCTTGGCGCGGGGCGAATTAAGAGCCATCGGCGCCACCACCACCAAGGAATTTCATAGATATATTGAGAAAGACACGGCCCTGGAAAGGCGGTTTCAACCGATTTACGTGGCCGAACCTTCAATTGATGACACCTTGACCATGCTGCGAGGCATTAAAGAAAAGTATGAGGTTCACCATGGCGTACGCATCACCGACAGCGCCCTGGAAGCCGCGGCAAAATTATCATCCCGTTATATCACCGACCGGTTCCTGCCTGATAAAGCCGTGGATTTAATTGATGAGGCATCATCGGCCTTGCGCATGGAAATAGATTCTTCGCCCGACGAATTGGATGTGTTAAAACGGGAAATAAAAAAGCTTGAAATTGAAAAGGCTGGCTTTTTAAATGAAAGCAAGCCATCCGCTCGCTTGAAAGAGTTAAATAAAAAATTAGCCCAATACAAAGAGCAGGCCAATCAGCTGGAACTGCATTGGCATAACGAAAAAAACGCCATCGCTAAAATCAGGGAGTCAAAAAAACAAATTGACGAACTTAAGGCCCGGGCGGAAATTATTGAACGCCATGGCGACGACCTGACTCAAGTGGCCGAAATCTTATACTCAAAAATCCCGGCTTTAAAGCAAGAGATTAACCGCCAGGAAGCGCAATTGATAAAAATTCAAAGCGCCGGTCAAAGAATCTTAAAAGAAGAAGTCCAGGAGGAAGATATCGCCAAAGTGGTTTCCCGCTGGACCGGAATTCCTGTGGCCAAAATGCTGGAATCGGAAATAAAAAAATTAGCCAAAGCCGAAGAAGTTTTAGCTAAACGAGTGGTCGGCCAAGATGACGCCATCAAATCAGTGGCCAACGCCATCAGGCGTTCGCGGGCCGGCATTAACGAAGAAAAAAAACCGATTGGCTCCTTTTTGTTCGTCGGCCCGACCGGCGTGGGCAAAACCGAGCTAGCCAAGGCTTTGGCCGAATTTATGTTTAACGATGAAAGCGCCCTGATCAGGCTGGACATGAGCGAATTCATGGAAAAGCATTCGGTGGCGAAAATTATCGGTTCTCCCCCGGGCTACGTCGGCCATGACGAGGGCGGGCAATTAACGGATAAAATCAGGCGGCGACCGTACAGCGTAGTCTTATTCGATGAAATCGAAAAAGCCCATCCGGAAATTTTTAACATCTTGCTCCAGATATTGGACGACGGCCGCTTAACCGATTCTAAAGGACGGGTGGTCAACTTTAAAAATGCCATTATCATCATGACGTCAAATCTGGGCAATGAAATTATTAAAGAATATTCCATCGGTTTTGCCGATACCAGCGATGAGGTAAAAACGGCCGATTTGCGCGTTGACGAAATGAAAGAAAAAATTGATCAGATTCTTAAAGACCATTTTAAATTGGAGTTTTTAAACCGCATTGATGAAATCGTTATTTTCAAGAGCTTGAATAAAGAAGTTTTATCCAAGATCGTGGATCTGGAATTGGCTAAAGTTGAAAAAAGATTAAAAAATAAAGTGATCAATTTAAAAATTGCCGTTAAGGTAAAGAAAATGCTGATGGAAAAGGGTTATGATACCACCTACGGCGCCCGCCCGCTAAAGCGGATTATCCAAAATATGATTCTAGATGAGCTGGCCATGGAAATCATTGAAGGCAAAATTAAGGCGGGCGACAAAGTAGAAATTGACCTGAATCTAAAAGATAAAATCTTAATGACGGTCAAATAAAGACGCCTTATAGAATAATCGCCAGATTGATAAAAACCACGGAGAAAGCGCCGGGGTTTTTATTTTTAATTTTTTAGCTAATTTTAAACAGCCTAACGTATAATTTGCTCCTCTTGGCTTCGTATACTATAATATAGGCATGATATACAGATACTTATTATCCATGTTTTTTTGTTTTGCGATAACGCTTTTTTTCGCTTACCAAGCAAGAGCCGATAGCTTTGACCCTAATAATATCATCAGCGACTCAGAAATCATTGATAACAGCGCCATGGATTTAGCCGATATCCAAAAATTTTTAGAAACTAAAGGCAGCTTCCTGGCTGGTTACTCGTGTCTGGACGCGTACGGCGTTATCAGGCGAGCGTCGGAAATCATCTATAACGCGGCGGTTAAAAATTATAATTGCGATCAGGCGCAAAATTTAGGCGCTAACCCGACTGATCAGGAAAAAAGCCTTAAATGCCGAAAAATTTCTATCAACCCAAAATTTCTTTTAGTCCTGCTCCAAAAAGAGCAAAGTTTGATAGAAGAATCATCTCCCAGCCAGAAAAACCTTGATTGGGCCACGGGCTATGGCTGTCCGGATTCCGGCGGCTGCAACCCGCGCTGGCAGGGTTTCGGCAAACAAGTAAATTCAGCGGCCTTGCAGTTTGCGGATTATCTGGATAGACCGACGTTTTACACTTATAAAACCGGACAGACTTATGTTTTTACCAATCCCTACGGCACAATTAATCAAAACCCCGTTACCGTGACGCCGGCTAATCAGGCCACGGCCGCGCTTTATAATTATACGCCTCATGTTTATAACGGAAATTATAATTTTTATAAAATTTGGCGGCGCTATTTTACTAGAGTCTATCCTGACGGCTCGCTCTTGCAGGTTGACGGCGAGCCTGGAGTTTGGCTCATTCAGGCTGGCGTGAAACGCCCGTTCGTTTCCCGAGGCGCTTTGCTGTCGCGTTTTGACCCTAAAAAAATCATTAAAGTGAATAAATCGGACCTGGATTCTTACCCGATCGGCGCCCGGATAAAATTTCCCCAATATTCCCTAATCCGCTCCCCCCGTGGCACTATTTTCTTGCTGGTTGACGATAAAAAACGAGGTCTTGACACCATGGCTTCTTTCCGCAAAATGGGTTTTAATCCGGAAGAAGTGATGAACGCCAGCTGGGAAGACATAAATGCCTACGCCGACGGCGCGACCTTAACGGCCACTTCCACCTATCCGACCGGCGCCCTGCTCCAGGACGCGAAGACCGGCGGCGTTTATTACGTGTTTGCCGGCGCCAAAGCGCCGCTCGTAGATAGAATCTTCTTACAGACCAAGTTTAAAAATAAAAAGATTATTAAAGTTAAGTCCGCCGAGCTTGAACAATACCAGACTGTCGGACCGGTTTTGTTCAACGACGGCGAGCTGTTAAAAACCCCTGACTCTCCTTATGCTTATGTGATATCTGGCGGCAAAAAATTATTGATTGCTTCGGATAAGGTATTTCAAAACTTAGGTTATAAGATGGAAAACATAATTATTGTGCCTTCAAAAGTCTTGTATTTGTATGACGCCGGCGCGCCCATCACGGAAGCAGTAATATTTGACAATAAATAATAAATGTAAAGTTAAAATCTCAAAATGAAAAATAAAATAACTTAATAACCAAGATACAAGATACAATAACCAAACAAATTAAAATTTCCAAATTACCAATTTAGGACTTACGCGTTTGCGCAAAAATATATAAAAAATTAGGGTTTAATACTTAAAAATG
>Ga0155987_147_pt1 | contig 32861 bp, 32 predicted proteins | sample RifCSPlowO2_02_FD_107641 | JGI IMG/M metagenome (GOLD analysis project Ga0155987, IMG submission 107641) | Candidatus Falkowbacteria bacterium RIFCSPLOWO2_02_FULL_45_21
ACTTAATGTCAGGACAATTTACAGAATAAAAACCCAAGAAAAATTACATCAGCTTTGTTTTTGGTGAAATTTTAATCGGACAGTAGTGGTATTTTTTTTTAGATATGATATAATATAGAAAATAATAAACTATTCATTTTATGCGGGAAAAGCCGAGATCACAATCAGAGAATCAGTTAGATTTATTTGACAAACCTAAATTACCACCCAAGAAGATTTTATTTGACAGAAAAAAATTTTTCCCGGTGATGTGCCAAGCCCTGATAAGGAGATGCCCCGGCATTCATCGCCTGAATCTGCCGCCGAGGCCAAGAGCCGTCCGAGGCGCAAGCCCGAGTCTGGAAGCGAAAAAAGATTAGGCTGGGCGGGCGGTTATTACGGCAATGACCCGGATAATCCCAAGTAATAAAATATTGTCATATGATAAAAAGATATTTAATAATTAGTTTGATTTTATTAACCGGTCTGACCGGCGGCATGTTTTTGAATTTTTACGCGCCCCAGATGACCGGCGTAATAGCCGATAATTTGCGCCTGGATGACCAGGAAGCGACTATCAGGGCGATCAACAAAGTCATACCGGCTGTAGTCAGCATCATCATAACCGAACAAGTAACTACCACGGTAATAAATTTAAACACCGGCCAGCAAACCGAGCAAAAAAGCAAAGTACGAAAAGGTTCCGGCACCGGCATCATAATTTCTCCGGATGGTTTGATTTTAACTAATAAGCACGTGGTAAACGTGGCCGGCGAAAAAACCGCCGAATATAGAATAATTTTAAATTCCGGCCGGCAATATTACGCCCAGTTTATCGGCAAGGATCCGATAAATGATTTGGCGGTTTTAAAGATTTTTGATAAAAATTTGCCGTTTGTGCAGTTAGGAGACAGCGACAAACTGCAAATCGGCGCCACGGTCATCGCTATCGGCAATGCCCTGGGTAGGTATCAAAATAGCGCCACCAAGGGCATAGTCAGCGGTTTGGGCAGAAATATTGAAGCCTCGGACCAAAGCGGCAATACCTCCGAGACCCTGGACAATGTCATTCAAACCGACGCCAATATAAACTTAGGCAACTCTGGCGGCCCGCTGGTTGATTTGGACGGCAACATCGTTGGCATAAACGTGGCCACGGATCAGACCGGCTCTTCCATCGGTTTTGCCATCCCGATTAATGACGCTAAGCCGGTGATTAAGTCGGTCAGGGAAATCGGGCGCATCGTCAGGCCAAGGCTGGGTGTCAGATATCATATGTTGACGCCGGAGCTCGCCAGCCAGTTAAAGATTGGCTTAAACAGCGGCGCCTGGATTTCCATCAATAATGACGGCACGCCCTCGGTGCTTGACGGCTCGCCTGCCGATAAAGCCGGTCTCAAACCCGGGGACATCGTTATGGAAATTAATGGCATAAAGCTTCAAGACAAAACCACTTTACTGTCGGTTATTCAAAAATATAAACCTGGAGCTAAAATCGGTTTAAGAGTTTTTCGCGACGGGAAAATTATTATATTAACGACGGTGCTGGATGAATTCAGATAATATACGAATTACAAATCTTATACAAATTTACGAATATTATTTACAACATTCATAACGTTCGCATTATTCGTGAATTAGGATTATATTTATTTGTATATTTGTAAAAAATTTGTAATTCGTATAATTTTTATGATTGAAATCAAAAATCTAACCAAAAAATTCGGACAAAATTTAATTTTAGATAATCTTAGCTTTAGCGCGGCCAAAGGAGAAATTTTGGGCTTTTTAGGCCCCAACGGCGCCGGCAAGACCACCACCATGAAGATTATCACTTCTTTCTGGCAGCCGACCTCGGGCCAAGTTTTGATTGACGGTCTGGATACGGCCGCTGATTCCTTGGCGACCAGGAAAAAAATCGGCTATCTGCCGGAAACCGTGCCGCTATATGAAGACATGAGAGTGCTTGAATATCTGCGGTTTATCGCCGAAATCCGCTGGCTGGAAAAAGATAAAATTAAAGCCAGGATTGACCAGGTGGCTTCAATCTGTGGCCTTAATAAAGTTTTATTTCAGACTATTGACGAATTGTCCAAAGGTTTTCGCCAGCGCCTGGGCCTGGCTCAAGCCATCATGCATCAGCCGGATTTTTTAATATTGGACGAGCCCACCACCGGTTTGGACCCGAATCAGATTGTGGAAATACGCGATTTGATAAAAACCATCGGCCGGGAAAAAACCGTGATATTTTCCACTCATATTCTAAGCGAAGTCAGCGCCACCTGCGACCGGGTAATCATCATAAATAACGGCCGAATTGTTGGACAGGGCAGTCCTAGGGAGCTGGTGGCTAAGTCCGGCGGCCGAGAATTGATTTACGTGAAAATAAAAGGACCGCAGGCGGAAGTTTTGAAACAACTGAAGGAAATGGAAAATGTGATTGATATTAATGTTAAAGACAGGGAAGCTGAAGATATTTATGGCTACGAAGTTGAACCTAAGCCGGGCGTGGATATGCGCGAATATCTGTCCATGACCGTAATGAAGAATAATTGGAGTATTCTGGAATTCTCCAGGCAGAGCGCCAGCCTGGAGAGCGTCTTTAGGGAACTGACGAAATAAATGTAAAATGTAAAAATCAAAATGAAAAATGGCAGTTAAAAATGCAAAAATTTTTGTATTGTCATTGCGGGCTCCGACCCGCAATCCAGGAGGGAGTCCCAGGTAAGCGAATTTATCACGTTATTCATAAAATAATCGTTCTCGGCAATTAATTCTGGATTCCGGCTCGGAGGCTGGAATAACAGTAAGAAACAATTTTAAATTTCGATATGGACAAATCTAAATACCTAAAAATTATTTATATTTTGTTTAAGAAAGAATTGATGTCCTACTTTAATTCTCCGATCGCTTACATTTTTATCGGCGTATTTTTAATCGCGGGCAATTGGCTGTTTTTTAACGCCTTTTTTCTAATCGGCCAAGCCTCCATGAGAAATTACTTCGCTTTGCTGCCTTGGATTTTTTTGTTTTTGTCGCCGGCTCTGGCCATGAGGCTTTGGGCCGAAGAAAAGAAAAGCGGCACGATTGAGTTTTTGCTCACTCTGCCGCTAACCGATTGGCAGGTAGTTTTGGCCAAATTTTTTAGCGCCTTATTTTTTTTATTTTTTAGCTTGCTATTATCAATCTCCATACCGTTTAGCGTGGCTTATTTAGGCGATTTGGACCAGGGTCCGGTGATCGGCGGCTATCTGGGCGCTTTATTCTTGGGCGGCTCGTATTTGGCTTTGAGTTTATTTATTTCCAGTTTGACCAAGAATCAAATTATCGCCTTTATTTTAGGCTTGGCCGCTTGCTTCACGGCTTTTATCGTGGGCGCTGATTTTGTCCTGGCCGGCGCGCCGGCCGCGCTGGCGCCCATTATGAAATTTTTAGGCCTGGGCAGCCATTTTAATAATGTCGCCAAAGGCGTGATTGACACCAAGGATTTAATTTTTTATTTTTCTTTTATTTTTTTGTTTCTCTGGCTGAATGTCAGAGTGATCGAGAGAAGGGGGTGGAAATAGAACAAAAAATAATTAATTTTTTAATTTCGCGACTGGAGCGAAGCGGCAGGAGCTAATTTCTATAAATTTCAGAATTAAGAAATTAGCTCCCTCGTGTCAAGCACGGGGTCGCGAAATTCATAGAAATTTATTGTTATAAGTTAAACATTTCAAATTGAGCATTATGAAGATTAATTCTAAATTCCTAAGTAAAACAAACTCCGTCGCATTAATCATTATCGCCCTCGGCATTTTAATCGTGCTTAATTTTTTTTCTTATAATATATTTTACCGTTTTGATTTAACGCAGAATAAGGATTATTCAATTTCTAAGGTCAGTAAAAATACTGTCGCTGATTTAAAAGATATTGTCAGCATCAAAGCTTATTTTTCGGCTAATTTGCCCGCGCAATATATAAATTTAAGGCAGGAAGTGAGCGATATTTTGGAAGAATACGGCAGTTATTCCGGCGGCAAGGTCAGGTTTGAATTTATCGACCCGGGAGACGATCAAGCCCTGGAGCAGGAGCTGTATTTAGCCGGCATTCCCCAACTGCAATTTAACGTCCTGGAAAAGGATAAGTACCAGGTGGTTAACGGCTATTTGGGCTTGCTGATTCAATACGGCGAAAAAACCCAGGCCATTCCGGTGGTGGAAACCACGATTAATTTTGAATATCAGATTACCGCGGCGATTAAAAAATTGACCAATAACAAGCTGGCGGGAGTTGGTTTTTGGCAAGGTAATGGCGCGGTTCAAGCGCAAAATGACACGGCCGCGGCTTATAAAAATTTAGGCGAGATCTATGATGTTTCGGCGATAAATTTTACGACGGAGAAAAAGATACCGGATAATTTTGAGACGTTAATTATTATCGGTCCCAAAGAAAAATTTAATGACGAAGAGTTAAAAGCCATTGATTTATTTTTAATGAGAGGCGGTTCTTTAGTAATTTTGATTAATGGCGTTACCGTGGAGCAAGGGCTGTCGGCTGATAAGAATGACACGGGCTTAAATAAAATTTTAGAAAGCTATGGCTTAAGGCTTAATAATAATTTAGTCTTAGACTCGAGTAACGGCCTGGCGTCGTTTAGCCAGGGTTTTGTCACCTTTTCGGTTAATTATCCGTATTGGCCCAAGATTATAAAATCCGGCTTTGATCAGAATAACGCGGCTGTGGCTAAATTAGAGGGCTTGGTTTTGCCTTGGGCGTCGTCAATTGACGTTTTGACCGATAAATTTCCATCTTCGGCCGATCAGGCCATAGCGGTGTCTTATTTGGCCAGGACCACCGACCAAGCCGTGACCGTGGCGGATAATTTCAATTTGTCCCCGCAAGCCCGGATTAGCAACGGCCAGAGCGGGAAATTCAACCTAGCCGTTTCCTTGGCCGGTAAATTTAAGAGCGCTTTTAATAACCCGAGCCTTAAGCCAGGCCGAATGGTTTTAGTCGGCGATAGCGATTTTATCAGCGATAATTTTTTGAGAAATTATCCGGACAATTTATTGTTTTTCCAGAACGTGGTTGATAGTTTAAGCTTAGGCGACGACCTGATCACCATTCGCTCTAAAGGAGTAACTGAGCGGCCGCTTAAAGAGGTGAACGAGTCAGTCAAAACAGCAGTCAGATACGGCAATATTTTCGGCTTAACTGCAGTTGTCCTGCTGTTCGGCATGGCGAGGTATTATTTAAGAAGGAGAAGTAAAACGGTGGGTCGGCACGAATTATAATTTTTTTTAAAGCAATTTGAGTTTTGAGTTTATTAATCTTATGAACAAAAAGACTCTAATATTAGGAGGCTTATTAGTTGTACTCATCGCCCTGGCCTATGTTTACCAGGGTCCGTTGAAGAAATGGCAAAATAATTTAGGCAAGCCGCAGAATATTTTAGCTAAAATAGACATTACTAAAATCAATAAAATGGAAATTACTTCAGGCGGCAAGACGATTGTTTTATCAAAGCCAAGCAATGTTTTAGCTGCCCCCGCGTCAATTAAATGGAAATATAATAACGCCAAAGATTTTTACGCGGATCCGGGCTTGACTTCCAGCGCCCTGGAGCGTTTAAAGCAAGCGGCCAGTTCAGAGCCTGGATTGATCAGCAATAGCCAAGCCAGAAAAAGCGAATTTAAAACTGACGGCGCCGGCTTAAACGTCAAAATTTACCAGGCGGAGAAAAAAGTCGCTGATTTTACAATCGGCAACCGGGCTGGCTATAGCGGCTCTTATATTTCCGCCCCGGAGTCTCCTGCCACTTATTTGGTTAAAGCCGATTTAAGAGGGGTTTTCGAGCCGGCGGAATGGCGCGATTTAACTATTTTTTCTACGGCCGAATCAGCCTTAAATAAAATTAGATTCCAATATCCCAACCGCGAATTTACCGTTGAATTAAAGAGCGATAAATGGAGCGGGATCTTGCCGGAAAAATTTACGGTTAATCAAGAAAAAATTGACAAAATATCGCGGCTGATGTCGGATTTGAAAGCCAGAGAAATTCCCGAACAAACATTTGATAATACCGGGCTGGATAAACACTTAATTATTATCGAGGCTTCCGGCGAGGGGGTTGATAATGTTTTAATGATCGGTGAAAATCAGAACGGATTATATTATGCCAAAAAAGGCGATAGCGACAATATTTATTTAATCGATAAATCGGCGAGAGACGAATTGGATAAATGGATTTGGCAGTTAAGGTAAAAATCCAAGAAACAACAAACAGTCGTTGTCAGGCGTCTGTTTTTATATTTTTTCATGAATCAAATGGCGCTTGGTTGAGGTTGGGGCGGCTATATCACTGAATCAATAGCTTATATAAACCTTCGGTTTGGCCAACGCGGCCGGAAAAATATAGGCTATCGCCTTCGGGATTTAAAACTAAAGAGTCGATTGAATCAAATTTTGCCAGTTCGCTGATGTTTCTCTTTTCTCTTTCGTCCAGTTCAATGACGTTGATGGTTTCTGGCGTGGCGTAGATAATATAATTATTATTGGGGTGCGCGACGACACGATTAATCGGGTCGCTGATTCTGGTAAGCAGGGTTTTTTTCTTGGCCGCCAAGTCGTATTGCCAAATTTCAAAATCATTGGCGTATAATAATCTGTTATCGTCCGCCCACAGAGCGATCCTCAGGTTGTTTATAATTTCAACTAAGGGCGAAAAATAAGCGGCCAGCGGGTTGATGAGATATAGGGTTTTATGGCTATCATCGTAAAGATTAAGCAAAGCTTGTTCAGGGTTAATAAACAAATAACTGGCCGCGGCTGGCAGGTTGATTTCCTTAATCTCTTTATTTGACGCCAATTCAATGATTTTTAGGCTGGCGGCTGGCTTGGTTTGATTGATTATATATAAGTAACCCGCCTTAACCAGGTAATCTTTAAATTCAATATTACCGATGATTTTTTTCGGTAAATTATCATGGTCGAGCTGATAGATTGAAGCGCTATCCTGATAAAATAAAACATCATTGTACCAGCGGTAGTTAAAGGCGCCGGCGGTTAGTTTGCTCAAGTCAATCTTAAAGTTTAAATCGTCGGTCTTAAAAAAATAATTGTCTATTATCAGTTTTTGACCGTCCGACGACCAAACAATATTTTTTCCTTCCAGGTAATTCTGGCTGATAGACTTTTTTGATTCATCCGCCAGATTAAGAAAAGTGAGCTGATCGGCGGATATAATCAAGGCGGTTTTGCCGTCCAGGGGAAAGTCCAGGGCCTTTATTTTGGACGGAATTATAAGAAGCGGCAGGCTGGTTTTAAATAAATTGATATCTTTAGCGTAAGCCGAGGCGCCGGGATTAATGGTTAAAACTTTTCTCCAGCTTAAGTAGCCTTCATGTTCCAGCGCCAATTCGTATTCGCCGGGCAAAAGATTTTTAATTTTTGCCGGCGTGGTAATATAATTATCTCGGTTAAGCAAAGAATTAATCATGGTTTTTTGGGCTTTGCCGTTGAGAAAAATTTTTGCGTTCCTGGGCTTGCTTTCAACAATAAATAGGCCGGTTCGCCGGACGGAAAAGCCGTCCTTACCCAATTTGTAGCCGGCGGCGTAGAGTATGACGGCCGGGGAAATCGTGAGAAATAAAATAATAAATATCAGGCTAAGCATTCGCCTTACTTTTAAAGTCATGATGATAATTTTAAATTTAAAATAAATGAATAAATTAATTAATTTGAAATTTATTCATTTAAAATTCATTTAAAATTAAAAATTTGTTATTTTACCGCTTATATTCTAGTCCGCCCGTTTTATATCCGCGCCCAGCTTGTTTAACCGTTCGCAAATGTTTTCGTAGCCGCGATCGATCTGGTAAGCATTGTCGATTTCAGTTTCGCCGCGGGCGATCAGCGCCGCGATAATCATGGCGATGCCGGCCCGCAAATCCGGGCTGGTTAATCTTTTACCATGAAGGCGGCTGGGCCCGTTGACTACTAAGCGATGAGAATCGCACATAATAATATTGGCGCCCATCTGTGTCAGCATATCGGCATAAATCAAACGTCGGTCATAAATGGTTTCATGGATCATGGAAACGCCGCTGGCTTGGGTCATAAGCACGGTAAAAGCCGCCTGTAAATCGGTCGGAAAGCCCGGGTATTCATGGGTTTTAATATTATAACTTTTTATTTTTTTTGCTGGAAGAACTTTTAACCAATCCGATCCGGCTTGATAAGCAATGCCGATTTTTTTAAAAATAGCTAAGAGCGATTCAATCTGAGCCGGCAGGCATTTAGTAATAGTCAAGGGCGCGCGCGCGGCCGCGGCCAAGATGGCGAAGGTACCGGTTTCAATTCTGTCCGGCATGACAGTGAATTTGCCGCCGCTTAGTTTATTTACGCCTTCAACGCATACAGTGGGCGTGCCAGCCCCTTTTATTTTAGCGCCGCAGGCATTGAGGTGTTCGGCCAAGGTGGCAATTTCCGGTTCCATGGCGCAATTTTTTAAGGTGGTTTTCCCCTTAGCCAGAGCGGCCGCCATGATCATGGCTTCGGTGCCGGTTACGCTTATCGTGGTGAAAAAATACTCCGCGCCTTTTAATTGCCGAGCCTTAAGATGATAGAAACCGCCGTTAATTTTAATTTCCGCCCCCAGGGCACTAAAACCCTCAAGAAATAAATCTATCGGACGTTCGCCGGCGCCGATAATGCAGCCGCCTGGATGGGGAAATTTGACTTCGCCCAAGCGGGCGAGCAAGGGGGCGACGAACATGATAGAGGCACGGAATTTTTTGGCGAGTTCTGGGTTTAATTCAAATTTTTTAATATTTTTGGCCTCGATGACGCAGGAGCTTGGGCTGATCAGATTGACTTGAGCGCCTAAACCGGTAAGAAGTTCAATGGAACGGCGCACATCCTCAATCTCCGGCAAGTTGGCGATGGTTACGGGTTCTTCGGTTAACAGCGCGGCTGGCAGAATTTTGAGGGCTGAATTTTTTGCCCCGCTGACTTTTATCTCTCCTTTTAAAGGTTGGCCGCCGGTAATTATGAATTTTGGCATAAATTTACTAAAATTCGAAATTCGAATATCGAAATCCCTGCCCGCCGGCAGGCAGGCTTAACAAATTCAAAATTCAAATATCAAATGTCCAAAACTGAAACATGACTGCATTTGTTTTGAATTTAAAGTTTTGGTCATTTGGATTCGTTTCGAATTTAGGATTTTTAATTTAGGGTTTAATACTAACTATATCATACCCTAAATCAAGCCCTTTTTCAATCCCGTAGGATTTGGCAAAACGAATTTACTTATGGTAAGATTAAGAGGTAAATATTAATTGTTGTTTTTTTATTGGCCTGTCGGAAGTCTGATAGGGTTTTGGCGGGGTAAACTTAATATGAATATTGCAAAAGATTTAAATAATATCATGCCTCCGGTGGGTGCGCCGGTGGCCAGGAGATGCCGTAAAATAAAAATTTTGGGCGTGATTTTGTCATTGATTATCTTAATGTCGGCCAGTTTTGCCGGCGGCATGATTTTGGCGCAAAAAAATGAGCTCGTCAAGTCGGCCAGCCTTAAGGAAGCGGTTTATCTCGGCAAAATATATAATAAATACGTGACGGCGCCGGCCAATAAACTGACGCAGGACGTGGATTTTAATCAGTTCTGGCGGGTCTGGGATTTATTAAAGGAAAAATATGTGGATCGCAACAAGTTGAATGATAAAATAATGTTTTATGGCGCGCTCAAAGGCCTGACTGAATCTATCGGCGATCCTTACACGGTTTATATGGAACCGATACTGGCCCAAGAATTTTCCAATGATTTGGCCGGTACTTTTGAAGGCATTGGTGCCGAAATCGGTAAAAAAAACGATCTTATCACGATCGTCGCGCCGCTGGCCGATATGCCGGCGGAAAAGGCCGGCCTTAAATCAGGCGATAAAATTTATGCCATTAACGGCCAATCAACCGCCAGCCTGGCGGTTGATCAGGCGGTCAGCTTAATCCGCGGCCCCAAAGGGTCGGAAGTGATTTTAACCATCTTTAGAGACAGTTTTGACAAACCCCAGGATTTTAAAATTATCAGGCAAGCCATTATCGTAAAAAGTGTCAGAACCGCATTGCGCGATGATAACTTATTTATTATTTCCATAACTAATTTTAACGACGATACCAGCGAGTTATTTAAAAAGGCGGTTCGGGAGGCGATCGAAAAGAATCCTCAAGGAATTATGTTGGATTTAAGGAATAATCCGGGAGGTTATCTGGAAACCGCCATTGATGTGGCCAGCGAATGGATTGCGGATGGGATAATCGTAACCGAGCAGTTCAACCCGGGGAAAAAGAATGAATATTTAAACCGCGGACGCGCTCGTTTAAAAGATTTTCCCACGGCGGTTTTAGTCAACCAGGGCAGCGCTTCGGCCTCGGAAATCGTGGCAGGCGCCTTAAAGGATTATAATAAAGCCACTATCGTGGGCAAAAAGACTTTTGGCAAAGGTTCGGTGCAAACCCTGGAAGGGCTTCAAGACAGCTCCTCGGTAAAAATTACCGTGGCCAAATGGTTAACGCCCAAGGGCAATAATATTGACGGGCAGGGGATTGAGCCGGACATTGACGTGGATTTAACTCCCGAAGACTATGAAGCAGGCAGGGATCCGCAGTTGGAAAAGGCGATAGAAATATTGAATAAAAAATAGTTAGACGATTGCGTCGGGCTGTAAAAATTATTTTTTCTGCTTAGATGAAATTTGGGCGTTTTTTACAAAAATTATTTTTTATTTATGTCTTATGGAATAATTTTTGTAAAAAATCGCTACAATTCCATATTGCGATAAAAATAATTTTTCCAGCCCGACTCTACACATATAATTTATGGCAAAAAAAGATAAAGAAACTAAATATATTTTCATCGTCGGGGGCGTCATGTCCGGTGTGGGCAAGGGCATTACCACGGCTTCCATCGGCCGGATTTTAGTTTCAAAAGGCTATAATACCAGCGCCATCAAAATTGATCCTTATATAAATGTCGACGCCGGCACCATGAATCCGGTGGAGCATGGCGAAGTCTTCGTGACCGAAGACGGCGATGAGACCGACCAGGACGTGGGCAATTATGAAAGATTTTTAAACAGAAATATCCATCGGGAAAATTACATGACCACCGGCCGAATTTATTCCGCCGTCATAGCCAAAGAGCGCAATCTTTTATACGGCGGCCGCTGCGTGCAGGTGGTGCCTGACATCCCGAATGAAATTATCGGCAGAATTAAATCAGCCGCGAAAAAAGACCGGGCCGAAATTATGCTTATTGAAATAGGCGGCACGGTCGGTGAATATGAAAATTTGCTTTTTTTAGAAGCGGCCAGGATGATGCACCTAGCTGAGCCGGCCAATGTTTTATTTATCATGGTGTCTTATCTGCCGGTGCCGTCAATTATCGGCGAAATGAAAACCAAGCCGACCCAGCACGCGGTCAGGGCTTTAAACTCGGCCGGCATCCAGCCGGATTTTATCGTGGCCCGGTCAGTCGCTTCGATTGACGCGCCGCGCCGCCGTAAGCTGGCGATTTTTTGCAATATCCAGGAAAGCGACGTCATCAGCGCGCCGGATATAAAATCAATTTATGAAGCGCCGATTAATTTTGAAAAAGATAATTTAGGAGCGCGTATTTTAGAAAAATTTAATTTGTCGCCGAAAAAGAAGGACTTGGTGGATTGGCGGAAAATGGTCGGTAAAATCAAAGCCGTTAAGAAAACTGTTAATATCGGTATCGTGGGCAAGTATTTTTCCACCGGCGATTTTTGCCTGTCCGATTCTTATATCTCCGTGATTGAAGCCATTAAGCACGCCGGCGCAGCCAATAATTGCCGGCCGATTTTGCATTGGCTCAACGCTGAAGACGTGGAAAAACAGGGCGTGAAAATTTTAAAAAAGTTAGACGGCATCATCGTGCCGCAGGGCTGGGGTTCGCGCGGAGCCGAGGGCAAAATTAAAACCATTAAATACGCGCGCGAAAATAAGGTGCCGTATTTCGGCCTATGCTACGGCATGCAGATGGCGGTGATTGAGTTTGCCAGAAATGTTTTGGGCTTTAAGGGTGCTAACAGCGAAGAGGTTGATCCAAAAACCGCTTATCCGGTCATCCATATCATGCCTGGCCAAAAAGAGCTCTTAGCCAAAAAACAATACGGCGGCACCATTAGGTTAGGCGGCTGGCCGTGCAAAATCGTAGCCGGCACGCGCCTGGCTTCCGCTTACGCTAAATTGGGCAAAAAGGCGACTGTTTCAGAGCGTCATCGCCATCGGTACGAGTTTAATAATAAATACCGCGTTCAATATGAAAAAGCCGGACTCCGCGTGGCCGGCACTTCGCCGGATGGCCGAATTGTGGAAGCCGTGGAAATTACCAAGCACCCTTTCTTCATTGGCACGCAATTTCATCCGGAATACATCTCTCGGCCGCTGGATCCTCACCCCTTATTCGTGGAGTTCGTCAGAGTCTGCGAGAAACTAGCGAATAAGGAATTATGAATTAAGGGGTCATTAGAATACATTTTTTAACTATCATTTTAAATTTATGTCCGTCTCCCTTATTAGTTCCACTCTGGCTTTATTGACAATCCTTGGCCAGGCCATAATCGTGGCCGGTATTATTTATTATTTTATTTCGCGGAAAAGCGGTAAGAGTATTGTTAAGGATTTTTTAGGCGCGCATGGTTTGATATTGGCTTTTTTAGTGGCTTCGGTCGCGATGTTGGGCAGTCTTTTTTATCCAGAGATCGCCCAATACGCGGTTTGCCGGCTTTGCTGGTACCAGCGGATTTTTATGTACCCGCAGGCAATACTACTCGGCCTGGCGGCCTGGCGGCAGGATAAAAATATCGCGCTCTATAGCATTATTTTGTCGGCATTCGGCGCCCTGATTGCCGCATATCATTATTATATTCAACTTAGCGGTGCGCTGGCGGCGGTACCGTCGTGTTCGGCCGTTGGCTATTCGGTTTCCTGTTCAGAAAGATTTATTATGCAATTCGGCTACATTACTATTCCCCTGATGTCGTTGACCGCGTTTTTAATGATTATTTTGATTATGGTATTGCAGAAGAAGCGTTTAATCTAATATATTTCCATTATTCATACAATAAAAATGGTAGAGACGCGATGTATCGCGTCTCTACCATTTTTATAAAAATCTATTTCTGCGGCGCCACACTGACGAATTTGGCCGCCACCAGCCGGTTATCGTATTTTCTAATTTTTTTGGTGGTAAATTTTACCAAGCCCGCCATCATGGCGAATAAAGTATCATCCTTGCCCTTTTTGACATTTTTGCCGGGGCGATACTTGGTGCCACGCTGGCGGATAATAATAGAACCGACTTTGGCGTAGCTGCCATCCTGGATTTTTACGCCTAATCTTTTGCTTTCTGAATCGCGGCCGTAGACTGTCGAGCCGCCCGCTTTTTTATGAGCCATACAGAAAATTTTCGATTTTTCCGCTATAGGCGGATCCGCCTATAGCGGAGATTTTCGATTTATGTGAAAACCAAAATATTGAAATAATTATTTATTTAAAATTTTTTCGCTTCTTGGCGGAAAAACTAATCTTAATATAACAAAGAATAGATTTAATATCAAGTCTTGACGAAAGTATATAAATGTGCTATAGTTTTGGCATAACATTTTCACGACGACCAGCAATGGCCGCCTTTCTTTTATTTTTGAAAAGCCCTTGACATTAAATTTTCCTACATGGTATTATTTAAATACCAACTAATTTAGTAGGAGTTAGTCTGTGGATAACTTTATGCTTTTTTCCACCCGCTCAACTTACGGGCTAAGGGCCATGATAAATTTGGGCAAACAGGAGAGCCGCGGCAGCATTTCTTTGGCGCGCGTGGCCGAAGAAGAGAAAATTTCTTTAAAATATCTGGAGCGGCTGTTTTCTAACTTAAAAAAGGCGGATTTGGTTAAGTCGGCCAAAGGGGCCCAGGGAGGTTATGCGCTAGCCAGACAGGCGAAACAAATTAATATTTATGATATAATTAAAGCGCTAGAAGGCGAATTTAATCCGTTCCATTGCACCGGGGAAAAGGAAAAAATTTATTGCAACCGCCTCTGTAATTGCGAAGTCACCCATGTCTTGTCCCGGGTTGAGCAGGCGATTAATTCAACATTAAAGGATATTAGGTTGAGCCAGCTACTTTAAGCCAAATTTAAAATGTAAAATTAATTAATTTTTTATTTTACCACAAAACTCAAATGTCAAATGTCAAAACTATATCTAAAAACTCAAAACTGCCGACTATATTACTTTTGACATTTGAGATAAATTTCAATAAATTTAAAAATTAAAAATTTAGTCATTTAAAATTGATTAAAAATTAAAAATTATTTATGAAACGCATCTACCTTGACCATGCCGCGACCACGGCCACGGACAAAGAGGTTTTAAAAGCCATGCTGCCTTATTTTTCGCAAGTCTCGGGTAACCCGTCGGCTTTGCATTTTGACGGCCGGCAAGCTAAAGAGGCGCTGGACTCGGCGCGGCAGAGAATGGCAAAAATAATTAATGCTGAAGCTAATGAAATAATTTTTTGCTCTAGCGGCAGCGAATCAGATAATTTGGCGATTTTAGGCGCGGCCAGACTTTATAAAAACAAAGGCAATCATTTGGTTTCAACCAGCATTGAACATCACGCGGTTTTAAATCCGCTTGAACATTTGGAGAAAAAAGAAGGGTTTAGGGTATCTGTTTTGGCCGTGGAAAGCAATGGGATTATAAATCTGGAAAGAATTTTGGCTAGCCTTGGTCCGGAAACGATTTTAATTTCCGTGATGTACGCTAATAACGAAATCGGCGCAATTCAGCCGATAAAGGGAATCGCGGAGTTGATTAAAAAATGGAAGGAAAAAAATAACCGAGGTTCTATAGAGCCGCCGTTCTTGCATACCGACGCCTGTCAGGCGGCCGGCTATCTGGATTTGGATGTTAAAAGATTGGGTGTGGATTTAATGACCTTGAACGGCAGTAAAATTTACGGGCCCAAAGGCGTGGGGATGCTTTATGTTAGGCGCGGCATCGGTTTACAGCCCATAGTCCACGGCGGCGGACAGGAAAGGGGATTAAGATCGGGCACGGAAAACTTGGCCGGTATTGTCGGTTTTGCCAAGGCCCTGGAGCTGGCGCAGAAACAAAGAAAAGAAGAAAGCGCGCGCCTCCGGGCTTTGAGAGATTATTTTTTCGAGCAAATTTTAAAAAATATTCCTAAAACATTTATAAACGGGGATTTAAAAAATCGCTTGCCCAACAATGTTAATGTTTCAATTTTGGACATTGAGGGAGAAGCTGCGCTTTTATATTTAGACGACCAAGGCATCAGCGCCTCAACCGGTTCGGCCTGCGATTCATCGCGCCTTGAACCGTCGCATGTTATTTTGGCTCTGGGGCGGCCCTACGAATACGCGCACGGCAGTTTGCGTTTTACCACGGGTAAGGAGACGACTAAAAAGGAAATTGATTATGCGGTTAAAGCGCTTAAAGAAATAGTGGAAAAATTAAGGAAAATTTCGCCGCTAAACATCCAGATTGGCGACGACAAGACCTTGGTTGGTAAAAAGGTCTTCATTCAAAGCGGGCGGCCGCATTGGGAAAGAAAATAAGCCTACAAATCAACAAATCTTATCACAAATATACAAATGCTATATAAAACGTTTATACTCTATTTGTGAATTTGTGAGAGGATTTGTAGAGGAGTAAATATGGCAAAATAGTATAAACTAATTTTTTTTATTCTAATGTTAAAATTATAAATTTAATATGAAACAGGCCAAGAAGAAAGTCAATTTACAAAGCGATGTGATGAATCAATTTACCGGCCAATCATGGGTTTACTCCGATACCGTTAAGGATCATTTTTTTAATCCGCGCAATTTACTTTTAGAAAACCCAAAGCCGGGGGAATACGACGCCGTTGGCGAAGTCGGCAGTCCGGCTTGCGGTGACGTCATGAAAATGTGGCTTAAGATAGACAAAAAAAATGATAAAATAACAGGTTTAAAATGGCGGACTTTCGGCTGCGGTTCGGCCATCGCCGCCACTTCCATGTTTTCCGTCATGGTGACCGAAGGCGGCGGCATGAAAATTAATCGGGCTCTAAAGATTAAACCCCAGGATATCATGAAAAGACTGGGCGGTTTGCCTGAAAGAAAAATTCATTGCTCGGTCTTGTGCGACAAGGCCTTTAGAAAGGCCGTGAATAATTATTTCCGATTAAGCGGCCAGCCCGAGCGCATGATTATTGAAGGCGGCCGGGTGATAGACAGACGGCTGAACATCACTGATAAAGATATAGAAGAAGCGGTTTTGGAAGGCGCCCGCAATCTGGCGGATGTGCAAAAAAAATTAAAAGTCGGGGTAGGGGACAAAGAGGCCATACCAGAGCTGGAGCAACTGATAAGATTTTACGCGGAAAAATATTATGGCAAGGAATAAATTAAATAAATAATTTTATAATAATTATGTCAAAAGCTGTCGCCATTTTAATGGAGGAGCATCAAAAAATTTTAAAAGTAATTCAAGCCCTGCTTAAGCAATGCGATATGGTTGAGAAAAAAGGCTTAGTTAATCTTGATTTTTTTGCCAAAGCGATTGATTTTATCAAAAATTACGCCGACAAATTTCATCATGCCAAGGAAGAGGATATTTTGTTTGTTGAACTGAATAAAGATTCAGCGGCGATGCACTGCAACCCGATCCAGCAAATGCTTTATGAGCATGATCTTGGTCGAAATTGCGTCAAAGAATTGGAGATTGGCGTAAAGAAAAATGATCCGGCAAAAGTTTTAAACGGAGGCCGAGGCTATGTCAATTTGCTTCAACAGCATATTTATAAAGAGGATAATATTTTATATCCGATGGCCGATGAAGCATTAAACAATAAAGCTAAAAACGAAATCTTGGCTAAGTTTGAAGAAGTGGCAAAAAAATATTCAGAGACGAATAAAAAATATGAATTATTTTTAAACGATTTATAAGTAATTTTAGAAAATTTTATGGGTAAATTAACGATTGTGGAAAAAATTAAAAACGTTATTGAACAAATACGCCCCTCTTTGCAAATGGATGGTGGCGATGTCCAGTTTGTTGATTTTGATTCTGCCTCAGGCTTATTAAAAATTGAATTAATGGGCCATTGCGCTCATTGCCCAATGTCGTCCGTTACGTTAGGGCAGGGGATTGAAGCGGAACTAAAACGATCCGTGCCTGAAGTTAAAGAGGTAAGAGCGGTACAAATGTAAAAATATCGTTGTTGCCTTTTTAGCGGAAAGGGCTGATTATGTTACCCAATTCTTTGGGAGCGATTTTTTTTGTTAGTTTATCAAATATAATATTGAATTGTTCAATATTTACCGTGTCCAAAGCGACTTTTTCCCTAAGAATTAAAATTTCATTGGTTTGATTGATGGTTTGGTAGAAGTTTTTATACAAGAAAATAAAAACTATTATTAAGATTATCATAGTCAGGAAAACAATAATCACGGTCAGCCAGTTGGTAATTTTTTTAGGGGTTAATTTTATTTGTTTTTTTGCCAGCATATTTATATTTGATAAATTTTTGACCGGCGGGTTTACTTGCGCGTCGGCATTTCAGGCTGATATTTGATCTTATTTCCAGTAAGTATCGGCGTCAATAGACAGATTGATATTATTAGTTTGGTTTGGCGAGGTTTGAGGCGGCTTGAAATTAATTTTTGCCGCCCCAACGCTCTCGCCGAGGGTCAGTTCTAATAATTTTACGTTAACATAATAACTTAAGGACTCGAGATTTAGAAGATAGGTTAGTTGTCTAATAAATCCGCCCTGAGCGTAGAGTTGCAAGTTATTTTTTTGGAATTCCTGATTTTCCGCGGCCCGAGGCGCGCTTAAATTTATTCTCTGGCTCACCTGGGCCTTATTGGCTTCATTTTCTAAAGTAGTAATAAATTCCAGTTCGCGATTTTTGTTGATAAAAATTTTATCAAACAAATCCAGCTTCGGTTGAATTTGTTTTAAATTTTCTCTAAGCTGCCTTAGGCTTTGGCCTTTTAGGTATTTTTCTTCTAGATCAATTCTTTGTTCTTCTATATCTTTGCTCATTGCCCGAATATCTCGGGCGCTTGGAATAACAACAGAATAAATCAGGGAAAATAGTATCAGCGTAAAACCAACCAGATTAACGATAATTTTATTCTTCAAATTGAATTTTTGAATTTTATCAATTATCATAATTTAGGGCGGTTTTATTATAAGTCAGCCAGACTAGACAAATTTAATTTGGCGTTAATTTCAAAATCAATATTTTCTTTTTCCAAGAGATTTTTGATCGGAAACTCAATGTCTTTAAAATAGGCCGTAGCGGCGATTTTATCTTTAAAATCAAGCAGGCTGTTTCTTAGTCCGGCCCGGCCCTTGATTTTAAAAGTTTGGTCCAAAGAATTTAGTTTAAGATAATAAAGGTTGATATCGGACGGCGTCATTTCGGCCAAGCTCTTGATTAGGTGGGACCAGGGAATAAAGTCGGCCTGGACTTTCTCGATAAAACTTAATTTGTTATTTATTTCTCGGACATGATTATTATAGCCCCGGTTATTTTTTGTCACCAAGGTCGTCTGGTTTATAATGTTGTTGAATTTTAGTTGGAGCGTTATTTTGGCAACCAAAAGAATCATGGCGATAGCGATGGTGATAATTATTAAAGCCAAGTTGACGACTTTGACGAAGCCGTAAATGCGTCGCAGCTTGATTTCTCTTTTTTGTCCGGTTGATACCAGGTTTAGGGTGATCATAGACAGTCGGATTATTATCTTAAGAGAGTCAACCGCGCAAGTCCTGTTATGACCCGCTTAAGCCGAGATGCTCTTATATTTCATCAATAAAAATTCCTCTTAAGGCCAGCCCGATGGCTGTAGCGTATGTGGCGCTGGAGTTCTGTTTAATCGATATTTTTTTTTGTTTGTTGTTTGAGCTGATTTGGGTCGCCATAAAATCCAGACTATGCTTTTCTATAAAAAATTCATTAAATTTATCTCTATTTTCATTTATATTTATTAAGGCGTCAGCCGTTTTTATTTTAATCGGCAATTCTTGGCTGATGATTTTTTCCAGATTAATAATATTGGCTCCGCCGCCCGAAAGTAAAATTTGATTTAGCGGACCGCGATGGCTAAAATAATTATCATAATATTGGATGGCTTCTTTGATTTTTGCCGCTAGATTTTTTATCATCTCCGCCAAGATTTCCTTAATTACTCCGTTGGCCTTAGTATCATCCAGGCCGCAGATTATTTTAGCTTTTTCCGCCTGTTTGGCGGTGAGGTTTAGAGCTTTAGAAATTTTGGCGGTGATTTTCTCGCCGGAAATCGGCATACTGACGGTAAAAAGAATGGTATTGCCGGAATAAAATATCATGCAAGTATGGTCGGCGCCGATATCCATCAGGCCATAATTAAGACTAACCGCCGGTTCAGCCTTTGTTTCGGGAGCTTCTTCTTTAAGCAAACATCTGGCAATGGCCACCGGCTCAATTTCCAGAGCCACTGGCGACAGTTTGGCCTCATCGAGCATGGCGGTATATTGATTCACAATATCCTTGGGCGCGGCGCCGATTAAAATGAAGTATTTATCGGTTAACTCTTCGATTACTTGCCAATCGTAATATATTTCGCCAATCGCCAGGGGAACATGTTTTTCGATTTCACTGCCGATAGTGTCCGCCAGAGCGTTGGGAGATTTTTGCGCCTCGATTAATTTAATAAAAGTTTTTGATTCGGGCAGGCAGGCAACCACTTCTCCAGAGCTGACTTTGCCGTATATCGGCTCGGCGATTAATCTTTTTATGGCCTTAATCAGTTCGGCTTTATTAGTTATAATTCCGTTGCTGATAACGCCCGGAGGCAAGCCGCATTTGCTTAAGGCTTGAATTTTTATTACATTGCCGATTTTATTAAGCTGGACCAGCTTTAAAGATTGATCGGAAATATCCAGGCCGAAGGGATAAGCCGAAGCGCTAGTAAAATTTAGCATCATATTATTAATTATAGCATATAATTAATTTTCATCCCAAGAAATGAATTCATATTCGCCGGTGGTGGGAAAAGACGGCGGCGGAGAGAAAGTAACTTGCGGGTCATAAATCGATTCGGTCAAGTTATAGCCGTCGACGGTCGACCCGCCGCCGCTAATCCAGGTCCAGGTCCAGACCTGGTTGGTGATTATGCCGCCAAAAACTTCTATCCGATCGGTAACGCGGTGAGGGCTGTAATAATTTCTAAAGACCCGGCCGTTTTGCGCCAGCAGTATGGCGTCAATAGTTAAGTCTGGCGGAGCGTATTTAGGGACCTTAAGGTGTTTTTGCGCTATCAACCCCAAAATACTACTGCCGTCCCTGGCTAAATAGGTAATGTTATTATTGATAAAAATATTTTTTCTGGTATTGGGATTGTCGGGTAATTTAGCGGCTATCAGGTTAACTCTGCCCTTGAGCGTGCCCTCAACCCAAACGTCGTCTTCAACGAAGATTATGCCATTGGCCGGGATATTGTAATTATTAAGAAAAGTTTGATTGTCAATTTCCTCGGCTAGCTTAACCCAGCCGCTCCAGTCGTCGTTTAATTGCCAAATGGCCGATTTAAGCTGGGTAACTCGGTAAACATTAAAAGTGCCGTTAGCTAGAAAAATTAAATGATAACCTTTGTTGGAGGAACCGAGATAAACGCCGCCGGACTGGGCTTGGGTTTTTGTGTTGGCGATATCCACGGTGATATTGTTAAAGTCAACTTGAGGAACCGGGAAGTTCCAGAGCGACGAATTTGGGCCAGCGCCCCAAACCGCCGGACACTGGCAGCCGCTGCCGTTTACCCAGCTGCAGGGCAGGAAGCAATTTGAAGAAGAGCAGCCATGCCCCTCGGCGCAGATATATGTTTGTCTGGCCGAGGTTACTAAAGAATCATTCAGGCCGTCCATCCTGATGCCGCCGTTGGAATGCAGTTCGCCCTGAACGGTTTCCGCCGGACCGAACCAGGCGTCGGTGTTGGTTAAAAAAGAATAATGGGCCAGGGAAGGAATGCCGTATCTTACTTCAATGCTTCTTTTAATATTCGGGTAGCTGGACATCCAGCCAGTTGATTTAATTCTAACAATCGTGGAGCCGGCCGGCGGTGGAGTAATTTCCAGGGCGAAAAAGCCGGTGCTTTCGCCGGCTGGCGAAGTATAAGAATGCTCATAGGGGCCATAAGGCGCCCCGGGCGGTCCGGGATCAGCGCCCGTGCCGTCGTAAAAGTCATTTTGAGCGTGAGCCAAATGCCAGGTGTAATAATTTATGCCGGCTTCAGCCACATGTAAGGCCTGCGTTTTACCGTATTGCTGAAGATATAATTTATTTTGATAGACCCCCCAGCTGGCCAGACCGCTGATAAAAATCAATAAAATCGTGGTCATGGCCAAAACCGGCAGCAGGATTGATCCGCGGTTTTTTTTGTTTAAATTGTTTAGCTTCATAAATTATCTTTAAGGTTTCTGATTTGAACATCGGCGTTTAATATAAAATCTTGCGGCGCTCTATCGGGCGTAACATTTATTTTTATAAACAGATTAATTAATCTGATATTTTGCTTATTAGCCGCGGGGTTGGCTATTGGCTGGCCGTTTTTATCGTAATAAGTGAAAATCGCTTCCGTTTGATTGTTGATATAATTTGCCAGGCTGGTAATAGTTTCATTAACGGCCGGATATTGTATTGGCGTCCCCGTGGCCATGATAACGCCCCTTTTCAGGGTCTGGTTGTCTAAAAAATAATTAACCTTCTCCGTAAAGTTGTCAGAGTTTATATCGCTGTATAAAACCAACTGTTGTGGCATGACGGTATCAAGCAAATAATCGCCGGTTTCGGCTCGGTTGGCTTTCCTGATTTCTTTGACCAGACTGTCGGCGGCATTTCTGCCGTTTTGTACCGCTTCGGCTTGTTCGTAAATAAAAGCGCTTGAGACGAGGCCTTTGATCATTAAATCAGTCCCCATAACGATTAAAATAATAAATATTGATAAAACGACCAAAATTTCCATTAAGGTAAAGCCACCGCGGTCTTTTTTAAATTTAACAATATTGATTGGCATTTTATTATTCACAAATCAACAAATTAGCTCATTAATATCACAAATAAGAATAAACGTTTACTTTAATATTTTTGTTATTCGTGAGCTAATTTGTTGATTTGTAAAGAATTATCAGTCATCCAAATACAAGATTAATTCCAGGTCGGTGTTTGGCGCTAAATTCAACGGCAATTCAGGGGCAGACATAACCAAATGATAAGTTGAATAACTCGGCGACAGATTAATACTATAAGAATCCCATTCCAGGTTAGAAAGAATCAGCTGGCCGCTGCTGTTGGTTATAAATTGTCTGTCATATTTAAAGATAATCGGGTTAGTGCCTATGGTTTTAGCGCCCTTAATGATAAGCGGTACGTTAGCAATATTAGTAATGGCTCCATAGTTTTCAACCAGGCTGGTATAAATATCATAATTGCCGCTACGGTCATCTTGCCAGCTGACGTAAGCTTTGTTATTGAAAGGGCTGACGATGATTTCAGAATTGTATTGATTAGACACTCCCAAATTAATATTAATCCTGATATCGTCCGGCCAGAGGCGGTTGCCTCCGGCATTGATTTTTTGAGCGTAGATATCCTGGTTGCCGTCGCGTTCGTCGGTCCAGCTGATATATAAATTATCGGCGTTATCAAGCGCCAAACTAGGATCGGATTGGCCGGCGGGGGCGTAGGCATTGACCATGATGTTGTCCGGAGACCAGAGCGCTTGGCCCGCGTCATTATATTTAGCCAGATAAATATCGGCGTTGCCGTTTCTTTCGTCCGTCCAGGCCAAATAAATGTTGCCCAAACTGTCCGAGGCGATGGCCGGATTATAATGATTGGCCGTGCCCGAATCAGTGTTTATTTTAATATCCGATTGCCAGAGCGCTTGGCCCGAACCGGAATATTTAGCCGCGTAAATATTTAAATTGCCGTCGCGCTCATCGGTCCAAGCGGCGTAAATATTATCGCTTAGGTCAATCGTTACCGCTGGTTCAGACTGGCCGCTATTGCCGGAATTTTTATTTATTTTTATTTCCGGATTAAATGATTCATTTTTATTGCCGTCATAACGTTGCAAATAAATGTCTAGGTTGCCGTTGCGGTTATCCTGCCAGACAACCGTGGCGTAAGTTTGCTGTTCTTTATCAAAAAGAGCCAGGCGAACATTAGTCTGATCGGCCGCATCAGCCTCGGTATCTATTTTCCTTGCCCCATTCCAGAGATCACTGCCGTCAAAAGCCGATCTTTTTACTAAATAACCGTCTTGATTGCCATTGGAATTGTCATTCCAGCCGATATATAAATCGCCGGTAGAGGTGCTAATTTTAATCTCCGGCAGTATTTGATTATTGGCCGGACCTATAATTACGTCATTAGCGTTCCATTGAATCTGGCCGTTAGGATTGTATTTTTGGGCGTAAATTTTAGAGTCAGAACTGGCGCGGTAGTCCTGCCAAACCAAATAAAGAAAGCCTCCATTATCAATGGCCAATCTGGAATTAGTTTGATTTTCTATGCCATTGTCATTATTGACTTTCCAATTTTCCGGCAAAGACTGATTAATGGTTTTAATGGTTAGATTGCTTACTAAATCTATGGCGAAGCTGATTTCAGTTTTTTGGTCATTTAAAACCGTGGCATGAGGCTGGGTTGGGTTGGGGTTGCTCGCGGTTCGGGGTGAAGTTGAACTGGTGCTGTAGCCGGTTTTAGTCGCGCTTATTTCATAACTTTCTATTGCCTGGGGCGCTCCGGGAAAATCCAGCCTGCCGGCGGCATTGGTTTGGGCGTCAAAATTGACTGTCGGCATTAAAGAATTGTTCTCTATATGCACATCGGCCTGACTAACCGGCTGGCCGCTGGCATTAAATACCATAATTGACAGAATGCCGCCGCCGGCGCTGGTTTCCATGCCTTTGGGCGTAATTTTGGTATAAAAGACAACGTCTTTTTGTCCGAATTGACCGAACCATCTAATTCTGATCCTGGCCTCCTTATAGTCGGTCGGCAGGAGATCGTCCGGGGAGCCGCCTAACGCGCCGTCGAAAGGATCATCAATGTATCGGATTAAAGTATTGACATAAAATAAACCGCTTAAGTTGTTCACTACTTCATTATCGGGGATTGGGCCGTTAATTATTCCGTTTAAAGTGCCGACTTGGCTATAGGGCAAATTTTTTATTCTCTCCATTTTTTGGTCGGCCAGCATGATCGCCCCCAGGCGAAATTTATTTTCAGCCGTAATTTTTAAAACGTACTGGGTTAAAGAAAAAATAGCTAATATAAGCAGCGCTAAGATACCAATAGTAACCAGCACCTCCATCAAAGAAACGCCGTTTTTATTTTTTAAGATAAGCATGGATTTGGAAATTGAGACTTAAGGAAAATCTGCTCTCCTTGTCATCTTGAGGCCGTAGGCCGAAAGATCTATGATAGGTTGGTTAAAGTAAAATAATTTTGTTCTGCTCGCCAAGCATTAAAGATCTTTCGCTCCGCTCAAGATGACAAGACAAGAGTTTTTCTCAATTCCCAATGGCTAATTTTTCTTCACCTTGAAACTAGATGACTGAAGTCAGGGCGTACATGGGCATGACAATCGCTATGGCCATGGCGCCGACGACCAGGCCCAAGGTCAAAATTAAGATTGGTTCAATAATTGACGGCAGGCTGTTCATGGTTTGGTCAATTTCACCTTCGTAAAATTCGGCTAATTCTTCAAGCACATAATCAAGTTCGCCGGTTTCTTCGCCGACCGAGATCATTTGCGTAACAACCGGCGGGAATAGTTTCGGATAATTAGAGATAATTTCGTTTATCGTGTCGCCTTTTTTAATTTTACCGCCCATCTCCAGCAAAGCCTCGCGATAGCAGACATTGCCCAAAACGGCGGCCGTGATTTGAAAGCTTTTAATTATCATGATGTCAGTCTTCAAAAGCGAACTGATGGTGCGGGCGAAACGCGCCAGATTTATTTTTTTAATAATCACGCCAGCAACCGGCAATTGTAAGAGCAGGCGGTGGAAAATTCGCTTGCCTTTGGTAGTTTTTATTAATTTTGCAAAAGCGACAATGAAAATCGCCAGAGCGGCCAGATAAAGCGCGCCATGAGCGACTAAGCTGTCGGAAAATTTTATTAATAGTTTGGTGGACCAGGGCAGCTCGGCGTTAAAATCTTTAAACATGGCGGTAATCTTCGGCACCACCACCGTCATCATAAAAATACCGATGCCGAACATGGCGGTTAAGATTACAATCGGGTAAGTCAGAGCGCCTTTAACTTTGGAGATTAATTCATGGCTTTTTTTGAATTGGATGTATAATTTTTTTAAAACTTCTTCCAGTTTGCCGGAGACTTCGCCGGACTCGATCATATTAACGGATAATTGGCCGAAGACTTTTTCGTGCGGCTTCAGGCTTTCGGTTAAGCTGACGCCCCGTTCAACGTTTTTTGAAATTTCGATTATGATTCCGGAGAATCTTTTATTACTGGTCTGTTTAGCTAAAGTTTTTAGCGCCACCGACAAGGAGATGCCGGCTTTAAGCATTATTCCTAAATATTGGAAAAAAAATAATTTTTCCGAAATTGGTATGGGGGATAGTTTTTCCAAAAAGAGATTAATTTTATCCAATATTTTTCCCCCGAATATTTTTGGCTCGATCGTTTGAGTAACGGCTTTATCTGGTTGGCTCGCCTGGTTATTTTGTTTAGGTAAGATTATGGGCATAAAATATTATGTCAAATTTCAAAACCAAAATGCGAATGTCAAAACTAATTAAAATAGACAGTTTTGAGATTTTCCGCCAGAGGCGGATCCGCCTCTGGCGGAGACATTTGAGTTTTGAGATTATTCTTTTGTTACTCTCATGACTTCCTCTATAGTAGTGATGCCGTTTTTAGCTTTAATAAAACCGTCTTCAATTATAGTTAGCATGCCTTGTTTTTCCGCTTGTTTTTTTAGTACGGCCGGCGGCTCTTTCCTTAAAATCAGTTCCGACATTTCATCGGTTACTTCCAGGGCTTCATAAATGCCGATCCGGCCTTTATAACCGGAGTTGGAGCATTGTTTGCAGCCGGCGCCGCGATAAAATAGCAAGGATTCAAGGCCGCGCTTAGCGTCCGCGATAATCCTCTTATTTTGCATGGTTTGCATGATGTTTTCCACGTTAAGCTGCTTGGTTAATTCTTTAATCATCAGTTTGTCTAATTTATAGCTTTGGATGCAATTGGGGCAGATTTTTCTGACTAGCCGCTGGGCAATGATAATATTGGTAGTCGAGGCCACCAAAAAGGCCGGCACGCCCATATCTGATAACCGCGGCAAAGTTGTTACCGCGTCGTTGGTATGTAAAGAAGAGAGCACCAAGTGGCCGGTCATGGCGGCATGAATGGCAATTTCAGCGGTTTCTTGATCGCGGATTTCTCCGACCATGATGATATTCGGGTCTTGTCTTAAAAATGACCTTAAGCCGGTGGCAAAGGTATAGCCAATTTTGGGGTTGACTTGCGATTGGTTGACATGCGGCATGCGGTATTCAATCGGGTCTTCAATGGTGATAATATTGACTTCAGGCGTATTTAAGATGTTCAGGACGGTATAAAGAGTAGTGGTTTTTCCCGAACCCGTCGGACCGGTGACCAGAATCATGCCATGCGGCTTGGAGATATTTCTTTTGATGCTTTCCAAGGCTGAAGGCTGGAAGCCGAGCTGCTCCAAAGTCAAAATTTGCGCTTTCTCATTTAACAGGCGCATGACAATTTTTTCGCCGTCGAAAGTCGGAATAATGGAAACCCTTAAAGATACTTTATAGTCCTTGGCGTTGACTTTAAAGCGTCCGTCCTGGGGCAGGCGGTGTTCATCAACTTTGAGGTTGGCCAAGATTTTAATTCTGGCGATAATTCCCGGCTGAACGTTTTTTGGCAGGGTCATGACAGTCTTTAAGATGCCGTCAATCCGGTAACGGGCCAAGATATCTTTTTCTTCCGGTTCAATATGGATATCGCTGGCGTTTTCAAAGATAGCGTATTCCAAGAGCGTATCGACAATTCTAACGATCGGCAGGTTTTCGGCTAATTTTTTGAGATTGGCGCTGCTAGGGTCAAGATTTTCATCGGCCAATTCTTTAAATTCGGCTTTCAGGCTCTTGTGGTATTGCTTTAAAACTTCGTCAAAGCTTTCCGGAGTAGTTAAATATATCTTAGGTTCAAGTTCAGTCTTTTTTTTAATGAACTCAAAAATTTCCATGTTCTCCGGGTCTAGACAGGCGATTTTTATTTTTTTGCCCTCGACGGCGAAAGCGACAATCTGCTGGGCCGAGGCAATCGGTTCCGGTATATTCATGAGAATGTCTTTTCTGATAACTTGATTTTTTAAGTCAATAAAAGGCACTTTAAAGTATTTGGCCGCGCTTTCGTATAGGGCGCTAGCGGTTACAATTTTTTTTTCAATCAAGTAATTTTCTATTTTTCGTCCAGATTTCCCCGCTTCTTTTAAGAATTTCGAGAATTCTTCCGCCGGCATTATATCGGCTTGTTTTAAAATTTTTTCTAGCTGTTCATTTGATAGCATATAATATACAAATTACAAATTCTATACGAATTTACAAATAAAAAAATATTAATCCGCGAATCAATTAGAACTTACGTGGTTGACTGGGCAGTTGGCGGGAATTAGTAATTTTCTCGCTGCGTATGTTATTTCTAAAGAAGGGAATAGAAATTACTCGCTTCAAAAATTACTAATTCCCGCCAACTGCTTGAACAGAGGTTTTTCAAACGTGTAAGTCATATAAATGTAAATGTTGCGAATGAAAATTCGTAAATTTGCAAAAGATTTGTAATTCGTATAGCTATTATAACATAAAATAGTAAACGGAGTAAACAGCCAATGGGTTTATCTTTAGAGGAATTTGTGGTAAATTATTAATATGGTTATTGATTGGTATAAATTGTTGGATAATATTCATCTCGGCCGCGCACGCTTGGTTGAGGCTGTTACACGTTTAATCAGCTTTAATTTCGTGCGTTTCTACCTTTTGTTTCTGTTCGGCTTAAACATTATTAATTGGCTTTTGGCCTTTTACGTCAATAAAAATGTCAGCCAGAATCTGGTGGTTTTGCATTATAATGTTAATTTGGGCGTAAATTTAATCGGCCAGGCTACCGATATCTATATAATTCCCGTCCTGGGCTTGGCTTTAATCACAATTAATTTTATTTTGTTGTTGAATGTTTATCGTAAAAATAAGTTTTTAATTCATTTATTATTAGGTTTTTCCCTGCTGATAAATTTATTTTTAATCGCCAGCACGGCTTCAATTTATTTAATTAATTTCAGATAAGCATAATACGAATCTACGAATTATGTGAATTCTACGAATATACGAATACACCTATGTGTTAATGCATATGCATATTCGTAAATTCGCGAATTCGCTATCTGTATGTTTGATTTTTACATCATCAAAGTTTTGCTCTTGTCCGCCTCGGCCTTTATTTTCGCCGTACTGTGGACGCCGCTCCTGACTCATTATTTGTATAAATACAAAATGGGCAAGCAGATTAGGTCCAACGGCAAGACGCCGATTTATACCAAATTGCACGCCCACAAAAGCGGCACGCCGACGATGGGCGGCATTTTAGTTTGGCTAACCGTCCTGATCTTTGCTTTGGTTTTTTATTATTTAGGCAAATTTTTACCCTGGGAGATTTTTAAGCAGCTGAATTTTTTATCCAGAAGCCAGACGCTCTTACCCCTGGGCGCTTTGGTAGCCACGGCCTTAATTGGCTTGTTTGACGATTGGCTGGATGTCAGGGGCAAGGGCATTTTGGGCGGCGGCGGTTTTAGGGTTAAAGATCGTTTGCTAATATACACGATTATCGCCGCCATCGGCGCTTTATGGTTTTATTTTAAATTGGATTGGGATGTTTTTCATGTGCCATTTTTTGGCGATTATCAATTGGGCTGGTCTTATATTTTAATTTTTATCCTGGTGCTGGTGGCCACGGCCTTTTCGGTCAATCAAACCGACGGCCTGGACGGTTTGGCGGGCGGCGTTTTGCTCTTGAGCTTTGCCTCATTCGGCATTATAGCTTTTTCCGCCGGCAAATACGATTTAGCCGCTTTTTGCGGCGTGATTGTCGGGGCGTTATCGGCATTTTTATGGTTTAATATCGCTCCGGCGCGCTTTTTCATGGGCGACACCGGCGCCATGAGTTTGGGCATAACTTTGGGAGTGATCGCCATGCTGACTAACGCGGCTTTAATTTTACCGATCATCGGCCTGGTTTTTGTCATTGAATCGTTATCTTCGATTTCGCAGGCCCTATCCAAAAAAATTAGAGGTAAAAAAATATTTCTTTCTTCGCCAATCCATCATCATCTTGAAGCTTTGGGTTGGCCGGAGCCGAAAATCGTTATGCGTTTTTGGGTGATCGCCGGCATTAGCTCCGGTTTGGGATTGATCGTGTTTTTATTGGATAAGAACGTGTAAAGAAAGTTTAAAATGAAAAAATCAAAATTAAAAGTGACAGTTTAAAATGTAAAATTAAATAATTCCTAATTTCCAATGAAATGTCAAATGCCTAAATGTTCAATTATAAGATATTTTATTTTTGGATTTTGGACATTCTGATTTTTATTGGAAATTAGAAATTGGATATTGGAAATCCCATTTTACACTTTAAGATATTTATTGATATGTCCTCGGTAATTTATACCTTTAAGAAATTAGTCTCTTCCAGCGAAAAATTCGGCGAGTCTGACAAGACTTTGCTGGTTGTCGTCGGTGTGATCGTTGTTTTCGGCCTGGTCATGCTGTCCAGCGCTTCATCAGTTATCGCTTACAATACTTATGACGATAGTTACTATCTTTTAAAGCATCAGCTGTTTGGCTTAGGTTTGGGCCTCGTGGCGTTTTGGTTCTTTTCCCAAGTGGATTATCATATTTGGCGCCAATACGCCTTGTGGATGTTGATCACTTCTGTCGGTTTATTATTATTGGTTTTTATCCCAGGTCTGGCCGGCGAGTGGGGGACGTCGCGGAGCTGGATTAATGTTTTTGGTTTTTCCCTGCAGCCCTCGGAATTCGTTAAAATAACTTTTTTATTTTATTTGGCGGCCTGGCTGGAGGGCAGGAAAAAAAAGTTGGCGGAAATATCAAGAGGCTTAGGGCCGTTTGTGGTGATCTTAGGAGCGATCGCCCTGCTCTTAATACTTCAGCCTGATATGGGCACCTTAACCATCATTGCCTTGGCATCACTGGCGGTTTATTTTATCGGCGGAGGCGGCATCAAGCATTTAGTGGTTTTAGTTTTGTTGGGGTTAGTCGCTTTAGTTATTATGATAAACATTTATCCTTATCAAGCTAATCGGTTTAAGTGCCTCTTGGATCCGTCTTTTTCCAAACAGGAAATTTGCTATCAAATCAATCAATCTTTAATCGCGGTGGGTTCGGGCGGTTTTTGGGGCCGGGGGCTGGGTGCGTCCAGGCAAAAATTTTCCTATCTGCCGCAAGCACAAAACGACGCTATTTTTCCGATTATCAGCGAGGAAACCGGTTTTATTTTTTCTACCGGCTTGATTTTATTATATTTAGTTTTGTTTCTCAAGGGCGTTTCAATCGCGAAAAAGGCGCCGGATGATTTCGGCAAAATTTTAGCCGTGGGCATTGTCAGCTGGATTACTTTGCAGGCCTTGATTAATATCGGCGGCATGGTTAATATTATGCCCATGACCGGCGTGCCTTTGCCCATGGTGAGTTATGGCGGTTCGGCCATGCTGGCGGCCTTGGCGTCTGTTGGAACATTGGCTAATATCAGCAGACAGGAGAAAGGAAATTAGGAATTATGAATAATGAGAAAAAATACAAAATTCTTTTAAGCGGCGGCGGCACAGGCGGGTCGGTAGCGCCGCTGTTGGCCGTGGCCGAAGAGTTAGAGACCTCACCCCTCCCACCCCCTCTTTTATCTCCCCCACTGGAGGGGGGAAAACACTCTTCGCCAGAAGAGGAGAAGGCGGCGAGCGGTCAACCCTCTCCTTCGCAAGGAGAGGGCAGGGTGAGGCTTGAATTTCTCTGGCTGGGCACGAAGTACGGGCCGGAGAGAGCCATGGTGGAAAATGCCGGTATAAAATTCAAGGCTATCAGCGGCGGAAAATGGCGGCGCTATTTTTCTTTTAAAAATTTTAGCGATATTTTTAAAATTAAATTGGCCTTTTGGCAGGCGTTTTTTATCATGCTGAAATGGCGGCCGAACCTGGTGATGAGCGCGGGCAGTTTCATAAGCGTGCCCGTGGTTTGGGCGGCTTGGATCCTGCGCGTGCCGGTGATAGTCCACCAGCAGGACGTCCGGCCGGGCTTGGCCAATAAATTAATGGCGCCGTTGGCGAAAATTATTACGGTAAGTTTTGAAAAATCTTTGGCCGACTACGGGAAAAAAGCGGTTTGGACGGGAAATCCGGTCAGAGGTAAGAAGTTAGAAGTTAGAAGTAAGAATTATAACAATTTTGGCTTGAGCGGAAATTTGCCGGTTGTTTTAATTGTGGGCGGGGGAACGGGAGCAATGGCCATAAATAAATTAGTTGAGGAAAGTTTAAGCGAACTGACTAAGTTTTGTCAGATAATACATGTGACCGGGAAAAATAAAAGTAAGAAGTTAGAAGTTAGAAGTAAGAATTACGCGACTTTTGAATTTTTAGATGCCGGACAAATGGCCGAGGCGTTGCATCTGGCGGACGCGGTGGTAACGCGCGCGGGCATGGGCGCGCTGTCTGAATTGTCGTATCTTAAAAAGCCAGCCATCATCATTCCCATGCCGGGTTCGCATCAAGTGGATAATGCTCAAATGTTTAAAGAGGCGGCTGTAGTTTTAGAGCAGAAGGATTTGACGCCGGAAAAATTTGCTAATGAAATAATAAATTTATTGAATGATAAAAAATTGCAAAAAAGACTGGGTGAAAAAATCGGGCGGGTGATGAAGAGGGGAGCGGAGAAAGAAATGGTAATGATAATTAGAAGGTTGCTAACGGATAAAAAAATAAAATAAATCTATGGACCTAAAATCTAAAATCAGGGAAATTCCGGACTGGCCCAAGCCGGGCGTTAATTTTAAGGATATCACGACTTTGCTGGAAGATGGCCCGGCTTTTCGCCAGGCGTTGGATGAATTGGCCGCGCCGTATTTGGCGAAAAAAATTGATAAAGTGGTGGGCATTGACGCGCGCGGGTTTTTATTGGCCGCGCCCGTGGCCTATAAATTAAACACCGGACTGGCCATTGTGCGCAAAAAAGGCAAACTGCCGTGGCGCTGCTTGGAGCAGGAATATACCTTGGAATATGTCAGCAATACGGTGGCCATGCATGAGGACGCCATCAGGCCGGGCGAGACAGTCATCTTGATTGACGACCTCTGCGCCACCGGCGGCACAGCTTTGGCGGCCTGCGATTTGATAGAAAAGCTGGGCGGAAAAATTACGGGCGTGAGCTTCCTGGTGGACTTGCCTTTTTTGGGCGGGTCGGGAAAATTGAAAAAACGAGGGCTTGAGGTGCGGTGGTTGGTGGAGTATAAGGAGGAATAATTCTTTTATTTGTCATGCCGGCCTTTAAGCCGGCATCCAGGTTTGGGCAGTAAATACGCTAATAAGGAAATAAAATAACATGAGGAGGGAACAACAATATTATGTTTATATTCTAGCTAGCAAAAGAAACGGTACATTGTATATCGGCATATCCTCAAATTTAAAAGATAGAATTTATAAGCAT
>Ga0155987_150_pt1 | contig 24278 bp, 16 predicted proteins | sample RifCSPlowO2_02_FD_107641 | JGI IMG/M metagenome (GOLD analysis project Ga0155987, IMG submission 107641) | Candidatus Falkowbacteria bacterium RIFCSPLOWO2_02_FULL_45_21
GTTATTTTTGATATTTTCGACATAAGCAATTATTCCTTAAATGAATTAATTGCTTATATTAACATGTCCTGGGGTGGTGCAGTAGGGTTTGAATCTTGTGGCGTAGCGAAAAAATTGCTGATTTCAGCCAGCTGCCTTAAATAACATTTTTTGATCCGTAAATTCTAATTTTTAATTACTTCTTCTTTATTTTCATTAAATAAACAATTAGCCGCTTGACTAGTCTAGTGATAAAATTCTTTTGGCCGCTGAACAAGTAGATATTTCTTAATTTGGCGAATAAATAAATGTCCAGAGGCAAAGCATAATTCAAACGCTCAACTCTTTTTTTCAACAGGGTTTTTAGCACCGGGATGTTCCTTTTATGAGCCAAAGCCAGCAGATGCACTACCACGCGCGAATATTTAACCGCCTGCTTATAATCCCAGTTCACCCACTCCATGCGGTAATCATTTCGCCAGCGGTCAAACTTATCCCAGCCTTCAATTTTTGCCGGCGGCGCCAAGCCCAATTTTTTGGCCGCCTCGTAAAGTCCGGTGCCCGGATAAGGCAAAAACCAACCGCAGGTAAAAGCCAAATTGTGGTTGATCTCCAATAATTTAATGATCAATCGCATGGTCTGTTTATATTCCGCTTCCGTCTCCGAAGGCAGGCCGAAAACAATCGAGCCAGAGGCCATGATGCCGGAGTCTTTTAACAAAGTTACGGCCTTAATGATGTCCTTGGTGGCGGTGCCCTTTTGCACCACTTCTTTCAAAATTCTATCCGAACCCGATTCAAAACCGAACATGATTTCCTGGCACTTGGTGGCCTTTAAATCGGCCACGAATTTTTCATCCACGAATTCAACCCGGCAATCGGCAAAATACGGCAAATTCAAGCCGCGGGCGATGGCGAAAGCGCGCTCTTTATTGACAAAAAAATTGTCGTCTAAAAACCTGATGGCGTTGATATTATGTTTGGCGATAACCGGTTTTAAATTGGCGATCAGCTTTTCGGCCGAATGGGCCCGCCAGCGCCGGTTGTTGAAAACCAGATTATAGCAAAACTGGCAATTGAACGGACAGCCGCGCGAGGTGACCACCGCTAGGGTTCTTTTGTAGCGGTCGGAAAAATAGGGCACGATATAATCTTCTACGTTGATCAGCGACCAATCAATTAAATATTCATCCATGTCGCCGAAATGCCTCCGGGGATTGACGATAATCCGTCCGTTTTGATCTTTAAACCCCAAACTGGCGATATTTTTATAGTTTTCTTCATGGCCTAAATTATTCACCAATTCAACCAGGGTTTCTTCGCCTTCGCCGATTACCACGAAATCAATCGCCGCTTCCTCGAGCACCTGGTTCGGCAATAAAGAGGCGTGGGCGTTTCCCCAAACTATCAAGTACCCTTTAGCTTTTAACCCCTTGCTTAAATCAACATATTTTTTATTCAGGTAGCCGGTGAAAACCGACATGCCGATCAGATCAGGCTTGAAACTTTCAATTTCCGGCTCAATCTCACCGATCTGGCTTTCTTTTTTATAGATGATTTTGGGAATATGGCCGTTCTTTTTTAGCGCGGTGGCCAAATACAAAGGCCCCAAAGGAGAGATGCCCTTGGAATTATCGTCGCGCAAAGCGATTAAAGCTACTTTTTTGTTAGTTGCTGGCATAATTATTATTTTTTATCCAGACTCTCTTTAACGATTGTTCTTTGATAATCGGACTTAAACGGTTAAATAGCAGCTGGCTGGAATTAGTAATTTTTGAAGTGAGGACTGTTTGAGCCCCCACCACTTTTAACGCCTGGTCACAATAATTATAAATAGATATCCTTAATTTTGGCATAAATGTTTTTAAAAAAATCGCAAAAAAGTGGTGGGGGCGAGTTCCTTGAGCGAAAAAATAACTAATTCCAGCCAGCTGCACTAGAAATATTTTTTAAGATGCGTAAACCCTTGATAATTCATAAATTTTACACTCCTAGTTGATTAACTATTTTTTTAACTAAATCGGATAAACTATACTGATCAACAATTTTTTTCCGTAAACTGCGGCCGATTAGATTTAACTCCTCTTTGGGCGCGGTGGATAAAGCACATATTTTATCAGCCAGCTCCGGCGCGCTTAAATCGGTTAAAATTAAACCGCCTGATCCTTTAAGCAGCGGCGCGAAAGCCTTATTAAAAACTATGACCGGCAAGCCCATGGCCATTGATTCTAAAACCGCCTTGTCCAAGCCGCCGGTGGGGCATAAATTAACGCTTAAATCGGCCCGGCGATAGACCTCGGCTATGTCTTTGTTGGGCACGCTGCCAGTAAAATTCACATAATTATTAAGCGAATATTTATCCGCTAAATTGATCAGTTCATTCCGGTAAGACTCATCCTCTTGATAAATCGGGCGGCCCACAAAATCAACTTTTAAATTAACCACGCCTTTTTCACGCAAAATATTTATCGCCTCAATTAGCAGTTGTTGATTTTTAATTCGGCTGATTCTGCCGACATAAATAATTTTAAAATTAGTCTCGGATCCGATGTCGCGGTTATCCTTAAATTTGTCCAAATTAATGCCATGGCCGATAATTTTTAATTTAGCGCTTTTTAACTTAAAACTTTCAGGCGAAGCCGTGAAAATCACGTCAGCCAACTTCTCGGCCAGCCTTAATTTTAAATTTATTTGCCTATGAACATACCACAGGCCGGTCTTTTTGCCCAATAACCGCCAGATTAATCCGCCCAAGACCATATATTCAGCATTCATGTGCGCCAAGACTGCCTCATAATTTTCCCTCTGGCGCCAAATCTGCTTATAAAAATTAATCAAATATTTTATTTTTGATTTACCGGTTTCCTTCCCCAGACTTAGTACTCGAACATTGGGAGGCAAGTCAAACATTCCTTTTTCCAGGCAAACAACCGTGACCTGATCACAACGTTTGGCAAATTCGGCAATCCAGCCGTGCATAAAGCCTAAGAGATCATCATTGATATCAACTTTTTGTGTCAAAATTAATAACTTCATCTATTTTGATAATTTATGGCTAACGCGATTGAATGGCAGTATCTGAACATAAAAACTGTTTACTTAATCTCTTTTTAGAGGCATGGCTTTCTGCCAAGAAGCTTTATATAAATTTAAAGTTTGTTCTTTGTTCGGCAGCTGTTTTACGGCCAGTTTGGCGCTTTCCGCCAGGCTGGCGCGCAGCCTCGCATTTTCTATTAACTTTATCATGACTTCAACCAGTTTTTTCTTATCGCCCAGTGGGATTATCAATCCGCTTTCGCCATTCTTTATCACCTCACCGGCGATGCCCACGTCGGTCATGATTATGGGCAGGCCGAAACTCGCCGCTTCAACCACGGCCATGCCCCAGCCCTCAAAATTCGAGGTTAAAACAAAGGCGTCGGCCTGATTATAAAAACTGTCTACATCGCCTTTCCAACCGAGTAATTTTACATTTTTTGCTAATTCGTAATTCGTAATTCGTAATTCGTAATTCTTTCTCTCCGGGCCTTGTCCCACGATCCATAATTCAGTTTTTGGATAATGCTTCGTCAGCTCCGCTAGGGCTTCAATCTGAAGGCCAATATTTTTTACCGGCACCAATCTGCCAACCGTTAAAAACACAAAATTATTTTTACTCTCTTTGATTCGTAATTGATAATTGTTAATTGTTAATTTACTATGGATCGGTACTACGGTAATTTTTTCCGCGGCCACGCCGAAATCGCTGATTAACTGTTTTTTTAATCTCTGGCTGACGCACCTAAGGCTTTGAGCGCGCGGCAGAACATATTTAGCGATTTGCGACCTTAAACCATGTAATTTTTCAAAACCGTGAACCTGAATCTCCAGGCCAAGTTTAAATTTTTTAGCTAGCCGCAAGCCGATCAGGGCCAAAAAATATTGATCCTGCACGGTGATTACGTCAAAACCGGGCTGACGCAGTAATTTTTTGGCTAAAAAATAAATTTTAATTAACTGCGCTAATTTATTGTTCCCCCCCGAGCCATGCGCTTTAACTTTTTCCGATAATTCAATGGTTTCTTTTTTGGCGCTGGGCACGATGATGAAATATTGATCAGCCAGCCCGCCGTATTCAATCACCCGCCCGGCTAGGGCCGAACTCCTGTCTAAAACCGATTTGTCCAAGCCTAAGCTAAGGATTCTCATAAATTCTTATAAAGATTAATAAATTCTTTTCCAATCTCTTCCCAGGAATGGCTAAAATTAAAATTGGCTATTTTACTTTTAGATTGGCGGTAATTATAATCATCGGCTAAAAATAGAATTTTATTTGTAATATCGGTTTTATCCAAAGGGTCAACAAAAAGGCCGTAATCTTTCAATTTTTCATAGAAGCCGGTTTCTCTGGTGCAAATAAACGGCTTGTTAAAACTAATGGCCTCTAAAATTAAATTCGGGCTGACCTCGGATAGAGACGGTAAAATTAAAGCGTAGCAGGCTGATAAAATTTTCATAGCCGCCGCATGCTCCAGGCCGCTATATGTTTCCAGCGTCAAGCTCTTATTTTTTTCTCTGGCCTGCGCAAAAGCGCTTTTTAATAAATCTACGTTTTTTAACTTTATCATTCTGCCCAGCCAGACAAAGTTCTTTGCCTCGGGCTCGGCGCCGCCCCTGGCTTTACCGGAATAATAATTTTCTACTATCGCCGTCTGGGCCGGATTTAAGCCGTAATATTTCATAAAAATTTCTCTTTGCCAGGCGGTGCTGAAAACCACGGCCGAGGCCTGGCGCATGGCTAGGCGCGACAATGCCAATATCAATTTTTCTTTAAAATTTAAAACCGGCATTTTTTCATAAAAGCGCTTGAGCGTTACCGACTGGCCGGAACGCTCAACGTATGACTCCCATAAAAAATCGCCGCCGGTGCGTATGATTATTTTTTTACTGAAAATTTTAGCCGCTAAAACCGCCGGCAAGCCGGCGCTGAAAGTATCCAGGGCAATTATAAAATCTGCGCTATTCAGCCGACTAATTACCCTGAAAAAATATAAAATATGCCTGATGACTGTGGGCAGCTTTTTTTCCAGCTTATAACTTAGGACTTTAACTTGATGATTTTGACTTAATAAATGTTCGGTTAAATTTTTAGCGTATTGCGCCGGCCCGCCTAAATCAGGCGGATAAATGCCGCTGGCGATTAAAATTTTTCCGCTCCCAGCCAAGCCCTGCCGACCGTCAGGCCAAACGCCACGAGTTGACATTTTTTCGTCTACTGTCAGGCCGCTTTTATTAAAAATTAAAATCTTATAGACAAAATAGCTTTCGCCGGCGATTAAGCCGCTGGCCATTAACTGAGCCGCCATATACCAAATTTTAAAGCCATCGACCAGGATAAACATGATAATGGCGTTCAACAAAAGATTGGTTAAGGCTACGGCCAAATAAACCGACATCTGCCTATACATCCGTTCTTTGTCATTATCCCCAAAGGTCCAAAATTTCTGCAAAAAGAAACTGGCGAAAAAAGCCACCGTAAAAGCCAGGCAGGCGGAAAACAAATACCAAATGCCTAAAATATCGGTAAAAAAATAAAGCGACAATAAATCTATCGCGGTGGCCGTGCCGCCGGCAATTAGAAATTTAATCGGCCTCTTATGTTTGATGATTTGGGGCGGTAGTAGATCTTTCATGATTCAAGAATTATTTTTTCAAAGTTGGTTTTCATTTTAAGCGCCAATAAATTCCAATCATAATTATTTTTCACCAATTCACTGGCATTAGCCTTTATTTTTTCAGTTAAATCTTTGTCTGCCAAATATATTTTAACTTTCAAGGCAATGCTTTCGGGGTTTTTTACCTCACAGAACAAACCGGTTTGGCCGTCTCTTAAAAAATCAACAATGCCGCCGACCGGCGTGGCGATAACCGGCAAACCGGCCGCCATGGCTTCTAAAAAAGAAATGCCTTGGCCTTCGGACAATGACGGCCGAACAAATATATCGGCCAGAGCCAAATATTTGACCAGATCAGCCTGCCCGATCTGGCCTAAAAAAATAATTCTGTTTTCCAGCGTCAACCTCCTGGTTAAATCGTCAAGCATTTGCCTGTCCGGCCCATGGCCTAAAATCAAAAGTTTTACGTTGACTGGCAGATATTTTAAAGATTTAATAAGATCATCAACCGCGTTCTTCTTTACCAGCCGCGAAGTGGTGATTAAAATTCTATCAGTTTCTTTGATGTTTAATTCTTGCTTAAGTTTTAAAGTCTGCCCGCCAGCGGGCGGATTAAAATTTACTTTAAAATTTGATATGGCGAATTTTTCCAGATTAACTCCATTCGGCACCACCTCGATCGGGCACTTCGCGCCATTGGCCAGCGCCCGAAGTCTTAAATAATTACTGATGGCAATAATTAAGTCGGCCTTTTTAAAAACCATCAAGTGCCATGGCCTGATTAATAAATTATACAAAATATCACTGCCCAGGGTGTAGCGCTTCAGATGCTCTTCTTCATCGCCCTCCTGCAAATCCAAAATCAGTTTCTTGGCAGGCTGGATAATCTTGAAAAAAACCGCGGCGATTGACGCTTGGCTGGCCATTAAAGAAAAAATTATCGCGTAGTTCTGCCGGCGATTTAAAGCTAAGGCCCTGCCCAAACCAAGGCCGGGCAGTAAGAATTTATCAAATTTCCCGCCCCAGCCTAACCGAAAAACGTTCACCCGGCCGATCTTTTCATGTTTAGGCAGATGGCGGTCAAGCCTCGCGGTGATTAAATCAAATTCGTAATCACCCATTCTATCAGTTAGTTCCTTAACCGCGATTTCCGCACCGCCGATAAAGGGCAGATAAGCGGTGGAAAAAATTAAAACTTTTCTCATAGGTTTTTTTACTTCAACCACGGCAATCCAAGTTACCAGGCAAGGATGTTTGTTTTGAGCGCACTCACCTCGCCGAAGCCTCCGGCGTAACGCGGGTACAAAATTGTAATATTTTTTCTTAAAATTATTCAATAAAATATAAATATAATTTTAAGAAAAAATATTACAATTTTGTCTTAAGTGAAACACAAACATCCTTGCCTGGTAACCTTTGCTTATAATACTCTATTTTCAAATTATCTTTTTAAAATAGGCGATGGTCTTTTTAAGTCCTTCAGCCAGTTCTATTTTCGGCTGCCAGCCTAATTTTTCTTTAGCCAGGGCCAGATCGGGTTTTCTTTTAACCGGATCATCGGCCGGCAATTTGTTGTAAATAGTCCGACTCTGGCTGTCCGTCAATTTAATGATCATTTCCGCCAGCTCGGCGATGGTGAACTCGCCGGCGTTGCCTAAATTCACCGGGCCGCTGAATTTTTCTTTAGCCATCATGGCCAGCAGGCCTTCAACCAAGTCATCCACATAGCAAAAACTTCTGGTCTGACGCCCGTCGCCGTTGATCGTAATGTCAATGCCTTTAAGCGCCTGAACGATGAAATTCGAAACCACTCGGCCGTCGTTGACCGCCATATTAGGGCCGTAAGTGTTAAAAATTCTGACCACTTTAATATCAACCAGATTCTGGCGCTGATAATCAAAAAACAGGGTTTCGGCGCATCTTTTGCCTTCGTCGTAGCATGACCTGGTGCCGATGCAATTAACATTGCCCCAGTAACTTTCCGTTTGCGGATGCGCCTGTGGATCGCCATAGATTTCGGAGGTCGAGGCCTGTAAAATTCGCGCCTGGTGCTTTTTGGCCAGGCCCAGAATATTGATCACGCCGATGGTATTGGCCTTGACCGTTTGAATGGCGTCAAACTGATAATGCAACGGCGAGGCCGGGCAGGCCAAATTATAAATTTGGTCAATCTTTTCTTGGGTAAAATAAGGCTTGATGATATCATGTTCAACCAGACTGAAATTTTTATTGGCCGAAAAAGGCTGAATATTTTTTTTGCTGCCGGTAAAAAAATTATCCAGGCAGATTACTTTATGGCCCAGCTCCAGCAACTTTCCGCATAAATGCGAACCGATAAACCCGGCGCCTCCGGTTACCAGCATTGTTTTCATAATGAGATGGTTACAAAACTATTTCGTAGCGAAATTTAGATATTTTTCGGCCAGGCGAGGAAAACCGAGCGTTATGATTTAAGCCGTAATAGTATTACGGTGAAAATCATTTCGCGCCAGTTTGACGAAGCCTGGCCGAAAAATATCAAATTGCAGCAAAAATAGTTTTGTAACCATCTCAATATGTTATACCGACAATAAATTAAATAAATCAATTTCAACAAATTTCCATAAATATCCATAAATTTCAATAAGGAATTAACGCGCTGACGCTCGCGAAATAATAGAAATTTGTTGAAATTAATGACTTGCTTATAATCCCATTTCTTTTTTATAGTCTGCCAGCCATTCGGGCAGATTAATCGTCGGCTCCCAGCCTAAAAGTTTTTTGGCCAAGCTATTATCGGCCAAAGTCTCTTTTGGCTCAATCCTAGGCGCGATATGCGCCACCGGTCCGCCGATCATTTGCGCCAGTTCGTTGACGCTATAATTGCTGCCGCGGCCGATATTAATCACCTCGCCCTGGCCAACCCGATCGCTTTGGGCCGCCAGGATATTGGCCCTGACCGCGTCAATCACCGAAGTATAATCGCGGCGATTGGTGCCGTCGCCGGTGATGGTCATGGGCTGATTTTTTAATCTTTGATTGACGAATAACCCCACGACCAAGCAATAAGCGCCTTCCAAGGCTTGACGTCGGCCGTAGATGTTAAAATATCTTAAGCTAACCGTGGGCAAGCCATATATATCGCTAAACAGCCGGCAATACAACTCGCCCGCGTATTTTTGCAAGCCGTAAGGGCTTAAGGCGTGCGCCAGCATGTCTTCGGTTAAGGGCATCTTAGTCTGATCGCCATAGGCCGATGAGGAGGCGCTATAAATAACTTTTTTAACTTTAGCGTCGCGCGCCGCCATTAAAACATTGAGCGTGCCGTTTAAGTTAATATCATTGGCCGTGGCCGGATCTTCAATCGACGGCTGAACCCGGGGAAAAGCGGCTAAATGAAAAACATATTCCACGCCGTTAAATAACGGCTTAATTTTTTTCAAATCCCTGATATCGGCTTTAAAAAACTCGGCCTGGGCATTGATATATTCTTTTTTGCCGGTGGTTAAATTATCAATAATCACAACTTCATGGCCTTGTTTAATTAATTCATCAACCAAGTTGGAACCAATAAAGCCGGCGCCGCCGGTCACTAAACATTTAGACATAAATTGTAAATTGAAAATTGGATTATTTATTTTTTATCAATAACATTTTTCCCGTAGACGCCTGCCAGCAAATCCAGATCCTTATTGCTATTTATCAATAAATCAATGTTTTTATCTTGAAGACTGGCTAAAACTTTTAAGCCGGCTTCATCGCCCACCAGCTCCTGATACATTTGAGTAAAGGCCGCGAAATCTTTGATAAAACAATGCCCACCGGCGCCGCGGCCGGTCTTATGGATGGGGTCTAAATGGGTGGAACCGATTCTGGGATCGGCCGCCATGGCTTCTTTGACCACCTGGTAATTAACGCCCAGCTTGCCGGCCAAATCATAAAGCAAATTAATAAAAATAACCTTAAAATAAAACCAGCAGTTACCGCCGTACTTGGTCAGTTCCGCCTCGCGTGAATGGCAAACTAACTGATAAGCGGCAAAAGGCAAAACCTCCATGACTTCTTTGGCTTTCTGCCTATATTCGGGCGTATCAACGGGCAGGCCGATAATATTTCTATTCGGATTGGCCGCGTCATGCGCGGCCGAAGCTTCGGTTAAAAATTCCGGCGAATGCAGAACGAAAATGTCCGGGTTGGCTTTTTGCATCAGCTCGGTCGTGCCCGGCATGATGGTAGATTTAATCACGGCGATCTTTTTCTGGCCGACTAATTTTATGACTTGCCTTAAAATACTGTCATCAAAGCCCTGGACAGTGGTTGGCGTGGGCACGGCGATAAAAACAATATCGCACCCGCCTATTTTTTCCCGATTATGCGAATGCGGCTCTTCTTTGGCGTATCTGACAATCCGATAGCCGCGGGTTTCAAAATCATCGGCGTAATTTTTGCCGATCCAGCCCTGGCCAATAAAACCGATGAGTTTGCTCATAAATAGTTAAAAAAGTTAATAATTAAAAAACTAAGATAGAAACGCGCCACGGCGCGTTTCTATCGTATTGATTTATCTTTAACTATAAGTTATTATTAAATAAACCGGCTTAAAAGTCAACTATAAAAAATGCCAATTAAAGAAGAACCCGCCTCTGGCGGAAAAAAAATCCTATATTTTATCACACAATCGGAGTACGGCGGCGCCCAGCGCTATTGTTTTGATTTAGCCAATAATTTAAAAAACGGCCAGTCAGTGGCCGTGGCGTTTGGTGAGCAAGGAAATAATGGAAAATTAACTAAAATTTTAACTGAAAATAATATAAAATATTTCATCATCCCCCACCTTAAACGCAATATTTCACCTATCAACGACTTTTTCGCTTTTTTTGAAATCATAAAGCTTATTAAAAATTATCACCCTAACATTATCCATCTTAACAGTTCCAAAATTTCAATTCTGGGCTCAATCGCCGCATTATTTGCTAAATCGAAAATCGAAAATCAAAAATCGAAAATCCTCTACACGGTTCACGGCTGGGTCTTTAACGAACCCTTGCCGGGTTGGTTAAAATATTTCTATCTACGCGCGGAAAAATTCACCGCCAGATTTAAAGACAAAATTATCTGCGTCTCGGAATTTGACAAGCAGGCGGCTTTAAAATATAAAATCGCGCCGGCCAGCAAGTTGCTCACCATCCATAATGGCCTGGCACCGATAAACTTTTATTCTAAGGGAAAATTTAGAACAATTCTAGCCACAGTCAACTCACGTGTTTGTCATCCCGGGCTTGACCCGGGATCCAGAGTTAAGCTCCACGAACAAGTTTCTGGATTGCGGGTCAAGCCCGCAATGACAGATACCTTTATTATCGGTTCAATCGGAAATTTATATAAAACCAAAGGCTATGAATATTTTATCCAGGCGGCTGATATTCTAATTAACAAACATCACATTCTGGCAACTTTCCTAATCATCGGCGAAGGCGGGGAAAGAAAAAATTTAGAGGCCCTGATTAAAAAATATCATTTAGAAAATAACTTTATTTTAGCCGGTTCAATTGAACAAGCCGCCAGGCTCTTGCCGGCTATTGATATTTACGTCTGCTCTTCGGTTAAAGAAGGCTTGTCCTACACTTTAATTGAGGCCATGCAGGCCGGCCGGCCCATTGCCGCCACTGATGTCGGCGGCAATCCGGAAATGGTTGTCAACGAAAAAACCGGCCTACTCTCTAAACCGGCTGATCCCAATGATTTAGCGGAAAAAATCAAAACTCTTCTAAATAACCAAGCGCTGGCCGCGGAGTTGGGCCGGCGCGCTCAAGCCAAAGCCGCGGTTGAATTTAATCTGAAAACAATGCTTGAGGCCACGAAAAGGGCTTACAACTAACCTGATTCCAATTCATCCATTCTCGCTCAAACTTTGGCGATCTCAATGCCAGGGTTTTTATAAAATTAATCACGATTACGACTAGCGAACTCTTGTTATGAGATATGAGATATGAGTTGCGAGACCTTACTCCCCTCCCAGCTTCCAAATAAATTCTTGGGCCGCTGGTTTTAAGGACGGGTCCAGCTCCATTGCTTTTTTAGCCGCGGCTACGGCTTTATCCTTTTTACCGGCCTGCTCGTAGAGTAAAGACAGGTTGACCCAGAGCGTGGCGTTGGTTGGCTCCAGGACCGACCATCGTTCGTATAAAATTAAGACGCGGGGCTGATCTTTTATTTTGCTGTAATGATCCAGGGCGATCTTTACGAGTTCCGGCGGATTTAAATAGGCGCCGCCATTAAGATCAAGGCATTTGTCCAAAGCCGCGAAACCAGCGGCTTCTTCTTTAAAATAGAGCGCCACTTTGGCCAAATAACAAACCGACTCGTTATATTTTTCGTTTAAACCGACGGCATACCGCAAGGTTTTAAGGGCGTTGTCTTTGTCGTTTCTGGCAATATAGATTTGCACCTTGCCGAAATAGTTAGTTACCCGGCCCGGGCTGGCCTTAATGGCCTGGTCCATGGCTGTCAAAGCTCGGTCGGAGTAAAAATAAAATTTGCTCTGATTATCTTGATTTACGTACGAGGCGATATTTAAAATTAGCGCCAACTGCATTTGCATCATGCTGTCCGAATGGTTTAATCTCACGTTGGTCTCGGCCAAATCAATGACATAATCAACTATTTCTTTAGCTTTCGGTTTATCAATGGAAAATAAACTGTTTTGACTGGTGTTGACCGCGTTGATCAAACTAGCGCGGCTGTCCCGGTCTAAGCCGGTCTTTAAACTTAAAGCTTTTTTATACTCCTCCACTCCTCCCGGCAAGTCGCCTTGGGCAAATTTGAGCTGGCCTTTTATGGTACCATCAAGCATCATCACGACCTTAATGTTATATTGATAGATTATGGTTAAAAAAATCAACCCGGCAACGATTAAAGCCCCTATTTCTTTGTTAGATAAAGCGCGGTTTTCAGCCAATTGTTCTTCTTCGTCCCGATTAGTAAGCCAATAAACATAGGCTAATGTTAACATCAAAGAAATATAAGTAACCAAGGAATCAAACACCGCTAAATTCTGGATAAAATAAGTCGTGAATAAACAAATTAATAAAATAAATTCATGGGTAGAAATTTTATTTTGTTTTTTTCCCTTAATCAGGTAATAACCAGTGGCGGCGAAGATAGCCAGGTAAAACAGTAAGCTGACCAGGCCGCCGGTTGAAGCGATATCCACTAAATTATTGTGCGCCCGATCGAAATAAGTTTCACTGGTGGTATAGTCGTAAAATTTAGGATCAAAATATTTGTCAAAAGTAATGGCGTAATTGCCATAGCCGGTGCCCAGGATCGGCTGATGGCGGAAGTCTTTAAGCGCGGCCTGCCAAGAAATTAATCTGGTCTGGAAAGTAACCGCCTGGGAAGAAATTTGCGGTATGGTCCTTAGAATCGGAAGTTGCGCCAAATCGCTACGCGGATATAAAAATACCAGCGCCACCAAAGTCGTGCCGCAAACAATCGCCGCCAGACTATAGATTTTCAGCTTTTTGCTCTGACTGTAAGCGGCCTGCAAAATAAAAAATAACAGAAAGCTAACTCCCAGTCCGACATAAGCGCCTCTGGTGTTGGTTTGTTTCATCACCAATAGCATGATGAAAGCGGCCGCCAGATAAAGCGTGCCTAAAAACCGCTTGAGATTTTTATCAATTTCCGGGCCCAGGCGCCCCGCCGGTCCGCGTGACAAGCTAAAAAATAAAATCAAAGCAAAATACAAATTAAAAATGGCGTAGCCGGAAACATAGGCGGTATTGCCGATCTTGCTGAAAGGAATCTCAAACAAGCTGTAAAGACAAATTATGGTGGCGGCCGACAGCGAGACGATAAATAAATTGCGCCAGTCGCGCCACCGGCGAAAAGCCGTAATAATAATTAAATAAAACAGGAAAAAATGAACCACCTGGAACCAGCCCAGCATTCTTTCAATATCCCCCCAAAAGCTTAAATTAAAGTCAACCCCAAAAATTGAAGAAACCAGCAGAGCGCCGAAAAAACCGGCCAGACCATACGTGATCCATGATTTCTTGGGCCTGACTTCTGGATATTTTATAATCAAAGCCAGCCAAAAAATCATCATTATCTCCACTAAAATATTAAAATAAATCTGCTTGGAAGTTATAAAAGGAAAAAGCAGATTATCAAAAACTAAAAAAACCGAGATAAAAGACAAATAAACCCCCCAGCGCAGAATAGTTAGATAAACTTTGATTGGCATATTATTAAAAATTTTCAATTTCTCTGGCTTTGCCAGATCTGGCGTAGCCAGATAATTTTCTCCGCCAGCTGGCGGATTCAATGAGATGGTTACAAAACTATTTCGCTACGAAATAGTTTTGTAACCATCTCATTGATCTAATTTTCAAACGAATGCAAATTTTTTTATTAAAAATTGAAAATTCATTGTCAGCCCGAGGCTGATCCGCCTTAGGCGGAAAAATTGGTACTTGAAAATTGAAAATTACTTCTTCCCCGCCTCTTCCACCATCTTCACAAAACTTTCCTGACCCTTTAACGTCTCCGGCGAGTTGGCGCTAATTATATTAATTTGATCTCTGGCGCCGGCCAGGTCATTTATTAAATAATAAATTTTGGCCAAATCAAGCCGATAATCGTATCTTGCCTGGTTCTGTTTTATTAAGTCGAGGTAATAGGGCACGGTCTCGGCATATCTTTTTTGGTCTAAAAGATAGCCGATTATTTTTGTCAAGCCGCCGAAATCGGCGTAGCCTGCCTGCTTGACTCCCAGCCGATAAAACTCTTCAGCTTTGACCGGATCTTCTTTGGCTAAAGCGCTCGCGAGCATTATTTTAACGCCGCCATAGCCCGGCAATTTGTTCATTAAATCTTGGAGCACAACGCGAGCTTCGGCCTTTTTACCCTCTTGGCCGTACAGGTTATATAATAAATAATAGGCCTCAACCCTGGTCGGGCTCAAACTAATAGACTCTTTAAATAAAACCTCGGCTTCATCAAGTTCTCGCTGGCTCCGGTAGCCGTTTAATATTAACTGGCCTAAATACATTCTGGTTCTTATGTCTAAAGGAAAATTTTGAGAAACAAATTTTAATTTTTCCCGGGCAAGGGCTTGATAATTTTCCTTGATCGCGGTATTTATATTCGGCTCGGCCTCGATCACCTCCCACATTTTATTAAGCTGAACAGCGGCCTCAACGCTGCCGAGTTTATAATTTAAAGCGTATTTAAAATTTTCATAGGAGCGGAAAGTATCGGCGATGACGTAGTAATAACCGACATAAATCGCGCGATTGATTCTTAACGGCAGATAAACTAATTTATAAAAAACGAAAATATTGGCGATAATCAAAGCCATAAAAACCCGGTTAAACGCCAGATGATTGTTGGCTTGAGGCTTAATCTCCAGGTTGGAGGTTGAAACTCCATCAGCAAAACCAATTAGCCCAATTAAGAAAAAATATAAAAACGAAGTGTTCAAAGTATCAAAGACGAAAAAATTATGAACGCCGTAAGCGATTAATAAACTGAATAAAACCGCGAATTGCCAATAATCGTCTTTTCTTTTTTTAAACAACAAATAAAATAAATAAAACAAAATCGCCAAATAAGCCGCCAGCCCCAAGAGCCCGCCGGAAACCAGCTGGTCCAGATAAACGTTATGCGTGCGATCAAACCAATTTTCAGAGATATCAGGAGTATAGTATTTATTATAAATCACATCAAAATTCTCCATGCCGACGCCCAAATACGGGTGAAATTTAAACTCCCGTAAAGCCATGCGCCAAACAACCAGGCGGTTTTTTACTGTCGCGTCGGCCAGGGAAATGGTGGCCAGGCGGTTGACGAATTCTATGCCGGAATTAGCCAGCGTCGATCTGAACAGAAAAAACCCGCCGCCCAGCGCGATGATAATCATCAAAATCACCAAAAACAGCTTTCTGATTTTCCCGGCTAAAAAAATCACGCTAAAAAAAATAAAAACAAAAATCCCCAGGCTTAAACCTAAGATCGCGCCCCGGGTTGAGGTCAAAAGCAAAACTATCAAATTAAGGCCACTGGCAGTTAAGGCGAAATATTTATAGTTTTTATCCGGCTCATTTAAATAATAATAGACGCTTAGCCCGAACGCTAAGAGCGAATAACCGGCCAAAAAGGCTGCGTTGCCGATAGTTGAAGTCATCCGTCCGATGCCGGCTTCAAACACCGGTAAAATATTGAATTTTTGCGTCAGGCCGTACAGTGAAACTAAGCAGGAATAAATTAAAATCAACCTGATATAAAATAACCAGTCTTTTTTTTCTTTAAAAAAAGTCTGCAATAAAAATAAATAAACCGCCAGATAAATCAAACTGACCAGGCCTTCCATTCTTTCAAAATTAGACCAAAAACTATTATAAAAATCATAACCCAAGAGGGCGGCGATTAAATTTACCAGGAATAAAATTCCCACCAAAATAAAAGCCAAGCTAAAACGCGGTTTATACTTATTAAAATTCAACGCCAAGAGCAGAAGATAAATTGACAAGCCTAATTGGATTAACAGGCGGAAATAGACGGTTCTGGAAATAATAAAAGGAAAATAAAAACCCTCAATAAAAATCAGCGCCAAAAAAGGCGTGGCGTACAGTAAAATTTTAGCGGTTTTTTCCAGTTTAAGTTCAAACATATTCAGATTGCCATTACGAGGAGCGCTAGTGACGAAGCAATATATTTCTTTGTCATTCCCGCGCAAGCGGGAATCCAGGGGCGAAAAGTAAAAACATTTTTACTTTTCGCCGACTAATTTAAAGTCTTTACGTTACTCTAAATTTAGAAGAGAAAACACGTTTATTCTGCTCTCTCCTGGATTCCCGACAGCCTTCGGCTTCGGGAATGACAATTAAGATTACTTCTTATTTCTTAGTTGTTCTATTTCCCTCTCAATTGCCTCTTTGTTCCCCGGCTGCTTTATGATCAACTCCTCCAGTATTTTTATGGCTTCATCATATCTTTTTTTATCAACTAGCCAATCGGCGTAATCGTTTAAAACCAGAGTATCGCTTTCCGAGCTGTCTTTAATAGATTGTATGGCCAATTTATATGTTGCTTCGGTTTTTTCATCATCGCTAACCGTTCGATAATAATTAGCTAATTTTACGTAACTTTCAGGAATATATTTATTTAACTCCACGGCTTTTTTGTAAGCAAACTCCGCGCTTTTATAAGCTTTGATTTTTAACAAGACATCAGCGAAATTCTGCCAAACCACGCGGTTTTGGCTTTCTAATTTTAATGATTCCAGATAAGCGTCGTAAGATTCGCGGTAATTGCCTAAATAATTCTGATAAATCGCCAGATTATTATAATCGGCTAAACGGTCGTCTTTACCGGCCTGTTTAGCCAAATCAACCTTTATTTCCGCCGCCCTCTTTGCAAACTGGGCGCGGTCTTCCTCGCTCAACTGAACGGTTTCCGTCCAAACTAATTCTGTCTCATTATCAAACAAAGTAAAGCCGGTGGCAAAAAAAATTTTTTCTTTATCATTATCTTCGCTGTTATTATTTTTCATGTACCAAAAACCGCCGGCCGCGATGATTAAAACTAAAATGACAATAATTGCTGTTTTATGTCTTTTAAGCATAAATTAAACCCTAATAAAATGCTCTATCATGGCGGGTCGGATTCCACTATGACAATTTAATCATACCCACTCTCCTAACAAAAAGCAACCCAGTCCCAGTTTAAGAAACTGGGGCTGGGTGCTTTGGTATTTCAACTAAACGGAATTTTCTTGAATTACTTAGAAAAACTCTGCGCTACGGTCATATCCTTCAGTAAGTAGCCGTTGGTCCAATCAGAGGTAGCGGTCGTGTGAGCGCTGGCTGATCTGTCAGACCAAACATTATACTGGCTGGCTGCGCTAACCGCCGGACTGGTATTATCATTAGCGCCTTTAGAATAGGCCGAGGCGGTTGAAGTCGCCGCTACATCCTGTTTGAACCTGACAATAATCTGATCGCCGGTAGCGGTATAACCGGTCACCGTGCCCCTGACTTCATAAGTCTTGGGCGTGGTGCTGATGCTTAACACATCATTATCAATCGCGCCGACTATCAAAGCGACGACGCCGTCGGTAGTCGCTGGGCTGATCGCCGTATCGGTTAATTGAGTAGAGGTGTTAGGATCATAGAGATGTAAGCTGGTCACGTCACAGCCCGTAGTAGAAACCGTGAAGCTCAACTGCTTAATCTCAATATTTCCGGCCGCATCAGCTACTACCGAGAACTTGTACAAACCTCCGTTAACCGGATCGCTGCCGGCATCAAGCTTGGCAAAAGTGGGTTTCGACTTTCGGTTGTAGAAGGTATTGCCGGTTAAATCGGCGGTAATGCCTGAACCAATATTGGTCTGCGAGGTGCCTGAATCGCCGGTGGCGTTAAAGCCTTCGCCGAAATCCAAGGCAATCGCGCCGTTCGCGCCTGAAGCGCCGCTGGAAGTAAGACTGACCATATCAACATAAACGTCAAGCGTGGCGTCGTCATCAGCCGGTACGTAGAGAGTTAAGCCGGTGAAAGTGGCCGTAGCGTTAGCTTCAGAGCCGGTAGTGAATACTTGGGTCGACGAGGTAACGGTCGTACCGGCCTTGTTCTTATACTTGACATACACGCCAGCGGTTGAAGTCGCGAAGTCATTCCCCACTTTAAGCTTTAACTTATCAATGGTGAAACCCTCGTTAGAAGCGCTGAAAGTGTACTGCGCCAGGTAATTGCCGGTTGAACCAGCCAAAACGATGGCCGAGTCAGGCATACTGCCGTTAGCGGTAGTTAAGCTGCCGGTGCCGATAGTAATGGTCTGAATGTCCACAGCAGAAGCGGAAACCGATAGGCCGGTATTCGCGCCATTGCCGTCCGCGTCAATGTTAGCAGTCCAGGGGCCTGCGTTAGCGCCTGATTTAATGTCGCCGTACAAATCAATTACTTTATTGGCGGAAGCGACTAAAGTGAAGCTGACCGAAAAGTTGTTGGAACTTGACGGGCTGGATTTAGCATCGCCCAACTGAACGCCAGTAGCATGATCCTTTAAGTAGATTCTGGTTAAGGTGGAGGCGTTATATTCGACCGCATCTAAGGCAACTGTTATTGAGCTGACGGTTACGCCTTCGGCCGCGCCAGCGCTAACCACAAACGAGCCTAACCGGGCATCATTCGTGCCGGCCACTATGGTCTGATTGGCATAACCTGAATACTTGCTGACGCTGACCGCGCCGGAAGTAATATTCAAGGTATAGGCGGAAGTATCAGTGGATGGGGCATTAAATGTGCCTAAGGAAGTCTGCCGCTGCGCGTTTGAAGAGCCGGTGCCTAAAGTAATAGCCACGGTTTCTCCGCCGCTAAAGCTGGTAGAGGTGGTAGTCTTGATGTCGCCGACGATTTTAACCTTGGCGGTTGTGCCGGCCTTAACGATAAGGGTTGAGCCAAAAGTAAAGTTAACGTCGGTGGCGTCGGTTAAATTCTTGGTGGTGCCTACTTGCACGTCATCCACCAAGACTTTGCCATTTAAGATGCCGCCGTCGCCATGTCCGCCAGTGCCGGCGGAGATATTAGCCTGAACGTCTAAATTCGCGACCTTGATGTCTTCGCCTGAAGCCGTGAAATCAAAGATGCCTAAAGTTACGTTGGTAGCGTCAACCGCCACATCAGTGTTCGGAGAATTAGTGGCTCGGCTGATCGCCAAAGCGCCCTGATCAATCAACCAAACGTAGCCATCAGTATTTTTTAAGACACTGAAAGTGCCAGCGCTATAAGGTTCGATATAAACGTTATAATTGTTATCTTTGATAATTATGTCGTTCTGATTCTGGAAGGACATGTAGAAGGTTCTGGTTGAACCGCCCACCACGTCAGCTCTGACGCTGACGGCTTTGGAGCCGCCCTTAGGAATTATCAAAGGAGCGGCGGATAAGTCAAAGTCTACGATATTGCCTGAAGCCAAGGCGGCCACAGTCGGGCCGACTTGAGCGCCGGAAACCAATAACTTAAAGTTCTTCATGTCGGTGAGCTGGATAGAACCAACCGCGGTCAATTTAAGTCTTTCAACTTTTAATTCTTGGTTGGTGCTGGTCATGGTAAATTTCCAGATCTCTTGTTCGTTGGCCGGGCTTAATCCGGCATTGTTGGAAGAAGGCTGATCATAAACGCTGAAAGTTACTCTGCCCAGATCGGTGGCATTGGCGGTTGACATTAAATTGCCGGCAACCGGGAAAGAACCGCTGACAGCCGCGCCGTTAGTGGTTACGTCAGCGGCCGCGACTAAGTTCATGCCAATAGTCTTGCCTGAAGTAGCGGCATAATTCATATCGCCGGTCAAAGTAATAGCTTTGGTCGTGCCCTTAGCAACCGTGAATAAGCCGGAAGCATTATTAAAGGTAACGTAATTTGAAGAAATTGAAGAAGAATCAGTTAATCGAGTGGCTCCTTCATACAAGAACAAGCCGTCCAAGTCAGTATCGGCTGAAATGCCAGTTCTCTTAAACTTCAAATTCTTGACCACCACGTCGCCATCGGCAGAGGCGGTAAAGTTAACCTTTAAGAATGGAACATTAGCCTGGCCGTTGCCGGTCGAAGCCGTGGTATTGGTAATTACGGTGACTGAAGCCGGCGTGTCTGAAGCTAAAGCAATGGTCAAGCCAGTGCCTGAACCAGCTACGCCGCCCGCGCCTGAAGAGGTGTCGATTATAGTAGCAACCGCGGCTGAAATCGCCGTGCCTTCTGTCGGTTTGGCAATGGTAGCGGTGACAACATCAGCCCATTTGAATCGGTTAGCCAGAAAAGCCGTTTCGCTAGCGACTTTTGAAACCGTACCATCAGCATTGATGTAATAAACATCGGCTGAAGTTCCGAACTTCACTAAACTGCCCTGTGGATAAGCGGTGGCGCTGACGGTCGAGGCGCTGATCTTATAATTGGTAAAGAAAGCGTCTGGCACGTCAATGATCCTCTTATTCCAAGCGCTGCCGTACAAAGTCGAAGCCGTTGCTTCATCGGGGATAGCTACTAAATTGCCGTTCGAAGTAACCGCGTAAACTTTGGGATTGGTGGTTATCTTAACTAATTTAGTGCCTGGTCTAACGGTGACGTTCGCTCCCAGAGGATATGACTCTAACTCGCTTTGAGGAATAGTTATCACTCCGGAAAAATCACTGTACCAGGAAAAATAAGTTGACTCATTAGGAAAAACATATCTCTTGCCATCAGCGGCCAAGTAATAGACGGACGAAAGCCCGGCCATCTTGATTAAGTCACCGGCTGAAGCGGTCGCTTGGGCCTCTGGGGCCGTAACTACGCTCATTGATAAGACGGTGACGAAAATTACGCTAATGGCGAAGATTTTCTTGAATCTTTCCATAGGTTATTTATTTACCCAGTTAAATAATTTATTATTTACTCTGGGTCCTTTATCTTCGCGACGATTTATCGGTGCGAAGATTTTCTTGTTATTTAAATTCGTGCCCCCTCTTAAATTTCCTCTCCTCTCTTTTCTTTCTTCCCTCTCCTTACGAAGGAGAGGGTTAGGGTGAGATTTTAAGGTGAGGTTAAAAGCAAATCAACCGGAATCCCGCCCCACGAAGAAATTACGATTTTAGATTTTCGATTTTAGATTTCGAAATCTTTTATTCTCCGCCAAAGGCGGATCCGCCTAGGGCGGAGAAAATCATAAATCGAAAATATCTTTGCGGTTAGCTTGCTGATTTGCTTTTTATCTCGCGACGATCAATCGCGAGACTGATAATTTAAAAAACAAGTTGATTAATTAATTTGGTGAAACCTCTGCAGTCGCAGATCGACCTTTCAGATTTCACCGCCCTCCGCTTAATGCGGATTAGAAGATTTACCTTATTTTAGATAAATCAACAAATCAGCACTAACCATTTACATTTAATTGCGGAAATAAATTTTTAAAATTTTCAAATTCCAATTTTCAATTTTTCCGCCCAAGGCGGATCCGCCTAGGGCTGACAATGAATTATCAATTATCAAATTTTCAATTAAAAATTATAACATTGAAAATTCATTGAAAATTGGTCATTGAGAATTGAAAATTAATCTGTGCTACTCGCGATCTCGCTTTCGCCCTTGACTTGGCCGGACTCTGATAAGGCTTTATTCACTTCCTCAAGCTTGTTTATGGTTTCGTCCAAATTTTTTTCATCAAATAATTTTTCCGCCTGCTCAAGCATCTGATCGGCTGAAGCTCTGGTCTCCGGCGTTGAGGTGGCATTAGTTATGGTTTGATTTTCCGAAATTAGTTTAGTAGTACTGGCGATGTCGCCACCGGCCACGGGCTTTTCGGTCGTTGATTCAGCCGGTTCGGCAATTTCCATCCTTTGGTCGCTCTTACCTAAATTGGCGCCGAAAACTTGAGATTCATCATTTTTCGCCTGCTCTTTGGCCGCTTTAATAATGGTCAGCCTTTTTTTAACTTGGCCGATTTCTCTTTTAAAATTCTGCGACAGGGCTTCCAGTTTATCATTATTAGTTTCCAACGTCTGATCGGTATCTTTTAAAATTTGCACCATCTCTTTGGCGCGGTTAGTGGCAAACTCCACGCCTAATTTAGCTTTATCTTGTTCGTCGAAAGCCATGGCGAATTGCGCTTTCTCGCTGATAATCTTGGCGATGTATAAAGAATCGCCTGGCTTGGAATTTTTCGAAGCGTAAACGCCGCCCAGGCCAACTACTAAAATTAAAACACTGGCCGCGGACGCCAGCCAGACCGGCTTAGCCAAACTGATTAAAATCTGGCGCGGCATAATAGTCTGCCAAACTATTCTGATATTTGATTGAGGCGCCAAAACCGGGCGGCTGGCGGAAATTTGACTATACAAAATTCCCCGATAATTTTTCTTCCAAGCCTGATCGGGTTTGATGTCTTTTAAGTTATTTAATTTTTTCAGCAATTCTCTGTCGTTCATATTTATTTGTCCCCCCTGACAAGGGGGGATTTCCGCCAGAGGCGCCGTGCCCGCCGGCAGGCAGGGATCTCCGCCCAAGGCGGACCAGCCTCTGGCTGGCGCGACAAACTTGGGCGGAAAGGGGGTTAATTTAACCTCCCCTGATTCCCCCAGAGGGGAAATCAACACTCCTTTTAGAAGGAGGGCTTTTCATCTTGGCTTAAAAGTTCTTTCAGAGCATTAAGCGCCCGATAAGTTAGCACTCTGACATTACCTTTTGATTTATCTAAAATTTCGGCGATTTCTTTTATTGATAGCTCGTTGAAGAAGCGTAAAATTATTACTTCGCGATATTCATCTTTAAGTTTTGGCAGTTTAGTTTCCAGAACCAATAAATCGGCTTTGAGTTCCAAACCATAATTCGGGTTCTGTTTTTCGTCGATTATTTTAATGCCATTTTCGTTATCCAGACTGACGCTTTCCCGGCCCTTGGTTTTTCGGTAGTGATCAATGATTAAATTCCTGGCGATTTTATAGAGCAAAGCTTTTAAAGTATTAGGATTTTCTAATTTCTTTTCTAAAATGTAATTCCAAGTTTTTAAAAATACTGATGAAGATAAATCTTCAGCCTCTTCCCGGTTACCCACCTTAAAATAAATAAATCTATAGAGTTGATCAACATACAAATCATAAGCCTTAATGAAAGCTTCTTTGTCATTCTTTTTTACCTTATATAATAATAGTTTTTCTTCAATTTTGCTTATGTTCATTTAATTATACGAAAGTTATTAAAGATTGTTACACTGCCCTAACGAATCAACGAATTTTACAACAAATATAACGAACAATATTCGCGAGATTCGTTAATTTGCTTTAAATAAAAAATTTAGCTAATTATAGCCATTTTTTCTCATGCGGGATTCCGTCCAGCCAGAGAATCTATGTATGTTAGATAATAACATATTGATTGATAAATGGCAATTTTGATCTCGTAACTCGTAACTCAAAAAAATTTAAATAATAGCCATAACTATGGGTTTTATTCGAGTTGCGAGTTATGAGATACGAGTTATGAGATACGAGATGTGAGATACGAGATGTGAGATACGAGATGTGAGTTACGAGTTACGAAATTATCGCTCTTGATTTCTTATAAGTAATATGTAAAAATTAAAACATACAAGTTAAGTCTACATTAATCTAGACTTAAATAACGAGACAACAAAAACCATTTATTACGACTTTAGTCCACAATAATGTAGACTAAAGTTTAATTACTCATAAATTTAAGTCCACAATAATGTAGACTTAACTCTAAAAGAATGGTTAAAGATAAATTTGGCCTCACTAATAACCAAAAACAGCCGGATCTAGAATTAAATAACATCCCTACTATCAAAATTTATAAACCTATCTGGCTTTCAGTGTCAGAAGCGGCTAAACTTGGTGGCGTACAGACCAAGACCATTCGTCGAGCCATCCAATTTAATCATGTTAAATATAAAATAATCAGCAACCGCTATTTAATAGACTTCCCTACGCTAATAATTTATTTACAGACAAAAACCAAACTAAAAAACAAACTAAACCAATTCGGTTTGGGCCAATATGTGGATAAGTGGAAATAAATTATTGATAAATCTACTAAATTTAGCCGAAATTATTAAAGCGATGACACAAAAATTTTCTATTATTAGAGAATTTTTTATTTTATATAAGTTTTAATC
>Ga0155987_134_pt2 | contig 24174 bp, 26 predicted proteins | sample RifCSPlowO2_02_FD_107641 | JGI IMG/M metagenome (GOLD analysis project Ga0155987, IMG submission 107641) | Candidatus Falkowbacteria bacterium RIFCSPLOWO2_02_FULL_45_21
AAATGGAGAAAGAAACCGGGGAACAACTGCAAATTTTAGGCGCGGTTACCGTGCCGGCCGAGGGTATAAATCGCGGCGCGGTCAATAGTATCGAAGACGCCACTTCGGCAATTTCAGCCTGCCTGGAAAAAGCCGAGCGGCTGATCGGCGTTCCCATAAACAATGTCTGGGTAGGCCTCAATGGGCCGAACTTAAAATGCGAAAAAAGCCATGGCGTGGTGGCAGTCGGCCGGAGCGACAACGAAATAACCGAAGACGACGTCAACCGGGTGATTGAAGCCGCCCAGGCTTTGTCCGTGCCGCCTAATTATGAAATTCTCCATGTCATCCCGATTAAATTCAGCGTGGATAATCAGGAGGATATCAAAGATCCGATCGGCATGACCGGCGTCAGGCTGGAAGTTGAGACTTTAATTATCCAGGGATTTTCCAGCCAGATTAAAAATTTAACCAAAGCGGTGTATCGCACCGGTTTGGAAATTAACGATTTGGTGCTGTCGCCCTTGGCCGCGGCTGAAGTGGTTATCGGCGCCAAGCAAAAAGAATTGGGCGCGGCTTTAATCAATATTGGCGCCGCCACTACCAGCCTGGCGGTCTTTGAAGAGGGCGAGCTTATGCATGCCGCGGTTATTCCGATCGGCTCGGAGCATATCACCTCCGACGTGGCCATCGGACTCCGCTGTCCGATTAATTTGGCGGAAAGGATAAAATTGGAATATGGTTCGTCCAGCGGAGAAAAATATACTAAGAAGGACGAGGTGGATGTAAGCGACTTGGTCCGGGAAGAAAACATGGGCGAGGAAAGGATGGTAATTTCCAAAAAATACGTGGCGGAAATAATTGAGGCCAGGGTGGAAGAAATTTTTGATAAAATCGACAATGAGCTGAAAAAAATCGACCGCTCCGGCATGCTGCCGGCCGGCGTATATTTAATCGGCGGCGGGGCCAAGCTTTTGGATATCGTGGAAACCGCCAAAAAGAAATTGCGCCTGCCCGCCTGCCTGGGCGCCAATAAAAATGTGCCTTTGGCCATTGACAAGGTTAACGACATCAATTATTTGACGGCTTTAGGCCTGGTAGCCTGGGGCAATCAATTGGCCGGGCGCAAAAAGGGCGGCAAAATCAATTGGCAACTGGGCGGCGCAGCCGGAAAAATCGTGGGCAAAGTCAAAGATTGGTTCAGTTCCTTGATCCCATGAATTATTTTAGCCACCTTTAATAAAAGGGGATTAAGGGGGATTTAATGCCCCTCTATAGAGGAGGGGCGGGGGAGGTAAATTCCCTAACTCCCTTGTTAGAGTGGGCAAATCAAGGTGTATAAAAGATTTATACAGTCGCCTGAATGTGTTAAAAATTGCCTGTGGAAAATTGCACTTGCTATATTTTAAAGAATGGGTTAAGATTTAAACAGGAATTAAGAGGCAGAAATGGGTAATTTTGGGATGAAATAAAGAACACAGTATTTAATTCGAAAATCGAAATTAGTAAATCGAAAATCGAATATATGGCTGAAGTAAAACCATCAGTAGAAACCTTTGCCAAAATTAAAGTGATCGGCGTGGGCGGCGGCGGGGGCAGCGCCATTGACCGTATGATTGATTGCGGCATCAGGGGCGTGGAATTCATCGCGGTTAACACCGATGTCCAGGCCCTTCATTCCAATAAAGCGACCAAGAAGATCCATATCGGCAAAACCATTACCCGCGGCCTGGGCGCCGGCATGAACCCGGAGCTGGGCAAGCGTTCGGCTGAAGAAGGTCAGAATGAGATCAGGGATATTTTAAAAGACGTTGACATGGTTTTCATCACCTGCGGTTTGGGTGGCGGCACCGGCACGGGCGCGGCGCCGGTGGTGGCGGAAATTGCCCGCGACTTGGGCGCCTTAACCGTGGCCGTGGTAACCAAGCCGTTTGCTTTTGAAGGCGCGCAAAGAAAAAATATCGCGGAGCGCGGGTTGTCCGAATTAACAGATAAGGTGGACGCGATTATTACCATACCTAACGATAAATTATTACAGGTTATAGATAAGAAAACCACCCTCTTGGACGCTTTTATTGTAGTGGACGAAGTCTTAAGGCAGGGCGTTCAGGGCATTTCGGAAATTATCACTATTCCGGCCTTGATCAACGTGGACTTTGCGGATGTAAAAGCGGTCATGGCTAACGCCGGCTCGGCCCTGATGGGCATCGGTCAGGCCTCGGGAGAAAATAAAGCCATTGAGGCAGCCAAAGCGGCCATCAGTTCGCCGCTGCTGGAGATGTCGATTGAAGGCGCCCGCGGCATTCTTTTTACCATTGTGGGCGGGCCGAACTTATCCATGCATGAAGTCAATGAAGCGGCCAAGGTCATAACTTCTTCGGCCGATGAGGACGCCAAAATTATATTTGGCGCCGTGATTGATGAAAAATATAAAGACGAGATTAAGATAACCGTGGTGGCCACGGGCTTTGACGGCCGCCGGGTGGGCTTGGCTGACGCCATGGCCGCCGAACGTGCCTATACGCCCAATCCCTATATCGTGGCCGAAGAAGAAAAAGACAAGAAAGATCAGCAGAAAAAGAAAAGCAAGATTTCTCCCTTAAAGCAGGCCCAGGCCGAACCGGCGCAAAAGAAAGGCGCGGCCGCGGCCGAAGATGATGAGCTGGGCATCCCGGCCTTTATCAGGAAGAAGATGATGTAAAAAAACACAAATATTTTATTGCTCTAATTCTTAAAACAATAATTTATACCAAGGAGGGGTTTGTATTTATTACTCATGCCCATTTTAGCCGCGGTATGGTTTTTTATTTTGGCCAGGCCGGCCGGCGCCTGGATAATGATTGAAGAAGCGCATCTAAACATCCAGGTTAATGCCCGGGGCGGAGACGACAGCTTTATTTTTAGAATGGGAACCGAGCTTCCAGGCGGGGGTTTTAATGACGATACTTTCAGTTTAGAGACTTCCGGCGGCGTGGCCGAGATGTTATACAGTATTCCGCGCCCGGATATTTACCACTATTTAGGTGATATTAATTATTTAAGAGAAAATTTATAATTAAGCTAAAAATATGCTAGAAAAAAAATCAGTTTTTTATTAGCGGTTTATTCTTATATATCATCGGTTGTTGTTGCGTTTATTTTTTTGCCTTTATTTAGTTTTTTTATAACAAGGTTTTAAATCCACCGAAAGTGAGTTATGATTTATTTTTTGGCAGAAGCGAAGAATTAATAGTCGGAGGTATTATTTTTTCCTATGTTTTTTTCTACCACTGTTTACATTAATTTTAACTTCAAAAAAACAATGGTTAATTTGGTTGATAGGAGCGGCATTACCAGTAATTATAGTTTTGTAACCATCTCAATGAAACTTATCCGTAATTTCAGATTTGGTTTGTATGATAAAAGCAATCATTTTTTGCGCCGTAAAACGGAATGGATAGGCAACTTATTAAGGTCGCAAGTTTTAATTTCAGTGAAGATAATGATTTATTTTTAACTTTTAACCCACCCCTATGCCAATCAAAAAATCTTTAAAAATCGCTGGGGCTATTTTACTGGCATTTTTTATCCTTTATTTGGGCCTGATGATCGTCTTAAGCGGCTTGGGCAAAAAATCTCCGCTGCCGCCTAGGCAGGGGCTAAATATTTATGACGGGTCGGGCGTCGGTGTTAGCGGCATATTCCGGCCCGGCGCTCCGTCGGCTAAGCAGAGCGGCGGATTCAGCGGCGACATCGCGCCGGATTCGGATATGGGCGTTAGGCGGGATGCGGCGGTTAGTCCAACTGCTGCCGCGATTGATAAAAAAATAATTAAAACCGGAAACTTAAGCCTGAAGGTGGAACAGGCGGAAACCGCGGCTGAAAGCATCGCCAATATCGCCAAATTAAACCAAGGCGAGGTGGCCAGTTCCAATTTCTACGAATCCGTCCGGGGCGTTAAATCCGGCTCCATCACCGTGCGCGTGCCTTACCGAAATTTTGAGGCCGCTTTTAACGAGATAAAAAAAGTCTCAACCCAGGTCGTCTCCGAATCCACCAGCGCCCAGGACATCACCGAACAGTTCATTGACCTGGAAGCGCGGCTTAAAAATAAGCGCGCCGAGGAGGCATCGTTCGCCGCCCTGTTAAGCCGGTCGGGTAAAATCGAGGAAATCCTTTCCGTCACCAGGGAACTGGCCCGAACCCGCGGTGAGATTGAGCAGCTGGAAGGCCAGCTCCGCTATCTAAACGCGCAAACCGACATGTCAACCATTACGGCCAATTTAACGGAAGACGCGGCCATCTCGCCGGCCGGCCAAGACTGGCGGCCCTGGCAGATGGTCAAAACTTCGGTTAAACGGCTTATCACCAGCGGCCAGAATTTCATTGACGGCCTGATAGCCTTCCTGATCGTGGTTTTACCCCTGCTAATAATCTACGGGTTAATAATCTGGCTGATTTATTTTATAGGCAAAAAAATTTACCGGCGCTACATCAAAAAATACTAATAAATGTCAGGGAAGGAAATTTATGACTGTCCAAAACCGAGACGATATCCATCCGGGCCAGCGCGTGGCGATCGTGCAAAAACACCATCAAGCCAGCGGAAAATTAACCGAAGGCGTGGTGGCGGATATTTTAACCAGCTCGCCGACTCATCCGCGCGGCATTAAGGTGCGCCTTTATAGCGGGGAAGTCGGCCGGGTACGGGAGATTCTGGAGTAAAAGGATGGATACCGGTTTCGCCTGCCGAGAGGCAGGCTCTCCGCCAGCTGGCGGAGGCCGGAATGACAATGATTATCCACATATCCACAGCCTCAAAAGAACAACTGGGAATAATAAATTAAAAATTGTTTAATTTTTTAAAAAAACTGAACTAAAATTAGCCAAAGCCCTTAAGTTTGACAACACTATACCTAGTGGTATAATTAAATTAGCAATCACAAGATATGGTTAATCCCTAGGTAAACCAGTCAAAGCACTTTCGAACAGTTCGTAATTTTACAAGTGCTTTTTTATTTGGGTAAACACAGATTAACACAAATTATGGACGAATGGACACAAATTTAATTTGTGTAAATTGGTTTCTAATCTGTGTAAATTTGTATTTTATATGAGATGCCCGGCCTGTTATTACGAAGATTCCAAAGTGATTGACTCCAGAGTGGCTTCAGACGGCCTGTCTATCAGGCGCCGGCGCGAGTGTTTAAAATGCGGTTTTAGGTTTTCTACCTATGAAGAGGTGGAAATTCTGGATTTAGTGGTGGTTAAGCGCGACGGCCGTAAAGAATCCTACTCTAGAGAAAAAATCGTTAAAGGCTTAAAGCGGGCTTTGGAAAAAAGGCCGGTAACGGATGATAATTTTAAAAAGTTAATCAACTTGATTGAGCGGGATTTACAGATTTTGAGGAAAAACGAAGTTACCTCCGATCAGATTGGCCAAATTGTCATGAAAAATCTTAAACGCTTTGATCAGGTGGCCTATATCCGTTTCGCCAGCGTTTATGAATCATTCAAAGACGCCCATGAGTTTAGGCGGGAATTGAATAAGTTGCTTAAAACTAGAAGACTAAAAAATATCAAAACAAAAAAAGAATCTAAGAAGATAGCGTGAATTTTCAATTTACAATTTTCAATTTTTCCGCCCAAGGCGGATCAGCCTCGGGCTGACAATGAATTTTCAATGATTAAATTTTCAAACCAAGAATAAAATTAATTGAAAATTGAAAATTAATTTTTTCCCATGCAAAATACCATCACCCAAATTTTAAAAAGATCGGGAGAAATCGCGATTTTTGATCAGGCCAAGATAACTAGTGCGATTTACAAGGCTACCGAAGCCGTGGGCAAGCCGGATAAGTTTTTGGCGCAAAAATTCAGCGACCAGGTAGTGGCGACTTTAAACGAAAAATTTCACTCCCGGAGCATCCCGGCGGTGGAAGAGGTGCAAGACCTGGTGGAAGAAGTTTTAATCAAGAACCGCCAGATTAAAACCGCCAAAGCCTATATTCTTTACCGCGATCAGCGGGCGCGCTTAAGGGAAATGAAGTCCATGATCAATTCAGACGAGCTGATGGAAGGCTATTTAAAACAAAGCGATTGGCGGGTAAAAGAGAATTCCAACATGAGCTATAGCTTGCAGGGCTTAAACAACCACTTGGCTTCGGCCATTTCTTCAAATTATTGGTTAAATCAGGTTTATTCCCGAAATATCCGGGAGGCCCATAAGGACGGCGACCTGCATTTGCACGATTTGCAACTCCTGGCCGCTTACTGCGCCGGCTGGGATTTAAGAGAATTATTGATTCGCGGTTTCGGCGGCGTGGCCGGCAAAGTTGAGGCCAGGCCGGCCAAGCATTTAAGGACAGCTTTGGGCCAGATGATAAATTTTTTCTATACTTTGCAGGGCGAAGTGGCCGGAGCCGAGGCTTTTTCCAATTTTGACACTTATTTGGCGCCCTTTGTCCGCTATGACAACTTGAGCTACAAAGACGTTAAACAAGCTTTACAGGAATTTCTTTTTAATATCAACGTGCCCACCCGAGTGGGCTTTCAGACGCCTTTCACCAATATCACCATGGATTTAACGCCCGGACCGACCACCAGCCAGGAAAACGTTATTATTGGCGGCAAAATTATGCCGGAAAAATATAAGGACTTCCAGGCTGAAATGGACATGATAAATTTGGCCTTTGCCGAGCTGATGATGGCGGGCGACGCCAAGGGACGGGTCTTTACTTTCCCCATCCCGACCTACAATATTACCAAAGATTTTAATTGGGACAGTCCGGTGGCCGCGAAGGTTTTTGAAATGACGGCCAAATACGGCATTCCTTATTTTTCCAATTTTGTTAATAGCGACATGAATCCGGAAGACGCCCGCAGCATGTGCTGCCGGCTGCGGCTGGACAACCGAGAATTAAGGAAGCGGGGCGGCGGCTTGTTCGCGGCCAATCCTCTGACCGGCTCGATTGGAGTGGTGACGATTAATTTGCCCCGCATCGGCTATTTATCCAAAACCAAGGAAGAATTCTTCGAACGTTTAAGCAAGATGATGCAGGTGGCCTCGGAAAGCCTGGAAACCAAGCGCCTGGTGTTAGAAGATCTGACGGAAAAAGGGCTTTACCCTTACGCTAAGTATTATTTAAACGGCATTAAAGAGCGTTTTGGCGGATTTTGGAACAATCATTTTTCCACCATCGGCATTATTGGCATGAATGAATCTTTGCTTAACTTTGAGCCCATAAGAAAAGGCATTGTCTCGGCCGAAGGCCGGGAATTCGCTCTGCGGGTTTTGGATTACATGAGAAACGCGGTTTTGGATTTTCAGGGCAAAACCAACCATTTATATAATTTGGAAGCCACGCCGGCAGAAGGCGTGACCAGGCGCTTGTCCAGAATCGATAAAGATAAGTATAAAGACATCATCGTGGCCAACGAGGCGGCGGTGCAGAGCCAAAACGCCGCGCCTTTCTATACCAACTCCACCCATTTACCGGTTAATTACACCAGCGACATGTTTGAAGCCCTGGATCTGCAGGATGAAATGCAGACCAAGTATACCGGCGGCACGGTTTTGCACGGTTTTATCGGCGAGGCCCTGCCCTCGGCCGAGGCGGTTAAGAGTCTTGTCAGAAAAGTCGTCAGCCGCTACCGCCTGCCTTATTTTACCATCACGCCGACTTTTTCGGTCTGCCCCAAGCACGGTTATCTGGCCGGCGAGTATTTTTTCTGCCCCAAGTGCGACCAGGAGATCGGCTACTTGCCGAAAGAGGAAGTGATTAATCAAATAGAACAATCAACCATTTAAATAAAAAATAAAATTAAATTATCAATTTACAATTATCAATGAATTTTCAATTTTTGAATTATCAATTGAAAATTAAATCATTGGAAATTATTTGTCAGCCCGAGGCTGATCCGCCTTGGGCGGAAAAATTGAAAATTGGTAATTGAAAATTAATGTATGAGCCCCATCGAAACCAAGAGAACAGCCTGTGAAGTTTATTCAAGAGTCGTCGGCTATTTAAGGCCGGTCCAGCAATGGAACGACGGCAAGCAGGCTGAATTTTCCACCCGCAAGACGTACCAGGTCAATCAAAAATAAATAAGATGTTTGAGATATTTGGGATTATTGAGATGTTTGGGATTTATAAAGTGACTTCCCAACAATCTTAAATATCCTAATAATCCCAATAATCTCATGCTTATCGGCGCCTTGCAAAAATTTAGTTTATTGGATTACCCGGGTAAAATCAGCGCGATTGTCTTTACTCAAGGTTGTAATTTTCGCTGCCGCTTTTGCTACAACCCCATGCTTGTTTGGCCCGCCTGCGCCAAGGCATCCGCCGCCGTTAAAACTATGGCGGACGAGTCGGCGGGCAAGCCCGTTACTTCTATTAACGCTGTAGCGGGCAAACCCGCCGAAATTACAGACGCGCAGGTAGGGGAGGGCAAGTTAAAATACGCTCGGGAAGAAAGTCCTGGGCGACAAAAAATTCATCCTCAAATTTCCGAGGATGACTTTTTTGTATTCTTAAAATCCAGGGCGGGCAAGCTGGATGCCGTGGTTATTACCGGCGGCGAGCCCAGCCTGCAGCCGGATTTAATGGAGTTTATTAGGAAAATTAAAACCCTGGGCTTCCTGATTAAGCTGGACACCAACGGCAGCCGGCCGGAGGTGCTGGCGCGGCTCATTAAAGAAAAACTGATTGATTATATCGCCATGGATTTAAAAGCCACGCCGGAAAAATACGCGGAGATTACCGGCGTGGAGGCGGATTTAAATAAAATCAAAAAAAGTGTTAAGATGATTATTGTAAGCGATCTGCCTTATGAATTTAGGACCACGGTGGTGCCGGAACTGCTGGCGCTAAGCGATTTCGCGGCCATGGGCAAGATGATCCAGGGGGCGGATAAATGGTATTTACAAAATTTTAAAAGCGGCGTTGATCTAGTGGACGCGAGCCTGCAAGGCCGGGTGCCCTATAACGCGCGCCAGATGAACCAGATGGCGGCCATGGGCCGGAAGTATGTTAAGGTTTGTGAAGTTAGATAACACCTACAAATCAACGAATCAGCTACAAATATCACAAATAGTTTTTTAAATAATATTTACAAATTTCTATGGCTATTCGTAATATTCGTAGTCGATTTGTAGATTCGCTTGGATATGGCTGCAGAAAATAAGATAAATGAAGTCGAGCAGATAAAAAAATTATTGGAAAAAAATCTGGAATACAGCAAAGAAATCTACCGCATGACCAAAAAGATAAGGAATTACGTTAATTTTCAAAAGGTCATAAGCCTGATTTATCTTTTACTCATTGTCGTACCGCTGATTCTAGGCCTGATTTATCTGCCGCCGCTTTTAAAAGGCGTGTTTGACCAATATAAAGATATTTTTGGGGCAGGGACGGGTGAGGGCGCCTCCGTCCAGGATTTGCTCAAAGGTCCGGCGGGTAACGTCAATCTGGACGACTTAAACATTGATCAGCTGCCGGAGTCTGTCAGAAAATTATTAGATAAATAGCATGTCTAAACATGATTTTAATCATAAAGTCTGGCTGGCGTTAAAACTGATTCCGCGCGGCCACATTACGACTTATAAAGAAATCGCCAAATATTTAGGCCGGTCCAAGGCCGTTCGCGCCGTGGGCCAGGCTTGCGGTGAAAATCCTGACGCACCGGCTGCGCCCTGCCACCGCGTGATAAAGAGCGACGGTAGTTTATGCGGCTATGCCGGGGGAGTGAAGAAAAAGATTGAGTTACTGGAAAAAGAAGGGGTAAAAGTAAAACTAGGCAAAGTGGCCGAGTTTAAAGAAAAATTGTATAAATTTAAATAAAAGCGATGTTAAGGGCATGGCTTTTTGTTTTATTAAATCCCCCTAGCCCCCGCCAGGCCTGTCTGCCTTGGGCAGAGGCGGGTAAATTTATCAAGGGGGTATTATTGTTGAAAAATTTTTAGATGGATATTATAATATTAATTAATAAAATCTTAATTGGTTAGTCATAAAATGAAACAAAACTGCCCGTTAAATCGTAATATTAATAGATAGGCCAATAATTTGGCTAATTTTAATAAATTTTAAAAATATGGAAAATAATTTTAGAAGAGCATTTTTAGCTATTTTAGTCGTGTCCATAATTGTCAGTTCGGTTTTTGGGGCGGTCATGGGTTTTTGGGCCGGCGCCATGTCAGGCGGACGGTTGAATTTTGACAAGCTGTTTAACTTGCCCGGGGCCGGTGTGGGCACGATTAAAACCGTGAATGAAGAATCAGCCGTCATCAGCGCCGCGGACAAAGTTTCGCCGGCCGTAGTCAGTATAATTATCACGAGAAATCTGCCTAACATTCAGTCCTATAACAATCGCTATTACTCGGAATTTTTTCGTCAATTTTTCGGCTCGGATTTTTCGGACTTTTTTGAAGGCAACCAATCGCCCAACGACAGCCGGTCGGGCCGGGACGGCACGGTTAAGCGGGAAATTGGCGGCGGCAGCGGTTTTGTCATAACGCCCGACGGCTTCATCGTTACCAATAAGCATGTCATTATTGACGCTGAGGCCGATTACACGGTCTTAATGAACGACGGCAAAAAATACGCGGCCAAAGTGATCGGACAGGATCCGATTATTGATCTGGCGGTTTTAAAGATTAACGCCGCCAATTTGCCGACCGTGGAGCTGGGGGACAGCGCCAACTTAAAAGTCGGTCAAACCGTGATTGCCATCGGCAATGCCTTGGGCGAATTCAGAAATACGGTTTCCACCGGCGTGGTTTCCGGTCTGGCCCGTTCGGTCACGGCTGGCTCCTTTGGCGCAGCCGCGGAACAATTGGTTAATCTTATCCAAACCGACGCTTCCATCAACCCGGGCAATTCCGGCGGACCGCTCTTAAATATCGCCGGCCAAGTAATCGGTATTAACTCGGCTATGGCGCAAAACGCGCAGAACATCGGCTTCGCCATTCCGATTAACGAAGTCAAAAACACGATTGAGAGCATTAAGAAAAACGGCCGGATTATCAGGCCCTGGCTGGGAGTTAGGTATGTGATTATCAACCAGGCCATGGCCCAGGCTAATAAATTATCGGTTGATTACGGCGCCCTGATCGTGCGCGACCAAAACCAGACCGAGCTGGCCGTCATCCCCGGCAGTCCGGCGGATAAAGCCGGTTTGGTGGAGAACGACATTATTTTGGAGATTAATGGCAGTAAAATCACCCAGGAAAATCCGCTGGCTAGCCATATAGCCAAATTCAAGCCGGGCGATGAAATAACTTTGCGTGTCATGCATCAGGCCAAAGAAAAAACGGTTAAGGTCAGGCTGGAAGAAATGAAATGATACTCACAAATCAACAAATCAATTCACGAATTCACAAATATACAAAAAGGGTGTTATAATGAAACCATGGATAAAGTGATTTACAAGGATTTGAGTTATAGAGATGGTTACAAAACTATTTCGCTACGAAATAGTTTTGTAACCATCTCATAGAGTTATTGGAGTTGTATTTGACGTTTACAATGACTTAGGCTATGGCTATCAAGAAAAATATTATCAGAGAGCCATAGAAAAATATTTACTTGTTAATAAAATAAAATTTAAAGCTCAAGTCCCATATAATATTGCCGCGCATGGCGCAGTAATCGGTAGATATTTTTTGGATTTTTTAATAGAAGATAAAATAATTCTCGAAGTTAAAAAAGGCAATTATTTTTCAAGAAGAAACATCAACCAAGTAAAGGGATATTTAAAAGCAACTAGCATGAAATTGGCTATTTTGGTTAATTTCACAACCAAGGGAGTTAAATTTTTTAGAGTTTTAAATCCGAATAATTTGTCACAATAAAATTTGTATATTTGTGAAAAGATTTGTTGATTTGTGGGGTAAATATGGAAAATTTATTAAAATATTTGGAAATTTTAAGAGAACGGCTCCTGGATACCTGGAGGTTGCTTTGACTTAGATCGGCAGGCGGCGGAAGCCAGAGGCCTGAAACTGGAAACCAGTCGGCCCGATTTTTGGCAAGATCGTGAACGGGCGGTGGAACTGTCCCGGCGGGCCGAGTTGCTGGAATCGGAAGTAGAGAAATGGGAGAAGCTAAAACAGGAGATTACCGAATTGGAGCAATTGGTGGCCGAGAGCTTAAAAGAAAAAGATCTGTCTCTGGCGGACGAGGCCAATAAAAAATACCAGGTGCTGAAGCGCCAATACGAAGAGCTGGAGTTCTTTGTTTTATTTTCTGGAAAATACGACCGCTCGGGCGCCGTTATTTCTCTGCACGCGGGCACGGGCGGCGTGGACGCGCAAGACTGGGCGCAAATTTTAGAGCGCATGTTTTTAAGGTTCGCGGAGAAAAAAGGCTGGCCGGTGGAATTGGTTGATCGCAATGCCGGCAATGAAGCCGGCATTAAAAATTCAAGTTACCGCGTCATGGGCAATTGGGCTTACGGTTATTTAAAAAGCGAAGTCGGCGTGCACCGGCTGGTGCGCATCTCGCCTTTTGATGCCGAGCAAATGCGCCATACTTCGTTCGCCCTGGTGGAAGTAATTCCCGAATTGCCAGAAACCGAAGAGATTGAAATTAAAGACAGCGATCTGGAGTTGAACACTTTTCGTTCCTCCGGCGCCGGCGGGCAAAACGTCAATAAAGTTGAAACCGCGGTGCGCCTGCTGCATAAGCCGACCGGTTTGGTGGTAACCTGCCAGACGCAAAGATCGCAGCATCAAAACCGGGAAACCGCGATTAAGATATTAAAAGCTAAGCTATTTAAAATGGCTGAAGATGAAAAACAGGGCGAGGCAAAGAAACTGCGCGGCGCCGCGCAAAAGGCCGACTGGGGTAAGCAAATCCGTTCCTACGTCATGCAGCCCTATCAACTGGTCAAAGACCATCGCACCAACTACGAAACTTCTGATATCCAGAGCGTTTTGGACGGTCAGCTGGACGGCTTTATGGAAGCGTATCTGCGGGACCAAAAAACAAAAAAACAATAAAGCAAGAAAACAAAAAATTTTCAATTTAAAATTATTTAACCTGCCCATGTAGGCAGAAATTAAACATTCAATTATCTGATATTAATTGTGAAACTTCACCCTTTTTTGCTTAGCGCGGCGTTTATCGTTTTAAGCTTCGCCTTGGCAACTAGCGTCCAAGCGCATCAACCCCGCTTCGTTAAAGACGATCAATTAGTTTTGATTAAAAATTCAGAAGTCTCCCAGGCGTTTTACGGCGAGCTAAAGGGCCGGGCGGCTTTTTATTTAATTGATTTAAAAACGGCCCAGGAATTGTATTTTCAGATTTTAGCGCCGGATTTGCCGGGTATACGAAAAGATAAGACCGTGACAGTGGACTATCTGTCGGACTTGGGCGCCAAAGTGGAAAGTTTTTTGACGCTTGATCCAATTTCGGCCGATTGGCAGAGTTTTCACGAGGAATATGGCGGCGATAACTATTTAGCCGGTCCGTCGGCCAAAAAGCCTGGTGAAGCCGGCTATTACATCGTTAAAATATCCAGTCCGGATAACACGGGCAAGTATGTTTTAGTGGCCGGGGAGAAAGAGACCTTTTCGGCCGAGGAAATCGCCCGAGCCCTGATTACCATCCCCCAGCTTAAAACCAAATTTTTTAACAAGCCGTTCTGGCAGTCGTTTCAAGGTAAAGTCGGAAAATATTTCGGCTTAAGCTTCCTGGGTTTGGTGGTTTTCGGCTATCTGTTTCATCGGTTTCGCCGCATGTTTAGGTAAACCCTCCTTATAAGGGGTAAAATTCAAAATATGTCTGACTTATTAAAAATCATAAAACAGCGCCGGAGCATTCGCCGGTTTAAACGCGACGCCATCCCCGAGGCAATCATAGAAAAGCTAAAGCAGGCCCTGATCTGGGCGCCGTCGGCCGGCAACCTTCAGTCCAGGAAATTTTATTTTGTCTTTAATCAGGAAACTAAAGAGTGGCTGGCCTGCCATCATAAAGGCACGCGTTGGTTTGTGGCCGAAGCGCCTTTGGTGATTGTCGGTTGCGCGGATGAGAAAAAAATAGAAAAATACGGCGAGTGCGGTCAGAGTTTATTCGTGATTAATGACGTTTCTTTAAGCATCCAGAACGCCATGCTGGTGGCGGCCGACCAGGGTCTTGGCTCCTGCTGGGTGGGTTTGTTGGATGAAGGCAAGGTCAGAAAAATTTTAAAACTGCCCAAACATCTTCGCCCGATCGTCATCCTGCCGATTGGTTATGCCAAAGAAGCGCCAGAAGCCAAGGAGCGGTCAAGCCAGGAGGCCGTGGTGGAGGTTAGATAAGGGAGGCCCGTTTTATTTAAGGTGCGCTACGGCGCGCTTTGTCTTAAAATGAACACTTTAGAAAAATTATACCGCGAGTTGAAAGATAAATATGGCAAACCGCGAGAGCAGTGGTCGCTTTGGTGCAAGCGGCCGAAAACTGCGCTAGAAAAAGAAGCGGTGCTTTTGGGCGCGATATTAACTCAAAGAACAAATTGGAAGAACGTCAACTTGGCCATGGAAAATTTAAGGCGCGCCCGAGCCGATTCACTGGGCGGCATTTACCGGTTAGGTCCGGCCAGACTCGCGCCCCAAATCAGGCCGGCCGGGTTTTTTAAAACCAAGGCTCTTTATCTTTATTTATTGGCTGAATTCGTTTTAAAAAAATATGGCGGTTTGGAAAAAATGGAAATCAGGCCGATTCAAGAATTAAGGAGCCGGTTTTTGGAATTAAAAGGTATCGGGCCGGAAACCGCCGATAGTATTTTGCTTTACGGCTTGGGTAAGCCGGTTTTTGTTATAGACGAATACACGCGCCGGCTGGTCAAAGCGCGGAATCTAGCCAATGATTTGTCCTACGAATTTTTACAGCAGCTTTTTACCAAAAATTTAAAAAAAGACTTCCGTCTGTATCAGGATTTTCACGCCTTGATAGTGATTAACGGGAAGAATAAAGAATAAAAAATCCGCCCGAAAAAAACTGGCAGCAGGCATAGCGGGAGAAAGTATAGATGACTAACTTCGTAAAAATCGCCTGGTTTGGCAAACATTTCGGCGAGGAGCCGCCCTTGGTCGGGGATAAAGGCGCGGGCCCCTCGGCTGGATTCGGGGCAGGCACGATATTTTTTACCGGCTGTAATTTAAGATGTGTTTACTGCCAGAATTATCAGATTTCGTAAACCGGCCTGGGCAAAAAATTCAGCGGTGAAGAATTGGCGGGTATCATGCTTGAATTGGAGCGACAGGGCGCGCTTAATCTGGATTTGGTTTCCCCGACCATTTGGGCATTTTTTATTAAAATTATTTTTATATTAATTTTCATGAGCAATAATTTTAATAAAAAATTGCTACAATTTTATATGCGTTCAAAATCAAGAACCCAAGCAGGCCGTTATTTACTTATATGCTTTTTTCAGGAGGGATTATATTTTCCAAAGCCAAAATATTTTTAATCGGTTGTCTCACTTTTATTTTTGGCATAGGTTTGGCTTCGTTTCTGCCTGCCTCGCCGGCTGGCGGGCCGGTTGTCTTATTGCAGTATAAGATTTGGTGGTTTACTGCCACGGTATTTTTTTTAATTCTGACGGTCCTGTTTTGGCGAAATGGCGTGGAAACCCGCACCGCAGGGACGGGTCGCGACCCGTCCCTGCGGTTGGTTTTTTTGTTTATTGCCATTTTTTTATTTTCTTTTTGGCGTTACGCGGTTAGTCTGCCAGTTCGGGCGCCGGATAAAATTTGGTATTATAATCTGCCTGCGCAGGCAGGCGGCCAGACCGTAACTGTGCTTGGTTTGGTGGCGAATGAACCAGATATTAGAGAAACCAGCCAGAAGCTGGAAATACGGGCGCAAGGAATTTGCGCTGAAAATTCGGGCAGAGGCCAGCCCTGCCCCTACCGGAAGATTTCCGGCAAACTTTTGGCGACCACGGATTTGTATCCGGAATATAATTATGGCGACAGGCTGGAAATTGTTTGCGAATTAAAAGCGCCGGAGCAGTTTGATGATTTCGCCTACGACCGCTACCTGGCGCGCTATGATATTTATTCGGTCTGCTACTGGCCGAAAATTACGTTATCGTCAGAGGGAGGGGGCAATTTAATTTACCAGAAAATTTTTGCCTTTAAAAAAATTATGGCTGGCTTGATTGAATCGGGACTGTCGGAACCAGAATCCAGCCTGGCCCGGCCGATTGTTTTCGGCGGGCAGAAAGGCCTGGACCAGGCAACGCGGGATAATTTTCAAAAAACCGGGCTGACTCATATTATGGCGGTCAGCGGTTTTAATATCAGCATCATCTCGGCTATCGTCATGGCCGCGCTGCTTGCTCTGGGGTTTTCGCGGCGTCAGGCTTTTTACCTGGCGGTTATATTTTTAGCCGGTTATATTGTTTTAGTCGGAGCGCCGGCTTCGGCTCTGCGCGCCGGACTGATGGGCTTTCTGGTGCTCTGGGCGCTGAAGCTGGGGCGGCTTAATAAAATGACCAATTCACTAGTCTTGACCGCGGCGGTTTTATTGACTCTCAATCCCAAACTGTTGCGCGACGACGTGGGTTTTCAGCTGTCCTTTCTGGCCATTGCCGGCCTGGTTTACGCCTATCCCATCCTGGAGGCGCTGTGGCAAAATATTAAACTGCCTAAACCTAAAGGTATAAGCGACGCTCTCTTAATCACCTTGGCCGCGCAAGTTCTTACTTGGCCGGTTCTGGCATACAATTTTTCGCAGATATCCTTGATCGCGCCGCTGGCCAATCTGGCCGTGCTTTGGGCCGTGCCTTTGCTGACAGTTTTAATTTTAGCCGCTCTGCCGCTGGCCGCGCTCTGGCCTGGCCTGGCTTTCATATTTTTTTCTCCCAGCCTGATTTTAACCAAATACATCCTGGCGGCGGTAAAATATTTCGCCGGCTGGCCTCATAGCTATTTGACGATTGATTATCTCTGGCCGGGCTGGCTGGTTTTATACTATTTTTTAGTCATATTTATCATCATAAAATTAAAGCGGTCAAAATTGCTAAGTCAAGAGATAAATGGTAAAATACAGACAGGGAAATAATAATCTCGTAAAATTATGAATCAACCTGGTTGGGGGGGCAAAGCTGTTTACTTTGCTTTAAGTTTTTGGGCCGCATTTTTGCTTTTTTTGATCCAGCCCATAATCAGCAAATTATTACTACCTTTGTTTGGCGGCGCAGCCGCGGTTTGGCTTGTCAATCTGGTATTTTTTACCAGTTTTTTGCTTTTGGGTTATTTATACGCTCATTTTTTAATCTTAAGATTTAAGCCAACCTGGCAAATTATTGTTCATTTTACGGTTATTCTCGCGGCCGGGGTTGGCGCGATTTATGAATTTACCGTTTTTCAAAATTCTCTGCCCGCGCTTAAGAGCCAGGTTTTAGATAATTTTAATTTTCCAGTTCTAACTTTGCTGGCGGTTTTATTAAAAACTATTGGTTTGCCCTATTTCGCGCTGGCCACGACCGGCCCGATCATCCAGGCCTGGTACGGCCGCGCCGGGTTAGGCGCGCCCTATAAACTATACTCAATCTCCAACGCGGGTTCATTATTGGCGATTGCCATTTATCCGTTCGTCCTTGAGCCCTGGTTTAAGGTTACTTTTCAAGCGCGATCGTGGTTGGCTGGTTTTTTAATTTTTGTTTTACTCTTAGCCGCGGCCGGGATAAAATTTTTAGCCAAATTGCCGAAACCATCGGCCGTAAATTTTTTAATTAACAGTCAAAAAATTTCTTTTAAAATGAAATTAACTTGGCTGGGCCTGGCGATACTGCCGGCCATGATGCTACTGACCGTGACCGCGCGACTAACCAAAGGCATCGCGGCCGTGCCTTTTCTTTGGCTCTTGCCGCTCGGGATTTATTTAATTTCATTTATAGTTTGTTTTTCAGGGAGAAAGAAATTAGAGACAAAGGTTTATGCTTTTGTTTTTATCGTTTTGGTTTTTTGGCTTTTCTTTTTAACTTTTTTACCGGCTTATTTTTTATTATTGATTTTAATCGAAGTTTTGGTCTTAGCTGGCGCGGCCATGCTTTGCCACAGTCGGCTTTATGAACTGCGGCCGGAAATCAGTCAATTAACGCTTTATTATTTATATATTTCCAGCGGCGGCGCTTTGGGCGCGGGACTGGTTGGCCTGGTGGCGCCGGTTATTTTTTTCGGTTATTATGAATATGGTCTAGTTTTAGCCGCGGTTTTGATTTTGGCCTTATATTTAATGCGAAAAGAAATCCGGGAGTTATACAATTTGTTTAAACGAAAAACGTTTTGGTTGTCATTATTGGTAATTTTGGCGGTTTTTTTAAATTTGTTTAATTTTTTTATAATCAGGGGCCAGACCGGAGAAAGGTTTATTTTACGCGCCAGAAATTTTTTCGGCGTTTTGACGGTCAAAAAAATTCAAACTAGCCAGGGCGAGATTATTCGGCTGATAAACGGAGAAATTTTACATGGCAGCCAGTTCGTGGCGCCGGAGAAAAGCTCGGTTCCGACTTCTTATTATTCAGAAGACAGCGGCGCGGGTTTGCTCGTTCGCGCCAAGCAAAAAATTGATCAACGGCCCGAGCGCGTGGGCATAGTCGGTTTGGGCGCCGGCACTCTGGCGGCTTACTGTCGTGCCGACGATGATTATACTTTTTATGAGATTAACCCCAATGTCGTGGCAATCGCCAATCGCGACTTTTCCTTTTTGAAACAGTGCCTGAATCGCGGCGGCCAGGTGTCGGTGAAAATCGGCGATGCCCGCTTAGTTTTAGAAAGGGAGCTTAAAGAGTCGGACGTCAAATTATATGATATTTTGGTTCTGGACGCGTTTTCGGACGACGCCATTCCGGTTCATCTTTTAACCAAAGAGGCCCTTGGATTATATTTAGAGCGTCTGGCGCCGGACGGAGTTTTGGCGGTTCATGTTTCCAACCGTTATCTTAATTTAAAGCCGGTGCTCAAGCGGCTGGCCCAAGAATATAAATTAAACGACCTGGTAGTGGAAGATTTTAAGAGTGACGAAAATACGGGGAAAACCTTTTCTTCTTGGGTGCTCTTGACGCCTGACCAGAATATTTTAGCAGACGAAAAATTTAGAGGAGTGGAGCATTTGGACAAGGAAAAAGCCATCGGGCTTTGGACCGACCAGTTTAATAATTTACTGCCCTTGATTAAATGAAAGAAAATTATGATAAATGATTTTTTAACAAGAGAAGATTTGGTGTTTTTTAGCAGTGGTTCGCGGCTGACCATGGGGTCGGTGCTTCTAGCGAGCGAAAATCCGGGCGGCCGGCCCAGGCTTGTTCCCGTTATTAAAAACGAGAAGCAAGTTTATGATTTTCCTAAATTGGCCGAGATTCATAATTATTACCAAAGCCAGTTTAAAAAATTTGACCCAAAGCTTCTCTCCGTCAGCCGGAAAGTTAAATACCGGGTAGAAATCAGCGCTGGACTTAAAAGAAAAATTAAGCAAGTCAAGCTTAATTTGGCCAAAGTTAAACATGACGAAACAAATTAGCGGCGGCCAGGTGGTTTAATAATTTTTATTCATGCCGGCCAAGCTGTATAAAATATTGCTTATTTTGGGTATAGTTGCCTCTTTCGCGGCCCTGCTTTTATTTTGGCTGGTTTATCAAGTGCCGAATCAGCTGGAGATTGATTTTTTGGACGTAGGTCAGGGCGACGCGATTTTAATTAAAACTCCGGCCGGCCAGAATATTCTAGTTGACGGCGGGCCGGATAAAACCGTGATTAAGCGCCTCTCGCAAAACCTGCCCTGGTGGGATAAGCGGATTGATTTAATGGTTTTAACGCATCCGCACGACGACCATGTTACCGGGCTCAATGATGTTTTAAAAAGATACCAAGTTAAGAAAGTGCTCTATACTGGCGCGACGCATAACGCGCCGAATTATTTAGCTTGGCTTAGGCTGGTGCGCGATAAAAAAGTGCCTTTAACCATTATTGATAAAGAGCAAACCATTGATTTGGGCCAAGGGGTCAGGCTGGAGATATTATATCCGAACCAAAGTCTAGCGGGACAAACCCTGGCGGATTTGAACCAAAGTTCAATCGTGGCCAGGCTGGCCTATGGTCGGAATAAGTTTTTATTGACCGGCGATGCGGGCGAAGAAGCGGAAAAGAAATTAATCGACAGCGGCGCTGATTTAAAGGCCGACGTATTAAAAGTCGGCCATCATGGCTCGGAGTATTCCACCACTTTAGGCTTTTTGGAGAAAATTAAGCCGGCGCTGGCCGTGATTGAAGTCGGCCGGGATAATCAATTCGGACATCCGAATTTAAGAATCATCAAACGGCTGGAGCGAGGCGGGGCGCGAATTTATCGGACGGACGAAAATGGCACCATTCATCTTATAAGCGACGGAAAGAAAATAACATTAAGATAAAATTATCGATTTTTCAATGATCAATTATCAATAAATTATCAATCAGCCAATTTTCAATGAGCAAAATTTTTGTCATTTCGAACCGTAGCGCAGCGGAGGCGAGAAATCTATAATGGAATAGATTTCCCCGAGGCTTGCCTCGAGGGGCGAATATGTAAGAACTGAAAAACATTGGAATATATTACAATCGAATTTAGGCCAACCAGCAAGGATTTTCGAGATTTAATACCTCGTCAGCTTGCTGCGAGGTAGTTTATTATTCTCCCATCAGCGCCAGCCCGTATTATAGATCTCTCCCCGCCAACCGGTGGATCAAGATGACAAAGATGCCTGATTTTAAGAATTAAAAAATTTTTTTCGTGGACGTCGCAAAGTATTGCTTTTTTTAGCGCAGATGCTATAATTCATATTAAATCACCGTTTAAGGTGTTGTTTATTTTATCATGGCTATAAATAATAAGACAATTTTACTGGTGGAAGACGATGCCACGATCAGCTCAATTTATAGGGCTAAATTTGAGGCCGATGGCTTCAAAGTTTTAACCGCCATAGACGGGGCCAGCGGGCTGGAGTTAATTAAAAAGGAGGCGCCGGATATAGTTATGCTAGACGTGATTTTACCCGGCCTGGACGGCTTTTCGGTTTTGGAAGAAGCCAAAAAGGACAAGTCCACCAAGGATATCCCGGTAGTCATGCTGACGAATCTGGGCACGCCGGACGATAAGATTAAGGGGCAGAAAATGGGCGCAAAGGATTATTTTATTAAAGCCAGCTTGACTCCCGGCGAAATCAGCGAAAAAATAAAAGAAATTTTAAAGATTAAAAAGATTAAATAGACTTGTTGCTTAATAATCTTTCGGCTGTAATTTGAAATTTCCGCTGCAAAATAAGAAAAGCTCCTCTGCTTATATTAGTCTATGAACATCGTCGCTTTTCTAATTTTTCTCTGGAAATTTTTTCATTTCGCGACGTAATCTTATTAAGCAACCAGTCTAATAATTAACATCGTCTTTTGATGAGGAGAAAATATATGGATCATCCTAAAAAAGAAAGGACTTTAGTGATTATCAAACCAGACGGCTTGCAGCGATCTTTGATAGGGGAAATTATTAGCCGCTATGAAAGAACCGGCTTGAAGCTTATCGCCATGAAGATGGTAACGCCAACCCAGAAAATGGCGATTGATCATTATTACGGCGTGGGCGGCGATGCCTGGCTGGAGGAAGTCGGCCGGAAAGCGCGGGCGGCCTATGAAAAGAAAGGCTTAAAATCTCCTTATAAAACTAATCTGGATAACGGCCGAGCCGTGATGATGGCCAACGCCAAATATTTAAGCTCCAGTCCGGTGATCGCCATGGTTTGGCAGGGTAATGGCGCGGTCGGACTGGTGAGAAAAATCACCGGCTCAACCGAACCTCAATCCTCGGACGTGGGCACCATCAGAGGGGACTTTACGCTGGATTCTTACGCCATGGCCGATTTGGACCAGAGAAGCGTCAGAAACTTGATTCATGCTTCCGGAACTCAAGAGGAAGCGGAAAAAGAAATAAAATTTTGGTTTAAAAAAGATGAATTGCATAATTACCGCCTGATTCAGGAGCAGATATTGTATGATGTCAATTTGGATGGGTTGAAAGAATAATTTGACAAAAAAAGTAAAGTTCGCTAGCATTATATTTATATGAATAACATAGCCACTAAACCAAGCATAAAAATTAGCGCCATTATTATTAGCGGCATTATCGCTCTTGGTTCGGGGTGGCGCGAAACGATTTGATAAAAAAGAAATTTAAGATAAAAGCCGCCCCGTAACCAGGGGCGGCTTTTTTATATCATTCTTTTATAAATTTGATTGCCGCCAACGGCCAACGAACCAGCTTCTTTGACCGTCTGCGGTAATCAAAGAATCAATCTTTATTAAGGAGGAACTAAAAATGAGCGGTAGACTTTTTACTGTCAAAGAAAGAACGTTGATGGTTGTTAACATTACGGAAGCCAACGGGGCAAGCCATAGCGAAGTTGGAGGGGTGATGGTAGTAGTGATGGTTGGCGATAAGTCGTGGCGTGTCAACAAAATATGAATATTTATGGCCGGCTCTTGCTTTTTATATAGTTTTTGCTATAATTATCCACAGGTAGGTTATCGCTTCGCGAGCCCCGCTATGTTATCGCTTCGCGACCGGCGCTACAAATGCCGGACATGCGAATAATGGTGCACATACGAATTTAAGTTTGAACGGAAGTTTCCGTTATGAAATCTGCGGCATTTATTGATAATAATTATGTATAAAACCATACAAAAAACTGCTTTATTCTTTAGTTTTTATTGGTTCTCGCTCGGGAGAGCAGTTTTTTGTGGTGTTTTAACCAATTGATAAAGTTAAAACTCACTAGGGAAAACGAAAACTGGCTCTCCGCAAGAGAGCCAGTTTTGAAATCCAAACGTTCTTTTAAAACAAGTCGTTACCGCCTAGCCGGCAATTTGAAGATTTGGCTTTGAAGGGCCGGCGGGGCGGTAAGGGCGAAACACAGCTAACAACAAACAGCGGAAACCTATGATGGAACTAAATGAAAGAATTGAAGAATTCAGCCACCTGTTGGGGCAAGAAGGCGAGCAGACGGTTTGTCAGTGCACGCCTTGCTACGCGGTAAGGAATTCTGGCGGTAAAAAAATTCTCGGCGAGGAAATCGGCACAGTAGTGCCGAGCCAGTCATTTTCCGTCAGAAGCCTTATCACCGTTGAACATAAAGGCCGTCGGCTGGTGCTAGCCACGCTGTCAATCGGCTCTTCGGAAAGCGGAGGAGAATTCGCCAGAATCAGGGCGATCTATATTAAGGATCAGAACCCGGCGTACTAAACGACAAAACCAATAAATCGGAGGAAGAATGAATGAACAAACGATCAAGGCGGCGGTTAGCGGATTCCATGCCGCCAAGGTGGGCCACGACAAACGGCGGAAGTCGGCTGCAGCCAAAAAATTAGCCCAAGCAGCCGCTGAATTTTTGGGCGCTGGTAAAAGCCCGGCTGATTTGGCCAGAATGTTGTCGGCAGAAAAATAGTTGACCGTAAACTAAAAAAAATCAGAAAGAACATGGAAACATCAAAGAGTTCAGGCGTGGCGGCAAACGGAGGATCAACTAACCAAGGTACGACCAAAAAGGCCGTAGTCAGCAGGAACATCGCGCGCGCGACCTGGCCGCGTAGCTCAACATAGGCCGGGGTGGGAGGTTTACCCCGAGCATCTTCGGCCTGATACAGGCTTATCTACCATCCAGGTAAAAGCCACCAGGGATAACCAAGATTGATCCTTGTAATTTGTTTCACACCCGACGAAGCATCACGCGACGTCGGGTCTTTTTTGGCTTAATGTTTTCTTAATAATTTGGTAATAGTATGGTATAATTAAAATGTATATGAGATGATCTTTAAAAAGTATTTTAAAATCATCTATAGAAAAGCTTCACTAAGACTGAACAAGTTTTGGATTACAAGAAGTTGGCTGTCAATATTTCTTTAGGCCGTGGCCTAAAGGTGCGACAACAAGGGTAAAATTTATGCTTATCCATATTTAGGCAAAAACTTGAATTTGTTTAAGCTGATAACTCTGTTTTTACAGGGACCCATTACGTAACAGCCAATTCTTGGTCAGTTACGCCCCGGAGATCGGGGCAATTGGTGAAGCTTTTTTATTTGCCAAAATTTGGTAAATTAGTTTAAGATTATGATATAATAATAATGTATTTAAATTTATTTCGGGCTGTAGTATAACGGTAGTACGCATGCATGGGGTGCATGTAGCCCGGGTTCAATTCCCG
>Ga0155987_155_pt1 | contig 19326 bp, 12 predicted proteins | sample RifCSPlowO2_02_FD_107641 | JGI IMG/M metagenome (GOLD analysis project Ga0155987, IMG submission 107641) | Candidatus Falkowbacteria bacterium RIFCSPLOWO2_02_FULL_45_21
AAAACGATCACTTCTTGGGCGAGCAAAGGGAAAAGCTGGAGAACCTGCCAATAGTCCGATTTTAATCTTTAACAGTCCGATTTCTATTTTTTCCTAACAATAAAAACTGAATAATGAATTATGAATCATAAATAATGGAAATTACTATATTTTTATCCGTATTTCCCCATAATTCATTATTCATTATTCATTATTCATAATTCATTTCCCGCCCTCATCTTCGCCAGCGTCAACTTTATCTCATCCCAACTGAATTCTTCACCTAAAACCTCCCGAATCGGCGTCAATTTGCCCAAGCCGACTTTTTTTATCGCGGCCATGATCTTTTTCTGCCGCTCCGGTTTGACCAGTTTATCAATCTCAACGCCCAGACCCTTTTCCGCCAAAAAACACAAATGACCGACAATCGTGCCGACCGTCAGCCCGCGCGCCTGGGCGATCTTTTCCAAGCTCATGTCCTGATTCCATAATTCCAAAGTTTCCAGTTGCGTCAATTTAGTGGAGAGTTGAGTCGGCCTTTTCTTCTGTTTTTCTGCTATCCGAACTTTTTCCGCCTCATCCATATTTTTCACCAGGCAATTATCGCATTTGGCGCAGCCCCTGGCTTGGCGCTCGCCGAAATAATCTAAAATATACTTTTGCCGACAGTCAAAATGATAAACATAACTTTCCATCAAATCCAATTTCTTATAGGCATGTTTTAGTTTATATTTTAAAGCCGCGACATCCAGCCTGACCTCCCTGGCCGGCAGCCGTTTTAAAATCTTTAGCTCCGTGCCCCGAAACGGCGGCACATATTCCGCCAAATTAAAATCAACTAATTTTTTAATTAATCGCGCCAGCGAATCTTTTTTTGTCTTTAATATCTCCGCCATATCTTCCAAGTTGGCATACATGCCGGTCGCCAATTCAGGTTCATATTTTTCAAGAAATCGCTCAAATATTTCGCGTTGAAGTTTACTTTTAACCGTAAATAACTTTTGACTTTCAACTTTTGACTTTTTACTTTTTACATAGGCCTGGCCCACCCGGTCGTGCGAGCGCGCGATCAAACCCAGGCGCTCTAAAATCTTCAGGCTAGTGCCCACAGCCATTTCCGGCAATTTATCGGACAACGTTTCCGCGATTTCCGCGTAAGTTATCAAAACCGTGTCTGATTCACAATTTTTTAAAATTTCGTAAATTTCCAAAATAATTTCCGGCGGCGGGTTATCACCTTTAATAAAAAATTCCTGCAAATAGCGGTCGCGCGGGCTGTATAATAGCAGGCAAAAACTGGGCCCGCCGTCGCGGCCAGCGCGGCCGGCTTCCTGATAATAGGCTTCAATCGTGCCCGGCATGTCATAATGGATGACAAACCTGATATCGCGCTTATCAATCCCCAGGCCGAAAGCGTTAGTGGCCACGATAACTTTGGCTTGTCCGGCCATAAAATTTTCCTGAACCCATTTTCTGTCCGCGGCCTCCATGCCGGCGTGATAGCTGACCGCCTCAATATTATTCGCGAGCAAAATCTGCAAGAGTTCGTCAGCCCGAGACCGCGTGCCCACATAGATTATGCCCGAGCCGTCCGGCGCGCTGGCGATCGCGTCCAGAACAAACCGCGATTTAAGGCTGTCTTGCGTATTAATCACGCCAAATTGCAAATTCGGCCTGGCAAAACCGGTAATGACCAAACTCGAACCGACCAGTCCTAATTGTTTCACAATATCTTCTCTGACTTCTAAGGTGGCTGTGGCAGTAAAAACCACCACCACCGGCCGGCCCAACAATTCAATGACGTTTTTTAATTTTAGGTAGCTGGGGCGAAAATCATGCCCCCATTGGCTGATGCAATGCGCTTCGTCAACGGCGAACAGGCTGACCTTGATATTTTTCAGCGCGGCTAAAAATTCCTGACTGTAAAATCTCTCCGGCGCGACATAGAACAGTTTAAATTGACCCTGTTTCACCGCCGCCAAACGGTTGGCGGTTTCGGCTTGGCTGATGGAGGAATTTATAAAAGTGGCCGGTATGCCGACTCTGGAGAGCCCGTCAACCTGATCTTTCATTAAAGCGATCAGGGGGGAAATGACTAAGGTTACCCCTTCCAATACTAAGGCCGGCAGCTGATAACATAAAGACTTGCCACCGCCGGTCGGCATGATAACCACCGTATCCAGGCCGGCTAAAATATTATCAATCACCTTCTCCTGCCCCGGCCAGAACGAGTCAAAACCATAGTGTATTTTTAATAGCTCCAAGAGCTGTTGCTTCTTATTGTCCATATTCTTTCAATAATCCCCTCCTTAGTAAGGAGGGGATTAGGAGAGGTAATTTGCATAATGGCCCGCCCAACCCTCCCCTTATAAAGGGGAGGAACATAAGTATTTGACTTTCTTCTATAAATAAACTAATTTAAGATTAACACAACAGACAAATTTAAACAAAAAACCAGCAAAAAACCTGAACCTTCAACAATCAAAAGGAGAAACATCATGGCTATTACCATAAAAAACCACGCCATTTCAAGTATCGTAACCTCTACCATTATGGGCCACTCCGGCGGCGGCATGTTCCCGCTAACCCTGTCGCCAGTCTACCAAAGGTTAAAGCAAGTTATCCGGGAAAACAGAATTACCAACTTTACCAAGTCGTCAACCTTTGAAAAGTATGCGGGCAACTTTCGGCCCTGGAACCCCCTAACCTGGAAATACATTCAGCCGATCGGCAGTGATGGCCTGCTCAACGCTTACGGCCTGACTAATCAAGGCGTGGACGTCAACGCCCCGGCCATTGCTTCAGAGCTACAAGCCGAATTCAGGGTCATTCCTAACTTTTATCCCCAGTTTGCCAACGGCCGAGAACCGGCAATCAACCAAACTATCGAGGCGATTAAAATTTATAGCCGGTTTATGGGTCCAGACCTTTGGGCGCTGGAACTGAATTTCTCCTGCCCGAATTCTCGGGAAAAAATCAAGGAAAACATGGAGGACGCTTTGGCCTGCGTCAAAACCCTCAAACGGGCCTGCCTGGATCTTTGTTTGATCGCCAAGATCAGCTATGTCCATCCTTACGAGTTCGCGCAGGAGCTGGTTAGGGCCGGCGTGGATGTCATCCATGCCATCAACACCATTCCCTATGATTTGGTATACCCGAATAACCGACCGTCTCCGCTACAAGCCGTGGGCGGAGGCGGAGTGTCGGGCGGTCCAGCTTTCAACCAAGCGTTACAATACAACAAGGGTCTGCGCGAAGCGACCCCCAACACGTCCATAATCATGGGTTGCGGCGTCATGAGCTTATACAACGCCGATAGATACTTCGATCACGGCGCCAACGCGGTCAGCCTTTGCACAGTCTGCCGCCTGAACCCGCTAGAGGCGGAGAGAATCATTGAGGAGTACGCGGCTTAAAAAAACGCGTCAAGCCAATCGATTACAACAAAGGTCGTCCAGCCAGGACGACCTAATTTTTTTAGTATAACCCCAGTAAGTGGATTATTTTGTCATTGGATATTGGTTATTAGTCATTTCGTTTTATTATGCCTTCTCTTATATATCTCTAACGTATTATTCAGCGCCATAGCCACGGTCAAAGGCCCGACTCCGCCCGGCACCGGCGTAATGTGGCCGGCCTTGTCTTTAACATCCATGAAATCCACGTCGCCCACCACCTGGCCATTCTGCCTGGCGATGCCGATATCAATGATGACCGCCTGTTCTTTTATCATCTCTTTTTTAATGAATTTGGGCTTGCCAACGGCCGTGATTAAAACATCGGCCTTAACGGTTTTTTCCCTTAAACCTTTATCCTCGGCCCTAACCATCTCGGCTTTGGCTCCGCGGCAATTTAAAACATGCGCTAAACTCCGGCCAAAAATATCGGAATTGGAAACAATGCAAACTCGTTGGTCTTTAACTTCATAATCAATGCTGGCAAACATCTCCAGCACCGTGGCAAAAACCGGCGGCATTAAACCGCCAAAATCGCAAGTCTTCAACAGTTTCTCCAGGTTGTCCGGCTGAAAGCCGTCCACGTCTTTAACCGGGTCAATGGACATGATAATTGTATCCGCGTCAATCGCTTCCGGTAAAGGCAACTGAACTAAAATCGCGTCTATAAGCTCGTCCTGATTTAAACATTTAATAATTTCCAGAAGTTCGCTTTCGCTAATCTCTTGTTTACATTTATATAAATACGTGTCAAACCCAACTTTTTTAGCCTCCTTTTCCTTTAATTTTACGTATAATTTAGAATCATCCCGCTCGCCGATTAAAATAATGGCCAAATTCGGCCGGGCCAATACCCGTTCAAGCTGGCCACCGTTCAACCTAATAATATCTTTAACAATCCGATCCTTAATTTTTTCCGCTAATTTTTTACCGTCAATGATTCGCATAAATGTATTGTCATCCCCGCGAAGGCGGGAATCCAGGAGGAAAATGTAAAAACGTCTTTACTATTCATCCGTTGGTTGTAATCTTTATATTATTTAACGTTCGAGAAACAAACATAGTCCTACCCCCCCCTGGGTTCCGGCTTCGCCTGCCCGTTGGCAGGCCCTCCTTCGGAGGCCGGGATGACAACAGAAAAACTAAATTGAAGGGACGGGAAAGCTCAAGCACATCTCTTTCACCTCTTCCCTGATTTTCTCCAAAACTTCAATTTCGTCTTTGTGCTCCAAGCCGGCGTTTATCCAAGTCACTATTTTCTTAATTTCTTCCGTTTTCAAGCCGCGGGTGGTAACGGCCGGGGTGCCGAAACGCACGCCGGACGGATTCATGGGCGGATTGGGGTCGTTCGGGATGGTGGAGCGGGAGACGGAAATGCCGCAGCGATCTAAAACGCTTTCCGCTTCTTTGCCTGATAAGCCCTTGGCCGTCATGTCCACCACCATCAGATGATTGTCCGTACCGCCGGAAATTACAGGGTAACCTAATCTGATGAATTCCTCGGCCATGGTTTTGGCGTTAGCCATGACTTGCTTGGCGTATTGTTTAAATTCCGACTGAAGATTTTCGCCAAAAGCCACGGCCTTGGCCGCGATAATATGCTCATGCGGCCCGCCCTGCATGCCCGGAAAGACCGCCCGGTCAACCTGCTTAGCGTATTTATCCCGACACATGATAATCGCGCCCCTGGGGCCGCGCAAGGTTTTATGAGTGGTGGTGGTAACCACGTCGAAAAGCGGCACCGGATTGGCCATTTCTCCGGCCGCGATCAAGCCGGCCGTGTGCGCGATATCGGCGAAAGTAAAAGCCCCGACTTCATCGGCGATCTCCTTAAATTTTTGCCACTCAATTTCCCGCGAGTAAGCGCTATAGCCGGCCACGATTATCTTCGGCTTTTCCCGCGAAGCAATCTGACGCACTTTATCCATGTTTATTCTCCCGCTTTGGGCCTCCACTTCATATTGGGTAAAATTATATAACATGCCGGAAAAATTTACCGGATGGCCGTGCGACAAATGACCGCCATGATCTAATTTCAAGCCTAGAACTTTATCGCCCGGTTTAATAAACGCCATATAAACCGCCGCGTTGGCCGGCGAGCCGGACAAGGGCTGAACATTGACATGCTCGGCGCCAAAAAGTTTTTTCGCCCGCTCAATGGCCAAACTTTCCATCTCGTCAATTATCTGATTGCCGCCATAATAGCGATGTCCCGGGTAGCCTTCGCTGTATTTATTGGTTAAAACCGTGGCCATGGCTTCCAGAACCGCTCGGGAAACATAATTTTCCGAAGCGATCAACTCCAGCTCCTCGCTCTGTCTTTTGGTTTCTTTTTTTATAACAGCTAAAACATCCGGGTCTTGCGCGTAAATATTTTTGTAATCAAACATAGGTTTATTTTATAAATTTAAAATGCCTTAAATCCGGCAGTATATTCAAGCCAAACCTATGATTCGCTCTCCATTAATATTTTTATTTCCACCGCCAGTTCTCTAAAATCGGAAACGATTTTATGCGGCCGGCCCCGCTCCAGCCTGGCCCGGTCATGAAAACCGTAATCAACCGCGATGGTTTTTATGCCCACCCGCTTGGCTTCCAAAATATCGCCCAGCGTATCCGTGATAAAGACGCTATTATTTTTGCCTAAGCCATGCTTTTTCATCAGCCATCTAAATTTATACACTTTTGATTTATGGCTTTCCAGGCCCAGCACTTCTTTAAAAATATGCTCAATTTTATTATTTTTTAAATAACTGTTTAACGCCGCTTCCATGTTTGAACTGATGATAAATAAGTCATAGTCTTGTTCCAGCTTGTACAATTCTTCTTTTATGTTTTGTTTAATGATTAACTTTTTAAATTTTGGATTCTGCAATTTAAAAAATTTTTTTACCTTTTCAGGAAAAATTTGTTTATGCTGATAAATATTGCCGTTAAAAAAATCTTTGTATTCTTCTAAAGTTGCCATTGCCCCTAATTTTTTATTAATCTTATAGGCCAGCTCCAGCGTATTATGGATGACGCCGTCAAAATCAAAGATAATCGCTTTTATCATAGTATGATGCGGAAATATTACGCGAAACTACGAAAATACGAAATAAATTCTTTAGCATTTTCGTAGTTTCGCATCTTTGTTATTTCGTATAATAATTTAATTATACCAAACTTTTAACCATATAACTATTTTTTAGTCTATAACCTAATTTCCGATAATAACCCCGGACGCCCACGCCGGAAATCACCGTGATTTTTTCACAACCGTTTTCTCCGGCAATTTTTTCCGCCGCTTTCATCAATTTTTTACCCAAACCGGCATGCTGGATTTTCTTCCCCCGCCCCACCGGCACCAATTCGCCATAAACATGCAGCTCTCGTATCATAGCTACTCTCCTGACAAAGGGGACTAGGGGGGTTATATTCGCCAGCCTCAACCGGCAAAACCCGTAAAGCGTTTTTTTATTCTTGGACTCATAGCTTAAAAAATATTCAGTCCCGCCCGAAGCTGGATATTTTATAATTGATAATTGATAATTGTTAATTGTTAATTGTTTCTCTCCCGCTTCCCGACATCTGATACACCGGCACTTCACACCCCGGCCTTTCATGATCTGGCGCAGATTGGTGATGGTATTACCGGCGACGATCGATTCTTCGGGTATGTCGCGGATCAGCCTGATAACTCTGACATACGGCGGCACGGTTTTTTTGCAGGCCACGATCAAATTTTGTAAAACCTTATCCGGGTAAGGCTTATATTGGCCCGCGCGCCACCAGCGGTAAAGCAAACTGCCGCGGGTTACCACCGTAGGGTAAAATTTTATCTGATCCGGCCGAAAAGGCTGGCCCGTAAACAACTTTTTAAACATGGCTAAATCTTTCTTGGCCGTAGCGCCAGGCAGTCCGGGCATAATATGATAGGTCACCTTAAAACCATAATCTTTTAATAGTTTAGTGGCTTGGATAATTTCGTTCACGCCATGACCCCGTTTATTTAATTTTAAAATTTTATCGTCAATCGCTTGCACGCCAATTTCCACTCGCGTGCAGCCCAAGTCGCGCATCTCCCATAACTCTTTGTCATTTATATAATCCGGCCGCGTCTCCAAAGTGATACCGATGATTTTATATTTAGTATACTCGTTTCGCTTCTGTTCGCAAATTAATTCCTGTTTCAATTTTTGAAATTGGAAATTGGAAATTGGAAATTTGTCTCGGATCTCAATTTTCTGATTTTTAATTTTTTTCCAATTTCCAATTTCCAATTTCCAATTTTTATTTCCATATTCGTTCGCCGCCCTAAAACACTCCTTGATATACCAGTATTTGTAAGCCACGGGCAAAACCGACCAGGTGCCGCCGATGACGATCAATTCTATTTTAGTGGGCTCGTGGCCGTTGGCTTCCATGGCTTCCAGACGCGATCGCGCTTGTTTATAGGGATCAAAGCCGCAGCTAATGGCGCGCATCACCGCAGGTTCGTTGGACAGATAGCTTTGCGGTACGTTTTTTTCTGTCGGACAATAGGCACATTCGCCCGGACAGGGGTAGGGCTTGGTCAACACCGCTACCGGCGCGATACCGGACAGGGTTCTAACAGTCCGTTTGCGCAAAGTTTTTTCCAACTCCGGCAGCCGGCTCATCTTCCCAGCCTTGACCCGATTCTTATATTCATCCAAAATTTCCGAATTGGCTAAAATGTTAAGGCCGTATTTCTTCGCTAGTTGCCTTTTAACAGCCATCAAAGCCGGCCGCGAATTAATTTTCTTTTTGAGCAGTTCATTAATTGCCTTAATTTCATTGCTTTTTTCTTGACGATTTGGCATAATAATATTACTCAGGTAACTCGGTTGAGCTGAATTTATATCAATTTTTCCCAGCCGTCACCTGATTTATAACTAACATAAACCCATTCACCCCGTTGAATATTTATTATGAATTGCGTCGGGTGAAATGTCAAACATCAATGATATTCAGACGGGGACAAAAAAGTATGGAATTTTTAAAATTTAACGGGGTGAAAAAAGCAATCATAATTTTATGCCTGACTGCCATGTTAACGCCGCTGGCAGTGTCCGCTTACAGCATAAAAACCGGCGATTCGGTTTACCTGCCCAAAAACGAAATCATTGAAGGCAATCTTTACGCCGCGGGCGCGAATTTAACCGTTGAAGGCCAGGTCACGGGCGACGTCATCTGCGCCGGACGATCAATTAATATCTCCGGCCAAGTAGCCGGCGACGTCATCTGCGCCGGACAGTCTATTAATATAAGTGGCCAGATCGGCGGCAATCTACGTTTAGCCAGTGAAACAATTAATTTTAGCGGCCAAGCGGCCCGAAACGCCATGATCCTGGGCAGCGCCGTTGTAACCGCGGCCAGCTCCTCTATCGGCTGGGACTTGCTGGCTTTGGGCGGTACTTTTGAATTAAGAGGCGACATCGGCCGCGACCTCTACGGCTATCTGGCTAAAGCCAGGCTGGCTGGCCAAGTCGGCAAAAATATAAAACTTAATTTCGGCTCGCGAAATAAAAACAGCCAGCCCTTAGCCATCGCCAGCACGACTCTGATAAACGGCGACCTTAATTATACTTCAGATAAAAAAGCCGCGATTGAAAATGAAGCCATTATAAAAGGCAAAATAACGCAAAGCTTGCCGAAAGCAGTAAATAAAAAGCCTGATTTTGTCAGTTTGTCCTGGTGGTGGGGCAATCTAATCGCCGTCTTCTCGGCGCTGGTTTTAGGCCTGGTCTTAATCAGTTTCTGGCGGGAACAGATTATTAAAATCACGGATTTGATGTTAAATAAAGTCAGCGCCAGTTTGGGTTGGGGAATTTTGACCCTGCTCCTGGCCCCGCCCATGGCAATTATTTTATTAATTACTATCATCGGTATTCCTCTGTCCTTAATCCTAATGGCGCTCTGGCTGATCGCCTTGTACCTAAGTAAAATTCTGGTCGGTGTCTTGGTCGGCCGCAGTTTATTAAACAGCCTCCTGCCCAAACAAAAAGATTCCTTAATTTTAGACATGATTGTCGGCGTGGTCATAATTTATCTGCTTTTCGCCCTGCCGCTCCTGGGCCGCCCCTTATATTTTATAGCCATACTGTGGGGATTGGGCGGAATAATCTTAACTCTAAAAAAAATTTCACATAAACCTGCTAATACTACGCGCTCATTTTAAAATGGAGGAAGACATGCAACAACTTTATTATTGTAACCATGACAAACGGTGGCTGTCTCATCAAGATATAGCCAGTAAGAAACACTGCAACAACCGCAATTGCCGCTACCATAATTACCAAAAAATATCCTGGCTTGTCCAGATCTTTTGGCGCAAAGCGCCGAAATTCCGGCCTCTGATCAAAAAACTATCCGCCTGACGGTTATTTTTACTGAAGAGATTTTTTAACCGGTAAAATCAAAAATCTCTTCCCCTTCACACACAGTTCAATTTATATAGGACTTACGCGTTTGACTCCGGAGATTTTTCAAACGCGTAAGTTCTATTATATTATAGAGATAGTTAAAACAAAAAATAATTAAAACTTTATGCAAATCAATCCTAATATTTTCCGCGGCTATGATTTAAGAGGCATCGCGGGCCAAGATCTGACCCCGAAAATTGTTGAACATTTGGGGCGAGCGCATGGCACTTATTTAAAACGGCAGGGCATTACCAGAGCATTGATAAGCCGGGACTCCCGCCTAACCAGCGCCGAGTATTCCGAAAATTTAATCAAGGGCTTTAACTGGGCGGGCCTGGACACGGTTGATATCGGCCTGAATTTGGTAGGCACATTTTATTGGGCGCAATACTATTTGGACATCAAAGGCGGCGCTTTCGTGACGGCTTCGCACAATCCGGCAGATTATAATGGCTTTAAATTCGCCATAGATTTTTCCGAAACCCTGATCTCGGACGGCGTCCAGGAATTAAGACGGCTGGTGGAACAAGAAAATTATGAGAAGGGTAAACAAGCAGGCCGAAATAAAATCATGGATGTCCGGCAGGCCTACTTTAATGACATTCTAAAACGTTTGCCATTTGACCAGAAATTTAAGATAGTTATTGACGCCAGTTGCGCCACGGCCGGCAGCGTCGCGCCTAATCTGCTTAAACAAGCCGGCTGCGAAGTTATTGAAAGCAACTGCCGGCTGGACCCGTCTTTTCCTTTAGGCACGCCTGACCCGACTGAATCGCGCGTCGCCGAAAGATTAAGCCGAAAGGTTATTCTAGAAAAAGCCGATCTGGGCTTTTCCTATGATCCGGACGGCGACCGCATCGGCATTGTGGATAACCGTGGTCAGATTATTTGGAACGATTGTTTAGTCGCGCTGTTCGCCATCGATGTCTTGAGCGACCATCCGGGCGCGAAGATTATGTTTAATACTCTATGCTCTCGCCTGGTGCCCGAAACCATTAAAAAATACGGCGGCCAGCCTTTTATGTGGCGCACCGGCCATTCATTCCTAAAAAAGAAAAACCAGGAAGTTAAAGCCGCTTTTATCGGTGAACTCTCCGGCCATTTCTTTTTCTCGGCCGATTTCTATAATCACGACGACGGCCTGTACTCAACCCTGCGGCTGTTGCGCTACTTGTCCAGAACCAAGCAAACCCTGGCTCAAGCCATGGCCGTCTTGCCGAAATATATCTCCAGCCCGGAAATTAAAGTCGGTTGCCGCGACGAGATTAAGGTCGGTTTGATGAAAAAAATCGCCGAAAAACTGCGGGCGGATCACCCGCAAGCTGAAGTCATTGACGACCAGCGAGCCGGCGACGGCGTCAGACTGGACCTGAACGACTCCATGTTTGTCATCCGCTACTCGCAAAACGGCCCATACCTAACGGTTAAATTTGAAGCTCTCGCATCGACGAAATATAATAAGCTAAAAAATTACATTAAAAACCTGCTACATAGTTATGCTGAAATTGACTGGAGTTTCGGCGTCAACGTGGAAAGTTTAAAATAAAAAACACGGAACACGGATAAACGCTTCTAAATTTATAAATTTTTATCTGTGACCTGTGTTTTTAGTTTTTTAAATAATCCCAATATCTCTTTAATATCCTTTAAATCTTCTCCGGTCAAATTTAAAATTTAAATTATTTTATTGAAAATTGATAATTGATAATTGAACATTGGTTTAGATTCCCCTGATTCTTAGCGCCTTTACCAATCTTTCAACCGCCACGATATAGGCCGCCTCTCTCATGTTGTTATTGCCTTGGGCTTCCATGGTCTGCCAGACTTTTTCCAGGGCGTTCATAATTTGCCTTTTGAGCCGGTCCTCCACTTTGGCCTGATCCCAATAAAAATGCCTTAAATTCTGCACCCACTCAAAATAAGAAACGATCACGCCGCCGGCATTGGCTAAAACATCCGGTATGACTAAGACGCCTTTTTTACTTAACTTGTCTTCGGCTCCGCCGGCCGTCGGCCCATTGGCCAGTTCCAAAATTATTTTGGCTTTAACGCGGCTGGCGTTATTTTCGTCAATGACGTTTTCCAAAGCGGCCGGCACTAATACTTCGACCGGCAACTCCAATAATTTTTCGTTGCTGATATTTTTCGCGGACTTAAAATTTTTAACGCAACTGGTCTTTTGCTTGTGCGCCAAAACCGCTTTTAAATCCAGCCCCTTTTCGTTATAGAGACCGCCGCCCGAATCGGACACGGCCACAATTTGAAAACCGGCCGCTTGAGCGATCAGGGCGAAATTCATGCCCACATTGCCAAAGCCCTGGACCGCCAGACTGACTTTATGTTTGGCAATTTTTAATTTGGCTAAAACTTGTTCTAAAACATAAAAGCCTCCCAGGCTGGTGGCCGTTTCCCGCCCCAGAGAGCCACCGATTTCCACGGGTTTGCCCGTTACCACCGCCGGCGTATTTTCGCCTTTGATATGGCTGTATTCATCCATCAACCAGGCCATGATCTGCGGATTGGTATAGACGTCCGGCGCAGGGATATCAATATTCGGCCCGATAAAATCGGCAAAACCGCGAGTGTAGGCGCGCGTCAGACGCTCCAGCTCGCTCAAACTTAAGGTTTTGACATCCACCGCGATGCCGCCTTTGCCGCCGCCGTAGGGAATATCGGCCACGGCGCATTTTATGGCCATCCAAAAAGCCAAAGTTTTGACTTCATCTAAATTAACCTGGGGGTGGAAACGCAGACCGCCCTTGTACGGGCCGCGGGTATTATTATATTGCACGCGATAACCGGTAAAAACTTTTATTTTGCCGTTATCCATGATTACCGGCAAAGACACCTCAATCACCCGATCCGGCCTTCTTAAAATTTCCAGCTCGTCATAGGTGATATGCCTTAATTGCGAAACTTTGTTTAATTGATTAATCGCGGCTTTAAATTGATGCGCCATAGATTAAAATGCGAATGCCGCAAATTAGCAGGCGAATGCCGCAAATAAAAATTTATTATTCGCAGCATTCGCATAAATTCGCGGATTCGCATTATATTATTCCTAATTTATTTTTAACTCTCTTTAATGTTTCTTCCGCCACCGGCCCGACCTTAGCCGCGCCCTGTTTTAAAATCTGCTTAACCGCCTCATCGGTGAAACTGTTATATTTGGTCTGAAACACCCGCAAAAATTTCTTCACCTCTCGAGCTAAATCGTTTTTAAAATCTCCATAACCTTTCCCCCGATAAGCCGCTTCCAATTCTTTTAGGCTGACGCCGGCTAACAGCGAATAAATCGTCATTAAATTGGTGATCGCCGATTTTTTCTTCAAATCATATTTAATCTCCGCGCCGGAGTCGGTCACCGCGCGCTTGATTTTTTTCTCCGCCATCTCGGGCGCATCAGTTAAAGCGATATAATTGGCCGGCGAGCTGGCGCTCTTGCTCATTTTTTTAGTAGGATCATCAAGCCCCATGATGCGCGCGCCCTGTTTTCGCACCGCTACCGCCGGCACTTTAAAAACTTGGCCATAGTCGTGATTAAAGCGCTCGGCCAAGGTTCTGGCCAACTCCACGTGCTGGACCTGATCCTCGCCCACCGGCACCACGTCCGTATTATATAGTAAAATATCCGCGGCCATTAAAACCGGATAGTCGAAAAGGCCGACGCTAACCGTCTGCTTGCCCGCGCCCTTGTCTTTAAACTGCGTCATTTTATTCAAATCCGCCATTCTGGCCACACAATTTAAAATCCAGGCCAATTCGGTGTGCGCGCTAATGTCCGATTGCTGGAAAATCACGGCTTTTTCCGGATTTCCGCCAGATGCGGATCCGCCATGGGCGGAAATGCCTGAAGCCAGATACATTTTTACCACGTCCAAAATGCGCCGCGGCAATTCTTTAGGCTCTTGCTTAACCGTAATGGCATGGTAATCCACCACACAAAAAATGCAGTTATACTGATCCTGCATTTCCACGGCTTGAGTCAGCATGCCCAGATAATTGCCCAGATGCAAAACCCCAGAGGGCTGTACCCCGGAAAAAACAGTCGGCCGATTGTTTGGCTGATTTAAATCCATGATTTTATTCTATATTTAAAAATCCCGCTTGTAAAGACTGCCTGGGGTCTGCCCCAGAAAAAAAAGGTATCCCGTCGTGCAGGATACCCGATTAAAGACGCTTTGACTTAACCCGTCATAACCCTGCATTGGCGGCTATATTATACACAATAATAAACTTTTGTCAAGCGCCAAGGCGTACCCCCATGCCAAGCGTTGGGGCTTGTCGCGAGCGGTGCCAAGACCAGCGCGACAGGCCTAGGCGACGTAATAACCCCGAACTCCGCGGTTCGCTTAATAAATTCTTTTCCAAATAATGACATTTTTTGAAATAAAAAAGCTACCGGTGATAGCGCTTTTTCTTTCGGCGACACGGACGCGGTAGCTTGGTAAAAGGCAGAGAGGGAGGAGATATTCCATCATCCAATGGTTATGGCTAAAAGACCATTGAATAATGGACACTCTAGGCAGGCGTGCCTTTACCCCCTCTCTGGGCAGGAAAAAAAGACAACCGATAAGCGGGTAGCTCTAGGCGAACAGGCGTAGAAAATCCTGCGTGCGCCTAAGCGCCTCCGCCGAGGAGTGGCCGCCTCAACAACAAAGGCGGGTCTCGGAGGAAATCTCCCCGGAACGAAGTCGGCCAGGAAACTGGCTTGTTTTGAGCTTCATATCCTTATCGGTTGCCAAATTAAAAAGAGCCAATACTATTTGAATTATTAATATAATCTACTATTACCAGTCTGTCAAGTCCCTGCATTCTTTGTTACTTTTGTAAAACAGAAATCAAAATCAAAAAATAAAAAGAAGACCGCGGTTTTCGTTTCCGCGGCCTCTGAAGCTAACTCTGCCCTTATGGGCGTAGCAACCGCTTTCTAGTAGCAGATGCTATGATGATTCTGCCGAATAGGCTGTGGACGAAGAGAAACTCCTCCCACCGTCTCTCCTCGGTGATTATGCCGATAGTTTCGGCGCAGAACGGCTCTCAGTACTTGCGCCGGTATGCTCGCGTTAAGCTCTCGCCTAATGAACTTAACCAAGTCCTCTACGGCTTTCCGATCGCTGTGGCTTACGCCACTATTCAGAATAAACCGCGTCTGCACCTGTGTCAGGCCATCAAGCCCGACCACGTGAACCATCGATTTTTTTGCGCCCATAGTTTTTTTGTTTGAGTTGCCCCGCGTTTCGCGGGATTTTGTTTGTGCATTATCTCGGCGCCCCGGTTGTTTTAAGTTTCACTTCAAGGGCGGCGAGACTAAGAAATAATATAAACTATTTAACAATATTAGTCAAACTCTAAACGCGGTTTCCGGCCAATTTTTATTTGCTTTTTTTCGTTGAATTTAGTAAAATTATAACATAACTTTAAAAAGTATCCGGCAAAATTGGCTGTCGGGCAAAGATATTTTTTACTCGCGACGAAATTTGTGTATTTTTTCTTAAAATTATTTATTATTAAATTTTAATTGTGTAATTTTAAGAAAAAATTACTACAATTTCGTAGGCGCTCAAAATAAATATCTTTGCCCGACAAATTTTACCCGCTGGCTATTTGTAACATTAAACACGGTAAATTTAGATTTATATGCCTGAAAATAAAATGAAAAACCTTTTAGACGAACTGAAACAGGCTTTATCTTCCGCCCAGGCCACGGCTGATACCAAAGCCATCTGGCGCCGATATCTGGGCGATAAGGGTTCAATCAAGCTGGCGTTAAAAGAGATAAAAAATTTACCCCTGGCCGAAAAAAGGGTTAAAGCGCCGCTCCTAAAGCGGTTTTATCAGGAAGCGCTTAATCTATTTAAGGCCAAAGAAAATTCGCTAAAAAATAATCAACTGCAACATGAGCTTGGGTCCGGATCGGAAGAGCTACAGTTCAATCTGCCGAAAATCGGCCATCTTCACCCCATCACCAGAACGATCAGAGAAATCAACCGGCTCTTTACCGGCCTGGGCTTCTCGCTGATGGACGGCCCGGAAATAGAAGAAGATGAATATTGCTTCCAAAGATTAAACGTGCCGCCTGACCATCCGGCCAGGGATATGCAAGACTCAATCTACATTAAAAAGCCGAACTTTTTATTAAGAACTCAAACCTCTTCCATTGAAGCCAGGGTTTTGGCCGCTTACCCGCCGCCGTTTAAAATAGTTTCTCCCGGCCGGGTCTACCGGAATGAAAATGTCAATAAAAGCAATCATTTTATTTTTCACCAATATCAGGCCGTGGTCGTGCTTAAAGAAGTCAGCTTAAAGGACATGTTTGGCGTCTTTAATTTATTGCTAAAAAAATTGTACGGACAAGAGATGGCGATTCGTTACCGCAACAAATATTATCCAGAAGTTGAACCGGGCGCGGGCGTTGACCTGGAGTGTTTTAATTGCCATGGCGCCGGCTGCGCGATTTGCAAAGGCGTGGGCTGGATTGAAGTCGGCGGCGCCGGCATCATCCACCCCAAAGTCCTGGCCGCGGCCAAGATCGACCCGAAAAAATGGATGGGTTTTGCTTTTGGCTTGGGCCTGGACCGCCTGGTCATGGCCAAATATAATATTACGGATATCAGAACTTTGCTCGGCGGTAATTTAGGTTATAAATACTACCAAAATGAAAATTTTATACAGTCAAATTAAAGACTTGATTCCAGGCTTGAAAGCCGGCCCCAAGGCAGTTGGCGAAGCCCTGACCTTAACCGGTTTTATGATGGACGGTTTCAGCGAAGTGAAATTTAACAATCGCCGCGATTATCTTTTAAGTTTCGAGGTCAGGCAAAACCGCGGCGATTGCCTGGCCGTCTGGGGCCTGGCCCGAGAAGTGGCCGCTTATTACGGCTTAAAAGCAAAGCTGCCTCGGGTGAAAAAAATTACTCCCGACGACGGCCCTCTAAATATAAAAATTGAAGCTAAAAAATTCGTTAAAAGAGTCGTGGCCATAAAATTAGCCGGCCTTAAAAATGGCCAGTCCCCGGCCTGGCTTAAAGAATACCTGGCGCTAAACGGGCTTAACAGCGTTAACCTATTGGTAGATTTATCAAATTATGTCATGTTCTTAACCGGCTATCCGTCGCATTTGATTGATTATGACAAACTGAACGGCGGCCTGGCCTGGTCGCTCAACCATTATTTTACCGAGGTCACAACTCTTTTCGGTGCGACAGCGCGGCTTAAACAGGATAATGAAATAATTATCCGCGATCAAAAAAATATTATCGCTTTGGCCGGCTTAGTCGGCGGCCGCGCGGCGGAAATCGACGAGACAACTAAAACCATTATCGCCGAAGCCGCCATCTACGACCGCAGGATTATCAGAAGAAATTCTCGCCAGCTAGGTATCGTAACTGAAGCCAGCCACCGTCTGGAAAAAGAGCTTGACCCCCATGGCGCGGCGGCCGCCATGGAACTGCTGGTCTCGCTGGTTGAAAAGCACACCGGCGGCCAGGTGGCCAGCCAAATTTTTGATTATTATCCGGTTAAGTATGTCTCTCCGGCCATAGAATTCGATCCGGAATCGCCCAGCCGCTACGCCGGCATTGAAATAAAGAGCGACCAGGCCATAAAAATCCTTGAACGACTGGATTTTAAAATTAAAAAATCCGACGGCAAGCTGTTAGCCGCGCCGCCGACTTACCGGCAAGACCTGGGGCTGAATGAAGATCTGGTGGAAGAGATAATCAGAATTTACGGCTATGATAAAATACCCGCCGGGGAAGCGCCAAAATTGCCGGTAGTAAGGGAGATTACGCCAAAGAATATAATTCTGGCGGGAAAAGCCAGGGACATTTTAACCGCCTTGGGGTTTGATGAAATTTTGTCCTGGCCGCTCTGTCAGTCAGGAGACAACGACCTGGTTAATTATCAAAACTGGAAAACGATTTCCGCCCAAAACTCAATCAACGAGCTCTATCCGGATTTAAGACAATCCTTGGCCGCCGGCCTGCTAGTCCAGTTGAACGAATACCATAAAAAAAATGTGGAATTTATAAAAATATTTGAGATCGGAAAAATATTCGGCCAGAAAAAAGGCCGATACCTTGAACACGAGTCGCTGGGGCTGTTATCGGCTACCAAGAATAAAAGCCTTAAAGATTTTAAAAATTATTTGGAAACTTTACTGCGCTCAATCGGCTTCAGCGATCTTAAATATTTTATTCCCGCCTCAAAGCCAAAGGCGGCCAATCCGGATTCTTGCTGGGAAATACGGGCGAGAGAGATACCGGTCGGCCTGATCTATAAATTAATCCCGGGAGAAAATAAACTAAACGTTTATTTTGCCGAAATAAACTTAAACCTGATTACCGCAGAGCTGAAAAGCCTGAACAATAACCCGGCCGTGGAGCTGACGCGCAAATTAATTTCTTTGGACGCCAATATTGAACTAGCTAAAAGTGAATTTATTTACAAGTATCTGGAGACGCTGGAAAAAAGGTTTGATAAAAAAAATCTCTGGAGCCTAAGCGTGGCCGACGTCTATCCGCTGGGCGATAAAACCAGATATACCATCCGGGCGGTTTACCAGGAACTGTCCGACCAGGAGGCGAAAAAAATTCATCTGGCGGTTTTTAACCTCACTTGATTTGTCATTGCAAGTCGTCACGTACTCGTGACGGCGTGGCAATCTCTGGTTAGAAAGAATAAATATGGTTTATGAGAAATACTATTATGCATATATCAACACCAATAAGTCTCATAATGTATTTTATGCCGGGGTAACTAATAATTTGCTAAATAGAAATAAAGAGCACCAAGACAAAGAAAGTAGAAATAGCTTTACGGTCAAATATAATGAGATGGTTACAAAACTATTTCGTAGCGAAATTTAGATATTTTTCGGCCAGGCGAGGAAAACCAGCGAAATGATTTGAGCCGTAATAGTATTACGGTTAAAATCATTTCGCGCCAGTTTGACGAAGCCTGGCCGAAAAATATCAAATTGCAGCAAAAATAGTTTTGTAACCATCTCAATGTAAATAAATTAGTCTATTACGAAACTTGTAATGATATCTATGACGCTATTGCCAGAGAAAAACAGATCAAGGCCGGTTCCAGAAAGAAAAAAATAGCTTTAATTAATAAGTTAAATCCTGCTTGGAAAGATTTAACGCTAAACATGTAAAGCGTGTCTGACCAGAGATTGCCGCGTCGCTCGAGTACGAGCTCCTCGCAATGACAAGAAAAAAAAGAAGCCCTGCCGATAGACTTATGTCCAGGGCAGGGCTTTATAGTAAGGAATGTTACCCGCCATGTTACGAGGTTTCAAGGAACGAATCATCCCGGGTTAGCGGTGTCTCGATACCGGCTGCGGTAATATAATCCTCGCTATTTGCTTTTTAGGTCGGATTTTTCCGTGGTGGCTACCGCTAACCGCTGGCAGGGGTTCGTCCCCGCGCGGTTCGGAGGCATTCCATGGTCCTTTCGGT
>Ga0155987_108_pt1 | contig 18772 bp, 16 predicted proteins | sample RifCSPlowO2_02_FD_107641 | JGI IMG/M metagenome (GOLD analysis project Ga0155987, IMG submission 107641) | Candidatus Falkowbacteria bacterium RIFCSPLOWO2_02_FULL_45_21
CGTTAGCAGCAATTCTCGCCTTCTCGGTGTTGTTGGTAAAGAAAAGAATCGGAGTATTATCCCTGTTTTGAATTCTGAAATCAGTTGTATTGAGTTCGAGGTCTGTGCCCGCAGAACCATCGGTATCAACATAGATAGCAACGCTGGACGCACTTCCTCCGTCCACCTGAAGCTTCCGGCTCGGTGATGTATCCCCAATCCCGACGTTGCCGCCAGATTTTTGGATAGTGATCCTTTCCGTGGAATCCGCATCTCTAATAACAAAATTGTTTGAGCTAGCTTTGGCGCCCACGCCCCACTGTGTCGCGCCCCCGTCTTGAAACAAAATTTTAGATTCAGCGGAACTCGTTTGTCTGTCAAGTCTAAAAGTTGTGTTGCCCGTTCCCGTATTATCCACGCTCACTTGCAACGCGCCGTTATTTTGGACAACCAGCTTGTCTCCCGGCCCCGTCGTCCCGATGCCGACCTTGCCGGTGCTTGTAATTCTCACCTTCTCTCCTGAAGCCTGATCAGAAGTGCTAAATGCGATAAAACCCGCATCAACTGTCGTATTTGCCGCACCGATGATATTTACGCCATACGGAGTAGACGTATCTTTGCGAATAATGAAGTCTCTTGCTGTTCCATCATTCTGGCCGAGCCTGAATTCAACAGTTCCCTGATCTCCAGCAGTAGAGCTCACATCTACGGCAAGTTTCGATAATGGTGCCGCCGTCCCGATGCCGACCTTGCCGGTAACCCATAAGCCCGGATCAAAAGTGCCTGAAGTGTTTATCCATAAAGACCCCTGCTTGCTCTGCGCCGTATTGCTAACGTTCAATGGCGCGTCGCAGCCCGGATCGCCGGCGGTGCAAGTTGGCGGATTGGCCAGAGGCGCCGACCAAGCAGCTAAAAGCGATTGGAATGAAATGGATAGTCCCAAAGTCAGAATAACAATAAAAATAAATAAGAAAAAAATTTTTAAACGCCAGCGACTCATACAGTTATCTTATGAAAATTTTTATTTAACCTTGTTGTTGACTTCTTCCAGCATTTTTTGTATTTCCGCTTCCCAAACTTTATCGGCTTCAATCTGCTCCGGAGTCCGGCTGTTAAGCTTTTCCCTAGCCCTTTGATTGGCCAGATCTTCGGCCGCCTTAACGGCATCAACGGCGGCGGCGCCAAATTCGTTTTCCCCCGCCTCTATTATATTTTCAATCTCTTTTTTTGTCTCCAAATCCCTTGGTTGATTTATGCCGTTAGCTGGCGCGGCCCTGTCAGCTTGCACCGCCGCATCAGCTTTTTCGCTGCTCTGGCTGTCTAAAACCGACCGTTTATTAATATAAAGAAAAACAAAAACCGTTATGATAATCAAAAAAAGGACCAGGATAATTATAATGGCTTTTTTCGGCGTCATGTTTTTAATATTTAACCAGGCGATTCACCATCCTGACCAGCTTGCTGGCTCCCCTTTTTTTGTCCAGCTCAAGGAACAGCGACGTCCAGGAAGTAATTTGAAAAACCGATAAAGCGGCGCCGCAACTGACGACAATAAATAAAAAGCAGGCAAAAGCCAGCGAGGCCACCAGCCAAGAGCCGGCCGCGGAAAAAGAATAATAGAATATCAAACCCAAAAATAAAAACGGCACGGCCAAGGCTAAAATGGCTAGAATTATGGCTAGGCCGACAAGAATATTAATAAAAAATAAAATAATCGCCATTTCAAAGCTGACTAGCCAATTGGCTATGAATAACCGCCAGCCTCGTTTAAGCGCTTGACCGACCGCGGACTTATTGATTACCGCGTCAGCGATAGCGTACTTAGTGATAAAAGACATGATGATAGCCAGCGGAAAAGCCATGATCAAGGCTAAAATATAAAAAGGGTTGGCGTTAAGGCTCCCCTCGATAAAAATTACCGGCAGGCTGATGGCGAAAAGCATTAGATAAACCGCGGCCTTAACTAAAATATTCAAAGTGAAAACCGGCCAAAAATTTAACATGCCAGATTCCCAGCCGTCCCTTAAGGTGGACTTTTTCTGATTTAAAAGCGCGGCCGAATTGTTGACAATGGCCGCTTGCGAGACTATCACCAGCCAGACTAAAAACAGCAGTGCGGCCAAAGCCGCCAGAGCGAGAATTAAAACCATGACCATATTCAGGGTGTCGTATTTCAGCAAATTGCCGATATTGGCGTAAGTTTTAAAACTAAACACGTCGGTTGAAGCCAGGCCTTGCCAGGCGGGAAACAACGCCCGCCCGGGGTTGCTGCCGGCGTTGTTAAATAAAATTTCAAATACGCCGCCGTTGCCCAAGAGCGCGGCGAAGATGCCGAGCCACCAGAGATATTTATTGCGCCAAGTTATTTTCCAGGCTTGTTTTAAAATATTTCGATAAAATGACATAGAACCTCCTCCGTCGCTTAATTAAAGCGAAGCTAATTATTAATAATCTTATTATAACATAAAAATTTAAACTAACAAAATAGCAACCCGCCGCCAATGGTTTGGTTGCTATTTTTTGAATTCGGGGCTGGCGTCAATTAACCTTATGCCTCCGCTTTCGCCTTCTCGCCCACGATCTTTTCAAATTCCTCTTTTTCCAAAGTCTCTTTGGCCAAAAGCTCAACTACGGTCTTTTCCAGAAAATCGCGCTTAGCCTTAATAATACCTTTAGCTTTAAGCGCCGCCAGATCAATAAAATTAGAAATTTCCCGATCGATTTGCTCGGCTATTTTTTCGCTGTAATCCCGCTGTTCGTGGATCTCCCGGCCCAAGAAAATCATTTCCTCCTTATCGCCGTAAGTTCGCGGGCCCAAATTATCGCTCATGCCGTAATCGGTAATCAGTTTTCTGGCCAAGCCGGTGGCGCGCCGCAAATCGGAGGTGGCTCCGGTGGTAACTTCGCCAAAGATTTCCTTTTCCGCGACGTAACCGGCGAGCAAAACGGCGATCTCCTCGACATATTCCGTCTTAGAATACATATGCTTGTCTTCCAGCGGCAATTTTAGGGTGTAGCCGCCGGCTTGGCCGCGGGCAATAATGGAAATTTTCTGTACCGGATCGGCCAGAGAAGAAAAATGGGCCACCAGCGCGTGGCCGGCCTCATGATAGGCCGTAATTCTTTTTTCTTTGCTGGATAAAATTCTCGATTTCCTTTCCGGTCCCATCATGACTTTCTCAATGGATTTAAAAATATCTTCCAGGCTGATTATTTTACGATTTTTCATGGCCGCTAAAATCGCGGCTTCGTTTAACAGGTTGGCCAGATCCGCGCCGGTAAAACCCGGCGTCCTTTCGGCCACTCTTTTAAGGCTGACTTCTTTAGACAGCGGCTTCTTTTTGACGTGCACTTTTAAAATCGCCTCGCGATCGGCTAAATCCGGCTCATCCAAAATAACCCGGCGGTCAAAACGGCCGGGCCGGAGTAGCGCCGGGTCTAAGACATCCGGCCGGTTAGTGGCCGCGATGACGATGATATTGGTGTTAGGATCAAAACCGTCCATTTCCACCAGAATTTGGTTTAGGGTTTGCTCGCGCTCATCATGGGAGCCGCCCAAACCCGACCCGCGCTTGCGGCCGACCGCGTCGATTTCGTCTATAAAAATAATGCAGGGCGCGCTTTTTTTGGCCTTGCGGAATAAATCCCTAACGCGGGAGGCGCCCACACCGACGAACATTTCCACGAATTCAGAGCCGGACAAACTAAAAAACGGCACCTCGGCTTCGCCGGCCACGGCCCGGGCCAGCAATGTTTTACCCGTGCCCGGACTGCCTAACAGCAAAACTCCCCGCGGAGTGCGCGCGCCCAGCTCGGAAAATTTCTGCGGATTTTTTAAAAACTCTACCACTTCTTTTAATTCTTCCTTGGCTTCTTTAACCCCGGCCACTTCTTTAAAAGTCACCTTGTCTTTAAATTCCCGGCCGATTTCTTTGGCTTGAGACTGGCCGAACATCATCGCCTTAGAATTCGCGCCCTGAACCGAACGCAGCATAAAATAAATAAAAACGCTGATCAGCAAAAAAGGAATTAAGAACGGCAAGATCGCGCCCAGCCAATAGTTAAGGCCTTCATCGCTTTTAACTTCAATCTTAATGCTCGCGACTTTAACCGGATCAAGATTAAAATTCTTAACGATTTGCGAGAAAGTGTCGCCGATTTCTTTTTTTACCACCTCGGTCTGGCCTTGTTTTAAGGTTACTTGCATTTCACTGCCCGCGATTACGATTTTTCCCACTTCCTGATTATTTATTTGAGCCACCAAAGTATCAATGCCCACGATTTCGCTCTTTCGGCCGGCGCCGGAAAAAAAACTGAAAACCGCGGCGATTAACAAAAAAGTCGTAAAAAATATCAAAAAATTTTTAATTAAGCTTTTCATTAGTTTTAATTCTTTAATTATGTAAAGATTAGACTTGTTGCTTAATAAGATTTCGTCGCGAAATGAAGAAATTTCCAACGAAAAATTAGAAAAGCGACGATGTTTATAGACTAATATAAGCAGAGGAGCTTTTCTTATTTTGCAGCGGAAATTTCAAATTACAGCAGAAAGATTATTAAGCAACAAGTCTATTGTATAATACTATAACTTATTTTGCAACCTTGCCTTAAAAAAGTCTATCGCAAAATTTTAAAAAGCTGAACTTTCTCGGCCGAGAAAGTTCAGCTTTTTAAAATTTTGCGATAAGCCCTGGTTATTTTTTCTTTTTCTCGGTTTTTTCTCTTCCGCCAGAGGCGCCGTGCCCGCCGGCCGGCCGGCCGGCGAGGTAGGCAGGCAGGGATCCGCTTGGAGCGGATTTCACTTTTACTGCCGCTCCTTTTTCCTTCTTGGCCTTTTTAACTTTGGGCTTTGCCATGGCGGCGCCGCTGGAGGGTGTCTCTGCCAGAGCTTCAATTTTTTTGATCGCGCCGGCTTTTTCTTCGGCGCCGGCGGCGCTCGCCTTGGGCTCTCTAGATAAAGCGGCTTCAAAGGCCGGCTTTTTCTCCGCCTCCGCCGCTGTCTTGTCTTTAGCCGAAATGGCCAAGCCCAAACGATGATCTTTGGGCTCAATGGAGACCACGGTGAATTCCTTTTTTTCGCCGACTTTGTAGGCTTCATTGATTTTCTGCCCGGCCGCGAGTTCCAGTTGACTGATATGCGACAGGCCGTGGATATCTTTGTCCAATTCAACAAACAGGCCGAAAGGATTAATTTTTAAAATAGTGCCGGTAACGCTTTGCCCGACCTGATATTTTTTCTCCACCTCGCGCCAGGGGTCAGCCAGAAGTTTTTTAACCGATAAAAATATCTTTGAGCCCTCAATGGAAATAATTTCGGCCCTGACCTTGTCTCCGACCTTGAATAAATCAGAGGGATCGTCAATTCTTTGCCAAGCCAATTCGCTGATATGGATTAAACCTTCCAGATTTTCACCAAAGTTCAAGAAGACGCCGAAGTCAGTCAAAGCGGTGATGGCACCGCTAACCACGCTGCCGACCCGATATTTGGAAATAATGTCTTTTTGCTTTTCCTGCCAGGCCTCTTTTTCGCTGACAATCAATTTTTCGTCCGGTTCGTCCAGGGTCATGACTTTAACTTCAAAATCAACGCCGATGAAAGATTTCAGTTTATCCAAAATTTTGCCTTTATCGCCGCCGTTGACCCTGGGGTAATTTTCCGGCGCCAATTGCGAAACCGGCAAAAATCCCTGAATTTGGGCGAAACTAACCAGCAATCCGCCCTTGTTGGCGTCGTTAATCCTGACCTTCAATATTTTCCTGTTATCATAAGCGTCAATCAGGGTGCTCCAGGCCTTCTGCTGGCCCGCGCTCCTGAATGACAATTCCAGTTCGCCATTCTCGTTTTCTTCTTCAATAATCGTGGCCTCAACTTCATCCCCCGACTTCAGGTTGGCGTATTCCTCGGCTTCAAAATAAAGTTCGCGGCCACGGACCACGCCGGTGGTTATGCCGCCCACGTCCAACTTAACCTCGGCTTTAGAAGCGGCCAAGACCGTACCCTTGACGATATCGCCGGCCACCGGAATTTTTATGTTTTCCTTATCCAATAATTTTTGAAATTCCTCCCGGCTGGCCGGGTCATGGTTCAACTCGTCCGGGTTGAACGGCTTCTGGATACTATTATTCTTTTTTGTTTCTTCGGCCATATTTTGTTCCGATTTTTATCCGAAAATAAAAAAACTTTTCTAACCTCCCGCCGCCGTCCGGCGGTCAAAGGAAGCCCCTCGGTCACCTTATACCGAAGGTTTAATTATAGGTGCTTATTTAATTGTTTTACTATTATACACTATTTGATAATAATTACAAGGCCTTGTTTTGCCCTTGTTTTGCCCACCAACCTTTTTATTTTCACCACAACTTTTTTCCAGTAGGTACCGGCCTATCTCCTGGCGTGACATATTGACCTCCCTCGTTCATTGTCTTGCTCTGCCTTAAAAAAGATACTGTGCCGTCTGGTAAGAGGTAATGCCCGGGAGAACAGGCCATAATGTCTTGCTCTTTTTTATTTTCATCATGCTCCATATTCTTGGCGCGCCCGGAAAAATAAGATATTTTGGGCTGTCGCTTTATAAACCATTTGTCATAATCTGGGCTAGCTTGCTTTATTGCCTCCTTAAACATATTGGCGAAATCGTCGTTACCATGTAGAAGTATTTCGGGTCGAAGTGGTTGTAGCGTTCGGCAGACATTCACCATGTCTGACATATATTGTTTGGGATTTTTTCTCGCCCGTACTTCGTAGGGACTGACTGAAATTCTTACCCTATCCAAAAACTCTCCTCCCTTTTTTACTATCTTTTCTGCCGCGCCTTGCGCGACTGAATCCGGCTGATACCAGCCGGCAGTAGTAATATGTATTCTCCGCTTCTTTGACGCCAGGACTTCTACTACGTCGCCATAATCTGCCGGAGAACCGTCGCTATGTAAAAATTTATTATCGCGATAGTCAAAGGGGTCGCTATCGTTATAATTCATAATGCTAGAAAAAAACTGTGAGGTAGTAATAGGAAAACCAAGTCCTTTTACATAATCAGTTACAAATAACTGGTTGCCGTCGCGATAGTCGCCCATAGGTCCATTGACAAACGCAAGAAGTTCCTCGGGAGTTTTTTTAGCACCCCTAAAATATTCAATCAACACTGGGTAGCTGGGCACCATTTTAATAAGCAATTCATTGATCTCACGAACCGTTTGGGGATTAAAGCCGCGGCCCCGTAAACCAAGAGCCTTAGCCAGCGCCGTCCGCGCGTCCCACTCACCGCCCGTAGAAGAATCGGCTTTAAAGCGGTCATCATGCATAAACGATGTGTCAATTTTAAGTTGAGCACCAAGGTCATGGCAAAACTTTATCCAATCTTTCTCAATAAGAGCCTCTCTTCTTCGCATCCGTTCGCCAATTTTAAGCACGGCTTGGAACGGCATGGTTTGCACCTCTCGTGAAGTGTCCGCGGCGCAGAAAGTGCACTGATGGCGGCAGCCTTTGGTTGTTTGAACCACGGCCAAGTGCGCCCCATATAATTCTTTTTCTTCCGCCGGTTCCAGTTCCGCCAATCCGGAAAAATATTCTCCATGAGGATTTTCCACGGTCGGCAGTTCCCGCGGGTCCATCCTTAAACCAGCGGCAATTTTTCCCGCCACTTCTTTTCCCTTCGCACTCAAAGGAAAATGAGGCGTAAGCAACGGCCGCGCCAGTTTGACGCATAGGTCTTCCGCCGCTTTTTTGTCCGCATTTTCTGACACCAAAACATCGGCGCCGACTTTCGGTTTTAGCGGTTCACGATGTTTAAATTCAAATCCCATATTGATGTAAAATTATTTATGATATCTAATATTTTACCTATTCCGTAAATAAAGTTGGTTTGATTTGTTTCAAATACCCCATGCAGTCGGCCCATTCGCTGGCCGGGCCGGTCAGGTCAAAAACCAGAACCAGGCCGTTATAGGGAACGATAACCCTGCCATCGCTTTCCGTTCCCGCATCAGCCTGCTTCGCGATTATGTTATAATGCTTGGCCGGGCAAGTTTTCTTGCCGTCCTCTTCGCGGTAAAATTCAAGATTCCTGGCTCCCGCGGTTTTAAAGCCTCGGGGCAGGTTGAAGCCGTAGCCCATAACCACATTATCCACGATTAGCCGGCCATCAGCGGCTTCGGTCACGGCATAAGGCGAAGCCTGATGCACGATTTGAGCGCTGATCCAGTCCGCGCTTTCCTCTCGCACTAAAGCATACCAAATAATAAAAATACTAACTAAAGTTGAGAGAAATAAAACGGTAATTTTTATAGAATAATCGGTCTGATACATAAGCAAAGCATGTTTGTCTTCGCCAAGAGTCCCCCGCTAAAATTTAGCGGGGGACGGCGAAGCCATGGCCGACAGTGCTAAAGTCATCCATATTATAGCAATATTTATCCAAATAAAAAAGGCGCTGCACGCGCCCCTGATATTTGCCCTGTTAAAAAAATATAATAATAGAACTTACGCGGTTGAAAAACCTCCGTTCAGTCAACCGCGTAAGTTCTAAATAGGGTAAAATTAATTTTATTGCGGCGTGGCGCATCCGGCCGCGGCGTTGCTATTACTGACGCCGGCGCCGAATCCGGCCGCCGGAGAGACGCTGGATAACTGCTTGGAGCATTCGGCCGGTTTATTATTGAAAGCCGCGCAAATGCCGGCTAAATAACTTGCCGCGTCCCTGCCGGCATCGGACTGAACCCCGTTGATCACTAAAGTCGGGCTGCCCTGCACGCCATAACTCTGGCTTAAATCAGAATCGGTTTTATAATAATCTTTTGACTTGGCGGCAAGGCAGCTCGCCAATTTGATTTTATCAATCCCGGCCTGGGTCTGACAGATGCTGGTATCGCCTTGCTCGGTGAAACATTTTAAATAATTATAATATTTGGCGGTTTGCTGCTCGCGCAGGCAAACTTGAGCATAGGTTTCCTGATTTTCCTTGTCGCCATGCATGAAATAATGGACGAACCTGACCTTGGCGTCAATCTTATCGCCTAAAGCTTCAAAGGCGGGAATGATGCCTTTTTCCGCCTGCAAACCGTAAGGGCAATGAGTCATAACGAATAATTCAACCTTTGGTTTATCGGTTTTTGGCACATTAGCGGTCGGCGCAACGGCTTGAGAATTATCCGCCGAAGCCGCTGCCGTCGCTTGTTGGGCGGCGTTCTCCTGGGCGAAAGTTGCCATATCAAGGCCGCTTTGAAAAAATTTCCCGCCGTCCTTGGTCATATATGAAGTATAGTCCTTGCCGCTGACGTTTAAATTAATATTGTAGACATCGCCCTCCAAAATCGCGTTTTTAACCGTGGCCTTGATGTCTGACGGCAATAAATTTTCGTTAATAAATTTTTCCGCCGCCGCCTTGGCTTCTTCCGGGCTAAGAATTTTCCTGGCCTGCTGATCAATCTTGGCCAGCGGAATGGCGCAGCCGCTTACCAATACAGCCAAAAATAGGCTTAAAATAATTATTTTTTTCATGTTTTTAAAAATTAATCTTATTTAGATAGAATAACAAATTATCTTTAACAAGTCAAAAAAAATCTGCCTAATCAGTAACAGCCGCTTTATCACTCAGCGCCAAATCTTGAAAGTTGGCCGTTTTTTAAATTACGGCGATAAATCATAATTAAAAAAATATACATCAACGCGAGATAAATTATGGCTAGCCCCGCGCCGGTTAAAAAATTAGCTAAAAGATGAGGCGTTGAAACAGCGCCGGTTAAACCACGAAAACTTTCAAAGACATACGAGGCTGGAATAATTTTAGAGACAGCTTGAAGCGCGGCCGGCAAGGTGCTAATCGGATAAAAAACCCCGGCAAAGATCGACAAAACGAACGGTATGGGCCAGCCCAGCCATTCGGCCGACGGGCCGAAGCGTAAAATTATGGCCGTCATAAAAATCCCCATGGCCACGGCAAAAATAAAGAGCACCAGCATAAAAGGCAAAATTATTAAACCGATTTTAAAAACATTATAACCGAAAACCAGGCCGGCTACTGCGGCCATAACCAGAAAGCTAGCCAAGCCCATGGCCAGGCTGGTGGCTACCAGGCCGGCCACGTATTCTTTAATCGTTAAGGGCGAAGCAAAAAAATTAATAAAACTCTGCGCCCAGACGTCTTCTAAAAAAGCCGTCATCACGCCCTGTTGAATGCGAGTTAAAAAATTCCATAAAATAATCGCTCCCAAAATCACGCTGGTAAAATTAAAAGTGGCGTTGCCAAAAGCGCTTAAATATTTACTAATAAATCCCCACAGGATAATATCAACAAAAATCCATAAGAAAGGAGCGGTCAATCGCATGGGGTTGCCTTTGTATAAAAATACTTGGCGGATAAAAATGGCGTAAATTCTGGTCAGGCTCATATGATTCAAAAGTCAAAGGGGGAGAACATTATGACCTTACTTGTCAAAACTTAATGGCTCCCTGGCTGCGGCGATGAATAATTCTTCCAAATCCTTTTTGCCGTGCTCGGCCGGCAGAGTTTTCGGGTCGCCCGACAGCAAGATCCTGCCGTGCGACATAAACAACACCCGATTACAGACATCCACGATTTCAGCCATATTATGCGATGTCCAAAGTACGGCCGAACGGGTTTCTGCGGCGTAATTTATTATTTTCTGCCTTATTGACTGGGCAATGCTTGGGTCCAGGGAGGCCGTGGGTTCATCCAGCAATAAAAGCAAGGGCTGATTTATCACGGCTTTGGCTAAATTCAGGCGGCTGGCTTCGCCCGAAGACAAAAGGCCGACTCTGGTTTTAGAAAAACTTTTCAAATCAAAATCCTTAAGCAAGATATCTACCCTTTTTTTTAAATTTTTAACGCCGTAAAGCAGGCCGAAAATATATAAATTCTGCCAAACCGTCAGGTTGGCGGGCAGATGAGCGTAAACCGCGGCAAAATTGGTCTGGCGACTGACTTGACAGCGGTCGGCCTTTAAATCTCGGCATAAAATTTCGACCGAACCGGCGCTGGGTTCTAAAATCCCCAAAATCATATTAATAGTGGTGGTTTTTCCAGCGCCGTTCGGGCCCAGTAGGCCGACAATTTCTCCGGCCCGCACCGAAAAAGAAATATTGTCCACCGCTTTGACCAGTTGGTATTGTTTTTCCAGCCGGCTGACGCGTAAAATTATTTCTTCAGGCATATAAACTTACAGAGAGATGGTTACAAAACTATTTCGTAGCGAAATAGTTTTGTAACCATCTCAGATTATGCTCATTAACTATTTTACAGGGCTTACGCGTTCTCTAAGATTACCTGACATTAAATAAAAGGCGATCGGCTTATAACTCTTCGGATCTTTAAAATAATCTTTTATTTTTTCAACAATTTCGCCCGGAATAAAGTGCTGTTTAACGAAATAGTCAATCATACTCAGCCCGGCGGCCCTGGCCACGTCCGCCTGCTGGCTCATATTGCATAAACCGACTATGGGAATTTTCTTGGTTGCGGCGTGAGACTTTAAAATTTCCGCGGCCGTGAATCCATCCATCACGGGCATAATTATGTCCATAATAATCAAATCCGGTTTTTCTTTTAAAACCACCGCTACCGGATTTTTAGAAGGACTGCCATAATTCACGTAAGCGAAGCCGGCTTTCTCGAATTTGGCGCCATACATTTTAGCCAGCATCCCATCGTCCTCAAAATGCAAAATTCTAAAATTCATTTTTTTTGCCGAGGCGCTAAACAACGACGCCTCTCCGGCCAATATAACCTGCTCGTTATTGTTTATAACCTTTCTGGGCAGAGCGCCCGCGCCCGGGCCGATGACGCCTTGCTCTTCCATCAGATCTAAAAGTCTGGCCGAACGAGCGTAACTGATGTTAAGCTTGCGTTCTAAATAAGCGGCGGAGGCATGGCCGGATTTAATTACCAGCTCTTTGGCTTCTCCGAGCATATCATCAACCAAGGCCGGATTGGCATTTTCCAGGGCGGCTCTTTTCTTCATCTTCTTGTACATCTCCGGCGTGATAAAAACTTCTCTCGGATTAGCGCCGCTGGCCGGGCCGATGACGCCGAAATTTTCCAGCTGATCCAGGATATACGAGGCCCGGGCATATTCGATGCGCAGCTTTCTTTGCAGCAACGAGATCGAGGCATGACCTTCTTCAATGACTAGGCTTTTGGCCGTTTCGAGCAACTCATCCAAATCATCGCCCGAAGAAGCCAAATCTATCACATCGGCTGGTTTAAAATTTCCGCTCTGACCGCGAAAGTAATCAACCACGTTTTTTATAATTTCATGGCCAACGTAAGGAAGCTGGAGCCGAACCGGCTGGCTCATTTCGGCGTTAATAAACAAAGCCTCTCCCTTGCCGGACAGCCGTTCGGCTCCGCCCGTATTTAAAATCTCTCTGGATTCTTGTTCGGAGGAGGCGGCTAAGGCCAGCCTGGCCGGAAAATTGGCTTTCAATGCGCCGGAAAATAATTCATCGCCCGGCTTAGACGTTGCCGCTACTAAATGAAGGCCGCCCGCCCTGCCCAGCTGTAAAAGTTTAATCATTTTCCCCGCCAGTATCTTCTTCTGATCGCCAATGCAAAAGTCAGAAATTTCAGCCAGGATAAAAATGATGTAAGGCAGCTTTTCCGGGCGGTCTTTATTATATTCTTCTAAATTGCGCATTTCAGCCGCGGCAAAAATTTTGAGCCTGAGGTCCAGCTCGCCCGAGCACCAGTCAAGCGCGTTAATAATTTTTTGATAGGTAGTGATCACCGGAGTCAAAAGATACGGCAAACTATTGTAAACCGTCAGATCAACCCTCTTTGAATCGGCTAAAATAAATCTTAACACGCGCGGACTATGCTTAGTCATTAGACTGATAATCAAAGAATTGATAAAAACCGATTTTCCCGAACCGGCGGCGCCGCCGATTAATAAATGGGGTAAATTATGCAAATTCACGCTCCGTTGCTTGTTTTCCGAATCTCTGCCAAAAGGCACAGTTAAAGGATTTTTGGTATTTATAAATTTATCGGTTTCCAGCTCATGCCCCAAGCTGACGCCGGCTTGGCGCCGGTATGGCACTTCTACGCCGATTAAATCTGTGCCGGAAATCGGCGCCTCGATTTTTATGGGATGGACCAAGAGCTCTGAAGCCAGGTCATGTTTTACGGCTAAAATTTCCGCGGCCTGGACGCCGGCGGCCGGCTTAAAAGAGAATGTCGCGGCCCGGGGTCCAATTAGGGGCTCATTCATGGTTTCAACTTTAATATTATGGTCGCGTAAGGCTTTTTCAATAATTTCTTTAAGGTGCTTGACATCGTCCGAGCTGAATTTTTGGCCGGACGATTTCAGAAGTTTTAGGGGCGCTCTAATGTCAGGCGTTTCCAGACACCACCAGCTGTTGCTAAGATGCCTCTGGCCAGGTTTAGACAATCGGTTTAAAAGACTGGCGTCCTTGGCCCGGCCCATTAAATCGGTAATGGATTTTTTAATTTTGTCCAATTCCAAGATAATAATAATTAAAATGGCTAAAATAAGGATTAAAAAAATTTGTAAAAACATATGATTTATATTAATTCATTTAAATTTTAACATAAATCCGGCATCAGTTCAATTTAAGCAGGGCTTACGCGGTTGATTGAACGGAGGTATGTCAAATGCGTAAATCCTATTAAAAATTAATCCTCCGCCAAATTATTTGGATTACCGACCATTTAAAAAAAGGGACCTGCGAGCTTCTCTGGCCGCAGGTCTTTGAAAAATTATAGCCCCTTGGCCGGACGTGAAATCAGGCCGGAGGCGTTGGGCGCGCTTTAATGCGCGTCAGCAGCATGGTGATGACCGCCTGCGCGGCCCAATCCAATATAAGCTGGCTAACCGTATCGCCTTGGAGGAAGACGCCATTTTTTGCTTCCAAGATATGAGAATCGTGAAAATGCCAAATAATCTGGGTAAGGGTTTGCTGCAAGCCTACCTCCCCATGGCGGATGATATAAAGCTGATCTTCCTCGTTCGGGAAATTCTTTTGAATCCGCTCCTTAATCCCGGTTTTCCGAGCTTTCACGATTTTAAGCTTTTGAGCAGACAAGTGCGGCGCCCGCTCTCCTGGTTTCAAACAACCGACAAAGCTGTTCCAAATCTTCTCCTCCTTAATTCCCTCGGGGAAAAGTTTTTTCAAGATGGCGGTTGCGCGCTGTTTTTTGCTGGTTCTTCTGTTTAATTTCATTTTCATTGTTTATGGCCATTCAAGGTGCCGGGCTCTTTCCCTCCAAAAAGTTGGGCTAAACTTAAAGAGCTTGGTGGGCGTAAGTATAGCGCTAAGCCTATTTTATGTCAACTGCGGGTCAGGCGCAAATTCATATCAACCGCCTAAAACGCGATCATAATCGTGGCCGGACCAGAGCTGACGCCTGATTAATCAACTCTAATTGTTTTGACACTTCCCTGGTCTTGCTTTAAAATAAAAGAATACCAGACAGTTTACCGTCTTTAATTTAGCGCCCTAAAAAATATGAAACAATCTCAACTTTTCACTAAAACCGAGCGCTTCGCCCCTAAAGACGAAGAAACCGTCAACGCCAAGCTTTTAAGCCGGGCCGGTTATGTGGAAAAACTTATGGCTGGCGTCTATAGCTACCTACCCTTGGGTTTCAAGGCGCTCAAAAAAATTGAACAGGTGGTGCGCCAGGAAATGAACGCCATTGGCGGACAAGAAATTTTGATGCCCATAATGCACCCTAAAGAAAACTGGGTAGCAACCGGCGGCTGGAGCGGCATTGACGTGCTGTTTAAGATTAAAAGCCGGACGGAAAAAGAATACGTTTTAGGCCAGAGCGAAGAAGAGGTGGTAACGCCGCTGGTCATGCGCTGGGCGAGGAGCGACAAAGATCTGCCTTTGGCGGTTTACCAGATCCACTGGAAATTCCGAGACGAATTAAGGGCAAAATCCGGACTATTGCGCGGACGGGAATTTCTCATGAAAGATATGTACAGCTTCCATGCCGATCAAGCGGATTTTGACAAATTTTATGAAATCGTCAAACAGGCTTATTTAAAAATATTTAAACGGTTTGGCTTAACGGCTAAAGTCACCGAAGCTTCGGGCGGAAGCTTTAGCGATAAAATATCTTATGAATTCATGGTGCTGACCGACGCGGGCGAGGACGATATCCTCTATTGCGATAAATGCGTTTTTTGCGTTAACCGTGAAATCGCCAAACAAAAAGAAGGCGATCCCTGCCCCAAATGTAAGTCCAGTAAATTAAGCGGCGCCAAAGCCTCGGAAGTGGGCAATGTTTTCGATTTGGACAAAAAATACGGCCAAGATTTCAACCTGGGCTTTACCAATAAGGACGGAGAGAAGCAGTACCCGGTCATGGGTTGCTACGGCATCGGCATCTCGCGCCTCTTAGGCGTGATCGTGGAAAAATATCATGACGATCAAGGCATTGTCTGGCCCGAAGCCGTGGCGCCATTTAAGGTTCATCTCCTGTCTTTAAATAAAAACGATCAGGCGGAAAAAATATACCGCGACTTAGAAAAAAACCAAATTGAAGTTTTATACGACGACCGCGACTTAAGCCCAGGCGAAAAATTCGCGGACGCGGATTTAATCGGCCTGCCCTACCGCCTGGTAGTGAGCGACAAGTCGCTTAAGGCCGGTGGCGTGGAAATAAAAAAGAGAAATGAATATAAGGGCAAGATTATTAAAGATAAAGAGATTGTGAAAAAATTGAAATAAACATTCACATAAAAAAATGCAGAGACGCGATTAATCGCGTCTCTGCATTTTTTTATGTGTCTATTTGAACACCTGCGCCGTAAACACCAAAATCTCCGTGTCTTTATCTTTGTAAGCATCGGACGGCAGTCCGGCCTTCTGCCGGCAGAGCTGACTTAAAAATTCTTCCAGGCTCCAGCCGGTTTCGACCGCCACCTGGGGCAAAAAAACGCCACTATGATTTCCTTTTCTAATAATTACTCCTTGTTCACCCAATTTTATTTTCCGCCAATCGTCAATCCGCCAAGGGGCGGATAAAACGCTTACCTCATATTCCAATTCGTCCAATTCGTCTTGACTAACCGGACTAAAACGATAATCTTCGCTGCAAGCCGCCACGGCCATATCGCGCACCACCTGCCAGAGCGGCTGGTCCAATGGCACAATCTGGCCAATACAGCCACGAAGCTGGCCGTTTTCATCCAAAGTTACAAACGCGCCTTGTTTTTCGTTTAATTTTTCATCGGCCACGCTGAATTCAGGCACCCGGCCGGTTTTTACATAAATCTCCACTGTGTCTTTAGCGATTTTCAGTAGTGTTTGCTGTTGCTTAATATTTAATCCACCGGTTGCCACGGCTTCAGCCGAGGTTGCATTTGCAATTTCATTTTCAACTTTGACTTTTACGCTTTCCACTTGAGCGAAAGCGACCGCTCCATACCCCACCACTTGATTTTTATCGCCAATCGGCGCGTCGCCGCTATTCATGTATTTTAATATTTTAATTTCATCCCAGCCGGCCAAATTCGCCAGCTCCATCACAGTCTTGACCGCGTCAATGCCGCATAGCACTGTTTGCTCATTGGCGTAACTGGCCTGTTCCACCGTTGCCGCATATTTTTCTAACTCGGCTACGTCTCCGCTCTTAATTTTTTCCAAAGTGCCTTGATCAATTTTATTGGCATCCGCGTACTTAGGATAATGCGACATGTCGGTTGAAATCACCACTAAATCGTTCTCGCCCAAGTTAGCGGCCAGCGCCCGCGCCAGTTTCTTGTAACCGCCATCGTCTTTATTGCCAAATTCAACGGGTACAATCTTAAAGCCCGGGCTTAAAACCGTTTGCAAAAACGGCAATTCCACTTCCAAGTTATGGTCAGCTTGATGCGGCGCGCTGTCAAACTTTATGGCGCCGCCGCCGGCAACGACCAGCTTATCCGCCAATTTCTTATCAACCGCCGCCTGGCCCAAAGGCGTTTGCCAGGCATCGCTATCATCAATGGCCGCGCCGTCAAAATAGGCTTGATGTGAATTGCCGATCATCACCACCGTATTCACCTTTCTGCCCTGAAGCGCTTTAAAAGCGTAAGCGGCCACCGCTCCGCTATAATCGTAACCGGCGTGGGGCACCATAATGGCTCGAATTTGGCCACTCCCGCTTTCTCTCTCCGCAGAAGTTCCCCTCCTTACGAAGGAGGGGCCAGGGGAGGTTATTGAGGGGGTTGTTTGTTTTAAAAATCTTTCAATCTGGTCCGAGACAGCGCCCGGTTCGCTGGGATAAAACTGCCCGACCACGGCCGGCTGCCTGATTTTTTTTGGCATATCAAATGTCGCCCGGGGACTTAAGCAGGCGGTTAAAAATAGCGGTGCGAGAAATATAAATAATAATTTTTCACAATTAATTCATTGAGATGGTCGCATAATTTGATGTTTAAATTACTTTACGCCCACGGCTCTCAATATCTGCCTGTGCGCCTGGCCGTTTGACGCCGCGATATTGGGCCCGCCCAGACGCCAATCGCGGCCTTTAAAATCCGTCACTCGGCCGCCGGCCTCTCTAACTAACAAAACCCCAGCGGCCACGTCCCAAACCTTGATGCCGGGCGCCACATACGACTCCGCCCGGCCGGCGGCCACATAACCCAATTCAATGGCGGCCGAGCCCAACTGCCGGCAATCCAGTTGGTTCAACTTTTGCCGGCGGCAATAAGCCATGGCTTTTTTAATATCCGCGTCTTTACTGCCGTGGCAAAAAAGATTTAAAACTTTGCTTTGCCGAATGCCGGAAACATTAATTTTTCTGCCGTTTAAAAAAGCGCCTTGCCCGGCCTCGGCCGTATAAATATCCTCTAGCATGGGCGCGCAGACTAAACCGAAAATCAGTTCATCTTGTTTGGCTAAAGCCAAAGAAACCGACCACAAAGGATTATGCATGGAAAAATTAGTCGTGCCGTCAAGCGGGTCAAGATACCAAACATATCCCGAGCCGCTTTCTCTGTTAGCTTGTTCTTCGGCGATTATACCATGGCCGGGAAAATGTTTTTTAATTTCCCTGATAATTATTTCCTGCGACATTAAATCAGCCTTGGTTAAAATTTCATGATTAGACTTTAAACTGACATCTAAGCGATTGAATTTAGTATAGGCTTTCTTTAGCATCCGACCCGACCGTTTGACCGCGGCCAAGGCCATTTGCTTTATTTGCTTGTCCATAATAATATTTTTTTATTATTAAATCTTATTTACAATAACTCCAAAATTTTCAGCTCTAGGGGCGGCTGGCCAGCCGCCCCTACACTGTCCCAGACCGCGAAAGTCGCTTTAAAAAAAACTCCGCCCAAAGTTCCCGGATTAGCCATCATCACCCCATTTTTTTCCTCTAGCCACGGCCTATGCGTATGACCGTAAAAAATTATGTCGCATTTTTTCAAAGGCGCATGGCAATGCGCCGCTACTTTTTTTATAAACCAGGGTTCGTGGTATAAACCAACGGTTTTGCCGTCTATCTCAAACACGCCGAACCGGCCCAGATATTTTATATTTTTATACTGTCCAACTTCTGCCTCATCGTAAATTTCTAAATTGCCGCGCACCAGATATATGGTTTTAAAATTTTTTGCCAGATAGGCCAAAGTATCGCTATTCACCACGTCGCCCGCGCAGACGGCATTTTCTATGCCCTGGTTTCTGCCCCAGTTTAAACATTTTTCCAGATTGACCAGGTTGTCATGGATGTCGGAGATAATTAAAAATTTCATAAGTTTATCGTGTTACGCCCTAAAATATTTTATAAAAACGGCAGCAGGCAACGGCTAATTCTAATTA
>Ga0155987_158_pt1 | contig 18136 bp, 15 predicted proteins | sample RifCSPlowO2_02_FD_107641 | JGI IMG/M metagenome (GOLD analysis project Ga0155987, IMG submission 107641) | Candidatus Falkowbacteria bacterium RIFCSPLOWO2_02_FULL_45_21
TGATCCGACCATTCAATATAGGATGGTGGAAGCTCATCGGATAAAAGCTACTCCGGGGATAACAGGCTAGTCTTGCCCAAGCGTCCACAGCGACGGCAAGGTTCGGCACCTCGATGTCGGCTCGTCACATCCTGGGGGTGGAGAAGCTCCCAAGGGTTGGGCTGTTCGCCCATTAAAGTGGCACGCGAGCTGGGTTCAGACCGTCAAGTAATTGAATTATGAATTATGAATTAAGAATTATGAATAATGGATTCGATTTTTTGACTGTCTGAACCCCGAGGTTAAGACATTAAATACGGCGGCCTTTAAGAGTAATTTTAAAGGTGAAGCTAACTTATATCGGTAAAATCCCAATGGGACAATACCGAGGGAAGATTATGAATTTCGTTGAAAATTTGTTCTTTCAATGTAGAGAAAATGTAATGAAGGATATCAATGCCGTGCGAGGATGCGAAAAAACCTCAATTATACCCAACAAATTGTGTTGTCGGAGGTCCAATCCCTCCCCCTCTTACTGAGTCAAAAATTGTTTTGGCTTTTCAACGAAATTTATAATCACCCGTAGAGACTAAACGTTAGCCTCCAGTTTGTTTTTCTGGATTCCCGCCTTCGCGGGAATGACAAAAAATTAGCTGGATGAAGTTATAGTCCAATGCACTTAGCAATAAGTGATAACATGCGTAAGACAGGTCGGTCTCCTATCTACTATGGTCGTGGAAACTTGAGAAGGACACTCTTTAGTACGAGAGGACCGAGAGTGACGAAGCTCTAGTGTACCAACTGTCCCACCAGGGGCATCGCTGGGTAGCTATCTTCGGTTAGGATAAACGCTGAAAGCATCTAAGCGTGAAGCCGTCTTCAAGATTAAGTTTCATAGGCTCCCAAGAGACTATTGGGTTGATAGGCCTTAGGTGTAAGGTCCGCAAGGATTTCAGCCGAGGGGTACTAATAAGCCGTATGATTTTCCCACATTTTTGTTTTGAAAGGTCTAACGAATCAACGAATTTTACTACGAATATAACAAATAATATTTGAATTTTATTTGTGTTATTCGTTATCAGATTCGTTGATTCGTTAGGCAGGTTACTTAAAGATTGTGAATTTCGTTGAAGCAGAAACGGGGCGTGGCGTAGCTTGGTAGCGCGCTTCAAACTTGCAGTGAAGAGGTCGTTGGTTCAAATCCAACCGCTCCGACGAAAGTGGAACACATTGTGGCCGTCTTGCAAGAATAGCCGTCTCAAACAAAGCAATGTGTCCCACGCTTTAACGAAATTCATAATCAATAAAAAGCGCCATGGTTCTGGTGCTACTTGCGGCGGGGCCACACCTGATCCCATCCCGAACTCAGAAGTTAAGCCCGATCGCGCCGATGGTACTTGGGCATTAGCCCTGGGAGAGTAGGTCAGCGCCGGAACCATGGCGCTTTTTTAGTACTCAAAAAATGATCCCATTCCCGTCCGCCCAGGGCGGAAAGCCCGCTCGCGCCGATGGTATTTGGGCATTAGCCCTCCCGAGAGTAGGTCAGCGCCGGAACCCCGCCCAAGGCGGGCAGGCATGGCGCTGAATAAGTTCAGATACATATTGGACGCCCAAGGCGGACAAAATGTATGCAAATAGGGTTAAATACCATAATTGCCGTGGTTTTGGTAGACTGTACGAGTATGCATATAAGCAAACTCGTATGATAACCAAAGAGGCAAAACAAAGGCTAAAGATTTAACCTCCCCCCATTCTTTGGACAGTAAATTGGCAGTTAGATGCTATATCATATAAAAATTTAAATCAATTTATTTTGTCAAGGGGGCGGTTATTTTTTAAATCGGGCTATAATTATTTCGAAATAAGTGGTATCATATTCTGGTAGCTATATCCGCAGTTTTTTTATATAAAATTAATTTCTGTGCCAACCAATAAAATCAAACTTTCCGCTAAAACTAAAGTGAAAATCGCCCTATTGGAGACCAAGCCTTGGGAAAAGAAGTTTTTTAATAAGGCTTTGAGAGGATTTGAGCTTAAGTATTTTAAAGAACCAATCGGTCCGGGCAACCTGGCCGCGGTGAAAGATTGCCTGGTGATTTCCACTTTTATCGCCTCTAAAATGACCGCCGACGTCATCGGCCAGCTGCCTAATCTGCGATTGATTGCCACCCGTTCTACCGGTTTTGATCATGTTGATCTAGCTGCCTGTAAAAATAAAAATATCGTAGTCTGCAACGTGCCTTTTTATGGGGAGAACACCGTAGCCGAACATGCTTTCGCCTTAATTTTAACTTTGTCGCGCAATATCCATAAATCTTATTTGCGTACCACGCGCGGCGATTACACGATAGAAGGCCTTAAGGGTTTTGATTTGCGCGGCAAGACTTTGGGCGTAGTGGGCGCCGGCCATATCGGCCTGCATCTGGTAAAAATGGGCCGGGGTTTTGACATGAAAGTATTAGCCTATGATTTGAACCCCAACGATTTTCAGGCTGATGTTTTAGGTTTTAAATACGTCAGCTTGGAAGAGCTTTTAAAAAATTCCGATGTCATCAGTCTGCATGTGCCGGATAATCCGGCCACGCATCATTTGATCAATAAAAATAATATTATGCTAATTAAAAGGGGCGCGATTTTGATTAATACCGCGCGCGGCGGGGTGGTGGAAACTGAAGCCTTGATCGAGGCGCTGGACAAAAAGATTTTAGCCGGTGCCGGCCTGGACGTGCTGGAAGGGGAAAACCTGGTGATGGAAGAAAAACAGCTGGCTTTTAACAAAAAGACCGCCGAAGAAATGCTGACTTTAGCCAAGGATCATATTTTATTTTCCCGAGACAATGTTATTTTTACGCCTCATATCGCCTTTTACAGTCAAGAAGCGATTGAAAGAATTATGGAAGTGACCGCGGGTAATATAAAAAGCTATCTTGAAACCAAGGTAAAGAATGTCGTAAAATTATAAAACTGTGGATAACTTTATTGTTGTATATTGCGTTATTGACAGATTTTATATAATTAAATAGCTAAAATAAGCTATTTTTTTGTTTTTAAAATAATATTGTAGAAAAATAGTTGACAAAGAATACTATCGTGATATATTGATAATTATTCTCTATGGATTTAACAATTTTTAAAAAATTGGGCTTGAGCGATAAAGAGACGGCCGTTTATTTGTCTTTACTTGAGCATGGCGCCGTTTCCGTGCGCGAGCTGGCGAGAGCGGCGAATTTGAATCGCGGCACGACCTATGATATTTTAAAAAAACTGCAGGCCGAGGGGCTGGTCAGCTTTTTTCATAAAAATACCAGACAGCATTTCGTGGCCGAGGATCCGGAGAAAATATTGAAACTGCTCTCTGGCCGCGAAGAGGAACTAAAAAAAGCGGCGGGGGAAATAAAAGAGCTGATACCGGAATTGAAGTCGCTGCAGGAGAAAGGCGGCGACCAGCCGGTAACCAAATTTTATGAAGGCAAGTCGGGCGTAAAATTTATTTTAGACGATATTTTATGTTCGCTCAAAGCAGCCAATCGGCGCGAGTATTATGTTTACTCGGCGGCCGGGGTGCGGCAGGACGTCTACGAAGCCTATCCGGATTTCAATAAAAAAAGAATTAAGCGCAAGATAAAGGCTAATACCATTTCGCTGTCTGTTGGCGGCGGCACTTATGGCCTGGATGAGAGAAAATGGCTGAAGACTTTCTCGGCCGGTTCGGCCGGCTCGCGGCAGGCGGGTTCGGAAAAGGTGGACATGACTTATATTTTGATTTATGCGGACAAATGCGCCTTTATTTCTCGCGATAGCCGAAATAATCCGGTCGGGGTGATTATTGAAAATAAGATGATTTATGAAACGCAGAGAACATTGTTTAGAGAGATGTGGAAACTGATATAATAACATAAATCGAAAAATTTCTATTAATTTCGCGACTGAAGCGAAGCGGTAGGAGCAAGTTTCTATAAATTTCTGAAATTTAGAAATTAGCTCGCTTTCGCTCGCGAAATTTATTGAAACAAAAACATATTATCATAATAATTTATGTGCGGTATCGTCGGTTACATTGGAAAAAATCAGGCTCTGCCGATTTTGTTGGATGGCATAAAACGGCTGGAGTATCGCGGCTATGACTCGGCCGGGGTGGCCATGCGGACTCGGACCGGCGTTTTTGCCGTCAAAGCGGTGGGCAAGATCGCGGCCCTGGAAAATAAGATCAACGCCGGCGCCGTGCCGCCGGAGGCGCATATCGGCATCGCCCATACCCGCTGGGCCACTCATGGCGCGCCCGCGGAAGCCAACGCGCATCCGCACTCGGATTGTCAGGGCAAGATTTGGCTGGCCCATAATGGCATTATAGAAAATTATCAGGAATTAAAAGACCATTTGCTGGCCAAAGGCCATAAATTTATTTCCCAGACTGATACGGAAGCCATCGCCCACCTTTTAGAAGATTTATACAATGGCGATTTAACCGCCGCTTTAATCAAGGCGTTAAAAATTTTAAAGGGCACTTACGGCTTGGCCTTGTTTCATCTTGATGAGCCCGATAAATTATTGGCCGCCAAATGCGGCTCGCCCTTAGTCATCGGTCTAGCCGACGGAGAAACGATCATCGCTTCCGATGTCACCGCCATAATCCGCCACACCAGGCAGGTTATTTATTTGAATGACGGCGAGATCGCCGAGTTGAGCGATCGGGGGTTTAAGATTTTTGACGCTTATAACAATCAGATTGATAAAAACATTGATCAGATTGAATGGGACGCTGAAGCCGCGGAAAAAGGCGGTTATGCCCATTTTATGCTAAAGGAAATCTTTGAACAACCCGAGTCGATAGCCAATAGCCTGAGGGGTCGTCTGGTAGCCGAGGCCGGCCGGGTAAAATTAGGCGGGTTGGAAGCCGCGGCCGAAAGAATAAGAAAAATCGAAAAAATAATCATCGTGGCTTGCGGCACGGCAAAATTAGCGGGCACGGTGGGCAAATATATGATGGAAGAATACGCCGGCATGCCCTGTGAAGCGGATTACGCCCACGAGTTTCGCTATCGAAAATCTATTTTAGATGAGCAGACCGCTTTAATCGCCGTCAGCCAGTCCGGGGAAACCGCGGATACTTTAGCCGCGGTTAAAGAAGCCAAAGAAAAAGGCTGTTTAACTTTAGGCGTAGTCAATGTGGTAGGTTCATCCGTCGCGCGAGAAACCGAGGCCGGGGTTTATTCTCACAGCGGGCCGGAAATCGCCGTAGCCTCGACCAAGGCGTTTACTTCACAGCTGGCGATTTTGGCATTACTAACTCTGATGTTTGGCCGGCAAAGGCAGATGTCTTTGGCCATCGGACAGAGAATAATCGGCGAGCTTGCGGTTTTACCGGAAAAAATCAGGCAAATTTTGACTTTAAATGATAGCATCAGGCAGATCGCTAAAAAATATTATCAATTTAGAAACTTTGCCTTTTTAGGCCGAAAGTATAATTACCCCGTGGCCTTTGAAGGGGCCATTAAGTTAAAAGAAATATCTTATGTTCATGCCGAGGGTTTCGCTTCAGGCGAGATGAAGCATGGCCCGATCGCCCTGATAGATAAAAACTTCCCGACTTTAATAATCGCGCCTCAAGACAGCGTTTATGAAAAGAATTTTTCCAATCTGCAGGAGATTAAGGCGCGCGGCGGGAAAATTATCGCGGTTACTACCCAGGGTAATGATAAAATGAAAGAAGCGGCCGATGACGTTATCTATATTCCCAAGACACTGGAAATGCTCACGCCTATTTTGGCCGTGGTGCCGCTTCAGCTGTTTGCCTATCATATGGCGGTTTTAAACGGTCGCGATGTTGATAAGCCGCGGAATTTGGCGAAATCAGTTACCGTGGAATGATAAAAATGTAAAATGTAAATCTCAAAATGCAAAATGACAATTTAAAATGTAAAATGTAGTATAACTTAATAACCAAGATACAAGATACAATAACCAGATAAGTTAAAATTTCCGAATTACCAATTGTCATTATTCGCCGTTTGGTTATTGGTGATTGATTTTGTTTGATTGTTGTCTCTTGGTGATTGTATCTTAATTTTAAATTTAGCACTGTCATTCCTGCCTGCCGGCAGGCAGGTTTAACTTTGATTTTTACATTTTAGGCTAAATTTATGGACATCCAACAAAAAAAAGTGAATGCCGGCGGCATAAAATTTTTTATCGAGGCAGACGGCAAAGAAATCGCCCGGGCGTATTTGTATGTTTTAAAAAACGATCTGCAAGCGCAGCCGTTCGGTTTTATGGAAGATGTTTTTGTTGATGAAAATTGCCGCGGCCAAGGTTTGGCGACCAAAATATTGGGCCGGTTAATTGAAACCGCCAAAGAAAATCATTGCTATAAGTTGGTGGGCACTTCAAGGTACGGCCGGGAAAACGTGCATCGCCTTTATGAAAAAATCGGTTTTAAAAATTTCGGCGTGGAGTTTAAGATGTACCTGGATAAAGTTGATTAATTCTTTTGCCCAGCGGCTGGCCGCAGATTAATATGAAAAAATTAGGTTTAATACTTAAAAATGGTTGGTAATTTTTTGGCCAAATCAAAAATTTATCTTACGGACAGCTTATTTGTTGCTATTTAGGCGCGTAAATACTAAATTAGTATATTGATACACACACTAATTCAAATCGATTTAAATTTGTTGTTAATCTACGCCTAATCTTACAACGAAAACAAAGTTTTCACCAACCAATTTTAAGTATTAAACCAAAAATTATTTGGCACTGACGGCATCAGGGGGACTGTCAATGGCGATAGGATAAATTCGGAGCTGGCTTTCCGTATTGGCGCGGCCTTAGTTGATTTTAGCCGCGGATTAAAGATCGCGCCAAGAATTGTCGTGGGCAGAGACACTCGCGAGTCTGGTCCGATGCTGGAGAAAGCCTTAGCCCAGGGCATTCATTCTTCGGGCGGAGAGGCGATTTTAGCCGGAGTTATTCCGACGCCCGGCCTGGCCTTTTTAGCTAAAAAAATGGGACGGGTGGGAATAGTAATATCCGCCTCCCACAGCAGTTTTGAATTTAACGGCTTTAAAATTTTTAAGTCGGACGGCACTAAATTAACCGATGAAGAGGAAGAAACGTTCGAGGGTTTAATTTTTAAGAAAAATTTTTTAGTGGACGGCTTGAGCGGCCGGGAGATTTTGACGGATGAAAATTTGGCCAGGGAATATGTTTTTTTTCTAAAAAATATTTTTCCACCAGCGTATAATCTGCAGAGAAAAAAAATCATTTTAGATTGCGCTAACGGGGCGACCCATCGAGTGGCGCCGCGCGTTTTTGAAGACTTGGGAGCTGACTTAACCTTAATTTTTACCGAGCCCGACGGGAGAAATATTAATGCCGATTGCGGCTCGCAATATACTTCCCACTTAGAAGCGGCGGTGAAAAAAGAGCCGGGCGCGATTGGTTTTGCTTTCGATGGGGACGGTGACCGGCTGATCGCGGTGGCGGATGACGGTAAAACTTTAACCGGCGACCAGATACTTTATATCTTGGCTAGATTTTTTCTGGCCAAAGGCTTATTGAAAAATAACCGTGTGGTTAGCACGGTAATGAGCAATATTAATTTTATTAACGCCCTGAAGGCGCTGGAGCTAGAACATCTGGCTACTGACGTCGGCGACCGGGCGGTTTTTTACGCTATGCGAGCCAGAGGAGCGGTTTTGGGCGGCGAGGAATCCGGGCATATTATTTTTTCGGATTTCCATACCACCGGCGACGGGATTTTAAGCGCTCTTTTTCTGCTTTCCGCCCTCGATCATTTTAAAAAAGATTTATCTCAACTCGCCGGCGAATTGAATTTGGCTCCCAAGGCTCTGCTAAGCGTTACGGTCAGGAACAGGCCGGAATTACGTCTAATTCCGGAAATAAGCCAAGCCGTAAAAAAAGCGGAGGCTAGCTTAGGATCAGGCGGCCGGGTGCTAGTCCGTTACAGCGGCACCGAGCCTTTATGCCGGGTAATGGTTGAAGGCCGGAATGAGCCGGAGATAAAAAAGCTGGTCGCGGAAATCGCGGAAATTATCGAAAAAAAATTAAATTAATAATTATGGACAAAATCGTTATCCTGGCCGCGGGCAAGGGCAGACGCATGAAGAGCGAGTTGCCTAAAGCGCTGGTTAAACTCCAGGGCAAATCCATGATTGAGTACCTGGTAAAACCCTGTCTGGAATCAGGCGTGGATTCGGAGCCGATTATCGTGGTTTCGCCGGACAATCAGAAAGTAATCAGCCGAGCCTTGTCTAAGTATAATTGCCGCTACGCTATTCAGTCCGAACAGCTTGGCACGGGGCACGCTTTGGCTTGCGCTGAAAGTTTGATTGACAAGTCGGTGGAGCGGATAATTTGTTTTTACGGCGATCATCCGTTTATCAAAGCCGAAACCGTTAAAAATGTGGCGGCCCGCGATAATGGCGCGATCACCATGATGACCGTCAAGCTAGAAGATTTTGCCGGCTGGCGAAAGTGTTTTTATCATTGGGGCAGAATTAAAAGAGACAAAAGCGGCCAGGTTGTAGCTAGCATTGAATTTCGCGACGCCTCGGAGGAGGTTAGAAAAATTAAAGAAGTCAATCCGTCCATGTATTGTTTTCAAAGCCGGTGGTTGTGGGAAAATTTGAAAAAAATTGATAACCACAACGCCCAGAGCGAATATTATCTGACCGATTTGGTAAAATTGGCCTTTGAACAAAATTTGCAGATCGATTCTTTTTATTTGGACGCCGCCGAGGCAATTGGCATAAATAGCCCGGAGGAACTGGCGATCGCCGAAAGTTTAATTTAAATAAAAAAATTGCATCGCGGTCTTTATTGTAGAACAATATACTTATCATTTATGCCAAACGTTTTATTCTGTCATGGCGGCCTTGAGCCGTCATCCAGGAGTAGACAGTAGGAATATGACGGATGAAACAACGTGTTCGTGCCGCTCCCCCCTGGATTGCGGTCGGAGCCCGCAATAACAATATAAGGTCAAGCCAGACGTAACATTTAATAATATGCAGCAAATTTTAGATTTGCATATCCATTCAAAATATTCGCGTTCCTGCTCGCCGGAGCTGACGCTTTCTAATATTGACGCGGTCTGTCGGACCAAGGGCGTTGACATTATCGCCACCGGAGATTTTACTTATCCGGAGTGGTTTTCCGATATAAAAAATAAATTAGAAGAAATACCCCCTTTTAATCTCCCTCTTAGTAAGGGAGAGAACGGTGATGTTCCCCTCCTTATGAAGGAGGGGGTAGGGGGAGGTTTGTATAAACTAAAAAGCGCCCGGGATGATAAAGTTAAATTTATTTTGTCCACCGAAGTGGCCTTGATCTATAAAGATGGCGGCAAGGTCAGGCGGATTCATCTGGTAATTCACGCTCCCAACCTGGAGGCGGCCGAAGAGCTGAATGAATATTTGGATAAGGATTTTAATATCCGTTCCGATGGTCGGCCGATTTTAGGCATGAGCGCGCCAGACTTGATGAAATTATGCCTGGGGATTGATCAAAGATTTTTAATTTATCCGGCGCATATTTGGACGCCCTGGTTCGCTGTTTTTGGCTCAAAGTCAGGTTTTGATAAAATGGAAGAATGTTTTCATGAGTATGCCAAAAATGTTTATGCCATTGAAACCGGCCTGTCCAGCGACCCGGAAATGAATTGGCGCTTGTCTGCTTTGGACAAATTGACCATCCTGTCCAACTCGGACGCGCATTCGCTACCTAATATCGCGCGCGAAGCCAATGTCTTTGAAATGAAAAATATTAGTTACGATGAAATTTACGAAATTATTAAAAATAAAAAAATATACAAGGGAATGAACCCACGCCCGCGCTACGCCGAAAGCTCCGGCGGCACGTCGCCAAGGCTCTGGCCAACGGCGCGCGAGGCGAGCCTTCGCGGGGATGACAAAAGGAGAGGCGGGAGCGGAGATAACAGCAAAAATATCGGCGTTAAATATACCATTGAATTTTATCCGGAGGAAGGTATGTACCATTATGACGGCCACCGGGCTTGCGGCGTCAGTTTCACGCCGGAGCAAACCAAAAAGCATAAAGGCGTCTGTCCGGTTTGCAAAAAGTCTCTGACTATCGGCGTGATGAACCGGGTTGATGAATTGGCTGACCGTCCCGCCTTCGCTTCGCAAAGCGGAGCTACGGCGGGCAAGCCCGCTAGCCTTGGTAAAACAAATCGAGTTGCAATGAGCATGCCCGCGCTTACTATCGCCGACCGGGGAGCCGCGACAGACATAACGGCAGGTTCAAATCCGCCCTTGGGACAGGCTGGATTTGTTAAGTTAGTGGAGCTGGATAAAATCATCGCCGAGGCCATGGACATTAAATCAAGGCAATCGGGTAAAGTGCAAGCCGAATATCGTAATTTAATCAAACAAGGCGGCAATGAACTTAATATTTTATTAAATATCAGCCCGGAAGACTTAGGCAAGATGACGGACGCGGCCGTAGCGGAGGGCATCAAGCGAGTGCGTCAAGGCCGGTTGATAATCAAGCCCGGCTTTGACGGCCAATACGGCGAAATCAGGATTTTTGACCAACAAGAAAAAAAGAAAAACCAGCAGAAGAGTTTATTTGAATACACTCCGCAATAAAAAATTTTTTTGACGGGGGACAGGAACTCATTTGGAAAAATCTCTGACTTAAATTTGTCTAAGTCAAATTTATAGTATAACATATATTCATTAGATGTGAATTTGACATATGCCCGCTAGTATTATAAGATAGCCACACAACAAAAATGTGCTTTTCCCATACGAGTTGTAATAAAAACCCGGATGGCGAAAGTGCCGCAAACCGGAGCGTATACCGGTTAGAATAGTCATGAAGACAAGAAAAAAGAGCAGAAGAGGCTTCGCGGCCATGAGTCCCGAGACGCAAAGGCAGTTAGCTCGTGAAGGAGGACTGACTGTCAGTCGCGATCGTCGACATATGGCCGACATTGGCCGTGTCGGCGGCCGGCGCAGTCATAGCGGCGGAAGACACTAGCGTGACCGCTAATTCTAATCGTTTAAGGTATAGCTCAATGTCCCGCGTCAACTTCCAAAGAAAGGAAACAGAGGCGGCATTTTTATTTTCGCCGATTTTTGACAATCGGCGCGGATTGGATTAGTCTATTTAGGTACTTGTTAAAACGTACCTTCAACAAAAAAACTCAACCAACGAAAGGAGGGCAAGATGCTCTATACCTTTAAAGGAGCGACTGCGGGAGCCATAAGGGAAATAGCGGAAGAGATGAAAATCCGTCAGACTCAAGAGGTATTTTTGTTTTTTTCTTTGGGCAGTCAGTTTGATCACTTAATCAAACAGGCAATGGATCGACTGGGAGTCTTTTGCTTGGTTTCTGATCCGGCCAGCGTAACAGCCGAGGATGTTAAAGAGGTTAATCCTAAAGGGATAATTCTTTCCGGCGGTCCGGTTTCGGTTTACGAGAAACCCCCGCCATTTGGCGGGAGAATTTTTAATCTGGGAATCCCGGTATTGGGCATCTGTTTGGGCTTCCAGCTTTGGGCCAAGCATATTGGCGCGCGAGTCGGCCGAGGAAAGAAAGCAGAGTTTGGAACTCATCCGTTTTTTCGTTCAGCCGGTCTTGACAGTTTGTCTAACGGCTTATTTGCAGGTTGCCCTGAAGAAATGCCGGTGTTGGAAAGCCACGGCGATATTATTGAAAGCGACTGGCGAATCACCATACTTGGCCGAACTGAAAACGCGCCGGTAGCGGCCGGAAGATTCGAACATCTTTGGGGCGTGCAGTTTCATCCCGAGGTGGTGCCAGAAACCGAGTATGGGCCGCAGATTTTTGACAATTTCTGTTTTAAGATTTGCGGCGCCAAAGACCGCTATCCGGCCGAAAACGCGGCAAAAAGAAAAATCAAGGAATTACGCCAACAAATTGGTGGCCAGAAAATGCTCTTGGCCCTATCCGGCGGGTCGGACTCGTCCACTGTCGCCTATCTTTTAAAGGAAGCGTTAAAGGGACGGAAAGAACAGTTGCGCGCGGTTTACATCCGAGGCATTGATCGGCCGGACGACGAAGCCTATGTCTTAAAGCATTTCGGCAATCAGGATTGGTTGACCCTGGAAATAATCGATGCCACGGAGCAGTTCCTGGCCGCCTTGGGTTGTCCGAGGTGGATTAAGGCAATTTTGGGCGAACGCCTGGGCAACTGGCTTTTTGCCAAGAAATTTATGAGGGGAAAAAGGCTAGCTGTACGCCGGGTTTACAAACGCGTTTTGGAAGCCGCGGCTAAACAATACGGCGCTTCTTTCATCGCTCAAGGCACGCTGTACACGGATATTTCCGAAAGCGGCGGCGGCTATACCAGCGGAGCAAAAAAGGCCCAGATAAAAATTCACCATAACGTGGATTTGGGGTTTAGCCTGCCTGAGATCACCCCATTGGATGACTGCGTTAAAGACGCAGGCAGGAACATCGGCCGAGAAATCGGCGTGCCAGAAGAACTGTTAATTCGTCATCCCTTCCCCGGCCCTGGCCAGGCGGTTAGGATTGAGGGGGCGGTTGACTCGGTCAAACTGAAAATCGCCAGGCAGGCGGATAGCATCTTCATAGAGGAATTAAGAAAATGGCAACTTTATGACTCGGTTTGGCAGGCCGGCGCGGTGGTGACCAATTCGGTTACTACTTGCACTAAGGGCGATGATGCGGCCAGCGGCTACGTGATTGCTCTTTGGGCGGTTTGGAGCGTCAACGGTTTTACCGCGCGCTGGGCCAGGCTACCGGACGACTTTCTTGATTTGGTTTCCAGGAGGATTACCAATGAAATCAGAGAAGTCGGAGGCGTAGCTTACCGTATCTCATGTAAACCACCTACCACCATCGAGTGGGGTTAAGTTCGTCTCTTACGCCTCCGCATCGGGTTTGCCTGATGCGGATTTTTTTATTGGCTATTTCCAGGGCTAAATTAATTGTTTAAATTAAACGAATTTATGGCCGCGTAGCCGGGGTTGGATTTATGCCTGCGGGGCGGTTAGAATAGGGTTTGAATCTTGTCGGAACAATACGCACTTGACAAGAATATTTAGCTGTGCTAAACTATATTGTTAACTTAAAATTTAATATTGATAAGACCAATTTAAGCGGGCCAGGCACGACAAGCATGGGGATTTTCTTGTCAAGGCTCGACGCGGTTTTTAACTGGGTTTAGCCTCGCAGAAATTTTCTTGCCTGCCCGCTTAAGCTGGTCTTTTTTATGTTATCGCCTGCCTGCCGGCAGGCAGGCTTCGCGGACCCCGCTATCCAGTCCCAGTTTAATAAACTGGAGCTGGAGGGCACATGCGAATAGTGCCTTCGGCAACCCGCCACCTGACTACCGGTGGGCGGTTTTTAATTAGTTGAGACGAGTGGCGTGGAAGTCGCCTGCCCGGAGTCTATTGAAGCGGCGGTACCCGGTGAAGAGGATAATTTTTCCACGCCTAAGAGGCAGACCTCCCGCCAGGGAACGTAATGCGAGGAAAATCTTTTTTCTTTAATTTGCCCGTCCGGATAGGTAACCTTGTAATCAAAATAAGCGTCAGCGCCGTTGTGGGCGCGTTCGGTGCATTTGGTTTCACCCGGTTTTAAATCCAGAGTTTCTATTATTTTAGTGGGTTCGGACTTTACAATATTGTAGATTGTCGGCTTGGTTTTTTCGGCCAAACGGCCATCTCGCTCACCCCAAAATTCAAACGCCAAAGTATTGGTGGCGATTTTTGTCTGGATTAAAATATAGGTCGGCATGTCGTTTATAAAGCGGAAATCAGGCCAGGGGTCGTAAATCGTGGCGTCCGTGCCGGCCGGTTCATAGTATTGGACTCGGTAAGAATGGTTGCGGCGCATGGTGATGGGCAGGCCGCTTTCCAGTGCCGCTCGAAACATGGTGGTGCCGACCTGGCAGAGGCCGCCGCCGTATTCGGGTATGGTTTTATTTTCTTTTATAACCAACTCGGGCAAATAACCGGTTTTGGCCGACACCTCTCCCAAAGCTTTTAAAAGAGAAAATTCTTCGCCGGGCTTTATTAGCAGGCCGTTAATCGCGGCGCCGCCGATTTTAATATTATGGCGCCGGTTAGGGGGCGAGCCGGTGAAATCCGACCGGCCGACGCCGACTGTTTCTTTAATGCCGAAATTATTTATATTGCCGGTTGTAATCAAGGAGGGCCGCGGTTCGACCACTAGTCCGATGGAGCTGGTGGCCGCCATTTCATTCTCTATTTTTGTAATGCTTGCTTCCAGGTTGAGCGTTTGGCCGTCTTGGCTACTTTGAAATTCAGTTACTTTGCCGTCGCTGATGGCAAATTTAGCCTCAATGGGTTTTTTATCTATGGCCGGGGCGATTTCTTTTGCCAGATAGTCTTTAAATTTGTTATCATCCAGCCCCACATTTATTTTATCCTGGGCGGCGTTACTTGGCTTTAAGGCCAGGAATCCGGCTAATTGATCCTGATCAATAATCCATTTGTCATGGCTATAGCTTAAGGTTAGGGGAGCCTGGCTTAAAAGCGCTTCGGCCTTAGTTTCAATATTTAAAGCGTCCTGGGTTAAAATTTTCGGATACTCCGTGACGGTGAAGAGCCTGATTTCGGCCGGATCAAGCTTTGATAAGTTGGCCAAGAGCCGGCCGATCGCGTCTTCGTAGTCAATGGCTTTACCGAGTTTTTCTTTGGCGACCGAAAATTCGAAAACGCCGGCCGGCCGGACCTTTTTTATGACCAGACTGGCGTCCCGAGCCGGTTCGTAGCCTTGGGTAAAATTATTTTTTAGTATTTTTATGATTGCTTCCTGGTTGACTAAGACGGATATAGACAATTGTTTTTTGGCTATGAGCGCCAGCAGTTTATTTTTTATATCGGCGAAAACATTGCCGCTTCGGCCGTAGTTTAAGGCCGCGGCCACGGCTTGGTCGGCGTTAAAGCTGATAATTTGATATGCCAGATCGCCATCGGCGGAAGAAATAACCGGAGTAATGGCGGCGCGCTGGTTTTTATATGAAAAAATTATGCCGCGTTGGTTGATTTTATCGATTTTTTGATTTAAAAGACGGCTGGCTTCTTCAGCCGACTTGCCGCCCAGATTTAAATTACCGATATAAATATTGGCGTAGATTCTATGCTTAAAGGCATTGTCAAAAATTATCAAGCCGGCTCCGGCCACGCCCAATAGGACAAAAAAAATGATTGCTAGCATGAGCAACCACCGCGGCTTTCTGTCAGTTGTTTTGCCGGTTATAGGGTCAGGCATTTTAGGGCTGGTTAATGATTTCATTAATAATATCTTTGGCGGTTTGCTTGTCTTTTAGCTCCCGCTCCGATTCTTCCGCGATATTAAAACTTAGAGCCGAACCTTCGCGCAGGCCGGCGGGCAGTTTATTTTTCGGCCAAACAACCGCCTGGCCGTCTTGAGTTATCAGGACGGCCTTATTTCCTTCAAGGCGGTCGATGGTTAGTTTAATTAACATAATAGATAACTTTTTATTACCCCACGAATCTACAAATCAGCTACGAATCTCGCGAATAAAATTTGTATTATTTGTAGCTGATTTGTAGATTCGTGGGGGAGGTATGGGCTATCAATAACGAATCAGTTAATATTCATTATTTTTCCTTGACTTTAATGGAAATTTGTTTGGCGCTTTTGGCTTTGGGCAGAACCACTGTTAAAACGCCGTTATCCAGGGCTGCTTCAACTTTTTCCGCGTCCACCTCAACCGGCAGTATCACCGAGCGGGAAAAGCCGCCCCAGTAGCATTCTTTAATCAAGTAACTTTCTTCCCTGATTTCTTCCTGGGAAAAGCGCTTGCCGCGGATGGTCAGCATGTCATTATTGATGGAGATGTCAATATCGGCCGGCTTGACCCCGGCGATGGTGGATTTAACCACCAGTTTATCCGGCGTCTGATAGACATCAATGGACAGCTGGCCTTCATCATAATCGCTGCCCAGCCATTCCTGTTCGGCCGGCTCATCAATCCCGGCTTCTATTTTTGGCGCTTCAACTTCAGCCGGTTGATTTTTTTTGTCGCTTAGGCCGGATAATTTTTTAAAGAGATTAACCATAGTTTTATTATTTTTTAAGAGTAGCCGTTATGGCCATATTATACTATTTAAATTATTATTTTACAAGGGAATAAAAAACGTGGGAATAAAAAATGCACCCACAGTGATGGAGCGGGGGCATTTTGCAGTGGACTATAATTGAAAATGCGCGAACCTTTTTTGAGCGAAACGCCGCAGGTATTTCGCAAAATCCCAAACCGCTCCGCCGCCGTTGAAACTTTGGCGGACAAGTCGGGCGGGGCGGGAAGGAAGGGGGTTGAAGGGGAAGGAAATTTCCGCCCCGCCCTCGCTTTCCGAAAAAATTTCGTGGCGAACTTTGACAATTAAAAACTATGAGTTAATCATAACTCATTTCAGAAAATTTTTCAACAGAAATTTTTCTGATTTAGCGGTAATTGTTGCAAAAGAAAAAAGCGGCTTTGTCTTGTTATGACGAGGTGCCGCTGGACCTCTTGTTGTTCAAATCAATCGCGAAAGAACCTGGCGAAGCGCGTTCGCCTTGTCGGGAACCTTCATGATCGGGCTTCCGCACACGACTATGTCCGCCCCGTTTTGAGTGGCGAACTCCGGAGTGACATCTTGTTTGTGCCTATCGTCCTTGAAATCCTCCATACGGATTCCGGGCACGGTCTTGATCCGATCGCTGTCCTTGACCGCTGGCAAGCAAGTTCCCGGCAAAACGACTCCGTGCAAGCCGAGATCCATTGCTCGCTGGACGAGGAATACAACCGTCTCCTCAAGCGAGCGGCGGAAATACATCCTGCACCAATCGTCGCTGCAATGAGTGAGCACGGTAACTCCGAGAATCTTGGTCTTAGAACCCTCGGTAGCTTTGACCGCGCCAGCGAGCTGATCGTCCGCCTGAACCCAGACATTGAAATAGTCTACGCCGGCATCAACCAGCATCTTGGCGAGGTCGGTGACTGTCCGTTTGCCATTCCATGTTTTGGCATCGGCAAAAATCGGACGCGAGGCCGGTAGTTTGCGGGTGGTCGCGCGGACGCCTTCGGCCATCAGACAGTCAAGATTGATCTTGTAGCCGAAGTTGCCGGGCACTTGATCCAACTCTCGAACCGCCTCCAGGGTTTCTCGTCCCTTGTTGCCGAGATCGTCGAGGGCCACGAAAAGCAGCGGACTTTTCATTTCGTGCCTCCCTTCTCTATATGTGCCAGACCGCGATCGGCCTGCCATTGCAGCGGATTTTTCAGGAACTCGCGGTAATCGGCCAAGAGTTCCTTGGGGTGCGTGCCGAATTGATCGGCCACTTTGATAACCCTTGGAAGGGTAAGCAACGAAACCATCTCGATTCCGGCGTTGGCCAAATCCTTATTCGCGACAGGGTTGTCATAGTAAAGGATGCAAGCACCCTTCGTGCAGACGAAGCCCGCTTCGCGAAGGCAAACCGCGCCGTTGGCAATGGTCTGGGCGAAATTGACCAGTTCCTCCATGTCCAAACCGCTGGAGCCGGGAGGGATTTCCCGATTCTTCTGATAGCCAGTGATGAGTTCCTTCTGGCCGCCGGTCTTCCGAAGTTCACGGATGTAAACGAATGGGGTTCGCTTGCCGAGAAGGACTTCCAATTCTTCGCTAATCAACCACCCAAGGATCATACCGCCAGTAACGTTGCCAGCAACGAAGTCGATTCCGGTTGGCCATTTCTCGGCGATTTCAAGCGCCAAATAGCGGCCGAGGCATCTGATCAGCGGCTTATTGCCGACCAGACCCTTAATCATGAGATAACCAGGTCCCCAGTTGCCCGAGGCGTCGTAAAGAAACGGCTGCATGTTGAGAGGCAAGTTCGCCACTTCTTCGTTGGTTACCCTTTTCGGGACATCTCTGAGTTCCAATACATCGGCCCTCAAAACTTCAAGAACCAGCCGGTCCAAAGTAGCATTACTGATCATGACAATCCTCCTTTCCTGTTTTCGAGGTATAAATTGAGTCAAGCGCCAGCTTGACTCCTCCTCTAGACGCACATTACAGAAAAACAAGGAAAAAAGCAAGAGTATGACACACGCCATCTAATATTTTGAAAAATAAAGATTTTGTAAAAAGAAAATTTTTCTCAAGCGAG
>Ga0155987_142_pt1 | contig 17498 bp, 19 predicted proteins | sample RifCSPlowO2_02_FD_107641 | JGI IMG/M metagenome (GOLD analysis project Ga0155987, IMG submission 107641) | Candidatus Falkowbacteria bacterium RIFCSPLOWO2_02_FULL_45_21
ACAAAATTTTAAAAGAGCTGAGCCGGCGGATAGGTCTGTCGCTCATGCAGATGAAATATATCGCCGGACCGGAAATGAAAAATTATAAAAAATTCGGCGTTGATGAGCTGAACCGGAGATTTAAATTCAGCATTATGCATTGCCGGAATGGCAAAATAAGAATTTACACCGGCCAAAGGGCTAGGGCATTTTTAAAAAAACAGACTTTTGAAAAAATTAAAATAAGCCAAAGCGGCGCATTAAAAGGCACGGCGGCGTTTGTCGGCAAGGTCAGGGGCAAAGTGAAAATCATAAATTTACCTGAAGATATGTCTAAAATGGAGAAAGGGGATATCATGGTGTCGCACACGACTTTCCCCAGCCTGGTACCGGCTATGAAAAAAGCCTCGGCCATAGTGACAGACGACGGCGGTATAACCTGCCACGCCGCCATCGTGGCGCGCGAATTGAAAATACCTTGCGTTGTTGGCACCAAAATCGCCACCAAAGTTTTGCGTGACGGCGATTTGGTGGAAGTGGACGCGGAACGGGGGATTGTCAAAAAGATTATTAATATAAGACTTGCGCGTTTGAAAAACCTCCGTTCAGGCAGTTAACCGCGTAAGTTTTATAGTAGATAAATTTGGCGCTTAGGGAATTATCAAGCTTAATTTTTTATAAAACCCCGCCCCTTTTAAAGGGGCGGGGTTTTAGGAATCAAAAACCTTGGCAAACTCTTGCGCATTTTGTTAATAGTGTTTATAATTTAATAATAAGGCTTAGAGATTGGCGCGGTCGTGCGAAAAAATTTTTTGTGAAATAAATAATTATATTCACCTCCTTGGATATTTTGCAATTTTTTTAAATTGTAAAATATCTTATGGGGCAATAAATATGAATATGCAAAAATTACCAACAACATCAAGCGGAGAACGGAAGCCGTTTGACCGCAAAATTCTCATGGTGGGTTTCGGCGCGGTGGCGCGCTGTACCCTGCCGATTTTATTGGAAAAAATTGACGCGCCGCTTCCGAATATTACTGTTATGGACTTTGAAAATAAAGCGGAGTCTCTAAAAATATATACCGACCGAGGTTTAAAATATGTTCGTAAAAAAATCACGCCGGATAATTTTGATCAGGTTTTATCTAAACATATGGAAGACGGCGGCTTGCTCGTAGATTTAGCCTGGAATATCGGCGCCAATGATATTATCGGCTGGTGCCATGAACATAACGTTTTATATGCCAATACCTCGGTTGAGGTTTGGGATTCGCTGGCCGGGGTTTTCACCGAAACGCCGTATGAAAAATCGCTTTATTGGCGGCAGATGCAATTAAGAAAGTTGTCAAAAGATTGGCGCGACGCGCCCACGGCCGTGGTTGATCACGGCGCCAACCCGGGACTGCTCTCTCATTTTGTTAAGCTGGGTTTAACGGATATCGCCAAAAAATTAATGGCCGATAAAAAAGCCGCGGGCCAAGACAAGGGAAAACTGGAACAATATTTAAAAGATAAAAATTTCGCGCAGCTGGCTAAAAATCTGAACGTTAAAGTCATCCATTGCAGCGAGCGGGACACGCAGATTACCAATCGGCCGAAAGAGGTTGATGAATTCGTCGGCACCTGGAGCATTGAAGGCTTAAGGGAAGAAGGCACGGCGCCGGCAGAAATGGGCTGGGGCACGCACGAGAAAGAGTTGCCGGCTCTGGCTTTTATTCCGCCCCGCGGACCGAAAAATCAGATATTTTTGGCCCAGATGGGAATTAATACCTGGGTCAGATCATGGGTGCCGGACGAGGAAATCGTGGGCATGGTTATCCGGCATGGCGAGGCCTTCGGTTTGTCCGATCGCTTAACCGTCTGGAAAGATGACCCAGCCGACCCCGGACATGGCAAGAAAGCGGTTTACCGGCCGACCGTGCATTACGCTTACATGCCCTGCCATGAAACTTTATCATCGCTCTATGAATTGCGCGGCCGAAATTATGTTCTGCCGCCGAAATTAAGGATTATGAGTGATGAAATCATTTCCGGTGCCGATATATTAGGTGCGCTCCTGATGGGGCATGAATACAATTCCTGGTGGACCGGCAGTATTTTGGACATCGCGGAAGCCAGGCGCTTAGTGCCTTGGCAAAACGCCACCACGATTCAAGTCGCCATCGGCGTGGTCGCGGCCGTGCTTTGGATGATAGAAAATCCCCGCCAGGGCATAAATCTGCCCGATGATCTGCCCCATGATTTCGTTTTGGATATCGCCAAGCCATATTTAGGTAAATTAGTTTCCAAAGCTTCGGATTGGACGCCGCTAAAAAACCGCACGGTTTATTTTAAAGAAAATCCGGCCTCTAAGATTGATAAAAAAGATATTTGGCAGTTCAAGAATTTTTTGTTTGTGGATTAAGATAATGCGAATACTGCAAATTAAATTGCGAATGCCGCAAATTTTATGGATAAGGTTGTCTATAAAGAATTATCTTATAAAATAACTAGCATAATTCATATATATTAATTATTCGCGGAATTCGCGTTAATTCGCAGATTCGCATTAATTTATTATGCGGATTTGCATTATTGGATTTTTATGAACCAAGTAGAAAAAAAATTATTGTTGGATTTGGCGACCAAGCACGGCACGCCGATTTTTGTCATTGATCATGATAAACTAAGGGCTAATTTCCGAGAATTCAGGGAAAAATTGCCCGAGGTTCAGCCCTATTTCGCCATCAAAGCCAACTCGCATCCGGAAATCGTTAAAACCATGTTTGACTTGGGCGCCAGTTTTGACGTGGCGTCTATGCCGGAATTCATGGTAGTTCATGAAAACATAAAAAATCTGCCCGACCAGGAACGCCAGGATTTCATCTGGGACAAAATAATTTACGCCAACACCATTAAGCCGGTGGAAACTTTAAAAGAACTGAATCCCTATAAGCCTTTAGTGACTTTTGACAATCCGTCCGAGCTGGAAAAAATCAAGGAGCACGCGCCGGACGCCGGACTGGTCCTGCGCATCCGCGTGCCCAACACCGGCTCTATGGTGGAGCTGTCCAGCAAGTTCGGCGCTCATCCGGGCGAGGCGGTTGACCTGATAACTCAAGCCACCAACTTGGGTCTGGGCGTGGAAGGCATCAGCTTTCATGTGGGCAGCCAGTGCAATAATTTCGACAACTACATGCAGGCCTTAAATTTCGCCTCATCCATTTTTAAAGAAGCGGAATTAAGGAAATATCCTATTGGTTTCAAGTGCAAAGACGGCAGTCGGGAAAAAGTCTTAGATATTGGTGGCGGCTTTCCGGTGAAATACACGCCGGATGTAAAATCATTCACCGTCTTGGCTAAAAAAATAAACTCGGAAATCAAACGGCTGTTTAAAAAGGATAATATCCAGGTGATTGCCGAGCCGGGGCGGTTTATGGTGGCCACGGCCTGCACCTTGGTCGTAAAAATTATCGGCAAAGCCGTCCGCGACGGCAAAACCTGCTATTATTTGAACGATGGCGTTTATCACACTTTTTCCGGCCAGGTGTTCGACCATCAGCATTATCCTTTGCGCGCTTTTAAAGAAGCACCGACCGCGGTCTGCGCCACTTTCGGCCCGACCTGCGACGCCTTTGACACGATTTCTCTGGCCGATGAATTGCCGGACAACCTGGAAATTCATGACCTGCTCTACGCCGAAAACATCGGCGCTTATTCCCACGCTTCGGCCACCTACTTCAACGGCTTTCCGCCGGCCAAGGTGGTGCATGTGAATAAGGGGAGATAGATGAATAAAGAATTATGAATTAAGAATTGGGCGACCATTCTTTTGTTTGTCATGCCCGACCTGATCGGGCATCCAGGGGTGCGGGATTGGAACACGTTGCTTCATAAGTCAAGTTCCTGCTACGCCCTCCTGGATTGCAGCCTGCCTACCTTGCCTACCGGCAGGCAGGCCGGACAGGCAGGCTCGGAGGCCGCAATGACAATAGTCATATGAGGCAAAATTACGATAAAATTTTTTTGCAGAGTATCTCAGATCAATACGATAATTTGGGAAAGATTGATCGTTTTTTCCTTTACACTTCTGGTTATGAGAATTCCAATTATTACATTCGGACTCGGGAAGGGCAGTATGTTATAAAAATTTTTGAAGGAATTGAAATTAAGACAGAAAATATTTTATTTGAGCTGGAAGCGATGGATTTTTCGCATAAATCAGGGATAAAAACGCCGAGTGTGTTAAAAAACAGCCAAGGGGAATTAGCGACTGAAGTTGACGGAAAATATGTTTGTGTAATGGCTTTTGTGGACGGAGATAATATGCATAAACAGCCATTATCCGATTCTCTGGCGATTGAAGTCGCGGCGGAAACCGCGAAAATGGATCAGGTCTTAAAACATTTTAAAGACGGGTCAAAGACCAGGCAAAATTATGAATGGGATCTTAAATGCGCCTTGATTTTAGAAAAATTTGTTCCTCTTTTGCCTAAAGATTATGACAGAGAAATTTTTAAAAATGTTTTTGCTGAATATAGAAAAATAAAACAGAAATTTTTAAAAATGCCAGCCGGGCTGATTCACAATGACATCGTGCCGCATAATTGGCTGGTAAAAGAGGGAAAGTTGAAATGTATTATAGATTTTTCCGATATGGTATTCAGCCCTTATATTCAGAATATTGCCGTTGCCCTGCATTTGGTTGCCTTTGCTTATAATTGGAATCCAGGACAAGCTAAATTATTTATTCAGAAGTATAGCGAAATCAATCCGTTATCCGGTTCGGAGCTAAAGTTGCTGTATACTTTAATTAAAGCGCGCATGATGTCATTTATTGTTGAATTTAACCGTTGGAACGTGGAATATGAGGTTGACCAGCAACGAGTGGAAACAGTCAATGACAATTATAAATTTTTGAAAAAATTTATTGATTTCGGACAGAATCGATTTGATCAGTTGGTCGGTGTTTAATTATTATGTTGGCTCTTTTTCTATCATGCCGGCCTTCCTGGCTACCGTCAGGCAGGGAGCCCGCAATGATAATCCAATTTGACATTGTAGTAGGTAATTACTACAATTGTAGTAGGTAACTACTACAAAACTATGCTGGATTTTGGCAAATCAAAATTAAGACGAAAACTTTTAGGCCTGTATTTTTCCAATACAGAGGCTTCGTTTTATGTGCGCGAATTGGCCGGCAGGTTAAGCGTTGATCCTACCAATCTTTCTCGGGAGTTGCGCCAGCTTGAAGCGCAAGGATTGTTTACCGCCGAGAGCCGAGGCAAATTGAAATTTTATAAATTGAATAAATCTTTCCCGACTTTTAAAGAGCTAAAAATAATAATTAAAAAAACGGTCGGAGTAAATAGCATCTTAAAAGAAGCTTTAAAAAAAATATCCGGCCTTGAGTTGGCTCTGCTCTTCGGTTCATTCGCTCATGGCGATGAGGACCAAGCGAGTGATATTGATGTTTTTATCGTAAGCGACTTAAAACAGGAAGTGTTTTATAATCTCGTTCGCGGTCTTGAGAAGAAGCTTAATAGAGAAATAAATTTAACGATTTATTCAAAAAACGAATTTAAAAAGAAGCGTCGGGCAAAAGATCCATTCTTGAGCGATATTTTGAAAAATAAGCACGAAATTATCGCCGGAAAATTATGAAAACTACCAAACAGCAAGAAATAAATTTTTTGCAGATTCGCAGTTTTCTGGAAAGCGTTGAAAGGAGATTGAAAAAAGCCGAACAAATTTTAAAGGTTGATGAGCAATCAGGCTTTCAGGCGGCCTACGAAGCCATGATTCGGGCATCGCTAGGTTTTATGCTAAGTTTCGGCCGGCGGCCTCGGAGTACTGTCGGCCACCATAAAATAATTATAGAATTTGTCGGCCAGAAATTCGGCAATAAATATGTAAGTTTGATTGGCAGTTTTGACGAGATGCGAAAAAAAAGAAACAAAGCGATTTATGAACCATTTGGCACAATCGGCGAGAAGGAGGCGGCCGATGCCATAAAAACCGCTAAAGAATTTATTGGCATTGTTTATAATCATATCAGAGATAAAGACCGACAGCCGACCTTAAAAATTTAAAGGGCGTGGAAGTGGACGCGGATAAAGGGGTAGCGAGAATATTGAAAAAAGCGAGAAAAATTAAAACATAGATTCCGGCCTGCCTACCGGACAGGCAGGCTCGTAGGCCGGAATGACAAAATCCAAAATGCCAACCATAAAAATAGACATAAACAAAATAACCCAAGAACAGATTGACTTAATTGTGGTTTACTTAAAACGTGGGCAGGTTATCGCTTATCCCACGGACACAATTTATGGACTGGGTTGTGATGCCCGCGATCAGCTGGCCGTGAAGAAAATAAAGAAGATAAAGGGACGAGACGCGCAAAAAAGAGAAGGCGAGAAAGCGATGCTGGCGCTGGTTAGCGATTTTGAAATGCTCAAGCAGTATTGTCTTGTAAGCGAGGAGCAGGAAGGATATTTACGCGCGATTTGGCCTGGGTGCGCTAGCTTTAACCATATAACCTCCCCAACCCCCCTTTACAAGGGGGTGGCGCAAAAACCAGTCACAGTTATTTTGGAAAGCAAGCGCAATTTGCCGGCCGAATTGACCGGCGGCTTAAATAGTCTGGCCGTTAGATTGCCAAAAAGTGAATTTTTGATTAAAATAATTAAGCAAGCCGGTTTTCCCATTGTCTCCACTAGCCTAAACAAAACCGGTGAGCCGTCGCTGGATAATGTTCAGAATCTGGGGAAGTATTTTAAGCATCTGCCGGATTTAGCGGTTGACGCGGGAACTATTGCCGGAGAGAAGCCGTCAAGGCTGGTGGATATAAGGGATATGGGGAATGTTAAGGTGATAAGAGAATAGCTTTTCAAGAATTTTAAATTTGAAATTATGACATTTGAAATTCAATTAAAATTTAAAATTTATAATTTAAAATTAAACTATTTTTTATATTGTAAAAACAATCCCCCAACCCCCTTTATCAAAGGGGCATGAATTTATTTATGCTCATCGATACCCATGCCCACGTAAATTTTAGCGCTTTTAAGGCGGACGCCGACGAGGTCATCCGCCGCTCTTTAGCGGCCGAGACCTGGATGATTCTGGTGGGCTCGGAAGTTAAGACTTCCAAGCGCGCCTTGGAATACGCCAATAAATACGAAAAAGGCGTTTATGCCGCCGTTGGCTTGCATCCGATGCATACCCACGCGCAAAATGTTTCCGGCGATGATTATGGGTTTAATACGCGGGAGGAGGAATTTAGCTATGATGTCTATGAAAAATTGGGGCAATTTAAAAAAGTGGTGGCCATCGGCGAGATCGGTTTGGACTATTACCAGCTTGACATTACCTCCGATCTGGAAGCGATCAAACAAAAGCAAAAGGAAATTTTTTATGAGCAGCTGCGGCTGGCGCATAATTTAAAGTTGCCGGTAATTATTCATTGCCGGCAAGCGCACGACGATATGCTCCAAATTTTAAAGGTTTTCAGGAAAGAATATAAGAGCTCTTGGCCGAAAGATAAGGTTTGGGGCGTGATGCATTGCTTCTCCGGCGACGAAGAACTGGCCTGGCAATATTTTTCTTTGGGCTTGATCGTCTCGTTTACCGGGCTGATTACTTTTTCCGTCAAATGGGATGATTTAATCCGCCGCCTGCCGAATGATAAATTTATGGTTGAAACCGACTGCCCTTATATGACGCCGGAACCGTTCCGCGGGCAGAGAAACGAACCGCTGCTGGTTAAACGGGTGGCCGAAAGGATCGCGGAAATAAAAAATTTAAGTTTTGTCAGGGTCGCGGAAATCAGCACGGCTAACGCCAGAGGGTTGTTTAGCATATAATATAATGCGAATCCGCGAATTCATGCGAATGCCGCTAATTTCTTATTTGCGGAATTCGCATATTGATTCACGTTTTCGCATTATATTTATTGACTTTCATGGTATTTTACTGTATAAAGTAAGTGGGCAGACCTAGCCGTGGCTGTGAATAAATATAAAACATTCAAGGACAATACCGCCCTTGAATATTTTTTAAGAAAATATGACAGTTGCCGGTGGTCTTAAGAAGGCAGAACAGAATAATAACCAAGAAGCCCGAGTCCCTCAACCTACCTCGGCAAAGCTCGGCGCAAGCGGCTCGGGACAAGCGGCATGGTGGCAGCCGGCCATAATCATGTTTCTGAAATTGTCAGTTTGGATTGCCGTGCCCATTATAATCGCCTTGTATCTGGGAGAATGGCTGGATAATAAATACGACAGCTCCCCTTGGTTATTTTTAATTTGCCTGGGCCTAGCCTTCGCGATTTCTATCTTCGGACTTATTAAAAGCGCGAGCCGGGAGTTAGAAAAATTTGAAAAAAACGGAAAGAATTAAGACATTGGGATTTTTAAGATGTTTGAGATATTTAGGATATTTGGGATGATTCGCATCCTCAAATCCCGATAATCTTAAATATCCCAAATATGTTTTTATATGATTGTTAATATTGAACAAGATGCCGAGGTTTTGCTAACTCAAACAGCGATTGTCACCGAACATACCCTATACGCCGAGCAAGTTTATAAAATCGGCGGTTTTCCCATCACCAATTCTTTGCTTAATACCTGGCTGGCGGTTTTGGCCGTAGCGGTTTTTGGCCTTTATTTCAGAACTAAGATAAAATTAATTCCTCGCGGCGTTCAAAATTTTTTAGAAGCTGTCGTGGAAGCGCTTTTAGACGTGTTTGATTCAGTTACCGGTTCGCGGGCAAAAACTTTTAAATTTTTTCCTTTTATTTTCAGCTTTTTTGTTTTTATTTTGATTAATAACTGGCTGGGGCTCTTGCCTGGCATCGGTTCAATCGGCCAGGTCGTCGCGGAAAACGGCGAAAAATTGTTTATTCCTTTTTTTCGCGGCGGTACGGCTGACTTAAACACTACTTTCGCCTTGGCCGTTATCGGCGTGGCGGCCAGCCATATTTTCGGCATTACCGCTGTCGGCGGCTGGAATTACTTTAACAAGTTTATCAATTTAAAAGTTTTGTTTGAGATGCCTAAAAAAATATTTAAGGAACCGGCGGTCTTAATAGTCAATCCGATTAAATTTTTTGTCGGTTTGCTGGAAATTATTAGTGAATTAGCCAAAATCGCCAGCCTGTCTTTCCGTCTTTTCGGTAACATCTTCGCCGGCGAAGTTTTAGTCGCCGCCACGGCGGCTATTTTGGCTTATGGTTTGCCGATTCCTTTCATGTTTTTAGAAGTTATGGTCGGAGCGATTCAGGCCTTGATTTTCGCCATGCTGATTTTAACCTATCTGACCATGATGACCGCGGCGGAAGAACATTAAATCGCACAACGCGTAACGCACAACGCGTAACGCGAATAAAATAACAAAATAATTCAAACGTAATTTCGTTATGCGTTATGCGTTACGAGTTACGCGGATAAATCTATGGACACAGTCATGCTGGCCAAAGCCTTAGCTATCGGTTTGGGAGCTATCGGCCCTGGCCTGGGTATCGGTTTTATCGGCGCTAAAGCCATGGAAGCTATCGGCCGCAACCCGGAAGCTTCGGGCAAAATTTTAATCACCATGCTGATCGCGGCGGCTTTTGCCGAAGCCATCGCTATTTACGCCCTGGTTATCGCCTTTAGCATTAATTAGTAATTTGGCGAACTGTCCCGACTCTTCGGGATAGTGGTGAGACTACTAAAAATGCAAAAATCAAAAATCAAAATGATAATGTAAAATTAAAAATCACAAACCCTTTAGAATTTAGGTCATTTGAATTTAGTATTTGTTTGTAATTTGGTGCTTGTGATTTGGGGTTTAAAATTATTTTACATTTTGAAATTTATACTTTGCATTATCTGCTATGGAAAGCCTAATCAAAACATTTCACCTTGACTGGCGGCTATTTTTGGCGCAGGTGGTTAATTTCGCCATTGTTTTCGGCGTGTTGTATTGGTTTGCCTTTAAACCTTTGGCCAAAGTGATGGCGGAAAGATCCGGTAAAATTGCTAAAAGTCTGGATGACGCTAAAAAAGTTGAAGAAAAGTTGGCTGAAACGGAAAAAGATTATAATCGCCAGATGGCGGAAGCGAAAAAACAAGCTAATTTGATTTTAGAAAAAGCCGCGCGTGAAGCCGACTCGAGAAAAGCCGGCATGGTCGCTCGCGCCAAAGAAGAAATCGGCCAGATTATTAATCAGGAAAAAGAGAAAATGCAAGCGGAAAAGCGGGAAACTTTAAAAGAAATTAAAAAAGAAACGGCTGAGCTGGTGATTTTGACCGTGGAAAAAATATTGGGGGAGAAGGTGGACGCGAAGAAAGACAAGGAGATGATTAAGAAGATAATAAGATAATTTAATTTGTCATTGCGGGCTTGACCCGCAATCCAGAACCAGAAATTTAGCCATTTCACAATTGGCATTACTTTTCTGGATTCCCTGCCCGTCCGGCAGGCGGGCCGCTTTCGCGGGAATGACAGAGATGTAAATGCGCATCACCGCCAAAAAATTCGCCTTGAGTCTGTACGAATCAGCGGCAGGCAAACCAGCCAGCCAGGTTAAGCTTATAGTAAAGAAGTTTGTTGAACTGCTGGCTAAAAAAAATAAGCTTGCTCTAGAGGCAAGAATTATTATGGAATTTGAAAAAATTTGGAACGAGGAAAATGGTCTGCTTGAAGCCGAGATTACCAGCGCCAGCGATTTAGATAAGACAATGATTAAATTATTGCAAGGTTATATCGCCCAGCTATCAGACGCCAAGAAAGTTATAATAGAAGAAAGGATTGATAAAAATATTTTGGGCGGAGTGATTATTAAGTACGGCGACAAGGTGCTGGACGGTAGCCTGAAGAATAGTTTGGAGGAGTTAAAGAGCAAGATGATAAAATAATTTAAAATGTAAAATGCAAAAATCAAAATGACAGTTCAAAATGTAAAATTAAATAATTTTAAATTTTTTATTGTCATTTTTCATTTTGATATTTAAACTTTAAATTTGTTATATGTCTACCAAAGATTTCATTGTTGAACAATTAAAAGAGCAGATTGCCGGTTATAAATCTAGCCTAAAAGAGCAAACCGTCGGCCGGGTGATTGAAGTCGGCGACGGCATCGCCCGCGTTGAGGGAATTTCTGACGCGATGATGTCGGAAATGTTGGAGTTTGCGAGCGGCCAAGCGGCGGATAAAACTTATGGCGTGGCGCTAAATTTAGAAGAAGACCGGGTTGGCGTTATCATTTTGGGCGATAGCGCTAAGATTAAGGAAGGCGACGAGGTTAGATGTTTAAAAAAAATACTGGAGGTGCCGGTGGGCGAAGCTGTAATTGGCCGCGTACTTAACCCTCTGGGGCAGCCGCTGGACGGCCGAGGCGAAATAGCAGCGGAGAAATTTTATCCAGTGGAAAAAATCGCGCCTGGCGTGATTAGCCGCCAGTCGGTCAAAGAACCGGTGCAGACCGGAATTAAAGTGATAGACGCGATTATCCCGATCGGCCGGGGGCAAAGAGAGCTGATTATCGGCGACCGTCAGATCGGCAAGAGCGCCATTGCCATTGACACGATCATAAATCAAAAAGGCCAAAACATGAAATGCTTTTACGTAGCCATCGGGCAGAAAGAATCCAAGGTGGCCGGGCTGGTGGCTAAGCTGGAGCAGTCCGGCGCCATGGATTATACCACCGTGGTTTTGGCCGGAGCTTCGGCGCCAGCCTCTTTGCTCTATATCGCGCCTTACGCCGGCTGCGCTATGGCTGAATATTTTTTAGATCAAGGCGAAGATGTGCTAATCGTTTATGATGATTTATCCAAGCATGCCGTGGCTTACCGCGAAATTTCGTTGCTCTTGCGCCGCCCGCCCGGCCGCGAAGCGTATCCGGGCGATGTTTTCTACCTGCATTCCAGGCTTCTGGAAAGGGCCTGCAAACTAAACCCGGAGCACGGCGGCGGCTCAATCACGGCCCTGCCCATCATTGAAACCCAAGCCGGCGATATCTCGGCTTACATTCCCACTAATGTTATTTCCATTACCGACGGCCAGATTTATTTGACGCCGGATTTGTTCTACCAGGGCAACCGTCCGGCTGTGGACGCCGGCCTGTCGGTTTCCCGCGTGGGTTCAAGCGCCCAGATTAAAGCCATGAAAAAAGTGGCCGGCAAGATGAAGCTGGAAGCCGCCCAGTTCAGGGAACTGGCCGCTTTCGCCCAGTTCGGCGCGGACCTAGATAAAGACACTAAAGCCAAGCTGGAGCGCGGCAAGAGACTGCAGGAAATTTTTAAGCAGGGCCAATACGCGCCAGTTGCCGTGGCTAACCAGGTTTTGATTTTCTTCGCGCTGACGAGCGGTTTGGCCGACGACGTGCCGGTGGAAAAAATTTCCGAGTTTGAAGCCGGATTGCATAAATACGCGGCCGCTTCGGCCGAGAAAATACTGAAGGAAATCGCGGAAAAGAAAGATTTGAACGAGAAGCTGGAGAGCGAGATGAAGAAGCTGGTTGAAGATTATAAAGAGACGGCGGAATATCTAGTGAGATAATTTTTTAATTTTAAATTTTGTAATTTTTAATGAATTTTTAATGATATAATTTTTAATTAGTTTTTTTGTTGTCATTGCTGGCGTTGGCGTCCGTTTGTCATCCCTGCGAAAGCAGGGATCCAGAAATTATTTAACTTTAGCTAAATATTTTTTCTGGATTGCTCCTCGGTGCTGACCTCGGTGCAAAAAAAGAAAACAGGGTGCCTGCGCGGGAATGACGGGTTAATGAGATTGCTTCGTCGGCCGAGTACGGCCTCCTCGCAATGACATAACTAGATATGGCCAACACCCGCGACATAAAAAAAAGAATTAAGTCCATCGGCAACACTAAAAAAATCACCCGGGCCATGGAAATGGTGTCCGCGGCCAAGATGCGTAAAGCAATTGAAGCGGTCTTGCGCACGCGGTCGTACGCCAATTTAAGCTGGGCCACGGTTTTAAACTTGGCGCGGGCAAACGGCCAAGACGGCCGGCCTCCGCATCCGCTGCTGGACGCCGTTTCAGCGGGTTCGGCGCAGGCAAAAAGGGGCGGGGTTAAAAAAGTAGCCGTTGTTTTAATTACCTCCAACCGCGGCTTATGCGGCGGATTTAATTCAGTCATCATCAAAAAAGTTTTAGAGTCAATCAGGAAGCATTCTGAACCTCACCCCAACCCTCTCCTTCGCAAGGAGAGGGAACAGGCAGGGGGCGTAAGTCATGAATTTATTTTACTGGGCAAAAAAGGCCAAGCGGTTTATAAAAACTTTAATTTTCCGGTAACGGCAGATTTTCCCAAGCTGGATTATATTAATGAAGTCGGCGAGGTTATACCGGTGGCGCGGATGATCATTAAAGACTATTTATCCGGCCAATATGATAAGGTAATGGTGGCTTATACGGATTTTATAAACGCCGCCAAACAATTGCCCCGAGTCAAGCAGCTTTTACCCATAGATATAACCACGGCGGATGAATATTTGGGCGTGGTTGGACAAGATCCGAGGCTGGGTTTAAATAAAGAATTAATTGAAGAAAAAGAGAAAAAACACTTGCAAAGCGGCCAATTCAAATATGAATATATTTTTGAACCCAGCCCGGAGGAAGTGCTAAATGAGATGCTGCCCCGCCTGATTGAAATTCAGCTGTTTCAGGCGTTGCTGGAATCTAACGCCTCCGAGCAGAGCGCGCGCCGCCTGGCCATGCATCAGGCCACGGAAGCGGCCACCGACATGGCGGGCGAGCTGACTTTGTCCTATAATAAGGCGCGGCAGGCGGGCGTGACTTCGGAAATAGCGGAAATCTCGGCCGGCGCCAACGCGCTGGCGGAGTAGCCGCGACATTGTCAATCTGATTTTAAATTGTTGGAGGAAAATATATGCGAGAATGGTGTTTTTATGTGTATATTAATATAATAAATAATTTGTAATAGTATGAGTGAACAAACAACTAAACATGGAATAGTAAAACAAATCATCGGCGCGGTTGTGGATGTGCAATTTGAAGACGAATTGCCGGAAATTTACACGGCCTTGGAAATAATGAGGCCGGCGCTATCCTCGGCCAAGGCTTCTTCCGACGCTTCCCCAGACGCCAAAGCTTTGGCGGATAAAAAGGATTTGGCGGACAAGTCGGCGAGCCAAGAAAGGCTGGTTCTAGAAACCCAGCGGCATTTGGGCGCCAATGTTGTCAGGACCCTGGCCATGGGCCCGACCGATGGTTTAAGGCGCGGTGATAAAGTCATAAACACGGGCGGCAATATTACCGTGCCGGTAGGAGACGAAACTTTGGGCAGGATTTTTAACGTTTTGGGCGAGCCCGTGGACGGCGGAGCCAGCGTGAAAACAGCTAAAAGATATCCGATTCACCGGTCGGCGCCAAAATTCGTTGAGCAATCCACCAAGACGGAAAATTTGGAAACCGGCATCAAAGTGATTGACTTGATCTGCCCGATTTTAAAAGGCGGCAAAGTCGGCCTGTTCGGCGGCGCCGGCGTGGGCAAAACCGTGGTGATTCAGGAATTGATAAATAACATCGCCAAGGCTCATGGCGGCGTATCGGTTTTCGCCGGCGTGGGCGAAAGAACGCGCGAAGGCAACGACCTTTACCATGAAATGAAAGCGGCTAAGGTGCTGGATAAATTGGCCATGGTTTTCGGCCAGATGAACGAACCGCCGGGAGCGCGCGCCCGCGTGGCTTTGTCCGGCCTGGCTTTGGCCGAGTATTTCCGCGACGAGAAAAATAAAGACGTTTTATTGTTTATAGATAATATTTTCAGGTTTACCCAAGCCGGCTCGGAAGTCTCGGTGCTCCTCGGGCGCATGCCCAGCGCCGTGGGCTATCAGCCGACCCTGGCGACCGACATGGGCGAATTGCAGGAGCGGATTACCTCAACGGACAAAGGCTCAATCACTTCCATTCAGGCGGTTTACGTGCCGGCCGACGACCTGACCGATCCGGCGCCGGCCACGACTTTCGGGCATCTTGATTCCACCGTGGTGCTGTCGCGCGGCTTGTCCGAGCTGGGGATTTATCCGGCCGTGGACCCTCTAGATTCTTCATCCGTTATTTTGGATCCGAAGATTGTCGGACAGGAGCATTACCGCGTGGCCAGAAGCGTGCAGAAAGTTTTACAGAGATATAAAGACTTGCAAGACATTATAGCCATTTTAGGCATGGAAGAATTGTCGGATGAAGACAAAATAACCGTGGCGCGCGCTAGGAAAATCCAGAGATTTTTGTCCCAACCCTTTACCGTGGCGGAAACTTTTACCGGACACAAAGGCAAATACGTTAAATTGGCTGATAACATTAAGGGCTTTAAGGAAATACTGGAAGGCAAGCATGATGATAAGAGCGAGGGGGAGTTTTATATGAAGGGGGATATTGGGGAGGTGGGAAATGACAAATGACAAATTTCCAATGACAAATCAATGTCAAAGTTCAAATATCAAAGAATAATTTGTCATTTTATCATTCGTCATTGGTTTGTCATTCGTCATTTAAAATTTGTCATTAATAAATTATGTTTGATAAATTCATACAATTCGAGATCGTCACGCCCAAACGCGTGGTGCTAAAAGATGAGATATTACAAATCACCTTGCCGACCAGGGCCGGCGAGATCACGGTTCTGCCCAACCATATTCCTTTGGTCTCAAGCCTGGTGCCGGGCGTGGTTCACGTAAAAAAGAAAAACGGCGAAGACGAAGTTATTTCCATTTCCGGCGGTTTTTTGGAAGTCTTGAAAGATAAAGTGGTGATTTTGGCCGATACGGCCGAACGGGCCGAGGAAATTGATTTGGCTCGCGCCGAAGAGGGCAGGAGGCGCGCTGAAGAGCTGAAGCAGCAGGCCAGGGCTGGCGAGCGGGTCAATTTCGCCGAAATCAACGCCGCGCTGGAAAGAGAACTGGCCAGGACCAAGGCGGTGAAGAGGTGGAGGAAGTTAAAGAATCTAGAGTAATTTATAATATTTTGTCATTCCCGCGCAGGCTCGCCTCGCTGGAGCTCCGGCGAAGTGGGCGGGAATCAAGGAGTTATTAGTAGAAACGTATTATTTCATCTCAATCTATGCGCAGAATAAAAATTTTTATAAGCGGGCGAGCAGTAGAGATATTATTACTGTTCCCTCCTGGATCCCCGACCGCCTTCGGCGCCGGGAATGATAAACAAGGTTTATGAAACTACAGTTTAAATTTAAAAATATCCATACCTGCGAAGCCGTAGTGCTTTGTTGCATCGATTTCCGGTTTTGGCGAGAAACAGTCAAGTTCGTGGAAGAGGAATTGAATATTAAGTCATTTGATTTCCCTTCTTTGCCGGGCGCGGCCAAGGCCATTAACGACTGCGCGGATCAGGCTGAAGTGCCGATGCAATGCGTCAGCGTGCCATGCAATTTGCATCATGCTAAGACCTTGGTGATTGTCAATCATCAGGATTGCGGCGCTTATGGCGGTTCTAAGAAATTCAACGGTGATGAAGCGGCGGAAGTAATATTTCACGCCCAGGAATTAAAAAAAGCCAGGGGAAAAGTCTTAAGTTTATATCCAAACTTAGAAATTATTCTGATTTATGCCAAGCTGGCTGATGCCGGGGAAAATATTGAATTCTTGACTATTTCCTGAAAATAAGCTATGATGCGAAGACCACGAATAGTGGCTTTTTATTTTGTTCTTTTAAAAATTTTTGTGGTTCCAGGACAGGCGGGAGAGCAGGGTTTGTGCCGGGACCACAAAAATAAAAACCAAACAACAAATCAGAGGACAGAGCATTATGGGACCAATCAGCAAAGAAGACAACCAGGTGGTAAGCGAGTTAAAGCGACAAGGAATCTTGTTGAAGTTTGATCCAAAGGATCTTAACGAGTCGACGAAAAATGGCGGTGTGGCCGTGGATTGCTCCGACGGCGATATAGATCTAACTGATTATCACCGACGGAAGATTAGCCATCGGCCGCATGAGATGAAGGTTTTCGGCGGCTCGCTGGCGTTCGCGCGTTCGTTCAGAGGCTTCCGAGAGGCCTTTGCCGTCGGATTGTTGGAGAATCTCCGGCAAGGCATGACACTAAAATTTAATCTCTTGACAACTTTAACTTAGACGGCTAAAATACTATAATAGTTAGCACTTGGGTAAAGAGAGTGCTAATTCTATAAAATTAAATTTTAAATTAATAACTCTGGCGCTTAACCATGGCTGATGATTTTCTGGATTCCCGCTTTCGCGGGAATGACGGATTGCAGGGTTAGGCTTTATGAGTTGCGAAATTTATATGAAGCTAAAACCATTAGGCGATCACGTCGTCGTTAAACCCATGCTGGCGGACGAAATCACCAAATCAGGCATTGTCTTGCCGGATACGGTGGATAAAGAAAAACCGGAAAAAGGCCAGGTCGTGGCCGTGGGCTCGGGAAAATTATTGGACAACGGGCAACTGGCTCCCTTAACCGTTAAAGTCGGGGACAAAGTAATGTTTAAAAAATACTCGCCGGATGAAGTAAAAATTGACGGCGTGGAATA
>Ga0155987_143_pt1 | contig 17343 bp, 15 predicted proteins | sample RifCSPlowO2_02_FD_107641 | JGI IMG/M metagenome (GOLD analysis project Ga0155987, IMG submission 107641) | Candidatus Falkowbacteria bacterium RIFCSPLOWO2_02_FULL_45_21
AATCGGCCTGTTTCGTATCTAAAATCCATTCCCGCAGGGGTTCGACCCAATTTTTTCTCCCGTTTTCAAAGTCTTTCTTCCTTTGTTCTAAAGCGGCAGAAGCGAGTAAAATTTCATCTTTCTTTTTGAGATAAGTTTGTTTTGGTATATCGCCGTCTAAATAAGTGGAAACCAACTTTTCCATTTTCGCTTCTGTCATTTTTATATTTTCGGAAAGATTTTGAACCTCGCTTTGCGATGCTCCAATTTCCTCGCGCTCCCAACTTTTCACTTTGTCCAACATCCAATCGGTAAGCCCGTCGCAAAGCGAGATTGTTTGAAGCCGTGCCTTGATTTGCCGCGCCAACTCCGGCTCTTGGATATACGGTTGAGAACAGCGGCCGCGCTTTTTAGAACAGCAATAATAGCGATATTTCGTCCCCCAGCGGTTCGTTGCCCATTGTGCGCTAATCATTGAGCCGCACTCGGCACATCTAAATAATCCGGTGAATGGAAAATCGTGCCGAGCGCGGCAGTGGCGCGGCCGCTCTTTAGTGCGAAGAATTTTTTACACGGCTTCAAACAATGCGGGAGAAATAATCGGCAACATAAAGAGCCCCTGCGGGGTTGGTTCAAACCAAAATGTCGGAAAGCGCAAAGACACTATTTTCTTTTGATCTACGGCGTAGATGATGCGTCCCGACATAGACGAGGCGCGCAATGGCAGAAATCCCAGTATGCGAGAGTTATGTTCTCCTTGCGGAGAGCGACCAATCCGCGATTGGTTCATTGCTCGTGCACAGAGGCGAAGCGGAACAATCCCCTATGGGTCTTTCCCCGAGGAATCGGGGCGACAGGGTGTGGGAGCGTAATGCCGCTTCGCTTCTCTACACTCTACCTGTCTGCGTGCGTTCACGCACAGGCAGACCGGAAAACAAAACCCCAGTAGAGATTTCTCTCATACTGGGGTGTGGGGGGAATTCCGCCTCGCCTCCACCAAAGGCGGACAGGCGATCCTTGCGAAGCCCCGCCGCCCTGCTCGCCAAGAGCAGAACCCAGCAAAAAAGTTTTCTTTTCCTTTTACCTGCCCGCCGAAGCCTCGGCGCAGGCGGGGAAGAAAAAATCGGACGCGCGCAAATTAAAAAATGTGAAGAAAACTTTTTTGCGGGGTGGCGAGCGTTAGCGAGCGGCGGCGGGGCGGAGCGTCAAAATTCGCAGTCCGGATTTTCGTCAAAAAAAGTTCGGATTTTAACCAAAAGGCGCCGCGGTAAACGAAGTAAGGCAAGTAAGAATGGCGATCCAATCAGGCTCCAGCTGTATTTTATCGGAGTAAAAATTTTATTCGGGAAAATTTTTGCCCATGAAACAAAAAAATCATTTGTAATTCTTGGCGGCTGGCTCATGCTATCTCTGATTCCGCCCTTATTTCATAATGGGCTGAATCGAGATTTTGTTACCAAACTTTTAATCTTGGCTTACTTTTTGCTTAGTTTATGGTGGTTTTATAAAAAAGGACAGTTTATTAAAATAAAAAATCCCCGAAGGACTTTCCTTGTCTGGTGCACCATAAATGCCATGGCCGTGGAAATATTTTATATGATTTCCGAACCTTTGCATGCCTCTTTGCTGATTACTGCCAATACCTCTTTTTTTAATGCCCTTCAAAATACTGCGATTGACCTAATACTAACCCTGCCAGCCTACTTGTTAATTTTTTTATGTAATCTGGCGCCTGGCCAAACATTATCCCTATTCCCCTTTCGCCTTCTTTTTCTTAATGGGGTTGGGCCAAGCTTTAGGGGGCGGGGGCGTTTTTTTTCTGGCCAATCCAGGCGCTCTTATTTTTATTCCTTACGTCATGCTTAATTATTGAGCGATGAATTTTGTGCCTTATCTGACCATACGAAACAGCCTTCCCAAAACATCGTTACCGGCTGGAAAATTTAAAAAAATTATTTCCCCTATTATTTTATTACCAGTGACTTATTTAGTCGCTGGTGGGGCAATATTGACCATTAAAAAAATATTGGGCTGGATTCCAAAATAATTTTTGTATAAAAATTTACCACTAAAAAATCATAAATTATTAACCTTATCAACGAAGCCGCTTAGCCTTGTATATAAATTACTATAAGCATATAATTAAAATAACTTAACCAGGAGGTGCGCATGAAAAAACGGCCGGTCAAAATACCGCCACAGGGCAGAAAGGGCGAACGAAAAACCTCTCCTCTCGCGGCCGCGCTAAAAGATCTCGGACCCAAATGGCGCCGCGCTATCAGGTTCGTTATTACTCACCCACCAAACGATCAGCCCGCCGTCCACAACTCGCACGACTAACCGTGGCGAGCGAGAGAGGATCAGCCGCGTCAAGAAAACAATTCTCTTGGCGCTTTTTTTATCCTTTGGCCACCACCAGTCCCCAAACTTCGCCGGCGCCGTTAGCGCGCAAAACTCTGGCGCATTCATTCAGAGTCGCGCCCGTGGTCACCACATCGTCAAGCAAAATAATATTTCTTTTGTTTAAACTTCCGCCTCGCCAAACGAAACAATCCTTAAGGTTAGAAAGCCGATTTTTTTCGGTCAATTTCACCTGGGGCTTTTTGTGCTTAATCCTGACCAAGTCACAGGCGTTTATTTCCAGGCCATAATAGCCGGCGAATATTTTACCTAAGATTTCCGCCTGGTTGAAACCGCGCCAGCGCCAGCGCTTTTTTGCCAATGGCACGGGTATGATCAAATTAGCTTTAAAATCTAAGATGGCCAAAGGCAGATTCTCGGCCCGATTCAGCCCTTGCCAGCCAACGCCGGCCTTCAGGTCGGGCTTTAAAATTCTGCCTTGATTGATTAAATTATTAACAAAAAAAATTAATAACTTGCCCAAGTCATCGGCCAAAGAACTGGCAAAATAGTATTTTAAACTCTTAATCGCCTTGCTAATCAACTTATTCTCATATAAAGAAGCGATCCAGACGCCGGTTAGATCGTAATTGACGCGGCAAAGCGAGCAAAACTCGCCGAAATCATTTCCCCGCTTGCAATGCAAGCAATATTGTTCGGCCTTTAAGTTTATCTTTTTAAAGCAAGTCTGGCAAAGCCACTGCCCTTCACGGCCGCAACCGAGACACTCAATCGGAAAAATCAAGTCTAAAAAAAATGACCAGATATCGCTGGCATTTTGTTTGATCTTTATAAATTTATTCTTGTTAATTATAACATTCATTTCAATGGTTTAATGCGAATCCGCGAATATATGCGAATGCCGCGAATTATATTCGCAACATTCGCATATATTCGCGGCATTCGTTTTATCTTGATTGCCAGTAAATTCCGTCAACCCGCCAAACGCCTCGATCGCGCCAATATTCTATTAAAATATCCTGATAAAAAGTTGAGCTATTGCCAGCTACTCCGGCCGACTCGCGCCGCTGCGTTTTAACCAAAATTTCAGCCTGACCGTCGTCAGCGTCAAACCGCTTAACTTGGCTCGTTATCGACTTGGTGACAATGCCGTAATAGATTGAAGAGTCGGTTTTCTTGGCTTTGGCCTGGCTGATATAATTCTGCGACCAGGCCTGCATTTTCGCGGTCATAAAAATCTGCAAGTCGCGAAGATTGCCGTAATCCGACTGATTGGAGAAACTGCCGAACCTTTCGGCGAAAGCCGAGGCCATTCTGGCCAAATCATCTTGATTGACTTCGGTCTTTTTCGGTAAAGGCGCCGTCTGTTCCGCTGTCGCCGGATTTGACGTTCCAGCCGGCTCGGTTGAAACGGCCCGAGGCTCCGTTGCCGCGGGTCGATCCGCTACCGGTTGAGAAGCTGAAGGCTTATAAAAAAAGAGAAAAAAAATAATAGCGGCAATTAATAATAATCCGATAATAACAATAATTGCGCCCCAAATTCGCTTGTTCATAAAGATACAAATTACAAATTATTTACAAATTTCAAAATACGAATTACGAATCCTATACGAATATATAAAAATATATTTACCATATTCACAGCTATAAACCAACTTATTACAGTTTACTTGTTTGAGTTTAATTAACAAAAACGACAATTTGGCCGAACCACACTATCTTTATTCGTAAATTCGCGTAAGATTCGTAATTCGTATGCCTAAAATCATACCTCTTCTTCAGTCTCTCCACCTTGGTTTTCACCGGTCAGCATCTTAGAATTAAATTCTCTTTTTTCCTGCTCAATTTCTAAAAGCTGCCGCGGATCGGAAGTAATCAGCTGGTCTTCCGTGTAAGAAGCCACGACTTTTATGGCCACGTGCTTTAAGCCGGCGAAAAAAATGCCTTCGCCCACGCCGCACTCGAGGAGCAGATATTTCTCCCCTTGGGTTAAAACAAAAGTTTTTTGCACCAAATCAATGGCGGCCGAAGACTGCTTTAATAACAGCTGCAAAGCCGAATTATTGACGATGGCCTGGCCGTAAGGCGAAGTTAAAAAATCATTAACATCCTGGGTGATGGTGGTGACGCCGAGATAATATTTGCGGCAACGTTTAACCAGGGCGTAAATGAATTTAGCGCTGTCCTCGTGCTGCATCAGCCACCAAGCCTCGTCAATCACCAAAATCCGCTTTTTCAATTCACTGCGCACCACATTCCAGATATAATTGACAATCGTATAAATCGCCATCGGCCTAAGTTCGTCTTCAATATCGCGCACGGAGAAACAAACCATCTGGTTGTCCATTTCGACGTTAGTCGGACTGTTGAATAAGCCCGCGAAAGTGCCTTGGGTGTATTTTTTAAGCCGCAAAGCCAAACTGGCGCCGCCTTCCATGCCCTCCAAGATGTCTTCCAGGTCCTGCATGATCGGCGCCTCTGCCTTGGCCAGGTCGCAATCAGGCGTGATGTCATTCTTGGCGTAAGTTTCCAACAGCGCCTGATCAACAATGGAATCTTCTTCATGGCTTAAATTGCCCAGCATCAGCCTAACCAAGCCTTTGACGGTGATGACGCCGCTGCGGATAATATCTTCGGCTTTGGATTCGCCGGCAACCGAGCGCGGCAAACCAAAGGGGTTAATTTTATTCTCGCTGGCCAAAGAAATGTTTATGTAGGTTCCGCCCACCGCCTCCGACAAGTGTTTATATTCGTTTTCCGGGTCGATGATAATCACCTCCGTGCCCATCATCAAACTTCTTAAAACCTCAAGCTTGATGGCATAGCTTTTGCCCGCGCCCGAGGTGGCGAAGACGACGCTGTTGGCGTTTTGCAGGCTGAAGCGGTCAAATAAAATCAAGCTGTTATTATGGCGGTTGATGCCGTAAAGAATGCCGCTGTCCGAAGTCAATTCGCTGGAAATAAAAGGAAACGACGAAGCCACCGGCGAGCTGTTCATGTTGAAGGCGATATACAATTCATCATTGGCCAAGGGCAGGGTTGAATTAAAGCCCTGCTCGGCTTGATAAAAAACCCGCTTAGAATAAACCAGCCTGGAACCGAAGATGTTTTCCACCTCATCCGATAATTTATCCAGTTCCTCCTTGGTGGACGCGTAAATTGTGACGTACAAAGCGAATTGAAAAAATTTTTCCACCCCCTGAGTCAAGGCGTCGCGCAAAGCCTCAATATCTCGAAGCGCCGTCTCCCGAAGCGGGTCTCGGGCCGCGCCCTTTTCCGAATCGGAGATAATTTGCGCCTCCAGATTACCGACTTTATTCTTTAGCTGCTTTAAAACCACGGCGCCTTCCACCGGGTAAAAAAACATAGAAATGTCAAAAGTTGAATTTAAATTGATAATCGGCGCGAACCAACCGACGCTGATATAACGCGGGTAATTCACCACAAAAATGGTCCGCACGAACTTAGCGCCCAATTTCAAAAAATTAGAACTAACCTCGATCGAAGCCGGGGCGATTAAATCTTTAATCGACAAAGTGCCGCGTCGATATGATTTTTCTTCCTCGACCAGCTCGCGGATCAAGAGCGGCATTTCTTCGGCCCGCTTCTCTCTTTGCTTGGCTTCCAGCAGGCTTTCTTTTGACTCTAATTCTTCTTGATGTTTTACTTGCGATGGATCAAACATATTAATTAATTCGCAAATCAACGAATTAACTCACAAATATCACGAATATCTGATTCAACGTTATCCTGTATTTGTATATTTGTGAATAGATTTGTTGATTTGTGAATTATTTTACTCCGCCACTCTGATCTGATTAATATCAGCCAATTTCTGATTAACCGAAGTTTCCGGATTATAGGTGTTATAAAACAGCTCAATCAGGCTTTGCGTATCCAGCGGCATTGAATTAACGCCGATTGACGCCAGAGCGCTGATGATATTCTCGTTGCGCCTGGTTAATTCGGCTTTTCTTCTTAAAAATTTTTCCGTTTTCATTTTTATCAGCGTGGCCGGCCTTAAAGAATTAAACAGCCTGGGAAAAAAGCCTTTCTGCTTATCGGATAACGGATTGTACGATACTACCACATAAAATTTTTTGTTCATGATTTTACCCAAAGAGATCAATTCGGCGATATACTGAAGGTATTCGGAAGTTTGGAGCTTTAAAAGCTCGTTAGTCTGTTCTTTCTCTTTCTGCCTTAAAAAATTTATATAGTTGTCAATATTAAGCTCGCGCGACTGGATAACTATCTGCAGGGGGAAATCAATGTTATTCAAAAATCCGACATAAGCGGCAATTATGGCGTTCTGTTCGTCTTCGCTTTTTAAAGCGAAATTAATGCTGGCAACCAAGAGGATTGAACGCATGGTGCCGTCGCGCATGACTATGGTATCTTCGCGGAATTCGGCGATATCCAGATATTCCTGGGTGGAGCTAATTATTTTGTTTCTGACAAGCTTATTGGCCATAAAAAATTAAAAATGCAAAAATCTCCGCCGGAGGCGGATCCGCCTTTGGCGGAAAAATTAAAAATGAAAGTTTAAAATGACAAGTTAGATAATTTCTAATTGGAATTTATAATTTTAAATTTTTCATTGTCATTTTTAACTTTAAGATTTGCATTTTACATTTATTATCTCGCCACGCTTTTGACTGAACTATTTTCTTTTTCTCCCTGATAGGCGCCTCGGGTATCCACTACCAGCGACAATTCGGCTAAACGAGAAGAAGTATAATATTTTTCCGGCGCAACGCGGGCGATTGTGGCAAAATTTTCTTTTTCTATCTCATAATCAGACTGGCTGAAAACATGATGCCAAATCCTTAGCTTCGGCCTTTTAAAAGTCTGAAACAGGTTCAAAAGAAAATAATGGAAAGAACGGCCGTTTATTTTTAAAAAAGCCACGATGCCGGTAACGCCAAACACGAGCAAGCCAAATACGATAAATAAAGAAAAATCGAATAGTTTATAAGAAATGCCGATAATTATAAACCCGGCCAGCATGATAATAAACTGCCGCGTGGTTATCGGCCCGATAACCTTGTCTTCAACATCAATAAATTGCGGCACCACGAATTGCTGCATATTTTATATGGAATTTTTAGAATCGTTAGGATGATTGGGATTTAGGGGATTTTATCTCATCCTAAAAGTCTCAAAAATCCTAAATATCTTCATAATCCCAAATTAAAACCTTAGGCTTTTATTAAGGTCCATAATCGCTTCAAATTCAGCCGCGGTTAAATAATCGCCGCCGGCAATTTTCCTTTCTTCTATTATAACATCAACCGGCTTATTTTCGCTAATGCTCTTCTGGCCAATATCTAAATACAGCCGGTTAACCGGACTGGACCGCCAGCCCTTGACAGCTTCCAATTTTTTGCCGTAACTTTCTTCAGCCAATAAATTGATCTCGGCCTTGACTTTCTCAACGGCCCGAAGCGGATCATTGTCCAATCGGCGAAAATTTATTAAACCAAGGTATTTTATTTCATCCAGCGGACCCATCACTTTGGGAACATACTTGACGTCTTCAACCCTTGCTTTTCGGCCCGAGGTTGAATTTCCCGCTTCAAATCGGCGCCTGACAAACGGCGTTTGGTCCGAATCGGCTCCCTGGCTCCCGGCGGCTGGCTTGATTTCCTTTCTCGGAGATAAGAATTTTTTGTCAGCGGCTGGCTTAACCGCTTTTTTATCTCCGGGTTTAATCGCCGGCGTCAATGGAGCTAATTCATGTTCAGTGCCGTCGGACTGAAATGTTTTTCTAAATACGACGCCGGCCGGTTTCAAACTAAGATCAGATTTGGCTTCTGGAGCTCGCTGGCTCTTAGGCCCGGCTGCCGAAGCCGCCGCTTTTTTTACTCCGGCTAATTTAAAAAAATCATACGGCGCGTCTCTGGCCGGCAAAGAGATTTCTATTTTTGGCAGTGGCTTGGCTGGCTCGTCCGACTCCGAATTTAAAACTTTATCGGTTATATCCATAACCTGCTGGGCTGAAGCCTGGTCGAAACTCAAGCCGCCGCTCAAAAACGATTTTTCCAGAGTCGCTTTGGTTTCCACCTTGTTTCTGACGCCGCGCAAATAAGTTTTTAAAATCTGCTTAAACCTATCGGCTAAATCGGCGGCGCCGAAGTTAATTTGAGCGCGGTTTATAATTGCCTTAAGCTTATCCTCAACCGCCCCGGCGGGTAATTTAATTCTGGCCGCTAAATCTATTTTTTTAGCCAGCTCTCTGATTTCCGCCTCGTCGTCGACGGAAAAGAAAAAACTGGCGCCTTTGACCGCCGGTTCTTGAGCGCTGGTCTTGAGCGCTGGTCTTTCCGGCTGGCCGCTAGCATCCCGCCGCCTGCCCGCTTCAACCGGCCGAAAACGAGACGATGACTCATTCACCTCGGCTAACGCCTTTAGGCGAGACGGGCCGGACGCGGCCATTGACGAAGCGCCGCCAACCGGCAAATAACCGGACAAAGAGGAAAATATCTTGTCTTTTAATTCCCGAGCCAACTCTAAAGCGGCGACTTCGGCCAGGTTTTCTTTTTTTAAATATGAAGCCAAATCCGCCAAATCAATCTCCTTGACTAAAACTCTCATAACTAAAGCCGCCAGAGGCAGCCGATACTTCTTCTCCAGCGTTTCAATCGCGGCCATTGCCGTCGGATTAGAAACTTTCCGCCTTAGCTCCGGCGGCAAGCGGTTAAATTTTTTTAGATAGTCAAGCATGGGGGGGAAATTATGAATATCACTGTCATTGCGAGCGACCCCGGGCTTGGCCCGGGGAGCGAAGCAATCTCAGGTACAACGAATTGTGACAAAATTTTCCATTTCAATTTAAACTCCTTGTTCGTGAGATTGCCTGCCTGCCGGCAGGCTTCGTCCCCAGCCCCAGTTTAAGAAACTGGAGCTGGATCTTCGCAATAACAAAAAAATTTTAGTTGCCTAGCTCCTTCGCATCTTCCTCCATCTGTTTCTTCAGTCCTTCCGCGTCTCTAAACCTCTTCACTCCCCTGATTTTTCTGATCTCTTTTATTTTTATTTCCTGATCATTTAAATTTTCGAGCCGCTCTTTAAGATACAATTCCAGGGACACCGGTTCGTTAAAAGTTTCTTTTTGGCCGAAATGCAATAACCCTTTATATATTTTACCATTTATCCGGCTTTCTACTAAATAGATGCCGTAATTTATGTCAATCCCCGTCTTGTCTAAATTTATAGTGGGAAAACCAAGCACCCGGCCTCGCCCGCTGCCGCCTCTAATTTTAGCCATAAATTCGAACTTGGGCGCGGTTTCTCGCGTGACAATTTTTATAAAAGCCAGGAGTAAAACGCTGGCGGCCGCAATCTGCGCCCAGCTTAAAACATTATGATTGATAAAATAATCCAGGATGACGGCGGAAAACGGCCAGAATAGTTCTAAAATAGTCGAGGCCGAAGCCGTAACTCTTTTTAAGCCATAGTAATAAATAAACATGGCGGCAGCGCCGCTGGTAAAAACTATCAGCGCCAAGTATCCCCAATAAACCGCTCCCACGGTATTTATTTTAAAAAGATCGCCGGTGAACAATGAATAAATTAGCATCAAAACTGCCGTAACCGCGAATCTTAAGCCCGCGGTTGACTTAAAATCAAGATGGTTGACGATCCTTTTGCCAAAAACCGTGGACGAACCGAAAGCGAAAGCGGCGATGACGGAATAAAAGGCAGCCGAATCAAGCCAGTTTATTTCTCCTAAATTCAGGCCAGTCTTGCCAAAGGCTAAAAAATAGGCCGCCAGAATGGCCACGGCCGCCCAGCCGTAAAACGACCGCTTCAGTTTTTCACCGATAATCAGTCTGGCCAAAAGCAGGGCGAAAACCGGCTGGAGTTTTTGCAACAGCACCACGGTGGCGAAGGTAACTTCCCCGCCGATGGCCGCGAAGAAAGCCTGGGTAATCATCAGCGTGCCCAAAGCGCCGCCGAAAAACGATACCCAGCCGATGGCCGCCCATTCTTTTGTTTTAAGCAACTTTATTTTGGGCCAGCTTAAAATTATAAACGGAGCCAAAACAATCAGACCTAGGGCATGCTCCAACAAGACGATCAAGCCGGCCGGAAATATATAAAATTTCGGCCGGATAAAAACTCCGTCCAAACTCCATAAAAACGCGGCCAGCATGATGGCCAAGGCGCCCAATATCCATGGTTTATCTAATTTCCGAGTTTTATACATACCTAATTTTAAATTTACAATTTTAAATTTTAAATGAATGACAAATGACGAATGACAATTCAATGACTAATGACAAATTTCAAATAGACCCTTTGATATTTGGATTTTGACATTGATTTGTCATTTGTCATTCGTCATTTTTATTATAATTTCGCTTCCTTCTTCAATAATCTCGCCTTGTCCGTTTTCTCCCAGGTAAAATCTTTATCCGCCCGGCCAAAATGACCGTAGGCGGCGGTTTTCTTATAGATCGGCCTTCTCAAATCAAGGCTTTCAATTATTCTTTTCGGCCTGAAATCAAAATGTTTTTTAACCAGCTCTAAAATCTTGGCTTCGGATATTTTATTGGTCCTGAAAGTATCAATATAAACGCCCACGGGTTCGGCCACGCCGATAGCGTAAGCCAACTGTAAGAGGCATTTTTCAGCCAACCCGGCGGCCACCACGTTTTTTGCCACGAACCTCGCCATGTAGGCGCCAGAACGGTCCACCTTGGTTAAATCTTTGCCGGAAAAAGCCCCGCCGCCGTGCGGCACGGCTCCGCCGTAAGTGTCAACGATGATTTTCCTGCCGGTCAAGCCGGTATCGGCCGACGGCCCGCCTAAAGTAAACTTGCCAGTGGCATTAATAAAATATTTGGTTTTATTGTCAAGTAATTTTCCCATGACCGGCTTGATCACTTTGGCCTTAATATCGGTTCTTAATTTTTCCAGGCTGACTTGATCGCTATGGTGCGCGGCGATGACCACGGTTTCGGCGCGAACCGCCTGGCCATTATGGTATTCAATAGTCACCTGGCTCTTGCCGTCCGGCCTTAAATAAGGCAATTGGCCGTTTTTTCTCACCTGCGCCAATCTTGAAGTTAATTTATGAGCCAAAACTATGGGCAGGGGCATTAATTCCTTGGTTTCATTGGTGGCATAGCCGACCATCAAGCCTTGGTCGCCCGCTCCTTGCTCCTTAAATTCGCCCTTGCCTTCGTCAACGCCCTGGGCGATATCCGGACTTTGTTCATGGATGGAAACCAGCACGCCGACGTCGGTTGAGCAGAAACCGTATTCCTGCTTATCATAACCGATCTGTCTTAAAACTTCGCGCACCACTTTGTCAATATTGACATAGGCCTTGGTAGTAACCTCGCCGCCCACCACCACCAGGCCGGTGGTGCAGAAGGTTTCCACGGCCGAACGGCTCATGGGGTCGACTTTTAACATGGCGTCATAGATGCCATCGCTGATTTGATCGCAAACCTTATCGGGGTGGCCCTCCGTTACCGACTCCGAAGTAATTAGCCTGACATTTTTTTCCGGCATAATTATTCTTATTGTCATTGCGAGGAGCTTCGGCGACGAAGCAATCTCACGAACGACTTGTTTTATTAAAAAATATGTTTTTATCTCTATTTATTGTGCCTGAGATTGCTTCGCCCTTCCGAAAGCTTTCGGAAGGGCTCGCAATGACAACATGACGTTATGTTCCGATTTCCCAGCTCCTCAAATACTTCTCCTGTTCTTCAGTTAATTTATCAATGCTGATGCCCATGGACTCAAGCTTTAACCCCGCCACCCAATCTTCAATCTCGGCCGGCACATTATAGACTTTCTGTTGCAGTTGGCGGTAATTTTTAGCCACATATTCGGCGGCCAGAGCTTGGGTGGAAAAGCTCATATCCATCACGCTGGCCGGATGGCCTTCGGCCGCGGCCAAATTCACCAGCCGTCCCTCGGCCAATAGGTAAATACTTTTGTATTTTTTATTTTTAGTTGCGAGATGCGAGTTGCGAGATGCGAGATTCATAACGTACTCATCCACATTCTGCCTGACATTTTTATTAACTTTCACGGCCAGTTTCTTAAGTTCCGGAATATTTATTTCCACGTCAAAATGGCCGGAGTTGGCTACTATGGCGCCGTCTTTCATTAATTTAAAATGCTCGCCTCTTAAGACGTTAAGATCGCCGGTTAAGGTACAGAACAAATCACCCAAAACCGCCGCCTCTATCATGGGCATAACGAAATAGCCGTCCATGGCCGCTTCCAGGGCTTTTATTTTATCCACTTCGGTGATGATGACTTTAGCGCCCATGCCGCGAACGCGCGCGGCAAAGCCGCGGCCGCACCAGCCGTAGCCGGCCACCACGATGGTTTTCCCGGCGATTAAAACATCAGTAGCGCGGATGATGCCGTCCAAAGTGGACTGGCCGGTGCCGTAGCGGTTATCAAACAGATTCTTAGTTTTGGCGTCATTGACCGCGATGATCGGCACGGCCAGCTTGCCCGACCGTTCCATGGCCTTCAGGCGGATAACGCCGGTAGTGGTTTCTTCCATCGAGCCCCAAATATTTTTAGCTTGCTCCCTATATTTAGTATGCAAAAGCGACAACAGGTCAGCGCCATCGTCCATGGTGATATCGGGCTTAAAATCCAGGGCGGCTTCAAGGTGCTGATAATAAGTTTCTTTATTCTCGCCATGAATAGCGAAAACCGGAATACTATAATCTTTAACCAGCGACGCGGCCACGTCGTCCTGCGTGGACAGCGGATTGGAGGCGCAGAGAAAAACCTCGGCTCCGCCCGATTTCAGGGTTCTCGCCAAATTAGCGGTTTCAGCCGTAACATGCAGGCAGGCGGCCAGTTTGACGCCCTTAAGTGGTTGTTCTTTTTCAAACTTATTTTTAATCAAATTTAAAACCGGCATGTCTTTCTCGGCCCAGACGATGCGCTTTTTACCGGCTGAAACCAACTTCCCATCCTTGATATCGTGGATCATAAATAATTTTATTTAACACAAAACTCAAATGTCAAATGTCAAAACCATATCTAAAAACTCAAAACTATTATCTTAGCACTTTTGACATTTGCGTTGCAGTTTTGAGATTTGAATTTTGACATTTGAGATAAATATAATAATCAAATCTACAATTTTTCCCTAAAGTTTTCTCTGTATCTCTTTTCCAATTCTTGCCAGCTAAACTTGTGCGTCTGCGTGCCGTACTTTTCCACCGTGTACGCGGCCACCGCTGAAGCCAGCCGGCCGCATTTTTCCAAATTCCAGCCCTCTGCCATCCCCTTAATCAGCCCGGCGCGATAAGCGTCGCCGGCGCCGGTAGGATCTAAAACCGCTTTTGGCTTAGCCGGTGGAATAATTATCTTTTTACCCGCCCCGCCCAGACGACCGCCCTGATCATATATTTCCGAACCTTGCTCGCCCTTGGTAATGATTAAAATTTTCGCCAATTTTATCAGATCAGACTTTTTTATTCTAATTTTATTTAAAATCAACTCAATTTCATAATCATTGCCGATTAAAACCTTAGCCCCGCTCGTTGCCCATTTCAATTCTTTGGCGCTTAAAGCCGTAATCTGCTGGCCCGGATCAAAAATATATGGCAATTTGATTCGTTTGAATATTTTAACATATCCTGACATTCTGGCAACCGCGTCCGGGGAGACAATGGCCAAAGCGTTTAACCTCCCCTTATTCCCCTCCTTGGTAAGGAGGGGAGCTTCTATTGTTCTCCCCCTTATTAAGGGGGAGATTTCCGCCAGAGGTGGATCCGCCTTGGGCGGAAAAGAGGGGGTTTTTGGCCCCCCATAAAATCCGGCAATCTGATTATCCGCCTGATCCGTCATAATATAAGCGCTGGCCGTTAATTCGTTATCAGCTATTTTAACTTGGCTGATGTCGACGTTATTCCTCTTCAGCCAGTCCGCGTATTTTTCAAAGTCCGACCCGGCCGCGCCCATTAACTTCGGCCTCTCCCCCAGCAAAGCCAGATTATAGGCGATATTGCCGCCCGTGCCGCCGAAACTCTCGGACAGCCGGTTTAAGGCGAACGACACGTTTAAAATATGAACCTTGTCCGGCAGAATATGGTCGCTGAATTTCCCCGGGAAATTCATGATGCGGTCGTAGACGATTGAACCGCATACTAGAATAGTTTTTCTATTCTCCATGTTTAACGATTTTATCATGTTCATTATATTTTTCGCCAACAAAAGTGGCGATTTTTTCACTAATAAATCCTTTCTTAAATGCCTTTCTCGTTCCGGCTTTAGTTTCCCCCGCTTCGCCTCTGGCTATATACATTCGATTGATTTTATCTTGATAGGAAAATCTATTATAGCTTTCCGAAATATTATCAGTAACTGACGCGGACGATCTTCTTAATTGATCAACGCTTCTAAATTTTTCGTCTTTGGGGAATCTCTCGGTGACCTTAAAAATAAATATTTCCAATCTTTCCGCTAATTTGTAAATTTCCAGATTTTCCAATCCCCCTTTATTCATAAAAAATCATTTTTAATTTTCCTAATCCCCATGCCCTAGGTCCTAATGAACAAGCTATATAGAACCCCCCCCCTTCATCTAACGCTTTTCTTTCCTCCTTCCGCCTTTTCCATCTCCTCCTCCGCCGCTTTTCTCTCTAAACTGCCGGGCGGGTAGCTGACGGCGAAATTCAAGCTCCTTTCCGGCCGTAAAACTTTTTTATCACATCCTCGCGGGAAACCATAGAAAATTTAATCTCCGGATATTGCTCAATAAATTTTTTATAACCAGAGGCTTTTCTTTTTAAATTATATTTTATTTCATAAGCTTCCCGGCCGATGATAAAATCAACTTCTTTTTTGTCCTGGGTTCGCCAATATTTTATCTTGTCCAAGCTATCTCCTCGTTTTAAAAATTCCGTAAAAACTAAATTTTCCAAATACGCTCCTTTATCCGGCCGCTTATCAAGCGATGAAAAATCATCCAAAAAAAAATTCCTTAACCCTAAATCATAAAAATAGGCTTTTGGCATTTTGGTCAATTCTTTTCTAAGATTCTTATAAAACGGCCTGATGAAAGCCAGCTGATACGACCTGGCCATAATATAAAGATATTCCTCCACTGTTTTATGCGCGATATTTAAAGTATTAGCCAATTCCTGGGAATTCATCAATTGCCCGGTTTGTCCGGCTAAAATTTTAATCAGCGCGTAATATTTTTCCGTGTTTTTTATACCGGCCTCTAAGGCATCCTTTTTAATATACGATGAACCGATATCTTCAATCAGAATTTTCTTCAGCTCTTCTTCTCTGGCTAAAGCCACTTTGGGATAGCCGCCGTAAATAATATATTGTTCCCATAATTTTAAGAGCTTTGTCTGATAATAAGAGGTCAGCTTCTTAGCCGGCTTGGCTTCGGCCATTTCAGTCTCTCCGTTGAATTCCAAAAATTCGTTAAAATTCAAAGGGTAGATATTAAAAATAAATTTTCTGCCGACCAAGCTGTCTTTGAATTTTCGATCCATGTAAAAAGAAGACGAGCCAGTGGCGATAATTTTTATTTCTTTTCTCCTATCGTCATAAAGCAATTTTAAAAAATTGCTGGGGTCGGCTAAATATTGTATCTCATCAATTAAAACGATTTGTTTTGCCGGCCGTTTGGGCAGCAAATCAAAAATATTAAAAGGATGGTCATTCAAAATTTTTAAATGTTCGGGGTTTTCCAGATTAAAATAGCTCGCTTCTACGCCCTTATTCTCATAAAATTCTTTTATTAAAAACAATAGCGAAGTTTTTCCCGTCTGCCTGGCGCCGACCAAAATAATAAATTCGTCCCGGTCAATAACTTTTTTTATTTTATTTAATATTTCTCTAGAAAATAACATAAATAGTTTTATAACTTATAACTACAATAATATCAGATAATTTTATACTTGTCAATTATATAATTATCTAATGAGTTGCGAGCTGTGAGTTGCGAGTTACGCGCTCTATCTGCTCCTCCACCGCTTTCCTCTCCAAACTATCGGGCGGGTAACCGGCGGTTAAAGCACATAATCCAAATAGTTGTCTTGATTAATTACTTTATCAATTGACTGCAAAAAAATTAAACCAACATCCGTTAACTTATACTCCATTTTACCGATCAGAGGGTTAAGTACATGTTTTCCAGTAGCCAATCTATTAAACTCGCGAGCATTAGCCCTAGGCGCCCTCTTACCGAACTCGGCACTAGCAATTTGCGCATGCTCTTCGGCATTAGTTTTTTTCCACTCGCCTCTTTCCATTTTAAAGGCCGCAGTAGCTTCCCAATGATTTGTCCGCTTCCCCGCCCTCTTCCGGCTTTTTTCTCCAAGATCATCTTCCTTGTCTGCCTCGCCCTTTTCTTTTTCTTTCAGTTTTTCTGCCAATTTTTTTTCGTCTCCTGTCTTCGCTTCTGACTCTGCCCCAGGCCCTTCTCCGCCCTTTTCTTTTCCATCGGGCTCACCGGCTTCTTCTCCAGTTCTTCCAATCTTCCTTGACGTCTCTCGACGTTGCTCGGCGGTTATTTTTATCTTTTTTATGCGGCCGGTTTTGTCTTTCCTTAATATTTCAGCCGCCATTGCTTGGGCTTCCTGATCCAGTTCGTCATTAAGCTCTTTGTTTGTGCCCGACTGCGCCATAGGCTTTACTCTTTAAGCTAAAAATTTTTTAATAAAGTCGGCCAATTCCCGATATAACGGCTCGGCTTCGGCCACAAATTTTTTCAACTGATTAAAACGAATATCAAGATATTCATGCGCCAAAATATTTCTTAGTTTGGCGAATTGCGCCAATCTTTCGGCCGTGGCCGGGTTAAAGTTCTTTAAAAGCGACAACTCTTGCAATATTTCCCGGTAAGTTTGCGGGATTCTCTTTTTCTCCGAAGCCATAATAATTTTAGCCGCGTCGATCGAGGCATTGACTATATTCTCCGCCCATCTTTCCAAATTTCTTCTCGCCGCCGCGTCGGTTTCGTAAATTTTTTTCGTTAGGCCGGCAAAC
>Ga0155987_151_pt1 | contig 14768 bp, 18 predicted proteins | sample RifCSPlowO2_02_FD_107641 | JGI IMG/M metagenome (GOLD analysis project Ga0155987, IMG submission 107641) | Candidatus Falkowbacteria bacterium RIFCSPLOWO2_02_FULL_45_21
CAAAAGGCGTCTATTACCAGATTTGCTACCGCAAATTACATTAAATACGCAAACGCGTAAGTCCTAATATTATCAGGTTTTGAAATAAAAGGCAAGATATGATATGATAAAAGTAATTTTCAATTATTAATTTTCAGTGAATTTTCAATGCTCGAATTTTCAATTAATTAATTAATTGTAAGTTAAGTCATTAAAAATTGTTTGCCTGCCTCACCGAAGACGGCGAGTCCTCGTCTCGTCTTCGACAAGTCGAAGCGGGGAGGCGGGAAAATGGTAAATTGTAAATTGAAAATTTATTTATTATGTCCATGATTTTCGCTCTGATAATAATATTGTTTTCCGCCATTATCCATGAATATATGCACGGCTGGATGGCGGACCGATTGGGCGACTCCACGGCGCGCGATCAGGGCCGGCTGACGTTAAATCCGGCGGCGCACATTGATCTCTGGGGCTCAATTTTGATGCCGGCCTTGATTTTTGTCGGCACCAGCGGCGCCTTAATTTTTGGCTACGCCAAACCGGTGCCGTTTAATCCGTATAACTTGAAAGATCAGAAATACGGCGTGGCCAAGGTGGCCGTGGCCGGGCCTTTGGCCAACCTGATTACCGCTTTATTCTTCGGTTTATTTTTAAGACTAGTGCCGGGCTTGAGCCTGGTTTTAGCTTCTTTTCTGGCCGCCATCGTGCAGATAAATTTAGTTTTGATGATTTTCAATCTTCTGCCCATACCGCCTCTGGACGGGGCCAAAGTTCTAATGCCGTTTTTACCTTATGACTGGCAGATGAAACTAATGCAATTTGAGCATTACGGTTTTATTTTTGTCCTGCTGTTTGTGTTTTTTGGTTTCTCTTTAATCGTGCCGGTAATAAATTTTTTGTTTAAGCTGATCGTGGGAGTGTAATGGGCTTGAATGAATATTTAATTTTGATATAATATGGTTATGAAAACTAAAAAAGTTACAATTGAAGATTTGGCGGTCATGGTTCAAACTGGCTTTTCCGAGGCGGCTCAAAAGACCGGCGAGCGGTTTGACGGCCTGGAAAAGCGAATGGACGGCCTGGAAAAGCGAATGGACGGCCTGGAACAAGGCCAGGAAGAAATAAAGCTTAAGCTTGATAATGTGGCTTATCGCTTTGAGTTAGTTGAATTGCAAAGAAGGGGTGAAATTTTAGAAAAGAAGTTGGGCGCAAAGCGTTCTTGACCATTTTTATTTCCTGTGTTAAATTAGAATAGGTTATTAAGTTTTATTATATCCCGCTTATACGGGTTTGTTTTTTTACATTTATAATACGAATTACGAATCAAGTACGAATTTACGAATTCTATTTGTAAAAGTTCGTGCTCTATAATTATAATTTGTGATTTCATTTGTAAATTCGTATTAAAATTCGTAATTTGTATTATTATGCCTACGATTAATCAGCTGGTCCGCAAAGGCCGGCAAATAACCAAATATAAAACTAAATCACCAGCCCTGCAGTCAACCCTAGATACTTTGCATCGGAAAAGAATTGAATTGCCCAAGGGCTCGCCTTTTAAGCGCGGCGTTTGCGTGAAGGTTACTACCACCACGCCCAAGAAACCTAATTCAGCCTTGAGAAAAATCGCCCGCGTCAGACTGTCTAACGGCATGGAAGTTACCGCCTACATCCCGGGCGAAGGCCATAATTTGCAGGAACACTCCATCGTTTTAATAAAAGGCGGCCGAACCAAGGATTTGCCAGGCGTCAGGTATAAAATAATCCGCGGCGTTTACGATACCTTGGGCGTTGAAGGCCGCCAGCAAAGCCGGTCGAGGTATGGAGCCAAGAGGCCTAAATAATAATCTCATAACTCGCAACTCAATTTTTGGGTTAGGAGTTACGAGCTACGGGTTGTGAGTTGCGAGAAAAAATATGCGAGGAAAACCAGTCACCAAAAGAAAAATATTACCTGACCTAAAATATAACGATACGGACATCGCTAAGTTTATTAATTACATCATGGAGCGCGGCAAAAAAACCGTGGCGCGAAAAATCGTCTACGCCAGTTTCGATATACTCAAGGAAAAGACCAAGCAAGATCCCCGGCATGTTTTTAATAAGGCCTTAAAACAGGTCAGTCCTTTATTGGAAATCCGCGGCCGGCGCGTGGGCGGCGCTAACTATCAGATCCCTTTTCAGGTAAGGGGAGAGCGACGCTTTACTCTGGGTTGTCGCTGGTTGATTGACGCGGCCCGGGCGCGCCAGGGCAAGCCCATGGCCGAGAAATTGGCGGCCGAAATTACGGACGCCTCCAGAGGCGAAGGCGCGGCCGTGAAAAAGCGCGCCGAAGTCCATCGCATGGCCGAAGCCAATAAAGCTTTCGCGCATTTCGCTCGCTAACGCTCGCTAAAATTGAAAATGGAAAAATCAAAATGCAAAATGACAATGTAAAGTTAAAAATGGGCGGAGGAATTAAAAAGCAAGGGGTTTTGCATTAATAGCTGTCATCATAGTTATTTTAATAATCGCCGTTATCGCTTTTGGGTTTATGAACCAAAAAGGCCAGGCTGAGCAAAGCCGAGAGATAAAAAATAAGGCAGTAATTGATTTAGAAAAAATTAATGAAAATTTAAAAAATAGCGATCAAGAAATACAAAAAATTTGGAAATAAAAAATTAAAATTTTTTTGTCATTCCCGAAGCCGCAGGCTGTCGGGAATCCAGGAGAGCGAGGTAGGAATATGTAGTCTCATAAGACATATTAGTGCCTCGCCCCCTTGGATGCCGGATCAGGTCCGGCATGACAATTAAAGAATATGGCGACATACGAAGATTTTCAAAAATTAGATATTAGAGTTGGTAAAATTATTGAAGCTGAAAATTTTCCGGAAGCCAGAAAACCGTCGTATAAATTAAAAATTGATCTTGGCGAAGAAATCGGTATAAAAAAATCCTGCGCTCAATTGCCGCAAAATTATAAGATAAAAAATTTGGTTGGCAAACAAGTTCTATGCGTGGTTAACTTTCCCTCTCGGCAAATTGGTCCCGCAGTTTCAGAGGTTTTAACTTTGGGCGTGCCTGATGAAAAAAACGAATGTATTTTAATAATTCCTGACAAAAATGTTCCTATTGCTGGGCGCTTGTATTAAAAATTTATAATTAAAAATTTTGGATTTCCGTCCGCGTTACGCCGAAAGCTCCGGTGGCACGTCGCCAAGGCTCTGGCCAATGGCGCGCGAGGCGAGCCTTCGCGGGAATGACAGAAAAAATGGATTCCGGCTCGGAGACCGGAATGACAAGGAAAAAACTATGCCCCGAGAATATAGTTTAGAAAAAACTCGCAACATCGGCATTATCGCCCATATTGACGCCGGCAAGACCACGGTGAGCGAGCGCATTCTTTTTTATACCGGCAAAAAGCATAAGATAGGCGAAGTGCACGAGGGCTCGACTGATTTAGACTGGATGGAGCAGGAACGGGAACGCGGCATAACCATCACCAGCGCGGCCACCACTTGTTTTTGGAAAGACTGCCGGATTAATTTAATTGATACTCCCGGCCATGTGGATTTTACCGCTGAAGTGGAGCGCTCGCTACGGGTATTGGACGGCGGCGTGGTGGTCTTTGACGGCGTGGCCGGAGTGGAGCCGCAGTCGGAAACCGTCTGGCATCAGGCGGATAAATATAAGGCGCCGCGCATCGCTTTTATCAATAAAATGGATCGTACGGGCGCGGATTTTTATAAAGACCTGGAAGCCATTCATAAAAGACTGACTAAACAGGCCCATCCGGTTCAGCTGCCGATCGGCGCCGAGGATCAATTTAAAGGCGTGATTGATTTATTTGAGAGAAAAGCGCGTTTTTTTTTAGATGATTTGGGCACTAAATGGGAAGATCGGGAAATACCGGCCGAACTCGCGGACAAGGTTGAATCATACCGGGCAAAATTAGTTGAAGCCATTGCTGAAAATGACGAAGTTCTGATGAACAAATATCTGGCTGGCGAAGAGATCAAAGTGGAAGATTTAAAGAAAGTCCTGCATCAAGCGGTGGTAAATAATAAAATCGTACCTGTGCTCTGCGGCAGCGCTTTAAAAAATAAAGGTGTTCAACTCTTGCTGGACGCCGTGGTTGACTATTTACCGTCGCCTTTGGAGGTGCCGGCAATTACCGGTTTTGATCCGGACGATAAAGAAAAAATCATCCAAGTCAAGCCGTCGGATACGGAACCGTTTGCCGCCCTGGCTTTTAAGATCGCCACCGATCCTTACGTGGGCAAGCTTTGTTTCATCAGAGTTTATAGCGGCATTTTGCAGTCAGGCTCTTATATTTTAAACGCTTCCACCGGCAACCGGGAAAGAATCGGTCGGATCGTCAGAATGCACGCCAATCATCGCGAAGAAGTCCAGGAAGTTTTTGCCGGTGAAATCGCGGCCGTCATCGGCTTAAAAGGCACGACCACGGGTAATACCTTGTGCGATGAAAGCCAGGCCCTGGTTTTAGAGTCCATTACTTTTCCGGAACCGGTAATTTTTATCGCCATTGAACCGAAAACCAAGGCTGACCAGGAAAAAATGGGCATGGCTCTGGCCAAGTTGTCCGAAGAAGACCCGACCTTTAGGGTGAGAAGCGATGAAGAAACCATGCAGACCATCATCGCCGGCATGGGCGAGCTTCATCTGGATATCATTGTTGACCGGATGAAGCGGGAATTTAAAGTTGAGGCTAACGTGGGCAAGCCGCAGGTGGCTTACCGCGAAACCATCAAAAAGACGGCCGAGGCCGAGGGAAAATATATTAAACAATCGGGCGGCCACGGGCAATACGGCCATTGCTGGTTGAGAGTTGAACCGAACGAACCGGGCAAGGGCTTTGAATTTATTGATGAAGTCAAAGGCGGCTCGATTCCGCGCGAATTTATTCCGGCCGTGGAAAAGGGCGTTAAAGAAGCATTGGACCGAGGCATCCTGGCCGGTTATCCGATCGTGGACATAAAAGCCGCGGTTTTTGACGGCACCTATCACGAAGTTGACTCCTCTGAAGCGGCTTTTAAAATCGCCGGATCGCTGGCTTTCCGCGACGCTACGAAACAGGCCGCGCCGGTAATTTTAGAGCCAATCATGAAAGTTGAAGCCGTAACGCCGGAAGAGTTCATGGGCGAAGTCATTGGCGACCTGAATTCCAAACGGGCGCAGATTGAGGAAATGGGCGACCGGACCATGGTAAAATTCATTAAAGCCAAAGTACCGCTGTCGGAAATGTTCGGTTACGCCACCCAGCTCCGGTCAATGACTCAAGGGAGGGCCAGCTATACCATGGAGTTTGCTTATTACAGCGAGGTGCCGAGAAACGTGGCCGAGGAGATAATCGGGGAAAAGGTTAAAAAGTGAAAAATGTAAATTTCAAAATTAAAATGACAGTTAAAAATGTAAAATTTTGTCATTCCCGAAGCCGCAGGCTGTCGGCCTGCCTGCCGGCAGGCAGGGAATCCAGGAGGGAGGGGCAAAAATATATTTTTTTCCTCTAAGTTTGTATCGTATCTGCCTTGAGTATTGAGGGCGAACAGTAAATATGTTTTTACTGCTCTCTCCTGGATCCCCGCCTTCGCGGGGATGACAGAAAGAATTTTTAACTCTACATTGTCATTTTTCATTTTGACTTTTTCATTTTAAATTATTTTCGTTTGACAATTTGTTAAATTTTAATATATAATATAGACATACTTTAAGATTTAACATGGCCCCTATGAAGGATCAATTGCAAAAAGCGATTAATTTGGTCAAAAAGACCGGAGATAAATTGATTGTTTTTGACAGTTCCAAACCTGACAATGTTTTTGTAGTTTTAACCTTAACAGATTATGAGAATTTGGTTTTAGGCAAGAGCGAGGTGCGGGGCTTGACAGAAGATGAGCTACTTGATAAAATAAATCGCGATATTGCAATTTGGAAAAGCGAGCAGAAGGCGGACGAAAATATGAGCGATGATTTGCCACTGCCCGAAGAATTGCCGGCATACCGTGAGTTCAGAGAAACGGCGGAAAAAGATTTTGTAGGGGCGAATGGCATTCGCCCAAAAGAAAAAAAATCCGGTAAGAGCTGGTCTATCCCCAGCCGGAGGAAAATGAACGCTGAGGAAATAATTGAAGAGGACAGGCAATATTTGGAGGATTTAGCGTTTTGAGATATAAATTAACACAAATTTAAAACAGGTTGACACAAATTTAGATTGCGAATTTCGTTAAGGAGTTGTTCTTTTTAAGTTTTTAGGCATCCACCATAGCTTAATGTAAAGTAAAGTGCCATTACGCTTGGTTGTAGGTTCGAGTCCTGCCGGGGGAACCAAACACGATTATTCCAAAATCGTGTCCTTAACAAAACATAATTAATCAAACAATTTTAAATTTGAAATTAGAAATTTGAAATGAATGATAAATTAAATTATTTAAATTTAAACATTTAAAATTGAATTAAAATTTAAAATTTTTAATTTAAAATTAATAATATAGACGGCTGGACGCCTTTATAATAAATGTCAGGCAAAAACTCCAAAATTTCTGGATTCCCGCCCGCGCTACGCCGAAAGTTCCGGTGGCACGTCGCCAAGGCTCTGGCCAACGGCGCGCGAGGCGAGCTTTCGCGGGAATGACAAGGTGATGTTGGGGGCCGTTAAAACAATAAATATGGCAGAAAAATTTGAACGTACAAAACCCCATGTCAACGTGGGCACAATCGGTCACGTTGACCATGGCAAAACAACTTTAACCGCGGCCATGCTTAAAGTCTTGCACGCCAAGGGTTTTAGAGCGACCGAAAAAACCGTTGACCAGATTGACTCGGCGCCGGAAGAAAAAGCGCGCGGCATCACCATCGCCACCTGCCACGTCGAATATGAAACCGAAAAAAGGCATTACGCGCACGTTGACTGCCCCGGACATGCCGATTACGTAAAAAACATGATTACCGGCGCCGCTCAGATGGACGGAGCCATTTTAGTGGTCTCGGCTTCGGACGGGCCCATGCCCCAAACCAGAGAACATATACTACTGGCCAGACAGGTGGGCGTGCCTTATATTATAGTTTTCTTGAATAAATGCGACATGGTTGAAGATAAGGAACTGATTGATTTGGTGGAGGAAGAAATCCGCGATTTGCTGAAAAAATACGAATTCCCGGGCGACACCACGCCGATCATCAGAGGCAGCGCCCTAAAAGCCCTGGAGAATCCGGCCGGCGAATATGGGCAGGCGATTATGGTTTTGACCAAGGCCTTGGACGATTATATTCCCGAGCCCAAACGCGAAACCGACAAGCCGTTTTTAATGCCGGTGGAAGACATCTTTTCTATAGAAGGCCGCGGCACCGTGGTGACCGGTAGGATTGAAAGAGGCGTGATTAAATTAAACGAGGAAATGGAAATCGTGGGTTTGCGCGATACGCAGAAAACAGTCGTTACCGGCATTGAAATGTTTAATAAGTCCTTGGACGAAGGCCGGGCCGGGGATAACGCCGGCTTGCTCTTACGTGGCACAAAGAGAGACGAAGTGGAAAGAGGTCAGGTTTTATCTAGGCCGGGCTCGGTTCATCCTCACACCGAATACGAAGGCGAAGTCTATGTCTTAACCAAAGAAGAAGGCGGCCGGCATAAGCCATTTTTTAAGGGCTATAAGCCGCAATTTTATATCCGAACCACTGATGTCACCGGCGAGGTTGAGTTGCCTGAAGGTTCGGAAATGGTCATGCCAGGCGATACGGTGAATTTGAAAGTTAAATTAATCGCCCCGATCGCATTGGAAGAAAAAATGAGATTCGCCATCCGCGAAGGCGGCCGCACCGTGGGCGCGGGCGTGGTCACTAAGATTATTAAGTAGACATTTAACCCCCGCCAGAATTTGGCGGGGGTTATAATGCATATTTAAAATAATTTTTAAAATCTAAGCAACATGACCGAAGCCAAAGATAAAAAGTCCGCCCGAGGCGGATCCGCCATGGGCGGAAAAGCAACAGAGGCCAAATCAGAAACCAAAGCCAACGAAGATTCTAAACAGAGAATCCGCATTAAGATTAAAGCTTTTGACCACAAGATTATTGATCAGTCGACCAAGACCATTGTAAACACGGCCGAGCGGACTGGCGCCTTAGTATACGGCCCCATACCCTTGCCAACTGAAAAGAAAAAATATACAGTGAATAGTTCAACCTTTGTGCACAAGGATTCAAGGGATCAGTATGAGGTCAGGATTCATAAGAGACTGGTTGATATAATTGACCCCACGGCCAAGACCATTGAATCATTGACCAATCTGGGCTTACCGGCCGGCGTGGATATTGAGATAAAGATGTAGGCAGACACAAATTAACACAGATTTAGGACAAATTGACACAAATTGTTTAGCATGTTATTTATATAGAATATTAATGATCGTTCAGGCAACTCCCGTTCGGGAAAGTGTTTGAATGAGAGTTAAAATAAAAACGAGGTAAAATTCAATCAAACCAAGAAGCAAAATTAAATTCCGTTATTTGGAAAATAATTTTAACTGACCGCTTTAAGCGGTTGAGAGCTGGTTTGTTGAAAGCCAGTTTTTTATATCCACGAATCAACAAATCAGCTACAAATTTACAAATAATATAATGCAAATTCGCGAATGAATGCGAATACCACGAATAAGTAAATGGTATTTGTATATTTGTGATAAGATTCGTTGATTCGTAGGAGATAAATGATTTTAAATAGTATGAAATTTATCATCGGTAAAAAAATGGAGATGACCCAGATTTGGCGGGGCGAAAAAGTAGTGGCCGTGACCAAGGTTTTGGCCGGTCCCTGTCCGGTGGTTCAGTTAAAAAATATTGATCGGGACGGCTACAGCGCGGTTCAGCTTGGCTTTGGCTTGCGAAAAGAAAAAAACATAAAAAAACCCCAGCTAGGGCATTCAAAAAAAGCCGGCGCCGCCTCTAAAGATGGAAAAAATAATTTAAGATATTTAAGAGAATTCAGAGTTATTTCGTTTCGCGAAAGCCGCGCTACAAATGCGGCACATGCGAATATACCGCAAGAAGGCGTAAAAGTTGGCGATATTATTGATGTCAGCGCCTTTCAGGCTGGCGATATCATAAAAGTTACCGGCACTTCCAAGGGCAAGGGCTTCCAGGGCGGAGTGAAAAGGCATGGCTGGCATGGCCATAACACCAGCCATGGCACCAAGGATCAGGTAAGAACTTCTGGTTCCATCGGCGCCGGCGGCATCCAGCATGTTTTAAAAGGCAAAAGAATGTCCGGCCGCATGGGCGACGAGCGGGTAACCATCAGTAATTTAAAAATCGCGCAAGTTGACAAGGGAAATAATATTTTATACGTGAGCGGCGCCGTGCCGGGTGCGAGAAACGGCTTGTTAATGATTTATGGCGATGGGGAACTGAAAATACGCCAAGAAAGTTCGCCAAAGGACGCCAAGGAAGCCGCGCCAAGAGAAAATGAAGCGGTTGTGGCGGAGAAGAAACCGGAAGCGAAAGCGGAAACCGCGGAAAAGCCGGCCACCGGCGCGATAACTGAAGCTGCGGAGAAAAAACCGGAGGCGGTGGAGAAGTCCGTCCCAGGCGGATCCGCCTCTGGCGGAAAAGAAGCGGTAAAGGCGGGAAAAACAGAAGTAAAAGCGAAATAGAATTTTATTTTGTCATTCCCGAAGCCGTAGGCTGTCGGGAATCCAGGAGGGCGAGGCACTAACACGGTAAAGCATCAGTTATGTTTGCACTGCTTCATTCTGGATTCCCGCTTTCGCGGGAATGACAAACCGAAAAGATTGCTTCGTCGCCTTGAGTATAAGGGCGGCTCGCAATGACAGAAAAATATGGGCCTTAAAGTAAAAGTCTACAACCAAAATGCGGAAAGCACGGGAGAAATGGAGCTTTCACCGAAAGTTTTTGGCGTGAAAGCCAATCCGGACCTGGTGCATCAGGCCGTAGTTACCCAGATGGCTAATATGAGAAAAGTGCTCGCCCATACCTTAATCAGGAGCGAAGTCCGCGGCGGCGGCAAAAAGCCCTGGGCGCAAAAAGGCACGGGCCGGGCGCGCCATGGCTCTTCGCGTTCGCCCATTTGGCGGGGCGGCGGTATTACCTTCGGCCCGAGAAACAACCGCAATTTTAAAATGAGAATCAACAAAAAAATGAGGCAGAACGCCCTGCTGATGGTTTTGTCCGACAAACTGGCCAATAATCATTTCACGATTTTGGACAAGCTGGAGATGGCCGAATACAAGACCAAAATATTTAATAGTATAATTACAAAACTGGAAAATCTGGGAACTGGCGGGCCGAAGGAAAAGAACGCTCCGGTACTTAAGGAAACGCCAAAAGACGCCCAGGAAAAGTTGAGCGAAAAGAAAAACGAGCCGACGACGGCTCAGAAATTGAAACGCAGCTTTTTAATTATCGTGGATAAAGCGGAGGAAAAATTAAATTATTCGGTCAGGAATTTGACTGGCATTGAGCTAATGAATCTGGACAATATTAATATTGTGGATTTATTGAAATACAAAGATTTAATTTTGACCAAAGCGGCGGTGGAGAAATTAGAAGAGAGATACAGAAAGTAATTTTTAATTTTCAATTTACTAATTTTCAATCAGTGACCAATGAATTAATTTTCAAATGTAATTAATTGAAAATTTATGCATTGAAAATTCATTGAAAATTGGTAATTGAAAATTAATTATTGTATGTCCTTATTTGGCAGGAAAATTGAAGACAAGAAAAAAGCTACGGTAAAATCGGCGCCGGTTAAAGACGCGAAAAAGGCGGAAACTGTAAAAATTGAAACCCAGAGCATGAAAGATTTGTATAGCGCGGCCGCGCCGGTCAAAGCCAGAGGCGCCAAAGTCAAAGACGGCAAAAAGCCAGAAGTCAGAACGGTTTACGGCAATGCTTATAAGGTTTTGGTTAAGCCGCTGGTGACGGAAAAAGTCAGCAATTTGGCAGTTTTAAATAAGTATGTTTTCGCCGTGGCCAGAAGCGCCAATAAGATTGAAGTGGCCAAAGCCATTAAAGAAATTTATGGGATTAAGCCGATAGGCGTGAATATTATGAACCGGCTGGGGAAAAAAGCCCGTTATGGCCGGGTGAGCGGCCGCCGGAAGGATTGGAAAAAGGCTATCATCACTTTGCCCAAAGGCGAAACCATAAAAATTTACGAAGGCGTCTAGTAATTTACGATTTTAGATTTTCGATTTACGATTTTGGGTTAGCGCTAAACCCCAAATCGAAAATCGTAAATCATAAATCTGAAATAACCACATGGGAATTAAAGTAGTAAAACCCACATCACCTGGCAGAAGGTCGGCGACCTTTGATGATTTTAAGGATATCACCGCCAAAGAACCGGAACCGAGTTTAATTATGATCCGGAAGATTCAGTCCGGTCGGAACAACCAGGGCAAGATTACAGTGCGCCATCAGGGCGGCGGAGTAAAAAGATATCTTCGCCGGATTGATTTTAAGAGAGACAAGTTTGACATACCGGGGAAAATTATGACGATTGAATATGACCCGAATCGCGGCGCCAGAATCGGTTTGGTCTATTACCAGGATGGAGAGAAAAGATATATCATTGTGCCGGTTGGCTTAAACGTTGGCGATGAAATTTTGAGTTCCAAAAACAAAGTTGAAATAAAAGCCGGCAATGCCATGCCGTTAAAGTTTATCCCGCCGGGCATCGAGGTGCATAACATTGAATTGGAACCGGGCCGGGGCGCTAAAATCGCTAGAGCCGCCGGCAATTTAGTCTTTGTTATGGGCGTCGAGGGCGATTACGCGCAGCTTAAGATGCCGTCCAGCGAAATTAGATTGGTGAATAAAGAATGTCTTTGCGCCGTCGGTCAGGTTTCAAACCCGGACAAAAGCCATATTGTCATCGGCCGCGCCGGACGGCAAAGACTTTTGGGCGTCAGGCCGACGGTCAGGGGCACGGCCATGAATCCGGTTGATCACCCCCATGGCGGCGGCGAAGGCAAGCAATCAATCGGCTTGAAACATCCGAAAACCATTTGGGGCAAGCCGGCCCTTGGAGTCAAAACCAGGGATCACAAAAAGAGATCAAACAGGTTAATTATTAGCAGAAGAAAGAAGTAAAGAGTAAAAAGTTATAAAGTTGAAAGTGAAAAGTTTAAAGACGACAAAATTTTATTTAACCAGACTTTTAACTTTATGAATTTTCAACTTTTAACTAATTTATATGTCCAGAAGTCTAAAAAAAGGCCCATACGTCAATGAAAGATTAATGAAAAGATTAAGAGCCATGCGTCCGGGAGATAAGACTATTATTAAAGTTTGGGATCGGGCTTGTACGATTGCTCCGGAAATGGTAGGCTTTACCATCGGCGTTCATAATGGCAAACAGCATCTGCCGGTTTTTATCGTTGAAAATATGGTGGGCCATAAGCTAGGCGAATTTTCACCGACCAGGAAATTTATCAGCCATGGCGGCAAAATGGCCAAAGAACAAGCCAGGGAAGGGGCCGCGGTTCCCGCGCCAGCGGTAGCACCGGCCGCGACGCCAGCCCCATCGCCCAAAGCGGGGAAATAAATCAATTAACAATTAAAAATTACGAATTACAAATTATGGAAAAAATTAATTCGTAATTGATAATTGATAATTCATAATTGAATTTATGGAAGTTAAAGCCAAAATAAAATTTATCAGGATGTCGCCGACAAAAATGCGTTTGGTGGCCAATCTGATTAAGAAGCTGCCGGCGGCCAAAGCTTTGGATCAGTTGCAATTTATCAATAAGCTGGCCGCCCGGCCGGTGGCAAAACTGATTAAATCAGCCATGGCCAATGCCGAGCATAATTTTGAATTGGCCAAAGATAATTTGTTTATCAAAGAAATAACCGTGGGCGATGGCCCAACTTTAAAACGCTGGCTGCCGCGAGCGCATGGCCGGGCTACGCCAATTAGAAAACGCACTAGCCACGTCAACTTAGTTTTGGCAGAAATCAAGGCTTCGGGCAAAATGGCGGCTAAAAAGCAAAGCTTGGCCGCGCCGGTTAAACTTGAAGCCCGGCCCAAGCAAGAATCAGCCGTTAAAATAAAGGAGTCGGCTAAACCAGAAAAAAACGTGGAAACAAAAGAAGAAGGCAAGGTTATAGTTGACCCGAGAATGGAAGGCCGGGGCGGACACGCCAAAATTGAAGGCGGCGGCAGCAAGGGGTTCGTGGGCAAGATGTTCAGGCGCAAGAGCGGGTAAGTAATTTAAGATTTTAGATTTTTGATTTTGGATTTATAAATTTAAAAATTTGAAATCATAAATCTAAAATCAAAAATATCTACATGGGACACAAAGTTAATCCAAATGTTATCAGGTTGAATATTACCAGGATTTGGCCGTCCAGGTGGTTTGCCACGGGCAAGAATCTGATAAAGAATTTGGAGCAAGACGTTAAATTAAAGAAATATTTGTTCGTCGAGCTAAGAGAAGCCGGCTTGGACCGGGTGGAAATAGAAAGAAGCGGCCATAAGATTACCATCGGCATTTTTACGGCTAAACCGGGAATTATAATCGGCCGCGGCGGCAGCGGGGCCGGCGATTTAAAAAAGAAATTGCATGTTAAATTTTTAAAGAATTTTAGATTAAGCGACATAAATTTAAATATCTCCGAATTTGACCGGCCGAATTTATCAAGCGCCATTATCGCCGGCTTTATGGCCATGGATATTGAAAAAAGAATGCCCTTTAGAAGAGTGATGAAACAAGCGATCAGCCGGATTGAAAGAGCCGGAGCTTTGGGCGTTAAAGTGATCGTCAGCGGCCGGCTTAACGGCGCGGACATCGCCAGGACGGAGATGCTGACTTCGGGCAAAGTTCCGCTCCACACCTTTAGGGCTGATATAGATTTTGCCAGAGCCACGGCCAGAACGACTTATGGCACGATTGGCATAAAGCTATGGATTTATAAAGGCGATGTTTTTAAAAAAGAAAGCGAAACCGCCAAGGGCGAAGTCGTGGGTGAGAGGAAATAAATCAATTAAAAGTTAAAAATTACGAATTAAGAATTATGGAAATAAAATTAATTCGTAATTGATAATTGATAATTCGTAATTGAATCTATGTTAATGCCGAAAAAAACAAAATGGAGAAAGATGCATAAGCGCAAGAGGGGCGGCAAAGCCTCGCAGATGGTTGACTTAAGCTTCGGCGATTATGGCTTAAAAAGCTTAAGCGCTTGCTGGGTAACTTCCCGGCAGATTGAAGCGGCCAGAAAAGTTTTGACCAGGTACATCAGCAAAGGCGGCAAGGTCTGGATTAGAATTTTTCCCGATAAATCGGTTACGGTCAAGGGCGGGGAAATTCCCATGGGCAAAGGCAAAGGTTCGGTTGATCATTATGTGGCCGTGGTCAAGCCCGGCATGATCATGTTTGAGATCGCCGGCATTGATCAAGCGCAAGCCAAGGAAGCCATGAAAATGGCAGGCTATAAATTGCCGGTTAAGACAAAGTATATTCAAAAATAAGATATATGGAATTAAAAGAATTAAAACTTAAAACCGAAGAAGAATTAAAGCAAATTTTAAATAAGTTTCGTGATAAATTAAGAGATTTGCGCTTTAAAGATGCCAATAAGCAATTAAAAGACGTTAGAGAGATCAGAGTCATTAAGAAAACGATCGCCAGAGTGTTGACTTTATTAAAAGTTAAGAAATAATTTAAATTTTTTAATTTATAATGGAATAGATTTCCCCGAGGCTTGCCTCGAGGGGCGAATATGTAAGAACTGAAAAACATTGGAATATATTACAATCGA
>Ga0155987_156_pt2 | contig 14698 bp, 10 predicted proteins | sample RifCSPlowO2_02_FD_107641 | JGI IMG/M metagenome (GOLD analysis project Ga0155987, IMG submission 107641) | Candidatus Falkowbacteria bacterium RIFCSPLOWO2_02_FULL_45_21
CCGCGGCTTTAGCCCGGCCAATTTCAGCTAGTTTAGCTAACTCATCCGGATGCGCTATGGCCCACTGCATTTGCTTCGCCAGATCAGCCGCGTTGCCGGGCCTGAACAATACGCCGGCGTCCTGGCCCAAGAGTTCACTCACACCGCCCAAATCGGCGGCTATTACCGGCAGGCCAGCGCTAAAAGCCTCTAAAATTGCCGCCGGACAGTTTTCGTAACATAATGTCGGAATTACCAGGCAGTCGCAGGACATTAACAAAGCGGCAACTTGCGCCTCATCCTGTCTGCCCAAAAAATTAACGCCGTCCTTGGCTTCGTTTTTAATCGTCTCCAATTCTGAACCGTCGCCGGCGATAATTAATACGCTTTGAGGATACGCGCTTTTGACTTTATCGAAGGCTTGAACCAATAAATTAACACCTTTGTGTTTTTCGATCTGGCCTAGATATAAAAATTTAAAGATATCATAATCTTTTTTTCGCGCGGCCAAAGGCTTGAACGCCACCGGATTAGTCAAAACTATTCTTTTGGATTTAATAAAAAAAATACTGTCCAAATATCTGTCTCTCAACCAGCGGGAGGGAAAGATTACCACCGGCGGCGAACCGAAAATTAAGCTGGAAAGACCGGCGTAATTTCTGGAGAAATAAGCGTCAATTTTACTTTCTTCGCCGTAACACAAAATTCCTGAAGGATGGATTAATTGAATATCGTGGACGATATGAAGCTGTTTTACTTTTAGCTTTCTTAAAGCCAAACCAGTTAAATACCCCAACCCCATCAAATTATTGGTTATACCAGCGTCCGGCTTTTGTATTTCTAAAATGATTTTAATCTTAAAATAATTAAGCAGATTGAACATATCCCAAAGATGCCAAAAAAAACGCAGCAACTTCGGCAGTTTGGCTAAATTAAAATAAAGACTGTTTAAATAATAAACTCTTAACCCGTCCAGGTCCCGTCCAGACCCGGTCGGTAATTTGCTAAAATACGGCTTGGCCGTTATGACCAAGACTTCATGCCCGGCGTTTAAAAGTCCACGCGCGATGGTTAAAGTAACTTTTTCAGCGCCGCCTTTGTCGTAAGGTTTATATAAATTGTTGATCAAACAGATCTTCATAAATTTGTGGGGGTTAAGTATATTTTACGTAATGATAAACATAATCCAGCTTTTTGCCGGCTTTTTCCCAGGTATATTTTTTCTCCACCAATTCCCTGCCCGCCCGGCCCATTAATCTGGCCCGTTCCCCATCCTCTAAAATGAACTGTAATTTTTTAACTAAATCCCACACCTGGCCAGGTTTGGCCAGTAGGCCTTGCCGGCCATTTTTAAAAACGCTTCTGACGCCCGGTAAATTTGAAGTGATAACCGGCTTGGCGCAAGCCATGGCTTCGAGTAAAACCAGACCAAAAGCTTCGCCCTGGTTGATAGACGGCAAAACCAGGCAATCGCAATAATTATAAAAATCCACCAGTTTATTGTTGCTGACATTTTCATTAAAAATAACGGCTTTGGCCAGGCCTAAATTTTTGGCGCATTTCCTGTAATACTCCAGCAGGTCGCCGTTGCCGACAACGTTCAAGATGGCCGAATTGAATTTGGGAATTTTAATAATTTCAGCCAAAGCTTTAATCAAATTCTCCAAACCTTTAAAGTAATGAGCCCCGTCCAGTCCGCCGACAAACAGCAGACTGGGCCGCCGGCTGCCTGGATTATCGCGATAAATAACAAACTGATCAAGGTCAACCCCGAAGGAAATCTGCTTGAATTTATCAGGTTTTAGCCGGTAATAATTTTTTAAATCGGAATGTTTTATATAATCAAGCGAAGCGCAGGTAATGATTCTGGCGCAGCGCGCTAAGAGCGGTAAAAATAAAATTCTATACACATAAAAAATAAAGCCTTTAAGGCCTTTGGCCCGATTGTCCATGTGGTAGTGCAGTATCAGCTTCATTTTTTTCCCTGATAATAATTTTCTGATTAAGACCGCTTTTACCGCCCCGTAAAATGGATAATGCAGATGGACGATGTCGAAACCGCTTAATTTAAAAAAAAGCTGCGGTACCAGCGCGCCGTTGCCTATCTTTATTAACGGCTTTAAGCGCCGAGTTATAAATTTTCTCGCCGATACTTCAAACGCGCTGTCATTCAGATTTTCTTCGCCCGCGCGATTATAATTTGGAGTAAAGACGGTAACCTCGTGCCCCAAATCCGAAAGTATACCGGCAATGTTATAAACGCTATTACCAATACCGCCGCGGTAAGGCGGGAAGACGCAGACGATTTGGGCAATTTTCATAAATCTACAAATCAACGAATTAGCTCACAAATATCACAAATAAACATCTAATTTAATATTTGTTAGAACCTGCGCGGTTAACTGAACGGAGGTTTTTCAAACGGGTAAGTTCTATTTGTGATATTTGTGAATGGATTTGTTGATTTGTGAATTATTTATCTTTTAAAGCAATATGCTTAACAATCTTAGTTATATCTTTTTCAATTTTTTCCAATTTTAATCTTAAACGGAACAGCAAATAAAATAAAATGGCCACGCTTAAATAAAGCAGCACCTCAATGCCGCTGCCGGAAAAACCCAAACCCGACACCAATCTGTCAATAAATCTTAAAGAAGCTATTAAAACCGCGGCTGCCAGCCAAAAAAATAACCAAAACATAAACTCATTAAAACCGATGAAATTTTTCCGCTTTTGCCAAACCAGGCGCGAGATAAAGTAAGCGATAATAATAAGGGCGATGATTTGTTGCGGCATATAAGATAATATTTCAACTGACTAGCATGGCGATAAATAAATCTTTTATTATTTTAAAACCGTCAAACAGGCTCTGGCCGAAACTATGGTAGATTACCCGGATGGGGACTTCCGCAGCTTTAAAATTATTTTTTTTTACCATAAACATAATTTCTGAACAATGCGCCATCCGGTCTTGTTGCCAATCCATTTTACGAGCGGCTTGAGCGGTCATGGCCCTAAAACCGCTTTGCGGGTCGGTTAAATCAATCTTAAAAAATATTTTATTAACGGCTCTGGCCAAAGGCATGATAAAATATTTTTTAAAAAGGGGCATGCCGGATTCAACCTGCTTATTTTCTCCGGCTTGGCCAGGCTCCGCTCGGCATGAATCGCTCTGGGTCGATAAAAAACGCGAGCCGAAAACCACTTCGGCCTGGCCTAATTTTATGGGTTCAATAATCTTAGCGATATCTTGGCTTAAAAATTGCCCGTCAGCGTCAAAATGCACGATGATATCAGCGCCCTGGCTTAAACTGTAGGCCGTGCCGGTTCTTAGGGCCGCGCCTTGCCCGCGGTTAATTATATGCCGCGGTAAATCAATATCAAGGTCTTTTGCCAAATCATAAGTCTGATCGGTTGAGCCATCGTCAACCACCACTACCCTATCGACCAACGGCTTAACTTCGTTTATGATGGCTTTAATAGTCCGGCTTTCATTATAGGCCGGGATGACGCAAAAGACTTTTCCGCCCAAGGCGGGTCCGCCTTGGGCGGGCATAATATTTTCCACCATATACATTAAATCGCTTGATGAACGGTTTTCAATCCCTTGGCCGCCCTTAAGTCGTCAATGGTTTTCCCCAGGCCTTTTTCCAAAGTGATGACCGGCATCCAGTCTAATTCTTGGCGCGCCCTGGTTATGTCAGGCAGGCACAGTTCGGTAATAAATAAGTGCTTATCCGCGTATTTTATTTTTGACCTTGACTCCAGCGTCTTGATAATTATCTCACAAATTTTAGTCAAATTTATGTTAACGTCAGAGCCGATATTGACCGGCTCATTAAGGTCGCTGGCCATTAACTTCAAAACCGCGTCCAGACAATCATTAATATAGCAAAGCGAGGTGGAAAAACTGGCGTCGCCGGGGATAACTAAGTCGGCGTTGTCTAAAGCGTTATTGATAAAATCCGGAATCAGATTGCCGTCGTTTAATTTCAGGCGCGGCCCGTAGATCCGGAACAAACGGATAATTTTCGTATCCAGCGCGTAAACCTGGCGGTAATTTTCCACCATGGTTTCGGAAAATCTTTTACCCTCGTCATACGAACTTCTGGCCGATAAAATATCAACTTTGCCCAATTCGCTCTCGTTGATTTTGGCTAGATTTTTTTGCCTCGGCCCATAAACCACCGAAGAAGAAAAGTGCATAAATTTTGCCTGATAGCGCCTGGCCAAATCTAACATATTTCTTACGCCGTAAGAAGAAGCCAAAATGGTGGCAATTTTATTCTTATTAAAATCCATGGGCGAAGTCGGACAGGCTAAATTATAAATTTCCTGCAGGCCCTGAAATTCAATTTTAAATTTTTGTAATTCCGGCAAGGCTTCCAGGTCCAAGGGCTCGGTGATATCGTGTTTTATAAATTCAAAATTCGGATCGGCCAATAAATGGTCGATATTCCTTTCATCGCCGGTTAAAAAATTGTCCAGGCAGATAACTTTGCGGTTTAAGATCAGGCGATCGCATAGATGCGAACCGATAAAGCCGGCGCCGCCGGTAACTAGAACATTGGGCTTGTCAAAAATCGCTCGTTGAGACATATAAATTTAGTTAAAAGTAAAAAGTCAAAAATTAAAAGCCTGTCTTACTTTTAACTTTTTACTTTTTACTTTATAACTTTAAGGCTGCCCGCGTTAACGCCGCCGCCAAAGCTCTCTTCATAAGCATAAAAGGAGCCGACGATCCGGCCGTTAGCCTTAAAGACCCGGACATGCGGCGCGCCGCCAGGCCCAGCCGCGGTTATTATTTCATCTAAACCATCATTATCGCTGTCCGCCTTGGCTATATTTACGCCGCTTCTCAAATTGCTGTTAAAAGCGAAAAAGTGGGATAATAAATTTCCTTTTTTATCAAAAAATTTAACGTGCGGCCCGCCGCCACCAGCCGGAGCGGTTATAAGCTGCGCGCGGTTTTTTTGCGTGCCCCCCCTGATATTGGCGATGGCGACTCTGATGCCGCCGCGAAAAGCCTTGGGATAGGCTAAAAATTGGCTTTGCATGACGCCAATAGCCTTAAAAACTCTGACTTCGGGAATCTTGCCCGCGCCCAAACCAATGGCGATTTCCATTTCGCCGTCGCCGTCAATGTCGCCGGTCGCCAAATTCAGACCGCCCCTGAATTTATTGTCATAAGCGTAGAAAGAGCCTAGCATCTGGCCTTTGGCATTAAAAATTTTAACTTCAGAATCGCCGTCAGCTCCCTGAACTGCTATAATTTCTTCGGCGCCGTCATGATTAACGTCGGCGCAGGCGACTTTTACTCCGCCGCGAAATGTCTCCTTAAAAGCAAACCATTGTCCCAATAACCTGCCGTTTAAATCAAAAATTTTTATATGCGGCCCGCCGCCAGCGCCGGCGGCGGTAACAATTTCCGGCTGACCATCGCCATTAACATCGCCGGAGGCCAAATTTACTCCGCCCTTGAATTTCTTATCATAAGCCAAAAATTCATTTTCAACTTTACCTTCTTGATTAATAATTTTAATCAGGCTGGGGTAACCGGCCTGAGGAGCAACCAGTAATTTCTCTGATTTATTTTTTAAACCATCAAGAGCTTTATTAACCGCCGCCGCCAGGTTAACGCGGCCCTTGCCCAAATTATTTAAATAATTTGGATTCAAGCGGCTGATATCGTCTGCTGAATCAAATAATACTTTAATTATTTCATTCCTGGTTAAAGACGGATTGGCGCTTTCAATCAAGGCCAAACTGGCGCTGATCATGGGTACGGTTACCGAGGTGCCGGACCAATAACCATCATAATATTTATCAAAAGGCCGGTCCAGAATATAATTTTGCGGCGAATAAACCACAGTGCTAAAAATACTGACTCCCGGAGCCGCGATATCAATGCATTCGCCGCCGAAACCGGAAAAGGGAGCTTTCTGGTCAAGCGTATCAACGGCGACTACGCCGATCACCCGGTTTTCGCCATCAGAGCCGTCCAAACAAACCGGATACATTGGAGACGCGTCCAGATTATTGCCTTCTCCCTGCTTCAGCTCATTGCCGCCGGCCGCGGCTACCATTACGCCGGCGTCATAAGCGCGCTTGATCGCCTCATCCAAACTTTTGCTGTAACCGAAACCGACGAAGCTTAAATTTATTATATTAGCGCCGTTAACCACCGCGTAGTCGATGGCTTTTATGACTTTAGATGAACCGCCTTCGCCTTTATCATCTAAAACTTTGAGCGGCATCAGCTGGGCTTTCCAGGTTACGCCGCTAATACCGGCGGCATTATTGCCTGAAGCGGCGGCGATGCCGGCGATAATCGTGCCATGCAAAATACCCTCTTCCGTAAAACCATCCTTAAACTTAGGCGCCGGGTCAGGCAGATTATTGATAAAATCCCAGCCATTAACGTCATCAATAAAACCGTTCTTATCGTCATCAATGCCGTTGCCGGCAATTTCCTTTTTATTGGTCCAGATATTATCCTTTAAATCCGGATGGTCAATTTGCACGCCCGAATCCAGAATGGCGATTACGGCCTCGGGACTTTCCCGCGTCTCATTCCAGGCCAAAGTGGCCTTAATTTTTTGCAAATACCATTGGTTATTGAAATAAGTGTCGGAAGGAATTATGGACGCCTGAAAAATATAATCAGGTTCGGCGTATTCAACCATGGGTAATTTTTGATAATAATTCAATGTTTTATTGTAATCTTCTCCCGGGTCGATCCTAATGCTGACGGCTTCAGAGCTGGCTTTATATTTCACTAATATCTCGTCGGTTTTGAACGTATCCGGCCAGTCGCTCGGCGATACCTCACTGGCTAAAAATAAAAAGGCTATAACTGATATTAGGACAAAAATAAAAATATTTAAAAATGATGCTATTTTCTTTTCCGCCCCGTTAGATTTTTCTAATAATTTTCGCATATAAATTTAAAAAATAAAAACCAAAACAATATTTATCCAATTTTAATAAAGATGATATCTAACGGGTAAATAACATCATTATTATAACATAGGCGGCTATTTATTTTCAACTCTCTCTAATTTTCTCGCTTCTTTTAGATCTGGCGCGGCCAGATAAATTAACTTAAATTACATTCTCTCTATCACCGCCAAAGTTTCTTTGGCGCATTTTGCCAGACTGAAATCTTTCACTCTGGCCTTGCCACGATCAATTAAATCATCGGCCAGCTCTTTATCCAATAAAACTTCAGCCATTTTTTCAGCCATATCAGACGCCTCTTTGGGGTCAAAAAGCCAAGACGCTCGTCCGGCTATTTCCCGAATTGAGGCGATATCGGAAGCGGCAATCGGCACTCCCACGGCCATCGCCTGCACCAAGGGAATGCCAAAGCCTTCATAAAGCGAAGGAAAAACAAAAAGCGAAGCTCCATTATAGATATAAGGCATGTCTCGCTCCGGTACCCAGCCGGTGATAATAACATCATTATTTAAATCAAATTCTTCAATCATGTATTTAACTTCATCAAAACCCAGTCCGGCATTGCCGACTAAAACCAATTTATGATTAATCTTCCCGTATTTCTCTCTCATAATAGCCAAGGCGTAAATCAGCCGGGCGATGTTTTTTTTCTTTTCCAGACGGCCGACATAAAAAATATAAGGAGGCTTGATGCCGTATTTCCTCAACACTCGGCCGGTTTCATGCTTAGCTGCGATTGGTTTATAAAGATCGGCGTTAAAACCGTTATAAACTACTTCAATTTTAGCTTGCGAGGCGCCATAAACCTCCATCATTTCCCGCTTAGTAAATTCGGAAACGGCAATAATAACTCTGGCATGCTTAAGCGCGAATTTGGCTGACCAGCTGTGGTAATCAAGTATGTTGGAGCGATATTTCCCCCCGCTAAAAAATTTGGCTAAAAAGTCAAACCCTTTGCCGGAGAGGCCTTCGCCGGGCCCGATTTTATCCGAACTGTAAAGCTCTTTGGCGCGCTCAAAGCCGATATCATGGATGGTGACCAGAGATTTTTTCGGATGAATCGCCGGCAAAACATGAGACGGAATAAACAGCCTGTCCGGCGGATGAAAAAGCATTTCTAAAGACAGGCGAGCTTGCGTCCAAAGATAAAAAAAAGGCCAATTCAAAATCTTAGCTCTGAAATTGTTATGCGGGCTGTTTATTTTTTGACAGCCTTTAACCAAGTCAATTTTACCGTTAACTTCGCCGCCCTCATCGGTTAAATCGATTAACCCGCCGGTCAGCGGTTTATCGCTATACAAAACATATTGATTGGTTGAATCAATTTTGGCCAGTTGCCTGATTAAATAATAGGCGTACCATTCGGTGCCGCCTTTGTATTTCCGATTGGCGCGCGAAGCGTCAATGCCGATGAGCATAAATAAAATTAGGAATTAGGAATTCGCATTTTACCAATTACAAATTTCCAATTTCAAATTTCTTTTCTACTTCGTCGCGAAAATGCTCCTCTTATACGAATCCAAATTTTCCAGCGCTATACCTGTGCCCTTGGCCACGCAAAGTAAGGCCTCGTCGGCCACGTAGGCCGGCACGTCGGTGGTGCGCGAAAGCAGCTGGTCAATATTCCGCAGCAAAGCGCTGCCGCCGGACAAGACCATGCCTTTATCCATAATATCAGCGGCTAATTCCGGCGGCGTCTCCTGCAAAACCCGTTTGGCCGCGTTGATTACCGCCTCTAGCTCATTTTGGATAGCTTCGGTAACATCGTCCGAATTGACCATAATATTCCTGGGCAAGCCGGTGATCATGTCACGGCCCCGTATTTCCATGGTCAGCTTATCCTCCAGATATAAAGCGCTGCCAATTTTTATTTTGATTTCCTCGGAAGTCCTCTCGCCCACGGCCAGATTATACTTACGCCTGACAAACTCCTGGATGGCGTCATCAAATTTGTTGCCGCCTATCCTGACTGAAGTTGAAGTCACGATGCCACCCAATGAAATAACCGCCATTTCAGCCGTACCGCCGCCGATATCAATAATCATATGGCCGGAAGCCGAGCCGATGGGAATGTCCGCGCCGATGGCCGCGGCGATCGGTTCTTTGATGATATAGGCGGCTCTGGCTCCGGCGGCGATAGTGGCGTCAACTACGGCCCGCCGCTCGGTTGAGGTGATGCCGGCCGGCACTGCCACCATGACTTCGGGTCTAAGCAATCTTATGCCGCCCAAGGCTTTATTGATAAAATACCGGAGCATAGCCTCGGTGGTGCGATAATCGGCGATGACCCCGTCTTTTAACGGCTTAATCGCCACAATCGAATCCGGGGTTCTGCCCAGCATGTCTTTGGCTTCATTGCCCACGGCTAAAATCTTTTTATCAATCAAGGAAACCGCCACTACGCTGGGCTCATTAATAACAATGCCCCGTTTCGGGACATGGACTAAAGTATAAGTAGTGCCCAGATCAATGCCGATCCGTTTGATGAACATAGCAATAATTTTCAACTTTCAATTTACAAATTTTCAAATAATTTTCAATGATTTAATTCTTAAATTTTCAATCATGCTATTCATAATTTGAAAATTAATAAATTGAAAATTCATTGTCCACCAGAGGCGGATCTCCGCCCAAGGCGGACCAGCCTCTGGCTGGCGCGACAAACTTTGGCGGAAAAATTGAAAATTGTAAATTGAAAATTATTAAAAAACAATCTTAAAACTCCGATCCATATTCAGCTCCCCTTCCCACTTAAGTCTGGCCGGACTGACTTTCTGAATAGATAGACTGGCCGGGCTATATGATTTTATATCATTTAGAAAGTTTAGGTCAACTACCGCCTCTTCAATGTCTTTTCCCGACTGCTTTTGAATATAAAGCCCATAATTATCAGGAGACGAAACGGCGTCCGGAAGTTTATATTCAATTATAAAATTCTTAATTTCCCCGGGCTCAACTGTCAAATAAAAACCAAACCAAGTTTTTCCCAGCTCGCTGCCGCTGTCGACTTGCCCTGGCGCATAGCCGATGACTTTGATCAACCGGCTGCCCGGAGGAACATAAATTCTAGTATAGCTTTTATAAACGCTGGTTTTCCAATCGACTTGGCCATGGTGGGCATAGCCGATGGTTAATTTGGAAAATAAACCATTATTGCCCTGACTTACTTCGTATTTTAAATTGCGGTTCAGGCTGGCGTCAGTCTTTAAAGCGCCCAGATTAGCGTCTACCACCATTAAATAATCGCTGGCCACGGCTTTTACCTCCCCGCCCCAGCCGTTGTCTATGATGATATTTTCTAGTTGGCTGTCCCCTGAATAAAGCAGCAAATTTTTAGCGGTTAAATTATCCAATAGGGCATTAATGGCTTTAAACCAGCCGGCCGGCGGCAAGTCAAAAATTTTATTTTTTAATTCCTTGGCGATCTCGCCGATAACTTCTTTTCTCTGCCAGGACGAAACGCCTAAAACCAGATAGCCCTTTTCTACCCGGTATTCCAGCAGATCCTGAAAATTAGCCTGATTATAACTTTGCCCTTCAACCGTTACCGGCCCGGTTATATTTAAAATATCGGTAATTAATTTCGGCGTCAAAGCGATCGTGCCGTTAAATTCTGAAATTCTTTCCGCCGCCGGATTTAAACGGCTTTCCGTTTGATAAAACCAGTCGATTTTTCGCGCCGCCGTCGGCCAATCCGGCGACCAATTGGCGTCGCGCAAATACCATTTTGGCGCTAAATATTTTTTAATCGGTTCGGGCGGAATAACATTGATTTTATCTTTGACCGGCATGTCCAGATGGTAAATGTCATGGGTATTAAAATTAATTATTTCTCCGTTCCAGAGTTCTAAAATTCCGTAAGTTCCCAAAAACCCGCCTGTCGGCCTCAATTCGTCATTATTCTCGAGCATTACCAAATACTTGACTTTATTCGGATACCCGGTCAAAGCGGGTAGCAATTGCGACATGGACACGGCTTTTTCCAATATTAGCCTGATGTCCTGAATTTGATTTTCTATTTGTTTGACTTTTTCCTTAAAAGGAAAAAGTAGGCCCTCCAGGCTAACCCGTTCTAAGTTTAAGTAGGCCAAATCCAGATTAGCCTTGATGCCGTTTAATTCCGGCGCCGACTCGTAAATTTTGCTTAAAACCTTCCGCTTATTTTCCGGGCTGAATTTCGCAAAATTTAATTTTTTATCGCCGACCAGGAGATTTTCCAGGCTATAACCGAAACTGGCGCCGTTATAAACCGCTTTGCTTAAAAATTGAGCGGTAATTAATAAACTTTCAATATTATTAAGCTGGCTTAATAATAAATCAGACTTGTTAATAAAGTAATTGTCTTTAATCTCCTGCAGCCGGTAGATTGAAAGATGGAAATTGTTTTCCGCGGCCGAAGCCGCGGTCATGACCTGGCTCAATTTATTCTGCCGGCCGAGCGCGATCGCTTGTTCTAAATTAGTTTTGCCTAAAGCCGCCTGATAGTAAAGTTCAACCGCGTTTAAAATTTGGTTTGAAAATAAAATAAACCAGACCGAAAATAAAATAACCATCGACCAGCAAAAATATTTTAAAAGCTTATAAATCCGCCTGATTCTCCGCCGTTTTTTTATTTGAGGGATTCGATTGGCCAGCTCATCGGCCGCTTTCAGCAAATGAGCGAAGTTTAGGTGCTTTGATTTGGATAAGTGAAACATAAATGAAATATAAAACGCGAATCCCGTTCAGGACAAAGCCGCGATGAAGTCGCGGCGAAATCAAAATGGAAAATCACCAATTCGCGCGGACAGCTAAGCCGCGCGAATCATCGTCTCGTCTTCTACGGACCGAAACGGAGAGGCGGAGCGGGAGAGGCGGAGCGATGGTGATTTAAAATTTTATTTTTTCCCGGTTGCTGATAATTTTTTTAAACTTAGCCACAAACTCATCTATGGTAAAATCAGCCTTGACGAAATAAATGTCGGCGCCGAATTTCATCGCCTGCTGGCGGCTATCATTATCGCTTAAATTAGTAAATACAAAAACCGGTATTTTAGACATTAATGGGCTGACTTTTATTTCTTTCAATAAATCATGGCCGCTAATTTTTGGCAGAATAATATCCAAAATAATATAATCTGGTTTAAGGCTGACGATTTTTTCAAAAATTTCAATTTTATCTAAACCTTCGTCGGTTATAATCTCAAAGCCTTCAATTCTGAATTTGGCTTGCAAGCTGTAAAGCAGGTTGGCGTCGTCTTCAATTAATAAAATTTTTTTAGTTCTTTCCGCCTCGTTGGATATTGCCATATATTTTTTCGGCCGCCGCTAAATGCTAAATTATTTAGCGGGGTTCATGGTTGAATTTTTTAATTATAACACTTGCCAATGTTATTATTTATTATACTATTTTTTTCTTTTTAATGCAATGAGATGACTGCAAAACTCCTTTTGGCTGTAATTAGCTATTTTTAGCTAAAACTTCGTCAAACCTGACCGCCGGCGGGCAGGCTGGCGTGAAATGATTTTCACCGTAATTCTATTACAACTCAATCATAAGGCTCGGCTTTCCTTGTCTTAGCTAAAAATATCTAAATTTCGCTTAAAAATTAGTTTTGTAACCATCTCAATAAAAACTTCCAACAAAAAAACACCTTTTTGAAAAAGTGTTTTTTTCTTAAATCAGTTCTTGGTTATGCTCTTCCTAAGATTCTGAACATTGAAGTGTTGCAAGCCGGGCATTTGCCTTTCATCGCCCTCCTTTTAACCCCGCCCTTGCCGTTCATTTCCACTTCGGTCGCGTCAACCATCTCTTGCTTGGCCTTGCATTTAACGCAATAAGCTTCCATAGGGTTTGTTGTTCGCTCAACTAGCGATGCGCGTCGCTTTACAAAAATTAACGACTGCGGCCAGATAAGCAATTAATTTATTAATTAGCTAAGATTAAACAAAAAATTCTAAATAGGCCAGATATTTAATGCTATTACGCTATTCTATTGAAATTTTAGCATACTCAAGCTAAAAAATAAAGCCTAGTTAATCCCGTAACTCATAACTCGTAGCTCACAACTATAATATAAATCAAAAAACTATGGGTCATCATGAGCTGTAAGTTTTGAGTTACGAGTTGCGAGTTACGGGTTATGAGTTACGGGATGCGCGTTATGGGCTATGAGTTACTAGCTCTCTCCGGCTTTGGCCGCGCCTTGTTCATCCGACCCAAAGTGGTGGGCAATTTCATGTCTGACCGTGGCAATTATCTCATTTTCCACGCCTCGGATACTTGATTGATGGTTTAAAATCGACCGTCTGAAGATGGTAATGCGATCCGGCAGCACCGGACCGAAATTTAGTTTTCTGCCCTGGGCATAACCCTCGAACAAACCGAACAGGCCGGAACCATCGCGCAATTTGATTTTTTTTAATTGTTCGGCCGTGGGTTCCTCGGCCACGAAAATCGCCACATTATTAAGTTTACTTTTAAATTTCTCCTGTAATGAATCAATCGCCAGGCTGACAACCCGCTCAAATTGTTCTCGGCTTATTTTTACCATACACAATAAACTTCGTTATGAAAATATTACTGTTTAACACCTCATAAATTTATTCCAATTATAATATTATAACGCAAATATTACAAATATTTAATAAATATTGGACCCGCGCGGTTGATTGGTCGGTCTACGAGAATTTGTAATATTCGCGTTATATATTAGAGCCTATCTCAAAAATAGGCTCTGGTTATTTGTACAATTGTAATAATACAGATTAAGCTAAACGCTTAATAGATATTTATTTTCGATACGATATAAAAAAAGACGACCGCTTCTAGGTGGGTCGTCACAGACTGTCCGATAATTGTCATTCCGACCCCCCGCTCGACGCGAGGGAGGAATCCCTTGGCCGTGTTTATGGCCAGCATAGGGGATTTCTCTCTTCGGTCGAAATGACAAAAGAATCATTTCTCGAATTCTCGAACAGTCTGAACCTGTCTGGAAATTTGCTAGCCCTACCCTTGAACAATTTGGTCCAAAGGTTGAACCAGAGAGGCTTGTTCTATTGATGATTGCCGCTTTAGTCCACAGTCGAACAAAACCTTTTTAACTGATTCATGCCCTCAATGCACTTAAGGACAGTCATTCGGACGGCTAGCTTTCCGAGTGCCTTATCATTATATGACACCGCGTAGAGAAGTCAAGACTTTTAAATTGTTAGGCGAACTTTCTTATCACTCCCCGAACCACGCCTTGAATCAGCGGATCAGCCGCGTAAATTGGCTTCATTTCTGAATTGGCCGGCTGCAATCTGATTCTTTTTCGCTCGCGGTAAAACTTTTTTAAGGTGGCGTAAGCGTTATTGAGGAGTGCCACCACGATATCGCCGTCCCGGGGCGACGGGTTTCTCTCCACGATGACATAGTCGCCGTCCAATATGCCATCCTCAATCATGGACTCACCCTTGACTTTTAAGACATAACTGTTGGCGCTGTCGGTGACGAAGTCAGCCGGCACGGCAATGGCCTCTTTTTCTTCAATGGCTTCAATGGGTTGGCCGGCCGTGATTAAACCCGCTAAGGGCAACTCTAAACTGGCCGTCCAATTCACGGAAGCTGGTATGATTTCAATTGACCGCGCTTCGTTATAAGAGCTCTTAATAAAGCCTTTTTGCTTAAGCGACTGAAGGTGGGCGTGGATCGTGGCCGGGCTGGATAAATTAAAATGCTCGCCGATTTCCCGCAATGAAGGCGCGTAGCCGTGATCGCCGGTAAATTCGGTGATGA
>Ga0155987_152_pt1 | contig 13980 bp, 9 predicted proteins | sample RifCSPlowO2_02_FD_107641 | JGI IMG/M metagenome (GOLD analysis project Ga0155987, IMG submission 107641) | Candidatus Falkowbacteria bacterium RIFCSPLOWO2_02_FULL_45_21
TATCCCCGAGCAGCCGATTATATATAACATCTCTCTGGTTCCGTATTGTCCTTCTGGTCAGGCATGTACTGCGATTGCTCCGTTTGTCATCGCCAACAGCGTGTCAGGCCCGACCTATACCTGGAACGTTGGCAGCGTGGTTGGCGGCTCGGCGCCAACGGGCAACTACACGGTTAAAATTTGCGCGCCCGGCACCAACACCTGCGACTCCAGCGATTCTTCCTTCACCATCGCCGCGCCTTCCACCCAACCCTCCATCACCGCCTCCCTTCAAAACACCTTCACCGACCGGGCGGGAGTGTGGGGGAATTTTGGCCCGGGCGCAGGCAACATCAACAAAAATCCGGCCGATTGGAATTGGTCCGCCACCTTAACTTTGCCTAGCCGGAAAATTATTAGCCGCCTGACCATAATTCATAATACTCACGGGGAAGTCTGGTCTACCGGCTACGCTCGCTATCTTAAAGACGGCACTGATTTATATGGCTATGAAGAACATCCGTATCCGCTGGTGGTTATCTCGGAAAAACAAAATCAGCTAAATACCGCCTATGACCAAGAGCTCGGCGCTTACGGAGCGGGCACCACGCAAACCTTTACTCTTTACGGCCAGCCCGAGTCCGGGCAATTCACTGGCGGCAGGCTGATAGCTGAATTTACCGACGGGATAAGCGCAACGGCTAAAATCATGGCGTCAGACTATCGGCCCTTGGCCACAACAACCCCGGCCACAGCATCAGCCGTCGTTCAGGAACAAGTGAAATGCGTTTTTAAAGGCTCTGTTTCTGAACAAAAGTGTTATACCGCCATCGACAACTCTAACCCCTATTACGGCCGTGGCTGTGGTGGCGCGGAAACCTGCGTGGTGGACATGAAAGGAACATATGGGGACAAAATAACCTGGAAAAGTTCTTGTGGCGGCTACGCTTATACGGTTATGGACGGACAAAGCGAATACGCCATATTTAATTGCCCGTCTCCGACCACGCCCACGTCATCTGCCGGCGGCGGATCGTCTCAACAGATTTCAGACATAAACGAGAAATCAAAACTATTGTCTTACGGCAATTTTGGTTTTATTTTGGCCGAGCTCAACCAGCTCCGCAGTCTTATCAAAGAGCAGCAGACTCAAATCAAATATTTAAGTTCGTTATTGAAAGACGTTAGCGCTTTATCGCAAAGAACCCAGGAGGCCTTGAATAATTTCATCACTTACGGCGTGGACGCCAATACAGTAAAATTAGGCGCCGGTGAAAGAGCGGCGGTGATAAATTCATATAAAGCGGCCTTTGACAAACTGCCGGAAACCGAGGCCGAATTGGCTGACGCCATTAAAATCGCCAATGGCCGCTGGCCCAGCATTACCAACAAGGACGCTGAAGAAAAGGCCAAAGCGCAATTTCAGAAAATCTATAAGAGAATAGCCGACATGAATAACGCCAACGATAATGCCGCGGTTACGGTTATGGCTTATGGGCTTAGGCAAAAGGCGGAAAACCGGAATCTAAATTCGGAAAAACAAGGCATTCAGATTTTTAAGGTCATTTACGGGCATGTCCCAAGTTCTACCAGAGACTGGAATACCACGCAGGCCATTACTTATTCTGGCGCCAGCCGAGGGGTTGACAGCGATGGGGATTTATTAACAGACGACAGAGAAAGAGAATTGGGCACGGATCCAAAGAAAAAAGATACGGACGGCGATGGCTATTCAGATGGCGTAGAAGTGGCTAATGGGCATGATCCTCTGAAAAAATAAAAATTGCTTAACCCTTTTTTAGCGGCATGTTTAAAATTACTAAGGCCCGGGACATGACGCAAGCCATGGTTTATTGGGGCGCGACCAGATAGAAAAATGGAATAATCCTCCCAACCCCCCTTAATAAGGGGGGGGTTGCTCAAGGGGGAAACGCAAGACTTAACCTTCTTCATTCTTCCTTTATAGGGAGGGCTTGAGTTCTGTTGACTTGTATTTCAAGCAGTGCTACTATATAAACACTAAGGCTAGTTGATTAATTTCAAACTAGCCTTTTCGTTTACTCTACGAATCAACGAATTTTACAACAAATATCATGAATATTATTCGTTGTATTTGTTGTAAAATTAGTTGATTAGCCAGATGATAATGTGTTAAAATAATAAGACCCTAAAATTAATAAAATAATTAAGAATATATGTCTGATATCACCAACGCCATTAAGCAAATTTGCGAAGAAAAAAATTTAAGCTATAAGGCGGTTTTGGAGACCATTGAATCGGCTTTGGCCGCGGCTTACCGCAAGGATTTCGGCGAAAAAAACCAGAATATAAAAGTTGAATTTGACCCGGAAACCGCTAAATCCAAGGTTTTTGACGTTAAAACCGTGGTGGATGACATGCCGGAAGAGGAAATAGTTGAAAGTGAAAAGTTAAAAGTTAAAAGTGAAGCAGAGACAAAGGAAGAAAAAAAATCAGGGGACGATGAAGTAAAAAAAGCGGAAAGCGACGTTGTTGCTGGAGTTGAAAGAAAGAAGTTATCCGCCTTGGGCGGAGAAGTTAGAAGTAAGAAAGAGAAGAAAAAAGAAGCTGATGCGGCGATAAGTTCTAAAGCAGAGGCTGAAAAAGAAAAGGAAGAAGGCGGCGAGAAGAAGGCGGAAAATACAAATTTGACTCCGTTGGAAACCTCCCCTTCGCCCCTCCTTCGTAAGGGGGGACACCGAGTCTCCCCCGCCGCTGCTTTTGAAGCAGGGCAAGAAGAGGAGGTCAGAAAATTTAATCCTAAAACCGAATTGCAGATTAAAGACGCCAAACTGATAAAAAAGACCGCTAAAGTCGGCGATATTATAAAAACTAAGCTGCCGGTGCCGTCCGGCTATGGTCGCATGGCCGCGCAAACCGCCAAGCAGGTGATCATCCAGAAATTAAGGGAGGCCGAGCGGGAGATGATTTTTTCTGAATTTAAAAATAAAGAGCATGAAGTGGTGGCCGGCGTGGTTCAGCGCCGCGAGGGCAGGATAGTTTTGGTTGATTTAGGCAAGGCGGTCGGCGTTCTGCCGGCCGAGGAGCAGATTATGGGCGAGCGCTACCGTTTGGGCGATCGGCTAAAAGTCTACGTAAAATACGTTGGCGTAACTCCCCGGGGCCCGGAAATTCTTTTGTCCAGAACCTCGGAAGAGATATTAAGAAAAGTTTTTTATCTGGAAATTCCGGAAATTTCCAACGGCTTGGTGGAAATAAAAGCCGTGGCGCGCGAAGCCGGTAAACGTTCCAAGGTGGCGGTGGCCGCAACAGGCGAGAACGTCGATCCGATCGGTTCCTGCGTCGGGCAAAGGGGTTCGAGAATTCAAACCATCATTTCCGAGCTGGGCGGAGAAAAGATTGATATTATTGAATACGATGAAGACATCGCCAAGTTTATAGCTCACGCTTTGGCGCCGGCCCGGGTTTTAACCGTTGAGCTTAATCAGGCGGAGAAGCGGGCCGTGGTCAAAGTGGTTGAAGACCAGTTGTCTCTAGCCATCGGCCGCGAGGGGCAAAACGTCAGGCTGGCCGCCATGCTGACCGGCTGGAAATTGGATATCGTGGGCGAAAAGGCGGAGAAAGAAAGTAAGCAGACGGCAGACGGCGGCAAGCGGAACGAGAATAAAGCGGAAGAGGCGGCAGCGAAAATTGACATAGAAAAGCCGGCGCCGGAAGCGGAAGCTAAAAAAAATGAAAAAATAGAAACTGAAGTCGTGCCTGCCAACGCCTTCGCTCCTGCTTCGACGGACAGGCCGGCAGAAGTTAAAACTGAACCAGCAGCGGAGAAACCGAAAAAGGAGAAAAAGAGCAAGAAAAAAGAGAAAACAGGATAAAATTTTCAATTTTCGAATTATTCCGCCCAAGACGGATCAGCCTTGGGCTGACAATCAATTTTCAATGCCATAATTTTTAATTGAAAATTGAAAATTTTTTTCGTGTTTAGTTAAAATATTAAAGTCCGGCCGATGCCGGATAGAAAATATTTATAATTAACAAAACTCTATGTCTCAAACCACGCTTCTTATTCTGGGCAGCGCCGTTCTGGCCATCATTTACGGCGCAATTTTAATCAAACTGGTCTTACGCCTGCCGGCCGGCAACGAAAAAATGCTCTCCATCGCCAAAGCGATTCAGGAGGGGGCTAAGGCTTATTTAAACCGCCAGTACGGCACCATCGCGGTAGTGGCGGCTGTGCTTTTTTTAATCATCGGCTTTGCGCCTAAATTAGGCTGGAATACGGCCATGGCTTTTTTGCTCGGCGCTTTTTTATCAGCCTTAACCGGCTATATCGGCATGAATATTGCCGTGCGTGCCAATGTTAGAACGGCCGAAGCGGCCAGGCGCGGTTTGGCCAGCGCTTTGAGGGTGGCGGTTCAGGGCGGCAATGTTACCGGCATGTTGGTAGTTGGTTTGGCTTTGCTTGGTACAGCCAGCTTTTATTTTATCAGTAAAGATATTCAGGCTTTAATCGGTCTGGGTTTCGGCGGTTCTCTAATTTCTATTTTCGCCCGTTTGGGCGGCGGTATTTTTACCAAAGCCGCGGACGTGGGCGCGGACTTGGTGGGCAAAGTTGAGGCCGGTATTCCGGAGGACGATCCCAGAAATCCGGCCGTGATCGCTGATAACGTGGGCGACAACGTGGGTGACTGCGCTGGTATGGCCGCGGATCTTTTTGAAACTTACGTGGTAACCTGTATCGCCACCATGATATTAGGTTCGCTGCTTTTCGTCGGCTTCGGCAACGCCGTGCTTTATCCGCTGGCTTTAGGCGCGGTTTCAATTATCGCCTCCATCGTCGGCAGTTTCTTTATTAAACTAGGCTATAGCGAAAATATCATGGGCGCTTTGTACAAGGGTTTGATCGTTAGCGGAGTTTTAGCTACCGCGGCTTTTTACCCGGTGACCAGCCGGCTGATGTCAGGCAACGGCAGCTTTAGCGTCATGAATTTATATTTAGCCTCGCTGGTCGGTTTATTGGTAACCGCGGCCATGGTGATCATCACCGAGTATTATACGTCCAAAAGCTACGCGCCGGTCAAGTCAATCGCCGAAGCTTCAAAAACCGGCCACGGTACCAATGTAATCGCTGGGCTAGCCGTATCCATGAAATCAACGGCCTGGCCGGTCATGGTGATCGTGGCTGCGATTTTAACCGCTTACGCTCTGGCCGGCATTTACGGCGTGGCCGTCGCGGCCATGGCCATGCTATCCATGGCCGGTATCATCGTAACAATTGACTCTTACGGTCCGATCACGGATAACGCTGGCGGCATCGCCGAGATGGCCCAAATGGGCGACGAAGTTCGTGCCGTCACCGATCCTTTGGACGCGGTGGGCAACACCACTAAAGCCGTAACCAAGGGTTATGCCATCGGTTCGGCCGCTTTGGCCGCTTTAGTGCTTTTCGCCGATTACACTCATAGCCTGCCGGAAAATTTCCAATTTTTGATCAATGATCCCAAGGTTTTAGCCGGCTTATTCATCGGCGGTTTGCTGCCCTACTATTTTGGCGCTTTAGCCATGCAAGCGGTCGGCCGGGCGGCTGGCGCGGTGGTGGAAGAAGTGCGCGCCCAGTTTAAAGCCAAGCCCGGCATTATGGCCGGCACGGAAAAACCGGATTACGGCCGCACCGTGGATATTGTCACCAAGGCCGCTATCGGGGAAATGATTATTCCCGCCTTGATTCCGGTAGCCGCGCCGATTTTAGTGGGTTTTATATTAGGCGCGGAGGCTTTGGGCGGGCTATTGGTCGGTTCAATTATTACTGGGATTTTCGTGGCCATTTCCATGACCTCTGGCGGCGGCGCCTGGGACAATGCCAAGAAATATATTGAAGACGGCAATTTCGGCGGCAAAGGTTCGGAGGCTCATAGGGCGGCCGTCACCGGCGATACCGTGGGCGATCCATATAAAGATACGGCCGGTCCGGCCATTAACCCGATGATAAAGATATTGAATATTGTGGCGTTGTTGATAGTGGGGTTATTGATATAATAAACCCTCTCCTTGCGAAGGAGAGGGCAGGGTGAGGTTAAATTGAATCATTTATAGCGCAGTCGGGCGGCATATGTAATTTTTTGTTTTCCGCTCGACTGGAGAAAATTATTTTTTCGGCTTAGACGAAATCTGGGTGCTTTGGTAATGACAGTCGTTACCTCCTGCCATTACCAAAACGCTACAATTTCGTATGCGCGACAAAAATAATTTTCTCCAGTCGAGCACATTATTCAAACAGTCCTCACCTCAATAATTACATATCCCAGCCGGCTACTTAGGAAATTTTTTTGTCATTCCCGCGCAGGCCTGCCTGCCGGCAGGTAGACGGGAATGACAAAATAAAAAATAACTAGATTGCGGATCAAGCCCACAACGACAATGATATATGAACATAACCAAAAAAAATTTAGATAAATCGCAGATTGAGCTGACCGTGGAAATGACGGCAGAAGAATTCAAGCCGTATACTTTGCGCGGCGCGGAAAAAGTTTCCACCGACGTTAAAATTGAAGGCTTTCGTCCGGGCAAAGTGCCATATGATATTTTAAAAGCTAAAATCGGCGAGATGACAATTTTGGAGGAGGCCGCTCATATTGCCATTGATAAAACCGCGGACAAGGCGGTGAGAGAGAACGTAAGTGAACAGATCGTGGGCCAGCCACAAATTAATATTACCAAGCTGGCGCCCGATAACCCGCTAGAATATAAAATAGTTTTAACTCTGTTGCCCGAAGTTAAATTGGGAAAATACCGGGATTTAAAAATAAAGCAAGCCAAAGCGGAAGTTAAAGACGAAGAAATAGAAAAGTTGATCACCGAGTTAAGGGAAATGCGCGCCAGCGAAACCATCGCCGAAGGCGAGGTGAAAGACGGCCAGCGGGTGATTTTAGACATAGAAATATTTTTGGATAAGATTCCGGTTGAAGGCGGCCAAGGCAAGGGCGCCAGCGTCATCATGGGCAAGAATTACGTTATTCCAGGTTTTGATAAACATATCATCGGCGCTATGAAAAATGATTCGCGCGAATTCAGCCTGCCCTATCCTGTTAAGCATCATGATAAAAATTTAGCCGGCAAGCTGGCCGAGTTCAGGGTTAAAATTAAAGAGATATACGACCGGCGCCTACCTGAAGTGAACGATAACTTCGTTAAGGGCTTTGGCTTAAAGTCGCCCGACGAGTTAAGAAGCAATATAAAAAAGAGTCTGGCCGCGGAAAAAGAGTCGGAAGAAGCGCGCCGCAGCGACGCCGCCCTATTAGATAAAATAATCGGGGCCTCTAAATTCGGCGATTTGCCCGACCTGCTAATCAAGCACGAAGCCGAGGTGATGATGTCGGAATTGGAGTATGGGGTAAAAAAACAGGGCGGCAAGCTTGAGGATTATTTAACGCATCTTAAAAAGACCCGGGAGCAGATGATATTGGATATCATGCCCGAAGCGGTTAAAAGAGTCAAAATTTCTTTAATTATCAGGGGAATCGCCAAACTGGAGAAAATTTCCGTTAGCCGTGAAGAAATCCAAAAGGTAGTTGATGACATCGCTAAGCAATATAAAGATAATCAAACCGTGCGGGAGCGGGCCTCAAGCCACGCTTACCATGACTACGTGGAAAATAATTTGGCCGGCAAAAAAGTCATGGAGAAGTTGAGAGAATGGAATGTAGTGAAGTAATTTTTTGTCCGCTAGAAAGGCGAAGAAGGTATTTCTCGCTTAAGGCGGAATTTGCCAGCCGAAGATATTTATTTTTCGCTTAAGACAAAATCTGGGCATTTTTTATTAAAACCGCGTTATCATTAATTAAAACAGCTGAGCAATTTTAATAAAAAATGCGACGATTTTGTATGCGCTCAAAATAAATATCTTCGGCTGGCAAATATCGAAATTTCGCATGCGCTCAAAGATAGCATCTTTGTCCAGCAACCATTATTTAGGATAATATGCCCGTACTGGCTGTCAATAAAAGAGCCAATTTCGATTATGACATCCAAGAAATTTACGAAGCTGGCTTGGTATTATTGGGTTATGAAGTTAAATCGATTAAAACCGGGCACGTCAGTCTGAAGGGCAGTTACGTTACTTTTAAAAAAAGCCGGGGGAAAAATTTGCCCGAAGCCTACCTGACTAACGCTCATATTCCTTTATATAAGTTCGCCGGCGACTGGCCAGGTTATGAGCCGCTCCGCGCCAGGAAACTGCTTTTAAAAAAGAAAGAAATTAGATACCTAATGGGCAAGAAAGATGAACAAGGCTTGACACTGATCCCGATAAAAATATATACTAAGCATAGTTTTATTAAACTGGAATTTGGCGTGGGCAAGGGCAGAAAAAAGTACGACAAGCGGGAAGTCATCAAGAAAAGAGAGCTGGACCGAGAGGTTAGAACGTTGACAAAAGGCCAATTACGAATTACAAATTAACAATTACGAATTAATTTAATTTTTAATTCGTAATTGATAATTGCTAATTGATTTCGGGGATGCCAGGTATCGATAATAACATTTTCTTAACAGCTTTCAGAAGTGAATCACAGCCGCCACTTAAATCGCGCTGTAACTAAAATAAGTGTCAAAAACTTATTAAGCAAAGCGACCTTCTCTTGGAGAATGCCGACCTTTGCTCCTGTTGCCGCTTAATAAGCCGCAACCATCCGCTCGGCTTATGTCTATACGCCGGTAACGGGTGTTAATTTATAGGCTCGGATAGTCGGTTGCTTTAGCCGGTTATCTTAAAAAATTAAAGCTGGTCGCGGTCGATTTTAGTTCGGTTTTTACGGCCGCAACGAGACAACAAACCGGTCTAATCTGTAAACAGGCTTTAAGAAGTTTATTAGACAGGGGTTCAATTCCCCTCATCTCCACCATGGATATTTTAGATTTCTGATTTTCGATTTACGATTTATGGCTAAGGGGGAGTTAAAAAAATAGAACAAAACAATTCGCCCTGAGAATCATTAAGTTGGCCAACGCTTTACCCAACACCGAAATTGGCGGAATTATTAAAAATCAGTTGCTTAGATGCAGTACTTCAGTAGCTTCCAATTATCGGGCGGTTTGCAGGAGCCGGTCAATGTTAGATTTTATTTCCAAATTATCAGTCGTTGAAGAAGAGGCGGATGAAAGCGCTTTTTGGTTAGAAATTATTATTGAATGCAATTTAATTAAGAAAGAATTAGTTGAGCCCTTGTTAAAAGAAGCGAATGAGGTTGTGGCTATCATGGTTTCCTCCAAAAAAACATCCAGAAATAATAAATTGAAAATTGAAAATTTTAAATCGTAAATGTTTTTTGGCTCAGTGGCGGAACTGGTATACGCACAACACTTAAAATGTTGCGTCCTATGGGCATGTGGGTTCGACTCCCACCTGAGCCACGTAGTTATTTTAGATTTATGATTTTCGATTAACGATTTAAATTAAAATCGCAAATTACCATGCGGGTGTAGTACAATGGTTAGTACGTCAGGTTGCCAATCTGAAGACGGCGGTTCGATTCCGCTCACCCGCTCATCGCATAAATAACAACAGCTCTAATATAATCTTGGGGCTGTTTTTTTAAATAAGAATCGGGTGGATTTTTCATCCACCCGGCGGCGACGGCTGTTTATTTAACTTAAAAACGTTATTTAACAATTATTTTGTCCACGATGCCGTATTTCTTGGCGTCGTCGGCGTTCATGAAGTTATCGCGATCAGTGTCTTTCTCGATAGTGGTGATGGGCTGGCCGGTGTGATTGGCCAGTATTTTATTTAACTTTTCCCGGACTTTTAAGATGTGCTCCGAGTGGATTTTTATGTCCGACGCCTGGCCTTCAAAACCGCCCATGACTTGATGGATTAGAATTTCCGAGTTGGGCAGGGTAAAGCGTTTGCCCGGCGCGCCCGCGGCTAGAAGCACCGCTCCCATGGAAGCGGCCAGGCCGACGCAGATGGTGGAAACGTCGCTTTTAACATATTGCATGGTGTCATAAATCGCCATGCCGGCGGTAACCGAGCCGCCCGGGGTGTTAATGTAAAATTTAATATCTTTGCCCTTGTTCTCCGCGTCCAGGAATAAAAATTGGGCGATGATGATATTGGCCGTATGGTCGGTTATGGGTTCGCCCAAAAAGATGATGCGGTCTTTTAAAAGCCTGGAATAAATATCATAGGCTCGTTCAATTTGGCCTGATTTTTCTATGACGGTTGGGATTAGGGGCATAAATTTCAATTAAAAATTAAAAATTATCAATTACGAATTCATTTTATAACAAAAGATGTTTTTTATCAATGAGCCTGTCATATAGGGGTTATTTTAATTCGTGATTTTTAATTGTCGATTATATCACTTTCCAGCCTTTTTCCGTTTTCTCCAAACGGCCTTCAATGGTAAAGCCGGCCGCTCGCGGATGTCCGCCGCCGCCCAAAATTTGGGCTAGCCGGGAAACGTCGACATTAGGCTTGGCGGTCCGGAGGCTGCCTTTTATTTTTCCGTCTTTCAACTCCCGCAGCAAAATCAAGCCGTTAACTTTGTCCAGGTTGCTTAAAAATCCGGACATGCCTTCCAGATCTTCTTCGGTCGCGTCGGCCGGCACATCTTCGGCCAAAAGCGCGGTAAAAGCCAGACCGTAGGTTTTGTTAATTTGCAGATTGGACATGGCTTTGCCCCAAGTTTTCATTGAAGCGATGCTTTTGTTGCGCCAAGTGTTTTCCATGATTTGCGGCAGCCGCGCGCCTTTCATGAGCATTTCTGAAGCGATATTGATGGTTTGGGGCGAAGTTGAGGGGTAGAGAAAGTTGCTGGTGTCGGTCATGATGCCGGTCAAGACGCAATTGGCCAGATTTTTATTTATTTTTATCTTATTGGCCTTAAGAAAGTAATATAATATTTCCGTGGTGGCGGCTGCGGCCGGGTCGCGGATTTCCAAATCGGCATAGCCCTCAATTTTAGGGTGATGATCGATTTCCAGCGCCAGCTGATGGGGCAGCCGGTTGGCGATTTTCTCCTCCAGCTTGGTGCGCTTGAGGCTGCCGCAATCTAGGGCGATGATCAGGCCAAAATTAAAATTTACCAGGCTGGTTGTGAATTTTTCCAGATGCGGCAAAAAGCCAAATTGGAGATTTGTTTGGCTTTGGCAATAAAGAGTGTAATTTTTATCGATCAAACTTAAAACTTCAGCCATTAAGCAGGCTGAAGCGATGGCGTCGCCGTCGGGATTGTCATGAATGACGACGAGGATGTTGACGGAGCTTTTTATTAAGTTGTAGGCTTTGATGAATAATTGATTGTCCATAAGTGACTGTCTGTTGCAATGACAATAAAAAGTTTAAACTTTTTCCTCCTCTTCCTTTATTTTTTTAATTATCTCCTCAATTTTTGCTGCCTGACTTTCGGTAGTGTCAAGCAGCCAGTTGAACTTTGGAATTTGCCTGATGCTCAACTTGCTTCTTAATATTCGGCTGAAGTGGCCGGACAGCCGGTTCATTTTTTTTAAAACCGATGGCCAGTATTTTTCCGGCAGAACCGAAATGCCGATTTTAGCGTGCTTCAAATCGGTTGAGCAGTCAACAAAGCTCACGGTTATAAGGCCGTTCGGTAAAGGCGCCTCTTTAACAATCAGGCTGGCCAGTTCGGCTTTTAATTGTTCGTTCAATCGCTCTATTTTTCTCATATAAATTCAAATCTACGAATGTTGTCAAAATCTACAAATATTTTGGATAGTTAGTTAATTTGTAAATTGGAATTTTTTTGTAGATTTAGATTAATTACTGTTTTTTCTTCACCATCTTGTAAAACTGTAAAATATCATCTACCTTGACGACTGGCTTGCCCTCAAAGCTCACGCCGCATTCCTGGTTGGTTTCGACGATGCCGACGTCTTGTTTGGCGATTTGCAATTTAATTAACTTGCCTTCGGCCAGAATTTGCTTATCCCGCGTTACCTCGATCAAGGAGTTAGTCTCCGCCTGGCCGTCGATCACTCTGCCGCCCACGATTTGGCCGCTTTTTTCCGTCCGGAAAATCGCTAAAACTTTCAGCCGTCCCAGGTCATGGCGCTCCAGATCCTGCTCAATTAAACTAGCCACCTCGGCTTTAAGGTCATTAATCAGTTCATAAATAATCCTGTAGTTTTTAACCTGAACCCGATTTTCGCGCGCCAGTCTGGCCGCTAAAGGCGTTACCTTGACATTGAAACCGATGACTTTAGCGTTTGAAGCTTGGGCGCGGATAACATCGCCTTCAGTGATGTTGCCCAGCCCTTTGCTTAAAATGTTGATTTTAATTTCCGGCGTTTCGATTTTAGCCAATGACCCTTCAATCGCCTCGCCTGAACCCAGGACATCGCTTTTAATCAGCAGATTGATATGTTTGCCTTTAACCGCCTCTTTATCTTTTTCGCCCGCCCGCTCGGATTGGTTCGGCTTGACGGCCAGGCTGTTTTTTGAATTGACAAATTTGGCCTTAACTTTCTCGCCCTCGCCCACCAGCATAATATCGCCGATGGAGGGCGCCAGCTTCAGGCCGATAATTTTTACCGGCATTGACGGCCAGGCTTCCCTGACGTTTTTACCGAAGCAATCTTTCATGGCCCTGACTCGGCCGTAAAGCAGGCCGTTAAAAGTCAGGGGGTCGCCGATTTTTAGCTTGCCGTTTTGGATTAAGACGGTGGCGACCGGACCTTCGCCGCGGTCAACGCGGGATTCAATAATCGTGCCGGAAGCTTGAGCTTCGGGGTTGGCTCTAATGTTGCCGGCTTCCAGGTCCGCGGTCAAGAGCAACATATCCAAAAGTTCAATAATACCGAGATTATTCTTGGCTGAAATCGGCAGGCAAATAGTTTTTCCGCCCCAATCTTCCGGCAAAAGATTAAGCTGTTCGCTTAATTCTCTTTTAACCAGGTCAATATTGGCTTCCGGCTTGTCGATTTTATTAATCGCCACTACCAGCGGCAATTTGGCCGCGGCGATAATGCGATAAGCCTCCACCGTCTGCGGCTTAACTCCGTCGTCGGCCGCGACCACCAAAATCGCGATATCGGCGATGCGCGCGCCGCGGTTTCTCATGGCGGTAAAAGCCTCATGTCCTGGAGTATCAATAAAAGTTATGACTTTATTTTTATGGGTGATCTGGTAAGCGCCGATATGCTGGGTGATGCCGCCGGCTTCGCCCGCTATTACGTTGGTATTTCTAATGGCGTCAAGCAACTTGGTTTTGCCGTGGTCGACATGGCCCATGACCACGATGATCGGCGGCCTGGGTTTAAGGTCCGCGTCCGTTTCCTGTCCTATTACCTCGGCCATAACATCGGCCCCTGCGGCTTTGTCTTCTTCCGCCGCCTCGGCCGGCACGATATTAAAACCTAAGTCGGCGCCGATTATCGCCGCGGTCTCAAAATCAATTTTTTCATTGAGCGAGCTGAAAATGCCGTTTTTCATTAGTTCAGACAGGATTCTATTCATCGGCGCGCCGGTGGATAGCGAAAAATTTCTGACCGTGACAAGGGGAGCAATTTTGATTTCTTTTTTTTCCGCGGTTGCGGCCGGGCCTTGCGCGGCGGCCTTTTTTGCCGCTAACTCTTTGGCCTGTAGCTGTTTGATTAAAATCGGCCACATTTTAATTACCCGGTCGGCGATTTTGCCGTCTACCTTAATAGCTTTTTGGCCAATATCAAACCCGAGCCGCGGCAGTTTTTCGCGCAGTTCTTGAGTTGGCACCTTTAGAATTCTGGCTAGTTCGGTTATATTCATAAGCGTAATCCTAATCTACAAATGACATGCGAATACTACAAATAATTTAATTCCATTTTTGTAGATTAGGATATTATTCGTAGATTTGGATTATATAAATACTGAAATTATCGTAAAAATAGACCAAATAATGCTTACTTAGATTTGGTTTTTATGATTAGATTATTTTATAATAATTTTAGCGGAAAGTCAATTTGAGTGGGTTTTATACACTACTGTCCGATTAAAATTTCACCAAAATACAAAAAACCTCAAAAGTT
>Ga0155987_129_pt1 | contig 11290 bp, 5 predicted proteins | sample RifCSPlowO2_02_FD_107641 | JGI IMG/M metagenome (GOLD analysis project Ga0155987, IMG submission 107641) | Candidatus Falkowbacteria bacterium RIFCSPLOWO2_02_FULL_45_21
ATAAGAGCGAAGTTGATGCTTATTTGGCGAAAATAAATAAGATAGGCAAAACTCGGGAGGAAATAAGCGCGGAAAGAGCGGAAAAACAGCGAATCAAACAAGAGTATCCTGCCCAGCCGGGCGTGTCTGATAATTGGCTGGATGACGCGCCGGCCGGGCCGCCCGCGCCGGACGCGGGCATCGCCCCAGCCGGCGGACAAGCTGGCGCAGGGCAGCCGGCAGGGCCAGCGGCGGGAGCGCGGCAACCGGGAGCGGCCGCCGGGGTAACCAGGCAGGAAGCAGAAGACCCGATGAAAGCGCGGCGCAGGAAAGCTTTAAGAATGGCCGAATTGCGCGGCAGGGAAAATGATATAAAGACAGCTACGGGACAGCCTAAGCCCAGGCCAGCTGCCATTTCGGTCGCTAGAACTGCCGCGCCAGCTGCGGAAACTGTCGTGTCAGAGCGAGAACCGGCGGATACGGATTATAATGAGAAAGTAGCGGAAGAGAGAAAGAATATTAAGTTAGATCAAGAACGGGTTGACTGGGAGCGATATAAAGAGATTAAAAAAGGGCGATTTAAACCTAAGGGTGGCATGCGCGAACCAAAGATTAGGCCAGGAGGCAATACAACCGAGGCTTTAGCACCAGCCGAGGAGGTTGTCGCGCCGGAGCCAAGGGGGACAGAAGAGCGGGGCAGAGAGCAAAGACAAGAAATAACTAAAACCGTCGAAACTTGGATAGGCAGAATATTTGAGGTTAGGCCGCGAGGCAGGGCGCAACAAGTATTGGAAAGACGCTTTAGGGCGGGAAAAGCATATAACCCCGACGCCTTAATGACACAAAGCCAAGCGGTAAAAGCCTTAGCCGAATATTTAATAGAATATGAGCGCTATAAACCCAGCAGGGCGAAGTTTATAGCCAGAAGAGACATTAGGAGCATAGCTCTAACTGGCGATGACGTTAATCTTCAAAGTCAAATCGGGGTTGAGCAAGCCGTAAATCCTGTACAAGCCGAAGCAGGCAGCGGTCAGAAACTTGACATAAGACCCACGGCCGAAGAATTAGAAGAAATGTTAGGTTCAGAAAGGAGTCAAGCTCTAAGTCAGGCCGAAATTTTTAAAATTGTTTCGCCAGCTGCCGGCGCGTTTGTGACAAAGCAGGATAAGGCAGAAACCGGTAAAAAAAGTTCTAAAGGTAAAGTCAAGAGAGAACCGGGCGAGAGTGGACGATCGGCTAGGCGTTTAAGGTTGAGAGAATTAGAAGAGGCGGAGTTTGGAGAGGAAGGAGAGGAGAAAACAGAGAAAGAAACTGATCAATCCGGGGACAGAATAACTGTGGGCGATGAAGAAAAAGAGCCGCTTACCACTGTGGGGAGCGCGTTTAAACAAGGCGAGGTGAAAGCCAAGAAAAAAGCGGAAAAACCGGCCGACGCCTCCGGACAAGCCGAAACCGCCGTTGAAGCCGCGGCAGAAGCGAAGCCAGAAGTGGTTGACCGGAAACAAGGGGTATCCGCCCCGACCATCAGCGAATGGCTTAAAATATTTGATTTTAAAGCTAATCCGGAGGTAAAGCGGTGGTTTGTTTCACCCAATAATAAGAATCAAAAATTTAATAAGAAAGATCCAATAACCAAGGAACAGGCCGTGGAAGCCGGCGTGGGCTATTTAATGGGGACGAGCCAGATATCCGAGGTCGCGGCCAGAGATTTGCTTAAGAAAGCAATTGAAGCTAAGCGGACGGGCAAAGCGTCAGAGCAATAAATTATTAAAAATTAGGTTAATACATAAAATTAAATCCGCTAATCCCGCTTGTGCGGAGATGAAAAAAAGAAATTATTTTAAAAATTTAAACTCAACAGTTTTGACTTTTTTCGCCAGAGGCGGATCCGCCTTGGGCGGAGACTTTTGAGTTTTGACATTTTTTATGTACATCACTTGGCTGGGACAATCATGTTTTAAATTGCAGGACAAAATCGGCCCGGACGGCGTGCTTTTGGTAATGGACCCTTATTCGGACGAGATCGGTCTGAAAATGCCGCGGTTTGAAGCTGACATCATGACCGTCAGCCATGATCATTATGACCATAACAATACGGGCGCCATCCGCGGCAATCCGCTGGTCATCAATGGCGCTGGCGAATACGAAGCCAAAGGCATCTTTATTGAAGGCGTGGAAGCCTGGCATGACGACAAAAACGGGCAGGAGCGGGGCCAGAATATTATTTATCGGGTGGAAATGGAAGATATTTCCGTCACTCATTTAGGCGACTTGGGCCATATTTTAGATTCCAAGCAGCTGGAAAAATTGGAAGGTACGGATATTTTACTGATTCCGGTGGGCGGCAAATATACCATCAACGCGGCCAAGGCCGTGGAAGTGGTCTCGCAGCTGGAGCCCAGAATCGTTATTCCCATGCATTATAAAGTGCCAGGTTTAAAGGTTGACATTGAAGGCGTGGAAAAATTTATCAAAGAGCTTGGCCTTAAACCCAGGACCGAAGAGAAATTAAAAATCAGCAAAAAAGACCTGCCGCAGGAAGACATGGAATTGGTGGTGCTGGGGCCGTAGAGTTTCTTGGCGGCTGCTAAGTATACTCAAAGTTGAGTATAATTATACTCAAATGAAAATATACTAGATCTCATTACTAAATAAAATTTTTTGTAAACAAAAACAACTTCATATATACGAGGTTGTTTTTAGTTAAAGCTAAACTAAATTATTTTCTTTTCAGGCCTCGCTCGGCCAAGGCTCGGCTGATTTCCGGCTGCGGCGGCAATTTATCAAGTTCGTTTAGGTGCAGATAATCATACCGGTCGGCCCTCAACTCTAAATCAACTATGCGCCTATCGGCCCAACTGGAAATTTCAGTCTTAGTCGGCCGATTAGCCATTTCTTTGGACAAATTATCAACTTTAGTCTCAAGCTTGCCTAATTTACTTTCAACTTCAGAAAATGCTTCACCTGCGGCCTCGCCTATTTCAGAGACAATTTCATCTTTTTGAGTTTTTAATTTTTTATCAAGCAATTCCCCGATGGATTGCAAGTCTTTTTGCTCAAGCATAAATTATTTACTATTCTTTTTAGCTAAAAAGCCATTTACATAAATAGCTAAGGGTTTTACGCAAGTTTTGTAAAATTCAAATTGGTTATAATATTTTACAAAAATATTCCTCTCGCTATCCGCGAAAGAAAAGTCAACGACGCTTCCTTTTATAATTTTTCCGCATTTATCGCATTTATGAAAGGTGGACATATTTTGAATATTTATTGTTATATTATACCGGCCGTAAATACTGGTGTCAAGCTTTTGAGTAATTTTTTCCCTTAGTTTTTTGGACTTTACTTCCCGACTTCTTTTTGATACAATTTAAGTAGTTTTGAGCACTCTAAAAGAGTGATTTTTCGGTAGAGATGAGCTTTAATATTTATGTCCAAAAAAAGGGGGAAGAAAAAAATTGTCAATGATCAATTGTCAATTATCAATCATAGCAGGGAGAACGGTCAAATGCCCAATGGCAAAAGCAAAAAGTTAGCGGTTAAAGTTTTACCTAAAGGAAAAAATAAAGACAATCAAGAAGAAATTTCGGCGCCGGCCAGCCAAATGAATCGGCCCCAGTCCAACGGGGAAGCGGCAGAACAAAGGCAGAGGCTGATCATGCGGGTGGGAATAAGTTGTATTATGGCGGCGTTTTTTGCCATCTGGATTTTTAATTTAAAGCATGAATTTAACCGCGCCGGCACCGGTAAAAACGCCGGTTTTGATTGGAGTCAGGCCAGGACGGAATTGGATAAAACCATGAAACAGGTTAAGCGGAGTCTGACGGAGATAAAACAGATACAACAAACCGCGCAAAATATTTTAGCCAAGCCAGCCGGCTTGACGCCGGAGCGGCTGGATTTGCTTAAAAGCAAATTGACGAGTGAAGCGGCGTCGGGAACGGCCAGCAGCACGAAGGAATAATGATGCGTGACAAATCAAGTTTGAAAAATGTCAAATGATAAATGACAAATGACAAATGACAAATCAATGACCAAATTCAAATGACAAATATTTGACATTTGAATTTTGATATTTGGTATTGAATTGTCATTTGTCATTGGAAATTTGTCATTTAGAATTTATATATTATGCCTAAAAAAATAGTAAAAAAACAGTCGAAAAAACCTGAAAAAAGAGCCGAGATTAAAAAACCGGCTAAAGTTAAGGTTGAAAAAAAAGAGATTGAATTCAAGCCAGCTAAAAATAAGATTCTGAACCCCGCCGCCGCCCCCGCCTCCGCCAAGGCTACGGCGGGTAAGAAAGCTTCGGCGGACAAGCAAGCTCGGGATGACAAGCTGAAAAATCAGGCGCTTGAACCGGCTAAAAAGAAAGCCGAAGCGGCAGGCGAAATCGCGGAGCAGGGAGAAAAAAACGGCATCGGCTCCATTCCCAATTTAACGGTGTTAAAAAAAGAAAAAACTCTTTACGGCTTGGTTGAGCCGCAGCCCCTGGTGGGCGAAATCCGTAAATCATATCTGGATTACGCCATGGCCGTGATCGTTTCCCGCGCCTTGCCGGACGCGCGCGACGGCTTGAAACCGGTGCACCGCCGGATTCTTTACGCCATGTGGAACGTGGGACTCACCGCCGGCGCCAGATTCAGAAAGTCAGCCACGGTAGTGGGCGAGGTCTTGGGCAAGTACCACCCGCACGGCGATACGGCGGTTTACGACTCCATGGTCAGAATGGCCCAGGATTTTTCCATGCGCTATCCGTTGGTTCGCGGGCAAGGCAATTTCGGCTCCATGGACGGGGACAGCGCCGCGGCCATGAGATACACCGAAGCCAAGCTGTCGGCCGCAGCCGAGGAACTGCTTTTCGATATTGAAAAAAATACGGTCGGTTTCACGCCGAATTTCGACGGCTCGCAGCAGGAACCGCAGGTTTTGCCGGCTAAATTGCCGAATTTGCTTTTAAACGGCGCTTCAGGCATTGCCGTGGGTATGGCCACCAATATCCCGCCGCATAATTTAAGGGAATTGGCTCTGGCCATCGCCTATCTCATAGACAATCCAGAAGCTACGGTTGAAGATTTAACCCGGTTCGTCAAAGGCCCTGATTTCCCGACTGGCGGCGTGATTTATAATCAAAAAGACATCTTGCAGGCTTACGCCACGGGCAAGGGCGGCATCGTGGTGCGCGGCGTGGCCGAAGCGGTGGAGAATAAAAATGGCCAATGGCAGATAATTATTTCCGAAATACCCTATCAGGTCAACAAGGCGACTTTGGTGGAAAAAATCGCCGACTTGGTCAAGGACAAAAAAATTGAAGGCGTTAAAGATTTGCGCGATGAATCGGACAAGGACGGCGTGCGTGTGGCGCTGGACTTAAAGAAAGACGCTTACCCCAAAAAGATTTTGAACAGTTTGTTCAAGCAGACCCAGCTGCAGGAAACTTTTCATGTCAATATGCTGGCTTTGGTGGACGGCATCCAGCCTAAAGTTTTGACTTTAAAGATGGTTTTGGAAGAATACATCAAGCACCGCACCGAGGTAACCAAGCGCCGGACCCAGTATGACCTGAATAAAGCCCGCGAACGCGCCCACATTCTGGACGGTTTGATGATCGCCCTGCATAATATCGATGCGGTCATTAAGGTAATCAAGGCTTCCCGCGACAAAGAGGTGGCCAAAGTTAATTTGATGAAAAAATTCAAATTGACCGAGCGCCAGACCTTGGCAATTTTGGATATGAAACTGGCCACGCTGGCTAACCTGGAAAGATTAAAAATAGAAAACGAGCTAAAAGAAAAGCGGATCCTGATCAAAGAATTGGAAGCGATTTTAAGATCTGCGGCCAAGATTAAAGAGATTATTAAAAAAGAAATTAAGGCTTTAGCCGAGAAATTCGGCGATCAGCGCCGGACCAAAGTGATTAGTCATGGAGTTAAGGAATTTTCCGTGGAAGACCTAGTGCCCAACGAAGAAGCCGTGGTGATGATGACCCGAGACGGCTATATCAAGCGGCTGACGCCGGATACTTTTAAAGTCCAAGGCCGGGGCGGCAAAGGCGTGATCGGCTTGACCACCAAAGAGGAAGATATGGTGGATTTTATGTTTACTACTTTGACTCATAACGATTTATTATTTTTTACCACCAAGGGTCGGGTGTTTCAGCTTAAAGCCTATGAAATTCCGATTGCCGCCAGGACGGCCAAAGGCACGCCGATCATTAATTTTTTGCAATTGGCCGGCGGGGAAAAAATCACTTCCACTTTGCCTTTAGATAAATTAGCCAAGAGCCAATACTTATTTTTCGCCACGGAAAAAGGTTTGGTGAAAAAAGTGGAAATCAGCGCCTTCGCCAATGTCCGTCGCTCCGGCCTGATCGCCATTAAAATCAAGGCGGACGATAAGCTGATCTGGACCAAGCCGACCTCGGGCGATGACCAAATCCAATTGGTCACGGCCTTGGGTCAGGCTATTAGGTTTAAAGAAACCGATGTCCGCGACATGGGCCGCAACGCCGCCGGCGTGCGCGGCATCAGGCTAAAAAAGCAAGGCGACGCCGTGGTGGGCATGGGTGTAATAAAAAATGATAAGGAAAAAATGAAGAAATACCAGCTTTTGGCCATTGCCGAACATGGCTTTGGCAAAAGGAGCGCTATTGGGCTTTATAAGTTGCAGGGCCGGGGCGGTTCGGGCGTGAAAACCGCCAAGGTGACCTCTAAAACCGGAAAATTAATCAATGCTTTCATCGTCAACGCCGAGGTCATGGGAGAAAAAGACATTATTATTATTTCAGAAAAAGGCCAGGTCATCAGGCTGCCGTTTAAGAGCGTGAACCTTTTGGGCCGGGATACGCAGGGCGTGCGCCTGATGAGGTTTAAAGAAGAGTCGGATAAGGTGGCTTGCGTGACCTGGGTTTAGAATAGTTATCTCAAAACTCAAATCTCAAATCTATAACTCAAATATCAAAGCTAACATTTGATAGCAAAATACTCGGCTAAGCCCGCTTACTTTTAAATAAAAATTAACAGTTTTGAGTTTTAAGATAGGTTTTGACTTTTGACATTTGAGTTTTGAGATTAAAAATAAAAATTAATTATGACTTATGCTTCGGCTGCGTCGCCTGCCAGGTTCTATGCCCGGCGGTTTTTTAAATTAAACGCTAAAAGCCAAGGCTGCCAGGAGGAAGTTTAATCGCTATTTTTTATGAAAAAATGTTTTTTGTTTTCCATGACCCTGATTCTCCTATTCTCGTTTCCACGGCCGTCGCAGGCTTTTGTTTTCCAAAGCACCCTTTCTCCCGGCGCCAGGGGGGCGGAAGTTGTCTGGCTCCAGAAAGTCTTGAACGCTATCGGCAAAACCATCGCTTTTTTTCCCCAGGCTGGCTCCCCTGGCCACGAAACCGATTATTACGGCCCCCTGACAGTTGTCGCCGTAAAATCCCTGCAATGCGAGGAAGGCATTGTTTGTTCCGGCACGCCTAAAACCACCGGTTTTGGCCTGGTCGGGCCGAAAACCCGCTCTCTCTTAAATTCTCTCCTGGCCAGGCTAAAAGGACTGTTTTCAAATATTTCTCCGAAATTTCCGTTTCCTCAAGTGGCTGGCGAAAAGATTACTGCCGGCCTGGTCGGTTACTGGACGTTTGATGAGGGCGCGGGATCAACTGCGGCCGATTCGTCCGGAAGCGGAAATGCCGGAACCGTTTCCGGCGGCGCGACGCGAACGGCTGGTAAAATCGGCTCTGGCGCGCTTGTCTTTGACGGCGTTGATGATTACGTCAATCTGGGAAACGTCGCGGCTTTTAATTTCGGCGCGGGCGATTTTTCCCTCGCCGGCTGGGTGAAAATCGCGGATGACTCCCAAAACCGCGCCATCATAAGTAAACGTTCCGTCTGCAACCATGAAAGTTTTTGGAACGCGATCGTCGGCGGGGGCTCTAAGTCAGTTTTTTTGGAAGTTGATCAGGACTCGGCCGGCGCTAACTACACCAAGGCTCAAGGAGTGATCAACGTGCGAGACAGCGCCTGGCGCCATTTCGCGGCCGTGCGCTCCGGCGCGACTTTAAGCGTTTACGTTGACGGCGCGCTTGATAAAAGCGCGGCCGGCGCCGGCATTGCCAATCTTTCAAACGCGGCGAACGTTCTTATCGGCAAGTACCCGTGCGGCTCGCAATATTTCAAAGGCGAGCTTGACGATATTCGCATATATAATCGGGTCATCTCGACGGCGGACATCGCGGCGCTCGTGGCTTTAGGCACGACTCCGACAGAGCCACCGCCGTCCCCCTCACCCGTCAATGGTTCTTGCGGCGCGACGTTGAATACTTGCTCGGCAGGCGCGTTCGCCGATGTCACCGACTCCGCGACGCAATATTTATGGAATTGTCTCGGCTCAAACGGCGGCGCGACAGTTTCATGCAGCATAACCATTCCGATAACCGTTCCCGTATCAGCTGGCCCGCTTAAGGCGAGCTCAGCCAACCCGCGCTATTTCGCCGACCCATCAGGCAAGATCGTTTACCTCACCGGCTCCCATACCTGGAACAACTTGCAGGATTTTGGGAACTGGGCGGCCTTTGACTACGCCGGCTATCTTAATTTTCTCAAATCAAAAGGCCACAATGTCATAAGGCTCTGGCAAATTGACGAACCCAATCTGAACTATTTCAACAATGCCGGTTCTGTCAACCCGCTCCCCTTCGCGAAGTCGGGAACAAAATACGACCTTTCTATCCTCAACCAAACATTTTTTGACCGGCTGAAAGCGCGAGTTCAGGCGGCGCGCGATCAGGGCATTTACGTTATCGTCATGTTCTTTGACGGCTTTTGGGTGAACGGCCAGCCGGCACAGTGGGCGCCCCATTATTACAATCCGGCAAACAATGTAAACGGTCTTACAACGACGCTAAACCAAGTGTACACGCTCAATTCACCGCAACTGCTCGCCTACCAAGAGGCGTATATCAAAAAAGTTATAGACACTGTGAACGAATTTGACAACGTCCTTTACGAAATTGGCAACGAAATGCCAAGCCAGTCCAAAGACTTCCAGTACCACATGATCAGTCTGATTAAAAGTTACGAAGCGGGCAAGCCTAAACAACACCCGGTCGGCATGACGGCGTTTGACTACACGACTATGGAGACGCAAAAGCTTCCGGGCAACGACTGGCTCGCCCAAAGTCCGGCCGATTGGATCTCGCCTTCCGGCGGCGGATCGCTCTATACGACTTACTCAACAAACCCGCCGGCGGCAACTGGTGGCAAAGTCATCATCCTTGACACCGATCACATCGGCGCCTCGGGCGACTGGACATACTGGGCTTGGGAGAGTTTTACGCGCGGCCACAATCCGATTTACATGGACCCTTATGATTTGGCGTCTCGGCCGGCTGATTTAGGCCTCCGCGCCGCCATGGGGCATACAAAAATTTACGCCGATAAAATGAATATCGCGGCCATGACGCCGCGCGGCGATCTTACTTCAACCGGATTCGCCCTCGCCAATCCGGGCGAAGAGTATCTGGTTTATCAAAAAGCCAATTCGGGATTTACGGTGAATCTGCCCGCCGCCGTCTATCAAGCCGAATGGTTTGATCCGGTGCGGGGCATTGTTACGGCAACCGAGTCCGTAACGGCGGGCGGCGGCAACCAAAGTTTTACTTTCCCGGCGGGCTACGCCTCCGGCGCCGTGCTTTACCTTAAAAAATCGGCGAGCGCGCCGCCGTCCGCGACGTACACTCTCTCGGTTGGCAAATCTGGAACCGGCTCGGGCACAGTCGCGCATGTTCCGGCCGCAGGCGGCACACAGGTCATCAACTGCGGCACCGACTGTTCGGAAAGTCTCAATGCCGGCACCTCGCTTGTGCTTTCGGCAACACCAGCGGCGGGTTCAACCTTCGCCGGCTGGTCCCAGGGGTGCACCGGCACTGGCACTTGCACCGTGACGCTCGGTGCCAACACGACCGTGACGGCTACATTTAATACGACATCTACGCCACCTCCTCCTGGATCAGGGAAGACGATTAATGCCCTAAGCTGCAGCCAACCAGACGTCCAGAACGCGATTAACAGTGCAGTGAGCGGAGACACGGTACTGGTTCCAGCGGGGACATGTACGTGGGGCAGCGAAGTCAATCTACCTAACGGCAAAGATATCATCCTGAAGGGGGCGGGCGTGGGCAAGACCGTCATCACCGGCGCTGGGTGGCGAGCTTTTTATATCGGTTCGGGTTCTCGCGTGACCGGCTTTGAGATCTACCAGAACGCGGGCAAGGAAATCATCAAGGTGGAGTCGCCGAACAGCGCCCGGTTCCGGATTGACCACAACAAATTTGAAGGCCCGGCGGCCGACCGCAAGTTCATTGAGATTGACGGGAGCGCTACCCGCGGCGGCCAGCCCTTCGGCGTCATTGACAATAACTCCATCAGAAACGTCAAGACGAACCTCATCGGCTCCTCGCCCCTTTACGCCTGGGAGATGTGGGCGAGACCTCTTGACCTTGGCACCGACCGCTACGTCTATGTTGAGGACAATGTCTTTGATTACACCGCGGGCTTTAACCCGATTGACTCCAACTGGGGCACCCGGGCCGTCTTTCGCTACAACGATGTCACGAACGGCTGGGTGGAGGTCCACGGCAACCAGGGCAACACGTCTCGCGGCAACCGAGCCTGGGAGATCTACGGAAACACTTTCGTTTACACGCCGATCTACACCGCCTGGCAGCCGGTTCACTTCATCCGAAGCGGCACCGGGGTGGTCTATGACAATGTCGCCACATCAAACAATCCGTCTCTCTCGGAGTACCTCGGCGTTGACGTCAGGCGGGCGGCGGCCGGCATATCCTTGGGCGGCAACTTCCGGGATGGCAACGAGCCCATCCCTTCTCAAGGCACCGGATCCCATACTGGAGGGAACGGGACGAGCGTTCTCTCGGACTCCACCAAGAACTGGGCGCCCGAGAGTCTGACCAAAGGACGGGTGCTCGGCACGGCCTACGGCAACTTCAACCCGGCCTTCTGGCTTTACAACCTCACCTCCGGCGCTTACGGCGTCATCTCTTCGCACACGGGGAGTACCGTTACCGCCTCACTCGGGGGCGGCAGCCGGACGACCTGGAATACCGGCGACAAGTACAAGATCACCGGCGGTTACTACTCCCGCGACCAGATCGGCCGCTCCACTGACGCTTACCTCGGGAGCGAGACCAACTGGCCGCCCCAGGCGCTTGATCCGGCTTACTTCTGGAACAACACCATGAACGGCAAGTTGATGATCGTGAACGTCCGGAACGGCACCACCTTCTGGGCCAAGGAGG
>Ga0155987_132_pt2 | contig 10717 bp, 3 predicted proteins | sample RifCSPlowO2_02_FD_107641 | JGI IMG/M metagenome (GOLD analysis project Ga0155987, IMG submission 107641) | Candidatus Falkowbacteria bacterium RIFCSPLOWO2_02_FULL_45_21
GCGGCGGAGGAGGTGGAGGAAATACTCCGACTATTCCCATAACTTCGCTCGGGACAGGCCTATCAACATCTGGGGCAGCCACTTCTACGCCCCCCTTGGCACCTTCAAGTTCGCCTAGTGCCGGCGGCACCCTTACTCCAACCGTTTCTATCGTACATATTCAAGCAACTACCGCTAACTCGCAAATTGCCTCGTCTTCAGCTGGTCTAAGTTATCCCGTTACTAATAGTCGCCTTTATGAAAGATTAAAGGGTAAGATTATTCTAAGGGTCCAGAGCCATGGCGAAGCCTATTACATTAGTCCCAAAGAGAAAAAAATGTACTATTTAGGTAGTCCCAGCCACGCTTTTCAGGTTATGAGGCAGGAAGCCATTGGCTTTACTAATGCCAATCTGAATAAAATGCCTTTGGGCCTTAAAGTTCTGTTCGGAAACGACGCGGACAAAGACGGCCTGCCGGATGTTTTTGAGCAAGCCGTGGGCACGGCTAAAGATAAAATTGATACTGACGGCGACGGCTTTAGCGACTTTAGAGAACTATCCACGGGTTATTCGCCTCTAGAAAAGAATAAGAAGTTAATTTTTGATAATGTTTTAACTCTAAAATTTAAAGGTCGGATTCTGCTTCAGATTCAAGGTAAGGGCCAGGCCTGGTATGTTTACCCGATGGACCAGAAAAGGTACTTTCTCTCCCGTCCCACCGACGCTTTTAACGTCATGCGCCAATTAAGCCTGGGTATTACGGATAAAGATTATCAAGCCTTGGGCGGAAAATAGTTTAAAAAAAATTTTATTATTTTTATTTTATCTGTTCGCTCCGCCGTCAGACTCGCTTGAGTCTATGTAGGAAGTTTCGGCGAAGCTGTTTAGAGCAGGCAAGCTTGTGGATAAAATTTTTTATAATGGAATGATATACAACGGTTAAATTAGATATTATAGCTAAAATTAAATAAAATTAAATACACTTGATTTATTCTATCAAATTACTTCGAAAAGACTTGACAAGCTCCATAATTGTTGTTAGTATTTAATAGGTTTTTAGTTGAATAGCATTTGAATAGTTTTTCCTCAAATGTCATTTAATTAAAAAATTCATCAGTGTAATCAAAAATGAAAACGGCTCCGCCAGGAAAAGAATCCAGCGGGAAGGGAATTTAGTCTTAAGCCGTTTTTTTTGTTATCTATTTAAAATCTCCATGCGTATTAACTGTCACATATTTTAAATTTAAAATAAGTGAAAACTTATCTCACTAATTAAATATCTCGTTTCAACTCAAGGCCAAAAACATGGTTTGAGGTTTTTTTGTCTTTTAAATAATAAAATTCCCCTAGCCCCTCCGCCAGAGGCGGATAAATTTATCAAGGGGGCGATAAAAAATATGACCATGAAAATAAAACCAACGGCGCGAAAATTTTTTAACGAAACCATGGCGGCGGTCGATTTGCCGGATTTGATCGAAATACAAAAAGATTCGTATAACTGGTTTTTGCGCGAGGGGCTGGCTGATTTGTTCCAGGAAATTTCTCCGGTGACGGATTTTATCGGCCGCGATCTTGAATTATCTTTTGAAGATTATTATTTGGATGAGCCGAAGTTTGACGAAAGCGAAAGCAAGGCGAAAAATATCACTTATGAAGCGTCGCTTAGGGTAAAGGCCAGGCTGGTCAACAAAAAAACCAGCCAGACGGTTACCCAGGAAGTATTTTTGGGTGATTTTCCTTTAATGACTAAGAACGGGACTTTTATCGTTAATGGCATTGAAAGAGTCGTGGTTTCCCAGCTGATCAGAAGCGCCGGCGTTATATTTACTTCGGAGTTTATTAAAGGCAGAAAATATTACGGCGCTAAAGTCATCCCCAACCGCGGCGCTTGGCTGGAAATTGAAACCGACACGAACAATGTTATTTGGGTTAGGATTGACCGCAAAAGAAAAGTCGCCATCACTTCTTTATTCAGGGCTTTTGGTTATTCCGCAGACGAAGAAATCAGGCAGCTTTTTGCCGCCAAGGGCGAGGACAATATACCGGGAGTTAACGATCAGGAGGTTTATCTTAGTTTCATTGAAGCCACCCTGGCCAAAGACGCGGCCAAGAACGAAGCCGAAGGCCTGAAGGAGGTTTATAAAAGAATCAGGCCGGGCGATTTAGCCACCACCGATAACGCCAGGCAATTGATTCATGCCATGTTTTTCCGCTTTGACCGTTATGATTTTGACCGCGTCGGACGATATAAAATGAATAAAAAGTTCGGCCTGGAGGTGGCCAACAATAAACAAAATCGGGTTTTAAGAAAAGAAGACCTGGTATTGATCGTCAAAGAAGCGATCAGATTAAATATAACCCAGGAGCGGGAAGACGACATTGATCACCTGGGCAATCGCCGGGTCAGGGCGGTGGGCGAATTAATCCAGAATAAATTCCGGGTCGGCCTGGCTCGGATGGAAAGAATTATCAGGGACAGGATGAGCATTATGGAAATAGACAGTTTAACCCCGAATAAATTGATCAACGCGCGACCGGTCATCAGCGTGGTCAAGGAATTTTTTATGTCCTCTCAATTGTCGCAATTTATGGATCAAACCAATCCGCTGGCCGAGCTGGAACATAAAAGAAGGCTGTCGGCCATGGGGCCGGGCGGGCTGACGCGCGAACGCGCCGGCTTTGAAGTCCGCGACGTGCATACTACCCACTACAGCCGCATCTGTCCGATCGCCACCCCCGAAGGCCCGAATATCGGCTTGGTCGGACACTTGTCCAGTTTCGCCAGATTAAACAGCTACGGCTTTATTGAGGCACCATACCAAGTAGTTTTGCATGACGTTTATAATAAAGCGGAAATAACCGAAGGCCAGACCGCGCGAGAAGATATTTATGAGATTCACGGCGCTTCTGCAAGCTCAGTGCAGGCGGAAAAGAAAGGCAGGTTAATTATCAAGGCCGGACAGGTGATTGATAAGAAAACCGCCCGTGAATTAAAAGAGAAGCTGCCACATGTTGCCGTACCGATCGTGCCGGTAGTAACCGATAAAATTATTTATCTTGATGCCTTTGAAGAAGAAAAATATATTACTACTTCAGCCACCACGCCGGTTGATCAAAATCGCCACTTTACCGTGGCCAAAGCCGAAGTTAGAAAATACGGCCAGCCAGCCATGGAGCTGGTGGAAAAGATAGATTTAATCGGCGTGGCGCCCAATCAGATTGTTTCCGTGGCCACTTCTTTAATTCCGTTTTTGGAACATAACGACGGTATCAGAGCTTTAATGGGCACTAATATGCAGCGGCAGGCGGTACCCTTGATCACGGCCGAGGCGCCGATCGTGGGCACCGGCGTGGAAGCGCGGGCGGCTACCGATTCGGGCCATATTATTTTGGCCGAAACTGACGGCGAAATTGTTAAGGTTGACGGCGGTTCAATTGAGGTAAAGGATAAAGTCGGTAAAACCAGCAAGTATATTTTAAATAAATTTTTACGATCCAACGCCTCAACCTGTATTAATCAGCGGCCGATTGTCAATCGAGGCGACCTGGTCAAGCCGGGCGATGTTTTAACCAACAGTTCGGCCATTGATCATGGCGAACTGTCGCTCGGCAGGAATGTGCTGGTCGCTTTTATGAGCTGGGAAGGCTTTAATTATGAAGACGCCATAATTATTTCTGAACGTTTGATAAAACAAGACGTTTATTCTTCAATTCATATCGAACATTATACGATTGATGTCCGCGATACTAAGCTCGGGCCGGAATTAATCACCTCAGATATTCCCAATATCAGCGAAGAAAAGTTAAAAGATTTGGATGACCGCGGCATTGTCCGCATCGGCGCTGAAGTTTCATCGGGCGATATTCTGGTCGGCAAGATTACACCCAAGGGCGAAACCGAATTATCGGCCGAAGAAAAACTTTTAAGAGCGATTTTCGGAGAAAAAGCCAAAGATGTCAGGGATTCATCGCTTTATTTAGAGCATGGCGAACACGGCAAGGTGGTTGATATTAAAATTTTTTCCCGGGAAGACGGGGACAAGCTGTCGGCCGGAGTCATCCAGTCAATCCAAGTAACGGTGGCCAATTTAAGAAAAATTCAGATCGGTGACAAAATGGCCGGCCGGCACGGCAATAAAGGCGTTATTTCCAGAATCGTGCTGGTTGAGGATATGCCTTATCAGGCGGATGGCACGCCGATTGATATTATCTTATCGGCTTTAGGCGTAATTTCCAGAATGAATCTGGGTCAGCTTCTCGAAACCCATCTGGGTCTAGCCGCCAAAAAATTAAATTATCAAGTGGCGGTGCCGTCGTTAAACGGCATCAGCGAAGAACAAATCAAAGGCGAGCTTCAAAAAGCCGGCTTGCCGATCGATGGCAAGACCACGTTGTTTGACGGCAAGACCGGTGAAGCTTATGACAATAAAATAGTCATCGGCTATCAATACATGCTGAAGCTCAACCATATGGTGGAAGATAAAATGCACCAGCGTTCGATCGGCCCGTATTCTTTGATTACCCAGCAGCCGCTCGGGGGCAAAGCTCAATTCGGCGGCCAACGTTTCGGCGAAATGGAAGTTTGGGCCTTGGAAGCTTACGGCGTGGCGCATTGTTTGCAGGAAATTTTAACCATCAAATCAGACGACGTGCCCGGCCGGAGCAAGGCTTACGAGTCGATTATCAAAGGCGAGCCGATCAAAAAAATAAATGTTCCGGAATCCTTCAATGTTTTAGTCAGAGAACTAAAAGGCTTGTGTTTGGATGTGGAGCTTTTGCAGGGCGGCCAAGTTATCAATCTGGAAAGACAGGGGGACGATAAGCCCGCGGAGGAAGGAGAGAGACGGCAGAGTTTTGGCGAGGGTGGAGAGCGGAAATAGGCAAGAATTTACAATTTTCAATTTACAATTATCAATTTTTCCGCCCAAGGCGGATCAGCCTCGGGCTGACAATGAATTTTCAATGATTTAATTTTTAATTAAATAGACTGAAATGTTTGATGTTTGAAAATTTAAAATTGAAACATTAGAAATTGTTTGAAAATTGTAAATTGAAAATTGTAAATTTGGAATGTAGCAAGCAGTTAATTTCTTGTAAAATAGAGTAAATTATTATTTAAAATATATTTGAATATTATAATTGTATGCTGAATCCAATAAAAACCACTGATTTTGACGCCATTAAGTTGAAATTAGCTTCGCCCGAAGCGATTTTAAGCTGGTCGCATGGCGAAGTTACCCGGCCGGAAACCATCAATTACCGGACGCAAAAGCCGGAAAAAGACGGCCTATTCTGCGAGCGCATTTTCGGGCCGTCCAAGGACTGGGAGTGCTATTGCGGCAAGTATAAAAAAATCCGCTATAAGGGCATAATTTGCGATAAATGCGGGGTGGAGGTAACCAGGAGCCTGGTCCGTCGCGAGCGCATGGGCCATATCAAGCTGGAGGCGCCGGTGTCTCACATTTGGTTTTTGCGGGGCACTTCTTCAAAGATCGGTTTAATCATGGATTTATCCATACAGGCGCTGGAAAAAGTGGTTTATTTCGCCAGTTTCATAATTTCCGACGTTAATGAAAGCCTGCGCCTTGAGACGATTGAGCAAATTAAGCAAGAATATAAAAACAAGAAAAAATCCATTGAAGCGGACTGGCAAAAGCAGGCCGCTGAAATCAAGAATAAAAAAGGCAAATTGTTGTCTCAAGGCCAAAGCGAGTTTGAGATTGCCGGCAATTTAAGGGCGGAAATCGAAGCTCTGGAAAAGATAAAAAATGATAAATTAAACAATCTAGAGCAAGCCTTTGATCAGGCGCAGAAAGAATTAAAAGACTTAAAGCCGCTGACGATTATTTCAGAAAGCCTGTATCAAAATTTAAGTTTAAAGTACGGCCATATCTTTACGGCCGACATTGGCGCCGACGCCATCAGAAAGTTGCTGCAAAAAATTGATTATGATAAATTGATTCCCGAACTGGAAAAAGAACTGGCCATAGCGATTGATTCAAAAAGAGATAAGCTGATCAGGCGCTTAAAATTATTGAAAAGCTTGCAGGCCAATAATTTAAGGCCGGAATGGATGATTTTAACCGTGGTGCCGGTAATCCCGCCGGATTTAAGGCCAATGGTGCCCTTAGACGGCGGCCGGTTCGCCACTTCGGATTTAAACGATTTGTACCGCCGCATCATCAATCGCAACAATCGCTTAAAACAGCTAATTGATCTTAACGCGCCCGAAGTTATCTGCCGCAATGAAAAAAGAATGCTGCAGGAGGCGGTTGACGCTTTGGTTGATAATTCCATCAGGCACGGCAAGACCGTGGTGGCTTCGACCGGACAAAAAAGAATGCTAAAATCGCTGGCCGATTCTTTAAAAGGCAAACAGGGCCGGTTCAGGCAGAATTTATTGGGCAAGAGAGTTGATTATTCCGGCCGAAGCGTGATTGTGGTCAATCCGAATTTAAAATTGGATCAATGCGGCCTGCCTAAGCGCATGGCCCTGGAATTATTCAAGCCTTTTATCATTTCCAGGCTGATCAACAAAGAAATTGTCCATAATGTCAGAAGCGCCTCCCGTTTCATCGAATCCGGCAAAGAGGAGGTTTGGGATATTCTGGAAGATATCGTCAAGAATGCTTATGTCTTTTTAAATCGCGCTCCGACTTTGCACCGCCTGGGCATTCAGGCCTTTAAGCCGGTTTTAATCGAAGGCCTGGCCATTCAGATTCATCCTTTAGTCTGCACGGCTTTTAACGCCGACTTTGACGGCGATCAAATGGCCGTGCACGTGCCCTTAACCGAAGAAGCCATCGCCGAAGCCCGAGATATTATGCTGTCAAGCCATAATCTCTTAAAGCCGGCCACGGGCGATCCGGTAGTAACGCCGAACCAAGACATTGTTTGGGGAGCTTTTTATATCACCGATATAAACGAGGCTTATTTGGCCGCGGACGAAACTAAACTGAAGAATTTTTATTCGCCCGAGGACGCGATTTTGTCCTACAATTTGAAGAACATAAAATTAAAGCAAAAAATCAGGGTGAGGATAAATGGCAAGTTCACGATTACTACCGTCGGCCGGGTTATTTTTAACCAAGCCTTACCGGTTAAATTGCGTTTTGTCAACGAGGTCGTGGGCAAAGCCAAGCTTAGAAATTTGATAAAAGAATGCTTAAGGCACTTTGGCGAGCAACCCACGATTGATTTGCTTGACCAGATAAAAAATACGAGCTTCCGGCATATTACTCAAAGCGGTTTGTCTTGGGGCATGGATGATATTCCCCATCTCCACGACAAAGATCAGATGATTGTCAACGCCACTTTGCAGGCCGAAGAAATTTCCGAACAATACCGTGATGGTTTATTGACCGATAGCGAGCGTTATAGCAAAGTGATCGAGCTTTGGACCACGGTTAAAGAAAAAGTCACGGAGATTTGCCGCCATCATTTGCCCAAAGACGGGCCGGTTTATTCCATGATTGAATCGGGCGCTCGGGGGAGCTGGGCCCAGCTGACCCAAATTTTAGGCATGAAAGGCCTGGTAACTTCCCCGGGCGGGGACATTATTGAATTGCCGGTAAAAGGCAATTTTAAAAAAGGCTTTAGCGTTCTGGAATATTTCATTTCCACTCACGGCGTCAGAAAGGGTTTGTCCGATACGGCCTTGAGGACCTCCAATGCCGGTTATTTAACCCGGCGACTGGTCGATGTATCGCAGGATATTATCGTAGTTAAGGAGGACTGCGGCGATAAAGAAGGATTGTTAATCGTCAAAGCGGAAAGCGAAGCTATGGGCGAAACCATTGTTAAGCGCCTGACCGGCCGATACCTGGCGGCTGATTTAAAAAATAAATCCGGCAAAATTTTGCTCAAAGCCGAAGAGCTGGTGAGCGAAGAGATTGCGGAGAAGATTGCCAAAGAAGACATCACTGAGGTTAGAATCAAGTCAATTCTTACCTGTAAAGTGCATCGCGGCGTCTGCTCAAAATGTTATGGTTATGATTTGGCTTATAATAAGCCGGTTAAAATCGGCACGGCCGTCGGCATTATCGCCGCCCAGTCTATCGGCGAGCCGGGCACGCAGCTGACCATGAGAACCTTTCATACCGGCGGCGTGGCCGGCCAGGAAGATATCACGCAAGGGCTGCCTCGGGTGGAAGAAATTTTTGAAGGACGGCCGCCGAAAAAGCGGGCTTTTATCGCCGATGTGGCCGGCGCCGTTAAGATTGAAACCGCCGAGAGAACGATTGCCAATGAAGGCGGCGAGGTTATTATTTCCAATCCGCAAGCCAAGATTTTAAAGATCTATTACGCCGGGCCGGAAACAGACAAATATCATTTTGCCGAAGCGACTCGCGAAGCCGTGTTGGAGAGCAAAGATAACAAGAAGCAAGAAATTAAAATATTGGTTAAAGACGGCGCCGAGGTTAATAAAAATAGCGAGTTGTTTTCCATCGGCAAGAAAATTTTTAAAGCCAAAAAAGCCGGCCGGGTAAAATTGGAAGAAAAGTGCCTTAAATTAGAAAGCCAGGTGGAAAAAGTCAAAGAGTATATCGTGCCCAAAGGCTTTGGCATCTGGGTTAAAGACGGCCAAAAAGTAAATATCGGCGATCAGCTGACTGACGGTTCGCTTGACTTGCACCAACTTTTCAGGCTTAGAGGCAAATTGGCGGCGCAAAAATATATTATTGAAGAAATCCAGTATGTGTATTCTTCCCAGGGCCAGCCTTTAAACGACAAGCATATAGAAATTATCGCGCGGCAGATGTTCTCCCGGGTGTACGTCAACGATGCCGGTGACACCGAATTACTACCCGGCGAGATCGTGGAGAAAGCGATTTTTGATCAGACCAACGACGAGGCGCGGGCGGTTGGCAAAAAAACAGCGCGCGGCGAAGAATTATTATTAGGCATTACTAAATCATCCTTAACTACCAATAGTTTTCTGTCAGCCGCCTCATTTCAGGAGACGGCCAGGGTTTTGATTGACGCGGCCGTTACGGGCAAGATTGATGACCTGGAAGGCTTGAAAGAAAACGTGATTATCGGCCGGCCGATTCCGGCCGGGACGGGTTACCGGGCGAAAGTTTGATTTTCCCCCTTTAACAAAGGGGGTTAGGGGGATTTAGAATTTATACTTCGTTTGTAGAAGCCCGTGGAGCTGGGTTATTAGTTATTCGCTTAAGGCGGAATCTGGGCATTTTTTCTTAAAAATTTTTTCTTATTATTTTTTAAGGAGAATCTTTAAGAAAAAATTGCTACGATTCCTCATGCGCTCATAACTAATAACCCAGCTCCACGGGCTCAGAAGAAGATTGTTTTATTATTTGTTCTTTATAGATATTAAAACAAAAAAGGCATTGCGGCGAAAGCCATAATGCCTTTTTTGTTTGAGTTTTGTTCGATTTTAAAGATTATGTTTTCTCGCATTCTCATCCGCCAGACTTTGAATATAGGCAATTTGTTTTTTACCTCGTTCATCGCGGAATAAATGTTTAAACCTGCCCTGAGGTTTTAGATAATTTTCAACCGGGGGGTACTCGGCCGGCCGTTTTAGGCTGTCGGTCAATTGGCCGTTGATGTATCCCACCACCGGGTAAATTCCGGTTAAGGCGGCCAGTTTGGCCAATTCAATGGTTTGGTTGGGTTCAATTTTCCAACCCGGAATGCAAGGCACCAGAATTTGGAGATACGAAGGTCCGGCCGTGGCCGCGGCTTTTTTAACCTTTTTGATGATATCCAGGGGATAGGCGACCGTAGTCTGCGCCACGTATTTTAAGCCATGCGCTAGGGCGATGGCCAGCATGTCTTTTTTCATGAAATGCGAGCCGATGCCGATGAGGTCGGGCGAGGCGCCGGCCGGAGTGGTAGTGGTATTGGCCGCCCAAGGCGTGGCTGCGCTGGCTTGGGCGCCGGTGTTCATATAGCCCTCGTTGTCATAGCAAACATATAGAATGTTTTCGCCCCGTTCCCACATGCCGCTAATCAGTCCGAAGCCGATATCAAAGGTGCCGCCGTCGCCGCCCTGGGCCACCACGAAAATTTTCGATTTTCGATTTTCGATTTTCGATTTGTATATTAATGCCGCGCTGATTCCAGAGGCCACGGACGCGGCGTTTTCAAACAGCGAATGAATCCAGGGCAGGCCCCAGGAGCTTTCCGGGTAAGCCGTGGTGACGACCTCCAGACAGCCGGTGGCGTTGGCGATAATGGTATTGGGCCCGAGCGCGTCGGCGACTAAGCGGGCCGCGATCATCTGGCCGCAGCCGGCGCAGGCGCGATGGCCGGGGGAGAGCAGCGTTTTCGGCGGCGCGGGCGTGGTTTTGTTTATTGTAATATTTGGCATATTTGGTTTAATAAATGGAATTAGGAATAATGAATCAGGAATTAGGGAAAATTATTATATTCCTAATTCCTGTTCCCTAATTCGTTTCCATTATCTGTTTTTTTAGGCTTTCTAGTTTTATCTTATCTTGCTGCCCCACGAATTTAGAGGCATTTAAAATTTCGATTAAAACCGGCTTTTTACTCTTGGACAGATGAATTATAAAATTCCCCAGTTCCAGGCAATGGTCAATCGGGTCCTTAGCGATTTCCCAGAGAAGTATGTTGGTTTCAGGGTCATAGCGCATATTGGTATTTTATATAGACAGACTGTCCGAGAATTCAAAAAACGACTCTTTTTGTCATTTCGACCGAAGGGAGAAATCTCTTATACTGGCCATAAACGCGGCCAAGGGATT
>Ga0155987_119_pt1 | contig 10212 bp, 10 predicted proteins | sample RifCSPlowO2_02_FD_107641 | JGI IMG/M metagenome (GOLD analysis project Ga0155987, IMG submission 107641) | Candidatus Falkowbacteria bacterium RIFCSPLOWO2_02_FULL_45_21
GCGGGCCGCTCTCGTAGTTGACGCGTCCAATCCTCGTTCAATCGTTACGGTGCCGCCGGTCTGCGTTTGCCAGGCGCTAAAAGAATTAGTTGCGATGGTTGCTAAATTAGTTGAGCCGACGTTAGAAGGCGCCGAGGCTGAATTTAAATTGTATGACCAAGTTGTCGGTAACTTCCAGCCGGCAGGGGAGACTTCCGAGCTTGAGTCCGGGTCTAACGCGCTCTCGGATCCGCAAATTATTTCTGGAGTTGTCGAGCCAGGCCTACCCGGCTTTTCATTCTTAGCTTGATAAACGAAAACTCGTAATTTCAAGCCAGGGCGGCCGGGAACGTTATATACTCCGGCCTGTTCAGGCAGATCTAAAGCAGGATTAATTTCTTGCTCTCGCGCACTAATCTGTAATGCCGGAGCAAGCAGTAATAGCATAAAAATGACTAAAATAATCCTTGATTTCATAATTATTTTTGTTAAGTATTAATTAATTTAAGTATAATACTTAAATATTCAGGAGTCAAATTATTAAATTTTTAAAAAATTTTGTATAATACAAGCAGGACGTGTTTTAATACTAAAAATTAACATGAATCACGATCATCACAAAATGGATCATACGGCACACGATACTTCGACTTCACAAGGTGTGGGTAAGCATGCCGGCCACAGCACGGCAATGTTTTTCCGGAAATTCTGGGTAAGCCTTCTGCTTACCATTCCGGTCGTGCTGTATGCCGACGTTACCCAAAGGATTTTTTCCGCCATAGGCGGATCCCTGCCTGCCGGCGGGCAGGGCGCCTCGGGCGGAAAATGGTCACCGCCGGATTTCCCGGGGTCGGCATACATGCCTTTGGTGTTTGGTTCAATTGTCTTTTTTTATGGTGGTTTCGTGTTTTTGGCCGGAGCCTGGAGAGAGATCCGCGGCCGGCTGCCCGGCATGATGACTCTTATTAGTATCGCCATTTCAGCAGCTTATTTTTGGAGTCTGTACGCGGTATTTACCCGCCTCCTCCGCCAACCGGCTGATTCGGGCGGGCAAGCCGGCGCAGAAGCCTTATTTTGGGAGCTGACCACTCTGATCACCATCATGCTGCTTGGCCATTGGCTGGAGATGCGCGCGGTTTCAGGAGCGCAGGGCGCGCTCAAAGAACTTTCAAAACTGCTTCCGGACACAGCTGAAGTAATCCGCAGCGGTAAAACCGAAACCGTTTCGCTTTCCGAACTTCGGGAGAATGATACGGTGCTTGTCAGGCCGGGAGCAAAAATTCCCGCCGACGGCGCGATTGCCGATGGAGAATCCGATGTTAATGAATCCATGGTTACCGGAGAATCAAAGCCGGTTTCTAAAAAGAAAAACGATCAGGTTATTGCCGGCACGATCAATGGCGATGGCGCCCTAAAGATCCGAGTTACCAATATCGGCGAGAAGACTTTTCTGGCCGGAGTGATGCGCTTGGTTGCCGAAGCCCAAAGCTCAAAGTCTCGGCTGCAGATGCTTTCGGACAGGGCCGCTCTATATTTAACGATTATCGCCATAACCGGAGGCATTGTAACTTTAATCGCCTGGCTGGCGGCCGGCGCTGAAGTAGGTTTTGCGGTGGCTCGGCTGGTGGCGGTGCTGGTAATCGCCTGTCCTCACGCCTTGGGTTTGGCTGTGCCTCTGGTCGCTTCTATCTCTACCACTAAAGCGGCGCAAAACGGCTTTCTGGTGCGTCAGCGGCTGGCTTTGGAGGCCGCACGGACTATTGACGCGGTGTTGTTTGACAAGACCGGAACATTGACCAAAGGCGAATTCGGCGTTCAAGCAGTGTGGAGTACGGATAGTCATAGCGAGGACGAAGTCCTGGAATTGGCCGCTTCCCTTGACGCCTTGTCCGAGCATCCGATTGCCAAGGCTGTTGTTTTAAAAGCCAAGGAACAAGGCCTTACGCTAAAAAGAGCCGAAAAATTTGAGGCCTTAAAAGGCAGGGGGGTTAAAGCTTTAATTGAAGATGAAGAAGCTATGGCGGGCGGACCGGCGCTTTTGGAAAGTATAGGCATCAGTATTCCAGGTGAACTTTCCGGGCAAATCCAAGACGCAAGCATAAAAGGACAAACTATTATTTTTGCGGTAAAAAATCGAACGCTCTTGGGCGCCATAGCGCTGGCAGACATTATCAGGGAAGAATCTCGGGAAGCGGTTAGGGCGCTAAAAGATGCGGGCGTTAAGTCGGCAATGATTACCGGCGACTCTGAAGACGTGGCAAAATGGGTGAGCCTTGAGTTGGATATAGACGAGTATTTTGCTCGCGTCTTGCCTCACCAGAAGTCGGAAAAAGTAAAAGAGCTTCAAGCGCGCGGCTTAAAAATCGCTATGGTGGGCGACGGCATCAATGACGCTCCGGCTTTGACGCAGGCCGATCTGGGCATTGCCATTGGTGCTGGCACGAACGTCGCTATTGAGTCGGCTGGCATTATTTTAGTCAGAAACGATCCTCGGGATATTGAAAAAATCGTCAAATTGTCCCGTATGACATACGCTAAAATGATTCAAAATCTGTTCTGGGCAACCGGCTACAACGTGGTGGCCTTGCCGCTGGCGGCCGGCGTTCTGGCATTTAAGGGAATACTCTTAGAGCCGGCGCTGGCGGCCGTCTTGATGTCGGCCAGCACGATCATTGTCGCGATTAACGCCGTACTTTTGCGGCGGCAAAAAATTTAACACTAATATTTTACGGCGGCTTAAAACCGCCGGCCGCGAACCGTTTTAATCGGCTGGGCTGACAACGATCATATTTTTTTCTATCTGGTCGATAATTTCATGGTAGCCGGTGGGATAATCGCGGATGGCCTCATAAAGCAACGCGGCATCATAGCGATAAAGTTCTCCCTTTCTGGTGCCCGAGTCATTGGTAATGAACTCTTTTTTTATCGGATTGTAGCCGCGGATCACTATCATATGGCGGGGCGGACCAGGCTGCTTATAGTTAGGGTTATGTAAAATTTGGCCATTCATGGGGACAATAACCAAATTGCCTTTGGCCAATTCTTCGATAATATCATTTACCGTTATATTCTTAATCAGGACGGCCTGATCATGGCCAAAGTAGCCTTTAATAATCCACTCCAGCGTGTCCTTCGATGAGGTATCGCGGGATTCGCCGTGTTTTGCCACCAGCCAATCAGCGATTTTAATAATTTCCTCTAACGCTTCCGCTTTGGTCAAGCTTTGGCCGCGCGCCCACTTGACGGCCATCAAAGCCGAAGCTTCTTCACAGCCGTTTTGCTGATAAGAATCAGCCCAGTCGCCGAAAGGCGCCTGCGAAGTGAACGGCACGTTATCAATAAAGGCTGGTCGGCTATTGTCCAGCACGGCTTTGGGCTCGCCGATTTCAGCCGTGGGGATATCAGCCAAATTACGATCGGTAATGCCCTGGCCCAGTTGCCGCATGATTTTAAAAGCGTCTGCCGGCCGGCCCAGATAATACTTTTTTTTGTCCCGCGGGTAAATATAATAAGCTTCGCCGTTTTTTTCCGCGTCCAAAAGAATCAGGCCGGCCAATCGGTCGGGAAAAATTTCCGTGCCGCTGATAAAATCATGCTTGACGCCGAGGGCTAGTCGTTGCATGATTTTAAAAGCGTCTGCCGGCCGGCCTAAATAATAAGCCTGGCTATCGCCCGGATAAACATACCAGGCTTCGCCGTTAGTCTCTACCCGCAATAGAATATAACCAATCAGCGGGCCGGCGTAACGCGCGCCGTAAATTCCAGTCGGCGCCAAGATCAGGGCCAGCGTGATTAAGGCCAAAATAATTTTTTTCATACTATGAGATGGTTACAAAACTATTTTTGCTGCAATTTGCTATTTTTCGGCCAGGCTTCGTCAAACGGGCGCGAAATGATTTTCACCGTAATACTATTACGGCTCAAGTCATAACGCTCGGTTTTCCTCGCCTGGCCGAAAAATATCTAAATTTCGCTACGAAATAGTTTTGTAACCATCTCTATAAGTTTAATTCAAAATTAATTGCTTGTAAAACGAATGTGGCGTGGCTAAAAATTTTAATAGAATCTTAATCTCAAATGTTTATTATTAAAGATGTGTTGTAAAGCGGTAAATTTATGCGTAAACCGATGGCTAAAAGCAAAAAAATTGAAAAATTTATTCAAGTAACGGTTGATGGCCTGGTAATTATCGGTTTAGTTTTGATCTTTGGCAAAAAATCTTGGTGGCCGAGTTTTTATCAGCCAGTTTACTTTGGCCTGACTTTTTTGACTTCGGCCGCCTTGATAATTCTTAGCCAATTTATTTTTAAAGCGCCTGATTCGCGCCGGCAGGAAGCCATCATGTTTTTCCGCTTCGGCTTGACCGCGGCCCTGGCCTTAAATGCCTTGGGCGAGCTTTGTTTTTATCCGCTTTACAGATACGGCATTCAATATGATAAGATGATTCATTTCGCCAATTCCTTTTTGTTTGTTGCCGCGCTGACCTCTTTTTATGAAAAATGGCACAATTTAAATTTAGGCCGCGCTTTGAAAATCGCCGCCATCGTAGTTTTTGTCGGCGGCTTGCTCTGGGAAGTTTTTGAATTCTCGTCCGACTTATTTTTTAAAACCTCGGTTTTCGGCGTTTACGGGCAGTTCAGGGGCGCGGACACGATATTTGACGTGGCGTCGGATCTGCTGGGTTTAACCGCGGGCTTAATTTTCGTCAGCTGGCGCGGCTGGCGGAATTTGTTTAATAAATTGATCGGTTATAGGCGCGGCCCGGCTTTGTCGAAAATTTTGACGGCCGGGAGCTGTTCACCGAATCTGGCCGCGAAATAGTTTTTTTTGCAGCGATTTTAAACGTCTTTTCACCGGCGGATGTTTGCGCTTTGCGTGGATTGAAGTTATCAAATGCCCGCTATCAAAGGGCGTTTTTTTACGGGAGCGCGGCTAATTAATGCCAAATGAATTCATAAGGGACTGCCGCCGAATGCTCTTTGGATGATAAATTTAGGACTTACGCGGTTAACTGCCTAAAACGGAGGTTATTACGAGTAAGCCCAAAATTTTTAAATTTTTTAGGAAATTTTGGCGGCCGGTTAGCGGCCGTCCCGTTAAAGGTCGGGCGCGGCGGCGGCCACGACGGCTTTAACGGACTGTTTTATTTTTCTTTTTAATTTTATGACCCTGATCCTAAAGAAAAAAATTTTGGTTCTTAAATCCATAAATTTATTATTTTAATGACAAAGTTATTATCAAGGTTATTATAGTGACAAATGATTAAAATCGTATTAAGCTGTTAAGATGATAACCATCTCATTATAAAGAGGTGAGTTTCAGACATTATGAAAAATCAAAATTCAGAGGCTAATTTAATCTCTAATCATAAAAAATTATCCTCGCCGTTTCATTCCATTATCATGAAAAAGTCCGCGGCCGCTTTGCCCTTGCCGCGGCTTAAACCGCCATTTTCTTACTTTAGCGCGCTCTTGGCCGTATTATTAGTAATCATCCTGCAAAATACTTTATTTCCCGATCCGACCTTGGCGCCTTTTATTTTTTTCTTTCCGGCCATTTATCTGGTTTCTTTCTTGGGGGGCTGGTCGCCGGGCTTGCTGGCCGTCGTATTATCGGCCCTGGCCGGCAATTTTTTTTTCGTCGCGCCTTACCAATCTTGGTCATTTTCTTTTGAAGCGCTGATCGCGACTTTCCTTTTCACCCTGTCCTCATTAATCCTGGTTTCATTGTCGCTTTATTTTAGAAGCGTGCTGGCAAATTTTGATGGCGTCATTGGCGAGCGCGTTAAGGCCGAAGCTGACGTGAAGCGGGCCAATGAGGAGTGGAACAGAACTTTTGACGCCATTTCCGATTTGGTGTTTATCCAGGATAAAAATTTCGTTATCGTCAGGGCGAATCGCGCTTTCGCCGAAATGATTAAGCTTAACCCCGAGAACATTATCGGCAAGAAATGCTATGAAGTTTTGCACAAGTCCGATAAGCATTGGCCCAGTTGTCCTTTTGAAAAGACCAGGGTTGACAAGAAGGTGCATACGGGAGAGGTGTTTGATCCGAAAATCGGCCGGCCGCTTCTGGTTACGACTTCGCCCATTTTCGGCCCAGAGAGCGAATTCCTCGGCAGCGTCCATATCGCCAAGGATATCACCGAACTCAAGCAGTCGGAAGCGGCATTATCTAAGAGCGAAGAGGGCATGCAAAGAGCGCAGGCCATCGCTCACTTGGGCAGCTGGGAGTTAGATTTGGTGAATAATAAGCTCGCCTGGTCAAACGAGGTTTATCGCATCTTCGGCTTGGAGCCGCGGGAATTCGGCGCTACTTATGAGGCATTTTTAGATGCCGTGCATCCAGACGACCGTGAGTTAGTGCATGCGGCTTATTCGGATTCAGTACGCCAAGGCAAAGATTTTTATGAAATTGAGCACCGGGTGGTGAGGAAATTAAGCGGCGAAATTCGCATAGTTTACGAAAAATGCCAGCATGCCAAGGATAAGAGCGGCAGAATTATCCGCTCAATCGGCATGATCCATGACATCACCGACAGGAAGCGGATGGAAGAGCGTTTGCGCATGGAAATGACTAAAGCCGAAGCTCTGCTTTTCAGCATCGGCGACGGCGTGGTGGCGGTTGATCCGGCCGGAAAAATATTATTTATTAATCAGGCTTTTGCCGAACTGGTTAAGAAAAGCAAAGACAATTTATTGGGTGAAAGACTGGATAAGATCGTGCCAATGGAAGATGGCAAAGGCCGTAAATTGCCCCCTGATTCAACGCCGGTCTTTTTAGCTTTGGCCAAAGGCCAGAAGATTAGTTCCAATATTTTTTCGCCAACCAATTATATTAGTCAAAATGGCAGTTTAATGCCTTTGGCTATCACGGCTACGCCGGTGATTTTAGATGGTGCTATCATCGGCGCAATTGCGGTTTACCGAGATATCAGCAAAGAAAAAGCCATTGATCAGGCTAAAACCGAGTTTGTCTCACTGGCTTCTCATCAGCTGCGCACGCCGCTTTCGAGCATCGCCCTGTCAACCGAGCTTTTGCTTCGGGGCACGGCCGGCGAGTTAAGTTCGGAGCAAAAGAAATATTTGAGCGAAGCATATAATTCGACTAAAATCATGGCCGAGTTAATCAAAGTGCTGTTAAATATTTCCCGGATTGAATTGGGCACTTTTATGGTTCAGTTAGAGCCGATTAATTTAGCGGAAAGTCTTGACTATCTGCTTGATGAATTAAAATTGCAGCTGGACAGTAAAAAATTAACCTTGCGTAAAAATTACGGCCAGCCCTCGATGATTCAGTTTGATAAAAATATTCTGCGGATTACCATAGAAAATTTAATTACCAACGCCATTCGTTATACCGGCGAAGGCGGAACCATCGCCGTTAGTCTGGAGGAGAAGGCGGAAGAAATGATAATTAAGATTGCGGACACCGGCTGCGGTATTCCGGAAAAAGACAAAGATAAAATTTTTACCAAATTATTCCGAGCGGAAAATGCCAGGCTGATTAGCGCCGATGGCGCCGGCCTGGGCTTATATTTGGTGAAGTCGTTACTCTTAAAAGTCGGCGCCCGGATTTGGGTTGAATCGGAGCTGGGCAAGGGCGCCACTTTTTTCGTCGCCATTCCGGTCCCTGGTTTAAAAAATTAAAGATCGGGACATCGAGAGATCATTCGTCGACGGTCCCTTGATTTTGCAAAAAATAAGCCATTTATAAGTAAATGGCTTATTTTAAATAGAGAAAAATTAATGACTCGGCTGGTTAGAATCTATTTTACTGTTTTTTTAAACGGTAGCCAATACCTCTGACCGTCTCCAGTATTTCCGCCCGTTGATCAGCTAACTTTTTTCTTAAATTATTGATGTGGACATCCACCACATTGCTAAAAGAATCAAAGGCAAAATCCCAAAGGCTGGCGATTATTTGTTCCCGGTTAACCACGTGGCCGGCATGGCGCATCAAATATTCCAGCAAATTGAATTCTTTCAGCGTTAATTTTATTTCCTGATCATCCCGATAAACTTTTCTGGTAGTGGCGTTTAGTTTAATATTGGCCAGCTTAAGTTCGGCCGGAATAACCGCTGGCGGCCGTCGCAAAACCGCGCGAATCCGGGCCAGCAGCACCTCGAATGAAAACGGCTTGACTACGTAATCATCCGCGCCGGCGTTTAAACCTTCAATAATCTCATTTTTACTATCGCGGGCGGTTAATATTATTATGGGGGTAGTGATATTTTTAGCTCTGGCTTCCCGGCAGATTTGAATGCCGTCTTTATGGGGTAGCATAATATCTAATAGAACCAGATCATAATTATCATTAAGCAATTCAAGCCGCGCTTGCCCGGCTTTGCCGTCCAGGACATAATCAACGGCAAAACCCTCGGCCTCTAGTCCGTTTTTTGTCAATTTGGCTAAATTCTCTTGGTCTTCAATAATTAGAATTCTCATAGAATATGGAATAAATAAGCAAGAAGCAAAAAGTGAGAAGTTATTTAATTATATAACAGGCATATTTTTTTGCCAAGAGATGGTTTTTTTTGTAATTTTTTTGATGATTTTTGCCAATAATATAAATTTGCCCCGGCTTAATGCAAATTTAATCTTACTCATTTATAGTTAAAACATAAGTTTGGCGAATTAATTTTTTAAATAATAAAGATATGTATATTCCCATTATTTTTGGAACCGACCCGATAAGCTTTCCCCGAATCAAAGGTATTGCCAGTTACGTCTTTGATAAAGTCGGCCGGACTGGCTTAAAAACGGAAATTATAGACGCCAGAGAAGCAGATTCAACCGGCGGGGTAGCTAATCAAGAAACAAAAAAACTGATCAAAAGCATTAGTCTGGCGGACGGCATGATTATTGTTTCGCCAAAAAGCGTAAAAAGTTTGGCCGGCGGGTTAAGTATGCTGCCAGCCTGCTTTATCGTTGGTTCGCTAAAAGCGTTTAAGTAATTGGGTCAATAAAAAATATTCGTTATGCGACTAATAAGTCCCGCTTTTACTAATAATCAAAATTTACCGACAGAATATACTTATGAAGGCTTGAATATCAATCCGCCGCTAATCATTTCAGAAGTGCCCGCGGGGGCGAAAAGCTTGGCGTTAATATTTATTGATCTTGATGCCCTGATGGATATTTGGGTACATTGGTTGCTTTACAACATAAATCCGGCCATTACCAGGATTGAAGCCGGCAGTTTGCCCGAGGGAGCTACGCCTGGCCTTAACAGTCTCGGTTCAAACGTTTTCGACGGGCCCTGCCCGGCGACCGGCGTTCATCGTTATATTTTTAAACTTTACGCTCTCGACAGCAGGCTCGACCTTCCGCCCGGAGCGGATAAAGAAAAATTAGAAATCGCCATGAGAGGCCACGTGGTGGAACAAAGCCAGTTGATCTGCTTATATAAGAGAAAGTAAAAACCTGGTTCAGCCGTTTATACTCGACCTTGCGGCCAGTCAAGCCGAAGCGGCGAAATTTGGCTTTTTAACATTTTTGGGTAATCTTTATTTATTAATTTTGGCTAAAGTTTATTCTCTCCAGATGATTTTTGCCTAACGGCACGGGCAAATTATCCTAAAATAGCCAAACTCCCCCGCATCAAGTGCGGGGTCAAATATGGCTATTTTTTAACGGATAATTTGCCCTAAAAATCATAGTCGTTCATAAACTTTAGCCAAAATTAATTAACCAAAGATGTTAAAGAACCCGCAATTCTTGTTAAAATTTTTAAATTTATGTCTAATAAGCAGGAAGATATTCTAGTTTTATTGATAACCAACGAGAGCAAAATAGAACAATTGTATAAAATGTTTATGACTGAATTTACCAGTCATCAAACCCTTTGGAGCAGGCTGGCGGCAAAAAAAAGATACCAAGTGGAAAGCTTGAAAGATTTGAGCTTAAGACTCGATTGCCATAAATTATTTAAGATGCACGAATATTCTTCGCGGATTTTGAATTATGTCGGCGATTTTATAGATGAGCAGATAAATCGGCTGAAACAAGGAAAAATTTTTTTGCATGACGCGCTAATCGTCACCCTGCGGCTGGAGCAGTCGCTTAAAGAAAATAATTCCTGGGCCGCGCTGGAGCCGAAGCATGAAGACGTGTCCAGGTTCTTCAAAAGGCTGAATTATCAGACCGAGCAGCATGTTAATTTATTATTTAAAGTCTGCGATCGGGTGCCCGCCTGTCAAATCGGCTGACCCATGATTTTAGAAATTTAAT
>Ga0155987_105_pt1 | contig 9127 bp, 9 predicted proteins | sample RifCSPlowO2_02_FD_107641 | JGI IMG/M metagenome (GOLD analysis project Ga0155987, IMG submission 107641) | Candidatus Falkowbacteria bacterium RIFCSPLOWO2_02_FULL_45_21
CAAAACGATATTAACGCGATACAAAAGTTTTACGATATTTTCTCGACATATAAAGTTATAGACGGGAAAATGGATTTTAAAAATCTCATTTACTCTCCAAATACAAAGTAAAGTAATGAAAATTGCTATCTCTGCTCAAAATCTGAAGAAGTCGTTTAATCATACTGAAGTCTTCCGAGACTTCAGTATTGGTGTTGAGCAGGAAAAGATAACAGCAATTTTCGGACCGAATGGTTCGGGAAAATCAACCTTGCTTAATATTCTTTCTGGTATTGTTGCCAAAGATGGTGGCGAATTTAATATTGAAAATTTCAATCATTTTGAGTTTAGCTATATTTTTCAAAATTACCGCGAATCCTTGCTTCCATGGCGAACCAATTTTGAGAATATAGCGTTGCCACTTGAAATACAAAACAAAAGCAGACAGGAGATACAGCAAAGGGTGGAAGAATTGCAAAAACTTTTTGATTTCAAATTCAACTGGGAAAGCTATCCATACGAATTGAGCGGCGGTCAACAACAAATTTTGGCATTCATGCGTGCCCTTGTTACAAATCCGAAAGTTCTGTTTATTGACGAGCCATTTTCCGCTCTCGATTATGAAAATAATTTACGTTTGCGAGAATACTTACAAAAATACTATCTCGCATTTAAGCCGACCATTTTACTCATTACTCACAACATCGAGGAAGCGGTGCATCTTGCGGATAAAATCGTAGTATTTTCGAAGAAACCAACAAAAGTGCTTGAAGTTATTGATAACCCGCAGCCCTATCCAAGAACGGTACAATCTCTCAAGGCGGAGCAATTTCACCAAATCAAAGATGAGGTGCTTTCTGTTTTCCAGAAAACCATAAATTTATGAAAAAATACATCATCATTGGGCCAATACTTTTAATTTTGATTTGGGATGCAGCTGCACAGCTTCAACTTATTGATAAATTTTTTCTGCCCGATCCATTTACAGTCATTGGAAAGCTTGTTGAACTTTTAGGAAGCGGAGCTATTATCGGCGACCTTTTCTCAACGCTTGGAAGAGTTGTTTTGTCCTTTGTTATTGCGATAGCAGTCGGTTTGCCTTTGGGTTTATGGTTAGGCAGGTCAGAAAAAATTTATCGGAGTGTTGAATTTATCATCGACTTTTTTCGCTCTACTCCGGCTACGGCTCTTTTCCCTCTTTTCCTTCTCATTTTTGGCATAACCGATAAATCAAAAATCGCCGTTGCCGCTTTCGCGTCAATGCTCATTATTATTTTCAATACCGCATATGGTGTTATGCACGCAAAAAAATCAAGAGTATTGGCGGCTCAAATTATGGGAGCGACAAAAGCACAAATTTTCCGTTGGATATTGTTTTGGGAAAGCTTGCCTCAAACATTCATCGGATTACGAAGTGCAATTAGTCTGTCGCTCGTCATTATTACTGTAACGGAAATGTTTATTGGAACAACTTCGGGACTTGGCAGAAGAATTATTGATTCGCAAATAACTTACGAAATTCCAACAATGTATGCTATTATTCTTTTAACTGGCATAATAGGTTATTTGCTAAACTTACTTTTCCTTGCGGTAGAGAAAAAATTTTTACATTGGAGCGGAAAATAAATTGTTTAAGTGGTGCGCCAGCTTCGCTGGCACGAAAAATTGTGGCGGCGAAAAAGAAGCGGCGGAAAGCGAGGGCGGGCAAAAATTCCTTCCCCCCAACCCCCTTCCTTTTTGCCCGCCCGAGCGATTGGATTTCAGAATTCGCAGTCCGGATTTTCGGCAAAAAAAGTTCGGATTTTAACCAAAAGGCACCGCCAGTTGGGAAAGCAATAAAACATGAAATTTTTACTGTCAATAAATTATTTAATCTGGCTGGTTTTGTCCGGCATATTGTTCGCCGGCGGTGAATTTTTATCAAAAAAATTTGCCTTAAATCCAAAAATATCGCTGGTGGTTCTGATTTTGATAATCTACTCATTGGGAGTTTTAGCCTGGCTGCCGGTAGGCATGGCGCGCAGTGGCGGGGGTGCCTGCCCGCCAAAGCTTTAGCGTCGGAGGGGCTTCTTTATTGGGGGTTTTGCTCAAAGAATGTTCGAACATCAGTCAAAAAACACTGCCAGTTGGCAAAATAATAAAACATGAAATTTTTACTGTCAATAAATTATTTAATCTGGCTGGTTTTGTAACCATCTTATTGGGAGTTTTAGCCTGGCTGCCGGCGATTATGCAGAAAAATCAACTGTCAATCGTGGGCGCCATCTGGTCGGTCATGAGCTTATTGGCCACGGTTTTAATCGGGCTGTTGATTTTCGGCGAAAAATTAAACGTCATCGGCATTATCGGTGTAGTCGCGGTCATGGTAGCTGTTGCTTTATTGTCGCTCAACTAGTTGAATAATAAAAACACTCCGGTTAAAAATCGAAGCGTTTTATTTTTAAATAAATTTTTCTATTTAAATATGGCCGATAAATCAACATACATCGCGTAGGCCATGGCCAAGCCGGAAAAAAGGAAGATCGCGATATAGTTCCATTTGGCCAGACTGGTTTCCAGGCTTTTTAAGACATAGAGCAGGGCGGCCTTGTCTTCGGGTTTAAAAGATTGGTTAGCCCCCATCTTTTTAATCAGCTCAAGTTTTTCAATCAGCTTATCCCGGCGGTTTTCCACGCGGTAGCGATGGGCAAAATACCAGATAAAGCCGATGGTGCCAATGTACCAGGCGACTTCTACCCAAAATTGGCTGTAATAATTTAAAACCACAACCAGCCGGTAAGCGATGGTGGCAATGACGCCGACAATAAAAACCCAAATTCTATAAACATGGCTGCTTAAGCGCGGCATAAATTGCTCATTAGTAAAGTTTTAACAGATTTATAATTAAAGCAAAATTCGCGGCTGATAATATTTTACCATAAAAAACAGGCTTTGACCTAATTTAATTTTTAAACTATGATAAAATAACTTATAGGGAAATAGATTAATTTTTTTTATGAAGCTAACATTAGATGAAAATATTTTAGACCAGGCGCCGGAAAATTTGTTAAGGCAGGCCGGGTATAGTTATTTAATGGACAGAAATACCGGCCAGGAAAGCTACGTGCGCCGCCTGGCCAGAGGCTTTTATCCCAGATTTCACCTATATCTGGAACGCCGCGGCGGACAGGTTATTTTGAATTTGCATTTGGATCAAAAGCAGGCCAGCTATGCCGGCGCTCACGCGCATAACGCAGAGTATGAAGGCGAGCTGGTGGAGGCGGAGATGCAAAGGATAAAAAGCTACGCGCCGTCGTTTTTTACGGCCTGACAAAAAAATTTTCATTATGCCCAATCCTTCGGATGAAGTAAAATCAAAACTGGACATTGTGGAGGTCATCCGCGAGTACGTTCCGCTTAAGGCCGCCGGTTATAATTTCCGCGCCAATTGTCCGTTTCACCGCGAGAAAACGCCGTCATTCATGGTCAGCCCGGAAAAGCAAATTTGGCATTGTTTCGGCTGTGGCAAAGGCGGCGATGTCTTTTCTTTCGTCATGGAAATCGAGGGCTTAAGTTTTGTTGAGGCTTTGCGGCTGCTGGCCAAAAAGGCCGGCGTGGTTTTAAAAAGGCAAGACCCGGCATTGGTTTCAAAAAGAAATGTTTTGTTGGATATCGTAGAGCTGGCGGCCAAATTTTATCATAAAATATTACTGGATAGCCCGGCGGCCGAAGCCGCGCGCGTTTATCTAAAAGAGCGGACTTTGACCGACGAAACTATCGCCGCCTGGCAGATCGGTTATAGCCCGGACGCCTGGGAAACGTTAAGCAACTTTTTAAAAAGCAAAGGTTTCGGCGAGAATGAAATTTTTTTAGCCGGCTTAAGCGTTAAAAAAGATCTTGCGAACGGTTCGACAGGTTCGCGGCAGGCCGGCTCGGGGCGAGCCAGGTTTTACGACCGTTTCCGGGGCCGGATTATGTTTCCTTTAAACGATATCAACGGCAATGTGGTCGGTTTTACCGCGCGCGTTCTGCCCGCGCGGGCAGGCGGCGGACCGGAGAGAGAAGCGGCGGAAAAAATGGGCAAGTATATCAATTCGCCGGCCACCATGATTTACGACAAATCAAAAATTTTATTCGGCCTGGATAAAGCCAAAATGGCGATTAAAGCCGGGGAGGCGGCGGTTTTAGTGGAGGGCCAGATGGACGCGATCACGGCGCGGCAGAGCGGTTTTATCAATGTCATCGCTTCTTCGGGCACGGCTTTGACCAGTCAGCAGGTAAGCCTAATCAAGCGCTACACCAATAATCTGTATTTATCCTTTGACATGGATAAAGCCGGCGATCTGGCTTCCGAACGCGGCATCGCGGTAGCCATGCAGGCGGAGATGAACATAAAAGTAATTGAGTTGCCGGCAGGAAAAGATCCGGATGAATTTATTAAAAATAATCCGGCCGGCTGGCCGCAGGCGGTTAAAACGGCTAAGCCCATGATGCGGTATTATTTTGACAAGACATTTTCCAAACTCAATAAAAACGAGTACGAAGGCCAACGGCAGATCATCAATATCTTGTTGCCGATCATGGCTAAGTTCGGCTCAAAAATTGAACAGGATTTTTGGCTTAAAAAGTTAGGCCAAGAAATTGATGTCAAGGAGAATTTTTTAAGGGAAAAATTGAACCAAATTATATCCTCCGGCCGATTGGCGGCGGAGAAAAAGCGTAAACCGCCGCAATTAGGCGAGGGTCCAGGCGGGACGGGGACGGCTAAAATAAGCCAGCGGGAAAATCAGGCGGGACAAGAATTAAAGTTAAGCCGTGAGGTCAGGCTGTCCGAACTGCTTTTGGCCTTGGGGCTAAAGTTTCCGGCGCATTTGGAATATATTATTAATCACTTGTCGCCCGAAGAACTAGCCGGGGAAAACCACAAATCTCTTTACAAAAATTTAATAGTTTATTATAATAAGCTCATAGATTTCTGGACTCATGAAGGGGGAAGTTTTGATTTAGCAATAAATTATCAAGACTTGAAGGACTGGTTGAGCAATCCGGAGAATTTCGCGCAGACTAATCAAGCAAATAATGAAACCGGCGATCAAGCCGGCGCTTTCCAGTGTTCCAGCTTGTTGGACAAGCTGGTTCTTTTAGCTGATAGAGACTTTTGCGATTACACGGCGGAGCAGGCTAAGGCCGAAATGATCAACCTGGTGGCCGCCCTAAGGGTAAATAATTTGTGCCGGCGGCGCTACCACATTATTAAGCTGATAGCCGCGGCCGAAAAGGAAAGCCTGGAGCCGGCGGCGGAAAAAGCCGAGAAATTAAAGAGGCTGATGGAAGAATTTAAAGCCTTAACCGAGGAAATAAATATAATCAATCCTAAGCCCTGATTTATATTATGGCGAAGAAGAATAAAAAAATTAAAATAAAGACCAAACATAAAAAGCGCCAGCTGGCGCTAAAGTTCAAGGCCAAAAAAACGGATCAAGCCAAAAAGAAGAGCTTTGCTCGCTATGGAAAAATTAAATTTAAAAAATCAGACAAGAAGCCGGTTAAGGCGCTGGAGGAACATATCATAATCAAGCCGACCGGAGAACAGATAAAGAATTTCATTGTCAAAGGCCGGTTGCTCGGTTTTGTCACTGAAACCGAACTGCTTCATATTTTTCCCGAGGTTGAAGAATATATTTATGACTTTGAGCTGACTCTGGAGGAATTACAAAAAAACGGTGTCCAGATAATCGAAGATACGGGCGGATTTTTAGGCGCGGGCGACGAGCTGAAGAAAAAAACTTCGCAAATCAACGGTTTCAACGAAAAGAAAAAATTTGACATTTCCGGATTAAGCGCGGATTCCATTCAGATGTATCTTCGGGAAATCGGCAAGGTCCCGCTGCTCTCCAGCGCCGAGGAAATTGAACTGGCCAAGCGCAAGGAAAAGGGCGATAAAGAAGCGGAGAAAAAAATAATTGAAGCCAATTTGCGCCTGGTGGTCAGCATCGCCAAAAAATTTACCGGCTCCAAAGGTTTAAGCCTCCTGGATTTAATCCAGGAGGGCAACATCGGCCTGTTCCGCGCGGTGGAAAAATTTGAATACCGCAAAGGCTATAAATTTTCCACCTACGCCACCTGGTGGATCAGGCAGGCGATTACGCGGGCGCTGGCCGACCAGTCCCGGACCATCAGGATTCCGGTGCATATGGTGGAAACCATCAATAAGTTTCAGCAAGTCCAGCGCCAGCTGATCCAGGATTTGGGCCGCGAACCTTTACCCGAAGAAATCGCCGCCGAGATGGGCGAGGAGATTGATAAAGTTCGGCATGTCATAAAAATATCCCAGGACACGATTTCTTTGGAAACCTCCATCGGCGAAGACGATGAGGATTCAACCCTGGAAGATTTTATTGAAGATGTTAAGAACGTTACGCCTGATCGTTCAGCCGCTCTGCGGCTGTTAAAGGACTACGTTAAGGACGTTATCGCCGAATTAACGCCGCGGGAACAGAAAATTTTGGAGTTGCGCTTCGGCCTGGTTGACGGCGTGGCCCATACCCTGGAAGAAGTCGGCCGGGAGTTTGACGTCACCCGCGAGCGCATCAGGCAGATTGAAGCCAAGGCCATTGAGCGGATCCAGAAGCACGCCGGCATTAAGAAGCTGAAAGACTATTGACAGGAAATTAAAAAATTGGAAACCTGCCCGTCCGGACCGCCCGCCGGCGAGGCAGGCGGGCGGGTTAGAAATTAGGAAATAGTATGCGAGAAAATTTTAGAATAGGGGAAAAATTAAGTGAACACTTAAGAACCAGAGATGAGCAAGGCGACATGATTGGTTTTAACGAAGACTTAGTTTCCGGGATTTTAGCCAAGGGCGATCAGGGAGAATTGAAGGATTTGTTAATCTTTTGGCAAGAGAACGGCTGGCAAATAACGGATAAAGAAATAGAAATTTTTAGTTATTATCAAAAATTAAGACAGCAAGTTCATAAAGACCGCGAGGGTGCTTTTAAAAAAAGAAAGACTGACGCGCCAGAAAAAACAGAAGAAGAATTATTATTAGGTTGCTACCTGGAAGAGTTGGAGCCGCAAGTTAGGCAAGCTGTTTTAGGCTTAAACGTCAAGGGCTATAAGACGCAAGGCTCTGGCTTCGGGCCAGAAAATATACAAAAAATTTACTGCGCCGACGAGCAGTTCGCTGCCGTAAAGTTTTCTAATGATCTATTACCAGAATTAAAGGTGCAGAGCGTAGATTTAGAGGTTAAGCCAAAAAGCATAACTTTATGTTTAAATAAAAAATTAAGCTTGAATGAAGTGCGAAATATTTGGAAAAAAATCGAAGAACAGGTTAAACCGAAAAGTAAATTGTTGACTTAATATATAAAGTTTGTATAATGTCTACATCTGCTTTTTAGCAGTTTTTATTTGATGTTTAACAATAAATCTGAAATCGAAAATTTAAAATCGTAAATTTCCGTATTCCCGGGTAGCGCAGCGGTAGCGCAGCGCGCTGTTAACGCGTTGGTCGTCGGTTCGAATCCGACCCCGGGAGCATTGCTTAACGCAACGAACTTATTTTTAGTGTTTTCAGGCATTAATTCAGCCCTACCCCGCGCCACAAGCGCGGGGCTTTGAGTTTGGAGCGAATTAAAAAGGTTTTCCTCTAAAACAAAAGAAATTTTAATGCTTTCGGGCGAATAGGTTATTTTTTCAAGAAATCTTTTTGCTAAAAGATTTCTTTCGACTCCGGTCTTAGTTTTGAGGGCGGAAAGGAAAAATTTTAGAGTGTGAGCAATTTTCTTTGACGAAAATTGCGAAAATTTAGAGCATGCTGGTGTTAGTTCGTATTCGGCCTCGTGCCCCGTCCGTAAAATCTCATTTTGCGAATTAGATTGATTATTTTGTAATTCATAGTTTAGCCGAAAAACAAAATTTTCAATATAATTGCTGTCAACGGAAATCCGCTCTAAATTTTCAATACAAAAATTTTCCAATCTTTCGGCGGACACTTGTTTTACCGAACAGGCTTGCCAGTCATGCCCTAAGGTGGAAGTACAGCGATAGTAATAATACCTTTTCAGTTTTCCGTTTGTTCTTTTGTTCGTAAAATAAGAGGTCATTTTAGAGTCGCACTTTTCGCATTTTATTAAGTTGCCGAAAAGAAAATTTTTGTACACTCTAAAATTTTTCCTTTTGTTTTTGTGTATTTTTTGAGCAAGGGCAAAAATTTCCTCCGAGATTATCGGTTCGTGCGTGCCTTGATAAATTCCATCGTTATATTTTATTTTTCCGACATAAACGACATTTCTTAATATAGAGAAGATGGTAGTTTTAGAGAAATTTTTGCCCAGCTTATTTTTAATGCCTTTCTCTATCGCCATTCTATATACTTTTGACAATGAGCCGGTTTCAAGATAGTTTTCAAAAATTGATTTTATTTCCTCGGCTGCTTTCGGGCGGGGGATAAGTTTTTTGTTTTCCCTTGCGTATCCGTAAGGCGTGTTCCCGCCGTTGCACATGCCCTTTTTAGCCCGTTCCAGCATTTTGTCTTTTGTCCGCTCGCTAGTTAGTTCTCTTTCAAATTGGGAAAAAGTCAGCATAATATTGCGAAGTAATCTGCCCGCTGGCGTGGAAGTGTCGAATCTTTCAGTAATAGAAATAAAATCAATTTTTGCTTGCTCAAAAAATTCGATCAACTGGTAAAAGTCCTTGGGCGAACGGGTGAGCCGATCAATTTTATACACAAAAACAATATCAATTTTTTCTTTTTTTAAATCCGAAAGTAATTGTTGCAGAGCAGGCCTTTCAAGGGTTGCCCCGGAATAGCCGGCGTCGGTATAAACTTTAAAAATTTGCCAGTTATCTTGGCTGGCAATAAACGATTTCATTTTTTGCTCTTGAGCCTCGCAAGACGAAAACTCTTTTTCTGCCTGATTGTCGGTCGAAACTCTGGTATAAATCGCGCAATTTTTGTAAGTCATATTTTTTTAAAACTAAAGGGGCAACCCTGCGAACCCAATCCCGCTTTCGCGAAATTGACAGGAGTTGCCCCTTTGGTATTACAACAATTAAGTTATAATAAAAAATCGCGGAGCGTGTGGATTGGGTTCGCTCCTATTATTAGGGTGTAGCAGAATACCCTGCCCGCAGGGCAGAAATATTCTTTAAAAACTAAATAAAT
>Ga0155987_110_pt1 | contig 7779 bp, 6 predicted proteins | sample RifCSPlowO2_02_FD_107641 | JGI IMG/M metagenome (GOLD analysis project Ga0155987, IMG submission 107641) | Candidatus Falkowbacteria bacterium RIFCSPLOWO2_02_FULL_45_21
GGAATCCCTTGGCCGCGTTTATGGCCAGTATAAGAGATTTCTCCCTTCGGTCGAAATGACAAAAAGAGTCGTTTTTTGAATTCTCGGACAGTCTGGCTTCGCTCGCGCATTAAAGCAAAGTTTTTAAATTCAGCATTAAAATCAGCCAAAATTTTTCACTCCTCATTTTTTAAATTGCGCTTTTGAATTTTACCCCTTTTCGGGCTAAAATTAAATCAGGATTAAAATCCATATTAAAATCATGATTTTTTATAGAAGTCAAAATTTTAACGGGCGATAATTAATTTATTTTAACACAAACTTATATGCAAACTTTCAACGGGGCAGGCGATACCAGTGGGGCGGCCAGGCCCAAGCCGCAATTTTATTTTTTATTGATTTTAATGGCCATAACTTTTGTTTTGTCTTTTTACATCCTCCGGCCATTCCTGTTCGCCTTTACTCTGGCCATAGTTTTCGCCGTTTTATTCCAGCCGCTTTATCGCAAAATATTGAAATATAGTTTCCGGCGCGAAACTTTGGCGGCCTTTTTAACCACCGTCATCATCCTGATTTTAATCGTTACGCCGCTAGTCGCCCTGGTGGCGCAGATATTTAAGGAGGCTAAAAATTTGTATATTACTTTGGCCATGGGTGGCGGCAAAGACGTAATATTAAATTCGTTAAACAGCTTGGTCGCTCAATTTTACGAGCGTTTTCCCGGTTTGCCGGAGTTTTCGCTTAATTTTGACCAATATCTTAAACAAAGCTTAAGCTGGCTGGTAAATCATCTGGGCGTGGTTTTTTCCAACGTCGCCAGCCTGATGGCCACGGCGTTTCTGTTTTTGATTTCACTTTTTTATCTCCTGAAAGACGGGTCGCGTTTGAGAAAGAAAATTATCAGCTTGAGCCCCTTGAACGATCGGGAGGATGAAATAATTTTTAAAAAATTGGAGCAGGCCATGAGTTCGGTGATTAAGGGCAATTTTTTAATCGCCATCATTCAGGGGACATTGACCGCCGTCGGTTTTGCCATCTTCGGCGTGCCGAATTTTATTCTCTGGGGCACGGCCGCGGGCATCGCCTCATTAATTCCCAGCGTCGGCACCTCGCTGGTATTTATTCCGACGATTATTTTACTCTTGGTCGGCGGGCAAACATTCGCCGCCATCGGCTTGCTGTTTTGGGGAGTTTTGGCGGTCGGGCTGATTGATAATCTGCTCGGGCCCAAGCTGATCGGGCGCGGCACCGGGCTGCATCCCTTGTTGATTCTTTTGTCCGTTTTGGGCGGCCTGGCTTTTTTCGGCCCGATCGGCTTTATCTTGGGCCCGATTATCTTAAGCCTGCTATTTGCCTTATTGGATACTTATTATTATCTGGTTAATAAAAAATTTGAAAATAATAGTTAGTATGGCTTACACATTCTCTGATGTTGGCTAAAATTGTTAAAGCGCGCAAGTACCGTAATTAAGACATTGCGAGCATGCCGAAACTTAATTTTAAAAAATTAAATATAATTGACGCCGGCAAGATCCAAAAATTAATGACAGCTCAAACCAGTCCGGAGGAAATAAAAGATATTTTAGCCAAAGGAGAAGGGATGAAGGGGCTGGATTTAAGCGATTGCGCCAAGCTGCTTGCCATCGAGGATCAAGAGTTGTTGGCCAGGCTTTGGCAAAGCGCTAAAAAAGTAAAATTAGCCATCTATGGCCCGCGGCTGGTTTTATTCGCTCCTCTGTATTGCAGCAATTTTTGCATTAATGATTGCGAGTATTGCGCTTTTCACGTCCGCAATCCGGCCCGGCGCAAAAAATTATCTTTAGCCGAAATAAAAGAACAAGTGGAAATTTTAGAAGCCATGGGGCATAAGCGCTTGCTGTTGGAATTCGGCGAGCATCCGAAAGAAAACACGATTGATTACGCGATTGAGGTGATTAAGACTATTTACGCGACAAAAAATGGCCGGGGCGAAATCAGGCGGGTGAATGTGAATTTGGCGGCCACGACGGTGGAAAATTATCGGCGCTTGAAAGAAGCCGGCATCGGCACCTATCAATTATTCCAGGAAACCTACCACCGGCCGACCTATAAAAAGATGCACCATGGGCCGAAGGCGGATTATGAACGGCAGCTCAAGGCCGTTTTTAACGCTTTCACGGCTGGCATTGACGATTTGGGCATCGGCGCTTTATTCGGTTTATATGACTATCGCTTTGAGGTTTTGTCTTTAGTCCGGCACGCTAAGTTCATGGATAAAGTTTTGGGCGTGGGGCCGCATACCATATCAGTGCCGCGCTTTCAATCGGCCCATAGCGTCAATTTGGCTTTAAAATATCGTGTCAGCGATCGGGATTTTTTAAAATTGATCGCGGTCTTGCGGCTGGCCGTGCCTTATACCGGTATGATTATTTCAACTCGCGAAAGGCCTGATATCCGCCGCCAAGCTTTTGCCATCGGCGTCTCGCAGGCCAGCGCGGCTTCTAAAACAGAGCCTGGAGGGTATAAAAAGGCCGGCCGGCAGGCGGTCGAGGCGCAATTTAATCTCAACGATCATCGCAGTCTGGATGAAGTTGTCCGTGACATCTGCCGGCTTGGCTATTTGCCGAGCTTCTGTACGGCCTGCTACCGCCTGGGGCGCACCGGAGATCGTTTCATGCGGTTGGCCAAATCGGGTAAAATACAAGAAACCTGCCAGCCCAATGCTTTAGTGACTTTTAAAGAATATTTAGAAGATTACGCCAGCGCGGAAACCAGGCGAATCGGCGAAAAAATTATTTCAGATCATGCGACTAAAATAGAAAATTTAAAAATCAGGCAAAAGCTCGAGAGCGATCTAAAAAAAGTGGAACAAGGAAAAAGAGATTTGTATATTTAATAATTAGCGGCGGCCAATGGATGAGCTTAAGAAAAAAATACAAAATTTTGACCAAAAAACTTTGCTTAAGTGTCTTAAAGCGCGGGGCTGGGAGCAAACAGAGCTGTTTAGGCTGTCCAGGCAAGTTAAAGAAAAAGTTTTTGGCCAACGGATTTGGTATCGCGGCATCATAGAATTTTCCAATCTTTGCCGGAATAATTGTTTTTACTGCGGCTTGAGAATTGGCAATAAAAAAGTTTATCGTTATAAAATGAGCCTGCCGGAAATTGCCGCGGCCATGGATTTCATCAGGCGGGCGAACTATGGTTCGGTGGTTTTTCAGTCGGGTGAAATTCGCGGTCAGCGCTGGGAGAAATATCTGCTGGCGATTGTCCGGTTGACCAAAAAAAAATATCCCGGCCTGGCGATTACGGTTTCCTGCGGGGAACAAGACAGGGGCTTTTATAAAAGATTGCGACAGGCCGGCGCTGACAGATATTTATTAAGGATAGAAACTTCCAGCCAAAAGCTGTACGAAAAATTGCATCCCAAATTAATGTCGTGGTCGCGGCGTTATCAATGTTTAAAGTGGCTTAAAGAACTGGGCTACCAGGTTGGCACGGGCGTGATGGTAGGTTTGCCAGGCCAGACGCCGGCGGATTTAATCGGTGATTTAAGGTTTTTTAAAGACAGTCAATTTCATATGTTCGGACTGGGTCCTTACGTTATTCATAAAGATACGCCGTTAGCCGCGGTTAATGCGCGAAAGCAGTGGCGGGAAGACAAGGCAAAAATTTACCATTTAACTCTCAACTTTTTAGCCTTATTAAGAATTATCAGGCCAACGGCCAACATAGCCGCGGCCACCGCTCTTGACGTTTTTAATCCATCGGGCAGGATTATGGCTTTGCAAGTGGCGGCTAACGTTATTATGCCGTCGGTTACTCCCAGAAAATACCGCGAACATTATGTACTTTATCAAAATAAGCCCTGTCTGGACGAGGAGGCGAAACAATGCCTGGGATGCCTGACCGCCAAAATCAAGTCCGCCGGGCTGGAATCAGGCTTAGGAGAAGCGGGAACATCGCCCTTGTATCTAAAAATGGCCAGGAAATAGTTTTATTTATGTCCAAAAAAGTTGAATTTACCATTATCGCGATAACCGGCCGGATGAATGCCGGCAAATCGTCTTTGTTTAACCTATTGAGCGGACAGAAAAATTTCGCGATCGTCGATCTCCGGCCGGGCACGACGGCTGATACGGTTGCGACCAGGATGGAAATACATGATTTCGGTCCGGTCAAGCTTTTGGATACCGCCGGCATAGATGAGGGCTCTATTTTGGGCGAAAAAAAAAGAAAAAAAACTTATGAAGCCATTGAGGAAGCCGACTTGACTTTAATCGTGGTTGATTTATTGAAATACGGGCAAAAAAATGATTTTTTCCCGGAGCGGGCGGTAGCTCGCAGAGCCAAGCATTATGGCAAGCAGGCTTTGATGGTTTATAATATTTTTAAGGCCGGCGGAATTAAGCCGGCGGACTTGGCCGCGCTGGAAAAGTCAGCCAATCAAAAATTAAATTTAGGCCTGAAAAGCCTTTGTCTTCAGGCGACTGATTTCAGGGAGCAAAAAAAGCTGGTTGATTTTATTAAACTAAATTTTCAGAGAAAAACGGCTGACGTCAATTTATTGCCGCTGGCTTACGATCGCGGTTATGTGCTTTTAAATATTCCCATGGATGAAGAAACGCCTTCATTAAGACTCTTGCGCCCGCAAGACATGGCCGTTGAAAGGCTGCTGCGACAGTATCTTATCCCGGTGCTGTATCGGCCGGATTTAAAAAAAGCCAGAGCCGGCGAGGCGGCGGAAAAACAGCGGTTTTTGGGAACGATTAAGCTTTTACAGGAATCTAAAGAAGGGCTGAAGCTAGTTATTACCGATAGCCAGGCGGTGGATATTTTGGACCGTTGGCTGCCTAAAGATATAAGCCTGACCACTTTTTCCGTCATGATGACGAATTATATGAGCGGCGGAAATTTAAAATTGTTTAGCCGCGGGCTGGGCGCGTTGGCGAAACTAAAAAATGGTGATAGAATTGTAATTATGGAAAGCTGTAATCATGATCGGAAATGCGATGATATCGGCACTAAGCAAATTCCCGGTTTGATTAGGGTTAAACTGGGGTTAGAATTGAATATAGATTTTTCTTTCGGCCGGCCGTTGCCTGACGACTTAAAGAAGTATAAATTAATCGTTCATTGCGGCGGCTGCATGATTGACCGCCAAAAATATCAGCGGCGGATAGTTAAAATAAAAGAAGCCGGCGTGCCGATAACCAACTATGGATTATTTTTAGCTTGGGTTCATAATCATGCAGCGGTCGCCAGGGTGGTGAAAATTTTTAAGTAATTTTATTTTATGTCTAAACTGAAAAAAATGATTTTGCCGGGCGTGGTTTTTTTGACCGGCGGTTCGGTTTTGGTCTTAGAAGTCGCGGCTACCCGGATTTTATCGCCTTATTTCGGCAATACGATTTATACGGTTTCCAGCATTATCGGCGTTATCCTGATGGCTCTAAGTTTAGGCTATTATTTCGGCGGCCGGCTGGCGGATCAGCGCGCGTCTTTAGGCTGGTTCTACGGCATAATTCTAGTTAGCGGTCTGACCGTTATCATTTTGGAAGCGATGATTATTTTAGTTTTACCTTTCTTAGGCCATTGGCTGTCATTAATTTACGGTCCTTTGATTGCCTCGTTTATTTTATTTTTTATACCAGCTCTGCTATTGGGCATGCTTTCGCCCTATGCCATTAAACTGCAACATCAGGCGTTTCCGGTCCTGGGCATCGGGCGAGTGAGCGGAACTATATTTTTTTGGTCGACGCTGGGCAGTATCGCTGGTAGCCTATTGACCGGTTTTGTGTTCATCCCCAATTTCGGTGTTGATAAAATTATTATCGGCGTCGGCCTGTTACTGGTAACGATTGGTCTTCTCCCGTTGCTAAAAAATGGCATTAAAATAAAATATTTCTTTCTAATTTTTTTAATAGGAATTTTTTTGGCCATAGAGTTTGTGGTTTTGCAGTTTAATGCCGGCGGCTCGGTATACGCCCGCGACGGCGTTTACGAAAAATTATTGATTTTTGACGGGCAATATAATGGCCGGCCGGCCAGATTTTTTCAACAGGATAGGAGTCATGCCGCCGCCAGGTACTTAGATGGCGAGGAATTAGTTTATGATTATACGAAATATTACGTCTGGTATAAAGTCTTAAAGCCTCTAGCGAAAACAGCTTTAGTTATCGGCGGCGGCGCTTATTCTATCCCCAAGGCTTTACTAGAAGATCCGGCGCTTGAAACCGTGGAGGTGGCCGAGATTGAGCCGTCGCTTTTTGAACTGGGCAAAAAGTATTTTCGCGTGCCATCGGACGATCGGCTTAAAAATCGCGTGGTTGACGGCCGACGCCTTTTGTTTGATAGTCCGAATAAATTCGATTTAATCTTCAGTGATGTTTATTATTCCCTCTATTCGGTGCCGGTTCATTTTACCACTGAAGAATTTTTTACTTTGGCCAAAAGCAAATTAAATCTCAGCGGCATTTTCATGGCCAACCTGATCGGTAAGCTGGATAGCCGGCCGCCATCGCTGATTTTTTCTGAAATGAAGACTTTTAGGGCGGTTTTTCCCAACAGCTATTTCTTCGCGGTGCGAACGCCTGAATCAAAACAGGCGCAAAATATTATTTTCCTGGGCTATAACCGCGACCAAGCCATTGATTTTTCCGCCGCCGCGGTGGTTAATCATCCTGATCCGATCATAAGACAGGCGGTCTCGAAATTAATTGATTTGACTAAAATTGATTTTAGTTTATACGCGAAATTAACGGATAATTACGCGCCGGTAGAATATTTAACCGCTAAAGTTTTAAATTAATAAACAGTACTTACGCGTTTTAACAATTTTTATTAACCTCAGATAAGATTAGAGAGTGTGTAAATAAATAATTTATGTTTGGCGTGGCCATAACTTTTGTTTCCTCTTTTTTGGACGAAATAGTCATTTCCTTGAGCAAGGTCAAATTAAACCAAGGGCAGATAAGCGTTTATAGCCTAGGTTTGATAAATACCTTGGCCGCGACAGTTTTTTTTCTTTTGATAAATATTGTTAAATGGGAATTCCATTTTTCTTTGGCTTCATTGCCGACTTTGAGCGTTAGGGCTGGTTTGGAGATCATCTTAATCGCCCTGTCTTTAAACGCCACCGCCTTGGCTGATCGCAGCACTTATGGTTTCGTCAGAGTCGTAACCATACCCTTGCTTTTAATCGTTGACTTTTTAATCGGTTATAAAATAAGCGGCTGGCAGCTGATTGGCATTGGTATTATAATGCTTTCTTTATTTTTACTTTTTTCTTACCAAGGCGTGAAAAAACAAGGCGTCTGGCTGTCTTTGGTTACGGCCGTGATGGCGGTGGCGACAATTTCCTTATATAAATACGATATCACCCACTTTAATTCGGTGGCGGCGGAACAAACTATTATACTAGCAATTTTGTTTATTTTTTTAACCGGCCTGGCTTTTTTTAAAGCCAAAGAAAACCCTTTTATTTTTTTAAAACAGAAAATTTATGTCTGCCAAACATTCGTCAACGCCATTTCGGCTTTATTAAGCGGTTACGCCTATATTTTCGCGCCGGCTTCGGTGATTTTATCAGCTTACCGTTCCTCGTCCGTGTTTTGGTCAGTCATCTCGGGCAAGTTTTATTTTCATGAAAAGCATTTTTTAATTAAAATAATCTGTCTGGTCCTGCTGGCGGGCGGCATAGTATTGTTGGCGGTATAATAAATTTTATCGGCTTTGTTGCACAAATATTATTTAAAGGCGCGAAGCGCCTGTGAACATTAAAATTTACGCTGCCGCGTAGCTATCCGGCATTCCCAGAGCCGA
>Ga0155987_149_pt1 | contig 7597 bp, 5 predicted proteins | sample RifCSPlowO2_02_FD_107641 | JGI IMG/M metagenome (GOLD analysis project Ga0155987, IMG submission 107641) | Candidatus Falkowbacteria bacterium RIFCSPLOWO2_02_FULL_45_21
AAGGAGAAGCATGTCATTATCGTTTCGCCGACTTCGTTCTTAGCCTACCTGCAGACGGTTTTGCAGGGACTGCGGGCTTTGCAGATTGAAGAGAGTGCCAAAGATATTCTTTTGAACGTGCAAAAATTAGGGCGGCATATTTTAAGCTATGACGATTTTATGAAGAAACTGGGCTTGAGCATGTCCACCGCGGTTAACCATTACAACAACGCCTATAAAGAGTTCGGGAAAATTGATAAAGACGTGGTAAAAATCACCCAAGGAGAAAAAAAGATTGAGCCGATCTTGATTGATCGGCCGAATGTGGAATGACATATTTTATGAGGGCGCTTGGTTAGGTTTTGAACTTTTCGCTTAAGATAAAATTTGGGCATTTTTTATTTTAGTTTAAATGGTTATAATTTTAATAAAAAATAGCTACAATTTTATATGTGTTCAAAGCTCAAAACCTAACCAAGCGCTAAGGGCGAAAATTGTAGAGAAATTTTAAGCTAAATCTAATCCTAAATTTTTCTATGCTCGCTTTGTAATTAAATATTTTTAAGAAAAAATAGCTACAATTTCTAATGCGCTCATAATTAATACCCTGCCTCCAGGTTCTAGGGAGGTAAAAGTCATGCGTTTTAAGGACATAAATACGGAACAATTTTCTGGTAAGTTGGATATAGAGGAGGCAATCGTCAAGGCGGTTGCCTATTTTGATATGTTTGATTTTCCTTTGACCGCTTTTGAGATCTGGCAAGCGCTGGAAATAAAGCGTGGTTTAGGGGAGGTGATGGAGGCGCTGGAGGCTAAGGCAAAACAACCCCCTCTTAGTCTCCCCCATAGTAAGGGGGAGAACAATGAAAGTTCCCCTGCTTACGAAGGAGAGGAAAGGGGGGAGGTGATTGAACATAAAAACGGCTTTTATTTTTTAGCCGGCCGCCAGGCCATCATCAAAGAACGGCTGGCTCGCTACACGGCGGCTCAACGGAAATTCAAGCGCGCGCTTAAAGCGGCCAGAATATATAAGTTTATTCCCTGGATAAAAATGATCGCGCTGGGTAATTTAATGGGCGCTCATAATTTAAGAGAAGATTCGGACATTGATTTGTTTATTATTAGTGAAAAACAAAGGTTATGGCTGACCAGATTTTTTTGCGTGGGCGTGGTAAAAATTTTAGGCTGGCGTCCGAAATTGGGCCAAACCAAGGATAAAATTTGTTTAAGTTTTTTTGTCAGCCAAGCGGCCATGGATTTGAGGACGCTGATGCTTTTTACTCCCCCCAACCCCCCTTTGGAAGGGGAGCAAAATAAATTCCCCCTTATCTCACCTTATCCCGCCGACGCTGAAGCTTTGGCGGGCAAGCAAGGGGGACAGACACCAGAGGAGCAAATAGAGGATGTTTATTTTATTCATTGGCTTGGCGGTTTGACGCCGATTTATGAAAAAGACGGCGCTTATAAAAAGTTTATTTCGGCCAATGACTGGCTGATGGACTATTTACCCAATTGGCAGGGACGGAAAATATCAGGCCGGAGAAACGTTGGCCGGCCCTGGCCGCAATTTTACCGCGAGCTGGCGGATTTATTTTTTGGCGGCCTGGAACCGTGGTTTAAAGCCTGGCAGCTTAAGCGCTTGCCGCAAAAGTTGCGGCGGCTCATGAATCTGGATACGCGGGTGGTGATGAGCGATAGCGTATTAAAGTTGCATGCCAATGACAGAAGACAGGAGTATGGAGAGAAGTATTTGGAGAAGATGTCAAAACTTAAAACGCAAAATTTAAAACCATAACTCAAATATCAAAAGTAATGTTTGATATTTTTTAAAAAATCAGGCATTGTAGTTTTGAATTTTGACATAAGTTTTGACATTTTCCGCCGGAGGCGCCGTGCCCGCCGGCAGGCAGGGATCTCCGCCCAAGGCGGACCAGCCTCTGGCTGGCGCGACAAACTCCGGCGGAGACATTTGAGTTTTGTAACCATCTCTATGTCTATTATCATTCCTAAAGCGATGGGAAAGAGTATGAAATATTTATCCAGAACAATCGAATACGGCTTATATCTCTTAGTTTTTCTTTTGCCGCTCCAGACGCGCTGGATAATAAAGCCGGGGGTTTTAAATAATGGGCCGTGGGAGTATGGAACCTATAGTCTCTATGGCACGGACATACTGCTTATAGCGGTTTTGCTGTTATTTGTTATTTATAGATTTTTTGATGTTTCAAATTTCAAATTTCAAATTTCAAATTTATTAATATTTGGTTTGGTTTTGGCGTCGGGCGTCTCGGTTTGGTTCGCGGCCGACCGGACGCTGGCGCTGTATAAATTCGGCTGGTTGATTATGGGCGTTGGCTTATATTGGCTGATAAGGCGAGCCGGCTACGACCGGGCGAGATTAGTCTGGAGTTTGATTTTAGGCGTATCGCTTCAGGCCGGATTGGGGATTTGGCAATTTTTATCTCAAGCAACTTTCTCAAGCAAATGGCTTGGCCTGGCCCGGCATTTAAGCGGCGATCTCGGGACTTCAGTGATTGAGGCGGTAGACGCGGACGGCATTGGCGAAAGATGGTTAAGAGCCTCCGGCGGACTGGACCACCCCAATATGCTGGGCGGGGTGCTGGCAGTGGCCATACTTTTACTGATTGGTGAAATAATCAGGTTGGGAAAGGTTAATTTTCGATTTTCGATTTTCGATTTTCGAATTGTAAAAAAATTTCAAATTTCAGATTTTCCGCCCAAGGCGGACCAGCCTCGGGCTGACAAATTTCAAATTAAATCAGGCATAAATAAAATGGGCGCAATAAAAATTAGCCAATGGCTGATGTTGCCGGTATTCACGACTGGCTTGTTTTTTTCTTTTTCCCGCAGCGCCTGGCTGGCGCTAGGAGTAGGTCTGGCCGTGATGGCTGGCTTGGCGATGGTTGGCAGAAATTTAAAATTACAAAGGGGTTTGGCGGAAATAATTTTAGCCATGGGAATTTTATCGCTCATTTTGTTCAGCCAGTATCAAAATTTAATCGTGGCGCGCCTGGGCGGCCAGAGCCGGTTGGAAATTAAATCAAATTCCGAACGGCTGGCATCATATCAAGAATCTTGGCAAGTCATAAAAAATAATTGGCTTTTGGGCGCGGGTCTGGGCAACTATACCTTGGCAGGCTATAACGCGAAAATGAAAATATGCGAGACCGCGGAATACGGAACCGTGGATATTGCGCGAAACTACGAAAAGGCGAACCAGGAATGCCAAAAAATTTCCGGTTATTATTATCAGCCGGCGCATAATGTCTTCTTATTGGTTTGGGCGGAGACGGGGGGGGTGGGCGTGTTATTCTTCGCGATAATGATAATTTACGCATTCGTGAGATTGCTTCGTCTCCAGCCCCAGTTTAAGAAACTGGGGCTGGATCCTCGCAATGACAGTGGGGCGGTTATTCTAATCGCCCTGATTGTTTTAATGTCCCTTGATCATTGGCTCTTTAGCCTGCATTTCGGAGTATTGTTTTTTTGGCTGACGCTGGGGCTCGCAACTCATAACTCGCAACCCGGGGCCGGAATAATAGTTTTGTAACCATCTCTTTAGTATTTTGTTGTATTTTTGTTATGAGTTCGAGCTATGAGTTATAAGACTTAAGTTTACAAGCGCTCTCTAAAGTTGTATAATTTTTATGAGGTCAAGGCGTAAAAGCCTGTTTTTGGCATTGGTTATATTGAGCGCCAACGAAATTATTTCATTTAAAAAATCAAATGGAGAACGAGACACAAAATCAAGTTTCCGCTCCGGCGGCTGGCGCGGAGGCCGGAGCGGAACTCGTCATGGCTCCGAACGCCGCCGCCCCCAACGTGGCGGTAAAAGATTTGCACGTAATCTATAATCAGGGCGAGCCAAACGAGATCAGGTCCCTGGACGGCGTCAGCCTGGAGATCTTCCCCCAGGAATACGTGATTATTTTCGGTCCTTCCGGCTGCGGCAAATCAACCCTGCTCTATTCCATCGCCGGCCTGCAAAAACCGACCAGCGGTACGGTGATGGTGGATCAGGAAGATATCAGCCGCTACGAGAAAAGGGAAATTGCCTGGTTTCACCGCCAAAAAATCGGCATGATTTTCCAGTCCTTTTATCTGATTAGCTCTTTAAGCATCCTGGAAAACGTTTGTCTGCCCACGGTTTTTGCCGGAAAAAGCCTAAAAGAAATTAAGTCTGGCGCGGCTGAACTTTTAAAACGCTACCATATTTTAGACCAAGCTGACAAATTTCCCGCGGAACTTTCCGGCGGGCAGAAGCAGCGCGTGGCCGTCGCCAGGTCCTTAATCAACAACCCGGAAATTATTTTGGCCGATGAACCGGTGGGGAATTTGGATTCAAAATCCTCGCACGTGGTCATGACGATTTTCAGGGAACTTAATGAAATAGAAAAAAAAACCATTATTCTGGTAACGCACGATCCAACTCATTTGCAGTATGGCAATAAAATTGTGCACATGGTGGACGGGAAAATAGTCAGAATAGAGCATAAAGCCAAAAGAGATCCTAACGTGGACAGTTATATTTTTAAAGAAGGAAAAGTCCGGGAAGATTTGATCCAGGGAGGGTACGTCAGAAGAGATTATATACCGACCAATCTGCGGCTTTTAATGCAGTCATTTAGGGGTATGTCATCCGATCGGATCGGTAATTTGCTGGTGCCGTTCAAGGCGCAACAAATTTTTTCTCATCTATTTTTTTCCATGACCAACGATCAAATTGAAAAAGCCCTGAAAAAGGTGGAAAATTTTTTGTATTTTAAAGATAGTTTCCATGATTTTTTCCAGCAGCTGGACCTGCCGCCGGAACAAGGCGGCGCCGGCTGGGATAAGCGCTTGGCCAAAAAATTTTCCGATAATGTCAAGCAATTGGTTTATCGGGCGGGCAAAATTGATTTTACCGACAGAGATAAGAGCGCCCGAGAATTGTCCGGCTATGTTAATTCCCGCCTGGGATTAAAGCTGGATGAAGCAGCCGCCAATAAATTGTCAAAAATTATTTTTGACCGGCTGGGCAACCATATCGGCAGGGATGAGTTTAAAAAATTGCTTGATCTGCCGGTGGAAAAGCAGGGTTTGGGTTTTGACAGGAGAGTGGCGGAAAAAATTTCCAAAGAGCTGGAGTTGTTATTACTGCTGAGATATTAAAGATTTAGCATGCATTACCGTACGCATTTTTAGCATAGTTATGAGTAGAATTTTCAATTTTCAATTTACAATTTTCAATGAATTTTCAATGTTTAAATTTTCAATAGATTGAATGCAGAATTTGTTTGAAAATTAATGCATTAGTTCATTGGTCATTGTTTGAAAATTGAGAATTGGTAATTGAAAATTATTTAATCTATGGGCTTTTGGAATTTATTAAAATTTTCCACTAGAATGTTTAAGGCCAGAACCTCCAGGACGCTTTTAACCATTTTAGGCATGGGCGTGGGCATTGGCGCGATTTTATTTTTGGTGGCCCTGGGGTTTGGCATTCAAAAGACTCTTTTGGAAACCATCACCACGGCCGATTCTTTGCTGACTTTGGACGTTTATCCGGGAGAATCAGGGCCGGCCGTCAGCCGGGCGGAAATTAATGATATTAAAGCCATGCCGGGAGTGGATTTTATTAGCCCGGTTTTTGAAATCACCGCGCGATTGAAATACGGCGGCCTGGTGTCGGAAGCGAAAATTACGGCCATTGATGAAAATTTTTTAAATCTTGAAGGCCTGAAAGTTATTTCCGGCGGCCAGCCCGGCGATCGACCCGGCGGGGCGATTATTTCCAGCGCCTTGGCCAAGCTGTTTGAAAAAACTCCAGCCGCCATGCTGGGGGAGAGTATAACCATCGCTTTCGCCCCGGGTGAAGCGGGCGGTGAGGTTGGCGGCGGGGCGGGCGAGGCCGGAGCCGCGAACGAGGTCAGCTATAAAATAACCGGCTTGGTTGAAAAAAAAGACACGATTGTCTACGTGGATCAGCGGACTTTAAGCGGCGTTTTTCCGGCCATCGCCTTCAGCCAGCTTAAGGTTAAGTGCGCTTCCAGCCGGGCGATGGCCGATGTCAGAAGCAATCTTGCCGGCCGGGGCTTTATCGTTTCGGCCCTGACCGACGTCATCAATCAAGTGGAAAAAACTTTTTCCGTGGTCAGGATAATTCTCGGGTTTTTCGGAGCCATCGCCCTGATGGTCAGCGCCATCGGCATGTTCAATACCATGGTGGTGACATTAATGGAAAGAACGGAAGAAATCGGCATCATGAAGTCAATCGGCGCTTCGGATTACGATATTTTATGGATGTTCGTTTTTGAATCCACCATCATGGGCCTTCTGGGCGGGCTGGCCGGCATGATGCTGGGCTACGGCGCTGGCGCCGCGGTCAACTTGCTGTTCAATTTTTTGGCCGAAAAAATGGGCGGTTACGCCATTTCGCTGTTTTATTTTCCCGGCTGGTTCTTATTTTTTATTCTGTTGGCGGCCACGTTGGTGGGATTTTTTACCGGCCTGATTCCGGCCAGAAAGGCCAGTAAAACCGATCCTTTGGAAGCTTTAAGATACAAGTAAATTTTCAATTTTTCCGCCTGAGGCGGACCCGCCTCCGGCGGGCAATGATCAATTTTCAATCAATTTTTAAATTATCAATTATCAATTGAAATATGCCCGGAAAGTTTGATTTAGAAGAAAGAACCGCAGTATTTGCCGAGAAGATTATTGATTTAGCGCGATCCATAATCATAGACGCGGTTAATTCCAGGATAGCTACTCAAGTAGTCGGTTCCGGCGGATCTTTGGGCGCTAATTATTGTGAGGCCACGGAGGCGGAAAGCAAAAAAGATTTTATCCATAAAATTGGCATTTGCAAGAAAGAGATAAAAGAGACAAGACATTGGTTAAGGTTGTTGGCCAGGGCCAACCCGGAGAAGAAAGAAGAATTAAGAATATTATGGCAAGAAGCTCAAGAGCTATTATTAATATTTTCAAAAATAATCAGAAGCAGTAAGAATAAATAAAACTGAAAATTAATTAATTGATAATTAATTGATAATTGGGAATTGAAAATTGAGAATTATATTATGGCCGAGACTAATAACGAAGCCGCGCCCAAAGCGGCGGCAAAAGAAACCAAAAAAATCAATTACTGGCGGATCATGATCTGGAGTTTTATTATCCTGCTGGTTTTGGCGGCTTTGTATTTTTTATTTAAAGTTTTTTTATCTCCGCAACCCAATAGTTACGGCGATGCGATAGATCTTAACGAGCCGGCCAGGGCGATTGAGGGGGAAAAAGAGCCGTTCCCGGCGACCACCACCACGGCGGCGGCCGAATTAGGCCGAGCCGCGGCTTCCAGCGAAAATTTCTATCTGCTGCAAATCAATTTAGAGGGGTCGGGCACCAACGTTTTTGATTTTGGCGAGACAGAAATATTGGCGTTAAGCAACATAGAGAGCGAGCTTTATTCCACCAAGGAAGGCGATAAAAGCGAAATCAGAGCGGCCATCAGCGCCAGAACCAACAAGCGGGCTTATGTTGAAGCGGCCTATTTAAAAAGCGGGGAAAAAGACAAAAAAATTGTCAAAGACAGCTATCCGGGCTTTAATCATATTTTGGTGCT
>Ga0155987_113_pt1 | contig 7400 bp, 3 predicted proteins | sample RifCSPlowO2_02_FD_107641 | JGI IMG/M metagenome (GOLD analysis project Ga0155987, IMG submission 107641) | Candidatus Falkowbacteria bacterium RIFCSPLOWO2_02_FULL_45_21
TAATGTCAGGACAATTTACAGAATAAAAACCCAAGAAAAATTACATCAGCTTTGTTTTTGGTGAAATTTTAATCGGACAGTAGTGGTTTTTACAAAGCGGCCATAAAATGATAAAGTGTAAATGAGGAGCGATATTTTAACCTCACCCTAATCCTCTCCTTTGTAAGGAGAGGGTATAAATCCCCCCCCCTTATTCCCTCTTTATTAAAGGGGGTTGAATATGAAAAATAAAACTTATGTTATTTCCATCGGCGGCTCGCTGATTGTGCCGCCTCAAGGCGTGGATTGGCATTTTTTGCGGGAATTTCGCGCTTTGATTTTAAAAAAGATAAAACAGGGGTGTAAGTTTTTTCTAATCGCCGGCGGCGGCATAACCGCCAGAAATTACGTGGCCGCGGCGTCCAAGGTGGTAAAAATCAAGCCTGATGATTTGGACTGGCTGGGCATCCATGCCACCAGGCTAAACGCTCATTTACTGCGGACGATTTTTCGGGATCAGGCCAATCCGGAAATTATCAAAAACCCTACTTTGAGGCTTGAAAGCGATAAAGCGATCATCGTGGCGTCAGGCTGGAAACCGGGCTGGTCAACCGATTATGTGGCCACCATGATGGCGCGGGAATACGGCGCCAGGACCATTTTAAATTTATCTAACATTGATTATGTTTACGATAAAGACCCGAACAAACATCAGGACGCGAAAATTAGGCCGAAAATGACCTGGCCGGAGTTCAGGAAATTGGTAGGGAATATTTGGTCGCCGGCCCTAAACGCGCCGTTTGATCCGATCGCCGCCAGAAAAGCGCAGGAGCTTAAGCTGGAAGTCGTAATCATGAACGGCAAGAATATAAAAAATTTGGGAAATTATCTGGCCGGCGGGAAGTTTAAAGGCACGGTGATAAAGTGAATTACGAATGAAAGGTCTTAAGGGGTTTCATTTTATTTATCTTTCTCTTAAAAATTCTACTAAATTCTTTAGGCTCGTATGGAATGCATGAATTATAGGTTGGTTTATTAAACATAACGGGAGTATAAATTAATTTAAAAAATATGCGACAACCAGGAGGATTTTTTTATTTGGCAAAAATTATCATGGTCCTGACCATAATCGGCGCGGGATTTTTTTGTCTGCAAATGCTACCAATCGGGCAGCCGAAGGTAAGCCAGGCCGCCGGCCAGAGCCAGGTTTTAATAAGTGAAGTACAGATTACCGGCGGCGCCGGTAAAACCGAGAATGACTTTATTGAACTGTTTAACCCCAATAATTTTTCGGTTAACCTCAAGGGCTATCGTTTAGTCAAAAGAAGCAAGACCGGCGCGGCTGACTCCAGTATAAAATCTTGGTCCGCGGATGCTTTTATTCCGCCTAATGGCTATTATCTCTGGGCCAACAGCAATTATACAGATATTGCCGCGACGCCTGACGCCACTACCACCGCCACCGTTTCGGACGACAATGGTATCGCGCTTCGTTTCGGGCCAGCTGATACCGGCGTCATAATTGATAGTCTGGCTTGGGGGGAAGCGCAAAATATTTTTATTGAGGGGCAGGTTTTCCCGACCAACCCGGGCGCTAATCAGAGTCTTGAAAGAAGACTAAATTTAGATATTAACAACAACAGTCTTGATTTTTTTATTCAAGAAAATTCCAATCCGCAGAATTCCCTTAGCGTTACCCTGCCGCCGACAGCCCAGTGTGGCAACGGCCAGGTGGAAAGCGGCGAGCAGTGTGATGACGGCAATTTAACAAATGGCGACGGTTGCAGCTCAAGTTGCCAAGCGGAAACAGACCTCACCCCGCCCTCTCCTTCGCCAGGAGAGGAGAATAATACGGCGAGTTCAAGCGATGCCGCCGGTAGCCCCCCTTTGCAAGGGGGGCAAATTCAAGGGGGGAGAGAGAACAATTTTGGCGAGGTGGTGATCAACGAGTTGGTGTCCGACCCGGCGGATAATGAAGTCGAATGGATTGAATTATATAATAAAACAGCCAGAGAAATTGATTTAAGCGGCTGGTGGCTTGAGGACGGCAGTAAAACCAGAACCAAACTGTCCGGCAGCTTAACTTCCGGCGGCCCTAGCCGATTTAAAGTAGCGGAAAAGCCGGCGGGCAATTTGAATAATGGCGGCGAAATAGTGATTTTATACGACCCGGGCGGTAAAATAATTGATCAGCTGGTTTACGGCAACTGGCCCGACGGTAATTTAGAGGATAACGCGCCGGCCGCCCCTGACCCGATGAGTCTGGCTAGGAAGTTTGACGGCTATAATACTTTTAATAATGTCAATGATTTTATTTTGACCTTGACGCCAACCAAGGGGGCCGGTAATCTTATTCAAGCCGAAGATGAATCCGGCGTGGAAGCTAAAGCTAAATTTGATTTCAGCAATGATATTTTTATTTCCGAAATATTGCCGAACCCAACCGGCGATGATGCTAAGCTGGAATTTATAGAGATTTATAATGCGGGCGCGAGGCAGGTTGATTTAACCGGCTGGAGTTTAAGCAATGAAGATAATAAAAAAGTAAATCTGGAAAAAATTTCTACCAGTACGAAAATTCAGGCCGGCGAATATCTGGCCCTGTTTAGGCCCAGGACCAAAATAGTTTTGCGCAATGATCAGGGCGAGGCAAAGCTATATCAGCCCTTGGCGGATAAACCGGTGATGACGGTAATCTACAAAAATGTAAAAGAGGGTTGGAGTTATAATTTGGATAATCCCCCCAACCCCCTTTATCAAGGGGGAGCAGCCCAAGGGGGCAAATTAGATGGTGAGTGGCAATGGAGTGAAACAATTACTCCGGGCGCGGCTAATGTGGTTTTGGCGGTGAATCACGCGCCGATAGTTGAATTTAGTTGGCAAAAAGATATTCTGGCCGGCCGGCCGGTTATCTTTGACAGTTCGGATACGGACGATTTAGACGGCGACAGTTTAAAATATACCTGGGATTTTGGCGATGGCTTTAAAAATAGTTTGGCTAATCCGGAACATACTTTTTTTAAAGCTGGCCTGTATCAAGTTAAATTGGCGGTCAGCGACGGCAAAGAGATAGCGGAAAAAGTTAAAAGCCTGAAAATTGTGGCTGGCAGCAGTGCAGGCGGCGTTAACGCAGAAACCCCCCTAACCCCCCTTTTGAAGGGGGGTGAAAACGGGATAATTATCAATGAAATTTTTCCTGATCCCACGGGCGCAGACATTGGGCAAGAATGGGCTGAACTTAAGAATCAAGGCTCGGCTAAAATTAATTTGCTGAATTGGCGGTTGGAAAACGGCAATGGCAAATATAAATTTAAAAATGATTTGTGGCTGGAGGTGGAAAATTTTTATGTTTTAAACAATACGGTCAGCAAGCTGGCATTTAAAAATAGCGAGGATATTATCAGTTTGTACGACGATTTAGATGCGTTGGCCGATCAGGCAGAATACACGCAAGCGGTTCAGGGCCAAGCTTACGCCCGCGGCCAGAACGGCAAATGGTTTTGGACCACCAAGCTAACGCCGTCCGCGGAGAATGTCATCAGCCTGGCCGGCAGCCAAAGTTTGGTCGTAAACCGCGCTGCTGGAGCGGCGGCAGAGGCGGGCGACTATGTGGAGACAACCTTAGCCCAGGTTAAGGAAATGGAACTTGGCAGTTTGGTGAAAGCCAGGGGCGTGGTGGCGGTGGAGCCGGGGATTCTGGGCGCGCAGATATTTTATATTATAAGTTCTTCCACTGACGCTGAAGCTTCAGCGGCCAAGCCCGCCGACGCTGGAAACTCATTAGTCGCTGAAACCGCGACATTAGCGGCAGCCTTAAATGGCGGGATAATAGCGGCGGGCCAAGATGTGGCGGTGGACAAATTGGCGGGCAAACAAGCTATGGCTGGTATTCAAATCTACAACTACAAAAAAGATTTTCCCACGCTTGAAGTCGGTGACTATATTGAGGTGGCCGGCGAATTGGCAGAGACGCAGGGCGAGTTAAGAATAAAAACCAAGATCAAGAACGATATCAGCGTTAAAGCGCATCAGACGCCGCCGCCGGCCTTGGCATTAAATTGCGATCAGGTGAACGAAGAAGCTGTCGGGCAACTAATCAGCCTGGCCGGTGAGATCACGGCTAAAAAAAGTTCCGCGTTTTATTTGGATGATGGCGGTGATGAAGTTTTGGTGTATCTTAAGAAAACCGCCGGCATTGAGACAAAAAGCCTGGCGGCCGGGCAAATGGTCGCGGCTACCGGTATCTTAAGCAAAACCGGAACCGGGTTGAGGCTGTTGCCGCGCTCTAATGATGATATCGTCAAAATTAATCGAGTCAATGAAGCCGCTGATCTGAAACCGCAAGTTTTGGGAGAAGCTGACCAGCCCGCGGAGTGGGCGGTGGCCGAGCGGGATAAAAAATTGGAATTGTTCAAATATTTATTGATCATCGCCGGCGGGATTATAATAATTCTAGTTGGCTTGTTTATTAAAGCGGCGATAAAAAAGGGGTAGGATTTAGGCCCTTATAGTATCAGGTGGCATAAGGCGTTTTTTTATTGGCAAAATATGGTATAATATAAAGTATACGAATTACAAATCCTATACGAATTTACAAATATAACACAAAACGTTTTATATTGTACCTGTAAATTATCTTGCCTGCCGGCAGAGGCCGGAATGGTTATTTAGATTGGGGACAATCCCCCTTATTCCCCCTTTATCAGGGGGGCGAAAAAAATGGTGAGACGGAGAAGAAAATCCAACCCCTTAGATTATGTCAGGCTGCCCAAGGTTGATTTAGACCCTGAAATGAAACGGGGTATTTTTATTATCCTGCTTTTGGCTTTTGGCGCCATCAGCTTGCTGTCGCTGTTCGGCTTGGCTGAGGGTTTGGGTAGCTACCTGGAAAAAGGCATAATCTTTTTATTCGGCTGGGCCAAATGGTTTTTTCCTTTAACCCTTCTGGCCATCGGTTTTTTAATATATAACCGAAGCAAGGACTGGGTCAGGGGCGCTAATTTTCTTGGCTTATTCATTTTTGTTATTTTTTTCAGCGCCCTGCTCCACACCTTTATCGGTCAGGATAACTGGCAAGCGGCGGTCACGGAAGGCGCGGGCGGCGGTTATATCGGCTATAGCCTGGTAACTATTTTTTATAAAATCATGGGCTTTTGGGCCGGTCTTATCGTCATTGTCGGCTTGCTTTTTATCGCCATCATGCTGATGTTCAACGCCACCTTGGAATCCATCATCGGCCGTGACAGCTGGTTTTTTAAGCTGCTTTATTCGGTCAACTATATTTTCAATAAAATTTTTGGCAGCGGCCGAGAGAATGAAGCCTTGGCGGAGAAGTTTAAAGAGGAAGAGGCCGCGGCGGGCGGGCCGGAGGATGAAGAGTTTGATGAGCCGGAAACGGATGATGACGGCGAGTCCGCGGCTCCTGCCGCGGAGGAGCTGGGCCAGTCTGGATTTCATAAGCATAAAATTAAAGCTGAATCAGGCGAGGCCAGGAGCGAAGAAGCCAAGGGCCAGCCCGGCGGCTGGCGGCCGACTCATGTCAGAATTGATTTGCCCCTGGATTTGCTTAATGCCAAAATCGGCAGGCCCACCTCGGGCGATATTAAAAATAATATGCTTGTGATTCAGCGGACGCTGGATAATTTCGGCATTCCGACGGAAATGGGCGAGGTTAATGTCGGGCCGACCGTGACGCAATACACCTTAAGGCCAGCCGAGGGCATAAAATTAACGCGGATTACCGCTTTATCAAATGACCTGGCGCTATCCCTGGCCGCCCACCCCATCAGGATTGAGGCGCCCATTCCGGGCCGCTCATTAGTCGGCGTGGAAGTGCCCAACCAAACCAAGGCCATCGTGGGTTTGCGCGAGGTTTTGGCCGGAGAAATTTATAAAAACAGAAAAATTAACACCCTGATCGCTCTAGGCAAAGACGTGGCCGGCAAGGTTTGGCTAGACGATTTGGCCAAGATGCCCCATCTCTTGGTGGCCGGCGCTACCAATTCGGGTAAATCGGTCTGCTTAAACGCTATTATCGTCAGCTTGTTATATCAAAACAGTCCGGATGATTTACGCTTTATCATGGTTGACCCCAAACGGGTGGAATTGCCAGTCTATAACGGCGTGCCGCATCTTTTAACGCCGGTGATTACCGAAGTGGGCAAGACCATTAACGCTTTGAAATGGTGTTTGAATGAAATGGACCGGCGGTTTGAAACTTTGGCCAGGACCGGCCGGCGGAATATTATGAGTTTTAACCAGGATGGCCGCGATAAAATGCCGGTGATTGTTTTTGTGATAGATGAATTAGCCGACCTGATGGTGGCGGCCGGGCGGGAGGTTGAAGCCAGTATTATCCGGCTGGCGCAAATGGCCCGGGCCGTTGGCATCCATTTGATCTTGGCCACGCAGCGGCCGAGCGTTGATGTTATCACCGGTTTGATTAAGGCCAATATGCCGGCGCGCATCGCTTTCTCCGTGGCTTCGGGCATTGATTCGCGCACGATTTTGGATTCCTTGGGCGCGGAAAAGCTATTAGGCCGGGGCGATATGCTGTTTACCACGGCGGAAATTTCTAAACCCAAGCGGCTGCAGGGCGCTTTTGTCAGTGAAAATGAAATTAAAAGAATAGTCAATTATATTAAAGACCGGGGCGGCGAGGCGCGATACATTGAAGGCATCACTAATCGGCAAAAGGTCCATGGTATTGCCGGCGTGGGTTTGTCCGACAATGTCGAAGATGAGGATGAACTGCTGGAAGAAGCCAAGGAGCTGATTATAAATTCAGGCAAAGCTTCGGCTTCGTATTTGCAGAGGCGTTTAAGCATCGGCTACGCCCGCGCGGCCAGGCTGCTGGATTTACTGGAAGAGAGCGGTGTGATCGGGCCGGGCGCGGGTTCCAGGCCGCGGGAAGTCTTGATAACGCGCCAGCAGTATGATAATATGATAAATCAAGGCGCCGCGGGCGCACCTTTGCACAAGCAGACCGAGGCGGTGGCGCCGGATGAGTATCTGCCGGAAGAGGAGAAGGGGGAGGGAGAGGAAGATGAAACCGAAGTTGAAATTGAAGAAACTGACATGGAAGAGGCCGAAGAGCTGAAAGACGATAAACCATCGGATAAAAACGCCGCCAGCGAATCAGAAAACTCCGGGCAACCCAGAACCAAGTCGGTTAGTTTGTCGGACGAGGATGATGGCGGGAAATATTTTAGTAGATAATTATTAATTTTAAAAATATGACATTAGAATCAAAACTTGGCGAACAGCCGCTGGCAGAACAAGAAAAAGCGGTGGCTAACTCGGAGACCTCCGGAAATCCGCCAGAAAAAACCCCCCCCCAGGACAAACTAGCAGATTTTAGCAAAATGGATTCCCAACAAAAAGCGGATAAAATTGATGAGATTTTAGGAGATTCAACCGAG
>Ga0155987_112_pt1 | contig 7380 bp, 9 predicted proteins | sample RifCSPlowO2_02_FD_107641 | JGI IMG/M metagenome (GOLD analysis project Ga0155987, IMG submission 107641) | Candidatus Falkowbacteria bacterium RIFCSPLOWO2_02_FULL_45_21
CCGCCAAACACCGAACCAGTGATACGCTTTTGAAAGCGCTCAAGGGCCGCTTGATAAGCCTCATCAGGCAAAGGAATATAGCCCACCTCTGCTACTAATTTTGTTGCTTCTTTTAGATAAAACTCTACAAATTTCTGAATTTCTTCTTTTTCGGCTGCCTTGGTGCTAACGTATATAAAGATAGGCCTGGCTAAAGGTTGATATGTAGAGTCCATTACAGATTGCGAAGATGGCGTAATTGCGCCTTTGCCGTTAGCGTCATTCTCATCATCAATAGGGACTATTTTCAGCTTGTCTTTGTTTTGCTCGTAATAAGCAAGGCCAAAATATCCTAAAGCTTGCGGGTCAGAAGCAATTCCTTCCACTAATACATTGTCATCTTCGGAAGCGGTATAGTCACCTCTTGAGGCTGCGGATTTACCACAGATTGCCTCGGTAAAATAATCAAATGTGCCGGAATCTGTTCCCGGGCCAAAGAGACGAATTTCCTTATCTGGAAAATCAGCTCTTATCTGGCTCCATTTAGTAATTACCCCTTGCGCAGACGGTTCCCATATCGTTCTTAATTCTTTAACTGTTAAGTAATCTACCCAGGTATTTTTGAGATTTACCATTACTGATAAGCCATCATAGGCAACAGGTAATTCAATGTACTCTATTCCATTTTCTTTAGCTAAATCTACTTCTTTGGGCTTTATTGGCCTGGAGGCATCACTGATATCCGTCTCTCCCCTGCCGAATCTTTTAAACCCTCCTCCGGTTCCTGAGATTCCCACCATTACCTTGATGCCGCTATGCTGCTTTTGAAACTCCTCAGCCACAGCCTCAGTAATAGGGAAAACTGTGCTTGAACCATCAACCTTGATTAACTTCGTGGCAGCAAAAGCTTGTTGCGTAAGAAACCCTAATACCAAACCATACGCTACTATCAATCTCATAAACTTTCTCATTTTACATCTCCTTTTTTTATACTTTACAATCAAAACTTCATATTCCAGTCAACCTGAGCTAATGTTTCAGGGGCCTTCGCGGTACCGATTCTCTCGGAACGGTATATATCAAAACCTAAGAACGTATTCTTGCCCAAACCAAAAGTTAATTCCGCTTCATGGCTCCTCATCGCCGTTTTACCGCCATAACGGTCGGAATCAGGCAGCACGTCAAGCACGGCATCTTTGCCAAGCATGGCGTATATATATTTAAACTGCCAATCACCCCATTTGTTAATCTTCTCATGCCCAAGCTTGAATCCGGTGGAGAAACCGCTTGATTTTTTTGAAACCGCTAGGTTATCAACATATTCGCCTAATAATTTCAAAGACCCAACATTCAATCCAAACGCTCTCAAGGGATTTTTAATGCTGATCTCTAACGCAGGATTAAACATCGAATAATCATATATATAGGAAGATGTCCCTGCGGTAGTATTACCAGAGTTACTCGCTCCGGAATAAGTACTACTTACGTGACTTTTAACATTGTCAAATGACTGCAAAGAAACAGCTCCTTTTAATGAAAGATCATCATTGAATTTATAGGTAACTCCCGGCTGAATAAGATACGCCATAGGAGCATCGTTATCTGAAGATGTATCTGTATCAACGATTAATGCCCCGGTATTCATAAAAACTGTTGCTTTAGGGCCTAAACTCTTATTAAACTGAATTACCGCACCTTCCGGTGTTATATCCGTATCCCAGATTAAATCAGTTGGCTCCCAGAGCGCATCATTTAAGAGCATCTTTCCGCCTACAAGATTCAACCAAGGCACTGGGCTATATTTCGCGAAAGCATAATCAAGCACAACGGTCTTTTTGGTATTGTATCCGCCAAAAGAGATATTTGTGGAGCGCGGGTCTCCGCTGCCAGTTGCAATACCTATCCCCACATTAAGCTTATCGTTTACTTTGCTCTCTAACCCAAGGCGCATACGCACACGGCCGATATTCGTATCTTTTGAGTAATCATTGGCTGCTTTCTCGTGCTTATTCTGATACCTTAAGCGTAAATCTCCTTTAAACTTCGTTTCTCTGACCCAGCTTGGCAAACTCTGTTTTAGCCCCTCTTCTCTTACTATCTTCTCATCATCAGCAATCTCAGCCTTTAACTTTATGGATTCTTGACGGTTAAGAATTCCCTTTTCCACTAATTTCTCTATCAGGGCATCTACTTGAGTGGTAGCGGCAAATACAGAACTTGAAAAACTAAATAACCAAACCCCAATCATTAGACATAAAATAAATCTTCTCATATTTTTTATCCTCCTTTTATATGTTCACACATAATTTTCTGATTTGACGTATATTAATCTCAATTTCCTTGAGCGATTCACGCGTATACTCGCAGTCAGTATCACCCTGATTTTCAATGTCTCCCAAAACAGTATTCAGCCGGTCAAGTTGCGAACGCAAATGAGCCGCGACAAAATCTTGACGCATGTTCGACATTGCCTTCATCTCAATTTGCCACCTCCTTTATTTGGCTTTGTTTCAAAGATCTGGTTGTAAAAAATTAATTACTCTTTCGGCTTCTTGATCAGCCATTCTGTTAAAAAAACCCGCGATTGAATTTAATATCGCCTTAAGAAGTTTTCTCACGTCCGTCTCCTGTCCCGACTGAAAATTCTTTATCCCTTATGGTGGTTAATTCCTTAATAATATCCATTAACTTGGCAACGCTGAAAGGCTTGGTGAGGTAATAATCTGCGCCAACGAGATTCCCATATATCTTGTCCAAGGGTTCTGCCCTTGCAGTCAGCACTACTACAAATGTCTTATAGGCTGCCGGGTTTTCTTTGATGAATTCACATATACGAAATCCATCTATGCCCGGAAGCATAATATCTAAGACCACTACATCAAAAATGTCTTTTGCGAGTTTATCCTTTGCGGAGATCCCATCGTAAACGCTCTCAATCGCATATCCGTTTTTTGAGAGGTTGTATGAAATGAGCTTGTTCAAATTTTCGTCATCTTCGACAACCAATATACTTTTTTCTTTTTTCGCTGTAACTGTTTCCATCGTCTTATCCTCCTTAAGCAAACTGCCGATAGAAAGCATCCATAACTCTCATCTCGTCATCGATGATTTCTTTCAGGTAATCTGCAATCTTTTTTCCTACTTTTTTCATGATCTTTTTCATTGCGTTTTTCCTTTTTCTATTTTCATTTAAAGTATACAAAATTGTTGTTACAAAATCCTTAAAGGGCTGTGAACTTTCTGTGAACACTTCAAATCTCCAATCTGTAGCCTTCCCCCTTGATAGTCTTGATGATCTCAGGATTGTCGGGATCAGCTTCCATCTTTTCCCTGAGATGCCGAATATGAACGTCAATATTCCCGTACTCCACGATATCCTCTCCCCATACGCTGTCTAAAATCTGCTCGTGTGTTAAAAGCTCTCCCTTTCGCGCAACAAGCGCCTTTAATATGGCGCTTTCTTTTTCGGTCAATCCAACTTCTTTGCCCGAAACCCTGACCTTAAAATCGTCAAGGTTAATTTCTGTCTTACCTTTAATAAGCCGCTTCGGAAGAGATGGCTCGGCCTCTGCCCTAGCCAAAACCCGCTTCACCCTAGCAACAAGTTCTCTTGGACTAAATGGCTTTGTAACGTAGTCATCCGCTCCGGCCTCAAACCCTTTCAGCTTATCTTCGATTTGGGTGCGCGCGGTAAGCATGATCACAGGAATATCTTTTGTTGCGGCATTCTGCCTTAATTGTTCGCAAACCTGCCAGCCGTCAATTTTGGGAAGCATAAGGTCTAAAATAATAAGATCGGGCTTTTCTTCACGGGATAGATCCAAAGCCTTCTCGCCATTATTCGCGGTCAAGACTTCAAATCCTGCCATTTTCATATGCAGGCTGACCAGAGCGGATAAATCTTTCTCGTCGTCAACCACTAAAATCTTTTGTTTGCGTAATATGTCTTTCATCGTTCTTTAAGCACCTTTCTTATTCTCGAAGAAAGTTTAACTTAAAGAAGTGACGACATCTTTAAGGAGATGTGAACTTCTTGTGAATTCTTATTTGGGGGTTGAAATGATACTACGCGTGCGGAATGGTAAAGCTGAAGATAGAACCAAGGCCCTGCTCGGATTTAACCCAAACTTGGCCGCCGTGTGAGATGACAATATGTTTAACAATAGAAAGCCCTAATCCGGTGCCGCCAAGCTCGCGGGAGCGGGCTTTATCGACACGGTAAAAACGCTCAAAAATTCTGGGAAGGTCTTGTTCGGGGATTCCCATACCTGTATCAGTAATATCTACCTGAACAAGATTGCCGCTCTCGGATACTTCCACTTTGACAGATCCGCCGTCACCGGTATATTTAACGGCGTTATCAAGCAGGTTTAAGAAAACCTGAGCAATCCTTTTGTCATCAGCCATGACTTTAGGAATTCCATCGGGAATATTAATGGATACCGAGAGTTTTTTGTCTTTAATTGTTTTCTCTAAAACCCCGAGACAACGCTTTAGAATAGGCTGAATTTCTAAAGGAGAAAATGTCATTTTCATCTTTCCGGATTCAATTTTGGAAAGGTCCAGCAGGTCATCAATAAGATTCGCCAAGCGATTTGAATCTTGAAAGATAATACTGATAAATTCCCTCACGTTATCCTTATCGTCAATAGCGCCTTCAAGAAGAGTCTCGGAATATCCTTTAATACTTGATATAGGCGTGCGCAATTCGTGAGAAACATTCGCCACAAAATCCTGCCTGACCCTTTCAAGCCGCCGCAACTCTGTGATATCGTGAAAAACCAATACCGCCCCTTCCAGCGCATCGTTTCTTATTATAGGTGCGGCGTTAATCTTTAATACCTTCTCCTCCGGCTGACTAACGGTCACTTCCTCGCTGAACAATTTCTGTTTGTCTTTGATGATTTTATCAACCGCATCCTGAATTTGAGGATTCCGGACGGCTTCTACCGGTGATTTATTCTCTGGATCTGAATCTACAAAAAATATTTTTCGTAAAGACGGATTCATTAAAAGGATGCGCCCTTTTTCGTCTACAACCATTATCCCCTCAAACATGCTGGATAAAACAGCGTCGAATTTGACACCTTCGTGTTTAATCCGATCAATTTTATTCTTTATTTCATCAGACATGTACGACAATGCCATCGCCAAATCGCCTATCTCATCCCTTGAATAAATAGACGGCTTTCTGGAAAAATCCCCTTTGGCCATGGCTCTGGCAATCCTCGCCATATCTGCAAGAGGTCTGGACACGACAAACGAAATAACGAAAGTAAACACCAAGCTGAGCAAAAAGACCAACAAGAGCGCGCCAGCGATGGTTTGATCCAATCTCCCTTCGAGCATTTCGATGTACGAAATAGGAACAGCATACCTCAAAAAACCGGCCTGTTTTTCCTTACCAAACGGGATTGCCATATAGAACAAATATTTCTTGATCGTATAGCTGTATCTTTTGCTGATGCCGAATCCTTTGCTGATAACCTCTTGGATCTCCGGCCTGTCCAAGTGATTTTCGACCTTCTTAATCTCTGACGCATCCAATTCGGAGTCGCCGATAACCGCGCCGCTTTTATCAATAATGGTTACCCTTAGCTCCTGCTGTTTTCCTATCCTATCGGCAATGATATCGGTATCAGAAATCATATTCTGGCCACTAAGCTGGCTTTCTAAGAAATCCCTGCCGGATAAAATTTGATGTTTCAGATTGGTCTCAAGATTGTGCTCGACATATCCTTTAAGGTGGGAAACAAGAAAACCATACCCAATAAAAAGGCCGATCATCACGGCTGAGCAAAAAATTAAAGTGAGTTTCCAGTGGAGTTTAATCTTCATCGTCTTCCTGCTTAAATCTGTATCCTAAGCCAACAACTGTTTCAATAAACTTTCCGGCTTTGCCGAGTTTCTCTCTTAAACGCTTAATGTGCGTATCAACGGTGCGTGTAAAAACCTCAGCGTGTATATCCCAAATCTCTGAAAGAAGACCGTCCCGAGTCTGAACCCTGCCGTGCCGCTCCATCAATGTAACCAAGAGCTTAAATTCCATAGGCGTAAGCTCAACCTCTTTATTATTTACCGTGACCTTATGTCGAGGAATATCCACATTAAGAATATCCGCCGTTAGAATATCTTTTTTACTCTCTTCGATCCTGCCTCTGCGTAGAATAGCTTTTATTCTTAAAACAAGCTCCCGCGGGCTAAACGGCTTTACGATATAATCATCCGCGCCAAGTTCAAGGCCCACTATGCGGTCAACTTCCTCACCTTTGGCAGTAAGCATAACAATGGGAATATTCTTAAACTTGTTTTCCTGCTTAATGCTCCTGCAGACTTCAAACCCATCCATTTTAGGAAGCATGATATCGAGAATAATCAGATCAACCTGCTCCTTATCCAATACCCCGAATGCTTCTTCGCCTGTCACCGCGACAGTAGTATCATAGCCAGCTTTCTCCAAGTTATACTTCACCAGCTTGGAGATATGCTTGTCGTCCTCAATGATTAAAATTCGTTGTTTTTCCATAATTATTTATTGGTTCTTGCCTTTATAAAATCACGTAAGTCATTTGGTTTAATTTTCCATTGACCGATTTTTGTTGCGCGGATTTGTTTTTCGCGGATTAATTGACGAATTCTATATTCAGTCAGCCCCAACTCTTTGGCAACTTGACGTACAGTTAAATATCCTTTAAGAAGCATAAAAATCCCTCCAAAATGTGATTTAACATTATTTCACATTATACCACACAAGTATTTAAGAGGAAACTTTTTTCGTAAAGCAGCAATAAAAAACCTCCGCCAGTCATTTAAACTAGCGGAGGTTCCGTGGGATAACGGTGCCTTATTCTTTTGTCTTGGCTCTGCTCTTTCCTTTGCCCCAGCCGGACTTCCATCTGGCAACGGCCCCGGCCACGATTGCATCAACAGCTTTCTGGTCACCGATATTCTTTAATACATCGCTCAACTCCTGCTTATTAAGTACACGGTAGTTCTTAACCCCGCGCTCCTTAGCCGTCATCATCAACTCATTGCGTGAAGCCCCGACATGCATAACAATCCCCTCTTTAGGCGATGGGGATTTTTCGTCAGAAGCCTTCTTTTGTTCTACAGCTTTTTGCTTCTTAGGTTTCTGCTTTTGTTTAGTCGCCATTCCAAACCTCCTTTCTCATTTTTCTACTATCCTCTTTGCCAGCAACCTCGCCATAGGCAATATGGACGGCCCTGCGCAGTAATTCGCAGATGCTTTCTTTGGTCTTCTGCTTTTCGTAAAACAGCAAAGCCATTTCTTTCTCGTCCAATCTTGAAGCTGGCCACTGGTACTTACCCATAATGCCATAAGTAGGCCATAGAGCATTATAGTTGGCAAGGCATTTCTTTAGAACTCAACCCGCACCCCAG
>Ga0155987_120_pt2 | contig 7205 bp, 7 predicted proteins | sample RifCSPlowO2_02_FD_107641 | JGI IMG/M metagenome (GOLD analysis project Ga0155987, IMG submission 107641) | Candidatus Falkowbacteria bacterium RIFCSPLOWO2_02_FULL_45_21
TGAAGCAGCTTAAGTATGTCAAAAAATATTTAAGCCAGGCGGAACGGCTGATGATCGGCAGTTGTCTGATGGTCATTGTCTTAAGCTCTTTATTTTTAGCCGTCAGGCTTTATAAAACCCATTTAGAAATAGCGCCGGTCAACGGCGGCGAATATATTGAAGGCGTGATTGGTTCAATAAAATATGTTAACCCGCTATACTCCGCGGTCTCTGACGTGGACAGCGATATCGCCAATCTGGTTTATTCATCGCTTTTCCGGCGGGGAGAAAACGCCCAGCTGGAGAATGATTTGGCGGTCAGCCAGGCCATCAGCCCGGACGGCAAAGCCTATGCCATAAAAGTCAGAAACGACGCGTTCTGGCACAACGGCAGCCGTTTGACGGTTGATGATATAATTTTTACTTTTGAAGCCATTAAAAATTCCCAGTACAAATCTCCTTTGCGTGCCAGCTTTAGCGGCGTGGAAATTCAAAAAGTCGACAATCAAACCATAAAATTTAATTTAGCCGAACCTTACGCGGCTTTCCTAGATCTTTTGACCTTTGGCATTTTGCCTCAAGAATCCTGGCAGCAAATTGAGCCGGCCTCGGCCAGTTTGGCGGAACTGAATTTAAAGCCGGTCGGTTCAGGCAGATTTAAATTCGCTTCTTTGGTTAAAGACAAAGCCGGCAACATCAGAGCCTACAATTTGATTCGCCACGCCGGTTATTACGGCCAACCGGCGCATATCAATAATTTTAGCTTTAAACTTTTTGGCAATATCAGCGAAGCCATTTCCGCTTTAAACGGCAACTTAATAAACGGCCTAAGCTACCTGCCCGAGCAGGCCAAGGGCGAAGTGGCGGCGCAGGACGCTTTGAATTTTTATCGCCTTAATTTGCCGAAATTATCAGCCATATTTTTTAATCCCAAACTTGATCCGGCGCTGGCCGACAAAAAAGTCCGTCAAGCCCTGGCCTACGCGATTGATAAAGATAAAATCATCGGCCAGGTAATGGCGGGTAGCGCTCGGGCGATTGACTCGCCGGTTTTGCCGGAAAGTTTTGCCTACAACCCCGGCGCCAAAAAATATAATTTTGATTTAGCCAGTTCCAGCCGTTTGCTTAGCGAGGCGGGCTGGCAAGCCGCGGAGCTTAAGGCGGAGGACATAGAAAAAGCGCAAGCGGATTCGGCCTCTAAAGACGAGGCGGTTAAAAAGCCGGCTGACGCCAAGCTTGATATGGGCGCCGGACGCTGGCTGATAAAAAATAATAATTATTTGACCGTCAGCTTGACCACGGTGGATAATCCCGAATACAGCCGGACGGCCCAGCTAATCGCCGAATTCTGGTCGCGGATTAATATCAAAACAAAAATCAATTTAGTGCCGGCCAATCAGATTCAAGCCGAGGTGGTCAGGCCCAGGAATTTTTCCGCTTTGTTTTACGGCGAAATAGTCGGCGCTGATCCAGACCCTTATGCCTTTTGGCATTCTTCGCAAATCGGGCAAGCCGGTTTGAATATCGCCGATTACAGCAACAAAGAGGTTGATAAATTGCTGGAAGAAGGGCGTTTAACCAATGATCTAAAAATACGGCAGGAAAAATATAAAAAATTTCAAGAGATTTTAGCAGAAGACATGCCGGCCGTATTTCTCTATAGTCCCAACTATACTTATGTCCAATCCAAGAAAATAAAAGGCTTTAACGTCAAAAGCATTATTTTACCCAGCGATCGTTTCGCCGATGTCAACGAGTGGTATATGAAAACCGGCAGAAAAATTGTCTGGTGAGCGGTCTCGTATCTCGCAACTCATATCTCATGTCTCGTATCTCATAACTCTTTCAGCTCGGCATTTTGAGCTGCGAGCTGCGAGCTGCGAGTTGCGAGCCGTGAGACTTGGCCGGAATGGCGAAACTGGTAGACGCACAGCGTTCAGAGCGCTGCGGGAGCAATCCCGTGGAGGTTCGAGTCCTCTTTCCGGCACATTAACTAATTGAAAATTTAAAAATAAAAATGGAAAATGACAGTTAAAAATATAAAATAAAATGCTTATATATGTCATGGCGAGTGGCTGAAAGGAGCGAAGCAATCCCTGGCTTAAAGTGATTTATCAGAGATTGCCCGCCCGAATAACGCGGTCGGGCAGGCTCCGTCGCCTCGAGTATAGGGCTCTTCGCAATGACATAAAAATTTTAAATTTTGCATTGTCATTTTAATTTTTTCCGCCAAAGGCGGATCCGCCTCCGGCGGAGATTTTTACATTTTTAACTCTCTATGTATGATTACAAAATATAAATCAAGGGCCAGGAAACAATCTCATGTTGCCGCCAGGCCAAGCGCTGAATTTATTCAGAAGCAGCGTTTTGACGCTCACGGAGTTAAAGCGGCCGTTAGCGCGCATCCGGACCATAAGCTAAAAGTTATCGTCTTGGGCGGCCTGGAGGAAGTCGGCCGCAATATGACCGTTTTTGAGTATGACAAAGAAATTATTATCGTTGACATGGGCCTGCAATTTCCCGAAGAGGACATGCCGGGCATAGATTACATCATCCCTAACGTAAGCTATCTGGAAGATAAAACCGACATGATTAAGGGCGTAGTTATTACCCATGGCCATTACGACCATATTGGCGCTATCCCGCATCTGATGGGCAAACTAGGCAATCCGCCCATGTTTATGGGCAAATTAGCCGCTGGCATAGTCAGGAAGAGAGCCGAAGAATTCAATAAATGCCCGAAATTAAACATCGCTGAAATTAATGAAAATTCAAAATTACAGTTGGGCAGAAATTTTAGGGTGGAAACTTTAAGAGTAAATCATTCCATTCCCGATTCTTTCGCGGTTCTTATCCACACGCCGGTAGGCACGGTTATTCATAGCGGCGACTTTAAGATAGATTATTCGCCGGTTAACGACACACCCGCGGACCTGAATCGCATCGCGCAGATCGGCGGCCGAGGGGTTTTGCTTTTAATGGCCGATTCCACCGATTCCACTCATCCGGGCTATCAAATTTCCGAATCTTCCATCGGCGATGAAATGAGCAGAATCTTTGATAAATTGGATGGCAGAATAATCATCGGCACCTTTGCTTCGCAATTAAGCCGCGTGCAAAAGATTTTTGATTTGGCCGAAAAATTCGGCCGGAAGATAAGTTTGCAGGGCCGGAGCATGAAGGACAATGTGGAAATCGCCCATCAGATCGGCTACCTAAAATTCAACCCTAGGATCCTAGTTGAAGATAATGAAATAAATCGTTTGCCTGATAATAAAATTATTATTATCGGCACCGGCGCTCAAGGGCAAAGCGATGCCTTTTTAGTGCGGGTGGTTAACGGCGAGCATCGCACCATCAGTTTAAAACCTGGCGACACGGTGATATTCTCTTCTTCCGTCATACCGGGCAATGAAAGAACAATCCAAACCTTAAGAGATATTATGGTGAGGCAAGGCGCCAGGGTTATAAATTATGAGATGATGGACGTGCACGCGGGCGGGCACGCCAAGCAGGAAGATTTGAAATTAATGATGCGCTTGATCAAGCCGGAGTATTTTATGCCCATAGAAGGCAACCATTATATGCTGCAGGCGCACGCCGAATTGGCCGAACAGGTCGGCATTCCTAAAGAAAAAATCTTCGTGGCCGATAACGGGCAAATCGTTGAATTTAACCGAAGCGGCGGGCAAGTTGCCGGCCGGCTCACCCGCGACAAGGTTTTAACCGATTATGTCATGGTTGACGGCCTGGGCGTGGGCGACGTTTCCAACATCGTTTTGCGGGATCGCCGCGTCATGGCCGAAGACGGCATGATTGTTATTATCGCCACCATTGATTCCAAGACCGGCGACACCATCGGCAATCCGGACATTATTTCGCGCGGCTTTGTTTACATGAAAGAGAACAAGGAATTAATCCAAAAGACCAGGATGAAAGTGAAAAAGATCGTTAAAGACCATAATCCGCGCACGCCGGCGGACGACGATTACATCAAGAATAAAATCAGGAACGATATCGGCCAGTTTCTTTTCAGCCAGACCAAGCGCCGGCCCATGGTTTTACCGGTGGTGATCAAGGTGTAAAATAAAGGCGGATCCATAGATATTAATATCGTAAAAAATTGTAAAAAATTGTAGAGACGCATTGCAATGCGTCTCTACAATTTTTTATTCGCGAGGTGTTTACAAAATTTGGTCAAAATGTTAGTATAATGATGTTTTCAGTTAATTTTTAACCGACTATAATATTAGTAGAAATATTAAAAAAATATCAGTTAATCTGCTGATATTTTTCATAAAATTGTTGATTTTTTTAAAGAGGTTATTGGCCGCTTTTTTTATTAACTTGGTGTATAAGTCCGGGCTGGTAATTTCTCGTTTTTTATTTTATAAAGTTTTAGTCAGGCTGTATCAGTTGTATTTTCGAGCCATAAAAAGACTGGGCTGGAACGGCAATATTATTAAAAGCAAGTCATTTACTCTGTTCGTCAACCAAAAATTAATCCATATCAGCGTCGTGGTTTTAACCGTGTTTTTTATTATTTTTAATCTGGCCCAGAAAACCCAAGCGGTCTCGCCGGAAGAAATAACGGGCCGGACTTTTCTGTCGGAAATCATCTCCGGCGAATTCGGTGAAACCGATCAGTTAATTGAAGAGTACTTTGACGAAGAAGCGGTCATTACCCCGGTGCAGCAGACTTATTTGGATAATTTAACCGCAGTCAGGGTTCAGCCCACGGCGGAAATGGCGCCGGAGCAAGACGCCTGGTTTGAGGACGCCGAAGGCAACAGGCAGAGCGGCGACGCCATCGTTAAGCCGGATTTGGCGGCGACCAGCCGGGGCGTAAGGCCCAGAGAAGGCATAATTAATTACGTGGTGCAAACAGGGGACACGGTCAGCACCATCGCGGCTCAATTCGGCGTCAGCGTCAATACCATTTTGTGGGAAAATAATTTAAGCGCCTATAGTTTGATCCGGCCGGGCAATAAGCTGGCGATCTTGCCCATGACCGGAGTGTCGCATAGTGTTAAGCGCGGCGAGACCATGGCCGCCATCGCCGCCAAATACGGCCTGGAGCAAAATATTATTTTAGAGGCTAATAAATTGGCCAGCGCCGAAATACTGGCGGTGGGCAAGAAATTGATTATTCCTGGCGGCCGGCTAATTTATGCCGCGCCCAGCCGGGTGGCGCGCAATCTGCCGGCGGCTTCGATCACGGATTTATTCAAGCCGGAAAATTTGAAATCAATCATTAGCAACAAATTGGCCTGGCCGACCGTGGGCGCGAGGATAACCCAATATTATTCCTGGCGGCATCATGCCGTTGATATCGCCAATAAGAAAGACACGCCGATTTACACCACCGACGCCGGCGTGGTTGAGGTGGCCGGCTGGGGCACGGGCTATGGCAATCAGATCGTGATCGACCATGGCGGCGGCCGAAAATCGCGTTATGCCCATATGTCTAAATTTTATGTTAAAAAAGGCGAGGTGGTTGATAAGGGCGAAGCTATCGGCGCCATGGGCTCAACCGGAAATTCCACCGGCTCGCACGTGCATTTTGAGTATATAATTAACGGGATTAAGTACAACCCGCTGAATTACTTGAAGTAAAAATTTTAAATGATTAAATTTAAAATTAATTAATTTGTCATTCATTTCAAATTTAAAATTATAAATTTAAATTTTTTTTATGTTTATTATTATCGGCGTGATTATTCTGGCTATCGGAGTTTTTATGGTCATCAAGTCGGAGGCCATGCTGAATGCTTTCGGCCGGATTGAATTCTTCGAGCGTCATTTGTCAAGCGACGGCGGGTCAAGGCTGGGCTATAAAATCATCGGCCTAATGGCGATTTTTATCGGCTTTTTAATTATGACCAATCTGATCGGTGGTTTCATGACCTGGCTGTTAGCGCCGCTCTTAAAATACGGCCGGCCGCAGTAAAGCAATATTTGATTGACGATTTTGAATTTGAGATTTAATTATAAATTGTAAATCGGAAATCTAAAATGTTCTTGGGCCCGTAGCTTAGTGGCAGAGTATCCGGTTTGCATCCGGAAGACAGGGGTTCGACTCCCCTCGGGTCCACCACATTTGATTTGCCGAAGAAGTTGCCTCGGGGCTTCGCCCCTCGCTTCGGCGGGCAATTTTGCGAGCAAATCAAAGGGTTTTTTGAAATCAATTTCCAGCCGTTCCGCCGCAAGGCGGCGGTTCGAGCCGATTTTTTTGAGATAATTTTTCGGAGATGAAAAATTATCTTGCAAAGCGAGATTTTTGGCTTGGTTGGCCTCTAAAATCCAGTTTCTCGTGAGTTCGAGCCAATGATTTCCTTTTCGCTCAAAATCCGATAATTTTTCCTCTTTTGTTTTCTTTTCCGCCATTAAGGCGTTTTTTGTTTGCTAATATTCCGCCAGTTCCAACGCCTCGGCAAGGTATGCGTCTGTTAATCTTTCAAGTTTAATTTTAATGGCGGAAATATCTTTTTTGAGATTTTGAGCGAAAAGGTCTGATGTTTGGCGGTTTTCGTTTTCCCATACTTTCAACTTGTTCAAATATCTTTCCCGCCAAACATCGGGCAAAGAAACTTTTTGACAATTTTCTTTTACCTGTTCGGCAAAATTTTCTTCCCGCAAAAAGCGGTTTTGCTGGCAATTTTGAATTTTGCTTTTTCTGGTGCAAAAGTAATAAACATATTCTCTGCCGCTCTTTTTGATTTTTCTGTCCGCCGTTACGCAATAGCCGCACTCGCCACAACGAGCAAAATTCAAAAATAAAAATTCCTTTTTCTCTTCCCGCTTTTTGCGGGGCTTGCCGTTGTCTTTCAACGCTTGTTGTATTTGGTCAAAAAGTTTCTTTGCAATCATTGGTTTATGGCTTCCTTGATGAAGCTCATTGCGGTAAAGAAAATGCCCGTAGTAAAAAGGATTTTTCAAAATATGCTCAACAGACGACAATGGCATTTTCTTTCCGCTTCTTGGGCCAACCAAGCCAAGAGAAAACATTTTGCTCTGAATTTGGGTCAAAGTGTAATTTCCTATGGCAAAAGCCCGCAGAATTTCTTTTACTTTATTAAATGTCTTTTTGTCCGGCTCAATCGTTCTCAATCTCGGCTCGTTAAAATAACCGAGCGGGGCTTTTGCCGAAAGTTCGCCTCGCAGAGCCTCGGCGGACACCAAAAAAAAATGTTCCTTGCTTTTCGGATTTGCGCGCGACCAATTTC
>Ga0155987_117_pt1 | contig 6596 bp, 6 predicted proteins | sample RifCSPlowO2_02_FD_107641 | JGI IMG/M metagenome (GOLD analysis project Ga0155987, IMG submission 107641) | Candidatus Falkowbacteria bacterium RIFCSPLOWO2_02_FULL_45_21
AACAAGACGCAATACCGGAAAACGCTAAATAAAAGGAAAGAATCAATAGAAGAACAGGTGGACGGTATATTCCGGGAGGCTGACGAAGTTGATCGCCAAGAAGAAAAACTCTACGGTGATTCAACCGAACACCGGATTAAAGGGCTCGACCTGAATCGGGTGGCGCGCGAACTGGCCAAACTGAAAAAGAGAAAAGCCTCGCTCGAGAAGAAGAAAGAGAAGCTCAAAGCCAAAAAAGACGAGATCAATTCAAAACTGCGGAGAATGAGAAAAGACCGGAACACTATGAGCTCAACCGACAAAGACGCCACGCTCATGATGATGAAAGAAGGCCAGATCGCCTCCGCCTACAACGCCCAGTTCGCGACCGAACATCAAGTAATACTCGGCTATGGCCTGACCTCAGATCGAAACGATTTTAAGCAATTGAAACCCGCGGTAAAAGAAGTGGCAGCCAACACCGGTAAAAAGCCGGAAACGGTAACGGCGGATGCCGGCTACGGCCGAAAAATGAATTATCGATATTTAAAGAGCGAGCGGATAACCGCCTTCATTCCCTACGGTCAATTCAACAAAGAAATGGCCGAAAGGAGAAAAAGCATTTACGCGAATAATCCAGACAGAGAACTGGCCAGATACAAATTTACCCAAGGCGTCAGACTGCTGTCGGAAGAAGGAAAAAAGATGATGAAACGGCGGCGGGAGGATGTTGAGCCGGTAATCGGCGACATCAAACGAAACATGAATTTCCGGACATTCAATCTTAGAGGAAAACCCAAGTGTCTAGTTGAACTGGGGCTCATTTCCCTCGGGCATAATCTGAAAAAAATCAAAAGCTATCTGAAAAAAGCGACGAAATGGGACAAGGGGAACCGAACAATCGAAAAATTAGGAGCAGGCTTGGGATATCAACCCGCTTAAGCAGAGGTTGATCGCCTAAAATTATTTCTAATTAAAAATCGGCTCTTGTCCTCAAACTCGCAAGCGAGTTCTCGGACGGTCTGGCGAGGCACTCCATTGATTACCGATTTTGAAAAAATGTTCGAGCTTGGTATAGTAGAGACACAAAACAAAAAACAAGGCGACGGTTCTCCTTGTTTTTTGTTTTTCATATCGCCATAATTTTAAATGCCGGCAACTAAGAGTTAAACATTTCAGCAATTTTATGATATGATAAGAGTATAATTATTTTAATAAAAAATATGGCCGATCAGCGACTGCTAGACTATGTTAAACAACAATTTGAGCGGGGTATGGGCAGGCGGGAGATTGAAAAATTTCTCTTGGCCCAAGGCTGGCAAGCGCCAGATATTAATGAAGCTTTTAATTCTTCGGTTTCTTTTCCGCGGCCAACTACTCCGAATAATGCATACTCCAACCCCCTTTCTCGGCCATCGGCCAAGGGATTAAAAAAAATATTACTGCCGGTCATTGCTATAGTCGGCGGCGCTCTGATAGTCGGCGGCGGCGCTTTTGCCTATTTTTACTATTTTCAATCGCCGGAAAAAAATATTCAAAAAATGATCGTTAAGTTGGCGGAAATTAAATCTTTAGAGTATTCGGGAGAATTATCCACGGAAATCAACGTGGGCGATTTGCCTGGCGGCAACGGCGGTTTTTTACCGTCAGCCCAGCTGTTTTCGCCCAAAAAAGAAAGCAGAACTTCGTCTGAATTCTCCGGTTCTTTTGATATCCAAGAGGCGAATAGTCCGAAAGGACAATTTTCTTTTAATTTAAAAACGGACGCGCTGCCGCTCGCAGAACTTGCTTTTGGGGCAGAGGCGATAATGATTGATGAATCATTTTATGTTAGACTTAGCGATGCGCCGAATTTAGGACTGATTGATTTAAGCGCCCTAAAAAATCAATGGATAAAAATCAACCCCAAGGCTCTGACAAAACAATTTGATAATAATCCGTTATGGGAAAAGCAAATCGCAAAAGCGCAACCAGGGCGGAATTTATCTCCGGAACAAACCAAAAAATTAACCACCGCCTTCAGGCAAGCCAAGATTTTTAAAATAACCGACAAACTGGCTGGCGAAAAAATTGAAGGGGTTGGCACCTATCACTATAAATTTATAATTGACGAAGTTGGGATTAAAAAATTCATAATTGATTCCGCCGAAATTATTCAAGGAAAAACCCCGACGGAGGAGGAGGCTAAGGCGTTTGATAAAGGTTTTGAGTCCGTAGGATCGCTTAACGGTGAAATTTGGATCGGAAAAAAAGATTATTTGCTGCGCAAACTCGCTTTAAATTCCACCATGAGGGCGACGGAAACGTCAATGGTTTCGGGAAAAACCAACTTCACCATCTCATTTAGAAATTTTAACAAACCGGCGCAAATTGAAGCGCCGTCGGAGACGAAACCGCTGGAAGAATTATTAGGCGGGTTGTTTGGAGGATTAAAAGGATTTACTCCGGCCATTTCTTCACCGCCTGTCAATCGGCAAGGCCTTGGTGACGACGCGGACGCGGATAAAGATGGACTATCGGACCAGCGGGAACAAGTTTACGGCACAGATCCAAACCAGGCCGATACTGACGGCGACGGATTTAAAGACGGCGATGAAGTTAAAAATGGTTATAATCCCAACGGAGCGGGGAAACTAATATCTCAATAAACAGTTTTATGCGACAGAATGAGGTCTCCCACTTTTTAATTTAATGTTCAAAATTATACAAATCAAAAAAGAAAGCTGATTAAGCAGCTTTCTTTTTTATAATATCTTTAAAGTATTATTTTCCCTTGAGCGCGTCTTTCAGGGTCTTGCCGGTTTTAAATTTAGCCACCGTTACCTGCGGGATTTGAATTCTTTCGGTCGGTCTTTGCGGATTGACGCCGCCGCGGGCATGCCTGGTTTTGGCCGTAAAGGTGCCGAAACCGGTGATGGTGACTTCATTGCCGGCTTTGAGTTCAGACACGATGGTCGCCACTAGAGCCTCAATCATGTCTTCGGCCTGTTTTTTAGTAACCGCCACTTCAGCGGAAATTTTTTCAATTAAGCCTGCCTTGTTCATAAATTTTAAATTGGGACATGGGAAAACCTCTGTTTTGTCATCTTGACTCCGCTTAGCGGGGGAAAAATGACAAAGGAAAAAGTTTTCCAGTCTCAAATTAGTTTATTATTTAAATAATACGAATAATAATTATTAACTGATTTCTAGATATTTTGTGATTGGTTTAATGGCGGCGGTTTTTTTGGTTTTGTCGTCAATTTTTAAGAAGACGGCGTTGAAAATCGCTTGCCCGCTTTCGGGCAAGACGTGCGGATATTTGATTTGCGTTAAAAAAGTTTTAATGATGCCTTGTTTTTCCACCCCCAAAACTCCGTCGGCGAAGCCGGTCTGGCCCACATCCGTTATATAGGCGGTGCCGGCCGTGGAAATTTTCGCGTCCGCGGTCATGATATGGGTGTGAGTGCCTAAAATGGCGCTCGTTCGGCCGTCCAGATAATTAAATAGAGCGAGCTTTTCCGAAGTGGCTTCAGCATGGATATCAACTATTATAGCAGATATATTATTGCTGGCAAGATTAGATAAAATTTTATCGGCTTCGGCAAAGGGATTATTAAATTGAAGCGGCATAAAAACCTGGCCGACCAGGCTGATTAGTAAAATTTTACGGCCGTTTATCTCAACTAGCACTTGGCCACGACCGGGCGCGGACGCGGCGTAATTGGCCGGCCGCAACAGGGGCAGTTCGCTGTCATATAAGCCCAAATGAGCCGTATTGCCGAAGCAATGATCGCCGCCGGTAAACCAGCCAACGCCCGCGGTTATCATTTCCTCAATCGTATCTTTAGAAACGCCGTTGCCATGAGCCAAATTATCCGCGTTAGCGATCACCAGATCGGGCCTTAGTTCTGATTTTAATTTAGGCAGTATTTTAGCCGCGGCCCGGCGGCCGATTTTACCATTGATGTCGCCGATGAATAAAACATTGATCATAAATTATATCAATTAATTTCGCGGCTGGAGCGAAGCGGAAGGAGCTAATTTCTATAAATTTCAGAAATTAAGAAATTAGCTCCCCCGCGTCAAGCGCGGGGTCGCGAAATTCATGGAAATTTATTGATAATGTGAAATTACCTGGCGTATTCCGTCACCCTCATTTCCCGGATGACGTTGACTTTAATTTCGCCCGGGTATTTTAATTCTTGTTCGATTTTTTTAGCGATGTCCTTGGCCAGATTGTAAGCCGCCAGATCATCGATTTTTTCCGGCGTGACAAACACCCTGACTTCCCGGCCGGCCTGGATGGCGTAAGCTTTCTCAATGCCGTCAAAAGCGGTGGCGATTTTTTCCAGCTCTTCCAGGCGCTGGATATACTGCTCAAAAGTATCGCGTCGCGCGCCCGGGCGAGCGGCTGAAATCGCGTCCGCCACTTTAACAATCACGGAGATCAGGCCGCTGGGGCGATCATCATGATGGGTCAAAATGGGAGCGATCAATTCTTCGGTTAAACCGAATTTTTTGCCGATATTGGCGCCGATTTCCGGATGAGTGCCCTGGACTTCATGATCAACCGCTTTGCCGATATCGTGAAGCAAGCCGCCCTTTTTGGCCAGCGTGACGTCAGCGCCAATCTCTTCAGCGATTAAAGCGGATAAGTGTGCCACTTCAACCGAGTGCTTTAAGCAATTCTGGCCGTAGCTGGTCCGGTATTTTAAGCGGCCCAGGATTTGCACCAGCTTGGCGTCAAAACCGGCCACGCCGACTTCATACATGGCTTCTTCGCCGGCTTTTTTTATGTCTAAAGCCAGCTCTTCCTTGGCCTGCTTGATGGCGTCTTCAATTTTAGTCGGGTGAATGCGGCCGTCTTTAATCAGATGATCCAAGGTTTTTTTGGCCACGTGCCGCCTGATGGGCGAGAAGCCGGAGATGGTGATGGCGTTGGGTGTGTCATCCACGATAATTTCCACGCCGGTCAGCTGTTCAATGACTTTGATGTTCCGGCCTTCGCGGCCGATAATCCGGCCTTTCATCTCATCATTCGGCAGATCAACAGTGGTGGTGGTTATTTCCGTGGCGAAAGCAGAAGCCAGGCGTTGCATGGCGCCGGCCATTAAGTCGCGCGCCTTCTCGTCCAGGCTGTCGGATGATTCTTTTTCCAGCTTATTGATTCTGACGACCAAATCATCTTTAATTTCTCTTTCCAGATTTTTAAATAAAACCTGCCTGGCCTCTTCCTTTGACAGGCCGGCGATTTTTTCCAATTTGGCCAGCTGTTCGTCATGGATGGTTTTGATTTTTTCTTTGATCTCCTCAACTTTATTGACTTTGTCGTAGAGCAATTGCTGCTTGTCCTGGAGTTCCAGGAGTTTCTGCGAAAAGACGGTTTCTCTTTTTTCTAGCCTGGCCTGCAGGTTGTTGACCGCCTGGCGCCTCTTGTCGTCTTCCCGTTTGGCCTCGTCAATAATTTTTAAGGCCTTATCCTGGGCGGCGAGCAGGAGTTCCTTTTGTTTGGCCCTGGTCTCGGTTAAGATTTTTTCGGCGCGCGCTTCGGCGCTGGTAACTTCGACCAAAGCCCGTTTTTTTCTGGTATAGTAGCCAACAAAAAAACCGCCGATAACAGCTAGAATTCCAATAATCAAATAATTCATAGGTTTATTTTCTAGCAGTCGGAGGTTGGGTATGTTAATAAAACAAAACTAAATGTTTATTTTAGTTTGGGCAAGATGATTTAAGCGTGGCTTTATATTTTGGGAAAAAGGTTGCCGTCACAAAATTACAAGTTGGTCTAAAAATAAAATTTAATCTCGTAGAATTAATTCGTCAGCCCGGTTAATATAAACAATTTAACGGGGCAAGCTGTCCGACCGTCAGAAATATTTTATTAATTTAGCCTGTTAAATTCCGTTAAACGGTAATTTTGCCTATTGGCAATACTATTTAACAGGTTGAACAGTTTTTAGTTTAACATAAGTGGAGGAGTTTGGCAAGGGGGTACTGTATTAGTCCAGCACATATTGGACACCAAGCTATTTTTAATTAAATAATCCACAGGCGAGGTTAAATTAAGGCTCCAATGATAGCGTTTAGTGTTGTACCAAATAAGCCAATCAATCAGCTTTCCGTTGAATCTATCTGTATCATCTAACCAGACTTCATTCCAGTCAACGAATTCCTCCTGAACTGTTCTGTTAAATTTCTCGATATGCCCCTGCCGGTAGGGCCGCCCCGGATAATTCCAGTATTGAATAATGTCTTGTTCTTTTAAATAGTCCCTGAAATATTTATGGAATTCGGAACCGTTGTCGGTCTGAATCGCTTTGATCGGATAAGGAAAAACAGTTTGCAGTTTTTTGATAAAATCTTTAGCGTTAATCGATCAACTGGCAGGCCGGCGGGCAATAATCGCCGGCTATGATCCAAAGGTGTTTTGGAAAACGCCCGACAGGGATAAGGAGGTGAAAATAGTTATAACAGCTTTAGTCGCAGGACCAAGCTGTTGTTTTGTTATTGCCCGCCCGCCCGCTCTTGGCGAGCCGAGGCGGACGAATGCGGGACACACGCATACCACTTTCCGCGAAATATCATTCGCATGTGCCCTATTTGTGGCGGGGCTCGCGAAGCGATAACAAAAAAAG
>Ga0155987_118_pt1 | contig 6413 bp, 3 predicted proteins | sample RifCSPlowO2_02_FD_107641 | JGI IMG/M metagenome (GOLD analysis project Ga0155987, IMG submission 107641) | Candidatus Falkowbacteria bacterium RIFCSPLOWO2_02_FULL_45_21
CTTGACTGCAGCCTCCCGTAGGAGTCTGGGCAGTGTCTCAGTCCCAGTGAGGCGGGTCGATCTCTCAATCCCGCTACCCGTCGTAGCCTTGGTGAGCCATTACCTCGCCAACTAGCTGATAGGCCATAGGCCTTTCCCGAGGCGATTTGCACCTTTAAGTGAGAATGACTTAATGTCCCCTCACTACCATCAGGTATTAGACTCGCTTTCGCAAGCTTATCCCTGACCTCGGGGTAAGTTACCAATGTGTTACGCACCCGTTTGCCACGGTCGCACCTCACTAGCGCTCGGTTGCTCCAACTTAAAAGTCAAATGTCAAAAGTCAAAACTAATGTATCGCTTCACGATAATAATTTATATATTATCTGCGAGCGAAGCGAGCTCCAAAGTTTTGCGTTTTAAGATTTGAGCTTTGAGTTAAGGGAGCACCGAACGATAGTGAGGTGCGACCGTTCGACTTGCATGCCTTAGACACGCCGCCAGCGTTCATCCTGAGCCAGAATCAAACTCTCAATAAGTTTTTAGCCAGGGGTCACCTGGAAAAAAAGTTTTCAGCCAAAGGCTGACAACTCTTAGTAAGTTTTGACTAGGCTTTATACTAGTAGAATTTTTTTACTTGGTTCCAACCAAGTCAATACATATTTTCTTGCGAAGCCATGTATTGAGTATTTGAAGAAAATTAATTCCTCTTTTACCCCCACACTTATACATAAGTGTGGGGATGTAGAATTAGCGCCTGTTAGTACTAAAATTGCTTTGTAAAATGCTGCTGCATATTTCACAAAGCGGATAAATTGTTAAGGGGCCTTTCTATTTTTATCACCACGCTTATATTTAAGTGTGGTGATTTACGAAAGAAAAAAACAGGGATATTTGCCCGCGCAACTATCACTGTTTTTTTCTTTTCTATATTTTCAAGTTGTGTTCCGCCAGCTGGCGGATTATTTATTCAATAAATTTTTCGCTGTCTGGCTCCAGACCGCCAGCTGGCGGATTAAATTTGGGCCGGGTAAATTATGAATAAATTTATGCTGTATTAGTAATATTAAATAAAGTAACGATAAATGTCAAGGGCGATTAAAATTATTAGTTCATTAATCGCGGCTGGAAAGTTTTATTCTGTTTAATTTACTTATATTAGCTAAATTATTACCGGACAGGTTAATTTTTTTAGAGTTAACGTGATGTAATATAAAAATTTTTAACAGGCCAGGCACAGCTTTTACACAACTTGCGCCAGCTCGCCTGGCTAACGCTCCGTCGTAGCGGGCGGGCAGGTTTGAAAGTTTATTCCCTAAAAAATTTAGCCGCTTGTTCCGGCGCCATGGAATTAATGACCAAGCCGGAGCCGAGTTCTATGCCGGCCCAGACGCTGTCGCGCGGCTGGATTTTTAAATAAAAATGCTGGTCAGAGTCAGAAATAACTTGATGCAGAAAGTAATTAAAAGACAGGTCAAGCCAGCTGAGCTTTAATAATATTTTTTTAAGAATCTTGGCAAATGATTTAAATTCATCGTCGTTTAATTTAGTGATATTGTCCAGGTGCCGCTTGGCAAAGATCCATGATTCATAGTGGTATTGGCTGGCGTAGGGAGTAAAGGCGGCTACAAATTTATTTTCATAAATTGCCCGCTCGGATTTAATTTCTTTTTTTATAATATCGCAGTAGGCGCAAGTTTTATTGGCCAGTTGGTAATTATATGAAATATTTAGTTCTTCTTTAATTTCCGGCGGTAGTAAAGCAGTGGCGAAAATTTGCGAATGTGCGTGCACGATGGAAGCGCCGGCTTTTGAGCCTTGATTTTTAAAGCATAAAATATATTCTATGTCTTTGATTTGGCTTAAAGCCGAGGTGCGCTTGGCGTACATCCTTAAGAGTTGTTCAATTTGCGCTTCAGACAGATCATGCAATTCTTTTTTGTGTTCGGGCGTCTCAACGATGACCTCTTGCACGCCATAAGCCTTCTTATTATCCAGGCTGACGGCCGGGAAAATATTTTTAAGGCTGATGATTTTTCCTTCCGGCGCGTCTACTTGATCAAGAATGTTCTGCTTATTAATTTTTTCCGGGCAAAATGGGCAATCGGCAATCCGGGAAATAATGGTTTGCTCTTTAACGTCGCGCGGGCGCAAAGCCCGGCCGGGAGTGATAATCACGTATTTATTCAATAGGTAATCTTTGCGGATTTCTGATTTTTGCATATGTTATCGTTTGTCATTGCGAGCCTGCCAGCGGGCAGGCGAAGTAATTTTTTTTCCTTTTGTCATTCCCGCGAAAGCGGGAATCCAGGAGGGAAAAGTAAAAACATTTTTACAGTTCGCACCTAATATAAAAATTTTAATATTTTTTAGAGTTCAGAAGAGAAAATTTATTTATACTGCTCTCTCCTGGATTCCCGATAGCCTTCGGCTTCGGGAATGACAAATACTAGAGATCGCCGGTCGGCCGAGTACGGCCTCCTCGCAATGACATTGCTAATTTAATTTGTATCTAATCCTTAAAACCCCCTCATTATAGTCCGAGGAGATGATTTTAAAATGCCCGACCTCTTTAGTTGATTTGACGTGGGCGCCGATGCAGGGGACGGCGTCAAAATCGCCGATTTTGACGATTCTGACATCGCCTTCGCCTTCGGGCGCGCGGGAATTATACAGTTTTTTAGCCTGTTCGGCCGGCATGGTATCGAAAGTAACCGATAAATCAGCCCGAATAATGTCATTGACCCCTTTTTCCAGCTCCAAAATTTCTTCGGCGGTTAAAAAGCGGTCAAAACGATAGTCGCACTTGGATTTTTTCTTTTCAATATGGGCGTTAAAACAGCGTTTGGTTTTAAACATTCTAACCATGGTTTGATTAAGGATATGTTCAGCGGTGTGCATTTTGGGGTCAATGTTTTCTTTCATAAGGTTATTATAGCAAAGCCGTCTTTTATTGTCATTCATGCTTATCACCCATAAATATAGATGGGAAATATATAAAAATACCTCAACTAATGAGGTATTTTCTATCTATATTATCAAAAATACAGTATTATCGCTTTTATATTTAGAGCCTTGATATGGTTTAATTATTTTGTTCTACGCCCTTTCTTTTTTCTTAAGTTTCAAATTAAAAAAAGTTACTCGGCTTGTATTCATCATATCTGCTTTTGGCCCTTCTAGTTCTAATTCGATTTCATCTGCAAGTCTTATTAAAATTTCTTCATATTCTCTACGGTGGATACAATCTAGCATATACTGAGTATCAAGATTACTCTGTTTCCACAGCGCCAATGTTTTTTTATTAACATCTTTTTTTTCTTGAACGGGCGCGGCTGGCATAAGTTTAATAATGCCGCCCTTTTTTGTCACTCGTATTATTTCTCGCAACCCCTTTTCTAATTCATCCCAACTTTTAACCCACATCGGAAATGCAAATAATGATACTACCCTATCAAATTTTTCGTTTTGGGAGGGGAGGCTGTCCCACTTTGCTGGCAAAACAACACCGTTAGAATTGTCTGGTAATTTATTAGGAGCTTCAGAATAGGAAACCGGGTCTATTCCTATTGATAGCTCAGCTTCTTTTTCTACAGCATAGTTAACAAAATTTCCCTTTCCAGTTCCAATATCAAGTATTGTCTTGTTTTTAATATCATCATCAGACAAGCTAAGTAAATCTGTATATTGATCTGCCTCACGGTCTGTAGAGCGTCCCTTTGAGCCGAGAAGTTTTTGTTGTGATGCATGAATTTCTGGTGAAGATTTTTCAAATTCTTTGGCGTAGAGTCGAAGTTCTTCAGCAGGATTAATTTGTCTAGCTGATTTGCATGCCTCATCAATTTTTCCCGGGTATTTTTTTTCAAGCTCATCAAGTCTTTCTAAGGCGTGTTTATATTCACTAAAAAATATACAACAATCGTCGTATATTATATAGATTAAGCTGATTATTTCATGTGTTTCAGGCTCTCCTCTTGAGAATTTCTCAAGAGTTTTATCAAGCTCAGAGGCTAAAATATCGATTTTTTCATGAACTTTAGCTCTTATCCCGTATCGGCTAGAGCTTTCCACTCTGTTTTCTTGCTTAGCTTCCGTTTCACGAATTTTCAATAATTCGCGCATGATTTTTATAAATTAATTATAATAAGGGAACAACTATCTTCTACCTCGTCCTCTACCGTCAAACCCGCCGCGCCTATCATTTCTGCCGCCGTCACCGCGTCCGCCTCGATCATTGCCAAACCTGGGTCGGTCACCGAATGACGGCCGACCGCCGCCGAACGCGCCTATTTCTTGCTTGCCTTTGCCGTCTTTCCAGAGATGTTCGTTTTCCAGCAAGCCTTTTAGGGTCAGGTTAACCCGTCCCATGTCGTCTATTTCAATAACTTTGGCCGTGACTTCATCGCCGATGTTTAATAAGTCGCCGGGCCGGCCGACTCGGTATGGAGCCAGTTCCGAAACATGCGCCATGCCGTCTTTGTTTGGTGTCAATTGAATGAAAGCGCCGAAGTCCATGAGCCTTACGACTTTGCCTTTAAAAATTTCGCCGACTTCAAAGTCGCGGACAATATTTTTTATCCAATCCACGGCTTCGGCGCATTTGGCCGCGTCCGTGCCGCAGACCATGACCAAACCGTCATCGTCAATATCAATGGAAACGCCGGTGGCGGCAATAATTTCATTAATAACTTTGCCGCCGGTGCCGATGACCTCGCGGATGCGATCAGGTTCAATATGGAAACTGGTAATGCGCGGCGCGTAAGGCGATAAGTCCGGCCGGGGACTTACAATCGCCCGGTTCATGGCGGCCAAAACTTGTAATCTGGCCGTTTTAGATTGGTTAATGGCTTTTTCGATTATGGCTTCGGTTAAGCCGTCGGTTTTGGTGTCCAGTTGAATTGCGGTGATACCGTCTTCGGTGCCGGTTATTTTAAAGTCCATGCCGCCCTGGCCGTCTTCCAGGTCCTGAATATCGGTTAAAATTTCCCATTGGCTCAAGTCTTCATTGGAGGCCAGGCCCATGGCGATGCCGGCCACGGCTTTTTTAATCGGCACGCCCGCGTCCATTAAGGCCAGGCTGGAGCCGCAGGTCGCGGCCATGGAAGACGAGCCGTTTGAGCTCAAGGTTTCTGAAACCACGCGGACAGTATAGGGAAATTCTTCCTTGGTCGGCAGAACCGGAGCCAAGGCTTTCTCCGCCAAAGCGCCATGGCCGATTTCGCGTCGGCCGGCCGACCTAATCGGTCTGGCCTCGCCAACCGAAAAGGGCGGGAAATTATAATGATGCATATAGCGTTTGGTGCCTACGCCTTCTATGCCTTCCAGCGACTGTTCCAGACCAGGCGCGCCCAAGGTAACGATTGACAAAACCTGGGTTCCGCTCCGGTTGAACAAGCCAGAGCCGTGAATGCGCGGCAAAACGCCGGCTTCAGCCGCTAAAGGCCTGATTTCATCCAATTTTCTGCCGTCTACTCTCTTTTTGTCTTTCAGTATAGCTCGAGTGATCTCTGCTTCAATCGCTTCATCGACCAGATGATTGATAGCGGCGCTACGTTTGTCTTTACTGACGCCTTGGTCGAATAGATATTGATTCAGGCTTTCTTTAATCGCGTGAACCGCTTTGCCTTTTTCGCCCAGAGAGTAATAAATTTTATCAAATAAGATTTTGGCAGCATGCTTATTTAGCCAATCACTAGCTAGGGCAAATATTTTTTTAGTTTCTTTCTCTATTTCAATTTCAGCTTGATCAACCAATATTTGGGCAGATGGTTTTTTTACCACCGCCACCCCTTTTTGCATTTGCTTGATTAATTCTATCGCCGGCCGCAGCTGGTTTTGTCCGGCTTTAATGGCCGCGATCATGTCCGCTTCCTTGCTTTCGTTGGCGTCGGCTTCAATCATGATGACCTTTTTATCCGTGCCGGCCACGATTAGGTCCAGATCGCTTAATTCTCTTTCGGTATAGGTCGGGTTAAAAATTAATTTGCCTTCAACGCGCCCGACCCTAACGCCGGCGATCGGACCGCGCCAATTCAGGCCGGCGATGGACAATACGGCCGAGGCCGCCACCAAAGAGACCATATCATGGTCATTGGCCAGGTCGGCGGATAAAACCGAAATAATCACCTGGACGTCTTTTTTTGAATCAGAACCGAATAACGGTCTGATCGAGCGGTCAATCATGCGTCCGGTTAAAATCGCTTCATCCGACGGCCGGCCTTCGCGCTTAATCCAGCGCGAGCCTTTAATCATGCCAGCAGCGTAGAGTTTTTCTTCAAATTCAACCATCAAGGGGAAGAAATCAATACCTGCCCGTTCTTCTTTGGCCTCGACTACCGTAGCCAAAACCGAGGTGTCGCCGTATTGCACGGTGACGGCGGCGTCGGCTTGTTTGGCCAGTTTGCCGGTTTTAATGGTGAGAGTGCGGCCAAGCC
>Ga0155987_125_pt1 | contig 6059 bp, 3 predicted proteins | sample RifCSPlowO2_02_FD_107641 | JGI IMG/M metagenome (GOLD analysis project Ga0155987, IMG submission 107641) | Candidatus Falkowbacteria bacterium RIFCSPLOWO2_02_FULL_45_21
CTTATGAAATTTATTGATAAAAAACTGTCAAAATCTAATTCTTAAAAGTGTTAATTATGTTCGTGGGCTTGAACAGTTATCCGCGCCTAATGTTATTTAAAAGATAAAAGTGAACACTTTTATCTTTTAAATAACATCAAACCCCGCCGGTGATTGACAATGATAATTGTTTATAATATAATTTAGGTATACCTAAATTAATTTCTTCATCATGTGGATAACTTCATAATCTAATTCTTATAATCTTCCGCCAAAAGCGGAAAGCTTTTTTATACTATGAAAACAATTATTATAAAAAGCTGGCTGATTCTCGGCTTAACAATGGCCGTCATGTTGGTCTCGCCGATTAGCTCGGCTGACTCCAATAATAATTTTAAAGCTGAAGTCCAGAGCCTCCTGGGAACGCTTAAGCTTGTGGGCGCAGAATATGTTGACGCGGTCAAGGACGAAAAAATAATAGATGAGAAAGAATATCTGGAGACCGAAATATTTATTGACAAAGCCATAGAGCAATACGCGGACTTGGCCGAAGAAATCGGCCAAATCTCTCCTGACCGGCGGACCGACATCCTAAATCGGCTGAAGGCGATTAAGCAAATAATACAAAGCCAGGGCGACCCAGCCAAAGTTAATGAACGGCTGAAAGAGATCACGGCCAGTCTGCAAAAACTATCGGGCGGCGGCGCCGTGTCCGATCAGGCCAAAGGAGAGGCCACCTCGCAAAATCTGGCCGACAGCCAGCTGGGCGGAGAACAGCTGGTGGGGGGGTTAAGAATCGGCTTAGCCATTGAGCCGGCTAAAGATTTTTGGTTCTATGATAAGGAAAAATTAGCTAAAAATCCCGCGGCCGGCCAGACGCACCGCCTTAAAGCAGTGCTGCGGGAAAAAACCACCAAAAGAATGATCCCCTATACCGAAATAACCGTAAACATAACCAAGGCTGACGGCTGGTCCGCCAACAGTAAGCTATATCCTGTCTGGGGAGAATTTTTGCATTACGGCAATAATCTAACTTTGCCCGGAGATGGCGATTACAAAGCCGCTGTTGCCGTAGAACATGGGCCAATGGCGCATGAAGAGCTGGACAAATGGATTAAGCCGATTGTTACTGTCTTTGAGTTAACGGTAAAAGATGGAATCGCTAAAATTGAGGCGCAGCCAAAAATAACCGACACTGAAGACGGTTTCAGTCCGGGCGACGATATTGACGTGGCCGTGGCCGAGTTATGGGAAGAAAAAAAAGTTGGCCAATACTTCATCGGCTTTATCGCCGAAAACGTGGAGGAAATATATGCTTACCGGTCGGGAACGCTCTCCGGTACCAAGAAGCCCGCGGATAACTATCATTTAGAAGTCGTCTTAAGAGAGGCTGCAAGCGGCCGAATCGTGCCGTACGCGGGCTTAACCATGCGGCTCGCCAACCAGAAAACCGGCCAACAAATTAACTACAATCTAGTGCCTATGTGGGCGACGTTTCTTCATTACGCCGCTAACGCCGAGGTGGGTTCAGGGGTCTGGGAGGTGGAGGTTCAAATAGCGGCGCCAGCCTTAGCTTATGATAGGCCGGCTGACGCCTTGAGCGCGGCGGCCGCCCAATTTACCTTTAACACCGATAAAGTCTCAAAGCCAGAAGAAACCAATGAACTAACCGGCGCTATTGCCAAAATAAAAGATACTGTTGATCAAGCCGTTACGGAATATAAAGCCGGTAATTTTGAAGCCGCGTCAAAACTAGCCAGAGATGCTTTTATTATTTTTGAAGAGGAGACCGGCAGCGCCATAAGCGCTAAGAATGCCCGGCTAGAAGATGAAATTGAAAGTCAAATCTTAAAGCTCTCTGGCGCCATGAAGGGTCCGTCTCAAGAAATTGATAATCTGCTGGCCGCCCTTGAGGCTAAGCTGGATCAAGCCGAGGCGCTTTTGCAAGAACCAGCCAACGCCGCGGCTTTATTCATCCAGTCATTGGCCATTATCGTGCGCGAAGGCTTTGAAGCCATAATTATCATTGCCGCCATCATCGCCTATTTGGTTGTCTCGGGCAATAAGAACAAAACTAAAATAATCTATCGGGCCGGAGGGCTGGCCGTCTTGGCCAGTCTCTTAACCGCCTGGCTGATTGAACAGATCTTTAAGATTGACGTTGCCAGCCGCGAGATTCTGGAAGGAGTTACCATGCTCGTCGCCGTGGCCGTGCTGTTATACGTCAGCTACTGGCTGATCAATAAAGTCCCGTCTTATAACTGGCAAAAATTCATTCACGGTAAAGTAAAAGACGCAGTCACTTCCGGCAACCAATTCGTCTTGGGTTCGGTCGCCTTTTTAGCCGTCTACCGCGAAGGCTTTGAAACCGCGCTTTTTTACAAAGCGCTTTTTATCAACGCGCCGGCCGGCGGCTATCCCATTCTGGCCGGCCTAATTTCGGGGCTCCTGCTTTTGGCCCTAATCTTCTGGATCTTCAAAAAATTCGGCGTTAAAATTCCGGTCAAACAATTTTTTATCGCCACCGGCGCCATTATGTTTTATATGGCTTTTACCTTCCTGGGCAACGGCCTGGCCGAACTTCAAGAAGGCCAAGCCTTAACCTCGAGTCCCCTGCCCTGGGCGCCGAGAATCGCCTGGCTGGGAATGCATTCAACCCTAGAAACCTTGGCGGCGCAAATCATACTGCTAATAGCGGTAATACTTTCTCTGGTTTATCTATTCGTTTGGCGGCGAGAAAAAGAAGATAAAAAACATAGTGAATTAACTTGACTGCGTAAAGATGATCCCGCCCAAAATATCATCAAATTTCGGGCGGGATTTTTTATAGAGAGGGCAGAAAGAAGCTATTTAAAAACATCTTCTTTCTTGACGTTAAAACGTTCCGGTAATATAATTAGGTATGCCTAATCGTAATTCAAATCAATTTCTATGTTGAAGCCCATCAGCAAAAACCAGGAAGATTATCTAGAAACTATTTTTCATCTCATCAGCGAAGAAGGTTGCGCCGCCACGCAAAAAATCGCCGAGCATTTGGCTATCTCACCGGCTTCGGTCTCGGAAAATTTAATCAAAATGACTCAAAATAAGCTAATTAAATACTCGCCTTACCATGGCGCCAAACTAACCCGCAAGGGCAAAAGGTTGGCTTTGGACATAGTCAGACGTCATCGTTTAGCCGAACAGTTTCTGGTAAAAAAATTAGGCATTAGCTGGGAAGAGTCTCATCGCGAAGCGCACCAGTTTGAGCATGGCATCTCTAAATTGACCGGCGAGCAGATGGATAAAGCGCTGGGGCGCCCCAAAACCTGCCCTCATGGCAACCCTATTCCCGACGCCCGGGGTAAAATCAAGCAAGCGCCGTCTTATCCCCTGACCTGTCTGGAAAAAAACGACAAAGCTAAAATCATAAAAATAACCGACGAAGAGCTGAAGCTTTTGCATTATTTGGCCACGCTCGGCTTGATGCCGGAAACCATTCTGTTTATTCAAGAAAAAGCGCCTTTTAAAGGGCCGATCATAATCCGGGTCGGCAGAGCTACCTACGCCATCGGCCGGACCGTAGCCAAATCCATCTGGGTTAAAAAAATCTAACCCACAAATCTACCAACCCACAAATCTACAACTCTGCTACAAATACTATAAATATTTATCCGCGGTATTCACCTGGATTCACAGATTAGCATTTTATTATTCGTAATATTCGTAGTAGATTTGTTGATTTGTGGTGTAAAAAAATGTTAAATGCGTAAAATCTCCTAATTATGCTTAACTGCCACGCGGAAATAAAAAAAATAAAAACACAGACAAAATTTACCATCGCGTTAGCCGGCAATCCCAATGTGGGCAAATCAACTATTTTTAACCAACTGACTGGCCTCGGCGCCGTCACCGCCAATTACCCGGGCAAAACCGTATCTTTAAATATCGGCCCGGCTGAATTTCGCGGCCTGGCTTTCGGCATTATCGACCTGCCCGGCGCCTATTCGCTCGGGGCGATCTCCGAGGATCAATTTATCGCCAGGCGCGCCATCTTGGAAAAACACGCCGAGGTGGTGGTGGCGGTCGTCGATGCCACCAACCTAACGCGAAATTTATATTTGACCTTGCAATTGATTGAGCTCGGCTGCCCCCTGGTTATCGCCCTTAATTTAATCGATGTGGCGGCCAAACAAAATTTGCTGATCGACGCGAAAAAATTAAGCCAACTCCTGGGCGTGCCGGTGGCGCCGATTGTGGCCACCACCGGCGAGGGCATTGATAAGCTGATAGATACTTGCGCCAAAGTAGCGGCTGAACGGCTTAAAATAAACCCGCGTTTGCCCAGATATGCGGATGAAATCGCCGGACTGGTTAGCGGCTTAAGCGAAATCATTAAAAATAATTTGTCCAGCCGGCCCTACGAAATCAGGGCCGAGGCTCTGGCCATGCTACTGTTGGAGGAAGACGAAGAGTTTATAAATTATTTTAAATCCGATAAAATTGACAGCGCGGCTCAAAAAAAGATTAAGCAATTTTTTTCCATTATTAAGACAGGCGATAAAGAAAAAATGGCAGCCAAAATCGTCGCGGCGCGCCATGGCTACGCCGACGAATTAGCCCAAGCCATCACCCTCCATACCAAAACCGATAAAACAACGCTCGCCACCAGGCTGTGGCGACTGTCGCTTTCTCCGCTGCTTGGCCTGGTTATGCTAATCGCCGGATTAATAGCGGTTTTTTCCATCATGTATTACCTGGGCGGGTTTTTATCGTTTAATTTTGAACGCCTCTGGTCCGCCTTCGTTTCGCCCTATATCAAAGCTTTAATTTTTTGGCTGTTCGGGCATAACGCCATCGCCAACACTTTGCTTTGGGGCCTGGACGCCGGCATCCAGGCTTCCCTGTCCGTCGGCATCCCTTATATTTTAACCTTTTATTTAATTCTGGCTTTTTTAGAAGACACCGGCTATCTTAATTCCATCGCCTTTTTGACCGACAGCCTGATGCACAAAATCGGCTTGCACGGCCGCTCGGTCATACCGCTGGTAGCCGGCGCCGGCTGCAATGTGCCGGCCATTATCGGCACCAGGGTGCTCACCACCAAAAGGGAAAAAATTATCGCCTGCGCGCTGATCAGCCTGACTCCGTGCTCGGCCCGAACGGCGGTAATTATGGGCGCGGTGGCCTTTTTTGTCGGCTGGCAATGGGCCCTGGCTATTTATTTAATTGACTTTTTAGCCATCGCGGCCACGGGCAAGGGGCTGGCCATATTTTTACCGGGCAAATCTTCCGGCCTGGTCATGGAAATGTTTCTTTTCCGGCGGCCCACGGTTAAAACCGTACTTAAAAAAACCTGGTATCGCTTTAAAGAATTCATAATTATCGCCGCGCCGATTATCACCATTGGCAGTATTCTCTTGGGCGGCTTGTATGAAACCAACTACATCTGGTTAATCGCCGAGCCGACAAAATTCTTAGTCCAGGGCTGGCTGGGGCTGCCGGCCGTGGCCGGCATCTGCCTGTTATTCGGCATCTTAAGAAAAGAACTGGCTTTGCAGCTTTTATTGACTTTGGCCATCATGCAATACGGCAGCGGCATGCAAAATTTGCTGTCTTTCATGACCAAGCAGCAAATCTTTATTTTCGCTCTGGTCACCACCCTCTATATACCTTGCATCGCTACGGTAACCGTACTAATGAAAGAATTGGGCTGGAAAATCGCCATCTCCATTGCCCTGTTCACGATTACGCTGGCCATCATTATCGGCGGCCTGGCCAACCAAATATTAAATTTAACCCACCTTCTGTAATAATTATATCTTCACAAATCAACGAATTAGCTCACAAATATAACGAATAATAAATTAAATGCTTTCCTTAATTTGTGTTATTCGTGAATAGATTTGTTGATTTGTAAAAAAAATATTTAACTCCGAAAAACCATTTGTTAACCTATCATATGCGATTACCCATCAGAAAACCCGGCCAATACACTCATCTAAAACCCGGCGCCCAGATGACCGAGGCGAAATTTAATGAACTGCAAAATAAATTGGCCAAACTAAAAATCAGCCGTCCCGCCTCCGCCAACGAAGTTA
>Ga0155987_146_pt1 | contig 5431 bp, 5 predicted proteins | sample RifCSPlowO2_02_FD_107641 | JGI IMG/M metagenome (GOLD analysis project Ga0155987, IMG submission 107641) | Candidatus Falkowbacteria bacterium RIFCSPLOWO2_02_FULL_45_21
CTACTGTCCGATTAAAATTTCACCAAAATACAAAAAACCTCAAAAGTTAGATATAATTAGATTGAGCGCCTAATTATTAACTCTGAGGTTTTATGTATCAATATTCTAACACAATTTTTAATCAATTGTTAAATTTTCTGCCTAAAGATAATTTTTCTCAATTTGTCGGACAGCATCACGGCGACAAATATGTAAAAAGGGTTACGACCTGGAATCAGCTGATATTATTACTTTATGCCCAGTCTACCGGCAAAGACAGTCTCAGAGAGATAGAAACTGGTTTTAAAGCCCACGACGGCTCTTGGTATCATTTAGGAGTAAATTCCGTAGCTAAATCCAGTTTAGCCGATGCCAACAGAAGGAGAAGCTACCAGATATTTGAAAAACTATTTTATTCACTTCTAAAACAATGCCAAGAGGTTTTGCCGGAAAGAGAATTTAATTTTAAAAATCCATTGTATTCTTTTGACTCCACGACCATCAAATTATGTTTAAGCATATTTGATTGGGCTAAATATTCAAAGACCAAGGGGGCGCTCAAATTACATACTTTGTTCAATAACAGAACCACGGTGCCAGAGCTGTTAATATTATCAGACGGCAAAACCGGAGATATTACGGCGGCCAAAGAAAAAAAACTACCCCTGGAAAAAGGCAGTATTATCGTGTTTGATCGGGCCTATATTGATTATGAATGGTGGGCAAAGTTAAATAACGACGGGATATTTTTTGTTTCCAGAGTTAAATCCAACCAGAATATTTTTGTTGTCGGACAGCATAAAACCAAGCTGGAAAAAAATATATTGGCGGATGAGGCCGTAATATTCGGGGACTACAAGGCCATGGATGTTTACCCGGAAAAATTAAGAAGAGTTAAATATTTTGACGAAGAAAATGGCAAAGTATATGTTTATCTGACGAATAATTTTGAGTTAACCGCTGGCCAAATCGCCAGGATTTACAAAGAGAGGTGGCAAATTGAGCTATTTTTTAAATGGATAAAACAGAATTTAAAAATCAAAACATTTCTGGGAACATCAAAAAACGCGGTTATGACGCAGATTTGGGTGGCCATGGTCTATTATTTGCTCTTGGCCTACATTAAATTCCAGACTAAATTTAAAAAATCACTCTTGGAATTCACCAGAATGATCAGAGAGACTTTAATGATCAGAAGAAGTTTAGTTGACCTGCTTTCACTTAATGTCAGGACAATTTACAGAATAAAAACCCAAGAAAAATTACATCAGCTTTGTTTTTGGTGAAATTTTAATCGGACAGTAGTGGGTTTTATATAAAGATAGATAATGTTATAATTAAGACAAGAAAATAATAAAGCAAAAAAACACGAAATCATATATCTATGCCAAGAATTTTTAAGTTTTCCAAAGACTTTTTATGGGGTGTGTCCACTTCGGCTTATCAGATTGAGGGCGGGATTAACAATGACTGGAGCCGGTGGGAGCTAGAAGTTAAAAGTCGAAAGTCTAAAGTTGAAAGTGAAAATGCTGATTTTATCTGCGGCAGGGCTTGCGATTCATATAATAGATATGAAGAAGATTTGAATTTGGTGAAAAATTTGAATTGTGGCGCTTACAGAATGGGGCTGGAGTGGTCGAGGCTTGAGCCGGAGCCGGGGAAATTTAATCTGGCTGAAATTGAGCATTACCGAAAAGTGCTCTTGGCGTTTAAAGACAGGGGCATAAAATCAGCGGTTACGCTCTGGCATTGGACCAATCCGTTGTGGCTGGCGAAACTTGGCGGCTGGGCCAACCCAGAGGTGGTCAGGCGTTTTGCAGACTATACCAAGTTGGTGGCGCGGGAGCTGGGCGGCCTGATAGACTATTGGCTGACGATTAACGAGCCTATGATTTATATTGTTAACGGCTATATTACGGGCAAGTGGCCGCCAAATAAAAAAAGACTTTTGGCCGTCTGGCGCGTCTATAATAATTTAATTAAAGCGCATCAGGCAAGTTATAAAATTATCCATGAAAAATTTCCCAAAGCGCCTGTGGGGCTGACTATGCTGACTAATTATTTTGAGCCCGCCCATAGGTGGAACCCGCTGGAAATTACTTTTGCTAAATTGGCCAATCATTATTGGAATGATCGCTTTATAAAAAATTTAAAAAATAAATTTGATTTTTTAGGCCTGGATTACTATTTTCACGACCGGCTGGTCTGGCATCCGCCATTTATAAAAAATTTAAACGAGAAGGTGACGGATATGGGCTGGGAGATTTATCCGGCCGGCATTTATCAGGTTTTAAAAAATTATCATAAATTCAAAAAGCCGCTCTATATCATGGAAAATGGCTTGGCCGACGCGGCCGACAAGCAAAGAGTCAAGTTTATAGCTGATCACTTGAAATACGTTCATCAAGCCATAAGGGAAGGAATTGACGTTAAGGGCTATTTCCATTGGTCGCTCATGGATAATTTTGAGTGGGCCTTGGGTTTTGAACCGAAATTCGGGCTTTACGCGGTTGATCGAAAAACCTTGGCGCGCGCGCCGCGGCCCAGCGCCAGAGTTTATGGTGAAATTTGTAAAAATAATCAGGTTAGGATAGAGTGAGAAAGAGGCTCCGCAACGCCCTTGTCGGGGGGGGGTAAATAAAAAATATGCCATCAAGATTAAGTTTCGGCGGCTAGCCGAAAGAAAAATTCACACTGGAAAATTCTAAAATCGTGATTTTACCCGCGCCTTACGACGGCACTTCGACCTGGATTAAGGGCGCGGACAAAGGTCCGGCGGCTTTGCTGGAAGCTCAACCAAGCTGGAGTTTTATGATATTGAAACCGGCTCGGAAGTCTACCGGCTGGAATTTTTACGGCCGAAGCCGTGACCGAATTGAGCACGCCGGAAAAAGTGATCGCGGCGGTCAGGCGGGCGGTGGCTGGACTATTGACACAGAATAAGTTTATCGTCACCGTGGGCGGTGAGCACTCGGTTACCGTGGGCGCGGTCAGAGCTTACGGCGAAAAAATATAAGAATTTATCGGTCCTGCAATTAGACGCGCACGCGGATCCGCAGCCGGTCTATCACGGTTCGCCGTATAATCATGGTTGCGTCATGGCGCGGGTAAAGGAAGTTTGTCCAATCGTCCAGGTCGGCATCAGAAGCATGAGCGCCGACGAGCTGCCGTCTGTGGAAAAAGGCAGGATTTTTATGGCCCAGGACATCCATGATCGGATCGATTGGCAGGCCAGGGCTATTAAACCATTAACGGAACAGGTTTACGTCACCATCGATCTGGACGCTTTCGATCCGTCTCTCGTGCCCTCTACCGGCACGCCCGAACCAGGCGGCCTGCTGGTACCAGACGCTCGAATTTTTAAAGCGGGTCAGCCGCGAAAGACAGATCGTGGGTTTTGACGTAGTTGAACTTTGCCCCAATCCGGCGGCCAAGTCATCCGATTTTATCGCGGCCAAGCTGATCTATAAGCTGTTAAGCTATATCTGCGAAAGCAAATAAATAATAAGCCAAACCAAAAATAAAGCGGCTTCATTGAATTATGAAGTCGTTTTTTAAAATTTAAATAAAAAATGACAGGAAAAGACGGCATCTCTCGCAATGACAAATAAAAAATGATAGAATAATATTATAAAATAACCCATTATTTATGTGGCTGTTTGTTACCGTCGGCGCCTATTTCATCAACGCCGGTGTCTACGTGGCAGACAAATTTCTATTATCCAAAAAAATCCATTCTTCCATCGCTTACGCTTTTTACGTGGGCGTTTGGAGTATTTTTAACGCGAGCTTGTTTCTTGTCTTTCCCTGGTGGCTGCCGAATTTAAGGGAGCTGGCGCTGGATTTGTTGGCCGGCTTTTTGTTTTTAATGACCTTGGTATTTTGGTATAAAGCCCTGCACCAGAGCGAAGCTTCCAGAGTGGTGCCGGTTGTCGGCGCTTTGGTGCCGATTTTCAGTTTTATTTTGTCCTTTGTTTTTTTAGGCGAAACTTTAAGCCAGCAGCAAACCATCGCTTTTATCGTTTTAGTCTGCGGCGGAGTTTTGATATCGATTAAAAAAACAAAAGTCTATTTATACCAAAAAGTCATAGCCAGATTCAGGGAAGCCATCGGGCAGATTACCGGCAAGTTGTCGGCTCGTTTTCAGCCCACCGGACGACTGCTAGTAAATTCAGTGGCCGCGGCATTATTTTTTGCCGCTTATTATGTTTTAATTAAATACATTTATTTGTCCCAGCCCTTTATCGGCAGTTTTGTCTGGTCGCGTCTGGGTTCTTTTTTGGGCGTGCTGTTGATGCTCCTGGTGCCGGATTGGCGGTATTTAATTTTAAAGCGACAGCAAGGCGCCTGGAAACGGCCGAAGAATCTGTTGTTTTTTTTGGCCGTCAGGCTGATGGCCGCGGCCGCTTTTATTATGATTAATTGGGCCATCAATTTGGGCAACGTGGCCGTAGTTAACGCTTTGCAGGGTGTTCAATATTTATTCTTGTTCGTCATAATTGTTTTAATCTCAAACAAATACCCCAAAATGTTAAACGAGCAATTAGGCGGCGGCGTGCTGCTGCAAAAATTAATCGGCACGATCATGGTTTGTTTGGGATTGTATCTTTTTATTTCGTAATATTTTAAATCACGTGAAGATTGAGCTGGGCTTATAAAATTTTCTACTGCGGAACTCGCCCACGCCATTTTTTAAAGTTTATATTTAAAAATTTTTTGTTGAATCCAAAAAAGTGTTTTAAAATAATTTGGGACATAAGGCAAAAATGGCGGGGCTCAAACAGTCCTCGCACGAAAATTTTATAAGCCCAGCTCAATCCATTAAAAGGGCGAGAGGAATATATGATCTATCTAATTTTGTTATTCACAATTTTATTTTTCTTTTTTGCCTGGCGTCGGCTGGATTGGGCGATCATGCTTTTAATCGTTTGTCTGCCGGCCTATCTAATCAGGTTTAAGGTTTTGGGGTTGCCTTTAACTTTGCTGGAAGTAATGATCTGGTCAGTCTTCATAGTTTGGTTTATCGCAAATTTAATACAAATTAAAACGAATTTACATAAATTATTTAAGACAGAGAAAGACGGAACTAAGATAAGATATCCATATGACTGGGAAATCGTCCTGCTCTTAATCATCACTCTAGCAGCCGCAGGTGTGGCTGGGTTTAGTTCTAGTTCATTGGGCATTTGGAAAGCGTATTTTTTTGAGCCGGTGTTACTATTTATTGTAGTGATAAATGTGATGGCGGGAAGACTCCCCTCACCCCCCTTTGCGAGGAGGGTAAATATAACCCCTCTCGCCCCCCTTGTCGGGGGGGCAGAATTGGTGCTTTGGCCTTTAGCTGTTAGCGCGATAGTTGTGTCGGTATTGGCAATTTATCAAAAATTCACCGGCGCTTTAATTGATAATCCGGTTTGGGCGGCGGAGGAAACACGGCGGGTGGTGTCTTTTT
>Ga0155987_133_pt1 | contig 5403 bp, 4 predicted proteins | sample RifCSPlowO2_02_FD_107641 | JGI IMG/M metagenome (GOLD analysis project Ga0155987, IMG submission 107641) | Candidatus Falkowbacteria bacterium RIFCSPLOWO2_02_FULL_45_21
ATTATTAAACACTCAACCTTACCAGAAAATCAGACAATGGTCATTGTTCACTTTTATCTTTTAAATGTTCACTTTTAACTTTTTGATAACAGAGTATAAAAAATATTTAACATTAGAGGAAAAAATAAAAAAGTATTAAAACTTCGTATATTCTTATACGTTAGGCGAAATAAAATTTAATAAGGGTCTTGCCAGCAAATTTATGATATAATGCTGGCAAAGGCCTAATCAATTAACTTATGCCAAAAAATAAATTGACTTTGAACTATCTCGCAAAAAATATTTCCGTAGTCATCGGGCTCGTTTTGATTTGGCGCGGAATTTGGCATGTGCTGGATGGATTAGATAAATGGATTTTTGGCGGCAGTCACGCATGGACAGCATTGGGCGGTATTATTATTGGTCTTATTATTTTATATTTACCAGACAAAGACCTGAAAGAGATTGAGAAGTTATAAATAAACAAACATCAGTGTTTGATATTTTTATATGTCAGACAAACTGCAAAATAAAAAATTTTGGCAAATATCAGCTGAAGAAACAGCTCAACTCTTGGAAACAAATACTAAGAGCGGTTTATCCGTGCGAGAGGCCAGAGATCGTCTTGAGGCATATGGCAGAAATATTTTTGAAACATCAAAAAGAACGAGTAAAATTAAAATTTTTCTTAGTCAACTAAAAAGTCCGTTAATCCTTATTCTTATAATCGCCGGCATAGTTACGCTTGGCATCTCGCATTATCGCGATGCTATTTTTATTTTTATTGCCGTAGTAGTCAATTCTGTCTTGGGTTTTTGGCAGGAAAACAAGGCCGAAAACGCCCTTGCCCAACTTAAGACTTATCTTAAACCAAGAGCCCGCGTAATACGAGAAGGAAAAGAGCGGGAAATAAACGCCGAGGAAATAGTAATTGGCGATATTATCCGGTTGGCACAGGGCGATCGCGTGCCGGCCGATGCTAGAATTATTTTTGTTAATGATTTTCAAGTTGATGAAGCTGTTTTAACGGGCGAATCTCTGCCGATTGGAAAATCAGTTAATAGCGTCTCTGGATCGGCAAATATCGCCGATCAAAATTCAATGATTTTTGCCGGCACACTGGTTACTCAAGGTGTTTGCGCCGCCATTGTGTGCCGGACTGATGACAACGCGGAATTGGGTAAAATCGCCTCACTTATTGCAAAAACTGAAAACGAAAAGACGCCTCTGCAAAAAGCCATAATTAAGTTTAGTATCTACCTTAGCGTATGGCTCGGATTCCTGACGCTTGCCGTTTTTGTTATCGGCATACTTTCCGGTAAAGCGTGGCTGGAAATGTTTTTGACATCAGTAGCCATCGCTGTTTCGGCTATACCAGAAGGTCTGCCGATTTCTATGACAGTAGTTCTCGCGATTGGGGTAGAAAGAATGGCTAAACGTAAGGGTGTAGTGCGAAAGCTTATCGCGGCCGAAACCTTGGGTGGAACGACTGTTATTTTGACTGATAAAACCGGTACTTTGACCATGGCAAAAATGATGTTTTCCAAAATTATTCCTTTTAATCTTAATGAAAAACAATTACTCACTTATGCTTTAGCAAATGCCAATGTATTGATTGAAAACCCCGAAGATAATCCGGAATTATGGCGGATGAACGGAAGAATTATGGAAACTACGCTTGTAAGATCGGCTGGGCTTCGGGGGATTTCATTTTCAGAAATCACCGACAAGTCTCATGTACTGCAAACAATGCCGTTTAATGCGGTTCAAAAATATTCCGCTTCGCTTATTAAAGCTGCCAGTGAGCATTTAGTGGTATTGTTTGGGGCCCCCGATATTTTATTAGCCCAATCATCGCTTAGTGAGCAGGACAAAAAAAGGATTTTAAATCAAATAGATTCTTTGGCCTCATCCGGCGAACGAGTTTTGGGGTTGGCCACTAAAAAAATTGGGCGCACGGAAGACTTTTCTCTCTCTAAAGATTCTGATTTTTCTGATCTGTCTTTTGATGGAATTTTAACTTTTAGAGACCCAGTCAGATCGGGAATTAAGGATGTAATTGAACGCGTGAGAAGTGCTGGAATAAAAACTGTGATAATGACTGGCGATCACCAAGGAACAGCCATTGCTGTGGCCAAAGAGATAGGCCTAAACACAGATGAAAAATCAGTCCTTGATGCTTCTGAGCTCGCAACATTGTCCGACCAAGCTCTGCGAGAAAAATTGCCATTTTTGACTGTAGTGTCGCGCGTTACGCCGCTTGATAAAATGCGAATAGTAAAATTATTTCAAGAATCTGGCGAAGTTGTCGCGATGGCCGGAGATGGAGTCAATGACGCTCCAAGCATTAAGCAAGCTAACGTCGGCATAGCTATGGGTTCGGGAACGGAGGTATCGCAAAGCGTGGCCGATTTAGTGCTTTTAGATGATAATTTTGAAACAATAGTCGCGGCAGTTGAAGAAGGCAGGCAAATTTTCGGCAACATACGCAAGGTTTTGGTTTATCTGCTTTCAAATGTTACCGATGGACTTACATTAATTGGCGGGTCAATACTTATGGGCGTACCTTTACCTTTAAACGCGCTTCAAATTTTGTGGGTAAATTTTTTTACAGACAGCTTTCCGGCTATCGCTTTTGCATTTGAAAAGGACGGAGACGGGCTTTCATATAAACCAAATGGAAAGAATATGGCGTTATTTAATCCGTTGATGAAATTTTTAATTTTAGTAATCGGCGTATTCACCAGCGTCCTGCTTTTTGTCGCCTATCTGATTTTATTGCGAATAGGCTTTGAGCCGGCTATTGTTAAGACCTTTATTTTCGGGGCTTTCGGCACCTATACGCTTATCTTGGCGCTTTCGGTAAAGAATTTGGAAAAGAGCATTTTTTCATATTCTCTTTTTTCAAATAAATATCTTATTGGCGCGATCGCGCTTGGCTTGGCTCTCGTGGCGGCGGCTATTTATATTCCCGGATTGCAAACGCTTTTTGATACGGTGGCATTACCTGTGAATTGGGTAATTGGCATTGTTTTAGTCGGCGCTCTTAATATCATTTTAATAGAGATCGCCAAATGGGTATTTAGACGCTTTAAAAGGTAATTTCTAATTCATTAAACTTTTATGATTACATACATACTATTTATAATCGGATTCTTTCTTCTCATAAAAGGAGCTGATTTTTTAGTTGATGGTTCAGCTTCAATCGCAAAAAAACTCAAAATTTCAGGCATTGTCATTGGCTTAACCATAGTGGCATTTGGCACTTCTGCTCCAGAATTTATTGTTAACATTTTTGCGAGCGCGCAAGGCAACACCGAAATTGCAATTGGCAACATCTTGGGGAGCAATATCGCAAATATATTATTAATTCTCGGAATCTCAGCTATTATTTACCCAATAACTGCAAAGAAAAATACCGTTTTAAAAGAAATACCATTGAGTCTTTTGGCCGCAGTTGTATTAGGATTGATGGCTAACGACATCATTATTGATGGAGCCGACTTTTCTGGTATTACGAAAATAGATGGTTTTATTCTTTTGTCTTTTTTTATTATTTTTCTTTACTACACTTTCGGGATTACAAAGTCTGATAAGGATATCGTTGAAGAAGAAATTAAAATATTTAGTCATTTCAAGTCAGTAATATTTATTATTCTTGGTCTTGCGGGTTTAGCAATTGGCGGAAAATGGATTGTTGACGGCGCTGTTCAAATTGCAGAATTCTTCAATATCAGTCAATCATTGATCGGCTTAACAATTGTTGCAGTTGGTACCTCATTGCCGGAATTGGCCACTTCAGCGGTGGCCGCTTACAAAAAACAATCAGACATTGCGATTGGAAACGTGGTCGGTTCGAATATTTTCAACATATTTTGGATTCTTGGCGTAAGTGCCGTTATCCGTCCACTGCCATTTAATACCAGTTCCAACGGTGATATAACAATGACAATATTCGCAAGTATTGTATTGTTTTTAGTGATGTTTATAGGCAAAAAAAGAGTTATTGAAAGATGGCAAGGAGTATTTATGGTTACTACATATGCAGGTTATATTGTGTTTCTAGTTTTGACCAAATAATGTGTTTTGGGCTTCGGGGCATTCACCCCTTTAATTCTCCCTCTGCCCTTCAGCCCAAAACGGAAAAAGAAATTTTAAAATTTTTTAAAACAAGTTTTTTTATCAGAAAACAAAAGAAAAGAAATACATCAGCTAACGGCGTATACCTGGTTACGGCTTTTATACAAAAGCCTCCCCCATATTTTGCTCCAAAAAGCTGATTTTCCCTGACAGAATCACGTATGAACACGGAAAAGGATTTGGCACTGCCAAATTAGGAGTAATTTACGACCTAAATCAGCACAACGCTTTGTCAATCCCTAGGAATACTGAACTGTTATTTGGCAAATTTTTTGGGAAAATTTTTAATAAAAGGTAATTAGGGCGTTTCGTAACCATATGGCGCTAAAATATCCATATGGTTACAGGGAAAAAGAACGTTTTTGGGTGCGCGGCCAACTTTTTGAGGGGTAAAAAGTGCGTCTTCTGCGGTTCGTTCAAGGTTTCTAAGACAAGTAGGGGATACGTCCGGCGCCGCAACAAACTCTGTGGAAAACAAAAATCGTTGAAAAGGATTCGCACGGAGATCGCCATTGTGCGGGGGTTCTACCAACAGCAGCCGGCGTACCGCCTTTCCCACGACTTCGGCCTCGACTACAAGACGATTACGCGCGTGTACCAGAAACTTCGCGAGGCGATTTACCACGTGGCGGAACTGGAGGGTGGCAAGCTGAGTGGCGAGGTGGAAATGGACGAGAGCTACTTCGGCGGCCGGCGCAAGGGCAGGCGCGGACGCGGCGCTGCCGGTAAAAACATTGTGTTTGGCCTCCTGGAGCGCGATGGCAAGGTATATACGCGCGTGGTAGAGCATGTGTCCAAAGAGGAGCTCATGGCTGTTATCAGGAAGAAAACGAGGAGAGGGGTTGTGCGAGCCTGGACTCCGAAGGCACAAACAAGCGAACCAAGAACGCGAGACAAAAGATAAAATCGGAACGGCACTGGTAACTCAAACCGACCACTGCGAGGAGGAAGGCGAAGCTGGGGAGAGGATGCCTTCCTCTCCCCAAATAGATGTCCTGCCCGTAGCGAAGCGGAGGAAAAGCAGGACTCCTAGCATCTAGGCGCGAGCAGCCCTAGCGGAATGCCCGAGGCGAATGCCGAGAGTGCATCCTCTTCCTTTAGTCGAGGACAAACAAACAGAATGCCCGAGGCACCGATTGAATTTTTCTTTGAATTCTGCCACTTCTTCTTTCAAAGAAGAAGCTCGCCCTCTCTCGCCCGCTTTTCCATACTGATAGGACTTACGCGTTTGCGTATTTAATGTAATTTGGGTTTAATACTTAAAAATGGTTGGTAATTTTTTGG
>Ga0155987_144_pt1 | contig 3622 bp, 1 predicted proteins | sample RifCSPlowO2_02_FD_107641 | JGI IMG/M metagenome (GOLD analysis project Ga0155987, IMG submission 107641) | Candidatus Falkowbacteria bacterium RIFCSPLOWO2_02_FULL_45_21
CTTTGGGAGGCATCCGCCCCAGACAAACTACCCACCAGATACTGTCCCCAGTCCGGATCAACGGACAAGGGTAAGAATTAAAAGCGCACCAGGGTGGTATCTCACTGGCGTCCAGCCCCACTTTTAAGCGACAAAATTTACTGACGCACAACTTGTTTAGCAGTCATGCGAAAACATTTTTTAATTATAAATTGCCACCTAAAAGTGGAGCTGGGCTCCCACCTATTCTGAACAAGCGCACCCCTAACTCAATATCAAGCTATAGTAAAGCTTCACGGGGTCTTTTCGTCCAACTATGATTAATGAGCATCTTTACTCATCTTGCAATTTCACCGAGTCCTTCGTTGAGACAGTCTTCAAGTTGTTATGCCATTCGTGCAGGTCGGAACTTACCCGACAAGGGATTTCGCTACCTTAGGACGATTTATTCATGTTAATTTCAATAACTATTCTCATTGAAACCTTCAGATAAGTTATTTCTGAAGCTCATGGTTGCCCATGAGATCGGACTATATCATCCCGCTCAATGCTTGCGTCTGAGCGGGTTTGGCGTGTAGTCTCTGAGGATTCTTGAATGTGCGCTGGAGAATGAGGGGAGGGTTAAGAGCAGTTTAACCCTCCACCGTGAGGTAGGAATAGCGTCGACAAGCGGTTGTCCTGTTATGCTCGGCTGTAGGTGCATGTCCTTACAGACACGTAGACAACACTCTGGTCTTTCTCGTCGCACCCAAAGGTCGCCCCAAGGGATTTTTCGGCACTCAAACCTCAATCTTCAACGCACATGCAAGTCTTTCCTGCTGATTGTCCGGCATCCCGAATGGCGGGATACAAAAAATGATTTTTACTGCTCCGCCAGTTGGCGGACGAGTACATTTTTTACTCCGGAGTTTCCAGCATATAGCCAAATTTTGTAACTACAATCGTTAACTTATAGTTATCGCCGGCGTTCATCCGCGCTTCGGATCAAAGCTGCCTCCGCCTTGCGGCGGATTGACCTCTCCCCTTAACGTTCGGACACTGGCCAGGCATCACCCCCTATACATCCTCGTTAGAGTTAGCAGGGAGCTGTGTTTTTGTTAAACAGTCACTTGAAGTCTTTAGCTGCGTCCAGCCCCAGTTTTGTGTTTTCAAGCAAGCTATTTTCTAGCCGCTTGATCAATTCATGTTTTCCGCTTCCATGATTCTTTAATTTTCTTTCTCTCAACTCTGCATCCTTTTTTGAACGATAAGCTTCAGCATAAATTAAAACCCATTCTCCTTGATTACGGGTTGTAAATTTTTTGCCTTTAGCATTATGTTCTTTCAATCTTCTCTTCAGATCATCGGTTATGCCGATATAAATCTGCTTCAGAGTTGTATGTTGTATTAAATAGACGATCCACATGCTAATATTATAACACAAAACTGGGGCTGGAAAGTCTTATTGCGAACTTACGACCGCTGTTTTGCCGAGTTCCTTAACGAAGGTTCTCTCGTACACCTTAGTCTACTCGACTTATTCACCTGCGTCGGTTTACGGTACGGTTGCCATAACCCTTTCCGGATGTCAGATCTCGGATATCGGAATTCAGATATCGGAATTCAAATTGTTAAATCTGACTTCCGAAATACGATATCCGAAATCCGAAGTCTGACATCCGGACCCTAGAGGTTTTTCTGGACGGTATATCCGCTTAAATTGACTCCGCTAAAAGCTTTGTCTTTTAACAACGTCCGAAAATATTGGCCTGGATTTACCTGGGCCTATTTCAAACGCCATTAACGCTCATACCATAGAAACGCTTAAACTTTTAAACCGCGTCACCCCATCAGAAGTTACGGCAGTGCTGGAATATTAACCAGCTCAACCATCGGCTACGCCCGCATTACACGGGCCTCGTCTTAGGACCGACTAACCCTGGGTCGATTTGCGTTGCCCAGGAAACCTTGAATTTTTGGTGGGCAGGGTTTTCGCCTGCCTTTATGCTACTCATGTCAACATTCTCACTTCTAAATCCTCCACCGAAACTCACGTTTCGGCTTCAGCGAATTTAGAACGCTCCTCTACCGCGTCGTGTCTCGCTATCGCTCGCCACTCCTTCAATTAAAAATTACGAATTAGCAATTACGAATTATGGAATTAATAATTTTTAATTTTTAATTGAAGTGTCGAACGTTAGTGAGACACGACACCCGCAGCTTCGGTAATATGCTTAGCCCCGATAAATTTTCGGCGCGCGGCAACTTGACTAGTGAGCTATTACGCTTTCTTTAAAGGATGGCTGCTTCTAAGCCAACCTCCTAGTTGTCGCAGTCGCGACACCACCTTTGACACTTAGCATATATTTAGGGACCTTAGCTTGCGATTGGGGCTGTTTCCCTTTAGACTGATGAACCTTAGCGCCCATAGTCTGACTCCCGAGCTTAATTTCCAGGTATTCGGAGTTTGGTTAAGGACAGTATCTTATCGACCTATCCTCATTCAGTGCTCTACCCCCCGGAAAAAACACTCGAGGCTAGCCCAAAAGCTATTTCGAGGAGAACCAGCTATTGCCGAGTTCGATTGGAATTTCACCGCTAGCCACAACTCTTTCCCGAGTTTTGCACGGCTCGTGGGTTCGGTCCTCCCCCCGTCTTTCGACGGGGTTCAACCTGGTCATGGCTAGATCACCCGGCTTCGGGTCTTGTGTATGCGACCTGGGAACACAAATTAACACATATTTTCCGCCTAACAGCGGAACAGATTTTACACAAATTTGTGTAAAATCTGTAATAAATTTGTGCTAATTTGTATTCCCAACGGGCTATTAACCCTCGCTTTCACTTTACATGCTCCGCTTTAAGCGGATTATGTGAGCCACATACAGCAAACTCGTTGACTCATTCCTCAATAGGCACGCCGTCACGGTACTGCACATTAAACACTTAAAAGTGGGTGGGCGACGAGGTGTCTAATCTCGTCGCCCCCTCTCAGATCTACGGATAGAATCCTACCTGAGAGGTCCCAAAATATTCAATGTGCAATACCGCTCCGACTCTTTGTAAGTATATGGTTTCAGATACTATTTCATCTCCCTTACCGGGATGCTTTTCACCTTTCCCTCACGGTACTTGTTCACTATCGATCTCAAGAAGTATTTAGTCTTGGGTCATAGTCGACCCAGCTTCGTACGGGATTTCACGAGTCCCGTAGTACTTAAGATATGTTATCGTAGAGTTAAACCTCCTTTCGCTTACGGGGCTATCACCCGCTCTGGCGGAGCTTTCCAGCTCGCTTCAACTAGGAAAGATTTATTTCTGCCTCTACCTCACTCTTCTAGGAAGTGACAACAACCATCTTGCAACGCCTCTTAAACATATGGACCAAGATCCTTCTGCCACCAGATGTCGGAATTCAGATTTCGGATGTCAGAGATAATATTTGAAATCCGACTTCCGACTTCCGAAATCCGACATCTGAAATGGCGCGGTTTAAAAGGTTTAGACTGATCCCCTTTCGCTCGCCACTACTCGGGGAATGCAAACACAAATTAACACAAATTACCGCCTAACGGCGGACAAATTGACACAAATTAATTTGTGTCAATTTGTTTAAAATCTGTGTAAATTTGTGTTTTATATTATTTTCTTTTCCTCCGGCTAC
>Ga0155987_146_pt2 | contig 1486 bp, 3 predicted proteins | sample RifCSPlowO2_02_FD_107641 | JGI IMG/M metagenome (GOLD analysis project Ga0155987, IMG submission 107641) | Candidatus Falkowbacteria bacterium RIFCSPLOWO2_02_FULL_45_21
TTGAGGTTTATTTCTGTCATTCCCGCGAAAGCTCGCCTCGCGCGCCGTTGGCCAGAGCCTTGGCGACGTGCCACCGGAGCTTTCGACGTAGCGCGGGCTGGAATTCAGAATATCATCACTGGTTGTTTCGCCGCGTTTCTGGATTGCGGCCTCGCCTCGCTGGAGCTATGGCGAAGCGGGTCGGGGGCCGCAATGACAATAAAATAGTCGCTCATAATGATAAGATAAAGATTATTTTTATTGGCTTAACAATTATTTTATCTGTTCTATCCATTTATTTTACCAAATCAAAGGGCGCGTTACTTGGTGTGGTGGCCGGGCTCGTAGTTTTTAGCTTGATGGCTGATAGAAAAACCAGATGGGCGACCGCGGTATTAGTTATTGTGGTGGCTGCTGGCGCGGTGGCTTATCAGCCGGCCAGGAGTCTGGCGCTGAGAAATATTACTTTTACTAATCTGTCCGGCCAGATCAGGCAAGCCGGCTGGTCGGACGCCTGGCGGATGTTAAAAGACGGACGCCTCTTAACCGGCGCCGGACTGGCTAATTACCAGGCGGCCGTGGCGCCCTATCATACCGAGGGAATATTTATTAAAGACTATAATGATCCGGGATTTCAGCGCAAGCTGGTGTTTAACGAAGCTTATCGCGAGGCCCATTGGCAGCCTCTGGAAATTTACTTGTACCCGCATAACATCATGCTTAATTTTTGGAGTGAATTGGGGTTAGTCGGGCTGTTATTGTTTGTTTGGGTGATAGGAAAATATTTTTGGATGGGTTTGAAATTGGAAATTGGAAATTGGAAATTAGGAATTATTAACAAATTTCAAATTTTAAATTTCAAATTTTTTAATATCGGCCTAATCTGCGCTATGGTGGTAATAATCGTGCATGGCATCGTGGATGCGCCGTATTTTAAGAATGACCTGGCCGTGATGTTTTGGCTGTTGGTCGCCATGATGAGTTTAATGAATTTGGAAAAAAATTATGGAAAAAATATATAATAAATTAGTGCGCGACAATGTTCCGGAAATTATAAGACAAAATAAGGCCGAGCCAAAAACCAGGATTTTAGAGCAAGAAGAGTTTTTGAAGGCATTATTTAGAAAATTAGAAGAAGAAGCAAAAGAGGCGGTCGAAGCCGGAGCCGATAAGCAAGCGTTAATGAAAGAAATCGGTGATGTTTATGAAATTATTGATGCTATCATTGATAATTGCGGTTTAAGTAGGGAAGAAATTATGAAGTTGAAAAATGAACGAAAAATGGCGTGTGGCGGTTTTAAGAAAAGAGTTTTTTTTGGAAAGCGTTAATAATTAACATAAAATGTATGAAATTTTTTTATTCAAATGAAGTGGACAACAAAAAGTTATTTTTAAGGGGCGTTTTAAATTCGCTGGGCACGGTAATTTATATTATTTAACCTCCCCCCATTCTTTGGACAGTAAATTGGCAGTCAGATGTGATTTATTTCGACCTTTGAAATATTTG